>Ga0209066_10000186_pt1 | contig 95118 bp, 97 predicted proteins | sample All_14_2_FD_187198 | JGI IMG/M metagenome (GOLD analysis project Ga0209066, IMG submission 187198) | Freshwater microbial communities in response to fracking from Pennsylvania, USA - Allegheny Zone_MetaG_DW_15 (SPAdes) (version 2) ...
TCGCTGGGCGGGCGAGCGCGGTGGGCGGGCCGAGGGATCGCGCAAGCTGGCGGCGCGGTGGGCAGAGTTGGCGCTGCGGGTGCTTCGACAAGCTCAGCATGAGCGGGGTTCCGAGACCAACTCCGCTCGTCCTGAGCCTGTCGAAGGGCGGATGGGCGAGGTGCCGTTGGGCGTGCTGCTGGCCGAAGCGTTCCCCGACCGGATCGCGCGGGCGCGTTCAGCCTCGGGCGAGGAATGGCTTTCGAGCGGTGGGCGCGGGTATCGCTTGGACGCGGCCTCTTCGCTTGCCACGGCGAAGTGGCTGGTGATTGGCGATGCGCAGGGCGAGGCCAAAGGTGCGCGGATCACGGCAGCGATTGCGCTGGAAGATGAGGAGGTTACGCGCCACCTTTCGCACCGGATCGAAGAGCGACACGCGCTGAACTGGAACGCGAGCGAGGGGCGGGTTGAGGCGCGGCTGGAGCGGAGGCTTGGCGCTATCGTGTTGGCGCGGGTGCCTGATCCCAAGCCGGACGCGGAGGCCGTTGCGGCCAAGTTGATCGAGGTGGTGCGTGAGGGCGGGCTGGCCCTGCTGCCGCTGGGCGATGCCGCGCGGGCGTTGATCGTGCGGGCGGGCTACGCCGGGCTTGAGGCCCTTTCCGAAGCGGCGTTGCTGGATTCGCTGGAGGAGTGGCTGCGCCCGTTACTGGCCGGGCGGCGCGATTTGCAGATCGGTGCGGGCAAGCTGCATGAGGCTGTGGCGGGGCGGCTTGACTGGAACGAGCGGCAGGCGCTGGACAAGCTGGCTCCGGCCGAATTCCGCTCTCCGGCCGGGACCAGCCATGCCATCGATTATGGCCATGAGGGCGGGCCTTGCGTGGAACTGCGGGTGCAGGCGCTGTTCGGGCTGGACCGGCACCCGTGCGTGGGGCAGCCGCCCAGGCCGCTGTTGTTGAGCCTGACCAGCCCCGGCGCAAAGCCGATCCAGACAACGGCAGACCTGCCCGGCTTCTGGCGCGGATCGTGGCGCGATGTGGTGAAGGATATGAAGGGCCGCTACCCCCGGCACCGCTGGCCGGACGAGCCTTGGGCCGAAGACCCGAGCCTTAAAACCAAAAACGCTTTCAACGCGACAAAGCGGACTTGATTTGCGCCCTGATTCGTGTGCAAGCGGAAGGCATGTCAGCACGTATCTTTCAGCGCCCCAAGAACGCCATGCAGTCCGGCAAGGCCCGGACCAGCGACTGGCTGCTCGAATTCGAACCGGCAGAGGCCAAGCGCCCCGATCCGCTGATGGGTTGGGCAGGGTCTGGCGATATGCAGCAGCAGGTCGTGCTGAAATTCGAATCGGCTGAAGATGCGCAGGCCTATGCCGAGCGTTACGGGATTGAGGCACACGTCATCCCCACGCCGCCGCGCAAGCTGAAGCTGCAAAGCTACGCCGATAATTTTCGCTGAGTTTTGCTGCCGCTAATTTGTCGGGCCTGAGGGCTGGACAAGCGGTGCCTTCCTCTCCATATGCCGCGCCGGGAGCCGGTCGGACGTTTGCGTCCGCCAACTTGGTCAGGTCCGGAAGGAAGCAGCCACAACGGGTTGCGGCGGGTCGGCCGGCTCCTTTTCCACCCTATTGCGTGTCGATGCCTTCGACAGATGGCGGACAAGATCCTACATAGGGCGTAATGGGCGATTCACCTGATATGTTCGGCGGCGAGCCGGAAGACGAAGACCTTGGTCCCAGCGCGGAAGAGCTGGAGGCGGCAGGGCAAGCTTCGATGTTTGGCGATCCTGCGCCCCCTGCGCCAACACCTTTAGCCGAACCGCTGCCTGATGTTGCAGCGCCAGAGGTGAAGCCCGCGCCAACTGCGGCGGCACCCACCGTTCAGCCCTATCGCGTACTGGCGCGCAAGTATCGTTCGCAGACCTTTGCCGAGCTGATCGGGCAGGATGCGATGGTCCAGACGCTGGCCAATGCGATCCGGCGGGACCGTCTGGCCCATGCATTTCTGATGACCGGCGTGCGCGGGGTGGGCAAGACGTCGACCGCGCGCCTGATTGCCAAGGCGCTCAACTGCATTGGCGCAGATGGGCAGGGCGGACCGACGATCGATCCTTGCGGCGTGTGCGAACCGTGCCGCGCGATTGCCGAGGGGCGGCACATCGACGTGATCGAGATGGACGCCGCGTCGAACACGGGCGTGGACGACGTGCGCGAGATTATCGAAGCGGTGCGCTATGCAGCGGTTTCGGCCCGCTACAAAATCTACATTGTCGACGAAGTTCACATGCTGTCGCGCAATGCGTTCAATGCCTTGCTCAAGACTCTTGAGGAACCGCCTGCGCATGTGAAGTTCCTGTTTGCGACGACCGAAGTGGACAAGCTGCCGGTCACGGTGCTGTCACGCTGCCAGCGGTTTGACCTCAAACGCATTCCGGCCCCGCTGCTTGCCAGCCACTTTGGCATGATCTGCGGCAAGGAAGGCGTCGAGGCCGAGGACGAGGCGCTGGCGATGGTCGCTGCGGCTGCCGAAGGATCGGTGCGCGATGGTCTGTCGATCCTTGATCAGGCGATCAGCCATGCCGATCTGGTGGGCAGCGAGGACGGCAAGACGCGCGTTTCTGCCGAGCAGGTGCGCCAGATGCTGGGTCTTGCCGACAAGACCATGCAGCGCCGCCTGCTGGAGGCCGTGCTTTCGGGCAAGGGCGATGTGGTGCTGTCAGAAGTGGCGCAGCAATATTCGCTGGGAATTGAACCGATTGCGATGATGCGCGCGCAGATGGACGTGGTCCATCGGGTGACGGTGACGCAGATCGGTGGGGTTGGCCCGGACATCCGTTCGACCGAGGAGCGTGAGGCGCTGGCGGCCTGGGCCAAGGCTTTGAGCGCGGGGCAGTTGCACCGGCTGTGGCAGCTTCTGCTCAAAGGCTATGAAGAAGTGAAGGGTGCGCCCGATCCGCTGGTGGCGGCGCAAATGGCGCTGCTGCGGGTGATGCACGCGGCTGACATGCCTGATCCCGGCGGGCTGCTGAAGAAGCTGGAAGAGCTTGCCTCGCGCCCGGCGATGGCTGCGCCGATGAGTGATGCCGGTGGCGCGGCGGCTCCGGCAGCGCACGTGGCAGAGCCAGTTTCCGCAAGCGTCGATTGGGAAGCGCTGGTCGAAAAGGTTGAGCATGTTTCGCCGCTGGTGGGATCGACCATGCGATTGGGCGTGCGCGTTGTGGAACTGCAGCGCGGCTTGCTGCGTTATCAGCTTGCGCCGGGCTTGCCGGGAGACCCGGTGCCCGATATTCGGCGCGCGTTGAATCATGTTACCGGTGAGGCGTGGATAATCGAGCGGGGTGAGGGCGATGCTCTCCCCAGTCTTGAGGAGGCCAAGGCCGCAAAGGCTGTGGCGGCGGACGCCGCGATGAAGCAGAACCCGTTGGTCAAGGCCGCGCTGGAGGCCTTTCCGGGCGCGGTGATCGTAGATGAAGACAGCTCGCGAGAGCACGAAAAGAGACCTTGGAGCAAACGCGCATGAAGTCGATGGAAGAGATGATCCAGGCCGCACAGAAAGCGGCGCAGACCATCCAGAAGCAGATGGAAGACGCGCAAGCGACGCTCGACAACATCGAGATCGAAGGCGCTGCCGGTGGCGGACTGGTGAAAATCCGTGCGACCGCCAAGGGCCGCGTCATCGGCGTCAGCATCGATGACAGTCTGCTGGTCGTTTCGGAAAAGGGCATTCTCGAAGACCTCGTTGCGGCCGCATTCAACGATGCACGCGGCAAGGCTGATGCAGCGGCGGCCGAGGAAATGCAGAAGGTGCAGATGGCCGCAGGCATCCCGCCGGGCTTCAAGCTGCCGTTCTGATCGGTCAGGCTGCACCCGTTCAGGTTTCGGCCAGCAAAGGGTTGCGAATAGGGTGGTTGGCTGTGGTCACAGCCGCGCATGACGCAAGACGCAATTGGTCAAGTCCCAATGGGTCAAATTGATGTATAGGACAGGAACTTTCGTTTGAGCGTAACTTTGCTTGCCAGCGCTGCCCTGCTTGCCGTGCCCAGTGTGGAGGCCGCCGAAATTGCAGGTGCAGTCCAGGCGCAAGACGCTTCGACCACTGGCGGTGCGGCATCAACGGCTCCGGAACAGCCAGAGTCTGTGCCCGTCAGCGCTCCGTCCACGCCAGTCGTACTGCCTCAGCCGACCTACGGCGCGACCAGATCTGAAACGCCGCCTTCGCTTGACCAGATCGAGCAGGACGAAACTGCCATCGTCGTTTCGGGGGAGCGCACGCCCAAAGTAGACCCGATGCAGGCGGTCAATCAGGTCTCATACGAGGCCGTGCAGGCGGTGGATGACGCCGTGATCGCGCCCATCGCAATGGTTTATCAAAAGGCGTTGCCAAAGCCGGTGCGCACGGGACTGCGCAATGTCTTGCGCAATCTGACTGAGCCAATTGTGGCGCTGAACTTTATGCTGCAACTGAAGCCCGGAAAGGCCGCCGAAACGGTTGGTCGTTTTGCGCTGAATTCAACGATTGGCATTGGCGGGCTTATCGATGTGGCCAAGGCCAAGCCTTTCAACCTGCCGTACCGCCGCAATGGTTTTGCCTATACGATGGGCTATCATGGCATCGGCACAGGGCCGTACATGTTCTTGCCGCTGGTTGGGCCGACAACGCTGCGCGATGTGGTGGGGCTGACGCTTGATCGCTTCCTGATGCCCTTTGCCGTGGGCGGACCGTTGCAGCATCCCGTCTATGTCACCAGCAGCTTCGTCATCCGGTCGCTTGATGAGCGTGTGGAGAACGATGAGCTGTTCAAGCGAATCCGTGAGGAATCGAACCCTTACGCCAGTTATCGCGAACTTTACCTGAAGACGCGGCAGGCCGAGATCGATGCATTGAAGGGCAAGGCGGACTACCAGCAGGAAGGCACAGTGGTGCTGCCAGCGCTGACGCCAACACCGCCTCCGGTGATGGCTGACCCTGCGCCGGCACAGGACGCCACGCCGGCCCCGCCTCCCGCGCCAGTGTTCATTTCTGAGCCGGTGGTGCAGCCGCTTCCGGCATTTTCCTAGGTTCAGGCCGCTAGCTTTCCAGCAGCAGAGAATAGTCGCGCAGCACCTCCCATGCCTTGTGCGGCGAGAGCATCAGTTGCTCGGCGCTTTCCAGGCCAGCAAGGCGGCGTAGCATCAACGCGATGGTTGCCGCGTTGCCGGGACTCGTGCCGTAAGTTGAAACCAGCACTTCGGGGTTGTGCGACAGCGAGTTCTCGAACAGCAGGTCGACATTCTGCGGCTGGAACCCAAACCCCAGGAACACGAGCCGCTTGGCGCTGGCCACAGCCAGCCTCAGATCGCGCACGGCGTTGCGGTCAACGCTGCGTTCCGCGAGTGATTTGAGCTGCACGGCGATGGCATGCAGGTTCCACGGCTGTTCAGCGCCCCATTCAGCCTGCGGGGCTTCGCCCTTTTGCCAGGGCAGGCGGCCGATCATGCCGTGTGGATGAATGACATCAAGTTTGTCGGCGATGACTTCCTGCGCCTCTTTCAGTTCGATGCCATAGGCCATCATCAGTGCGTAGGGCAGGAAGTGTTCGACCGAGCGGTCGTAGTTGAAATTGATGACGGTAATCTGTTCGAGCGTCTGGCCGATCCGGCTGCGCGGAACGCCTGACGTGATCAGCTGGCCAAGTTGGTAGATCCAGTGTTCTGCGACCTTGCCTTGCAACGGCAATTCGCCGGGCACGCGAGGCACATCTTTCAGGCTGGACCGGGATTCGGCTTGTCCGATGAAAAAGGCGATGGCCAGTTTGCCGCAGGCCAGAACCAGTGGATCGTGGTCATATTGTTCGAGAACGCTGTCGATCGAGCGGCCAAGCCGGCACGCATTGCGCAGCCGTTCAGCGGCAGCGGCCACCTCTTCGACCGGCTTGTTCATGCGTTCGGCCAGCTTGTAGATGTTTCGCAGCAGCAGTTGGCCATCGCGGGTGGACGTTTCGGAACCTGCGCGTTTGAAATCGTAGCCCTGAATGACCCGCGCCAGCAGTTCGCCGTTCGAGGGGAACTGCAGCTCCATGCTGGCCCCCGCTCCGACGACCAGCGTTGTGCGTGTTCTTAGCATTCTGGCGTGCGATCCCGGCTACCCTCAACTGATCGTAAGGGAGCATACCTAATATCCGGTTTACGGTTATTGCAGCGGATTGGGGCGCACTTTCGGTCAGGTGATCCACAGCCGAAGTGGCAAAAGGCATTGCGAGGCGGGGATGCGGTCCCCATATTCCTAGAAAGCGTCGGGCGGCGTGCCCGGCAGGACGGAAATGAAGTGCCCATGATTCTTTATCCTCTGCTTCCCCTCCGCGATATCGTGGTGTTCCCCGGCATGGTCGTGCCGCTGTTTGTCGGGCGCGAGAAATCCGTGGCCGCGCTCGAATCCGCGATGACGGGCAACAAGGACATTTTCCTTCTCGCCCAGCTTGATCCGGGGTGTGACGACCCGGACAGGGACGATCTGTACGATACCGGCGTGATCGCCAGTGTGCTGCAGCTGCTCAAGCTGCCCGATGGCACCGTGCGTGTGCTGGTGGAAGGGCGCGAGCGGGCCGTGCTTGAAAATCTGCGCGAGGAAACGACCGGCAACGGTCCAATGCTGGTGGCGCAAGTTGAGCAGCAGGAGCCGGTCATCGTCACTGGCACCGAAATTTCCGGCATGATGCGCACTGTGGTCGATCAGTTCGCCGAATATGCCAAGCTTTCGAAGAAGCTGCCGCAGGATGCCGGTGGGCAGCTGGGCGATATTGAAGATGCCGGAAAGCTGGCCGATTCTGTCGCTGCCAACATTGCCGCCAAAGTGGGCGACAAGCAGGCCGTGCTGACCGAATCCGATCCGATGAAGCGGCTCGAAATGGTGCTCTCCTTCATGGAGGGCGAACTTGGCGTGCTGCAGGTTGAGCGCAAGATCCGTGGCCGGGTGAAGCGCCAGATGGAAAAGACCCAGCGCGAATATTACCTCAACGAGCAGTTGAAGGCGATCCAGTCTGAACTGGGCGGCGGCGATGGCGAGGAAGCCAACGAACTGGCCGAACTGCAGGACAAGATCGACAAGCTGAAGTTGTCCAAGGAAGCCAAGGCCAAGGCGCAGGCCGAGCTGAAGAAGCTCAAAACCATGCAGCCGATGAGCGCCGAGGCAACTGTCATCCGCAACTACCTTGATGTGTTGCTGGGCCTGCCGTGGGGCAAGCGCAGCAAGCTGAAGAAGGACATTCCGGCCGCGCAAGCGGTGCTGGACGCCGATCACTATGCGCTCGACAAGGTCAAGGACCGGATCATCGAGTATCTGGCCGTGCAGGCGCGCACCAACAAGCTGAAGGGGCCGATCCTGTGCCTCGTTGGCCCTCCGGGTGTGGGCAAGACCTCGCTGGGCAAATCGATCGCCAAGGCAACCGGTCGCCAGTTCGTGCGCCAGTCCTTGGGCGGCGTGCGTGATGAGGCCGAGATTCGCGGCCATCGCCGCACTTACATCGGTTCGCTGCCGGGCAAGATCGTCACGAACCTGAAGAAGGCGGGCACGGCGAACCCGCTGTTCCTGCTCGACGAAATCGACAAGCTGGGGCAGGATTTCCGGGGTGATCCGGCCTCGGCCCTGCTGGAAGTGCTTGATCCTGAACAGAACGCGAAGTTTCAGGACCACTATCTGGAACTGGACTTTGATCTTTCGGACGTGATGTTTGTCTGCACGGCCAACAGTCTGAACCTGCCGCAAGCCTTGCTTGATCGCATGGAGATCATCCGGCTGGAAGGTTACACCGAGGACGAGAAGGTCGAGATTGCCGAGCGGCACCTGATCGCCAAGCAGGTGGAGGCGCACGGGCTCAAGAAGGGTGAGTTCACGCTTGCGACCGAGGCGCTGCGCGATCTGATCCGGTACTACACGCGCGAAGCCGGTGTGCGCACGCTTGAGCGCGAGATTGCGCGTCTGGCGCGCAAGTCACTGCGCCAGATCCTTGAAGGCAAGGCCAAGAGTGTTACGGTTACGCCTGAAAGCCTCGCCGACTTTGCCGGTGTGCGCAAGTTCCGCCACGGTGTGTCGGATGAAGAAAATCAGGTCGGGGCGGTGACAGGGCTTGCCTGGACCGAGGTCGGTGGTGAATTGCTGACGATCGAAAGCGTGACGGTGCCGGGCAAGGGCGCGGCGCGCACCACGGGCAAGCTGGGTGAAGTGATGAGCGAAAGCGTCCAGATGGCGTTCAGCTTCGTCAAGGCACGCAGTCCTGCCTACGGCATCAAGCCGTCGATTTTCAACCGCAAGGATCTGCACATCCACTTGCCCGAAGGCGCTGTGCCCAAGGATGGCCCGAGCGCAGGCATCGGCATGGTGACGGCGATGGTTTCGACGCTCACCGGCATTCCGGTGCGGGCCGATGTGGCGATGACCGGCGAGGTTACGCTGCGCGGGCGCGTGCTGGCGATTGGCGGCTTGAAGGAAAAGTTGCTGGCAGCACTGCGTGGCGGGATCAAGACCGTGCTGATCCCGGAAGAGAACCGCAAGGATCTGATCGAGATACCGGCAAACATCAAGGAAGGTATGGAAATCATACCTGTAAGCCACGTCGATGAGGTGCTTGCCCGCGCCTTGACCAGCGCTCCGCAAGCAATCGAATGGACCGAGGCTGACGATCTGGCTTCGCAACCGGGAATGGCTGCTGGCGGGCAAATGCCTTCGGCGACAGCACATTGACAGACAATTGACCGATAGCCTCGCGCAACGATATTGCGCGAGGCGTCGGAACGTCGACCAAACCACCGATTTAGCGGGCAAAACGGGCCGAACTCGTCGCTTTAGCCTTTGACAGGGGATTGTTTCTCCGCTCTCTTTCGCCGCACGCGAAAGGCGATTCAATCCCGAACTTTCCGAAGAAAAAGACTTAGGGGGTTTCCGCAATGAACAAGAACGATCTGATCGGCGCCGTTGCCGATGTCAGTGGCCTGTCAAAGAGCGATGCCATCAAAGCCGTAGAGGCTGTTTTCGAATCTATCTCTGGCGCACTGGCCAAAGGCGATGAAGTGCGTCTGGTCGGCTTTGGCACATTTTCCGTTGCCAAGCGCAAGGCATCGACGGGCCGCAACCCGCGTACAGGCGAACCCATGTCGATCAAAGCTTCCTCGCAGCCTAAGTTCAAGGCGGGCAAGGGCCTGAAAGACGCCGTCAACTGACAACCCGTTCCGGGGCGCGCTGCGCCCGAGGACTGGAACATCAAGCCGCGCCGGTCGATCTGACCGGCGCGGCTTTTTTGTGCTTGGTGTTCGGTCAGGGATTGATGCGGACGAGCGCGGTGGGCGCCTCCTTGGTGCGGACGTTCACCTTCCACCGAAGTGTCTTGCCTGCCGGAACGGCGGCGGGGCCTTCGTCGGTGTTGTTGGCCAATATCTCGCCATCGGTCGTCAGGGTCAGTACACCGTCGAGGATGGGCATGCCGTCGCCGCCTGCTTTTTCGCTCTGCTCGTCAGCTGCTGCTGCGGCCATACCCATGATCGGGTTCGCGGTTGCCGCAGGAGTCAGCGCGGGCGCATCGATCCGCACGCCACCATCGGCGCGGCGGATCATCGTCACGAACGGGGTGACCATCGGCAGCTTTTCCACGGTGGGAAAGCTGAAATCATGGTCGAGCCGACCGGTGATGGCATATTCAACTTCGAACCGGCCATCGCCCTTGTCGATCACCGATTTCCAGCCCCTCTGGCGGCGCAGGACATCGGCAAATTCTTGCGCAGCCTGCGGGTCAGCCGGGTCGATGCCGCCGAGCATCGTCTTCATCATTTGCTCGTCTGACTTCTTTTTCTCGTCGGAAGCGTCCTTGCTCGCAGCGATGTCCGCTTCCCAAGTCTGCTTCTGTTCAACCAGTTCGTCCGAAGTGCACTCCCGCTCGTCGCCCGTTTCGTCGTCGTAACACGTTGAGGGTTCGAACGTGGCGTTGGCATTCTTGCGTGCGCGCTCTTCGGCGGCGAGCTTCGACAATGCAAGGACGTGGATGTCACCCTTGTAGGCAAAGCTGAAAGTGCCATCTTTGCGCAGCGTGATGTCGGATGTGAACTTGCCCGGCATCAGCAGGCACCCAGCGAGAAGCAGCAAGGCGGCTAGCGCAGCGCCAATCTTTATCGAACGGTTCATTGTTCCCTCCCTGATTGGCTCAGCCTTCGCGCGTGGCCAAAGCGTAAAGCGCGATTGCTGCTGCGTTCGAGACGTTAAGACTTTCGATTGCCGAGGCAATGGGCAGGCGCGCGATGGCATCGCAGTGCTGGGCAACATTGTGCCGCAGACCTTCGCCCTCGGCGCCCAGCACCAGCGCAACCGGACCAGCGGGCAAAGCAGAAGGGAACACTGCCTTGCCATCGCCATCAAGGCCGATGCGCCAGTATCCTTCTTCGCTCATGCGTTCGAGCGCCCGCGCGAGGTTGACCACGCGCACCCACGGCACAATCTCCAGCGCCCCCGAGGCGGATTTGGCCAGCGTTCCCGACTCCGGTGGGGAATGCCTGTCCTGGGTGACTAGCGCTGCAACATTGAAGGCCGCGCAAGAGCGCAGGATTGCCCCTACATTATGCGGGTCGGTCACCGAATCGAGCACGACGATAGTGCGGCCTTCCGATTCGTCGAGCATGTCGTCGAGCGCTACATCGTCGAGAGGGGCACAATCGAGGACAAGGCCCTGATGCGGTGCGTCTTTCGCCACAAGTCGGCCAAGATCGGCGGCCTGAGCGTATTCGACAGGCAACGATGCCGGCAGTTCCGCGTCATGCGCGTCGAGCAATTCCTGAATAGCCTCACGCGTGCCCCACAGCTTCTTCGCATCGCGATTCGGATTGGTCAGCGCTGCCTCGATTGCATGGCGGCCCCACAGGCGCACTGCGCCCGCGCTGCCCCGGCCGGAGCCGCGTCCGCCATTGTTGCGGCCAGCGCGGCCGCGCAGCGAGCGGCTCTTCGGTTGATCGTCGTGACGGGGCATGGAGGCACCTTTTCGTGAAAGCGATGAAAATTTCGTGCCGCGCATGCCAGCCTGCCCATTGACAGGCAAGTGCCGCTTCGCCAAAGGGACCGCCTCTCGGCCGGACGGTCTCTTCGGGGACCAACAAATCCGGCTTTCTTTTCGAAGAAATCCGGCACCGGCAGCACTGGTGTGGACAGGTGGCCGAGTGGTTAATGGCAGCAGACTGTAAATCTGCCCGCGAGAGCGTACGCTGGTTCGAATCCAGCCCTGTCCACCACCGCTGCATTTGTTAAGTGATCAGTTAAACTTGCTTGCAAGTGCTGGCTTGCTGCGCAACGTTGCGCAGCATGACGGTAATCCACATCCCAGTCGATGGCGGCCTTCACCTTGTAGCAGATGAATTGGGCAGGCGCGGCGCGCCGATGGTTCTGCTCGGTCATGGCGGTGGCCAGACCAGACATAGCTGGGATCGCGCGGGGCACGAATTGGCTGCCGCCGGTTACCACGTGATCAATTATGACCTGCTTGGTCACGGCGAAAGCGATTGGGAGCCAGACGGCGACTACACCTTGCACCGGCGTGCTGCGGATATTGCGCATCTGCGGCAACTGGGCGGCCCGCAGTGCGCCTTTGTCGGCGCGTCCCTCGGCGGGCTTTCTGCAATGGCGGCTGCCAGTTACGGAATTGTGCCAGATGCGCTGGTGCTGGTCGACGTTGTCGCGCGCCTTTCGGAAAAGGGGGTCGAGCGAATCGTCGGGTTCATGAGCGCCAATCCCGACGGGTTTGCATCGCTTGAGGAGGTGGCTGATGCAATATCTGCCTACTACCCTGATCGGCCCCGGCCGGCGCGGCCCGACGGACTTCGCAAGAACCTGCGCCTTGGCGATGACGGGCGCTATCACTGGCACTGGGATCCCAAATTCCTGACCGGCGGGCGTGATCACGGCTCGATCGAGGCGCTGCTCGACAAGGCCGAGTGGACGGCGCACGTGCCGACTTTGCTGGTGCGCGGAATGAAGTCCGATATTGTTACCGACGCCGGCGTTGCCGACCTGTCGGCACGCGTCCGAACGCTTGAAGTTGCCGATATCGGCGGGGCAGGGCACATGGTGGCCGGCGACCGCAACGACCAGTTCAACGCTGCGGTCATTGCGTTCCTGGGTCGGGTCATGCCACCGCTTACCGCAGCGACGGGGTAGAACGGGGCAACTTCGCTTGTCCCGCGCGCGTGCAGTCCCTAGATGGGAGGAATGTCCGGTGAAATTCTCGATAACCGTGGTCGCGGTACCGCCGGGTGGTCTTGGCCATCCATCCATCCCGAAGGGCGCAAGTTCGGCCTGATCTCTGCCGCCGTCTGCGCAGGCGCGGCGTTCATGGCGTGGGAGACCATTGCCTGGCCGCTCGCGTTTCTCACACTCGGCATTCTGGCGTTTTTCCGCGATCCTGTGCGTGTGACGCCGCGTGATGACCGCTTTGTCGTCGCCCCGGCAGATGGCCTGATCACGCTGATCCAGAAGGTTCCACCCCCGCGCGAGCTTTGCGCCGATGACGGCAGTGGTGGGCGTGGGATGAATCCCGAGCCTGTCACCCGCGTGTCGATCTTCATGTCGGTGTTCGACGTGCACATCAACCGTTCGCCCGTTGCAGGCACGATTCGCCGCGTGGTCTATATCCCCGGCAAGTTCCTCAACGCCGATCTCGACAAGGCGAGCGAAGAAAACGAGCGTCAGCACTTCCTTGTCGAACGCGGCGATGGCGTGCAGATCGGCTTCACGCAGATCGCAGGCCTTGTTGCGCGTCGCATCGTGCCTTTCGTCAAAGGTGGCGACATCGTCGCCGTCGGGCAGCGTGTTGGTCTCATCCGCTTCGGTAGCCGCGTCGACGTCTATCTTCCCGCTGGCACCGAACCCAAGGTTCTGATGGGGCAGAAGACCGTAGCTGGTGAAACGGTTCTCGCCGAAATAGGCGACGCTCCGATGATCGAGGGCGTTGGCCAGTGAGCGACGACGGGCCAGCTGATTACGGCGAGTTGGCCGAAGACGGCAAGATTTCGCGTCGCGGACGCCTTCCCGGCGGGCTGACTTTGCGGGCCATGACCCCCAATGCGATCACCACCGCCGCGCTTTGTTCGGGGCTGACCGGAATACGCTTTGCCGTAACTGCCGCTTCGGGCACTGATCCGGTGCTGGTGGCTGAGGACTGGCGCAAGGCAGTTGCCGCCGTAATCATTGCCGGATTGCTTGATGGTCTCGACGGTCGCATTGCCCGCCTGCTTAAAGCGCAATCGCGCTTTGGTGCCGAACTCGACAGTCTTGCCGACAATGTTTCGTTTGGTGTGGCACCTGCACTGATAATCTTTTTGTGGTCGTTGCAGGAAGCGCCCCGCGTGGGCTGGTTTGCCGCGCTTGCCGTGGCCATTGCCTGTGCATTGCGGCTTGCACGGTTCAATGCGCGCATCGACATCGAAGAGCAGCCGCACAAATCTGCTGGATTCCTCACCGGGGTGCCTGCGCCGGTTGGCGCAGGATTGGCATTCCTGCCGCTTTACCTCTGGATCGCGACGGATAACCCGCTGTTTCGTGAGCCTTTGCTGGTCGGCCCGTGGTTGGTTCTGATCGCTTTTCTGATGATATCGAACCTTGCCACGCTTGGCTGGTCGGCGATCCGTCCGCGCCGCAGCGTAAGGCTTGAACTGATGGCGCTTGTGGGGCTGCTGATCGCCGCGCTGCTGACCGAACCGTGGCTGACCCTGTCCGGCATTTGCGTCGTCTATCTGCTCTCCATCCCGCTTGGTGTGTTCCGCTACGCCAAGGTCAAGCGGCAGCGCGCAGCGGCTGCGTAGACCGGGCTGCTTCGACGACTGGGCGGTTCGTCCGGCGGATGACGCGGCGCGGCTGCGCAACTGCAACTCCGCGCGGTGCATGTGATCCGTGACCAGTGATCTGCACGAGGAATTCGCGGTCGCGCCTGATCGAGCGGTATTCAGCCAGCAGTGCCATGATCTGTCCTTTGCGCCCCTGCATCGTCAAGAAGACGGCGGTGACTGCAAACGCCGCCGAGGCGGCAAAAACGGCTGAGCAAACCAGAGCAAGCATGGCGCGAATCCTTGAGCTTTGTTCCCCGCGGGCGGTTCCCGAAGATTCGGGAAAGACCTGTGGAAAACCTGTGAATTGCGTTATGGTTCCTTGTCGGTCCGCAGACTGATTCGGATATGGAGCTAATGTTCTCTTTTTGTTCCGGTCCGTCAAGTAGGAAATCGCTGAATCCGACGCGTCTGCGCGCCACAGCCTTCCGACAGGCCCGATAATTCGGGAAAATCAGCGCTGGATTTCGCCCCAGTCCTGCTCTAAGGGCCGCTCCGCCGAAGAGTTTTGTGCGCATTGTGCTCATAGACGAACGCGGCAATCCACACGGGAAGCCCACTCACCGGTGCCGACAGCGGGATCTCCGCAGCGGTTCCAGCTTCCCGGAGGCACAACCGGAAAGGAATTACCTATGGCGGCACCAGTCGTCACGATGCATCAGCTTATCGAAGCAGGCGCCCACTTCGGCCACCAGACCCACCGCTGGAACCCGCGTATGAAGCCGTATATTTTCGGCGCGCGCAACGGCATCCACATCCTCGACCTGTCGCAGTCGGTTCCGCTCTTCGCTCGCGCGCTCGAGTTCATCTCGGCCACTGTTCAAGCAGGCGGCAAGGTTCTGTTCGTAGGCACCAAGCGCCAGGCGCAGGAGCCGATTGCTCAGGCTGCGCGCGCTTCGGGCCAGCACTTTGTCAACCACCGCTGGCTGGGCGGCATGCTCACCAACTGGAAGACCATCTCGGGTTCGATCAAGCGCTTCAAGGCGCTGGAAGAGCAGCTTGCCGGTGACACCGCAGGCCTGACCAAGAAGGAAGTTCTCCAGCTGACGCGCGAGCGTGACAAGCTTGAGCTTTCGCTCGGCGGCATCCGCGACATGGGCGGTATCCCGGACGTGATGTTCGTGATTGACGCCAACAAGGAAGAGCTGGCGATCAAGGAAGCCAACGTGCTGGGTATCCCGGTTGTTGCAATCCTCGATTCGAACGTCTCGCCCGATGGCATCTCGTTCCCGGTTCCGGCAAACGATGACGCCAGCCGCGCCATCCGCCTTTACTGCGAAGCCGTTGCTGCTGCTGCGACCAAGGGTGGCCGCGAAGCTGCCATCGCTTCAGGCGCTGATCTCGGCGCGATGGACGAGCCTATGGCTGAAGTGGCCGTCGAGGCCTGATCTGGAATTTTTGGTGACGGCCCCGCTCTGAGCACAAGGGCCGTCACCGAACTGTCCCGGATGTGATTTACGGGCCGCGGCAGTGCTGCCGCCTTCCTACGTATTCAAGAATAAAGGATCAACGCGATGGCTTATACCGCCGCTGACGTGAAGAACCTGCGCGAGCGCACTGGCGCCGGCATGATGGATTGCAAGAAGGCTCTCGATGAAGCCAATGGCGATATCGAAGTTGCGGTTGACGCACTGCGCGCCAAGGGCCTTGCTGCCGTTGCCAAGAAATCGAGCCGCACCGCTGCCGAAGGCCTTGTCGGCGTTGCCGTTTCCGGCACCAAGGGCGTTGCCGTTGAAGTGAACTCGGAAACCGATTTCGTCGCCAAGAACGACCAGTTCCAGGACTTCGTGCGCAAGGCCACCGAAGTTGCGCTGAACACCGGCGTGACCGAAGTCGAAGCGCTCAAGGCTGCTGCCTATCCCGATGGCGGCACCGTTTCGGACAAGCTGACCAACAACGTCGCAACCATTGGTGAAAACCAGCAGCTGCGCCGCATCAAGCACGTTGGCGTCACCAACGGCGTGGTTGTGCCTTACATGCACAATGCTGCAGCGCCGCTCCTCGGCAAGATCGGCGTGCTCGTCGCGCTTGAATCCGAAGCTGCAGCCGACAAGCTCGAAGCGTTGGGCAAGCAGATTGCTATGCACATCGCTGCTGCGTTCCCGCAGGCGCTCACTGTCGAAGACCTTGACGCTGAACTGATCTCGCGCGAGCGGAAGATCGCAGCGGAAAAGGCAGCAGAAAGCGGCAAGCCTGCTGAAGTTCAGGCCAAGATGGTTGACGGTGCCGTCGCCAAGTATGCCAAGGAAAACGCCCTGCTTTCGCAGATCTTCGTGATGGACAACAAGTCGACCATCCAGCAGGTTGTCGACGCCGCTGGCAAGGAAGCCGGAACGAAGATCGTTCTCAAGGATTATGTCCGCTTCCAGCTCGGCGAAGGCATCGAGAAGGAAGTGACCGACTTTGCCGCCGAAGTGGCTGCTGCTGCCGGCATCAAGTAAGTCTGCAAGTTACAGTCCCCGCAAGGGCGATTCCGCAACGGGATTGCCAGTGCGGGGATTGTTGCGTCAGCGCCCTTGGCACGGCCCTTCACAGGGTTATAAGGGCGGCCAATCATTCTCCGTTACGAGTGCATCCAGCCCATGAGCGTCCCCTCCTACAAGCGCATCCTCCTGAAGCTTTCGGGCGAAGTGCTGATGGGGGAACAGCAGTTCGGCATTGATACCGATTATGTTGCCCGCCTTGCCCAAGAGGTGAAGGACGCGCGCGACAGCGGATTGCAGATTTGTCTGGTCATCGGCGGAGGGAATATCTTCCGGGGCATGGCCGGGGCAGCCAAGGGCATGGACCGCGCGCAGGCCGATTACATGGGCATGCTCGCCACGGTGATGAATGCACTGGCGATGCAGAACGCGCTCGAACAGATCGGCGTGCCAACGCGGGTGCAGTCAGCCGTGCAGATGGACCAGGTGTGCGAGCCGGTCATCCGCCGCCGCGCCGAACGTCACCTGGAAAAAGGCCGTATCGTGATTTTCGCGGCCGGTGTCGGCGCGCCATATTTTACAACCGATTCAGGCGCGGCCCTGCGTGCTGCCGAAATGCGCTGCGACGCCCTGTTCAAGGGCACCAGCGTGGACGGCATCTATGATGCTGATCCGAAGCAGGACGCTTCGGCAAAGCGTTATGATACCGTGGATTACGACACGGTGCTGGCAAACAACCTCAAGGTGATGGACGCCAGCGCTGTTGCGCTGTGTCGTGACAACAGCATCCCCATCGTCGTCTTCTCGATCCGCGAACAAGGCAATCTTGCTCTTGTTTTGTCGGGTGGGGGGACGCAGACCATTGTGAAGAAGGACGCCTGACATGGCCAAGTACGACAAGGCTGACCTTGAGCGCCGCATGAAGGGCGCGGTGGAATCGCTGAAGGGCGATCTTTCCGGCCTGCGCACTGGCCGCGCCAATACCGCGTTGCTCGATCCGGTCACGGTTGAGGTCTATGGCAGCCACATGCCGCTCTCGCAGGTGGCCAGCGTTTCTGCGCCGGAGCCGCGCATGCTTTCGGTGCAGGTCTGGGACAAGTCAAACGTCACTCCGGTGGAAAAGGCGATCCGCTCGGCTGGTCTGGGTCTCAATCCCATCAGCGACGGCCAGACGCTCCGCCTGCCGATCCCGGACCTGACCGAGGATCGCCGCAAGGAACTGGCCAAACTCGCCAGCAAGTATGCCGAAAACGCCCGCATCGCGATCCGCAACGTGCGTCGCGATGGCATGGATGCGCTCAAGGCCGACGAGAACAAGAAGGAAATCTCGGAGGACGAGCGCAAGCGCGCCGAGACCGACCTGCAAAAGCTGACTGACGACGTCATCAAACAGGCTGACGAGGCCGCCACCGCCAAGGAAAAGGAAATCCTCGGCAAGTGACCGCCGTTACGGCCTTGAATGGGGATGGGGCAGCCTGCGGTGCGCGGCATGTTGCCATCATCATGGACGGTAACGGACGCTGGGCTAAAAAGCGCATGATGCCGCGTGCCTTCGGGCACAAGCGCGGCGTTGATACGGTGCGTGAAATTGCCCGCGCCGCCAGAGACATGGGGCTGGAAGCGCTGACGCTTTACGCGTTCTCATCGGAGAACTGGAAGCGCCCGGCAGACGAGATTGCCGACCTGATGGGGTTGCTGCGCACGTTTATCCGCAACGATCTTGAAGAATTCGTCGCCAATAATGTTCGCCTGCGGATCATCGGTGATTATCAGGCGCTTGCGCCCGACATCGTGGAAATGATCGAAGATGCGATGGCGCGCACAGCGCATAACTCCGGCACCACGGTAGCGATTGCGCTGAACTACGGCTCGCAACAGGAAATCGCGCGCGCCGCTGCCAAGGCAGCGGAAAAAGGGCCGATCACGGCCGAGGCGATTGAGGCGGAACTCGATACTGCCAGCCTGCCGCCGCTCGATCTGCTGATCCGCACATCGGGCGAAGTGCGGCTTTCGAACTTCCTGTTGTGGCAGGCGGCCTATGCCGAGATGTGGTTTACCGAGGTGCTGTGGCCCGATTTCGGCGCAGAACATCTGCGTGAGGCGCTGGACCAGTTCGGCGCGCGCGAGAGGCGCTTTGGTGGACGTTGATCCCGTCTCGGTGCCGTTAGAGGCCGTTCAGCGCAAGAATGCGGACCTGCCCGTGCGCGTGGCATCGGCGGTGGTGATGCTGGCAGTTGCGGGCCTTGCGTTCTGGGCCGGGGGACTGATGCTCGACCTGTTTGTGGCAGCAGTGGCCTTCGGGGTGTTCGTCGAATACGTGATGCTGGTCAGCAAGATCGCCGATAGCCCGACGCGGCTGGGACCGATGGTGATTGCGGGAGCGGTCTACATCGGCTGGGCAGGGCTTGCACTGGCAGTGATGCCCGAACCGCTGATGCTCGCGGTGCTGGGGCTGGTAATATTCACCGACACCGGCGCCTATTTCACGGGGCGTTCGCTTGGCGGGCCGAAGATTGCGCCGAAGATCAGTCCTTCGAAGACATGGTCCGGCCTGCTTGGCGGCATGGCGGCAGCAGGGATATGGACGGCGCTGGTGGTGCTTTCGGCCAGCTATCTGCTTTCTGCCGTCGGACCCACCGGGCCGAGTGTTGCCGGAGCGCTGGAAACCGCCAACGTCGGCATGGCGGCGCTGGCCGGTGCAGTGCTGGCTGTCTTTGCGCAGGCGGGCGATTTCTACGAATCCTGGCTTAAGCGGCGCGCGGGCGTGAAAGACTCCTCGCGGCTCATCCCCGGACACGGCGGCTTGTTTGATCGCGTGGATGGCCTGCTTCCTGTTGCGATCATTGCGGGCACTGCATGGGCCGCGACGCAGGCTGCGGGCTGAGCAATGGCGCGCACGATCACGATTCTCGGTGCGACCGGGTCCATCGGAAGCTCCACGCTGGATCTGGTCCGGCGTAACCGCGATGATTGGCGCGTGGTGGCGCTTACCGCCAATGGCGATGCAGCGGGCCTTGCCAAACTGGCACGGGAATTCGGCGCAGAAATGGCTGTCGTTGCTGACGAAGCCGCGCTGGCGGATCTTCGCGAAGCTCTATCGGGCACCAATATCCACGCCGCTGCCGGTCCCGCCGCGCTGGTAGAGGCCGCCGCGCGCGGAGCGGATGTCACAGTTGCCGCAATTGTCGGCTGTGCGGGCCTAGCGCCGACGATGGCTGCAATAGAGCAAGGCGGGGTGATTGCGCTCGCAAACAAGGAAGCGCTGGTTTCCGCAGGTGACGTGATGACCGCCGCCGTTGCCCGCCACGGCGCAACGCTTCTGCCGGTCGATTCCGAACACAACGCCATCTTCCAGTGTCTTGCCGGCAATGATCCGGCCCACGTCCGCTCGATCACGTTGACGGCCAGTGGCGGCCCGTTCCGCGAATGGACGCTGGATCAGCTTCACAAGGCAACGCCCGCCGAGGCGGTCAAACATCCCAACTGGTCGATGGGCGCGAAGATCAGCGTCGATTCGGCCACGATGATGAACAAGGGCCTCGAATTTATCGAAGCCTATCACTTGTTCCCGGTCGGGGTTGAGCGGCTGCGGATCATCGTGCATCCGCAATCCGTGGTTCATTCGATGGTCGAATACCGCGATGGGTCGACGCTGGCGCAGTTAGGCCCGTCGGACATGCGCGTGCCCATCGCTTCGGCACTGGCATGGCCCGCACGCATGGACACACCCTGCACGCCGCTCGATCTCGCGGCCATCGGCCAATTGACCTTTCGCGCGCCTGATGAGCAGCGTTTCCCCGCAACCCGCGTCGCGCGTGAGGCGGTGATCGCAGGCGGTGCGGCCCCTGCCACGATGAATGCCGCAAACGAGATCGCGGTTGCCGCTTTCCTTGACGGTCAGATTGCGTTCACCCACATCGTGCAATCGGTTGAGGACGTGCTGTCGCGCGCTATGCTCGCCGCACCGGCCTGCCTCGACGATGTCATTGCCATTGATGCCGAGGCGCGTGTGCGAGCCAGAGAACTGATGGAGCGCGTGAATTGATGAAGGTTGTGCGCCGATGACACCGCTGGAAAGCCCCGGCATTCTCACCACCGTGCTGGCCTTCGTGCTGGTATTGGGACCACTCGTTTTCATCCACGAGCTTGGTCACTACCTTGTCGGTCGCTGGTTCGGGGTCAAGGCAGACGTGTTCTCGATCGGTTTCGGCAAGGAACTGATGGGCTGGACCGACAAGCGCGGCACCCGCTGGAAGCTGTCCGCTCTGCCGCTGGGCGGCTATGTCCAGTTTGCGGGCGACATGAACCCGGCCAGCCAGCCCAATCCTGAATGGCTTGCGCTCCCGGCTGAGGAGCGCAACCGCACCTTTCAGGCCAAGCCGCTGTGGCAGCGCTCGCTGATCGTGCTGGCAGGCCCCGTAACCAATCTCCTGTTCGCCGTCCTTATCCTCGCCGGATTCACGCTCGCCTATGGCAAGGTCGTTGTGCCGCCCGTGGTGGGCGAGATTCAAAGCGGTTCCGCCGCTGACCGCGCCGGTGTTGAACTGGGTGACCGCATCGTTTCGATCCGGGGCAAGGCCGTGGATTCGTTCCTCGATGTGCGCCTCGAAGTGGGACAAAACCCGGGCGAGCCGCTCGATCTGGTGGTGCTGCGCGAAGGACGGCAGGTCGAACTCGCCGCCCGCGCCGAAGTGAAAGATCTGAGCGACCGCTTCGGCAACACGCAGAAGATCGGCTTCCTCGGCATCGGGCCGAAATCGTTCGAAGTGGTGCGTGTTGGCCCGGTTGATGCGGTGGTCGATGGCGTGAAGCAGACCGGCAGCATCATTTCGATGATGGTCAACGGCATCGGCCAGATCATCACCGGCAAGCGCGAGGTCAAGGAACTTGGCGGCCCAATCAAGATTGCCAAATATTCCGGCGAGCAGCTCGTTTCGGGCTGGCAGGCCTTCGTTGGTTTTGTCGCGCTGATCTCGATTAACTTGGGGTTCATTAACCTCCTGCCAATCCCGGTGCTCGACGGGGGCCACCTCGCTTTCTACGCGGCGGAAGCCATTCGCAGGAAGCCGGTTGGCCAGCGCGGGCAGGAGTGGGCATTCCGCACCGGCCTCGCGTTCGTTATGGCGCTGATGCTCTTTGTCACGATCAATGACGTGACATCGCTCAAGGTCTTCGGAGGTTAACCTTCATTGCGTGTGCCCGTGCGGGGGCGCGATCTTCGGACCATCAAGGGGTTGGGTCGGAAATCGTTTACGGAATGTCTTTCCACAGAAATGCGGGGCAATGTTTGCTTGATTGGCCTTGTTGCATCGGGCAGAGGGCTGCATTGCTTGCCGTGGCTGGACACTCATCACGGGCGTCCAGCTGCCACTTAATACGGGATGGCGCTTGGTGATGATTCGACGGAACGCGGCACGGGCAGGCAAGATGTCCCCGCTCGGAGCTGCATTGCTCGCCACTAGCGGGCTTGTCGCAGTCCCGCAGATAGCATTTGCGCAAACCGCGCCGGTGGAGCAGCCCGCTGCGTCGGCCGCCTCGGCGGCATCCGCTGCGGTTCCCGCCCCTGTCGGAGATGTCATCCGCACGGTGACGGTGCAAGGTTCGCAGCGGCTCGAAGCCGATACGATCCTGTCGTACATCCGCCTGCGTCCCGGCCAGACATACACTCAGGTCACGGGCGACCAGGCCCTGAAAGACCTCTACGCGACCGAACTGTTCGCAGACGTCTCGATCCGCAACAACGGCGGCGACGTGGTGGTTCAGGTCAAGGAAAATCCGGTCATCAACCGCATCATCCTTGAGGGCAACAAGCGCCTCAAGGAAGACAAGATCCTGCCCGAGATCAAGCTGGCGGCACGCCAGATCTTTACCCGATCAAAGGTCCGCGCCGACGTTTCTCGCATTATCGAGCTGTACAAGCGGCAGGGCCGCTTTGCCGCCAGCGTCGAACCGAAGATGGTCATGCTTGACCAGAACCGCGTCGACATCGTGTTCGAGATCAGCGAAGGCCCGAAGTCAAAGGTCCGCCAGATCAACATTCTGGGCAACGAAAAGTTCTCCGACGGAGATCTGCGCGGACAGATGGTGACCAAGCAGGCGCGTTTCTTCCGCCTGTTTTCCTCGGGGACCAGCTATGATCCGGACCGTCTTGCGTTCGACCAGCAGAAGCTGCGCCAGTATTATCTGACCGAAGGCTATGCCGATTTCCGCGTGGTCTCCGCCGTGGCCGAACTCACGCCCGACAAGCGCGACTTCATCATCACTTACGTGGTGGAAGAAGGTGATCGCTACAAGTTCGGCGATGTGAAGGTCGACAGCCAGCTGCGCGATTTTGACAGCGACAAGCTGGCAGCCAACCTGCCGATGAAAGCGGGCGACTGGTACAACGCCAAGCTCGTCGAAGATCAGGTCGATGCCCTGACCGAAACCGCCGGTGCATTCGGCTATGCCTTTGCCGATGTGCGCCCCGATTTTGCGCGCAACAAGGATGACCTGACGATGTCGGTCACCTTCCGCATTGCCGAAGCGCCACGCACTTATGTCGAGCGCGTGGATGTGAACGGCAATACGCTGACGCAGGACAAGGTCATCCGCCGCGAATTCCGTATCGCCGAAGGTGACGCGTTCAACACCTTCCAGATCAAGCGGTCGACCAACCGCATCAAGTCGCTCGGCTACTTCCAGGAAAAGTTCGAGGTTGAGCAGAAGCCGGGCAGCGCGCCCGACCGCATCATCCTTGAAGCCAACGTCGAGGAAAAGCCGACTGGCGAACTGCAGCTTTCAGCCGGGTTCTCCAGCCTCGAAAGCTTCATTTTCCAGGGCTCGATCCGCCAGAACAACTTCCGCGGTCGCGGCCAGACGATCGGTCTCTCGGTCGACTACTCGCGCTACACCCGGTCGGTGCAGGTCAGCTTTACCGAGCCGTACCTGTTCGACAAGAACATCTCGTTCGGCATGGACGTCTACCGGCGCGATCTGAATAGCTTCAATTTCCAGAACCAGAACCGCAACACCACCTACAAGCAGGCGACGACCGGCTTCTCGGCGCGCGTGGGCGTTCCGTTGACCGAATTCATGTCGCTGATCGGGCGGTACACGTTCAACATCGACGATGTGACGCTGGATCAGGATTCGTTCTTCATCAACGGACAGTGCAGCAACCTGCTGGCGGGCCGCTATTTGTGCGACGCCATTGGCAAGCGAACCAGCTCGATCCTCGGTGCGTCGCTGGTCTATGACACGCTCGACAATCGCATGCGCCCGACGCGCGGCAATCAGGTGATCATTGGCGCAGACTTTGCCGGACTTGGCGGTTCGGTCAAATACGCCCGCATCACCGCGAACGCATCAAAGTTCTGGTCGGTTGGTAGCGGCTTCATCTTCTCGGTGCGTGGTGAAGGCGGGGCGATCAAGCCGCTGTCGAGCCGCTCGAACGATCCCACTGTCGACGACGTGTACCTGACCGACCGCTTCTTCCTTGGTGAGCCGCAGATCCGTGGCTTCGACATTCGTGGCGTTGGGCCGCGCGTACTGCGCAAAACCATCATCAACGGCGTTGAAGCAACCGACCGGAACCAGTGGGTCGATGATGCTGTCGGCGGCAAATACTATTATCTGACCCGCGCCGAACTTGAAATTCCGCTGGGTTCGGGCGCGCGTGAGCTTGGTCTGCGGCCCTCGATCTATGTCGATGCGGGCGCGGCGTGGGGCATCACCAATCCCTTGGCGGCCAGCCTCGTCAATCCGCAGCGGATCTATACCGACAGGCTGACCGGCCGGCCAACCTCCAGTCCGACCGCTTCCGATGGACAGTCTAATGGTGATCCGGTGCAGGTCTTCAACGAAGTCTTCGTCGGCAATTCACCGTCGCCGCGTGTTGCCGTCGGCATCGGCGTCAACTGGAACTCGCCATTTGGGCCGTTCCGTCTCGATTTTGCCAGAGTCCTCAAGAAGGTCGATGGCGACGACCCCAAGACCTTCACCTTTAACGTGGGAACCCAGTTCTGATGAAACTCCGTTATGCTTCCGCGCTTCTCGCGGGTCTCGCCGTTGTGGCCGTCACGCCGACTGCCGCTGTCGCTCAGGCTGCCGTGCAGGGCATCGCCATTGCCAATCCTTCGGCCGTGGTTGGCGCTTCTGCCGCGTTCCAGACCGCGCAATCGCAGCGCCCGACCACCTACAAGCCGCAGATCGATCAGGCCAATGCGCGCAAGACCCAGATCGAAGCACAGCTCAAGCCGCTGATCGACAAGCTGCAGGCGGATTCGAAGGTTGCCAACCCGAACCGTGCGTCGCTGCAGCAGCAGTATGACCAGATCCAGCAGATCGAACAGGCTGGCCAGGCCGAGATCCAGAAGATTCTTGAGCCGCTGAACCTTTCGCAGCAGTACGTGCTCGAACAGATTGGCGACAAGCTGGACGCTGCCACGCAGGCTGCGATGGACAAGAAGAAGATCACGCTGGTGCTTGATTCGCAGAGCGTGATCAAGGCAGGCCAGACCTACAACCTCAATCAGGACATTCTGGCCGAGTTGAACAAGCAGATCCCGTCGGCCCAGCTTGTGCCGCCCGCAGGCTGGATGCCGCGCGCGCAGCGTGAACAGCAGGCTCAGGCACAGGCCGCGCAGCAGCCTGCCGCCGGTCAGCCCGCCAACCGGGCGCCTGAAGGCCGTTAAGGCTTTCGGTTCCAATACAGGGTTCTGGGGAAATGACCGAAGAGACGGCTCCTGTCGTGATCACCGACTACGACGTGCGCAAAGTGATGGCGGCGCTCCCGCACCGCTATCCCTTGTTGCTCGTCGACCGTGTAGAATCGATCACGCTGAATGAACGCATCCACGCGGTGAAAGCCGTGTCGATGAACGAGCAGTTCTTCCAAGGCCATTTCCCCGGCCGCCCGATCATGCCCGGCGTCCTCCAGATTGAGGCGCTGGCGCAGGCTGCTGGCGTTCTCGCGGTGGAATCCCTTGGCCTCGCAGGCTCGGGCAAGCTCGTCTATTTCATGGCGATTGAAGAGGCCAAGTTCCGCAACCCTGTGGAACCCGGCGTTCTGCTCGATCTCCACGTCGAATTCACGCAGAAGCGTTCGCGCGTGTGCAAGTTTGCCGGCAAGGCCATGATTGGCGACAAGGTGACCTGCGAAGTCAGCTTCACCGCGATGATTGCCGACGCCTGATCCGATCACTGACGCTGGACAATAGCGCCACTTTCGGTTAGGCGCGCGCCCTTACAGATTCTTGCGGCCGGTCGGAACCGGCTGCGCACCGGAGTTAGACGCATGAAGACTGGCATTCACCCCGACTACCACATGATCAAGGTGCAGATGACCGACGGCACCGTTTTCGAGACTCGCTCCACCTGGGGCAAGGAAGGCGACACGCTGGCGCTCGAAATCGACCCGACTTCGCACCCGGCATGGACCGGCGGCACCCGCCAGCTCGATCAGGGCGGCCGCGTTGCCCAGTTCAACAAGCGTTTCGGCGGTCTTTCGCTCAAGCGCTAAGACACAGCCAACGCTGGAAATTCAGGGAAGGGCGGCTTCGGTCGCCCTTTTCTTTGCGTGGAACGCAGGGCTTCGGGCATTGCTATCGGCGATAGCTGTCTTAAAGAACGTGTCATGACGTTGACCAATTCCCTCGAAAGCCGCCTCGGCTATCAGCTTCGCCGGGCATCGGCGGTCATGATGGCCGATCTCTCCCGCGAACTCGCAGACCTTGATCTGCGCCCCGCTGAAGTTACGACGCTATTGGTCATCGCAGAGAACCCTGATTGCTCGCAGACCGAAGTGGGGCAGGCGCTGGCGATCAAGCGCGCCAACATGGTGCCGATTATTTCGCGCCTGATGGAGCGCGGACTGGTGGACCGCCGCCGCCTCGATGGCCGCAGCCACGCGCTAAGCCTGACCGATGAAGGCCGCAAGACGGCGGATGATGCAGTGGCGCGGATCGAACGACACGAAACCCGCTTCACCGAGTTGCTTGGCTCCACCGATTCTGATGCTCTGTTCCGCTGCCTGCCCGTTATACGCGCAGTGCTGGATGCTGACGCTGAACTCTGATCAGCCCCACACCTTCTCCCGGTACCACTTCGTAATCACGTACTTCAGCCCCTTGCGCACCTTCATCGCGTGATGAAGCGTGCACGGGTTGCCGCTGCCGTCGGGCCGACGGTTGTTCCAGCACACCAGTTTGCCGCGCTCGGCCTGGATGATCTTGTCGATTACCTTGAACCGCGTCGCGCCGCCCGCTTCCACATCGTTGAGGTAGACCATGAAGGTCCATGTGCGTTGCCCCGCCACGCTGCAGAACTTCTCGAAATCCACACCGCCCGGATCGAAAAAGTCGGTGTGTGCCTTGAACTCCTGCCCCACGTCGTAGCGCTGCCCTTGAATCGGCTCGCCAAACTGCCGGTCGATTCCCGATAGTGCCGAAAGCTTTGCGTCCAGCGCGGCAACCTCCGGCGCGTCCATGTGCAGGTCGCACGTCTCGCTGGTGCGGAAATAGTGATCCCCATCGGCATCGGCGAGCGTCGAGGGCCGCCGCTCCCGCTCGATCCGCGCCACCAGCGCCGCGCATTCCGCCTCGGACAGGAAATCGCGGAGCACGAACATTTCCAGCCGGGGCGAGGGCATGCGCATCATGCCGGGCAGCGACATCAGGCGTTCGGCAGACGATTCGTTGGCGGGAAGTGTCATCGCGCGCAGCCTATCGCAGCCCCGCTTCGCGCTGCAACTTGAACCTGCTGGCTTGTTGGTCGTAAAACCGTCACGTTCCTGCCGCATGCGATCCGAGATGCCCCGCCAAAACGCCCACATCCCTCCACGCAACGGCTTCTCGCTGGTCGAGATGCTTGTCGTGCTGATGGTCATGGGCCTGCTCGCCACGGTGGCGGTGCTCACCATCCCCGGCGATGAGCGCAAGCTGCGCGACGAGGCCGAACGCTTCGCCGCCCGCACGCTCGCCGCGCGCGACGAGGCGATCATCGGCGCGCGCCCCGTGGCATTGGTGGTCAGCGATCGCGGCTACTATTTCGAGCGGCGCATGCAGGGCCAGTGGCAACCGCTGCCGGGCCGGGGCTTTGACCTCACCGGCTGGGCTGATGGCACGACGGCCAATGCAGGCCGCCAGCGCCTTGTGTTCGATTCGCTTGGCTTGGCCAGCAGTGAAGCCGCTGTCCGCCTGACGCGCGATGGCAAAACACTCGTCGTCCACTTGCGTCGCGACGGCAAGGTCACGCTCGATGCAGGTTGAACGCAACGGTTTCTCTCTGCTTGAACTGCTCGTCGCGCTGGCTGTTTTTGCCATCGCCGCGCTGGCACTGCTGCAGATGGAAGGCGCCAGCATTTCCCGCACCGCCGATCTTGACCAGCGCCTGCTGCGCGAGATCGTGGCGCAGAACATGGCCGCCGAAATCCTCACCGACCCCGCGCCGCCATCGGTGGGCAGTGCCAGCGGTACTATAGAGAACGCCGGTCGCCGCTTCCAATGGACCCGTACCGTGGCCATGCAGCCCGATTACGGCGTCCTTTCGATCACCCTCTCAGTCCGCGAAACCAGCCCCGGCGCGCAAAGCCAGTCGTTCACGCTCGATTTCACGCGGCTCCCCGGCGCATGAATGAGGAGCCTACCCCCAACGGTTTCACTCTGGTCGAGATGCTCGTTGCGCTCGCGCTCTTCGCCGTCATTGCGGTCGGCGCGCTTGGCCTGCTGCGGTTCTCGGTCGATGCCGAGCTCGCCAGCCGCGCCAAGACGGACAGCATCGCTGCCCAGCGCCGCTTCCTCTCGGTCTGGACCGCCGATCTGGCCCAAGCCGTTCCACGCCCGTCGCGTGACCAATCCGGCACCCCGCGCCCTGCTTTCGAGGCGAACACGGACGGCATGGTCATTCGCTTCACCCGCAGCGGTTGGGACAATCTCGACGGTGCCGCGCGCCCCGGCCTGCAAAAGGTTGAATACCGCATCACCGCAACCGCGCTGGTCCGCGCAGGTTACCCGTTCCCCGATGGCGCGGCGGCGGACTCACCCAGTGAAGTCCTGCCGCTCACCGCCCCCGCCACTGTCCGCTTCCGCACCAGGGATGGCAACTGGCGTGACCGGTGGGAGCCGCAACTCACCACTGAATTGCCCATCGCGGTTGAACTGCTGATTCCGCAACGCGGCGTGCCCCCGCTGCGCATCGTCTCGCTGGTCGGGGTCAATTACCAGTGAACCCGCACGACCCAAGGGAGCGCGGTGCGGCGTTGCTCTCGGTCCTGCTGCTAGTCGCAGTCATGGCGGTGATCGCGGCGGTAATGCTTGATCGCCTGAACCTTGCCACGCGCCTTGCCGGAAACGGGCAGGCGATGACGCAGGCCCGCCTCTATGCCACCAGCGCCGAAACGCTGGCGATGGCGCGGATCAAGGCGATGGTCGATCAATCGCAGGAACGCACGGTGGATCGCACCGGCCTGCTTGGCCGCGAATTTCCGCTGCCCCTGCCGCGCGGCACCGTGATGGCGAGGGTGGATGACGCCGGAAACTGCTTCAATCTCAATTCCTTGGTCGAGGCTGATGCCCAAGCCAACAACCGCCTGCGCCTCGTTGGGCTGAACCAACTACGCGCCTTGATGCGCAGCCTTGCCATCCCCGAAGCCGAGGCTGCGATCATCAGCGATTCGATTGCCGACTGGATCGACACCGACAGCGCGCCCGCGCCCAACGGGGCCGAGGACGATTCCTACCAAGGCCGCCCCGTGCCTTATCGCACCGCCGGACGTCTGATCGGCGATGTCAGTGAGATTCGCGCGGTTCGTGGCATGACGCCGCAGTTCTACGAACGCTTGCGCCCGTGGCTTTGCGCGCTGCCCGCTGCCCAGCTCTCGCCGCTCAACATCAACACTTTGCGCGCGGATCAGGCCCCGCTGCTCGCCATGATTGCGCCCACCGCCATCCCGGTGGACCGCGCGCGCGCGCTGATTGCCAGCCGCTCCCCGCTCGGCTGGGCCACGGCGGAGGATGCCTTGCGCAGCTTCGGCGGTGGCGAAGGGGCGGGCATTCCTGCAGGCCAGTTGCAGGTCCGCAGCCGCTGGTTCCTGCTGACGCAGACCGTCACCGTCGATTCGGCAGTGCTTGAAGAACAGGCGCTGATCGACGTTGGCCTCAACCCACCGCGCGTTGCTTTCCGCACATGGGGCGACAGGTTCAGCCGCTGAATTGCCGCATATGGCAAATTTCCGCTTCCCTTTCCTGCGCCTTTCTGCAAAGGGGCCACCCCGCGCAGCGTGTTCTGTGCGATCAATGTGGCGACCGTAGCTCAGTTGGTTAGAGCGCCGGTTTGTGGTACCGGAGGTCGGGGGTTCGAACCCCCTCGGTCGCCCCATTTTCCTCCCAAAGCTCCTGCATTTCCCCCTTTCGGGGTGCGCACCAAGGCATAGCCTTTTGGTGTGGATTGCCGCCATTGCGCTTGCGGCTGCGCGGCCCGCGTGGCAGAGCGAGGCAAGACCGGTTGCGAGCGCTTCCGGGAGAAGGATCAGACTGCTCCGCGCCCATGCACGGTTTTGCCAATCCCGCCCGTTTCCTGCGCCTTGCCCGCTGGATGATGCCGCTTCTGCTGGTTTCCGGCCTGCTGCTGTCGATGGGCGCGCTGCTCTATGGCATACTTGTCGTCCCGCCTGACCGGCTGATGGGTGAAACGGTGCGGATCATGTTCATCCATGTGCCCGCCGCATGGCTGGGCATGGCTGGATGGTCCACCATCGCTATTGCCAGCATTGTCGAATTGGTCTGGCGGCACCCGCTGGCTGCCATCGCAGGCCGCGCCGCAGCCGTTCCTGGCGCAACTTTCACCGCCATCTGCCTTGCCACCGGCTCCATCTGGGCGCGGCCCACGTGGGGCACCTGGTGGGTGTGGGATGGGCGGTTGACGAGTTTCCTCGTGCTGCTGTTCCTCTATTTCGGCTATATCGCGCTGTCCGGCGCGGCGCAGCGTGATATGGCGGGCGGAGGCGGGGGCAACCGCATCACTGCAATCTTCGGCCTCGTCGGCGCTATCAACATCCCGATCATCAACCGCTCGGTCGTGTGGTGGAACAGCCTGCACCAGCCGCCTTCGATCACCGCAGGCAAATCCGCCATTGATGGCACGTTCCTGTGGCCGCTGCTGATTGCCGCGATTGGCTTCAGCCTGATCTTCGGCGGCGTTGTAATCGCGCGGATGCGCACCCTTCTGGCCGATATTCAGGCCGAGGCGCGTCTGCGCCGGAAAGCGATGGCGTAACAAGCGTATGCGCGAAGGTCTTGAGCAATGGGATTACGTCGTGGCCGCCCTGTCGATCGGGGTTATCGGCACGCTGCTGCTGGTCGGCTGGTCCTTGGTAGCCATGATCCGCGCCGAACGTCGCCGGGATAAGGTCAGAGGCAAGTGAGCAGTAACCCGTCCGGCGGTATCAAGCCCAAACACCAGCGCCTCGTCCTCATCATTGTGGCGTTGGTCGCGCTGGTCGGTGCCGGTCTGCTTGCTGCCTATGCCCTGTCCAATCAGGCCAGCTATTTCTACGTGCCCGCCGATCTGGTGAAGGCCCCGCCTGAACAGGGCCGCGCCATCCGTCTTGGCGGCATGGTTGAAAAGGGTTCACTCAAGACGCGCAGTGACGGCATCACCATCGATTTCATCGTCGGCGATGGCAAAGCGCGCGTTCCCGTGCGCTACACCGGCATCACCCCTGATCTCTTCGTCGAAGCCTCCGGCGTGGTTGCCGAAGGCCGCATGGAAGGCCAGACATTCGTGGCTGACAACCTCCTTGCCAAGCACGATGAGAACTACGTCCCGCGCCAGATGGGCGACATGACCCCGGAACAGGCCAAGCAAGTGGTGGCTGAAACGCAATGATCGCCGAAATCGGCCTCGCCGTGCTGTGGATGGCAGCAGCCCTTGCCGTGCTGCAGTTGTTCGCCGGTTTCTCTGCACTGCGCCCCGGCGGCAAGGCGTTGGCTGGGGTCGTGCGCCCGCTTGCGGTGATGCAGGGCGTGCTCGTCGCGATCTCGTTCCTTGCGCTGATCGACCTGTTCCTTGAAACCGACCTGTCGGTAAAGCTTGTCGCGGCCAACAGCCATTCGATGAAGCCGTTCATCTTCAAGCTGGCGGGTACATGGGGCAACCATGAAGGCTCGATGCTGCTGTGGATCACGATTATGGCCGTCTCGGGCGGTGTGGTCGCGCTGGTGGAAAAGCGCCTGCGCGAAGACACACTGATCGCCACGCTGGCGGGGCAGGCTTTCGTCAGCCTTGGTTTTTACGCTTTCTTGCTGCTGTCCTCGAACCCGTTCGAGCGCCTGCCCGAACCTGCGCCCGAAGGGCAAGGCCTCAACCCGCTGCTGCAGGACATTGGTCTCGCCTTCCACCCACCGACGCTCTACGTCGGCTATGTTGGCCTCTCGGTCGCGTTCAGCTTTGCCATTGGCGCGCTCATCACACGTGATGTCGGCCCGGCTTTTGCCCGCGCCATGCGGCCGTGGGTGCTGGGTGCATGGATTTTCCTCACGGTCGGCATCACCGCCGGATCGTATTGGGCCTATTACACGCTCGGCTGGGGTGGCTGGTGGTTCTGGGATCCGGTTGAAAACGCGTCGCTGATGCCGTGGCTCGCCGCCACTGCGCTGCTTCATTCGTGCTCGGTCCTCGCCAGCCGCAACGCCTTGCGCGCGTGGACGGTGATGCTCGGCGTGATTGCGTTTTCGATGTCGATGGTGGGCACGTTCCTCGTGCGCTCGGGCATCCTCACCTCGGTCCACGCGTTTGCGGTTGATCCAGAGCGCGGTTCGTTCATTCTTGCCCTGCTGGCCATCTACATCGGCGGTGCGCTCGCGCTGTTCGGCATCCGGGCATCGACCGTGACCGAGGGTGAGCGCTTCAGTCTGTTCAGCCGCGAAGCCAGCCTCGTGTTCAACAACGTGATGCTGTGCGGCATCCTTGGTATCGTGCTGCTCGGCACACTCTATCCGCTGATGACCGAGGCTTTCGGTGCCAAAGTTTCCGTCGGCCCGCCCTACTTCAACCCGGTTTCGGCCATCTTCGCGATCCCGATGATGCTGATGATGGGCGTTGGCCCGCTCCTGCGCTGGCGCAAGGACAAGCCTTCGCGCATCACCGCCACGGTGGCCATTCCGGCGCTGGTCGTCGCGCTTGTCCTGCTGGCCGTCGTGTTGATGTTCCCATCGATCCGCATTCTGCCGATGCTCGGCATCGCTGTCGGCGCAGGGCTGGCGGTGGGAAGCTGGCTCCCGCTCAGGGGCCGCAATCTGCGCCGCACTCCGTTTGCCGTGTGGGGCATGGTCGTGGCGCATTGCGGCCTCGGCGTCGCGCTGCTGGGCGCGGCCAGCGAGAGTGCGTTCTCAACCGAACGCCTTGCCGCGATGAACGTGGGTGACACGCAAAGCGTCGGCCCCATCGCGCTCAAGCTTGAAAAGATCGAGCCCGTCGCCGGACCGAACTGGACCGCCATCGAAGCCACCGTGACCGCCTCATACAAGGGCGGCACCCCGGTAACGCTCCATCCGCAGGCGCGCACCTTCACCTCGCCGCCCGGAGAGCGCACCGAATCCGCACTGCACACCCGCTGGACCGGCCAGCTTTACGCGGTGCTGGGCAATGAAGGTGATGACGGCCGCTGGCAGATGCGCTTCTGGTGGAAGCCTTTCGTGCCGCTGCTCTGGCTTGGCGGTCTGCTGGTCGCCTTCGGCGGCCTGCTTGCGCTCATTGGCCGTGTTGCGCAGGATGTGAAGCGCGTTCGCGTGAATGACAAGATCGCCTTCCGCAAGACGCAGCAGGATATGCTGAAATGACCGGGGAAGCTCCCAAACGCTCTGGCTTGGCGATCTGGCTCCCCCTCGCCGTGTTCGGTGCGTTCTTCGCACTCGTCATCTGGGGCCTCTACCGCCCGGCAGACCGCGAAGTTGCCAGCGCGTTCATCGGCAAGCCGCTGCCCCAGTTCAACCTGCCCGCCGCCACCGAAGACCGCCCCGGCCTCTCCACTGCCGAAATGAAGGCTGGCAAACCCCGCTTGCTCAATGTTTTCGCCAGTTGGTGCGTGCCCTGCGCGGTCGAAGCGCCACAGCTTGAAGCGCTCCGCCAGCAAGGGGTGGAGATTGATGGCGTTGCCATCCGTGATCGCAGTGAAGACCTCAACCGGTTCCTCGCCACGTACGGCAACCCCTTTGCCCGCATCGGCAAGGATGACCTGTCCGAAGTGCAACTGGGTATCGGCTCGTCCGGAGTGCCCGAAACGTTCGTGATTGATGGCAAAGGCGTGATCCGCCACCAACACATCGGCGAAATCCGCCCCGAGGACGTGCCCATGATCCTCGAAAAGTTGAAGGAGGCGCAATCGTGAAGCGCCACTCCAACCCCCTTCGTCATTCCCGCGAAGGCGAGAACCCAGCCTTGCGCTACGCCCAGTGGATTCCCGCCTTCGCGGGAATGACGAGGCGTGTGATGTTTGTGCTGCTTATGCTCCTCGCCGCGCCCCTCGCGGCGCAAGACCAGATGCCGCCTGCGCCGCTGGCCTACAAACAACTCGATGACCCGGCGCTCGAAGCCAAGGCTCAGGGCCTGATGGAAACCCTGCGCTGCCTCAAGTGTCAGAGCCAGTCCATCGCCGACAGCGACGCGCCGATGGCGGGCGACATGCGCCATCAGGTCCGCACCCGCATCGCCGCCGGGGAAGAGCCCGAGGCAATCCGCACATGGCTGGTTGAGCGCTACGGTGATTACGTCAGCTACGCCCCGCAGAACAAGCCGATCATGTGGCCGCTCTTCGCAGCGCCGCTCGTCATCCTGCTCCTCGCCGTGTTCCTGTTGCGCGGGCGCTTCCGCAGTGCGGGCAAGAAGGAAACAGACAACAAGGTGGCTGGCGAATGACGTGGGTTATCGTCCTCCTGATTGCCGCCGCTGCGTTTGGCGTGATGGCCTTCGCGCTCAAGATGCCCCGCGCAGGCTGGGAATTGACCGGCGCGGCGCTGCTCGTTGGCATTGCCGGTTACGCGCTGCAAGGCATGCCAGCCATGCCCGGCGCGCCGAAGGCTCCGATTGAAAACAAGCGCGCCGCTGATGAAGCGCTGATCAAGCAGCGCCAGCAGATGGGCAACGGTTTCGCCAAGGGTGCAAGCTGGATGATCCTTGCCGATGGGCTTGCCCGGCAGGGCCAGTTCGGCGCAGCTGCCGAAGTGCTGCGCAAGGGCACGCAGCAGTTCCCACAGGACGCGGACTTGTGGGTCTCGCTCGGCAATGCGCTGGTCGGGCACTCCGACGGCATGATCACGCCTGCCGCGCAGTTCGCCTTCCAGAAGGCGGCCAGCATCGATCCCGCGCACCCCGGCCCGCCATTCTTCATGGGTCTCGCGCTCGCCCAGTCGGGACGTTTGCCCGATGCCCGCGCGGTCTGGTCCGAACTGCTCGAACGCTCTCCCGTCGATGCCCCTTGGCGCGCCGACCTTGCTGCACGGATTCAGCGTATCGATTCGATGTTGGCGATGAATGGTGGAGCCGAAACCGCAGGCGCTCCAGTCGAAGCTCAGCCACCCACACCCGAAGCCTCGGTCCAAGCCGCTGAATAAGCGCCTGGAATTTCGCTCCGAAAAGGGCTGAATGCCTGCGCCTTTCAGCTTGTCCCAAGGCGCGTTCGGCCCCATTGCAGGGGGCAGGGGGCGGTGCTACAGCGCCGCGCCGCTCCGCCGTTTCGGGGGAATGGAACAGGGCTGAAAAGCCGGGGGCACGGTCGCCATGAGTAATGCCGAAACCACTGCGGAAACACCCGGCATAGCCGCGCCTGCTTCCGGCGGGCATGGCCAATCACAAGGGCCGCTGCTGAAACTTGCGGTGGGCGCCATTGGCGTCGTCTTCGGTGACATCGGCACCAGCCCGCTTTACGCCCTGCGCGATACATTCGCGGGTCATCACCCGCTCCCGCTCGATCTCATGCACATCTTCGGCATCATCAGCCTGATGTTCTGGTCCATGATGATCATTGTGACGTTCAAATACGTCACAGTCATCATGCGGGCCGACAACAAGGGTGAGGGCGGCAGCCTCGCATTGCTGGCGCTGATCAACCAGCACACCGATGGCAAACGCTGGGGCAAGGGCATCATCCTGCTCGGCGTGTTCGCCACCGCGCTGTTCTATGGCGATTCCATGATCACGCCGGCCGTCTCGGTCATGGGCGCGATTGAAGGTGTCGCGGTCTATCGCCCCTCAATGCAGGGCATGATCGTGCCGCTGGTCGTCACCATCCTGATCGGCCTGTTCTTTATCCAGAGCCGTGGCACCGAAAAGGTCGCCACGTTCTTTGGGCCGATCATGCTGCTCTATTTCGCCACGATCTCGGTGCTTGGCGCGCTGAGTATTGCGCAGTATCCGCAGGTCATCGCCGCGCTCAGCCCGCATTATGCGGTCAGCATGTTCATCAGCGACCCATTCCGCGGATTTCTGGCAATGGGTGCCGCCGTGCTGGCTGTGACCGGGGCAGAGGCACTCTATGCCGATATGGGCCACTTTGGCCGCCGCCCGATCCGCGTATCGTGGCTGGTCTTCGTGTTGCCCGCGCTGGTGCTGAACTATCTGGGCCAAGCCTCGCTGCTGATCCGCAATCCCGCAGCGCTGGAAAGCCCGTTCTATTTCCTTGCGCCCGAATGGTTCCAGTGGCCGCTGCTGTTCATCGCTTCGGCCGCTGCCGTCATCGCCTCGCAGGCGGTGATCTCGGGCGCGTTCTCGGTCACGCAGCAGGCCATCCAGCTCGGCTTCATCCCGCGCATGACGATCAAGCACACGTCGACCGCTGCGGGCCAGATCTACATTCCGGTGATCAACTGGGCGTTGATGATCGCGGTGATCCTGCTGGTGCTGGTGTTCCAGCGCTCGTCAAACCTCACCGCCGCCTATGGTATCGCGGTGACCGGCGCCATGTTGATCGATAACTTCCTGCTCGCGGTCGTGCTGTTCAAGCTGTGGAACTGGAAGAAGACTGCGGCGATTGCCATGCTCGCGCTGTTCTTCGCAATTGACGGGGCCTATCTGGGTGCCAACCTCACCAAGATCCCTGATGGCGGCTGGGTGCCGCTGGTGATGGGCGTGGCGATCTTCACCCTGCTTACCACATGGTCGCGGGGCCGCGCGCTGATGCGGGCCAACATGGCCGAAGGCACCATCCCGCTGGAAGTGTTCACCAAGTCCGCCCATTCCAGCGCCGCCCGCGTGTCGGGCACCGCCATCTTCATGGCCTCCACTGCCGCCGGTGTCCCCTCGGCGCTGCTGCACAACATCAAGCACAACAAGGTGCTGCACGAACGGGTGGTGATCCTCACCGTGTCGATCGAGGACGTCCCCTATGTGGATGAAGGTGAGCGCTTCTCGGTCAAGGACTACTCCAACGGTTTCTACCGCCTGACCATGCGCTTCGGCTTCCTTGAAGAGACTGACGTCCCCGCCGCGCTCAAGAAAGTCAGCATGTGCGGCGAGCCGTTCAACATGATGAAGACCAGTTTCTTCCTCTCACGCCAGACGCTGATCGCATCGGACAAGCCGGGCATGGCGCTGTGGCGTGAAAAGCTGTTCGCGTGGATGCTGCGCAACGCAGCCAGTGCGATGGAATTCTTCCGTCTGCCCACCAATCGCGTGGTCGAACTCGGTAGCCAGCTCAAGATCTGAACCCGCAAATCGGTCCATTTCGGCTTATCGCTCTTTGCAGGGCAGGGCTTGGATTGGCGCAGAATTGCGATAATCTGCTAATCCGACTGGCGAATGGGGGCGGCCCGCAATGCCCGACAAGGCGCTCTTGCGCGAAATACTTGATGCTCAGCTGGAAATGGTGTGCCGCTTCACAGCGGAAGGCACCATTTTGTTCGTCAACCGCGCCTATGCCGCTACGCTCGGCCATGCGTCCGATGATCTGACGGGACGAAACCTCTGGGCTTACGTGACCGAGGACGATCACGCATACGTCAGCCAGATGCTGGATCAGCTGACCCCGGCATCGCCCGAACTGACCATCGAAAACCGCTTTGAAACGGCGCAAGGCACACGCTGGGTACTCTGGCGCAATCACGCCTTGGCATTTGACGATGCCGGGCGGTGGCACGAGGCGCAGTCTACCGGCATCGACATAACCGAACGCAAGCAGCTTGAAGAACAGCTCGAACTGCTGGTTGGCGAACTTAACCACCGCGTGAAGAACACGTTGATGGTGGTTCAGGCTATGGCGCAACAGACTTTTCGTGGCACTGGCCTGCCCGCCCAGCCTGTTGCCACGTTCAATAACCGCCTTGCCGCGCTATCGGGCGCGCACGATGCGCTCAGCCGGACCAATTGGACCGGGGCAACACTGGCCGAGATCGTCCGTCAGGGCCTGTTGATTTGCGGGCCGGATGACATGCGGCTGGATATTGGTGGACCAGACGTTTCCGTGCCTGCCAGTGCCACCGTGTCGCTGGTCATGGTTTTCCATGAACTTGCCACAAACGCGATGAAGTACGGCGCGCTTTCCACGATGTCGGGCAAAGTCCTGATCCGATGGGACTATCAACCCGCCCCAGGCGATTCCACGGGCACCGTCACTATCGATTGGCAGGAGAGCGGCGGCCCGATCGTGGCCACACCCACACGCCACGGCTTTGGATCGCGGCTTGTGTCCGAGGCAGTTCCGCGGCAATTGGGTGGATCGGTGCAGCTTGATTATGCGCCAACCGGGCTGCATTGCCGCATCTCGGTTCCGGGTGCCACTTCCGTGGCGGGGATGGGATAGATGATAGCAGGTAAGCGCATCCTCGTTGTTGAGGACGAATTCATCGTCGCGGCCATGCTGTGCGATACGCTGGAAGATGCAGGCGCCGTGCCGCTGGGGCCAGTCGGCCGTCTGAACGATGCACTGGAGGCAATTGCCGCAGGGGGCATTGATGCTGCGGTGCTCGACTGGAACCTTGCGGGCGAACCCAGCCTTGCTGCCGCCGCCGCTTTGGCACAACGCAATGTCCCGTTCGTCATCGCTACCGGTTATGGCTCGGTCGAAGCGCCGTTTGATGATCGCCCGATCCTTGGCAAACCCTATGTTTCGGCCCACCTGATTGACAAGCTGGCCGCGTTTTTCGCAACTTGATCCAGGTCGTCCTGATCACAGCAATGCCCCGTCATCCCGGACAGCGTCCGCAATGACGGGGTAAGCGTTTGACTTAGTCTTTCTTGGCTTCGGCCACGGATTCGTTGTGCAGGCTGGCTTCGGCTTCGGCAGTTTCCTGCTTCACGTCGGCAGCGGCCTTGGCACCCAGTTCGTCGGTTGCAGCAGCGGCATCATCCACGGCCTTGGCAGCCTTGTCGCCCAGTTCGTCGGTTGCAGCCGCAGCCTTGTCGGCGGCGTTCGCAACGTCGTTACCTGCTGATTCAGCGGTCGTTTCTGCAGCATCCTGGGTCTGTTCCGAACAGGCCGAAAGAGCCAGGGCACTGGCCGCTGCGGCGGCGATCAGGGTAAACTTGCGCATGTGATGAATTACTCCCCTAAGGTGTCTCACCCGCAACGCGGGTTAAGAGCGCAACGCCCGGGCCTGCAAAAATATCCCGGCAGTTTCAGCGGCCTGTCTGATTGCCCATAGGCACGAAGCAAAAAAAGAGCGCGACATCCGCAGATGCCGCGCTCGATTTTCAACCATCAAGCTGAAACGTATCAGCCGAGGTTTGCGCTCACCATTGCATAAAGCATCGGCAGCGAAAGCAGCGTGTTGGTGCGGCTGGCGTAAAGCGCGCGGGGCGCAGCAGCAGCCTTTTCCTCAGCCGTCGCTTCCACGATGCCAAGCACCTTCTTCTGTGCGGGCCAGATGATGAACCACACGTTGAAGGCCATGATCAGCGCCAGCCACATGCCAAGGCCGATCAGGTTGACGTTGCCTTCACCGGTAAAGGTCAACGCCTGATGGGCATAGCCCGAGACGACTGCGATGCCGAGACCGGTCAGCACGGTCAGCAGCGCGCCATAACGGAAGAAGAAGAACACCTTGGGAGCGATGTGCCCGGTGATCGCGCCCTTCTGTTCGGCCGGGATCTTCGGCATGGTCGGCACCTGCACGAAGTTCAGGTAGTAGAGGAGGCCGATCCACACGATGCCGAAGAAGATGTGCAGCCAGCGCAGCACAGAGTTTGCATCGACGGGTGCGGAATCGCCATAGGCGAACATCACAGCGATGGCGGCAACCAGGCCGACGACCAGTACGAGATGAAGATTGCCAAAGAACTTGGCCATGAGATTTCCCCCTATTTGCAACCGTAATGTTGGCAGGGGCACGACCATGCCCCCCTGCGGTTGCCGCGCATATTAGGCAGCGTGGCGCAAAAGTCACATGAAAATGGGGTGGAGCCACCCTGATCAATCGTGCGGTGGGTTCTTCTCAACGTCGGTTTCCGCGTCCACCGCCAGCCCGTGCTTCAACAGCATGGGAATCTGCGTGAAGGTGAACAGGAACGACAGCGTGGTCACGCCCCACAGCTTGGCCTGTAACCAAATCTCGAAATTGCCGTTGGCGGTGTTGAAGAAGTAGCGCAAAACCTCGTTCAATCCGGCAAGGAACAGGAAGAAAAACGCCCAGTTGCGTGACAGCTTCAGCCAGCCTTCGTTGCTCAGCCCCTCAAACGCAGCTTCTAGCAGATAGCGCAGCATCGGTTTGCCTTTGGCCAGCCCCGCAAACAGCACGCCTGCAAACAACAGGTAGATCGCGGTCGGCTTTACCTGAATCCAGAAGGGATCGCCCAGCAGCACGGTCAGCGTGCCAAAGCCGAGGATCAGCACGGTGGACAGCCACAGCATCGGCGAAATCTTGCCCAACCGCAGCTTTGATATAATCAGCGCCGCCACAGTCGCCACCATGAACACCGCCGTGCCTTTGGTCACTGCCACCACTTCAGCAAGGCCCGCATCGCCGCCAGACGGTTTGAAATAGCGATAGGCGAGAAAGAACACCAACAGCGGGCCGTAGTCGACCAGCAGGTTGACCCATGAGGACTTGGGCGCGGACTTGGGCTTCTTGTCAGCGGCGCTCATCGGTAAACTCCCGCGATGACCTTGGCCAGCAGGTCGGGGTCGAAGGGCCGCAGATCATCGATCTTTTCGCCTACGCCAATCGCGTGGATCGGCAGGCCATATTGCTCCGCCGCCGCAACCAGCACGCCCCCGCGCGCGGTACCGTCCAGCTTCGTCATGATCAGGCCGGTCACGCCTGCCACTTCCTTGAAAATCTCGATCTGTTGCAAGGCGTTCTGCCCGTTGGTGGCATCCAGCACCAGCACCACGTCGTGCGGCGCTTCGGGGTTCAGGCGGCCCAGAACGCGGCGCACTTTCGCCAGTTCGTCCATCAACTCGCGCTTGTTCTGCAGCCGGCCCGCCGTGTCCACAATCAGCGTGTCGATCCCGGTGTCGGTGGCCGATTTCACCGCGTCGAACACGATCGCCGCCGGATCTCCGCCTTCAGGCCCGGTCACGATGGGAACGCCTAACCGCTCGGCCCAGACCTTCAACTGGCCGATGGCGGCGGCGCGGAAAGTGTCGCCTGCGGCCAGCATCACCCCATAGTCCTGTTCCTGGAACAGGTGCGCCAGCTTGGCGATGGTGGTGGTCTTGCCTGAACCGTTCACGCCGATCACAAGGATCACTTGCGGTCGCGGAAAAGCCACGATTTCCAGCGGCTTGGCCACCGGGCGCAGGATCGCGGCGATTTCCTCGGCCACGGCTTCCTTCAAGCCCTGCTCGTCCACGCCGTTCTCGAATTTCGCCGCTTTCAGCTTCTCGCGGATACGCGCGGCGGCGCGGGGGCCGAGGTCGGAGAGGATCAGCGCGTCCTCAAGATCGTCAAGCTGCTCCTCGGTCAGCCGCGATGCGCCGACGATGCCGCCGAGATTTTCCGCAAGCCGTTCAGAAGTCTTGCGAAAACCTCCCAGCAGACGATCGGACCAGCTTTCGCCACTCATTCCAGTATTCCTTCAACAATCTTGGTCGGCGTCACCGTCAACAGGCTGCCCGCAGCCACGCCTTGCGGCACGCGATAGCTCGCAAAGTGGCCCGCATGGCCGGTTCCGTCGCGCTCGGCAAGGATTTGCGCGGGTTTGCCGATCAGCGTGGTCAGCCAGCGGGCGCGTTCTTCTGCCACAGCAGCGCGGACTTCGGCAGCCCGCTCACGGACCAAAACCGGATCGACTTGCGGCATCCGCGCCGCCGGGGTGCCGGGGCGGGGGGAGTAGGGGAAGATGTGGCCGTGAACGATCCCGCATTCGCGCACGATCGACACGTTTTCTTCATGCATTTCAGCAGTTTCGGTGGGGAACCCGGCGATCAGGTCGGCACCGATCGCGATGTCTGGCCGCTGTGCCTTCATCCGCTGCACAAGGTCTATTGCCTGCGCGCGCGAGTGCCGCCGCTTCATCCTTTTCAGCACCATGTCGCTGCCGGACTGCAGCGAAAGGTGGATGTGCGGCATCATGCGCGGTTCGGTGGTGATGAGGTCGAAAAGGAGCGGATCGATCTCCACCCCATCAAGCGAGGAGAGGCGAATCCGGGGGAGGGTGGGGAACGCTTCGAGGATCGCGGCGACCAGATCGCCGAGCTTTGGGGCACCCGGCAGGTCAGCGCCCCATGAAGTCACATCAACCCCGGTCAAGACCACTTCATTGACGCCCTGATGCGCTTTAGGTGCGTCTAGGTGCATCTTGGTGCTGTTCAGGAATATCGCGTTTTCGACCGCTGAAAGTACTTCAACTATCGGCAATGAAACGCTTTTTCCGCGCCCCTGTGGTATGATGCAGAACGTACAGGCATGATCGCACCCGTTCTGCACCGGAACGAATGCGCGGGTGTGCAATCCAACACGCCGATGCTCCAAAACACCCTCACTGCTCCCCCGCGAAGGCGGGGGTCTCAGGAGTGTTGCTCCGTGCTGCCCGAGGCCCCCGCCTTCGCGGGGGAGCCAGCTTTGTTCAAGAAGCTTGACCGTGTTGGAAACCACAGCATCGACTTCGGGCATCGCAGCGAAAGCCTCAGCCTCAATCGTCGCGGCGCACCCGGTCACGACGAGCCGTGCATCGGGATGTTCCCGCCGCAGCTTGCGCACCGCGCGGCGCGATTGGCGCACGGCTTCTGCCGTCACCGCGCAGGTATTGACCACCACGGTGGGCGGGCCATCGGCTAGAAAGCCCCGGATCGCCTCGCTTTCGGCGATGTTCAGGCGGCAGCCGAGCGAGACGACTTGAGCGCTCATGCCGGAAAGTCGGCATCCTCGAACGTGCCTTCAAAGCTGAGCGCGGCCGGGCCGGTCATTTCGATGTTGCCGCCCGCGCCTTCATTTTCCGGCCATGTGATCGTCAGTGGGCCTCCGGGCAGGTCCACGCGCACCTTGCGCCCCGTCAGCTTGCGACGGATCGCGGCGACGCCGGTGGCGCAGGCGCCAGTGCCGCAAGCGCGCGTCAGGCCCACGCCGCGCTCCCACACGCGCAGCTTCAGGTGATCGGTGCCGACCACACTGGCGACGTTGACGTTGATTTTCTGCGGAAAAAGCGGATCGCACTCGATCAACGGGCCGAGCCGTTCAAGGTCCACCGCATCGGCATCGGGCACGAAGAAGATCACGTGCGGATTGCCGACATTGACGCCGACCGGGTTCTCCAGATCCTCCCAGCCCACGGGCATTTCCAGCGTGTCCATCGCATAGGCCACCGGGATTTCGTCCCAGCCCAGCCGGGGTGCGCCCATGTCTACCGAGACGCCCTCAGCGCGCGCTTCGGAGCGGATCATTCCGCCAAGCGTTTCAATGCTTTGCGTGCCACCCAGCAGCAGGCCGACAGCGCGGCTGGCATTGCCGCAAGCTTCAACCTCGCTGCCGTCATGGTTGAAAATGCGCATCTTCACATCGGCAGCGTCGGAAGTTTCCAGCAAAATCAACTGGTCGCAGCCAATGCCTGTCCGCCGGTCAGCCAAAGCCGCAGCGCGGAGCGCGGACATGGCGACGGGCATCTCGCGGGCGTCGATCACCACGAAATCATTGCCGAGGCCGTGCATCTTGCGAAAGGGAATGCGCATGAGGCGCGACTTAGGGATTGCCGCGCCTCAAGGCAATGCGTGCCGGAAAACTCAACGCTGGCCGGGAACGGGCTGAAATCAGGCCGTGGCGGCACGCGGGGGTTCAGGATCAGCGGCGGGCGCATCCGGTGCTTCGACAGGCCCCATCGGCAGCAGGTTGCCTTCTGCCAGCAATGTGCGGACGGAATCTGCGTCTGACGGCTGGCCATAAAGAAAGCCTTGGCCCTTGAACGAGCCATATTTGCGCAATTCTGCAAGCACTTCGATGCTCTCGATGCCTTCTGCCGTAATCGGCAGATTCAGCCCCTTGCCGAGCGACGAGATCGCTTCGACAATGGTATCGCTGTCCTTGTTCTTGCCCAGGTTCGAGACGAAGAAGCGGTCAATCTTGATCTGGTCGAACGGCAGGGTGCGCAACTGCGCAAGGCTGGAATAGCCGGTGCCGAAATCATCGAGGCTGATGCGGATGCCCTGATTTTTCAGGCTGGTGATCAGCGTGCGAACCACCCCGATGTTTTCATGCAGGCAGGTCTCGGTGATTTCAATGTCGAGCCGATGCGGCGGGAAATTGGCCTCAACCAGCAGCTTGAGCAGCTTTTGCGCAAACCACGGATCGCGCAACTGCATAGGCGAGATGTTGACCGACAGCGTCAGGCGCGGATCCCAGTCACGGGCATCTTTAAGCGCCTGCCGGATCAGGCTTTCCGACAGTTCAGAGATCAGGCCGATTTCTTCGGCAATGGCGATGAAGATTTCGGGCGAAAGCAGACCGTGCTTCGGGCTTTTCCAGCGGGCCAGCATTTCAAAGCCGGTGAGTTCGCCGGTATCGAGATTGATCTGCTTTTCATAGAACGGCACAAATTCGCCGCGCGGAATGCCGTCGCGGATGCCGCGCTCCAGTTCGCTGCGGAAGCGCAGTTCGTTTTCCATGCTCTGTTCGAACCAGCAATAGCGGTTCCGGCCAGACTTCTTGGCCTGATACATGGCAAGATCGGCGCGGTGCATAAGCTTGGCCGCAGCCTCGCCGGGCTGGCAGTTGGCTCGGTCCGCCGAAGTGGCGAGGCCGAAGGAGGCGGTGATATCCAGCACCACGCCTTCGACTTCGATCGGACGGTTGATGGCAATGCTGATGCGGGCCATCAAGCGATCGATCGCTTCGACATGGTCAGGGTCGTAAATTGCAGCAAAAGCGAATTCATCGCCGCCCAGACGCGCCATAACCGAACGTTCCGGCAGAATATCGCCAACGCGGCGCGCGGATTGGCGGAGCACTTCGTCTCCGGCCTTGTGGCCATGCGCATCGTTGGAGCGCTTGAAATTGTCGAGATCCATCATCACCACAACCACTTCGTGGCCAGTGGCGCGGGCGGTTTCTATCATCTCGTCCAGCACAGGGCTGATGCTGCGCCGGTTGAGGCAGCCGGTGAGTGGATCGGTATGGGCGAGGCGGTGGGCGGTTTCCTCGGCTTCGCGGCGCTGGCCGACCTCGCGTGTGAGATCGACATAGCGGCGCCAGCCGAACAGCAGCAGCGCGATGTTCAGGATCAGCGCAACGCTGAGCATCGGTTCATGCGGGCGAGTGCCCGTCAGGACCGAGCGGATGAAATCGGTGAGTACTGTCGAACCATTGGCGACGAACAGCAGCACGGCGGCCACGATGATGCCAAGACCAACGTAGTCATGGACCGGCTTGTCAGCGGTTCCATCTGCTGGACTGCCGTCTATCCCGACCCGCGTTGGCCCATTGTGAATTGGCGCTGTTGCCATGACCCCTGCTTCCACTACTTGCCATCAGCAAGGACAATCCCTGCCAAAAGGCTTTACCCGTCGACCCTTAAACTAGGTGAACGTCCTGAAGTTTTGGTTAAGATTGGCTTTGCAGGCCCGGTTCGCCGTGGTTCCGGTGGGGGTATGGCCCAAGCCGCTTGCCTTGGCGCACGACAACGGCTAAGGGCCTCGCGACGAAGGGCTTAGCCTTTCTCGGTTTTACAACGGCCCCTGTTCAGGATGCCACACGCTGGTCGGCGAGGTTTCGCCCACCGGCGTTTTTCGCGTTATGCGAAAATGGCGTCATTTCAAGGGCATGGTGATGGGAATTCGGCGTGTTCGATAGTCTTTCAGACCGGCTTGGAGGCGTGTTTGACCGCCTGCGCGGCCGCGGCGCGCTGCGCGAGGAAGACGTTCTGGCCGCAATGCGCGAAGTGCGTATCGCGCTGCTCGAAGCCGATGTTGCGCTCCCGGTCGTCCGTCGATTTATTGAATCCGTTTCGGAGCAGGCTGTTGGTCAGTCGGTCCTGAAATCGGTCACGCCCGGCCAGCAAGTTGTCAAGATTGTCAACGATGCGCTGGTTGAAATGCTGGGTGGCGGTACTGCCGAACTGGATCTGAACGCCGCGCCGCCGGTGGTGATCATGATGGTCGGCCTGCAAGGTTCGGGTAAGACCACCAGCACCGCCAAGATTGCCAAGCTGCTGAAAGAGAAGCACGGCAAGAAGGTGCTGATGGCCTCGCTGGACGTCAATCGTCCGGCAGCACAGGAACAGCTGAAAGTGCTGGGCGAGCAGGCGGGCGTTGCCACTCTGCCGATCATTGCAGGCCAACTGCCGGTGGACATCGCCACGCGCGCGGTGAATGCGGCCAAGCTGCAGGCGGTGGACGTGCTGATGCTCGACACCGCAGGCCGCCTGCATGTCGACGCGGCACTGATGGACGAGATGAAGGCGGTTTCCGCCGTCTCGGTGCCGAAGGAAACGCTGCTCGTCGTCGATTCGCTGACCGGGCAGGACGCGGTCAACGTGGCGCAGTCGTTCGCAGGCGAGGTCAACCTGACCGGCGTGGTGCTGACCCGCATGGACGGCGATGCGCGCGGCGGTGCGGCGCTTTCGATGCGCGCGGTTACCGGCAAGCCGATCAAGTTTGCGGGCACCGGTGAAAAGCTCGACGCGATCGAGCCGTTCCATCCGGAACGGGTGGCGGGCCGCATCCTTGGCATGGGCGACATTGTCTCCATCGTCGAGAAGGCGGCGGCGACGATTGATGCGCAGGACGCTGAACGGCTTGCGGCGCGCATGTCGAAGGGTCAGTTCGACATGAACGACCTGCGCACGCAATTGCGGCAGATGCAGAACATGGGCGGTCTTGGCGCGCTGGCAGGCATGATGCCGGGCATGAAGAAGGCCAAGGCGGCGATGGCGCAGTCTGGCATGGACGACAAGGTTTTGCTGCACATGGACGCGATCATCGGTTCGATGACGCCCAAGGAACGCGAAAAGCCCGAACTGCTGAACGCCAAGCGCAAGATCCGCGTGGCCAAGGGTTCCGGCACGCAAGTGCAGGACGTGAACAAGCTTCTGAAAATGCATCAGGAAATGGCCAAGGCCATGAAGCAGATCAAGAAGATGGGCGGGTTGAAGGGCCTTGGCGCGCTGTTCGGCAAGGGCGGCCTTGGCGCTGCCATGCCTGGGCTGGACCAGCAGATGGGGCCGGGCGGTCTTGGTGGCATGGGCGGCGGAATGGGCGGCATGGGCGGTTTGCCCGGGCTGGGTTCGGGCGGTTTGCCGGGCAACCTTGGCGACCTGCTCAAGAAGAAATGAGTTTTGCAGTTTCCAGTTTTGATTTTTCGGTTTGATTGAAAGGTAGTTCAGATGTCGGTTTCTCTCCGTCTTTCGCGTGGTGGTTCGAAGAAGCGCCCGTATTACAAGGTTGTCGTTTCCAACAGCCGCGCACCACGCGATGGCAAGTATCTGGAGCAGGTCGGCACCTACAACCCGCTGCTCGCCAAGGATGACGAAAACCGCGTGCGTCTGGTCGAAGACCGCGTGCGTTACTGGCTGGGCGTTGGCGCACAGCCGACCGACCGCGTTGCCCGCATGCTCGACAAGGCAGGCATCAAGGAGCGCAAGGTTACGCTGAACCCGAACGCTGGCGTCCCCGGCAAGAAGGCCCAGGACCGCGCCGAAGAAAAGGCCCAGAAGGCTGCTGAAGCCGCTGAAGCTGCTGCCGCTGCTGCAGCCGCTCCCGTGGTTGAAGAAGCTGCTGCTGAAGAGGCTCCTGCCGCTGAAGCCGCTGCTGAAGAGCAGACGGAAGCCTGATCTTGCGCGACCTGTCTGTCACGCTGGCCGCTGTCACCGGCGCGCACGGCGTGACCGGCGAGGTGCGCTTGAAACTGTTCGGAGAAGGCGCGGGCGCGTTGAAGCGCTACCGCGCCTTTTGCGATTCAACGCTGACCGTGGTGTCGCTGCGCGATGATGGCAAAGGCGGCGCGATTGCCCGCTTTGCCGAAGTGGTGGACAGAACGGCGGCAGAAAAGCTGCGCGGCACGACGCTAACCGTGCCAAGGGCATCGCTGCCGCCTTTGGCCGAGGGTGAGTACTATTACGCCGATCTGATCGGGCTGCCGGTGGTTTCAACCGACGGCGAGGCGCTGGGCGAATGCATCGCGGTGGACAACTTTGGCGCGGGCGACGTGATCGAAGTGCGTAAGCCCGACGGCAAGAAGTTCATGGTTCCGATGAAGGCCGAAGCAGTGCCCGAGTGGGACGACGCGCGGATAGTGATTGAAGCGGGGTGGGCGGAGTAGTATATACATCGCGTATATACGGAGGCCGTGATGGGCAAGGAATATACCGCCAAGAGCTTCAAGTCCGGGAATTCCGTGGCAATTCGTGTGCCTGCCGGGTTGGGAATAGAGCCGGACCGCGAATGGGCGGCCGAATGGGTGGACGGTAATCTGGTGCTTCGGGCCAAGCTGCAGGCTAAGCCCAAACTGGATGTCAGCAAGTTCTGGGGCAAGGCAAAGGGGCTCAAGGTTCCAGAACGGCGCGATTTTGATGAGCGGCCAAGCGCCATTGCTGCGCGCGAGGCGGACGCTGGCAGATGATCGCTTATCTGCTCGATACCGATTGCTCGATCTATGCCATGCTCGGAACCCGCCCGGCTCTTCGGGAACGGCTGGCGGATTGCCAGCCCGATGAGGTGGGGATCTCGGCCGTGAGCTTTGCCGAGATCGTGATGGGTGAGAACCTCGGGCATCCACCTGATCGCGAGGTGATCGAGGATTTCGTTTCGGTTGTTCCAGTCCTGCCGTTCGATGAAGCCGCCGCGCGGGAGTACGCAAAGCTGCCGTTCAAGCGGGCGCGGTTTGATCGGCTGCTGGCGGCCCATGCCTTGAGCATCGGCGCGACGGTAGTGACGAACAACGTGGGCGACTTTGCTGACGTGCCGGGGTTGGTGGTTGAGAACTGGACGGTTTGATGATCCTGGTTGCGATCCTGGCTGTTACCTGCGTGCTTCTCTTTCTCGGCAGCATGGCGGTTGTAAAGTTGCGGCCTGACTGGTCGCTTCGACGCGTTGTCATCGCTGTGGCCATTCCTCTTCCGCTCGTGCTGTTTTGCGTCTCGCTGATTGCCTTTCTTGATGCGTCAGAGGCGATGGGGCAGGGGTGCGAAATTGATGTCTGCGAACCGCGCGGTTACGTTGCGGCGGGTGGAATGTTTTATGGCTTTTTCTTGTTCATTGCCGGGATGATCATCGCAGGCAGCGTTGCTTCCAAATTCGGCAAATCCACCTCTGGCGAACATACAGAGTCTTTCGAAGCATGACCTTCGCTGCCACAGTCCTCACGCTCTACCCCGAGATGTTTCCTGGCCCGCTGGGTGTCAGCCTTGCGGGGCGGGCGCTGGGGGAGGGGAAGTGGGCGATGGATGCGGTGCAGATCCGTGACTTTGCCATCGACAAGCACAAGACCGTTGATGACACGCCGGCAGGTGGCGGGGCCGGGATGGTGTTGCGCGTGGATGTGCTGGCCAAGGCCATCGATCATGCGCGAGCGGCACAATCGGGCTGCCCGGTCATCGCGCTTACTCCCCGCGGCAAGCCGCTTACGCAGGAGCGAGTGCGAGAGCTTGCCGCCGGTCCCGGCGTGATCCTTGTCTGTGGGCGGTTCGAGGGGTTTGACGAGCGCATCTTCGAAGGTCGCGCAGTCGAGGAAGTCTCGGTTGGCGACATCGTCCTGTCGGGCGGGGAATGTGCGGCGTTGATGCTGCTGGACGCTTGCATTCGGCTGCTTCCCGGCGTAATGGGCGCGGCTTGTAGTGGGCATGAGGAGTCGTTCGAGAACGGCCTCCTTGAATACCCGCACTATACCCGGCCCGCTGAGTGGGAAGGGCGCACGATCCCTGAAGTGCTGCGATCGGGGGATCATGCGAAGATCGCGGCTTGGCGCAAGTCACAGTCCGAGATCGACACACGGTTACGCAGGCCGGACCTTTGGGAGCGTCACATCGACGCTCGGGTCCAGTCTGCCTCTGGCGCGCAGCGTGAAGTGCAGGACGTTAAAAAATGAACCTGATTCAGCAGCTTGAAGCTGAAGCCATCGCCGAATACAAGGCGAAGAAGGAAATTCCGGACTTCCGCGCGGGCGATACCGTGCGCATTGGCGTGCGCGTTGTTGAAGGTGAGCGCACCCGCGTTCAGGCCTACGAAGGCGTTTGCATCGCGCGCTCGAACCGCGGCCTCGGCTCGAACTTCACCGTTCGCAAGATCTCGTTCGGCGAAGGCGTGGAGCGCGTGTTCCCGCTCTACTCGCCCAACATCGATTCGATTACCGTGGTGCGCCGTGGTGTCGTGCGTCGTGCGAAGCTCTACTATCTTCGTGGCCGCACCGGCAAATCGGCACGTATTGCTGAACGCAAGGTCAACAAGGCCTGAGCCGACCAACGCCGCAACACGGCTGACGTGTTACAAAAGGCGCTCTGGCTCACCGGCCAGGGCGCTTTTTTGTGCTTTCAAACGCAACCATTTCGGGCCACCCAAGGGCATTGCAATCGCGCCTGAGCCACCTGTGCCGGGCCAGAGGATACCGAAACACCATGCGTCACTTGTCGTTGCTCGCCGCCTGCGCGCTGTCTGCCTTTGTCGCCGCGCCCGCGCTTGCCCAACAGGGAAACTCCATGACTGCGAATGCCCCCGCCGAAGCTGGAAGCCTGACCTTCGAACGGGTGTTCGCCAGCCCGAGCCTGAACGGGCCTGCGCCGCGCGCAGTGAAGCTTTCGCCTGATGGCCGTTATCTGACGCTGCTGAAGAACCGTGCGGATGACCGGGAGCGGTACGACCTGTGGGGCTTTGATCGGCAGACCAGCGAATGGAAGATGCTGGTGGATTCGCTCAAACTTTCGTCCGGGCGGCAGCTTTCGGAAGCCGAGAAGATGCAGCGTGAGCGCCAGCGCATCGGCGATCTGAAGGGTATCGTGGCTTATGAATGGGCTGCCGATGGCAAGTCGGTGCTGGTGCCGGTGGATGGTGAACTGTTCCTGGCCGGGCTGGACGGTTCGGTGCGCAAGGTGGAGGGCACCAAGGGCGGCGAACTGACGCCCAAGCTGGGGCCGAAGGGTGAACACATTGCCTATGTGCGCGACCGGCGGCTGTGGGCCGGCCCGGTGACGGGAGCCGCGCAGGCGATCACGCCCGAGGAAGCGAACGCAGACGTCCACTGGGGCGAGGCCGAGTTCGTGGCGCAGGAAGAAATGAACCGGTTCAACGGTTTCTGGTGGTCGCCCGATGAAAAGCGCATCGCGGTGGAGCGCTTTGACGAGAGCATGGTGGGCGTGGTGACGCGCACGGCCATCGGCGCGGAAGACACGCGGACCTATCAGCAGCGCTATCCGGCGGCGGGCACGCCCAATGCCGAGGTTTCGCTGTGGGTAATGGGACCGGACGGATCGAACCGCGTGCAGGTGGATCTGGGCGCGGATAACGACATCTACCTTGCGCGCGTGGACTGGGCGCCCGATGGCAAGACGCTCTATGTGCAGCGGATGAACCGCGAGCAGACAGTGCTCGATATGCTCAAGGTCGATCCGGCCACCGGCAACGCGAGTGTGATGTTCACCGAGAAGGCGGCGGACAGGCACTGGATCGATCTGTCGGACAGCTACCGGTTCCTGTCTGACGGGAGCCTCGTGTGGTGGTCGCAGCGCGATGGGTTTGGGCACCTTTATCGCCTGAAGGGCGGCAAGTGGGGCCAGTTGACCAAGGGTGACTGGGTGGTCACCGGGCTGGTCGGCGTGGATGAGAAGGGCGGCAAGCTCTACTTCACCGGCACGAAGGATGATGTGCTGGCGCAGCAGGTCTATGCGATGGACCTCAACGCGCCGGGCAAGCTGACGCGGATTACCGAGCCGGGCTGGGTTAACAATGCCTCGATGGACCGCACCGGGCAGACATTGATGATCTCGCGCGCTTCGGATGCGCAGCCTGCGCAGTCGTATATCGCGGACACCAGCGGCAAGCGGCTGGCGTGGATCGAGGAGAACAAGGTGGCAGGCGCGCATCCTTATGCGCCTTATCTTGCCAGCCATCGCCGCGCGCAGTTCGGCACGATTCCGGCGGCTGATGGTACGCCGCTGCACTACATGATGATCACGCCGCCGCTGGAGGCCGGAAAGAAGTATCCGGTGTTCACCTATCATTATGGCGGGCCGACTTCGCAGGTGGTGGCCAAGGGCTTTCAGGGCGCGCTGGCGCAGGCGATTGTCGACAAGGGCTATATCTATTTCGCCATCGACAACCGTGGGTCGGAAAACCGGGGCGTGAAGTTCGCCTCGGCGCTCCACCATGCGATGGGTTCGGTCGAAGTGGAGGACCAGTTGGCGGGGGCGAACTGGCTTAAGACGCAAGCCTTTGTGGATGCGAACAAGATCAGCACGTTCGGCTGGTCTTATGGCGGATATATGTCGATCAAGATGCTGGAGGCCAATCCGGGGGCCTACGCGGCGGGGATCGCGGTGGCTCCGGTGACCAAGTGGCAGCTTTACGATACGACCTATACCGAGCGCTATCTGGGCGATCCCGGCAAGCTGCCGCAGGTTTACGAGAAATCCAACGCATTGGCCGATACCGGCAAGATCAGCGATCCGCTGCTGATCATCCACGGCATGGCCGATGACAACGTGGTGTTCGAGAATGCCAGCGCGATCATTGCGAAGATGCAGGGTGAGGCGGTGCCGTTCGAGATGATGCTCTATCCCGGCTACACCCACCGCATCAGCGGGCCGAAAGTGAGCCAGCATTTGTATGAGACGATTTTCCGGTTTCTTGACCGTAATGGGGCGGGGAGCGGGAAGTAGGGGCTGCCCTTGGTTTTCTTCGTCACCCTGAACTTGGTTCAGGGTCCATTTCTCCGTCGAGAGCCTCGGCCTGATCGGGACGATGGGCCCTGAAACAAGTTCAGGGTGACGAGCGGGCTAGCAAGAGCGGGCGCGCAAGCGTCGGTGTCTGGTGCAAAAGTGTTTTTAACTTGGCTGGTCGGAACCAGCCGCTAGGGAACGGGTCGACTGCCTGAACAGGGCCGGCCGCTGGAAGGGAAGTAAGATGGGTTACCGGGTTGTAGTTGTCGGCGCGACGGGGAACGTGGGCCGCGAAATGCTCAACATCCTTGCCGAGCGTGAATTTCCGTTGGACGAGATCGCGGCAGTTGCATCGCCACGGTCGCAGGGCACCGAGATCGACTTTGGCGAGACGGGCAAAAAGCTCAAGGTGAGGAACATCGAGAACTTCGATTTCACCGGATGGGACATTGCGCTGTTTGCGGCAGGCTCCGCCCCGACCGAGATTCATGCGCCTCGCGCTGCGGCTGCGGGCTGCGTGGTGATCGACAACTCGTCGCTCTACCGCATGGACCCGGACGTGCCGCTGATCGTGCCAGAGGTGAACCCTGACGCCATCGACGGCTATACCAAGAAGAACATCATCGCGAACCCCAACTGCTCGACCGCGCAGATGGTGGTGGCACTGAAGCCGCTGCACGATGCCGCCACGATCAAGCGCGTGGTCGTGGCCACCTACCAGTCGGTTTCGGGCGCAGGCAAGGACGGCATGGACGAGCTGTTCGAGCAGACCCGCGCCATCTACATGCCGCAGGGCGAGCTGGGCGCGCCCAAGAAGTTCACCAAGCAGATTGCGTTCAACGTGATCCCGCACATCGACGTGTTCCTTGACGACGGTTCGACCAAGGAAGAGTGGAAGATGGTCGCCGAGACCAAGAAAATCCTTGATCCCAAGATCAAGATTTCGGCCACTTGCGTGCGCGTGCCGGTGTTTGTCGGCCATTCCGAAGCGCTCAACATCGAATTCGAAAAAGAGATCAGCGCGGAAGAAGCCCAGAACATCCTGCGCGAAGCACCGGGCGTCATGCTGATCGATAAGCGCGAGAACGGCGGATACATCACGCCGATCGAATGCGTGGGCGACGATGCGACTTACGTCAGCCGCGTGCGCGAAGATCCGACCGTGGACAGCGGACTTTCGCTGTGGTGCGTTTCCGACAACCTGCGCAAGGGCGCGGCGCTGAACGCGGTGCAGATTGCCGAACTGCTTGGCCGTCGGCATCTGAAGAAGGGCTGATCGATTTTCGGTGGGCGGGTGTAGAGCCTGCCCACCGCACTTTGTCCCTTTAACGCAAGATCATAACTGTATTCCCAACTTCTAGAGTAGAGATTTTTAAAACTCGCCATTGCATCGGACATAAAGGAAGCGTTATGTGCGGTGCAGCAAGGCAGATCGCCAAGCGCAATCATGGGGGGTTATGCTCGAACACCTGGACATACTCCACGGCATAGCGGGCCTTCTGGTTGGCGTGCTGGTGGGATTGACCGGCGTCGGCGGCGGTTCGCTGATGACGCCGATTCTGGTGCTGATGTTCGGGGTAAGCCCCGCGACGGCTGTGGGCACCGACCTTTTGTTTGCGGCAATTACCAAGATCGGCGGCTCTTTCGTCCACAATCAGCACGAGAGTGTTGACTGGAAGATCATGAAGCGGCTGGCGGCGGGCAGCGTTCCAGCGGCCGTTGTGACGCTGGTGGGCGTTTCCTATTTCGGCAAAGTGGGCAAGGATTCCAGCGGGATCATCCTGACCGTGCTCGGATCGATGCTGGTGCTGACGGCCTTTGCCACGTTGTTCCAGAAGCAACTCGCCAAGTTTGCCAAAACGCATGAGCGGCTGGACGATTCGCATGCGCTGCTGCCTACCGTCGGCCTGGGGGCGGTGTTGGGCGTTGCTGTGTCGATCTCGTCAGTCGGGGCGGGCGCGATTGGGGTGACGGCGCTGCTGATGCTCTATCCGGCGCTGCGGGTTTCGCGCATTGTCGGGACGGACATCGCGCACGCTGTGCCGCTGACGCTGGTTGCGGGCTTTGGGCACTGGCTGATCGGCGGCGTGGACCTGAACCTGCTGATGAACCTGCTGATGGGATCGCTGCCCGGCGTGGCGATCGGCAGCTTTCTGTCGGCGCGGTCACCCGATAAGGTGTTGCGCCCGGCACTGGCAGCGGTCCTGCTGTTTTCGGGCGTGAAACTGCTGACGGCATGAGCGTGACGACGGAATTCTTCGAAGGCTTTGGCGGGACGCAACTGGCGCTGCATCGCATGGGTGCGGGGCGACCGGCGCTGCTGCTGCATGGACTGTTCTCCTCGGCGGAGGTCAACTGGATCAAGTTCGGCACGGCGGCAAAGCTGGCGGCGGCGGGCTTTGAATGCCTGATGCCAGATCTGCGCGTGCATGGACAAAGTGCTGCGCCGCATGATGCCGCGGCCTACCGCCAAGACGTGCTGGTGCGTGATCTGGAAGCGCTGGTGGCGCATCTTGAGCTGGTGGACTTCGACCTTGTTGGGTTCTCGCTGGGATCGCGCACATCGGCGCGCGCGGTGATTGCGGGGCTGCGGCCCCGCAGGCTGGTGCTTTCAGGCATGGGTTTGCAGGGGCTGGCGGGCTGGGCGCGGAGGCAGGATTTCTTCCTCGACGTGATCGACCGCTTCGGCACAATCAAGCGTGACGATCCGGCCTATTTCGCACAGCAGTTCCTGAAGACGATGGGCACGGACCGCGAGGCGGCGCGCCTGTTGCTGGGCACGATGGCGGACACCGATCCTGCGGAACTGGCAGCGATCACGGTGCCGACGCTGGTGCTGTGTGGCGATCAGGACAATGACAACGGATCGGCGGAGCAACTGGCCGAGGCGCTGCCCGATGCCACGCTGGCGCTGATCCCCGGCACGCACATGAGCAGTGTGACAATGCCGCAACTTGGGGACGAACTGGTGAAGTTCCTGACTGCCTAAATTGCTTTGGGCGGGTTGACCCGGGCGGTTTCACCGGTAACCAGAAGGCAAGCCTTTTGCACCTGCGCTTTGCAGGACGGGCACTGTCTTTCCGGGAGATCCTGAGATCATGAAATCGCTCGTATCGAGTCTGGCGCTTGCCGCCGCGACGCTCGCCACTCCTGCATTGGCGCAAAGCGCGCCCGCCAATGCTTCCGCCGTGGCTGACTGGGTGAAGCAGGCCGAAGCGGAGGTGCTGGCCAAGTCGGTGGAGACATCGCGCGCCAACTGGATTTATGCCACGTACATCATCGATGACAGCGCAGCGCTGGTGGCCATTGCCAACGGTGAAAACACCGCCATGCAAGTCGCCCAAGCCAAGCAGGCGGCGGAATATGCCAAAGTGGCAGGGCTTGCCCCCGATGTCGCGCGCAAGCTGGTGATGATGCGCACGCAGATTACCGGACCCGCACCGAGCACGCCGGGAGCGACGCAGGAATTCGCTGCGCTTCAGGCCAAGCTTGAGGGCGTGTACGGCAAGGGCATGGGCAAGCTGAAAGGCCAGCCTATCAACGGCAGCGACATCGAAGAAGCGATGGGCACCAATCGCAACCCTGATGAGCTGAAGGAGATGTGGCTGAGCTGGCATGACAATGTTGGCGCGCCGATGAAGGCCGATTACCAGCAGATGATCGGAATTGGTAACGCCGGGGCGCAGGAACTGGGCTTTGCCGATATGGGTGCGCTGTGGCGGTCAAACTATGACATGCCGCCGGAAGAATTTGCTGCGCTGACCGAGAAAATCTGGAACGAGGTCAAGCCGCTTTACAACCAGCTGCACTGCTTCACGCGCATGAAGCTGAACGAGAAGTACGGCGATGGGGTGCAGTCCAAGAGCGGCCCGATCCGCGCCGATCTGCTGGGCAATATGTGGGCGCAGGAATGGGGCAATATCTATGGCGTCGTGGCACCGGAAGGGGCGGGCGACATCGGCTATGACGTGGGCGAGTTGCTGACCGCAAAGGGTTATGACGCGATCAAGATGGTGAAGGCGGGTGAAGGGTTCTATTCCTCGCTCGGCATGGCTCCGCTGCCGCAGACCTTCTGGGAGCGGTCGCAGTTTGTGAAGCCGCGCGACCGCGACGTGGTGTGCCATGCCTCTGCGTGGAATGTGGACAACGTGGACGATCTGCGCATCAAAATGTGCATCAAGGTGAACGGCGACGATTTCGTCACGATCCACCACGAACTGGGTCACAACTATTATCAGCGCGCCTATAACAAGCAGGACGCGCTCTATCTGAACGGCGCGAACGACGGATTCCATGAGGCAATCGGCGATTTCGTGGCGCTCTCGATCACGCCCGAATACCTTGTGCAGATCGGATTGCTCGATCGTGCGAAGGTGCCTGCGGAATCCAAGGACACCGGACTGCTGTTGCGCCAGGCGATGGACAAGATTGCGTTCTTGCCCTTCGGCCTGCTGATCGACCGCTATCGCTGGGATGTGTTCAGCGGCAAGATTGCACCTGCCGATTACCAGAAGGGCTGGGATGCGATGCGGCTGAAGTATCAGGGCATTGTTCCGCCCGCGGCACGGCCTGCGGATGGCTTCGATGCAGGCGCGAAGTATCATGTGCCCGCCAACGTGCCTTACACGCGCTACTTCCTTGCCCGGGTGCTGCAGTTCCAGTTGTATGAGGCAGCGTGCAAGCAGGCTGGCTGGAAGGGGCCGCTTCACCGCTGCAGCTTCTATGGCAACAAGGAGGTCGGTGCGAAGCTGAACGCGATGCTCGAGATGGGCGCGTCCAAGCCTTGGCCTGACGCGCTGGAAGCCTTCACCGGCAGCCGCGAGATGAGCGGAAAGGCAATGATCCGCTATTTCGCGCCGCTGACGAAGTGGCTGGCGAGCCAGACCAAAGGCCAATCCTGTGGTTGGTAGGGGCTGCGACTGAAGCACCCTTTTTGCATTTCCCGTTCAGGCCCTCTTGCCGGATCGCTTCGTTAGTGGCAGCTTGATGACACAACGAACGGACCGGCAAGAGTCCTATCGGGATTGAAGATGCGATGATGGTAAAAGGCATGCTTGCGGCATTGGCCTTGGGGGTTCTGGTCCCTTCGACGGCGAGCGCGACAACAGAGGCAGCAGGCAAGGTATCGGCGATCAAGCCCGATGGTGTAGCCGAAGCGCTGACGAACCTTGGCTACACAGCGGAACTGGCGACGGACGCGAACGGTGATCCGCTGATCAATGCCGACATCGGCGGTTGGCAGGCCGCGCTGCTCTTCTACGAATGCAACGCCAAGACGCATGACGGGTGCCAGTCGTTGCAGTTCGTGGCCAATTTCACCGCTGAGAAGAAATTCACCGCCGAAGATGCTGTGCGCTTCAACCGCAACACCCGCTTTGCCTCGGTTTCACTGGGCAAGGACGATGCGGTGATGATGACCTGGGACGTGGTGACCGGCAAGGGCATCGACTTCGAGGTGTTTTCCAACTCGGTCGATATGTTCCGCAGTGCGATGGACACGCTGGGCACCGAAGTTTTCAAATAACGCCGGATTTCATTCACGGTGCCCCGCTCCGGCCACCCCGGAGCGTCGGGACGCTACCTCGGCAATCCGCAAGCAGGGCTAGCTGCTTCGGATTGCCTTTTCTTTGTGCGGTACGGATCAGCGGAACGGCGGCTCGTTAAACGCCCGAAGTTTGCGGCTGTGAAGCCGGGCGCCTTCCTTGCGAAGCAAGGCGCAGGCGGTTGTGCCGATGGCGAGGTGGGCGGCGATGGCTTCCTCGTAAAAGCGGTTGGCCTGCCCCGGCAGTTTGATCTCGCCATGCAGCGGCTTGTCCGAGACGCAGAGCAGGGTGCCGTAGGGGACGCGGAAGCGATAGCCCTGCGCGGCGATGGTGGCGCTTTCCATATCGATGCCGACTGCGCGCGAGAGCGACAGGCGGCGCGCGGAGTGCGAATAGCGCAGTTCCCAATTACGATCATCGGTGGTGACGATGGTACCGGTGCGCATCCGCTTTTTCAGATCGATCCCGCCCGCGCCCGAGACCATTTCAGCCGCCTGCTGCAACGCAACCTGCACTTCTGCAATGGCAGGGATCGGGATTTCGGGCGGGAGGACCGGGTCAAGCACGTGATCATCGCGCAAATAGGCGTGGGCCAGCACATAGTCGCCGATCTTTTGCGTCGGGCGCAGGCCCCCGCAATGGCCAATCATCAGCCATGCTTCGGGACGCAGCACCGCAAGGTGATCGCAGATGGTTTTGGCGTTCGATGGGCCGACGCCGATGTTGACGAGCGTGATGCCGGATTTGTCCGGCGCAACGAGGTGATAGGCCGGCATCTGGTGCCGCCGCCATGCCGTGTCCGAAAGCCGTGCGCGGGCGTTGTCAGTGCGGGCATCAAGCGACAGGCCACCCGCGCCGGTCAACGCGATGTAGTTCTCGCCATCAATCTGCAGGCCTGCCCAATCGACGAATTCGTCAACATAGCGATGATAGTTGGTGAACAGGATGTAACGCTGGAAATCCTCGATCCGCGTGCCGGTGTAGTGCGCAAGGCGAGCGAGACTGAAATCGGTGCGCAGCCCATCGAACAGCGAGAGCGGCAAGGGGCCATCGCCGACATTGTATTCGCCGTCGGCGATCTCGTCACCGATGTGGGCAAGATCTGTGGCGGGGAAGTGTTTGGCCAGTTCCTGCGGGCTGACTCTGCCGATCTGTGCGCCATAGGCTCCGTCCAGCACATAGGGGAACGGTATTTCCTGCCGGGACCGGCCAACCTCTACGCGCACATTGTAGGAACTTGTGATGAGTTCGATCTGCTCGGCAAGATAGTCTGCGAAGAGATTGGGCCGGGTGACGGTGCAGGCATAATCACCGCGCTGGGTAAGGCGGCCGAATGCGCGGCCAATGGTCTCGTTGCGGGGTTCGTCCTCAAGCCGGATACGCAGTTCAGGGTAGCAGTAACTGCCATCATGCCGCTTGTTGATTGAGGGCGCAGTGCCTGTATTTGCGTAAGTCGCTATGTCTTCGCGAAGTTGGGCAACGGCGCTGTCATAGAGACGGGTAAGCTCGGCGAGGATCGTTTCAGTTGTAGCCATCCCGGCAGGTGTAGCGCGCCTTCCTTGCTGTGCAAAGACATTGGCGGTGCCAATCAGCAATGTCTGGCCAACAAAGATGCAACCGACTTGCCAGTGGCGCGCATTCATATGATAACGTTGTCAAAACTGATAACGGATGGAGCCTGAACGATGCGCACGATGTCTGCTTTGCTTGCCGGTGCTGCTCTTGTCTGGGCGGGGAGCGCCTGGGCACAGAATACATCGGCTGAAACTGCCCCGATCATCGATGTTCACATGCATGCGATGGATGATGCACCTTGGGCGACGCCGGTATGCCCCAATCAGGCGCGGTTCGAAGCGTCCGACCCCAAGAATGGTCCGGAAGCGCCGTTCGGGTGGTCTAGCGAGGAGTGTTCGCCCAAGCTCTATCCCGCGCCGAAGGGGCAGTACATGAAGATGGTGCTGGCCGAGATGGAGCGGCTTAACGTGCGGGGCGTGGTGTTTGGCGAGCCGGACGCGGTGAAGAAGTGGCAGGCTGCAGCGCCCGCGCGCGTCATTCCCGGCACCGCGTTTGGCCGTGTGGCAGGAGGCGATGCGGCCAAGGCGCTGAAGATGATGGAAGTTGCCTTTGGGCAGGACGGCTTCAAAGTGATGGGTGAAATAGGCCTGCAATACGAGGGAATTTCACCATCAGATATGCGCGTGGATCAATACTTTGCATTGGCCGAGAAATTGGACATTCCGGTGGCGATCCACATGGGTACCGGCGGTTCAGGCCGCGCCAACGTGGCAATGCCGACATTCCGCGGGTCTATGGGTGATCCGTTGTTGCTGGAAGAACTGCTGGCGCGCCATCCCAAGCTGCGCGTGCAGGTGATGCACGCCGGCTATCCGATGATCGACAACATGCTGACGCTGCTGCAGGCCAACAGCCACGTCTATGTGGATATTGCAGGACTGATCTGGAGTTACCCGCGCAACGAAGTGAACCGCTATATCGAGCGGATGGTCGATGCAGGGTTCGGCGACCGCGTGATGTACGGGACCGACCAACTCGCTTGGCCGGGGCTGATGGCCTATTCGATCGGGCTGATCCAGAACGCCGATTACCTGAGCCAGGATCAGAAGCGCGACATCCTGTACAACAATGCGGCGCGGTTCCTGCGGCTCGAACCGGTGAAGTAAGGCATAGAAAAAGGGGCGTCCCGCGAAGGACGCCCCTTTGATCTTTTGCGTGAAGTGAAGGAAAGCCTCAGGCTTCCGCTTCAGCCTCTTCGCCACCGTCCAGCATGTCGGACGAGATTTCGCCCGGCTCTGCGTTCGGATCGTACGCTTCGGTGAAGCCGCCGACTTCGGTGTCGAACATCGCGTCGATGACGTTGACACCCTTCGACTGCAGTTCGGCTTCGTCGGGCGAACGGGCTACGTTCACGCGAACCTGAACCGAAACTTCCGGGTGCAGCGAAACCTTGACGCTGTACACGCCAAGCGTCTTGATCGGGCGTTCCAGCACGACCATCGACTTGTTCACCTTGGCGCCCTGTTCAGCCAGCGCATCCGAGATGTCGCGGACCGAAACCGAACCATAGAGCTGACCGGAGTTGGACGACGCGCGGATGAGCACGACTTCCTTGCCTTCGACGTTGCTCGACTCTGCGGTCGCGTCTTCACGACGTGCTGCGTTGTCGGCCTCGATACGGGCGCGGTTGGCTTCGAAAACCTTGCGGTTTGCGTCGTTGGCGCGGAGCGCCTTCTTGTTGGGCAGCAGGAAGTTGCGGGCATAACCGTCCTTGACGGTCACTTCGTCGCCGATGGCGCCCAGCTTCTCGATGCGCTCGAGCAGGATGATCTGCATGTCTGGCGCTCCTTACTTGACGATGTAGGGCAGGAGGCCGATGTGCCGGGCGCGCTTGATCGCCTGGCTCAGCTCACGCTGCTTCTTGGCCGAAACGGCCGTGATGCGGCTGGGAACGATCTTGCCACGCTCGGACATGAAGCCCTGAAGCAGACGCACGTCCTTGTAGTCGATCTTCGGAGCGTTCTTGCCCGAGAACGGGCAGCTCTTGCGGCGGCGGAAAAACGGACGAGCCATCTCTTATTCCCCTTCGCGTTCGCGACGGCGGCTACGCTCGCGGTCGTTCTTGCGCATCATCACCGACGGACCACCTTCGTGTTCGTCAACACGAACAGTCATGTAGCGGATGACGTCTTCGTTGATCTGCGTCTGACGCTCAAGCTCGGCGATCACGTCGCCGGTGGCATCGATGTTCAGCAGAACGAAGTGCGCCTTGCGGTTCTTCTGGATCTTGTAAGCCAGCGAACGGAGGCCCCAGGTCTCGGTCTTGGTGACCTTGCCCTTGTTGCTCTCAACAATTTCGGTGGCTGTGGCGGCAAGAACGTCGACCTGAGCCTGGCTCAGATCCTGGCGCGCCAGAAAGACATGCTCGTAAAGCGGCATGCTTTGTGCTTCCTTATCTATATAACCGATCGCTGGCTGTCCGCGGGATTGCGGTGCCCCTCCGGCTTTCTTCTTTTCCACTGGCCAAATGCCGGTGAAGGGGCGGCGCTTAGCGATTCTGGCGTGGAAAGCAAGGAGGAACTTGAGGTTCAGCCCGCTTTGGCGCGCCGCAGAACAGCACGGATGTGAGGTTGGTTGTGCGCACGATGAGGTAACTTGCAATCGCCAGCAGCAGAACCGCGCATGAAGCGACGAACCATTGCGCCTCGGGCGGCAGGGACAGGGCGCGGGCCTGTGGCAGCACCAGCATCGCCCAGACAAGGTGGAACAGATATATTGCCAGCGCCCCGTCGACAAAGAAAGTGACGATCCGGCTTGGTCTGCGCACAGCCCAAGCCAATACGCGAAACATTGCCAGCGACATCAGAAACGCCAGCGGCAATTCAATAATGCGCAAGGTCAGCGCGCCGGTGAGATCGGGGTAGATTTCCTTGCCCAGCGCCGGTCTGAGCAGCGGATCAAGCGGGAGATAGGGGATGAGCAGCACTGCGATGGCTGGAATGATCCAGCGATTGCGCAGGGCAAATACCTGCGCCCCGATGCGGGCGTGCCACGCGGAAACACCCAGCGCAAAGCCTGCGGCGTGGAACAGGAACTGCTGCCACAGCAGCGTTTCGATAGGCGCTTCAGGGATCGGCGGGGCAAGCTCTGCTGCGTAGCGGACCAGACCCCACAGCGCGAGCAGCGCAAGCAGGATCAGGCTTTGCGGTCCTTGCATCAACATTGCGCGGCGCGTGTGTTCACCCGGGGTGATGCGCGTGGCAGGGATGGCAGCATAGACCGTGCACAAGCCGAGCAGGACGACGAGGAACCACAAGTGATCGAGTGCCAGCGGCAGGCCAAGGAAATGCGGCGATGGCTTGTGCAGCACGGCTTCCTGCAATTGGAACTGCAGCGCGCCAAGCGTTAGCAGGCTGGCCACGAAGGGCAGGCCGAGCCGCCGGGTGCGATCAACAAGCCACGCTTTCGTGCCTTTGCGCTCGCGGATCATCCCCGCAAAATACCCTGCGAGCATGAAGAACGCGAACATGCGGAAGACATGGGTGAGCGAGGCCCAACCTCCGATCAGCAGTGACTGCTGGAAGTCCACCGCCGCAGGCTCACTCTCGAAGATAGCCTTGGTGGCGACGTGGAACGGCAGGCCAAGCAGCAAGAGCAGTGCGCGCGCGGCGTCGAGGTGGTGCAGGCGGGGTGCAGGCGCGGCCATTTTCGGCACCTAGAGGAATTTTGCGGGCGATAGAAGCGTGGAAGGACGGGAACCATCTTGAAAGCAAAGCGCTGCAGGCTTGCGCTTCACGGCCGGTTCCCGCAAATCGGCTGCCTGAACGCGAACACCTTCAAGGATTTCCCCGCCCCATGCCTACCGGTCTTGTCGCCCTGCTTGACGACGTGTCCATCATTGCCCGCGCCGCTGCTGCATCGCTGGACGATGTCAGCGCGGCTGCCGCCAAGGCCGGGTCCAAGGCCGCAGGCGTGGTGATCGATGATGCGGCGGTGACGCCGTCTTACGTCACCGATTTCACCCCTGATCGCGAATTGCCGGTGATCTGGCGGATTGCCCGGGGCAGCTTTTTCAACAAGCTGGTGATTCTCCTGCCCGCTGCGCTCCTGCTCAGTGCGTTCCTGCCCGCTGCGATTACGCCGATCCTGATGGCGGGCGGCCTGTTCCTGTGCTTCGAGGGCGCGGAAAAGGTGATGGAAAAGCTGGGTGGGGAAAAGCACGGCGAGACGCTGGCGGATCAGCCGACCGACCTTGCGGCATTCGAAGAACAGCGGGTTTCGGGCGCGGTGCGCACCGATCTGATCCTGTCAGCCGAGATCATGGCGATCACCCTTTCTGACCTGACGGAGCAAAGCATTTTCCAGCAGGGCGTCATTCTTGCCATCGTCGGCATTGCCATCACAGTGCTGGTTTACGGCGCAGTCGGATTTATCGTCAAGATGGACGATATCGGCCTTCATCTTGCCGAAAAGCAATCTTCGTTGGCGCGCGCAACGGGCGCGATGTTGCTCAAGGCGATGCCGATATTGCTGACAGTTCTCGCCACGGTTGGAACGCTAGCGATGCTGTGGGTCGGCGGCCAAATCATCCTGCATGGCAGCGAACAATTGGGTCTACATGGCCCGGCAGAAATGGCCCATGCCGCCCAACATGCAGTTGAAGCCGCCGCTGGGCCGCTGGGTGGTGTGTTGGGCTGGCTGACTTACGCCGTGATCTCGGCGATCGTCGGACTGGTGCTTGGTGCCATCGTCGCGTCGGTTGTCCACGTCGTCGCCAAAGCGCGCGGCAAGCACTGAAGGGCTGCCGCGCGTCTGGAATCGCTTGCCGGGAACGCGGTCGGCTCAGGCGGCGTGGCGGATTGGATGGGCCTTGGGCGCTGCGGCCTCGCGGTATTGCTTGATCGCAAATTCGCTGACGATGCTGTCGAACACGTCATCATGCAGCGGTCGTTCGAATTCCAGTCCGCTAACGCGGTCGCGGCTCCACACCACGAAGGCCAGCTTAGGCTGAAGCCCGGGCAGCATCAGGCTGATCGGCTCATCAATGCGCAGCTTTTGAAGGCCCTCAATGCGCGCGCCATATTGGTTGAGGTCTTTAAGGATGACCGTAGACCGGTCGGTGCCGTGTTTGCAGCGGACAGGAAGCTCGATTCCCACACGCGCGGCGCGGCGTTTGGCGTCAAAGTCATCGCGTTCAGTATCCAGCCACATGGCAAATCCTCCACTTGCGTTAACCACAAGCCTTAGGACGGTTTAACCGGCAAAAGTTTCAGGGGGCCTAATGGCGCGCGCACAGAAAAAGGTGCGATTTGCGCACTTGGCATTGCCTGTTTTGCATTTGCGCTACTTGCGCTGGATCAACGTGGCCAATGCAAACGCCGCTAGAACGCTTGTCGGAACACCATCCTTCCGAGGAGACGCTAAGATGACAGCTGCTACACTTGCCGAACTGGCGCAGCTTCGCCAGTTCACCACGCGTGACGGGGTGCTGCTGGATGTGCGGCCTGCATATGCCGAAGACGAGGCCTTGCTTGAGGATTTTTTCGACAAGGTCAGCCCGGAAGACCGGCGTTTCCGCTTCCTTGCCGCCAGCCAGCATGTCGGCCACGGCCAGCTCGTCCCGCTGATCCATGTCGATCATTGGCGTACCGAAAGCTTCCTGGCGTTCGAACGCCAGACCGGCGCGCTTGTCGCATCGGCCATGCTGGCATGCGATGCAAAGATGGACACCGGTGAAATCGCGGTGTCGATCCGTTGCGATTTTCGTGGACGCGGCGTGGGCTGGACCATGCTCGATCTGATCTCGCAGGAAGCGCGCAGGCGCGGCCTCAAGCGGGTGATCTCGATTGAGGACCGCGACAATCACGCGGCGATCGAATTAGAGCGTGAGCGGGGCTTTGTCGCACATGGAATGGACGGCGACGCGAATCTTGTGCTGCTCGAAAAGGTGTTCTGAACAAGGATAGGATTGATCGCCCTCGGGTCGCCCCTTCGGAGGAAGGGCCGGGGGGGAAGGCCGGGTCGCGGGGGCGCGCGGCCCGGCCTTTCGCTTTACAGACGCTGCAGGATTTCGCGGGCGAAGAGCGAGAGTGTGTCGTCACGCGCGCCCATCACCACTACCCGGTCGCCGGGGCGGGACATCTCGACGATGCGGTCCGCGCAGACGGCGCGTTCGGGAATGTACTCGGCGTTGCCGCCATGCTTGCGGATCAGGCTGACGATGCGTTCAGAGCCGACCGAGCGATCAACCGTGCCACCGAAATAGACCGGATCGCACAGAATCGTCACGTCATTGGCGTCGAGCCGCGTTGCCATGACTTCGGCCAGTTCATGCCCCATCTGGCGCAGCGGACCATAACCATGCGGCTGGAAGAATGCGATAACGCGGCCGGGATGGGCCTTGAGGGTCGCCAGCGTCGCCGCGACTTTTTCGGGGTTGTGGCCGAAATCGTCGATCACAGTAACGCCTGATGCCGATGTGCCGACAACGTCGAAGCGGCGCGCAAGACCCGCAAAGCCGCCAAGGTGGCGCACCGCGTCGTCCAGCGCCACGCCTGCCGCTGCTGCTGCGGCAAGCGCAGCCAGGGCATTGGCAAGGTTGTGTCGCCCCGGGACGCCGAGGCCCAGCGGGTAGACCGCGCCGCTTCGCCGGTCGATCACGTGTGCGGATATTGAAGTGGGGCCTTCGGTGATGGAGCCTTCCTCAACCGAAATCTGTGCTTTTGCGCCAAAGCCGAAGGTCAACGCGCTCTTCGTCCTGTCGATCAGCCCCATGCTCTCGGCATCATCGGCGTTGACCACCGCCGTTCCGGCGCGGGCGAGGAAATTGCCAAACAGATCGCGCAGTTCCTCAAGGCTCTTGTGATCCAAGCTGACGTTGTTGAGCACGGCCACGGCGGGGTTGTAGAGCGCGATGGAGCCGTCGCTTTCGTCAACCTCGGAAACGAACACCTCGCCGCTGCCCACGCGTGCCGAAGCAAACGGTGCGTCTTCGGCAACGAAGTTTTTCATCACCGCGCCGTTCATGATCGTGGGGTCGCGTCCTGCCTCGGTCATGATCCAGCCGATCATGCCGGTGACGGTGGATTTCCCGCTGGTGCCGCCCACCGCAACGCCCTGTGGCGCTGCATTGAACAGGGCCGAGAGCAGTTCGGCTCGGCTCATCCGCGTGCAGCCCAGCGCCTTTGCGCGCACCATTTCCGGCACGGTATCTTCCACTGCGGCAGAGGCAACCAGCACTTGTCGGGCAGACGTGATCCCTGAACCATCCTGCGCAAACATCTTGAAGCCAAGGCTTTCCAGCCATGCAAACTTTTCCGGCGTGCGCCCCTGATCGCGGCTGCGGTCAGATCCGGCGACACTTGCGCCCATGCCGCGCAGGATCAGCGCCAGCGGCAGCATCCCCGATCCGCCGATGCCGCAAAAGAACCATTCGCGGCTGGCAAGATTGGCGGGGGTGAGGGCAGCGGGGGCGAGAGGCTTGTCGTCGGTCATCCCCTTCCGGTATGCGCCCGCGCCGCCGGTGACAACCTTCGGATTGCCGCTTTCACCCGATGGGCGAAACGGGCTAGGGAAGGGGCGTGACCAGACGCATCGCCATCTGTGCCCCTTCCACGCCCTTTACGCGCGAAGATGCAGCGCGCGTTACGGCGTTGACCCAAGCGGAATACCCGCAGCTGGACCTCTATTTTCACGATCAGTGTTTTGCCAGCGAGGGCCATTTTGCTGGGCCTGATGCCCTGCGCCTTTCCGCTTTTGTGGAATGTGCCAACGATCCTGCTTTTGACGCGGTGTGGTTCGTGCGCGGCGGCTATGGCGCAAACCGGATTGCGATGGATGCAATCCGGCTGCTTTCGCCGGTGGCCTACGACAAACAGTATCTCGGTTATTCCGACGCCGGCACACTGCTTGCTGCGCTTTATCGTGCGCGCATCGGGCAACAGGTGCACGCGCCCATGCCGACCGATATTCGCCGCGCGGGCGGTGAAGCTGCCGTGCTGCGCACGCTGGGGTGGCTGGCCGGTTCGCGTGAGGGGCTTGAGCCTTCGCTGGTTGAGGGCACGCCGGCAGTGGCTTTAAACCTGATGACTCTCGCCATGCTGTGCGGGACGCCGCTGATGCCCGATCTTGCCGGGCATGTGGTGATGATCGAGGAAGTGGCCGAGTATCACTATGCCGTCGACCGCCTGTTGTTCCACGTTACCAACAACCTGGCCTCAGTCGGCATTGCGGGGCTTAGGTTGGGCAGAGTGAGTGATGTCCCGGAAAATGACCGTCCGTTCGGGTGCGAGGCAGTGACCATGATGCGCCACTGGTGTGCGCAGACCGGTATCGCATATCTTGGCGCGGCTGGCATTGGCCACGACGTTGACAACAGGATCGTGCCGTTCGGTCTTGCCTGAACGCCACCACCGGAATAGGGCGCGCCACCGTCTATGACGCCCGCACAGCAGGAGAGTGAGATGCGAGCTTTCGTTTTTCCGGGGCAGGGCAGCCAGAAGGTTGGCATGGGCCTCGAACTTGCCGAAGCCAGCGCTGCTGCGCGCGAAGTGTTCGAGGAAGTGGACGAGGCACTGGGCCAGAAGCTCTTCCAGATCATGAAGGAAGGCCCGGAAGACGTTCTGACGCTTACCGAAAATGCCCAGCCCGCGATTATGGCCAACGCCATCGCCGTGCTGCGCGTGCTTGAGCGCGAAGGCGGCTTTACGCTGGCCGAAAAGGCGGACTTTGTCGCCGGGCACAGCCTTGGCGAATATACCGCGCTATGTGCGGCGGGCGCGTTTAGCCTTGCCGATACAGCGCGCCTGCTGAAGCTGCGTGGCCAGGCCATGCAGGCTGCCGTGCCGGTGGGCATTGGCGCCATGTGCGCGTTGCTCGGGGCGGACATCGAAAAAGCAACTGCACTTGCCGATGCCGCTGCAGAGGGCGAAGTTTGCACCGTCGCAAACGACAATGACCCCACGCAGGTTGTGCTCTCGGGCCACAAGGCGGCGATTGAGCGCGCGGTGGCGATGGTCAAGGATCACGGGATCAAGCGCGGCATTCTCTTGCCTGTCTCCGCACCGTTCCATTGCCCGCTGATGCAGCCTGCTGCCGATGCGATGGCCGAAGCGTTTGAGAAGACTCCGCCCGGCCCCTTGCGCGTGGCGCTCTTTGCCAACGTGACCGCCTCAGTTGTCACCGATCCTGCTGAAGTAAAGCGCCTACTGGTGGAGCAGGTTACGGGCCGGGTCCGTTGGCGCGAGAGCGCTGCTGCCATGAAGGAAGCAGGCGTCGAACGCTTCGTCGAGCTTGGCGGCAAAGTCCTTGCCCCCATGATTACCCGCTCTGCCACCGATGTTTCCGTGACCAGCGTCATCGGCATGGCCGATATCGAAGCCATTCTGAAGGAGCTTTGACCCGATGGAAAACCGTCTTTTCGACCTCACCGGCATGACTGCCCTTGTTACTGGCGCTGCTGGCGGCATCGGTTCGGCCATCTGCCATGCGCTGGCACAACAGGGCGCGCGGCTGGCGCTTTCGGGCACCAATCCGGCCAAGCTGCGCAGCTTTCGCGAGGAACTGAACGACACGTACGGCGCTAGAGATAATGGGGATCATGTCGAGATCACGTGCGACCTTTCGAACACCGAGCAGGTTGAGCATCTTGTGCCCGCCGCGATGGATACGCTGGGCAAGCTCGATATCCTTGTGAACAACGCCGGGATCACGCGCGATAACCTCGCCATGCGGATGAAGGATGATGAGTGGGACGCGGTGATCCGGGTGAACCTTGAAGCCGCGTTCCGTCTGATGCGCGCTGCGACCAAGCCGATGATGAAGGCGCGGTTCGGGCGTATCGTCAGCGTCACCAGTGTGGTCGGCGCAACCGGCAATCCGGGACAAATCAATTATGCCGCTGCAAAGGCCGGCCTTGTCGGCATGTCGAAGTCGCTGGGGCAAGAACTGGCCACGCGCGGCGTCACGGTCAATTGCGTAGCCCCCGGCTTCATCCGCACTGCGATGACCGATGTTCTACCCGATGCGCAGAAGGACGCGCTGAACGCGCGCATCCCGATGGGCCGCATGGGTGAAGGATCCGACATCGGCGCGGCGGTGGCCTATCTCGCTTCGAAGGAGGCGGGCTACGTCACCGGGCAGACGCTGCACGTCAATGGCGGCATGGCCATGATGTCGTAATGGGCTGTCTTCACGGGCTGAAAGGCTGAATCCGCCGGTTTTATCCCCAACTTAGGCCGCATCGGTGGGAGCGGCGCTTGCCGAGTCCGGTCCCTGCGTTAAGACAGGTGGTCCGAACGAAGTGCCGGGGATGCGATTCCCCGGTTCAGCCAAATTCACGGGGGCTGGGCAAACGCCCGCTGTCCCGGGGGGATCGAGACGAGAATGAAGGCGACGATTGAACGCGCAACACTGCTGCGCTGCCTGTCCCACGTCCAGTCGGTGGTCGAACGCCGCAACACGATTCCGATTCTGTCGAACGTGCTGATTGAGGCGTCTTCCGATAACCGGGTCCGCCTGATGGCGACCGACCTTGATCTGCAGGTCATTGAATCAATGGCTGCGGTTTCGGTCGAAGGTGCAGGTGCGATTACTGTTTCGGCGCACCTCCTGTTCGACATTGCGCGCAAGTTGCCTGATGGTTCGCAGGTCAGCCTTGAAACGACTGACAATCGCATGGTCGTGAAGGCTGGGCGCAGCCGTTTCCAGTTGCCCACCCTGCCGCGTGACGATTTCCCGGTGATCGTCGAAGGGGATTTACCCACCAGCTTCGAAGTGCCCGCGCGCACGTTGGCCGAACTGATTGACCGCACGCGCTTTGCGATCTCCACCGAAGAGACCCGCTATTACCTTAACGGCATCTTCCTGCATGTATCAGACGAAGCGACGCCGGTGCTCAAGGCCGCTGCCACCGATGGCCACCGTCTTGCCCGCTTCACCATCGCCCGCCCCGAAGGCGCAGAGGGCATGCCCGATGTGATCGTACCGCGCAAATGTGTGGGTGAACTGCGCAAGTTGCTCGAAGAAGTGCTGGATACTGCGGTGCTTGTCGATCTTTCGGCCAGCAAGGTGCGCTTCACCTTGGGCGGTGAGAACGGCGTTGTGTTGACCAGCAAGCTGATCGACGGCACGTTCCCCGATTACAGCCGCGTTATTCCTACCGGCAATGACAAACTGCTGAAGCTCGATCCGCGCTCCTTCTTCGAAGGTGTGGACCGCGTGGCCACGATTGCCACCGAAAAGACTCGCGCGGTCAAGATGGCGCTCGACAATGATCGCGTGACGCTTTCGGTGACCAGCCCGGACAACGGTACTGCGGCAGAAGAACTGGCCGCAAGTTACAGCGCTGCCGGGTTCGAAATCGGCTTCAACGCCAATTACCTCAAGGACATTCTCAGCCAGATCGATGGTGACACGGTGGAACTGCATCTTGCCGATGCCGGGGCTCCGACGCTGATCCGCAAGGATGACAAGAGCCCGGCGCTCTATGTCCTGATGCCGATGCGCGTTTAGGGAATTTGCAAAGGTCCGGGTTTTCAATACTTTGGGCGCGGCCCCGTTTGTTAACAGCATTCAGTTCGTGCTGTCAGTAAGCCCACTCTGGACATAATTACCGTATCTGAACCTCAAAATGCGAATTTCCACTCTAGATAGGAGTCGGAAATATGCAGAGTGGTTACGATCCGCAGGCCGTTGCCAAGAAGCTGGCGTTCTTCAATATCGCCGCTGACGACGTTGCGCGGTTCCCGCGGATTGCCTCTGCGTTGCGCCAGCATGCCCCACCGGCATTGGACGCGCTTTACGACAAGATAGCGGCCACGCCTGAGACAGCGAAGTTCTTCTCATCGCGTGATACCATGCGACATGCACGGGAAAAGCAGGTCGATCACTGGGCCGGCATGTTCAGCGGTAGCGTGGACAAGGCCTATTTTGATAGCGCAGAGAAGATCGGCAACGTCCATGCTCGGATTGGGTTGGAGCCGGGCTGGTACATCGGTGCCTATGCCGCCGTGCTGGAAAACATCATCAACGCCATGTTCGCAAGACCGCTGGCGTTTTTCCAGCGCCGCAAGGTGGCCAGTTCGGTAGGGTCGATGATCAAGATGGCGCTGCTGGACATGGAAGTGGCGCTTTCGACCTATTTCAAAGCTGAAGAATCCGCGCGCGTCGCTGTGATCGACGAGGTTAGCGCCGCATTGCGCGCGATGGCCGAAGGCGATTTTGCGACGAAGGCCCCAGACCTTCCTGCGGCCTTTGCCGAACTCCAGAAACATCTCGATGGCATGCGGGTGCAGGTTTCAGGCGTGTTGACCAATGTTGCCGAAACATCCGGATCGGTCGATGTGGGTGCCAAGCAGATCCGCCAGGCCTCTGATGATCTGGCACGTCGCACAGAACAGCAGGCAGCAAGCCTTGAAGAGGCCTCTGCGGCGATGACAACGCTTGCATCAAACGTTCGCACTGCTGCCGATGACGCCGCGCACATGCATGGTTCGGTGCAGCAGGCGCACGGTGAGGCAATGAAGGGCGGTGAAGTGGTCGGTGAGGCGGTTTCGGCGATGAATGACATCCATCATTCGGCGCAGGAAATCGGCAAGATCATTTCCGTGATCGATGGCATTGCCTTCCAGACCAATCTGCTTGCGTTGAACGCCGGTGTCGAGGCTGCACGCGCCGGTGATGCCGGACGCGGATTTGCCGTCGTCGCCACTGAAGTGCGTGCGCTGGCGCAGCGCACGGCGGATGCTGCGCGCGACATCAAGACCCTGATCAGCGACAGTTCGACGCAGGTTGAACGCGGCGTCAATCTTGTCGGCCAGACCGGCGATACTTTTGCGGTGATCGTCGAACAGGTTGGCCATGTTGCCGAACTGGCCAGCAGCATCGCACGCATGGCGAATGAGCAGGCGGGCAGCATCGGCCAAGTGCGCGAAACCGTGCGCGAAATGGACACGATGACCCAGCAGAACGCCGCAATGGTCGAAGAAGCAACAGCGGCGGCACGCAGTCTTGCCGGTGAAGCTGACCGGCTTGCGACACTTGTTTCACGCTTCCGTCTGGAAGGTGGCGCAAGCCGCGCGGGCAATCACATGCGCCACGCGGCCTGATTTGTCATGCCGCCCCTTGCGATCCTGCCGCAGTCCCAGTCGCTCTCTCAAACGGCGCGCTGTGGCAGGATCACCAAGGCTATCGGTTACTCTGCCGCTTCGAGCAGGTCGGCGCGCTGCGGCCCACGGATCAGGCCGCCGGGCGTTTCGCCGGTCCATTCGCCCTTGTGAAACGTAACTTTGCCGCCCTTGATCGTGTAGTCATAGCCTTCCGCCTTTTGCAGCAGGCGCTTGCCACCGGCTGGTAGATCGAATGCCAGCCACGGCTTGAGCAGGCGCAGGTTTTCGAAATCGATCACGTTGATGTCGGCCAGATAGCCGGGCGCCAAAATGCCCCGATCATCCAGGCCATAGAGCCGCGCTGTGTCATGGCACTGGCGCTTGATGGCGTGTTCAAGGCTGATCCGGCCCCCTTCACGGTCCCGGCCACGCTTGCGATCACGCACCCAGTGTTCGAGCATGAAGGTGGGGCTGGCGGCATCACAGATCGTGCCGCAGTGCGCGCCGCCATCGGACAGGGAATTGACCGTGTCGTCGGACGCCTGAAGGCTTTCAAGGAAATCCAGGTTCCCATCGGCATAGTTGAGGATCGGCAGGTAAACGAAGCCCGTACCGTCATTTTCCATCAGCTTGTCATAGGCATAGGCATCGGGCGAAACGCCAGCTGTCTTGGCGCGCGCGAGGATGCTGGCCTCTTCCTGCGGCTCGTAATCAAAGCCATCATCCATCACGAACTGGTTGTGCCAGCCTTTCGAAATCATCATCAGCAGTCCGATGATATCGCTTTGGGGATAGACGCTTTCCTCAGCCAGAACCTGCGCGCGGAACGCCGGGTCTTTTAATTTCGCCAGTTGCGCGGCCCACGGCAGATCCGCAATCGCAACATAGCTCGGGCGAAAGCGGAAGGGGTGGACGGTGCCCTGCCACGCCATCACGATGCCGTTCCCGCGCAAGGCGATTTGCGCGATGATGTTTGCCCCTTGCGCATTGTGGCGGCGCATTTCGGCGATTTGTTCGTCGAGCGGCATTTCCTTGGCGATGGATTGCAGCGCGGCGTAAGTCACGGGCAAGCCGGTCTCGCGGCTCAATGCGCCCATCCAGCCGAATTCGTCCCACTCGCGCTTCATGTCGGAAGCCATCTCGAACACGCCGTAGCCGACCCGGCCCATCGCGCGGCCAATCTCGATGAGTTCTTCGGCTGTTGCGGTTGTCCCCGGCACCACTTCACCGTCCACCGATTTGTGAATCACCGTGCGGCTGGTGGAAAAGCCCAGCGCGCCCGCGCGCACGCCTTCTTCGACGATGTCGGCCATCTTGCGAATGTCGTCCGTCGTGGGGATGGCGCCGGGCTTTTCCCGATCGCCCAGCACATAGGCGCGCACGGCACCGTGCGGAACGTGCGTGCCAACATCCACCGTGCGCGGCATCTGCTCAAGCGCGTCGAGGTATTCAGGGAACGTTTCCCAGTTCCACTTCATACCCTCGGCCAGCGCCGTGCCGGGAATGTCCTCCACGCCTTCCATCAGGCCGATCAGCCATTCATGCCGGTTTGGCGCAGCTGGCGCAAAGCCCACGCCGCAGTTGCCCATGATCACCGTGGTCACGCCATGCCACGAACTCGGAGCCATCTCGGCATCCCACGTCGCCTGACCGTCGTAGTGCGTGTGCACATCAACCCAGCCCGGCGCGACGATCCGGCCGCTCGCGTCGATTTCCTGCGCCGCATCGCCGCGCACAGTGCCGACAGCGGCAATTAGTCCATCCTTTACCGCAATATCGGCGGTATAGCGCGGCGCGCCGGTGCCATCGACGATGGTCCCGTTCCTGATGATGAGGTCATAGGCAGGCATCGGACAACTCCTTCTCCCCACGCAGGCCGACTCGTAGCGGCAGCCTATCGTGTTAATCGCCCGATTAAGTCAGAGGTTGACCGTCAGGTCAATCGGCAAGGCTGGTGGCGCGAATCATGTCGTCCACGTCGACGAACTTTTCGCGCGGGGCATCGTCGCGGGCGCGCGCCTGTTCGGCCTCTTCGATCTTTTTCCAGTCGCTGAAGCTGACGACATCCAGCCCCCGCTCCGCTGCCAATGCATCGAAGCCTTCGCGTCCAGCCTTGGCACCACCGGCAGGAAAGTCCTGCGCGATCAGTTCCACCACGCCGAACCCGTCGGGCCGGTTGGTGCCAATCGTGCCCGACGGACCGCGCCGCGCCCAGCCCACGCAATAAAGGCCCGGCAAAATCCGCCCTTCGTCGTTGGCAAAGCGGCCGGCGCGTTCGTCAAATGGCACGCCAGCGATGGGCGAGGTCTGGTAGCCGATGCATGAGACCACAAGATCGGCCCGAATCTCGTAGAAGTCGCCCGTGCCCACTGCCCGCCCATCTTCGATCCGGGTACGCTCGACCGACATCGCGCGCACTTTGCCATCGCCGATCAGGCCGCGCGGCGCGGCGAAGAAATCGAACTCCACTTGCAGCGGCAAGTCTGCCCGATCGCTTTCCGGGGGCGCGGCAAACGTGCGCAGATGCCCCACGGCCTTGCGTATGCCCGGCTCCAAAAGTGCATCATCGGCCAGTTCGGGCAGATCGTCCGGATCGACCCTTGGCGCGGTGCGGGAGAGGTGGCCCAGTTCGCCCAGTTCCTTCGGTGTCATCATGATCTGGTGCGGCCCGCGCCGCCCGAGCATAACGATCCGTCTGATGTTCGAGGTCATCAGCGAATCCAGCGCATGGCCAACGATGTCGCTCCCGGCAAATTCGTCGCGCGTCTTGGCAAGGATACGCGTCACATCAAGCGCAACGTTGCCCATGCCGATGACGACGGCGGTGTGCCCCGAAAGGTCCGGGTCAAGCGCTGCGAACTCAGGATGACCATTGTACCAGCCGACGAAACCAGCGCTGCCAAAAACATTCCTGAGGTGATCGCCGGGTACGCCAATTTCGCGATCGCGCGGTGCGCCGGTGGCCAGCACCACGGCATCGTACAGCCCCTGCAATTCAGGAATGGAAACGTCCTGACCCACTTTCACATTGCCGACGAAGCGGACATTGTCGGCCAGCGCGGTCTGTTCATAGCGGCGGGTAACGCCCTTGATTGACTGGTGATCGGGCGCAACGCCAAACCGGATTAGTCCATAAGGCACTGGTAGCATGTCGAAAATATCGATGGAGACGTCGTCTCCCCACTGCTTTTGCGCTGCTTCGGCGGTGTAGTATCCGGCCGGTCCTGAACCGATGATCGCGATGTGCCGCATGGCCTCTCCTCAGGCGAAAGACCCTGCCACAATGGCAGCCTGTCTGGGCTACCGGCGGGTCTCGCTTTGGATGCTAGTGCATGATCGGCAAAAGGAAAGCGGAAGAACGCGCCGACCCTGTCTGATCAATCAGGCAGCGGCAGCTTCATCATCAAGAAATGCGCGCATACTGGCCACGAACTTTTCACGCTGCGACAGCATGAACAAGTGCCCGCCACCGTTGAACATTTCGATCCGGCTGTGCGGAATTGCGTTGTGCAGGAAATGCGCGTTTGAAGGCGGCACCAGTTGGTCCTCCTCGTCCGCCATGACCATCACCGGAACGCGCAGCAGTGGCAGGAATGGCACGCTGGTCCACGTCGCGAACGAGGCCATCTGATAGGAAAAGCCGAGTGGGGACGGTGCCTTGGCCGCGTTGAGCGATACCCGCGCACTGCCGCCGCCGTTGTAGATCGAGGCCAGGTTGCGCTTGAGTGTCCGCTCTACTGTATATTCGAGGGGGTCGGCCATGTGCGCCAGCATCGACGGGTTGCCCGGCACCATCGTTGCCCCCGCCGCCGTCGCAGCGAGGACTACGCTGCCCGTGCGTGCGCGGTGTTGGAACGCGAACTGCTGGGCCAGCGCGCCGCCCCAGCTGATGCCCAGAATGTCGACTTCGGCAATGTCCAGCCGGTCAAGCAACGCTGCCATCGTCAGCGCCATGTTCGGAATTGTGTAGGGAATGATCGGATCTGGCGAACTGCCAATTCCGGGCATGTCAAAGCAGATCACCTCACGCTCGGGCAGGGCGCGTGCGAGCGGGGCGAGAAGTTCGAGATTCATGCCGATGCCGTTAAGCATCAGCAACGGCCGATGCTCCGCCTCGCCCACGTGCCAGCGGGCAACGTGCAATCTGCGCCCTGCCACGCCAATCAGCGATTTTTCTGCCGTATCTGCCATTTTTACCAATGCTCCGGCGCGGTGCCTAGCAGCTTCGCACTCGCAGCAAAAGCACCTCATTGGTGGCAACTTTAACGCTTTCTAAAATGGAGGTGAGGCATTTGCGATGGCATGTCTGCAGAAACCTCCGTCGAAGCAGCCGTTCCAACCGGCAACACGCGCGATTTTGCGCGCACGCGACGTCGTGAGCGTGTCCAACCTGTCGCTCCGCGTGAAGCAGGGGCCAGCTTTCTGTTCGGCAGCGATTCCACGAACCGGCTGGTTGCGCCTGAATGGCCCCGGCTGGCGCTGCCAATTGTTCTTCTGCCTGTCGGAATCGCCGCTTTCAATCTGACGCTTCCCGGTCTGCTCACCAGCCTTTTGCTGGTGCTGGCCGCTGCGTTTTGCTGGTTTTCCCACATCATCGTGCGGTTTGAGAGCGAACGCGCGCTGGAGACTGGTCAGCGCATGGCGATGGTTGGTGCGGCCATTGCGCTGCCGATGTTCCTGTTCGGCTCGGCAATGGGTGTATGGGGCGCATCGGACCAGATCGACTGGTTCTATTGTCTGGCTGCCGTGGCCACGCTCTCGCTGCTTGCCACGGTCGTCCAGTCTGGTCGCCTCGTTGGCGTTCTCGCCGCGCAAGTTTCGGTGTGGTCAGGCATTACGTGTGTCGCTTCCACTATCGCCGGCTACTTCTCGCTGGTGGTGGGCGTGGGCATCGCCGTGGTTGCCTACATGCGCCAGCGCAAGATCGATATTCTGCTGCGAGAAAAGGCCGAGAACGATGCCCGGGTGCAGACCCGCGCACAGGAAATCCTCGCTGACTACGAAGAGACCGGCCAAGGCTGGTTCTGGGAAACGGACCGGCGTGGCCACTTGACCTACCTGTCCGCGCCGGTTGCCGAAAACATCGGGCGCAAGGTATCCGAACTGATCGGTCGCCCATTTGCAGAACTGTTCAACCTTGCCGAACAATCCGGCGAGGGTGAACGGACGCTGGCGTTCCACCTTTCGGCACGTTCCAGCTTCAGCGAACTGGCAGTGCGTGCCGCCACGCATGAGGAAGAGCGCTGGTGGTCGATCACCGGTCGGCCGTCTTACGATACCTTCAACAACTTCACCGGCTTTCGCGGGTCTGGCACCGATCTCACAGAAAAGCGCCGTTCGCAGGAACACGCTTCGCGCCTGGCGCATTTCGATTCGCTAACCGGCCTGTCCAACCGCTTTCGCATGTCGCAGACGCTGGAAAAGATCCTGCTTGCGCCGCAGGTTCACCACCGCGCCTGTTCTGTCTTCCTGCTGGATCTCGACCGGTTCAAGCAGGTCAACGATACGCTCGGCCATCCCGCAGGCGATGCTCTGCTCAAACAGGTGGCGCAGCGGCTTGAGCGCGTGGTGGGCAAGATGGGCCGCGTCGGACGCCTCGGCGGTGACGAGTTTCAGGTCATCCTGCCCGGCAAGATTGAGCGCGAACAGCTTGGCCATCTCGCCGCGCGCATCATCGAAAGCGTTTCGCAGCCATATTCTATCGAAGGCAGCCGCGTGATGATCGGTGCTTCGGTGGGAATTGCCATCGCGCCCGATGATGGCGTGACCAGCGAAGCGCTGATCCGCAACGCCGACCTTGCGCTGTATGCCGCCAAGGATGGTGGACGCGGACGCCACCACTTCTATGCCCCCGATCTGCACAGCGATGCCGAAGAGCGTCGTCAGATGGAAGAAGACCTGCGCGATGCGGTGTCCAACGGCGGTCTGGAACTCTACTACCAGCCAGTGGTCCAGACGGCGACCGAGAAGATCACCGGCTTTGAAGCGCTGCTGCGCTGGAACCATCCAAAACAGGGCTGGATCAGCCCGTCGCGCTTCATTCCCGTGGCCGAGGACACTGGCCTGATCGCACCGATCGGGGAATGGGCTTTGCGCACCGCCTGCCAGGATCTTTCACGCTGGCCCGAGAATGTGCGCGTCGCGGTGAACGTTTCGCCGTTGCAGTTTGCCAATCCTTCGCTGCCGTTGATCGTCACGAATGCACTGGCCAACGCGCAAGTTGCGCCTGAACGGCTCGAACTGGAAATCACCGAAAGCGTGTTCCTCAACGATGATGAGGGCACCGACCAGATGTTCAAATCGCTGAAAGCGATTGGCGTGCGCCTCGCTCTCGACGATTTTGGCACCGGCTATTCCTCGCTTGGGTATTTGAAGACAGCGCCGTTTGACAAGATCAAGATTGATCAGTCCTTCGTGCGCGGGGCAACCCAGCCCGGCAGCCGCAATGGCGCGATCATCGCTTCAATTGTCAGCCTTGCCGAAGCACTTGGCATGGAAACCACTGCCGAGGGCGTGGAAACGCTCGACGAACTCGATCTCGTGCGCATGCTCGGTTGCAGCCACGTGCAGGGCTATATCTACGAACGCCCGCTAAGCTCGATGAACGCGGCGGCGCGGCTTTCGACCGGCCTCATGGCCATCGCCCAAGGTCCGCGCTCTGCCCGCGCCGCGCGCCAATCAATGCTGCGCAAGGTCGTGCTCGATCATGGTGGCCACCGCTACAACGCGATGATCCGCAACATCAGCCAGACCGGAGCGCTGATCGAGGGCCTGTGGAATGTGCCGCCGGGCACCATCTTCCGTGTGGTCCTTGCCGACAATCACGTCGTTACCGCAACCTGCCGCTGGTCGAACGAAGATCGGCTTGGCGTCGAATTCTCGCTGCCGCTGCGGCTTGACGAAGGCGGCCGCATCGCTGCGGTGGCCGGGCGTCCTCCGGCAAGCGTCGATGCCGAAGCTACGACACAGCGCAAGGTCGGCTGACCCGGGGCCTCAGCCCAGCGCGGCCATCTTTTCCTCCGCCAGCCGATCCAGCTCAGCGCGGCTTTTCTTCTCCGCCGCCGTCTTCAACTGCCCGCAGGCCGCATCAATGTCGCGCCCGCGCGGCGTGCGCACGGGGGCGCTGATCCCGGCAGCGAAAACGATCTTGGCAAAGGTCTTGATCCGCTCGGGCGTGGAGCATTCGTAAGGCGCGCCTTCCCACGGGTTGAACGGGATCAGGTTAACCTTGGCGGGCAGCTTGTACTGCTTGATCAGGCGCACCAGTTCGCGCGCATCGTCGTCGCTGTCGTTCTTGTCCTTCAGCATCACATATTCAAACGTGATGCGCCGCGCGTTGGACGCGCCCGGATAGTCGGCACAGGCCTGCAGCAGTTCCTCGATGCCGTACTTGCGGTTGATCGGCACGATCTCGTCACGCACAGGCTTGGTCACCGCGTGGAGCGAGACGGCAAGGTTCACGCCGATTTCCTCGCCCGCCCGCGCCATCATTGGCACTACGCCGCTGGTCGATAGCGTGATGCGCCGCTTTGAAAGCGCCAGTCCATCGCCGTCCATCACCAGTTTGAGCGCATCGCGCACATTGTCGAAATTATAGAGCGGTTCGCCCATGCCCATCATCACGATGTTGGTGAGCAGGCGACCATCGGCGGTATACGCGCCCTCGTCGTCGTCCTCGTCATCGACATGCGCCCCCGCGAAGGCGGGGGCCTCAGGCTGTAAAACGCTCGGCTGATGGAGGCCGCCGCCATCGCGCGGATTTTGCGCTGCATTCGGCCATTCGCCCAATGCGTCACGCGCCAGCATCACCTGTCCCACGATTTCGCCCGGTGTCAGGTTGCGCACCAGTCGCATCGTGCCGGTGTGGCAGAACCGGCAGTTGAGCGTGCAGCCGACCTGGCTCGATACGCACAGCGTGCCCCGGTCAGCGTCAGGAATGAACACCATTTCGAAGTCATGGTTGTCCGCCGTGCGCAGCAGCCACTTGCGCGTGCCATCGGTCGAAACCTGCGCTTCGACAATCTCGGGCCGCCCGATCACGAAGCGCTGCGCCAGCCACGGGCGCATGGTCTTGGCAATGTCGGTCATGCCTTCAAAATCGGTCACGCCGCGATGATAGATCCAGTGGTAGACCTGTTTGGCGCGCAGTTTGGCTGCCTTAACGTCCAGCCCCGCAGTCTCAAACAATGCGGCAATCTGCTTTTTGGGCAGGCCGATCAGATCCACCCGCCCATCCTCGCGCGGGGTTACGCCGTTGACCAGACCGGGACGTGGCACGGGCACAGGATCGATATGTCCGGCAATCGGCATGTTGGTGGGGAGCGAAGGGCTATCGTCGGGGGAATGCTGCATCGCGCGCATATAGTGATTCTCTCCTCACCAAGCAAACGGGGTGAAATCAACGCCGCGCGAACACCCGAAGCCGCAGAAAGTTCCGGTCGCCCGTCGCGTTAAACACTCCGAACGTCGCAAATTATGTTGCTGAAATATCACGGTTTCTTGTTGTGTGAGGTTCAGGAAACCGGATGCAATTCCGCTCATTCCACCACCACTGTCGGGTCGCACAAAAAACGAAAACCGGCAGATGAACGTTCGAATGGAGTGAAACATGAAGAAGATCTGCGCAATCCTCGCCGCCGGCACGGCGCTCGCCGCCACCCCGGTTTTCGCGCAGGACGCGACGCCTGCCGAGGCGTTCAGCGGTCTCCGCGTTGAAGCGCTGGTAGGCTACGACCACCACCGCTCGGGCAGCAGCGAAGACGTTGATACCGATCGCGATCTCAAGCAGTCAATCGACGGCGTGACCTACGGCGGTGCCGTTGGTTATGACATGGCCGTCGGCAGCAACCTCGTCGTCGGTGCCGAAGCCGAAATCACCGAGAGCAGCGCTGGCTGGGACAACAACAACAACGAACCCAACGTGTTCAACCTTGGCCGTGTTGATGCCGGTCGCCAGTACTACTTTGGCGGTCGCGTGGGTTATGCCATGTCACCGGCCACGATGGTTTACGTGAAGGGTGGCTACAGCAACCAGCGCTATAACCTGCAGGGCACCGATGGCACCACCAGCCTGCGCCAGCGCCTCGACACCGATGGCTACCGCGTTGGTGCCGGTGTTGAGCAAAAGCTTGGGCCAAACAGCTACGTCAAGCTGGAATACGGCTACAACAACTACAGCGAAGGCGAGTTCGATTTCAACGGCAACACGCCGGATACGAGCCGCTTCAACATCGACACCGATCGTCACCAGGTGATGGCAGGCGTCGGCGTTCGCTTCTAAGCGTCACGCACTGAAGCAAGGGAAGGGCGGGCCGCAAGGCCCGCCCTTTTCACATCTTTTTCCCCTCCCGCAGGCGGGAGGGGCTGGGGGAGGGCGTGTTATCCCTACCGCGCACACCCCAGCGCCGCCGCATCCATCGCCGAGGCGGCACCTGACAGCACATAAGTATCGCGGAACTTGCGTCCGTCCGCACCTTGGCCAATCACCACAACGCGTGGCGCACTGCGCATCTGCGCCACGATCCCGGCATTGGTCCGCTGATCCGCAGGCCAAGCATCGGCCTGCCCGGTCTGCAAGGTGAAGTTCGCCTCGGGGAACGAGACGTTGACGCTGGACCCCGAAGCCACCCTCCGCGCCAGCCGCACATGCACGGCCCCGCGAATCTTGCGCTGGGGCCAGTATCCCACGGTCAGATAGGGCTGAAATGCCTGCTCCCGCCCACGCACTTTCTCTGCCATCGCAATGGCATAGCACCGCGGCACCGCCGGATCGCGAAACGCGCCCCACGTGCCGAACACGCCCAGGCTGTCGCGCGCAACCGCGGTTCCTGCAAGGGCGAGCGCCGCCAGAACCAGCAGCTTCCTCACGTTTCGTCCCGTTTCGCGCCATCAAGCAGCCGCGCTGCACGCTCGGCCTCCTGCGCCTCACGCAATTTCTCGCCCTTTGTCCGGCCGAACTTCGCCCGATTGGCCTGAGCTTCCACCGCTTGCGCATCTCGAGCCTTGGCCTTGCGTACAGCCCGCAGGTTCACGACCTCACCCATCAGGCGTGCTCGATCCCGCGTTCAGAGCCAAACAGCACGGTTTCCGCCCCATCCTCCACCAGCGCTATGGAGCCTTGCACCAGCGAAGGTGCAATCGGTGCGCCGTGGACCGGATGGACCAGATAACCCGCCATGATCCCGCGCAACACCCGGCTCGAAATGCCGTGCATCACCACTATGTGATCGCCGCCGTCATCATCCAGCCCGTCAATCCACCGGTTCAGCCGCTCGGCAATCATCGGATAGTCCTCACCATCCGGGGCAGGGCGGAGCAGGTGGTCCTCGATCACGATGGGGCCAACTTCTTCCTCCACCTCGCCATAAGACCTGCCGCACCACGACCCCATGTCGATCTCTTTCAGATCCATCGTGCGGCGTGCGGCAAACCAGTCCAGCCCCAGCTCCTCGGCAATCAGCGCCGCGGTCTGCAACGCGCGCCCGGTGTCCGAGATGTGCAGCGTCACCTCGGGCCGCTCGCCCAGTTCCCCGCGCAGCGCGCAGCCCATCGCCACGGCCTGTTCAAAGCCCTGCCGTGTCAGCGGAGTGTGGATGTGGTTCGCCTGCAGCCGAGCGGTTGCGTTATAAACCGTCTCGCCGTGGCGCATGATGAAGAAGCGACCCTGTTTCATGAGGAAGGGCTTTAGCCTGCGGCGTCAGGATAGGAAATGCTCATGATCTCCCACTCCTTCTCCCCCGAAGGCAGCCGCACGATCCGCAAATCCCCCACCCGCGCCCCGCGCAAGGCCTTGGCAATCGGCGCGCTCCAGCCGATGCGGTTGTTGGTGGCATCCTGCTCGTCATCCCCCACGATGGTCAGCACGCGCCGGGCGTCATCCTCGTCGGCAATCTCCACGGTCGCGCCAAACAGCACACGCGTCCTATCCTCCATCCGCGCCGGATCCACCACCCGCGTCGCCTTCATCCGCCGCGCCAGGAAAGCCAGTTCCCGATCAATCTCCCGCATCCGCTTGCGCCCATAGAGATAATCGCCGTTCTCAGACCGGTCGCCATTGCCCGCCGCCCAAGAGACGATCTCGACGATGGCAGGGCGTTCGGTGCCCAGCAGATGATCATACCGCGCACGCAAGGCGGCAAATCCGGCGGGGGTAATGGGGTGGCCGTCAGGCTTCATGAGGTGGCTTTTAGGTAATCTTTGAGGATTGGTCGCGTCGTTCGATCGCTTCACGTTTTCCTTCGGGAAGACTACCATACATCTGTTCAATATGTTTCGGCTGCGAAATCATAACCTCGGCAATAAGGTTCACCAACGCAAAAAGTTTCTCAGCAGTTTCAATGTCGTCGCGCAAATCTAATTGCCCCGGATGAACGGCTTCATTTCCGACAACGCGTACAATATCCAGCGATCTCTGTATTCGGACGTCTAAGCCGTTCTTGACCAAGAACGCTATATCGTCATCGATGTTTTTACCCTTTCCACCAATCTCTTTGCAAAGTTTTTGAACGGCTAGTCGAAGTAGAGCAGCGGCTCCGCGAGGAGATTCTCGGTAAATTCTTCCTGCTTCCTCAAAATCTTTTATTATTTCAAAAGGTAAATCAGGATTCGGAGAGATTGTGTCCGGTCGGATCGGCCACGAAAGCGTTGATCCCGTCCAAATCGCTATTTCGTTACAATTAAAGCACATCGAGGCGTTTGTATTTAATAAGTCCCAATACGCATATGTAGAGTTATCTCGTCGATCAATTATTGGATTCCCGCGGCACATTTTTTTTGCTTTAAGTTCTGCCCTGTCACGTTCTCTTCCCTTCTCAATACCTTGGAAGGGTTTCTTCTCCTCCAGCAAAGTCTCCGTAATGCGCAAGGGTAAAGCATCTTTGGGAAGTGCCTCTCCAAACAACTCAAACCATGTTTGCTTCGCGTATGCCCCGCAATGTGGACAGGAAAAGGCGGTAGCGTCGATTGCGGGACTTACATGGAGGTTCTTCATTCGTTCTGAATTATCTCAGGCGGGGCAACATTGGAATGAGGAATATGTGAAAAACTGTGGAATTCTAACTGTGAAACCTCATAAAGCCACACGGTCGCTTCGAGATTTACCCCTCACCCCGGCTCCCGCTTCCCAATAAAATAGCTCATCGGGTTCGCCCCGCGATACGTCGCAAACTGCGGGTTCATCGCCTCATAAACCACCGCGTTTTCCAGCACGCGCTGCACATAGTTGCGCGTTTCTGAGAGCGGGATTTTTTCGATCCACTCCACCCAGTCCACGCCGCCATTGCGCGGGTCGCCGTTGGCGCGCAGGAACTTGTTCACGTTGCCGGGGCCAGCGTTATAGGCCGCCACGGCCAGCGGCCACGATCCGTTGTAATAGTCCAGCATCCGCCCGAAATAGCCCGCGCCGAGCTGGATGTTGTAGCCCGCATCCTCGGTCAGAGCGCCGGGGCGGTAGGACAGGCCGAGCTTGCCCGCCTGTTCATTCGCCGTGCCCGGCATTAGTTGCATCAGCCCACGCGCGCCTGCATGGCTCACCGCGTTCATAGCGAACTGGCTTTCCTGGCGGCTGATCGCGTGAATGCCCGTCCACTTGCTTTCATGCCCCGGCGGCACCGGGATCAGCGGAAAGGCGATATGCTGAAAATCAAGGTATCCGCGCGCCGCTGCTGCCTGACCCACGATTACGCCCAGATCGCGCCGGCCCAGATCGCGCGCCAATTGCGCCACCATCATGTGCTGGCCTTCGGTGCGCTGCTGCTCGGCCACTTCCTTGAAGAAGCGGATCGTGGTGCGCCAATCGCCATTGCGCGCCACTTCGCGCACGGCCAGCGTCAACGGCTGGTTGTAAAACCGGCTGCGTTCGTCAAACGATGCCTGCGCTTTGGAATCATTGGCAAACTGCGGCACCGGACGGCCGAGCCGTTCCAGCGCCAACAGGCCATAGAACTGGTCGCCATATTGCGCGGCCATCTCGAAGTATCGCCGCGCCTCGGCCTGCTGGCCGCCCCGCGCCGCTGCCTTTCCGGCCCAGTAGAAGCCCTTTGACCGCGTGCCCGGCGTCCGCGCCGCCGCGCCATAGCGCCAGAACAGCGGAGCCGCGCCCGCATAGTCGCCGATGTTGAAATAGCCCTGAGTGCCGCCCAGCCACATCAGCGAAGTGTAATCGTCGCGCAGCTCGAATTCGAGCTGGCTCACATCCTCGGCATTGCCAAAGGCATCGTCGATCCCGGCTGCAATCCGCATGGCGGCACGCGCATCGCCCGATGTCGCCGCGCCGCGCGCGTTGATCAGCAGTTCCTCGACCCACTTGGTCCGGTCCAGCGGTTGCCGCGCCAGCAGGGGCCGGTTGGCCAGAAACGCCCGCGCGCCTGCGCCTTGGCCGCTCTTGCGCAACTGGCGCACGCGCTGGAATACGAAGCCGGGATCGCTGTTCAGCAGTTGCGTCGAAACGCCGGAAACGGCGGCATAAGGATCGCCCCCCTGCATCGCCGCCAGCCGCGCGGCATCAATGCTCTTGCGCGAAGGGCTGACCCACACGATCTGCCGCGCAGCCTGCGCGCTTGCACCCGCCCACAACAGCGCATCCATCCGCGCATCATGGTCGTCCGCCGTAAAGCTTGTGCCCCAGTTGGAAAGCAGCGCGCTTTCCGCCGCATCGGTCATCGCCCCGCCGCGCCATGCGGCCCGCGCCGCCTCACGCGCTTCAGGGCGGCCCATCTGCGTCAGCGCCAGCGCATATTGCGCGCGGCCAAGGTTGGTCAGCGGCGGCTTCTGGCTGAAGAAATTGACCAGCCGTCCAGCGTCAACCGCCTCACGCTCAAGCGAAAGCTCGGCATAGCGACGCAGCTTTTCCTCATCGGGAAAGCCCGAATAAGTCACCACGAAGCTGGAGTAATCGGAGAATCCGAAACGGTTTGAACTGGTCAGCAGCTTCCACCGCTCCACCGCCGCCATCATCGGCCCGCCCTGGCTTGCCGTCAGATTCGCGCGTGCACGGTCCCAATCGGCACCATCGGTGCTGTTCCCGCCACTCGCGTGCACCGCGCTTGAAGCGGCCAGCGTCTGCATCAGCAGCCCGGCAACACACCAGCGCAACATCAAGGCTTTCACGTCCATGCGGGACATACTATGGAGCGGCTCCTTATCAGGCGCTGAACAGACCCCGAAGGGTTCGACTTGCTGCAAGCCGAACTGCTTTATGGGGCAAATTGAGGGATACTGTCCATGTTTTCCGGCTCCATTCCGGCCCTTGTCACCCCTTTTCGCGATGGAGCGTTTGACGAGAAAGCATTCCGGCGTCTGGTTGACTGGCAGATTGATAACGGCTCCTCAGCGCTGGTGCCCTGCGGCACCACGGGCGAGGCATCGACGCTGTCCAACGCCGAACATCACCGCGTAATCGAAGTCTGCGTCGAGCAGGTGGCGGGCCGCGTGCCGGTGATTGCTGGCTGCGGCAGCAACGATACGATGAACGCGCTGCTCCACATGAATTTTGCCCGGAAGTCCGGCGCGCAGGCTGCGCTTTGCGTTGCGCCCTATTACAACCGGCCCAGCCAGGCGGGCATCATCGCCCACTTCAGCTACTTGGCCGAGCATAACGATCTGCCGATCGTGCTCTACAATGTGCCCGGCCGCACGGTGACCGACATTCTGCCCGAAACCGTGTGCGAACTCGCCAAGCGTTACCCGGACAAGATCGTGGCGATCAAGGACGCCAGCGGCGATCTTTCCCGCGTTACCGACCATCGCATGGGCATTGGCAAGCATTTCTGCCAGCTTTCGGGCGACGATGAACTGGCGCTGCCCGCCAACGCAGCGGGCGCAGTCGGCTGCATTTCGGTAACGGCCAATGTCGCGCCGCGCTTGTGCGCCGATTTTCAGGCCGCCTGCGCCGCCAACGATTTCGAAAAGGCGCGGGAGCTGAACGACAAGCTCTATCCGCTGCACTACGCGATGTTCTCAGACGCCTCGCCCGCGCCGCTGAAGTATGCGCTCAGCCGCGTGTTCGAAGGCATCAACGACGAACTGCGCCTGCCGCTCGTCCCCGCCAGCGCCGAAGCCCGCGCCAAGGTCGATGCTGCGCTGGTGCATGCCGGTCTGCTCTGAATGAAGCCGTGCCCCGACAAAGTGTGAAGTCCCACTTTCGCTTTGCCGGGGCAGCGCCTACATGGGCGGGATCATGGCCCGTCCCGTACATCCAGAATTCGACAAGACCAAAGTCGTCGCCGAGAACCGCCGCGCGCGCTTCGAATACTTCATTGAAGAGAAGTATGAGGCGGGCATCTGCCTGACCGGCACCGAGGTGAAGTCCCTGCGCTTTGGCGAAGGCTCCATCGCCGAGGCCTATGCTGAAGTGAAGAACGGCGAGGTCTGGCTGGTCAATTCCAACGTGCCCGAATTCAGCCACGGCAACCGTAACAACCACGTGCCCAAGCGCCCGCGCAAGCTGCTGCTGAAGGAACGGCAGATCGCCAAGTTCCACGGCGCGGTAGAGCGCAAGGGCATGACGCTGGTCCCGCTCTCGATCTACTTCAACAGCCGTGGCCGCGCCAAAGTCGAACTCGCGCTGGCCAAGGGCAAGAACAACGCCGACAAGCGCGCCACGATGAAGGACCGCGATTGGAAGCGCGACAAGGCCCGGATCATGAAGGATCACGGATAAGGCATTCAAAAGTGCGGCGCTTCACCTCTCGGAAAGCGGCGGTAGTCTAGATGCGATCCCAAGGCCCGTGGCGGGGCAGTCGGTAAACGGGTAGAAGCAAGCGCACCATGTTCAAACGGATCGTCAAATGGGCGCGGGCCAACATGCCAACGCGCGAGCAGATGGAGCACAACCGCTTCGCTCGCCCGCTGGCTGCGCGCCATGAATTGTGGCGGTTTACAAGGCGTTCGGTGCCGCGCGGTGTAGCGGCGGGGCTGTTCATCGGCATCTTCGCGCTGATTCCGGGCGTGCAGATCGTCGGTGCGGCCTTGATGTGCGTGCCGTGCCGGGGCAACATCCCGCTCGCCGTGCTGATGACCTTCATCTCGATCCCGCCAACCACGCTGTTCGTGTTCCTGCCCGGTGCCATCGCCGTGGGCAACAGCTTCGGCTTCCACGCCGATTTCGCGACGGTCAGCAAGATGGTCACGGATGGGGCGAGCGTAAATGACTGGCTCATCTGGCTAGGTTCTGACGCTGCGCCCTCGCTGGTGATCGGCCTGTTCCTGATCTCGGTCGTGGCCGCTGTGCTGGGCTACATGATCTCGGCCTTCGCGTGGCGCTGGTGGACCGCGCACAAGCGCAAATCGCGCCACCTGCGCTTTCAGGCGCGGGACTTCCCTGACTGATGGCGGCACTGGGGGGCGAGGCTGACACGACCGGCGTGCAGGCCGCGCCCTTGCGCGACTGGCTCCTGCTTGGCGGCGCGGTGATTGTCAGCGCTGGTGCGCTCTGGGCCGTTTCGGGTGAGCCACTGGTTGTCGGAGGGTTCCTTGGCGGCGTGGGCGTGATCGGTGCGGCGCTGCGGCTGGCCTATCGTCCGGCGCGCGCTGCCGTGGCGGCCGAGTTTGCCGCGCCCGACTGGTCCGTCACCAACGCGGCCATCGAAAGCACCGACACCGCCATCGCCATCACCGACCGCGCCGGAAGGCTGGCCTGCGCCAACGCGCTGATGGGCGAATGGTTCGGCACTGGCGCCGCGCCTCCACGGCTGTCGCTCAGCAAGGAGTCGGTCGACACGCTGGAAGATGCCCTGCGCGCCGCTTGGCGCGATGGCAGCGCCAGCGCCGATGCGCTGACCTCGGCCAAAGGCACATGGCGCGCCGAACTCAGCCGCGCCGGGCGGGGTGAGGATTTCCTGATCTGGCGTTTCATGCCGGTGGTCACGCAGAATCTGGTGGCGGACATGGCCGCGCACGTCGGCGGAAAGCTGGGCCGTGCGCTGGCGCGCGAAGGCTTGCAGGCGGCGGTGGTAAACCCCGAAGGCACCGTGCTTGCCGCCAACTCTGCCTTTGCCCAGCGCGCGACGGGCAATGCGGGCGCTGAGATGGTCGGCACCGACTTCGTCTCCTACCTTGCCAGCGACGATTCCGAGCGGGTGTTCTATGCCCGCGAAGGCGGCAAGGGCACGCCGGTGCGGCTGGTCCATCTGCCGGTGGCCGATCCGGACGGCATCGCCAATACGGATCCGGCGCGCACTTCATCGCTGTTCCTGCTGATCGACAACCAGCACAGCGTGGGCGACATCCGCGCAGGCCTGCCGCAGATCGAGGCGCTGCTTTCGCGCCTGCCGCTCGGCCTTGCGATGACCGACCGCGATGGGCGCTTCCTCTTTGCCAACGCCGCGTTTCTGCGCGCAGCGGGGCATGAGGATACGATCCCGCCGCCGTACCCAGCGGACCTTGTCATCAAGGAAGACAAGGGCGCGCTGGTCGATGCGGTGCGCCGTTATGCGCAGGGGCAGGCGACTGCGGGCGACGTGGCGGTGCGGTTGCGCGCCTCACCAGAGGAGCCGGTTTCGCTTAGCCTTGCCGGCGTGCGGGGGCTGGGGGATGGCGCGGTGCTGCTCAGCCTGAAAGACTCCTCGGAAGAGACCCGGCTGAAGCGCGAGATTGCGCAGGCGACCAAGATGCAGGCGGTGGGCCAGCTTGCAGGCGGCGTGGCGCACGATTTCAACAACGTGCTGACGGCGATCATCGGCTATTGCGACCTCATGCTGATGCGCCACACGCCGGGCGACAGCGACTATGACGACATTCAGCAGATCAAGGCCAATTCGAACCGTGCAGCTTCGCTGACCCGGCAGTTGCTGGCCTTCTCGCGCCAGCAGACGCTGCGCCCGCAAGTACTGCAACTGCCCGATGTGGTGGCCGAGGTGTCAGCGTTGCTCAAGCGGTTGATCGGTGAGCGGATCACGCTGGACGTAACGCACGACCGCGATCTGGGCTTCGTCCGCGCCGACCCGACGCAGTTGGAGCAGGTGCTGCTGAACCTTGCCGTCAACGCACGCGATGCCATCAACGACAAGCTGGCGGCCAGCAGCGGGAAGGGCGCTGCTGGCGTCGTCAAACTGATGACCCGGCGCGTGACGGCGGCCGATGTGCGCGCGATGAAGAGCGAGATCCTGCCGATTGGCGACTATACCGCGCTGATGGTGGAGGACAACGGCCACGGGATCAAACCGAACCAGATCGGCAAAATCTTCGAACCCTTCTTCACCACAAAGGAGAAGGGCAAGGGCACTGGTCTGGGGCTTTCCACTGTCTACGGCATCGTCAAGCAATCGGGCGGGTTCATCTTTGCCGAAAGCGAAGTGGGCAAGTTCACGCGCTTCAGCATCTACCTTCCGGTCCACCATCCCGATGCCGCCGAGATGGCGCAGGCGGCCAAGCCGGTTGCCGCGGAGCCCAAGCGCGAATGGTCGGGCGGGGGCAAAGTGCTGCTGGTGGAAGACGAGGACACGGTGCGCGCCGTTGCTGAACGTGCACTGGTGCGACAGGGCTTTGAAGTGACCACGGCGTCCGATGGGGAAGAAGGTCTTGAAGCGATCGGGCGGGGCGAATTCGACGTGGTCGTGTCCGATGTGGTCATGCCGACGATGGACGGCCCGGCGATGGCCCGGGAGATTCGTGCCCTGAAGCCTGACCTGCCGTTCCTGTTCATGTCGGGCTATGCCGAGGAGCAGCTTCGGCGCGAGATCGATATTCCGAACATGCACTTTCTGGCCAAGCCGTTTTCCGTCCAGCAGATCTGCGAAGCGGTGGAAATGGTGTTGCGCGGGCGGTGATTTCGTTCAGGAAACAGGCTGGTTTCCTGAAGGGGGTTTACGGGGTTTACACAGTCCTGAGAAACAAACTCATGGGGCTTTCGGGCGCGTTTTCCCTGATGTTGGGAGACCCACCCCGCTGCGATTAACTTCACTGCGTTCAGTAAGTCTCGCGGCCCTCCCGCTTGCGGGGGGGCAGGAACAGCGCCTTCTTCCCCCCTCCCGCATGCGGGAGGGGGTGGGGGTGGGCAGCTGCACAACGCTACGTTCCGACGGGCGATTGACGGTTCAAGGAGCGGCGCGGAGCCTGCCGTCGAACGCGCCGTGTAGGACAGCCGATTTACAACCGAAATGGCGGAACCGGCTGCGCCACGCCACTGCGCGCCGCCTCCGCCGCCGCTTCCACGACGGCCATCACGGCGAGCGACTGTTCCGGGGTGACGTGCAACGGCGCGCCATCGAGCGCCGCGGCGATCCCGGCGTAGAAGCGGGGGTAGTCGCCGGGCATTAGTTTTAGCGGATGGCCAGTGCCTTCCGCATCGTGGCGGGTGAGGGGATTCGCCTCGCGCCCCCAATCGGGCGCGCCGGGACGCTGGCCATTCAACAATTGGCCTTCCTGCGGATCGAGGCCGTACTTGAGCAGGCTGCCTTCGCTGCCGTGGACGACGAAGCGCGGCGAACCGCCCGCCACCAGCATCCCGGCGTGGAGCACGCAGCGCAGAGTAGGGTATTCGAGCACAACATGCGCCCAGTCATCAGTCTGCGCGCCATCGCGCAAGGTGCCGAAGCTGGCCATCACGCGCTCTGGCAGGCCGAACAGGCACAGCGCCTGATCGGCGAGGTGCGGCCCCAGATCGGCCCATACGCCGCTGCCGGGGCCGGGGTTCTCACGCCAGCGATCGCGGACCGTGGGGCGGAAGCGGTCGAAGTGGCTTTCGAAGTGGGCGACCTTGCCGATCAGGCCCTGCTCAATGGCGCTGGCGATGGTCATGAAATCGCCGTCCCAGCGGCGATTGTGAAACACGCTGAGCAGTGTGCCGCGCTCGCCTGCGTGGACGGCGATCTGGCGTGCTTCGGCCAAGGTGAGGGCGAGGGGCTTGTCCACTACCAGCGCCTTGCCCGCGTCAATTGCGGCGTGGGCGAGGGGGGCGTGGCCGTCGTTGGGCGTGGCGATGACGACGAGGTCTATCGAGGGGTCGGCGAGGACAGCGGCGATGTCTGCTTCGACACGCATGTCGGGCAGGTCTGCGTGGACTTTGGCTGCATTGCTGGAGACGACCGCGGCAAGGCGCAAGCCGGGTTCGGCCTGGATCAGCGGGGCGTGGAAGGTCTTTCCGGCATAGCCATAGCCGATGAGAGCGACGTCGTGGGGCACTTGGTATCCTTGGGGTTTCGCGGAGGGCTGGGTTTACTTCGGTGAGCGGGGAATGCCCACCCCGCTGCGACTAACTTCACTGCGTTCAGTAAGTCTCGCGGCCCTCCCGCCTGCGGGAGGGCAAAGGCTGCCTTGAACTTCTCCCCTCCCGCAGGCGGGAGGGGTTGGGGGTGGGCAAGCGGATTAGAATATCAGGGTCAGGGCGAAAGTTTCACCCTCGATCAGCCCCTCCGCCTTGCGCACAGCGGCCTTGATGGGGACGATCCAGCCCTGTTCCTTGCTTGGAAACGCCGAGGTGCGCCATGCGGTTTCGCCAACTTGCACGCCCAGTTTCACCGAACCCCAGCCAGAGCGGCGGCCGGATTCCAGACGGTGCATCAGCGCGGTGGCAGACAGCGCTTCGCCTGCTTCGCCATCGATGGTGACGAAGAACCAATCGGTAGCGTTGGGACCACCGGACCAACGCCAGAGCGTGGCTGTCAGATCATAAGCGGTGCCGCTCATTTGCGGCGGCGGATTGGAACCGGCACGTTGCAGATGTCCACGCCACCTGCGGGCTGGATGTAGAACGCATCGCGGCGATTGGCGCGGGCATCGGCATAGCGGGTAAAGCTGGCGCTCTCGGTGCCGAGATATTCGAATGCGGGCAGATCGGGCACGTCGGTGCCGTTGCGAATGGCGCGGATCGGCGTGCGTTCGGGCACGGTCTTGTAAAAGCCCAGATCGCCGGTGCCGCGCGGCAGGGTGGAGAGATGCTCCATGCCCTCGATCACGCGGCCGACTACCGCGATGTTGCGATCAAGCTGGCGGGGGGCGTGGCCGATGACGGCGTAGAGTTCCGCGCCGGTGCCGGTGTCTGGCGGTTCGTTTCGGCCCACGCCGACGGAGGCGTAGCAGTGGACGGGCCACCAATCGCCGCCGCTAAGGTGCATGACTGGCGGATTCATGCCGACAGGGAAACCTCCGACAAATCCGACAAGGGGACTGTATGGATCGCGGCTTTGCGGCGCAAAAAAACGAGGCAATCCCTTGTCGCCTGAAATCGTGTATTCAGTTTGAGGAACTAAAGCCAAACCCTCCGGCAACGCCTTTGCTTTCCCCTTGTCCTCACCATCGGGATCGCCCCACTGCACCACGTAGTTGTCCTGCGCGCGATTGATCGAGGTGCCGTCCCACCAGTGCGCGGTGGCCAACTTGCGGATATTTCCGACCCACCCTTGGGAAATCGGCGCGGGCAGCAGCTGGATCACCACTCGGCGCGGGCGCCCTGCAGCATCGGGCGCGGCATCGGGCGCAAGGTCCATCACCAGCAGTTCCGAAGGCGCAATCGCCATCCAATCCGCCGCAGGCGCAGCCGCCACGATCTCAGTCGGAGCAAGCGCCTTGGCGGGCGGCGTGGCAGGTTCGGGCGAGGCCGCAAGAGCGGCGAGCAAGGCGAGCAGCGACATAAGTTCATCATTGCAGGAACCGACGCCTTGCGAAAGCAATCTTGTGCGGCTAGGGGGCCACTTCCAGAGCGTTTGGTTGATCCCCTGATTCACGTTTAGTGCTTCGCACAAGACTATCAGGCTCATGCGGAGCGGTGGCCGAGTGGTCGAAGGCGCACGCCTGGAAAGTGTGTATGGGTCAAAAGCTCATCGTGGGTTCGAATCCCACCCGCTCCGCCAGTTCACCTTGCCATCCTATGCCATAGCACACCAACATCCCTAGGAAACGCTGGGGGTTTGTCCTATTGAGACGTGCGTCGAGTGCCATGCCGTGCCACAAATGGACCGACCTTTCGGGGGTAACACTCGGTGTAACGGGTAAATGCATTAGCCCCGGCGCAGGAGGTTGGCATGCTCTCCGACACCAAGATCAAGAAGACCGCGAAGGCTGAGCGCGATTACAAGCTGTCCGATGAGAAGGGCTTGTTACTCCTCGCGCGCGAATGGCACGATCTGAACAAAGGCCGGTGGACCGAACATCACCAGTCCGACGTGCTACGCTCGCTTGAGCGCGATGCGTTCCCTTCGCTGGGCAAGGTGCCGATTGGCTGCATCGGGGTGCATCACGTGCTGGACCTGCTGCGCAAGATCGAAAAGCGCGGCTCCATTGAGACGGCCAAGCGCATTCGCTACGCCCTGCGGGCTCCGCTGCGCAGGCAATTGCTTACCCCGCGCTCGTGCGCAACAACGACGCCGAGACTCTAATCGCTACCGGATGAAGGTTGGGGGTCACGTCTGCGATTGGCTGGTTTCGGCACGAACAGACGTTTACATCGGATCTTCTCAACGGCGTAAGTTGGTCGATAGTGTTGAAAAACTCAGCCTTGCAGTAATCGCGCAGTCCTGATTCACTGGCCCTGCCGTGGGGAGACAGGCTGATGATGGGTGCTCGGACTGTGATGCAGGAGGCGCTGTTTTACAGCT
>Ga0209066_10000187_pt1 | contig 95107 bp, 89 predicted proteins | sample All_14_2_FD_187198 | JGI IMG/M metagenome (GOLD analysis project Ga0209066, IMG submission 187198) | Freshwater microbial communities in response to fracking from Pennsylvania, USA - Allegheny Zone_MetaG_DW_15 (SPAdes) (version 2) ...
TCGTTGCTGGCCGCCCTGCAGGGCGGCCAGCAACGACCCCCGTCCAAACTCCTGCAGCTTTGATCAGCCCAAAGGCAAAACCGCGTCCTCACCAGCGAATACACGCGGTTCTTGACCAGCGTTCACAGGGGCTTCTCGCCTTCTTGGCCCGCACCTGCCCGGGCCTTCTGGAGTTCAACATGAGCAAAACTGCCAAGGCGCCCGTGCGTCCCGCCTTCCAGACCCGTACCGTCCTTCCTGCCGACCTGCCCGAGCACTTCCTGCTGGTGCGCCAGGCCAACGCCGGCAAGCTGGGCCTGCGCGCCCACGGCCACATCGTCTACCAGACCCTGCTCGATCCCGAGCGCCGCCGCGTCTTCCTGCGCGTGGTCACCAACAGCGGTTCCGGCTCGTTCTCCGACGAGCCGGTCCACGTGGACAAGCTGGCCCGGGCCGTGGCCAGCCGCGACCCGAACAAGCCCCTGCGCGGCAACGTGCTGCAAGGCGCCATCGTCGGCAAGTCCGTCTGCAACGCCGGCTTCTTCGCGGCGGTGCTGGTGGCCGAGGGCTTGCTCGGGCGCGACCCGGCCAAGCGCTTCGACCTGCTGGACCTGGAGCGCTGGCAGACCTGGACGGCCGAGCAGCTGGCCACCCCGGGCGAGCTGGCCCAGGTGCGCTTGAAGGAAGAGGCGGCCGATCTGAAGAAGGACAAGGTCGCGGCGACCGGCAAGGCCGTCAAGGGCAAGGAGCCATCCGTCGAGACCGACACCGGCTTGGCCGAGGACGCTGGGGAGAACGGGGAAACCGGGGTGGGCGAGGCCGCTGAAGAGGTGACCGACAGCGCCAGCGAGGAGGGGGACCACACTTCCCTGACCGAGGACACGCCCGCCGAGGCCAATACTGACCCCGAGGAGGGCGCGGGTCACCCCGAGGTGGACCCTGGCGAGGGTGCGAGCCGCAAGGGCCGCCGTCGGGGCAAGGGCAAGGAGTGACGCCATGGCCGGCACCGAACTCCCGCGCTGGCTCGCCCAGGTCACCGCGCAAGACCTCCACCTCGTCGGCCTGGACGCACCGGACGACGATCGCGGCGCCCAGCTGGCACTGCTTGACTGGGCCCGGGAGTACGACGTGGACCTCGACCAAGTGCACGACTGCCTCGTGTTCCTGCAGTCGGGGCCGCACCTGCTGCTCGGCTCCAGCCCGCTGGCGCTGATGGCCTACTCGCCCCGGCGCGGCCGCTTCCGCGCCTCGTTCGACTTGGACTTCCCGGAGGGCATGGCCGAAGCCGGCGTGGCCCGGGCGGGCGTGTGGCTCACCGTCCTGGCGTCCGAGCTGGGCGAGCTGCCGACCGCCCCGGGTCACTGGCTGGCCGCGACCATGCGCACGTCCGGCCTGAGCGGCCAGAACGTGGGCATCCTGGCCTGGGTGCAGAAGTACGCCAGCGAACTGCGCCTGCCCGGCGAGGCGCAGCGCGGCCCGGCGCTGACCGACTACGACCGCCAGTTGTCCAGCGCCATCTGGCGCTGCGCGGCCTTCGCGCTGCGCTGAGGGACAGGCCATGCTCGACGCAGACGGCCGCTACATGGCGGCTTGCCACAACCGGCACCTGGAGATCGTGCGCCTGGTGGTCGGCCAGCGGCCGACCTGTGTTCCGCATCGGCATTGCGCTCCTCGTGTGCCTCGTGCACGTGGGCGTCGGTGCAGATGCGTACCTGCTGGACGTCTGCCGTGCACCGCTGCCCCCGGTTTTCCCACTTTCCCCACGCTGGCCAGGCCCCCTGACGGGAGACACCCCCCTTCAAAGGGGTGTCTCCCGCAGCCCTCCGGCCACCTCGTCACCTACCCCGGCCCCTGGCGCAGCGAGCGCCCGGGGCCTTCGCTTTTCTGGAGGATCTCATGTCCCAAACCACAACCGACCCTGGCGACAAGCCCGTGGTCCTGCTGGCGGTGTCGAAACCGCTGTTTGCGCTCGGCCAGGTGGTTGCCACACCCGGTGCGCTTGAACTGCTGGCCCGCCACGGCGTCGAGCCGGCGGCGCTTCTGTCGCGTCACGTGACGGGGGACTGGGGCCAGCTGTGCCGCGACGATGCCCACGCCAACAACCTGGCCGTCCGGCAGGGCGATCGCGTGCTCTCGGCCTACGTCCTGCCTTTGGCCCCGGTCGGCCAGACCGGTGGAACCGGGGAAAGCGGGGAGGGCGCCGAGCGCGTCTGGATCGTGTCGGAGGCGGATCGCTCGTCCACCTGTCTCCTGCTGCCTCGGGAGTACTGAGCATGGCCGACGCTGACCGCGCCCAGGGCGCCCCCCGCTACGTCCAGCCGCTCGATGCCACGGTGGCCCGGGCGGTCGCCCAGTTCGACGAGGGTGACCGCGAGGCCTTCGAGGAGCGCGCGGCCATCTTCGAGTACGACGGCGGCCTGCCCCGGCACGAGGCCGAACGCCACGCGCTGGCGCTGGTGCGCGCCGAGCAGCAGCGCCGCACCCGCCCGCCAGGCTGACGCACGGCGATGGCTCTGCGCCGACCGGACAAGCACCGCAGGGCAGCGCTGCCCGCCGGGGTGACCTGGCGGCAGGTCTGCTTGGCCCAGCGCTGACAACAACTAAGCGCTACGGCGCCGCCCGTCCGCGACGCAGGGGAACGGACTTGCTGGGCGGCGACCGCCCCAGCGCCGGCTTCCCGAGGATCGGCCAAGCAGTCCGCTCACCGGTCCTTTGCGCAGCAAAGCCCTCCAACAAACCGATGGAGTCGCCCGGCTCCAGCCCTGGCCCCTGGTCCCGGCTTCGGTCCTGTCCCAGGCCGCCAGCAGCTCGAACTTCACCTGTGAGCCCATCGCCATGTCCAACACCGACACCCGCTTCCCCTTCACCCACCGCAGCCTGTCCAAGCTGCCGCCTTGCCCGGCGGCCAGCGCCTCCACCGGCACCGAGTACTCCGACACCGAGGTCGTCGGCCTGAAGCTGCAGGTGTCCAAGGCCGGTCGCAAGGTCTTCTACTTTCGGTACACGATCAACCGCCAGAAGCGCGCGGCCAAGATCGGCGAGTTCCCCGCCATCGACGTGACCGAGGCGCGCAAGGCCGCCCTGGAGATGCGCGCCCAGATCGACCGGGGACTCGACCCGCAGGCCGACCGCGACGCGCTCGCCGAGATGCCGACCTTCCGCCAGTTCGGCGAGGAAAGCTACATGCCCGATGCGCGGACCCGCAAGGCTTCGCACAAGGACGATGCCTGCCGGCTGCGCGTGCACGTCTACCCGGCGCTGGGCGAGAAGAAGATCTCCGAGGTCACCACCCGCGACGTGCAGCAGCTGCTGGCGCGCGTCGCCGACAAGACCAGCAAGTCCACCGCCAACCGGGTGCACAGCCTCGTGGCACGGATGTTCAAGCTGGCCCAGGTCTGGGGCGTGATCGAACGCAGCCCCTGCTACGGCCTGTCGAAGTTCAAGGAGCCGAAGAAGGCCGAGCGCTTCCTGACGCCCGAGGAGATCACGCGCTTCCAGGCGGCGCTGGCCGCGGACAAGAACACCATGGCGGCCAGTGCCCTGCGCCTGTTGCTGCTCACCGGCCTGCGCCGCAACGAGGTGATCCGGGCGAAGTGGGAGCAGGTGGACCTGGCCGCAGGCCTGCTGCACCTGCCGAAGACCAAGACCGGTGCCCGCTACGCGGTGTTGAACTCCGCGGCCAAGGAACTGCTGGCGTCCTTGCCCAGCCGTGGTCAGGGCATCTGGATCTTTCCGGGCACCAAGCCCGGCCAGCCGATGGCCCAGCCCACCCGGGTGCTGGTGCGCGCCCTCAAGCGCGCGGGCATCGACCGCCTGCGCGTGCACGACCTGCGGCACACCTTCGCGGCCACCTGCGTGAACTCGGGCGCCAGCTTGTATGAGGTGCAGAAGCTCCTGGGGCACTCCTCGCCGACCATGACGCAGCGTTACGCCCACCTCGCTTCGGACACGATCCGGCGGGCATCGGAGGCCATGGCGGTGGTCGCTGGGGGCGGAAGCCCGGCCCCCGCACCGGCAGGCCGTGCAGCCTGACGACCAAACCAAGAGGCTCAAGCACCCCCTTCGGCTCAGGCCGAAGGGGGCTTTGGTTCTCCACTTTTTTGCGTGGCTTGGTAGTGGCCGGCTCACTGCAGCCGCAGTGGCTTGTCCGTGCCGGGCTCGACCAGGATCACCTGAGGCAGGCGTCCTGGCAGGCGCCAGACGTGGACGAGCTTGGCGTCTTCGAGCCGCCGCAGCCCGTCGTAGCAGGCGTCCCGGCTGACCCCGAAGCGACGCAGCTGCCGACGTCCGGGGCGCACTGCGGCGCTGCGTGATTCAGCGGCCTGCCACGCCAGCATCATCGCCAGGTGAGCGGCCTTGCCGGGCTGCTGGGCGGCTTCGCACAGCCAGTCGAAACGCACGAGCTCAAGCGTAGCGGCGGGTTGCGGGGCAAAAGGCGGCGGGTCCGCAACGGGCGCTGCAGGTGCAGGCGGTTCGGCGGGCGTGAAGGGTTCTTGGGTTGGGTACCCGGGCGTGCCCGGAACGTAGGCAACACCGAACGGGAAGCGGCGGTAGATCTTGCGCATGCAGGCCTCCTGACACTGATCTGTTTCGAAGGCGGGGGAGGCTGCGAGCCTCAGGTGCCGGCTTGGTGATGGGGCTGAAGGGGCGAGGGTGTGACCGCGGGTACGGGTGACCGTATGATGTTGGTCGGTACGATCGGCCGGTCAATACAGGGGGCAGCCTTCTCACCGGTGCACGTCAAGTTACCTGTCGCCTCGGTCACGCAGCCAATGGCCGGGTATGCGGCCTGATGGCAGCGCTCGCTGCGCTCAGGATTGAGCGTGACCACAGCGATGTAGTCCTAGTTGCGTGTCTTGCCTGACCTGCGTCCGCAGGAGGTCGAAGAGCGGCATGCTCAGCGTGGGGTGTAGTAGATGGCGTCCAGCAGCGCCGCTCGCCCCAACCAGATTTCGGCGTCGGCCGCTTTGCTTGGCTTCGGATGCCTCCACCAAGCATCACCGTGCATCGGTTCGATGATGCGCTGCCAGTAGTTCTCCAACGTCGTTGTGCTCGGGCTGACGCCAAAGTGCTCGCACAAGTCTTTGCGGTTCGCTGAGTCTATGCACACGAAGGTGTCGGGCCTCTTCATTGCCAGAAGCCTGCTTGCGGTGGGTAGTCCGCCCACACGTCCATCTCGGTCGAAGGCTGCGATGAAGGCTTCGCAGTAGCGGTCATAGTCGCTCTGCGTGACCGTGCCAATCAACGAAATGAAGTCGAGTGCGTCGGACAGCCCCTTCGGCGCTTCAATGACCAGGTTCGCGAACGTGCCGCTTGCGCCCATGCTGCCGAACAACCCGTAGTCCACGCCCGGCTGCTGGGACTTCTTTCGACCCAGAGTGCCGGCTACTAGCTTTCGTTCGTCCAGGCTCCACTTGGCGTATGGTGTTCCGGTGGAGAAGAGTGCACGAGCTTTGGCCAAGACCCCCAGGCGCTCCTTGAAAAGGTGCGCAGATGGATGCGACGAGCTCCGCACCTGCTCAAGGTAGTCCGCCCAGCTCATGTCATGCGGTGCGCGTTTGGTGTTCGCCTTGGACGGCTGTCGAACGTCGGCGAATTTAGTCAGTTCCTCCCGAGCAGCTGCCTTGGCTGCGTATTGGTGGCGGTATCGATAGAGGAACTCTGGTGTGATGTGCTCGGCGCCATTCCAAGCGTCTGTAACAAACCGACCGAGCTCCGCTAGTTCCGCATCGTCGGAGGGGCCGTCCAGCAGCACGCTTGCCTCGACGTTGCGGCTCATCGCGGCACTCGTGAGGTTTGGACTCCCGACTACGCAGCGGACGCGACCGCCGTTGCGGAACAGGTAGACCTTCGGATGGAAGAGGTCACCGGTAGGGGGAACGACAGCCGCGGCCGACAGGGCTGCCATCCTCTGAAGAACCTCCGGTTGCGTCTGGAACATGTGAGTGCCGACGACGAAGTGCTCGAACTTTGAGCTGTTCTTCATGGCAGCCTCAAAGACCGCGTTCTCGGTGGCCCAAGCCACTGCCCACTGCATCGATTCACAGCCTTCGACCAGCGCAATGAGAGTCGCCTGAGTCTGCTGTCGCGCTAAAAACTGGACTTGCATGCCTGCCCCTCACGTTGCTGTTGAACTAGGACCGGGTCGCCTTGGACACTTCAGGACAGGCGAACCGCCCGGGCAGCGACGGGCAGGTACAGCCAACGCTGGCTCACGGCTTTGCCAGTCGCGGCGAGGAGGGCGTGGCCGTAGGACTCAAGCTGCGGTCCGTGCTCGGCCACCAAGTCCTCGTCCCGGGCGGCACCACCTGGGTTCGACTTGTGGTCCAGAAGAATCCAGCCGTCTGGAGCGTCCACCAGCAGGTCGATGCGGCCTCGGATTCGAGTGCCGTTCGGGCCGTCCGCTTCGATGGGCACCTCGACATGAACGGGGCAGCCAGGCCAGCGTTTGGCCAACCAGGCCTGGAACGCTTCAACCTGGGCGCAAACGGCATCCTTGTCCACCGAGTGCGCGACGGCCCAGGCCGTCAGGATGCGTTCGACCTCTGGGGCAGGGACGTCGCCCAGCACGCCGGCGCGTGCAATACACAGGTGGAGTGCAGTGCCCAGCGATGTCATGTCCGGCTTGCCTGCCAAGCTGAGCCTGACGCCCACGGCATCCGTCTCGACCACTTTGAAGGTGCCGCCGGAGGCGGAGCTGGGGCGATGCCACAGCGGCTCGCCCTGAACACGTGGCCGAGGGGTGAACCAGTGGCAAGTCTCAGGCGCTTTGGCCGGGGGCTCGACAGCGCAATCGTCCTTGCTCCATGACTTTGTCAAACAGGAGAGCTGCCGGCCGTCGGGGAGTGCCACGCTCCCTGAATCTCCGAACAGCAGGCCGGCTGCGCCCTGAATCTCTTCGACCCAGGCTCGCCCAGGTCCGCGAGACCGAACGAAGGAGATCGCCACGTTCATATCGCGGGCGCGGGTCAGGCCTACATAGAGCAGGCGCTTGTTCTCCGCTAAGGCTTCGGCCTGCATGGCCTGACCAGTGGCGCTGCCTTCGGCGTTCAGGGCGGCCTGTGGCTGGGCCCGCTTTCCCCAGGTCTTGAGCCAGCAGTGGACGAAGCGGTTGGCCAGCGGCTGCTGGGGGTCGAAGCCCCCGACCGTCCGGGCTCGAACACCCCAAAGTGAAGTGCGTGCCGTGGCATCCAGGCTTGTCAGCACGACGACTGGCCACTCCAGACCCTTGGCTCCGTGATAGGTCAGGACCGTGACCGAGTTGTCTGCCGAGGTCGCGCGGTTGTCGTCTTCAGCGCTGGCCAGTTCGTCCAGCCACCGAAGCATGCTGCTGACGGTTGCTGGCCGCTTCGCGGCGACGCACTCGTCCTCGAATGTCTTGCCGAACTCGACCAACGCCTCGACGTTGGCCAGCCGGTTGCGGCTCTCGTGAGGGGAGGCTGACCATTGGCCGACCAGCCGTGCGACCTGGGACTCAGCGGCGGCAAGTCGCAGCGCTTCCTGGGGTGTCAAAGCATTGAGCGTTGGCCGCAGCTCCTCCAATCTGGCCAGCAGCGGATGGGCGCTGTCGCCCTTGGTCTTCCACTCATGGGACTTGACGCCGTCGGCGGCGAGGTGCTTCAACCGGTCCTCAAGCCAGGCCTCGACCGGTGTGCCCTCGGCCAGGCTGAGAACCAGCGCGGTGGCGACCGTGTCGGTCGGGTCATTCATGCGCCGCAGGCATGCCATGACATAGATGGCTTCGGCCGTGCCCAGCAGGCCGGAGCGCGGGCTGGCCGACGGGATGCCCCAGCGGGTGAGCGACGTGACGGCGTACTCGACCTGCTCGTTGTAGCGGCACAGCACTCCGACATCGCCCGCCTGAATCGTCCGCAGCTGCTTGGTGTCCTTGTCTTCGACCTTGACCCCGGAAGCCAGCAGTTCACGCACGGCCTGGCCGAGCGCCAGGTAGTCCGAGTCGTTTCGGCTGCTCTCGAAGTTCCAGTTCAGCAGTGCGGCCTGGTCAGGGATGTCCTTGCGCAGGGGCTGCAGCTGAACCTGCGCGGGCGTCAGGTCGGGCTCGAACGCCGAGGCGAACACGCCGTTGGTGAGCGCCACGAGGCTCTCGATGGAGCGCCTGGAGGTGTCCAGGGCCTTCCCAATGGTGCCGCCCCAGTCTTTGATGGCGCCGAGGACGCCAGCGATGAGGCTCGCGTCTGTGCCGCGGAAGCCATAGATGGCCTGCTTCGGGTCGCCGACCCAGACTGACCGTTTGGCGAGCTTGGCCAGTTCGACGAAGAGCGCGAGCTGAAGCGGGCTGGTGTCCTGGAACTCATCGACCATGATGAGGTCCAGCTCCGCTGCCAGGGCTTCGCGGACGGTTGGCTTCGTCCGCAGCGCGCGCAGCAGCAGTACTTCCTGGTCACTGAAGTCAACGGCGCCCAGGGCCTTCTTGGCCTGCTCGTAGGCGTCGAGAACGTCAGCGGCGAGGTTGAACACCAGGTCGAGGTACCGGCGGACCTCGGCATGGAAGGCAGGGTGAGACTCGTGGGCCTGGGCGGCAGCCTTGACCGGCTCCACTTTGTGCTTGACCTTGGCGCCGGCGTTCAGTCCGGCGGCCCCAATCCAGTCCGGCCAGCACCAGCGGTCCTCACGGAAGAGGCGGTCCAGCTTTTGGAGCGCATCGAGGCCTTTGGAGAGGTTGTCTGCGACTGTGGCACCGGCGGCTAGCTGTTGTTCGACGTAGACGGCCACCTCCTGATGCGCCTTGGACAACGCCGCGCTCAGCGCTGCTGTCGGGTCTGGGCCTGTATTGGGGGCGGGCCAGTTCGCGAGCATCGCGTCTGCGTTCTGCGCACCCATCGCGCGAAGCGCCGCCGGCGCGATGTCGTTGTCGAGCGCGGCCTTGACGACGGCCTCCACGGTCTTGGACCAGTCCTCCTGCTCGATGCCAAATCGCCCGGTCAGCCAAACCAGCTCTGCTTGTGCGGCGGCGTCCATCGACTCCGCCAGAGTGGCTTTGAGCAGTCGCTTGGATTGACCTTCGGCCAGGACAGTCTGGTCAGGCGACAGGCCCAGCTCGAAGCAGAAACGCTTGAGCATCTGGCCACAGACGCTGTTGACAGTGCCCAGGCGCGCTTGGCCGATAGCGGTGGCCAGGTCGATGCGTCCCCTCTCGAGGAGCCAGGAGCGAGCGCGTTCGCGCAGTTCGGTGGCGGCCTTGACCGTGAAGGTCGTGGCCAGGATGGCGTGCGGGCGAGCGGCGCCTGACTCGAGCGCTTGAGCGAGCGTCTCGGTCAGCTTGTAAGTCTTGCCGCTGCCGGCGCCCGCGCTGATGAACTCGATGTTGTTCATCATTGCCAGCCTCCCAGCAAGACGAGGTGGTCGCAGTCGAAGCGACTGTTTGGACCTTTGACCGGAAGCGTTCCGTCAGGCCCCTCGAAGTCCTCCGGCGGGTCTGCTGGAACGACGTCGATGGTGCCGGCGTCCAACTGCTGCTTGCGCCAGGTCCAGGTGGCCCATGCCCGCTCGAGCAGAGTGCCGACGGTCACGCCATCTGGCGGCCGTCTGACCTGCGCCTTCGGGAATATGTCTGGAGCGGTCACGTACAGGGCGCCGCTTTCAAGGATGAAGTAGCCAAGCGCGGCGGGGGCGACACCGGTCGTCTGCTCGACGAGGCTCGAGTAGATCGCCAGCTGGAGGTGCTCACCAGAGCGAAGCAGCCCGGCGTAGTAGTTGTCACTGCGCCACTTCATGTCCAAGGCGACGGTTCGCTTGTCTCCAAGCGTGACTAGCAGGTCAATCTTGCCGACCAGCGGAATGGCACCCAAGGTCCCGGAGAACTGGGCCTCGGTCTGGACCTGGGTTGCTCCAGCGGACCTCAGGTGGTCGAGGAGACTGCAGATAGCTCCTTCGCAGACCTTGCGGAAGTGCTGTTGGCTCACCCCTGCGCCCTGCATGAGCAGGACAGCGCCTTCCGTCTGCAGGAGGGTGTGGGCCTCCGTTCGGAACCAGGCGACGGCATCGGGGTTCGTCCAGGTCAAGGCATCAGCGTGTGCGAAGAGCTTCTCGAACACCCGGTGCGCGAGGATGCCCAGCAGTCGGCTGTCCTCTTCGACCGCCAGGACAGACGTGGGCTCCAGGTCCGCCACTCGCTTCAGCACGAAGAGGGCGGGGTCGTTGAAGAGCTCGTTGAGCGTGGTGAACGACTGCGGGGAGTCCCCGAGCGCAATGGGGTGCGGGAGTTGGATGGACCGGGGCACCAATGGCAAAGGCTGCGCTGCCAATGGTGCGGCGATGGTCCCGACAAGAGAGGTGCCTATCGATGAATCGAGGTTGATAGCGGCTTTCTCGACCGCGGGCAGCAGCTGCTTGAGCAGTTGGCGAATCGGATGCACCTCGGCGCCGGGCGGAGGACAGACGAGTACAAAGCGCTTGCGTGCCGCCAGCAGCGGGCGAAGCCACTGCGAGGCCAGCGACACCAGCTCGCGGGCGGGGTCTCGCAACTGAACACCCAGCTGAGCTAGGGTCGCCACCTCCGAGGGCGACCAGGGCAGGGGCGAGGGCAACGCAGGCGTGGACGGCATCCACCAGACCACTTCGTCGGCAGCCTCGATGCAGGCGGCTGGTGTGCTGGCCGAGCGCATGCAGCCGACCTGCGCAACCGCGGCGGGGTTGGTTGCCCCTGCTGGCGTGGCGTGGGCGACCAGCTGCTCGATTTGCCGAGGCAGCACGCTGGCCAAGCCTTGCCGCGCCAGCTCGGTGAGTGCGTCGTCGACGGCTGAGCACTGGCGGTGCGCCGCCGAAAAGCTGGCTACGTCGCTGTTTTCGCCGGTGAGGCGATGTCGCATCGACTCCTTGAGCCGGTCGACCCGAGCGATGAGTGCATCGATGGGCACCCCGCTGGTGCGCGGCCAGCGCTCTGATTCGAGCCAGAAGGCGACCTCGTCAGCGACTTCCTGTGCATCCTCACCGGCGGCGAGCTTGGCCTTGGCTGCGGTCCAGGCTTCACCTCCAATCCCAGGCTGCTTGGCGACGGCACGAGCGAGCGTGCTTCTGGCGCGACGGCTGAACGGGCCGACCGGGTGGGTCAGGAAGTCCAGCAGGCGGTTGATGTCGAGAGGCGTCCAGCACATCTCGAATGCGAGAGGCAGCGCCTGAAGAGCCGGACGAAGCTGGCTTGGGAGTTCGAAGCCACAGTTGACGCCGCCGGTTGCGGACAGCGACACGTCCAGCGAGTCGCCGGCGTCCTCCGCCAGGACCAAGCGGTCGCCGGGCTCGTGCGAGTCGCGGGCACTCAGCCAGTGCTCTGCGGTCGTGGCCGAGATAGCTCGAACCAGCAGGAGGCTGCCATCGGTAGGTGCAGCCGTGACGCCCGCCGGGTGGCCTGCCAGGACGGCCAGCGCCTGTCCTTGGACCGCGCGGAGCTGACCCTCGCCCTGCGGCTCAGGCAGCCGGACTTCGACTGCGGGCAAGTGGTCGAGCACCAGCCGCCACAGGAGCGGGAAGTCCTCCCGTGGGTCAACCAGGTGCACCGACTTGATGGGGCTGGGACCTGACGCGCGTAGAGCTTGCACCACGAGGTGCAAGCGCTCGGCCTCCCCGAGCGGGAGAGTGCCGGCGGCTGCCTTCTCGATGGCAGCAAGCTCCTGGAGCCGCACAGGATGTGTTGGCTGCGCGTCGCCGTTCCAGCCGCCGAGGCGCCACTCGTCTCGCCAGGCCAGCAGTCGCGCGGCGGTACCGATGCTGTCGGCCTGCAGGGACTCGCTGTAGAAGCGCGAGTTGTTGTCGTGGGCCCGGAGCAGGCCGGAATACACCGCTACGCGTTTGGCCGCGGACGCTTCCGGCGCACTCAGGCCGAGGTATGTCTCCAGCAGGGAGAGGAATCCGAGGCGGCCGACGACCGGGTTGTTGAAGAAGTTCGTCGGGGACGGGCCTTGTCGGGCGTCCAGGAATAGTCCAAAGGTGACGTGCATGCTGAATCGGCTCCCCTGAAGGCAATCGAGTGCAGGCGTTCTATTGCGTCTTGTTCACCTGCTCAAGCTCGACAAAGGTAGCTCTGAAGGACGCGACAACACAGAACGGCATAGAAGAATCAGTCGCGGTTCTCGTCAATTTTGTGGACGAAATGCCCGAGGCCGTCGTTTGAACGCTAGCTAGCGACCAACCTTCGGAAGCGACCTCGCGGTCAAGGAGTCCAGAAAGAGATGAATGAGGTAGGCTGGAATGGCCACCTGTCCAAGGGTCTTCAGGAGCTCGCCGCCAGCGGATTCGTGCTGCCAATCGCCTAGCTTGTGGAATGCAAGGCAGACGAGGCCAGCGAACGAGACGCTGTGAAAGAACTGGCGACGGTTCGGAGATGTCGCTGGGCTCCCGCATGTCTGGCAGCTTCGTGAAGAACGCGGCCGCCGTGCCTGCCAGCATGGGCTTGACCGTCTGGACGCCGGCCTGTCGCTCTTGTTCGGCCAGAAACACGTCGGTCGCGAAGCCGACACGACGTGGTGGGCAGGTCCGTTCATTTCTTGTGTTCCTTGCGGACACCCTTGAACGGCTCGCCGTCCTTCTTCTGGTCCATGAATTGGCCGTTGTCGGAGTTGCGCTTAGTCCAGGTCTCGGTGGTGGGGTTGAAGACTTGCGAGCGGTCACGGACGGCGCCGCGGCGGGCGTTGTCACCAATGGGGGCGTTCTTGGCCATGTTCAGGTTCCTTTCGCTTCAGGCGTCGATGGTGTGAGTCCAGCCGGGGAGGCCGTTCCGGGAGAGGTAGTCCACCAGCTGCGGGCTACCGAAGAACTGCGTGCGTCCCCCCGAGGAGAAGGCGAGGGCGGACTGCTCGACCCGCAGGTTCGAGGCGCGTGCCTGGGCGGTCAGCTGGGCTAGCAGGCGAGCGTTGTCGCTTTGCGAGCCAGACGACGAACGAGCGTCGAAGACCGCAAAGTTAATCCAGCCGCCGTTGGCGGCGCGCTCGCGCAGGTGGGCAAGATTGATTCGCATCGTGCACTCCTTGCTTGGACCTATCCCAAGCATGGAAGGCATTCTTGCGAGGGCACTAGGTCAAAGAGTGACCTACTGAGCTGCGGCCGGGCGGTTTTTCGATGCTGCGGCGCACAAGGCAGCGTGCAGCCGTGCGCGCAACTCGGGCGGGCCGAGTACTTCCACCTCAGGGCTGTGGCGCAGCAGGTCCATGACCAGCTCCTGGTCGTTGGAGTAGGGCACTTCCAAGACGTAGCTGCCGTCGTCGAGCCGCTCGCTGCTCTGGTCGTGGTGCCAGGTCTCCTTGTCGACCCATTGCGCGCGCTCCGGCGTGAACTTCAGGCGCGCACGGTGATTGGCCGCGCCCGCGAAGATGCCGTAGCCGCTGCGGAAGTGCTCTTGCATCTCCTGCTGGCTGACTTCAATCGCGTGCTCGGCCAGAACTTGGACGGACTGGATTGATTCCAGCGCGAACGACCGGAGAGCATTTTTCTGGTGGCACCATGCGTCAAGAACCCAGTTCTCTCGGTAGTGCACGAGCTGCTGCGGGGAAATCTCGCGGTCGGACGACTCCTTCCGGTCACGGTTCCAGTACTGCAGGCGAAGGCGCTTGCCCGACAGGAGCGCTCCGGCAATCGTCTGGAAGTGCTTGGGCTCGACCTTTCGCGGCGCGAAGTGAATCAGCCGCAGCTTACGCTCAAGGGGACGCGCGGACTTCGTGCCCTCCGCTAGCATGCTGCGAAGGCGAGTCTTCAGAGGGCCAACGTGCTCTTCGAGCAAGCCTGGTTGGACGCCCTCCACCAAGTGGAGCATGGTGAGCAGAGCGAAGACTTCTGAAGAGTCGAACCAAACGCCAGGTAGCTCGAAGCGTCCGCCTTCGGCCAACTCGTCTCGGATGACCCAGCCGCGCTTGCTGCGGTCCCACTCCAGTGGACACCCCAGGCGGTCGCGAAGGAACACTAGATCCCGCTTGACAGAGGCCTCCGAGACTTCGAGCTCGTCGACGAGGAACGCCATCGGGGCTGCTCGGCGCTTTCGAATGAGGCGCACGATTTTGGTTATACGCTCGATGCTGACCTTGGACATGCGGAGCTCCCTTTTGGTGGCCGCCTCGTGCGGGCTGGCTCTCTTTGAATGGTTATACCAAGCTTGGCGGGCAGTCAGCATCATTCGAGACCCGGTAGCGCCACCGTAGAACACATTGTCTATCCGCGGACGTGCTGTGCTACCTAGTCGGCCCTGCAAAGCTTGCCCTATCCACGATCGGTCGTTCACTGCGTGTGTCAGGTCAGCGACTTATGGGGTGTGAGCTGACCGATGCATTGCTACCGATCATGGCCGTGCCGACCGCGACGCCGAATGTCCGCTTGATGGCACTCACCGTGAGTCCACACGCCGAAGTCGACCGGCTCCTTACGCGGCACTCCCACCGATTAGGTCGATGCGGAGTTTGACGTCCACCACCAGCCCCCGCCCCGCCCCCTTCGGAAACCGCACCTCATACCCATACCGCGCCTTCAACCCCGCGTCGTCCCACCGCCGGTTGCGTACGTTGTCGTGGTTGAAGGCCAGCATCAGCCCCTGGCCCTTCCTGGCCCGCACCACCCGCGCCAGCGCCTCGTCATCCGGGTGCCCGAAGATCTTCCCGTCGGTGCTGACGATGACCTGGCGGGCATCGACCAGATCGAGCAGTTCAGCGGTCACATTGCCGCGACTGCCGTGGTGGGCGAGCTTGATCGCATCGACGGCCAGGCGCTCCACGCCCCGCCGCGCGGCCAGCCCCTTGAGGGCCGGGACCAGCACGCCCGGCACCGCATCCGCACACAGCAGCACCGACGCGCCGCCGTGTTCCAGCAGGAAGGCGATGCTCGACGCGTTGGCCACTGCGCGATCCGGTGTGCTGCGCCCGACCAGGCTGGCCAGATCCGCCGGCAACGCCTGAACCCGAGGGGGCCCGCCCTTGGGCTTGGCTGGCGCCTTCAACTGCGCGAGCGTGCGCTCCCAGACCTTCCACAGCGCGGTCAGGCTGGCCGGGTCCGGCGACAACAAGGTCAGCGTCGGTGCGCCCGGCGCGCCCAGTTGGACGCCACCGCCCCTGGCCGGCGTCACCAGAGGCCGCCCGCCCATCGCGCGGTTCCACGGCAGCCCGGGGCGGCCACTACCCAGCACATCGGCCAGGTCCAGCCCTTCGGCCACACCACGGGCTGCCGGCCGGGGCGCGTTGAACCACACATCGCCGAAGTCCAGCTTCAGTTCCTCGTCGGCGAGCAGCTGCCGCGCACCGCCGATGTGGTCATGGTCGATGTGGGAGACCACCAGCAGGTCCAGCCAGCGCCGCCCGTTGCGCCGCTTTGGCAGGGCCAGCAGACGCTGGCGCAGCTGCGGGTAGACCTCGTCAGGGCCGGTGTCGATCAGCATCCGCCAGGACCTGCGGCCCGTGCGGCAGGTCACCAGCAAGGCGTCGCCGTAGCTCGCGGGCAAAACCTCCAGGGTGATCGCGGGCGGGCGGCGGGTTGTTGGGCTCATGGAAGGGATCCTACGCGGCGACGCCCCGTGGGACCACGGAACTCAGGGTCGACCCCGCTTTCCCCGATTTCTCCACCCGATACCGAAGACAACGCCACGCCCAAGATCACCGGCCGTCCCACCAGGCAACTGACCAGGGGACAGGATCGACAAATCGATCAACTGATCGACTGAACATGCACTCACTCGAACAGCCAAGACCTCCCAAGGTCTTGGCTGTTCCTCACCGTCCTGTGGCTCAGGGCAGGACCGAAGATCCGTCCCCTGTCTTTCCCAACTCCGCCGGAGAAACCGGGGGAAGCGGAGGCGGCTCCCACTGGCCCAGCAGCCGCACCGGCCGACAGCTGAGGTGGGTCCCGCGATGCGGCGCGATGGGGGAGATGCGCTCGTAGTCCAGCAGCATCCGTCCCAACAGCGCTTTCTCGCGCCGTTTGGGATCCGCATGGGCCCAAGCCGGATCCTCGGTGTCTTCCGGTAGCGAGTTCGCCGCATCCCGACAGGACTGCAGTTGCTGCCTCTTCAGGCGCAGGGCTGGATGCGCGACATGGCCGTTGTGCTGGTTCAGGGCCGACGCCAGGCGGCGGCGGAACTCATCGGTCGACAGATCCTGCCCCGCTTCACGCTCCAGCTGCGCCGGCCGCGAGGGCAGCGCCACGAATGTCCCCTGGGGCTCCCGCTCAAGCAACCAGGCTGCCAGGGACTGGGTGTCGCCCAGGCTGCTGGCCAGATGCAGCACGCCCACCGGAACGCCCATCTTGGCGCGGGTGTCCTCCACGAAGTCCAGGATCAGCTCGGCTGGCAGGCGCACCTGGACCTGACCTTGCGCGTCGACCAGCTGCGCGAGGCGGTCGCGCTGGTAGTTCTTCGTCGGCGGTCGACCCCGCCGGGCCGCCGGCCCGGGCCCCAGCGCTGACGGGGGCATGACCTCGAAGATCACGGCGTTGAGGTAGTTGGTCTGGACGTCCCAGGCCAACAGCACGACGCGCCAGGTCCCTTGCGGCCCCCGCGTGACCACCTGGTGCACGCGCAGCGTATGGTCGATGCCATCGTCATCGGGTCGCCGAACACCATCGTCCTGGGGCACCGGTCCTGCCAGCTCATGCAGCAGCCGATGAAACGATGCCCGGCTGCCCAGTCGCGCCTGCCACTCCGGCCGTTGCGCCAAGCAGGCATGCAGCTGCTTCGCGGACCAGCCCGTCAGTACCAGCAGCTCGCGACACAGACCCGCCCACAGGCGCCGCTCATCCGCAGTTCGCGGCATGTGCGGCCCCTTCACGGGCTGTTGCTGGGCGCGTGGCGGCCGTCCTCGCGACAGCAGCTGCAGGACGCGCTCGGGGTGCTTGGCCTGGACCTCGCGGATGACCCGCAGCAGCATTCGATCACTGAGCGTGGCGGTACCAAGGCGCATGGCCAACGCCCGCGCCAACTCCGCGACGGGACGACGCGCGAAACGCCCGGCCTCCGATCCTTCGGCTTTCGGATCAAGCCAGATCAGCAGCAGCTCCTCGCGCGCGAGGAGCTCTGGCTCTGAGAGTCTGGTGGACATGGCGATCAGGTTCTGGGCCGGACAGGCTCCAAGTATGCCTTTTTAATGAAATTGATAAATTCACAAGGAGCTGCCAGAAGCCCTCGTGCACCTGATCGCAGAGGTCGCTCAGGACGGGACATGCTTCGATCAGGCTCCTAGGGTTGAGTAAGTGAATCTTGATTGCTGCCAGTGGGCGCCCATCAGGGGCGTTAGGCGGATTTGCTGAAGACCTCTAGAGTCCTGGCTAATGAAAGCAGCAAACGTCATTAATCGACTGAACCGGCGCGTCACGATGCCGGTGGCGCACGGGAGGCGTAGAGGGCAGCAGGAACGCAGCAAGTCTGCTGCTCAGTTGCCGTGCGTGCGGGTGGAGTACGCACCGATGAGTCGCGCTGCCTGCCTGTTCTCCGGCCACCCGGCCACCACCCAGTCGCAGACGAAGCCCGTGATGCGCCTGGTCCCCCTCACGCGCAGCGTCGTCATCGATGCGCGTGTCCGTGCCGTCCATGCACGCGCCCTGTGCGCGTGAATCGGCGGCATCCCTGTCCATCGGTCCTTACAAGGAGCTCTCCATGACCGAAAACACCCCCTTCAACACCCCCTCGACCAGCGCCCTGACCCACGGTCAGCCGCGCGCCATGGCTGACACCGACGCCGCGCCGCAGGTGTACGTGGACCGCGTCAGCTTCGGCCACATGCTCAAGGACGCTACCGGCGGCGACGACCTGATCGACGACGCCGGCCACACCCTGGCGTACTTCTGCCAGGGCGTTGCGGTACTCGATCTCAACACCGCCGCATTGGTGACCTGGGTGAGTAAGCGTCAAACCGGGCAGCTGCCCCAGCTGCTCCGGACCGCGACCGCGATCCACACCAGCGTCGCCGTGGATGCCCGGGCCGTCGGCGGCCTCATCCATGACATCTACGGCCACGGCAAGGTCAAGAAGGTCGCCCGCGGCTACCTGATGGTCACCTGCCCCTTCGGCAAGGCGATCCTGGACCGCGATCAGGTGCTGGTGGCCTGGCTGCCGAAGGTGGCCAAGTCGGCTTGCGTGGCATGAGGACGAACGCCATGACCACGTCCTCGTCTTCCAGCACCCGCACGGCGAAGCCCGTGCGCCCGCTGCGTCCGCTGAAGTACGGCGCGCTGCGCGCTGCCCGGCCTCAACCGGCTTCGACGTCCACCACGCCCGTGATCGAAGTCATGGGGCCGCCCAAGCCCCTATCGCTCTCGTGGCTCACCCGCTCCCTCGAACGCCAGCGCCGCGAACAGGCTGCCCGTGCTGCGGCACAGCCGGTGGACCCGTACCGCCGCGAGATCCGCCCGGGTGGCATCGCCGTCTACGGCCCTGACGGCCAGCAGGTGCACTGGCTGTCGACCGCCCACCTCGCCCGCAAGGCTTGATGCCAACTTCCATAAGGAGACGAATCACCGCCAACAAGCATCCCACGGGGTCTTTGATTCCGTCTAGCATGATCGGTATGCAGTCCTGGTGACGGACCAGGCAAGTTCAGGATGCCCACACCACCGCAAGCCGGCCACAGCGCACGGCGAGCAGGCAGGTACACCGACTGGCAACGTGCCAGCGACTCCTTCGACGGGCCGAGAACGAACCCTCCGTACACATCGACCGCGCACCCAGGCGAGCGAGGCCGGCCCCAGGCCGCCCGACGCCCACGAGCCCGCTTCCAGGGCTCGGGTGCTGCTGCGACGCCGAGACCTGCATGACCGGACGCCAGTGCGCGCCAGCGCGGCGTGCGCCCAGAGGGGTCCGGTTCTGTCGAAGGAGAACACCATGTCGGAAACCTCCGACGAAGCGCAAGACGCGCAGGGTTTCCTGTCGCGCCAGCCGGTGCCCGCGGGCTACCGACTGTCCCCCGGCGGCACCTATGCCGTCGCCACCGCGGGCCCTCGCCGCCGCCACGCCGACGAGGAGCGCAGCACGCTCATCGAGTTGGCCGATCGCCCGATCTGGGTGTCGGGCAAGGCGCGTGACCCCGACGGCAAGCGCTGGACGCTGGAGCTGAGCTGGCTCACCGACGAGGGCGAGGTGCAGCAGCAGCGCATCCCTGCCAGCGCGATCAATGCCCGCCAGAGCAGCCTGATCGATGACCTGGCCGGTGCCGGCGTGCTCGTCAGCCCGGGCGCGATCGCGCAGTTCCGCGAGTACCTGTTCCGGGCCCAGCGCCAGCCGGCCGTGCCGCTCGACCTGCTGCTGCCCAAGCTCGGGCTGCAGGGCCAGGGGGGCCAGCATCCGATCTTCGTGCTGCCGCAGGAGATCATCGTCGCCCCGGGTGACAGGCTGCCGGACGTCTACGCCCGGCTGCAGTTCGCACCGGATCGCCAGACGCCTGTGCTTGAAGGCTATCGCCAGGTGGGCAGCCTGGCCGACTGGCTGGCCGAGTTCGACGAGCTGGGCCGGCACCCGATGGTGGGCCTGGGCCTGCTGTTCGGGCTGTGCGCGCCCTTTGCGCAGATCGCCGGCATTGGCAACGGTGGCGTGCACCTGTACGGCCAGTCGTCGGTGGGCAAGACCACGGCGCTGCAGGCCTGCGCTTCGGTGGCGGGCCAGGCGGCCGACCCGGAGTGGCTGCCGTCGCCCAGCAACCTGGTGCAGCGCTGGAACGCCACGGTCAACGGCATGGAACTGCAATTGGCCCCGCACAGCGGCATGGCCGTGCAACTCGACGAGATCGGCTCGGCCCCGGCGCTCTACAACTTCTACCAGTTGTGCGGCGGCTCCTCGCGCACCCGCATGGCGGCTGACCAGAGCCAGCAGGCCTCGGCCACCTGGCATGTGCAGGTGCTGTCCTCGGGCGAGAAGAGCCTGTCCGAGTACGCGCAGGACCTGGGCGCCACGCGCCTGACCGCTGGCGTGAGCGTGCGCATGCTGGACATCCCGGTCGAGGAGTTCGTCGAGCGCGCCCAGGCGCTGTCGGGCCAGCCGCAGCCGGCCGCGGACGAACTGGCCGACCAGGTCAGGCGGCTGAAGACCCGGCTGGCCTTCACCTACGGCTCGGCGCTGCCAGCCTTCATGCGCGCCCTGCTGCAGGAATGCGTGGAGGCGGACCGCACCCTCCCGGACGCCGTTCGCGAGGACGTGCAGGCCGAGCACGAGCGGCTGTGCCAGGAGGTGCTCGATCGCGGCGACGTGCTCGCCGACACCCAGCGCCGTGGGCTGCACCGCGTGGCGTTGCTGGCGGCCATCGGCCAGTGGGCCGTCGAGATGCAGGTGGTCCCCTTCGGGCTGGACACGGTGTACCACGTGACGCGTGCGCTGCGCGACACCTGGCTGGCCACCGAGGTCAACGTGTCGCCGGATGAGCGCGTGCTGCGGGCGGTCAAGGCCTACGCCCAGGCCCACTTTCACGACCTGTCCTGCGGCGATGCCCACGCGGGTGCGCCGGCCCAGGGTCGGCCGTACTTCGCGGTGCATGCCCGCGGGCTGCTGGCCTTCTCCGACGACCAGCTGCGCCGGGCCAGTGGCTCGTCCAACCTGGCTGCCGTCGGCAAGGTGCTGGACCGCGCGGGCTGGCTGCACCGCGACGACCCGCACCGCCAGCGCAGCAGCGTGCCGGCCGAACTGCGCGAGCAGGTCCCCGGCGGGCGGCTCTACCTGCTGCACGCCCAGCCGCTGGTGGGCGACCTGATGGCCCTGCTGGCCCCGCCGCCGATCGCCCGCGACGGGGAGTCGCGCAGCGATGCCCTGGCGATCCAGCCGCGTCGGAGAGCGCCATGACCGCACCCCGTCGCCTCAACCTTCGTGCCCACCCGCCGGGTCGGGCCCATCCCATGTCTGCGCCCGCCGAAGCGGGCACCCAGGAGTCTTCCATGTTCACGAGAACGGCCATGTCCTTCGCCGCGACCCGCACCGCGGCCGCTTCCGTCACCTCGACCCGCAGCGCCTTCGAGGCGTATGCGCAGTCCGCCCAGCTGTTTGCGCTGGAGTACGAGTCCGGCTTCTGGTGCGAAGGCCTGATGGTCTTCGGCCTGACGTTCCACGCGAGCGGCAGCCAGGCGCAGGCGACGCCCGAGGATGGCGACCTGCTGCTTATCGGCGATCGCGAGCGCATCGAGAGCATCGCGCTGCTCCACAGCGGGCAGCGCACGCCCGAAGGTCACCGCTGGTTCACGCTGCAGATGGCGCCCCTGCGCCTCAACCTAGTGATGCCGCTGGCGCTGCTGCGGCCCAAGCTGGGCGACCCCGAACTGCAGGTCTGCGGCCGCCTGGAGCATCACAACAGCAACGGCGGCTTCGAGATGAACGGGCGCGTGCTGAGCCTGAGCGGGCGTCGTGCGAGCCGTCTGCTCCAGCAGGTGGCTTCCCGCGTCACGGACGAGTTCGTCGAGAGCCTGTAACCCCATGACCCATGTGGCCTGGTCCCTGGCGGGGTCGGGCCAGGAGAGCACCTTGAACACGAAGGACGCCTTCATCCAAGTGCCGATGCATGTGAGCCGTTCGAGCCCTGACCGTGGCCGCGCTCGCCATGCCTGACAGATGAAGGCCCCGACCGGCTGCGCTGACCTCGAACGACCACGTCAGCCGAGCCGAACACCGCATCAACCCATCAAGAGTCACTGACATGCACAGCAATCACACGAACAGCACGACCCAACAGCAAGCCGACACGACGCAGCGCCAGGAGGCCAACAGTCGGAACGTCCTCCAGCAGGCCGCCAACGATCAACAGGCTACCGCGCAGACCAGCATCTTCGACACGCTCTCGTATCAAGAGAAGCGCCTTGCGCTCGAATTCATCCACCACCAGTGGGGAATGCTGGACGGGGACTTCCGGACCCCGGAGGTGATCGAGTGCGCCCTCAAGGGGCTGCAGCAGTTCAACGCCGAGCTGGTCGAGAAGCGCAGGAGCGCTGACTATCGCCGCTGGCGACGTGCGCTGCATTCGTCGTACTACCACCAGGGCACGTTTGAGTTCGTCAGCGAGGATGCGATGAAAGCGGATCCCGACAACTACGGCGAGGACTTCTTCGCCAATGGCGGGTGGGACGAAATGAACACCATCGCCTTTGGTCCGGTCAGGAATTCGAGAACGGGCTTTTGCTGCATGGGCCTCGATGCCCGCCCGGTGATGTACGGACCCTTTGTTCCTTCTCAGGTGGTCCACGCGGTCGCCCGACATGACCAAGGTCGAATCTTCCGCCTGGACATCCCGGACGAGGTCATCTGGGTGGATCGCGGGCATGTCGTGGCATTTGGCTACCCGACCGCCATCCTGAACCACCAGCCCATCGAGGCATCCTTCGGGGCCATCGTCGAACTGGAAGTCAGTTGCACGCTGCTCCACCGCCCTGACCGGCGGAAGATCCCGGCTCAAGTGGAGTCCACTTGGCGCGACCTGATTTCTTCGGCCGCCTGGAAGGTGGGCTCCAAGCCGCCCAAGGGGTATGTCGACATGGAGGATGGCCGCCCGCTCAATGTCTTGCCGCCGGTGCTGGAGGTGGCGCAGCGGGAGTCGAACGACGACGACTTTGACTGCGAAGATGAGGTTGCCGAGCAAGACTACCAAAGCTTCTTTCACTTCGACCTGCAGTGGCAGAGCAATATCGACTACCTGCGTCAGCGGGGTGGGAGCAAGGCCAAGAACACGACGGCGATCGAACGGATCTCGATCTGATGCTCGCGACGCGCTGAAGGGCTTGTCCACCGAGCAGCCCGACTGAGTTGCCCGATCTGCTGGCGCCTAGAGGCGCTGGTGAGTCGGGTGGCACCCAGGACAGCATTGATCGAGCAGCAGCGACGACTGGAGGGTGTGGCGGCGCTCATCGGCACCGATGTGGCCCCGTCGATCAACCAGCCTGATCTGAATCCGTGCGGGGGCGAAGCGCTGACCCCCGCGCAAGGAGTGCATCACCATGAAGACAAGCGTTTCCAGCAGCCTGAAGGCACTTCGGACCCAGTCCATCAACACCACGGCGCCCGTCCAGCCCGGTCAGGAGTTCAAGAACCTCGACCTCGCTCAGAAGCTCGCCTTCCTGCAACTGCTGCATGACCAGCACGGCACGCTGCGCGCGTGGACGGACGCCGACGCGGCAAAGGCCCTCGACGCCCTGGTCGCCCTGAACGAAGAGCAGGTGTGCCGGCGGTATGCCGCGAACGTGCGTCGCCTGCGCATGGCGCTGGAACAGGACCACGGCAGAGTGCTGCGCCCGGCGGTGCGCCCTGCTGCGCAGATTCCCTATGACGAGGACGAGCGCGACCCCTTCGAGATCATTCCCGACTACTTCAACGTGCGCAGGCAGGAAAGCACGAAAGACGGCGTGGGGAGCACGTCGCTGGTCCAGGCGTGCCCTGTGGGCTATCCCTGGCCTGCGCGCATGCAGCATGTGTTCGTCTTCGCCGGGCTGACGAGGCACGGTTACGACCTGGCCTGCCCGCAGACCGTCGTCTGGATGGACAAGCAGCGCCTGCTTGCGACCGGAAAGCTCAAGCGCGTGCGTGTCGACGGGATCGTCCAGACCTGCGAGGGTGCCGTCGTTCCGCTGGAGTTTGAGGTCGAGAGCGCCTTCGATGGCATCGAGATGCCCGAGGGATTGTTGGACGGGGCATCCAGCGTCGATCTGCACGAGATGGCCTGGGCGCGACGTGACCCGCCGCCCTCTGATGTGGTGGCGCTGGAGGACGGTCGCCCGATGGCCGAGTTGCCGCCGCTGGCAGTGCCGTTGGACAACTTCTGGAGCGGCGAACTGGCCAACGTCATCGACTGGGATGAGCGCTGTGAGCTGGCGTGGTCGCGCCCCTTTGCACGGACAGGCGCTGTCGATGCGGTGGCGGTGGAGTTGTGAAGTCCGCGGGAGGGCAGAGCCGCCAGAGTTGAATGTCCCGGCGGCAGATTGACAGCCGCCATGTGGATGGCCGAGCCAGGGCGAGCAGGGCGTTCGCGGGCAGATCCAATAACAAGACCATGAGCCCCCATCCACAGGAGCATGTGCCCATGACCACCCAGAACTTCACCGAAAAGGCCCGCCCCCACGTGATCGAACCGCACGACACCGAGGCGATCAACCAGTGGCTGGCGGCGGTACGGCTGGACGCGGCGTTGACCCAGCCCACCGCCTTCCGGCTGGCGCAGGTGCTGGCCGCTCAGAAGTCGCCCGCGATCTCGCTCACGCCGGAGATTCGTCGCCTGCTCGGGCGTGACCCGACGGAGTGGGAGGAGGACCTCGCGGACCTGTACCGCCGCGGCTTGCTGGCCATGTGGCAGAGCCTGGGATCGCCGTGGCTGGTCATGCTCATGCGCGGCGGGCCGACCAAGGTTCCGAGGGCCCTCGCCGCACATGCTCCTGAGTGGCGCGGATAGGTCTCCGTCGCCCGCGGTTGGCGCTATCCCGGGTGACTGCGGTCCACTGCCGGTCCCGGCGCGAAGGGCTGGCGCAACCGACGCATGGCGCAGACGGACGAGAAGCCAAGCCAGCGTTGCATGGTCCGCCCACCCGGACCGTACGGTCCACGGTCCCTCGCCGGGTCCGGGGCCGGTTTTGGTGTGGCTTTCGGGTGGCCTCGGGGCTGCTGCGGGGCGCAAAACCACCCCGGCGGTGACGCCCAGGGCAGTCCGTTCGAGGGGCGCTGAAAAGAAAAAACCCCAAGTGCGACAAGCACTTGGGGTTCATCTTGGCGGAGAAGGAGGGATTCGAACCCTCGATACGGGAGTACCGTATACCGGATTTCGAGTCCGGCGCATTCGACCACTCTGCCACCTCTCCTGGTGTGGTCTCGCTTTTGGCGAAGACCGCGATTCTAGCCTATACCGGCTGCAGCACTTCAAGCCCGCCCAGGTAGGGACGCAGTGCTTTGGGCACGGTGATGCTGCCGTCGGCGTTTTGGCCGTTCTCCAGCACGGCCACCAGGGTGCGGCCCACGGCCAGGCCGGAGCCGTTGAGGGTGTGCACGAACTCGTTCTTGCCCTGCGCGTTCTTGAAGCGCGTTTGCATGCGGCGGGCCTGGAAGGCTTCGCAGTTGGAGCAGGAGCTGATCTCGCGGTAGGTGTCCTGCGCGGGCAACCACACTTCGAGGTCGTAGGTCTTGGTGGCGCCGAAGCCCATGTCGCCGGTGGACAGCAGCACCACGCGGTAGGGCAGCTCCAGCTTCTGCAGGATGGCTTCGGCGTGGCCCACCATGGCTTCGAGCGCGGCGTCGCTTTGCTCGGGCGTGGCGATCTGCACCATCTCGACCTTGTCGAACTGGTGCTGGCGGATCATGCCGCGCGTGTCGCGCCCGGCGCTGCCGGCTTCGGAGCGGAAGCACGGGCTGTGGGCGGTGAGCTTGATGGGCAGTTCATCGGCCTTGAGGAGCTGCTCGCGCACGCTGTTGGTGAGCGAGATTTCGGAGGTGGAGATCAGGTACTGCTCGGCCTGGCCCTCATCGCCGCCTCGCAGCACCCAGAACATGTCTTCCTTGAACTTGGGCAGCTGGCCGGTGCCTTCGAGCACCTCGCGGTTGACGATGTAGGGCGTGTAGCACTCGGTGTAGCCGTGCTCCTGCGTCTGCGTGTCCAGCATGAATTGGGCGAGCGCGCGGTGCAGGCGGGCGATGGTGCCCTTCATGAAGGTGAAGCGCGCGCCGGATAGCTTGGTGCCGGTTTCGAAGTCGAGGCCCAGCGCGGCGCCGAGGTCGACATGGTCCTTCACCGTGAAGTCGAAGCTGCGCGGGGTGCCCCAGCGGCGCACTTCGCGGTTGGCCGATTCGTCGGAGCCCACCGGCACGTCGGCTTGCGGCAGGTTGGGCACGCTCATCAGCATGTCGGCCATCTCGGCCTGCACTTGTTCCAGGCGATCGGCGCTGGCCTTGAGTTCGTCGCCCAGGCCGCCCACTTCAGCCAGCACGGCGCTGGCGTCCTGGCCTTTGCCCTTGAGCATGCCCACTTGCTTGGACAGCTGGTTGCGCTTGGCCTGCAGTTCTTCGGTGCGCACCTGGATGGCCTTACGCTCGCCTTCTAGCGCCTGGAAGCGCTCGACGTCGAGGTAGGGTTGGGGCGATTTGCGGGTTTCCAGGCGTGCGACGACGGCGGGCAGGTCTTTGCGCAGCAGGTTGATGTCGAGCATGGGGTTCTCAGTGCTTGGCCGTGGGGTCGGCCGGTGTTTGTGCTTGTTCCTGCGCCAAGGCCATGGACTTGTCGCCCAGGCCCTTGGGCAGCGGGAATTCGATGGTTTCGTCAACGCCGGGCATCTTGCGCACGCTCAGCGCACCCAGGGTGCGCAGGCGTTCGATCACCTGCTGCACCAGCAGCTCGGGCGCGGAGGCACCGGCGGTGAGGCCCACGCGGGGGCGGCCTTCGAACCACTCGTCGCGCAGCTCGGTGGCGTTGTCGACCATGTAGGCCGGCGTGCCGCGGCGCTCGGCCACTTCGCGCAGGCGGTTGCTGTTGCTGCTGGTGGGACTGCCCACGACGATGACGATGTCGACCTCGTTGGACAAGATCTTCACCGCATCCTGCCGGTTTTGGGTGGCGTAGCAGATGTCCTGCTGTTTGGGCATGCGCACCTGCGGGAAGCGGGCTTTCACGGCGGCCAGTACTTCGGCGGCGTCGTCGACCGACAGGGTGGTCTGCGTCACGACGGCCACACGGCTTTCATCGCGCAGGTGCACGTCGGCCACGTCGGCGGCCTCTTCCACGAGGTGAATGCCCTGGTCGAGCTGGCCCATGGTGCCTTCTACCTCGGGGTGGCCCTTGTGGCCGATCATGATGAACTCGAAGCCTTCGCGAGCCAGCTTGGCCACTTCCACATGCACCTTGGTGACCAGCGGGCAGGTGGCGTCAAAGATCGAGAAACCGCGTGCGTTGGCTTCGGCCCGCACGGCCTGGCTGACGCCGTGCGCGCTGAACACCAGCGTGGCGCCGGCAGGCACCTCGGCCAGGTCTTCGATGAAGATGGCGCCCTTGGCCTTGAGGTCGTTGACCACGTAGGTGTTGTGCACGATCTCGTGGCGCACATAGATGGGCGCACCGAAGCGGATGAGGGCGCGCTCGACGATCTCGATGGCCCGGTCGACCCCGGCGCAGAAGCCGCGCGGCTGGGCGAGGACGACCTCTTCCAGTTGAATGCTCATAACACCCCGATGAGCTGCACTTCAAAGCTCACGGGCTGGCCGGCCAGCGGGTGGTTGAAGTCGAACACGGCCCAGTCTTCTTCCACCGGGCCCAGCTCGCGCAGCACCCCGGCAAACGAGCCCTGGCCATCGGGCGTGGGGAACTGCACCACATCGCCCACCTGGTAGTCTTCATCGGGGTCGCCCATCTCGCGCAGCATGGCCAGCTTCAGGCGCTGCACCATCTGCGGGTTGCGCTCGCCGAAGGCTTCACCCGGGGCCAGTTCAAACTGTGTGCGGGTGCCTTCTTCAAGGCCGATCAGGCGCTGCTCGATGGCGGGTGACAGCTCACCGCTCCCCAATGAGAGGGTGGCGGGCTTGTCGTTGAAGGTGTTGACAATGTCGCCGCCGGGGCCGGCAAGGCGATAGTGCAGGGTCAGGAATGAACCCGCTTGGACCTGAGGCACGTGGACGTCCTGTTCTCGCTGGAATGGGCGCGATTTTAGGTGGCGCGTTCGCCCATCCCAGGGAGTGGCCATGAAGGACCTGCCCGCCGCACTGCGGCCGCGCGAAAAACTGCTGGCTCAAGGCCCCGCTGCGCTGGCCGATGCCGAGCTGCTGGCGCTGCTGTTGCGCACCGGCATGAAGGGCAAGGGCGTGCTGCAACTGGCCGAAGAGCTGCTTACCGGCCACGGCGGCGTGGCCGGCCTGCTGCGCACCGAGCCGCGCGCGCTGCGCCGCGTGAAGGGCTTGGGCCCCGCCAAAGGCGCCGAGCTGCAGGCCGTGCTGGAACTGGCGCGCCGCGCGATGATGGCCGAGCTGGCCGAACGCCCTGTGTTCGACAGCCCAGGCCGGGTTCGGGAATACTTGCGCCTGCAGATGGCGCACCTGCCTCATGAAGTCTTTGGTGTGCTCTTCCTTGACATCCAGAACCGCCTGATCGCGTTTGAAGAAATGTTCCGCGGTAGCCTCAGCCAGACCAGCGTGTACCCGCGCGAGGTCGTCAAGCGCGCCCTGGCCCTGAATGCGGCCGGGGTGGTGCTCAGCCACAACCATCCCTCCGGTGTGGCCGAGCCTTCCAAGGCCGATGAGTACCTCACGCAGCAACTCCAGTCTGCCCTGGCGCTGGTGGACGTGCGGGTGCTCGACCATTTTGTGGTGGCCCGCGAGGGGGTCATCTCGTTTGCAGAGCGGGGGCTGCTGTGAGTCGTATCGTCAAGGCCCGGGGTGGGCTGACGGTGCATGGCCTGGCTGCCTTGGGCGACGTGCGCAAGACCTTGCAGCTGCGGGCCCAGGCCGAGCGTGAGGCGGCGCAGCGCGCGGCGGCAGAGCTGGCTGCGCGTCAACGCGAGCAGGCGTTGTTCGCGCGCACGGTGGGCGAGGTGACGCCGCTGCCCGATCGCGGCCAGGCCTTGATCCATCGGCCCCGGCCGACACCCTGGCCTCGTCAACGCGAGCGTGACGAGCGCAATGTGCTGCAGGAATCGATCTCCGACGAGTTCGATCCCGAATCGCTGATGGAGACCGATGACCAACTCTCCTACCGACGCAGCGGTGTGGGGGCGGATGTCCTGGTCAAGTTGCGCCGCGGGCGCTGGACGGTGCAAGGGCAGGTTGATCTGCATGGCCTCACACGCGACGAGGCCCGCGAAGCGCTGAGTCTGTTTCTGCAGGGCGCCGGCAAGCGTGGCTGGCGCTGTGTGCGGGTGGTGCACGGCAAGGGCCTGGGCTCGCCGCGGCGCGAGCCGGTGCTCAAGGGCAAGGTGCGGGTGTGGCTGGTGCAGCGCCAGGAAGTGCTGGCCTTCACCCAGGCCCGTGGGCCTGATGGTGGCGCCGGGGCGTTGATCGTGCTGCTCGATTCAGGCCGGCAAGGTCCCCAAGGCCCGCGGGTGCGGGCTGGGGCCTGAGCGCTCACAGATCACTTGTTGCGCATCCAGTCGGCGGTCTGGAAAAAGCTCGGGTTGAGGCGGTCAATCAGCGCTGGCGCCAGGCCGATCTCGCGCATGGCCTGGTCCATGCAGAGCAGCCATTGGTCGCGCTCCAGGATGCCGATGGCAAAGGGCATGTGCCGAGCACGCAGCCGCGGGTGGCCAAAACGCTCGATGTAGTGCTGGGGCCCGCCCAGCCAGCCGCAAAGGAACCAGAACAGCTTGTCGCGCGCGCTGTCCAGGCTGCTGCCATGGGCGGCGCGCAACTCGGTGTAGGCCGGCTCCAGGTCCATCAGGTCGTAGAAGCGATCCACCAGCTGGCGAATCACGGGCTCGCCGCCGACGAGGTCGAAGGGGGTGATCTCGTCGGTACGGGGGCTATCGACGGCGTCTTCAGAAGTCATGGCAGCAGTCTAAGGCTTGCGCCGTTGCACTGCAGCAAGCGGCCATCTGCCCGAGGGGGCCGCTCAGATTCGCGGCTCAACCTCGCAGCTCAGGCGCGAATGGCTTCTTCCACTTTGGTGGCCACCTGGGTGATGGCCTGGGCGGCGCTGCAGCCCGGGAAGGTCTGCATCAGCAGCTGGCGGCGTTGCACCGCTTCGCGCACGGTCTTGTCGCTGGGGATCTCGCCCACGTAGCGCAGCTTGACTGCCTGGTTGTCGGGCAGCTTGACGAAGCGGTCGACCACGGTCTGCAGCTGCTGGGCCACACCGCGGCCTTCACCGTTGCGTGACACCTGGTTGACGGTGATCAGCATGTTGCGGCGTCCCTGCTGCATGGCCAGCACCTTGATGGTGGCGTAGGCATCGGCCAGCGAGGTGGGTTCGGGCGTGGCCACGATGAGCACGTCGTCGGCCAGTGAGACGGCGTGTAGCACCACATCGGAAATGCCGGCGCCGGTGTCGATCAGCACATGGTCGTAGCGTGGGCGCACGCTGTGCAGCACCTGCACGAGCTGCTCGCGCACCTCGGGCGTGAGCCGCGAGTATTCAACCAGGCCAGAGCCCGCCAGCAGCACGTCAAAGCCGCCCGGGGCCGGCAACAAGGCCGCATCGAGCGAGGCCTTGCCACTGAAGACATCGTGCAGCGTGGTCTTGGGTTGCAGGTTCAGCACCACGTCGAGGTTGGCCAGTCCCAGATCGGCATCGACCACCAGCACGCGGTGGCCCAGGCGGGCCAGGGCGGCCGAGAGATTGGCCGAGATGAAAGTCTTGCCCACGCCGCCCTTGCCGCTGGTCACGGCAATGATGTGCGCGCCGCGGCCTTTGGCTGGCGGCGCCGCGGATGGCAGGGTGGAAGAAGGGGCGTTCATGAGGGCATCTGTGATTCGTTCGGCTCCGCGGCCGGTGGCACGCTGAACAGCAGTTCGCGTTCTTCGGTGCTCACTTCGGAGACGGCCGGGTTTTCCAGGCAGGCGCGGTTGCGACCGCCGGTCTTGGCCTGGTAGAGCAGTTGATCGGCACGTTCGTACCAGAACTGTCGTGACGAGCGCACCCATTGCGGCGCAAATGCACCGCCGATGCTGATGCTGACGCTGAGCGCTTGCGCCGGGCTGACCGGGATGGCCAGATGTTCAATGTGGGAGCGAATGCGCTCGGCCACGGTGCGGGCAAAGGCCGGTGGGCAATTGGGCAGCACGATGGCAAATTCTTCGCCGCCGATGCGCGCCACGGTGTCCATCGGGCGCACGCATTGCAGCAGGCTGCGGCCCACGGCCTGGATCACCAAGTCACCGGCGCTGTGGCCATAGGTGTCGTTGATGCGCTTGAAGTGGTCGATGTCGGCCAGCAGCAGCAGGGCGGTTTCGCCGGAGCGGGCCACGCGGTCGACTTCGCCATCGAGGGCGGCTTCGAACAGGCGGCGGTTCACCAGGCCGGTGAGCGGGTCGCTGCTAGACAGTGTGCACAGCGCATCCACCAGGGCCTGCATCCAGCGGTCGCTGCCTGGCGCCGCCTCAGCCGGCAGCGCCAGCCCTGCGCGGGACAACAGCTGCAGCGCCTGGTGGAGCTGCAACTCGCCGCTGTGCACCCGCGTCAGCGGCTCGGGCAGGCCCTTGTCGGCCTCATCGAGCTGCCATGCCGGGTCTGACGAAGCGGGCAATAGTTGGTTCACGCGGATCAGTCTAGCGCAGGGGTCTGAGTCAACCGCGCAGATTTGAGCCCGAACTACGCCTCAAACCCGCAATTCTGCGCAGCTCAATCTCCGCACACTCGCACCGATAAACAGGGGGCAGGGCCTTGGGGCCCCGATCCTATTCGCCGACACCATGCACATCGCTTCGTCCATCGTCTCGCCCGGTGCGTCCGCCGGGGCTGCACCGGCAGACAACCAGCCGCGCGAATTCAGTTTCGACCAGCGCGACTTCGCGCGGGTGCGGCAGCTCATTTATCAGCGCGCCGGCATCAGCCTGCACGAGCACAAGCAGGCGATGGTCTACAGCCGGCTGTCGCGGCGGCTGCGCGAGACGGGCTACCAGTCGTTCTCGGTTTACCTGCAATGGCTTGAAAGCGCCACGGGCGATGCGGCCGAGCGCGAATGGCAGGAGTTCATCAACTGCCTGACCACCAACCTCACCGCCTTCTTCCGCGAGGAGCATCACTTCCCGGTGCTGGCCGAGACGCTGAGCCACCTGGGGGCGACCAAGCCCATCCGCATCTGGTGCAGCGCCGCTTCCACCGGCGAGGAGCCTTACTCGCTGGCCATGTGTGCGGTCGAAACCCTGGGCGCCCACGCTCCGGTGAAGATCATGGCCAGTGACATCGACACCAACGTGCTGAGCCAGGCACAGCGCGGCGTCTACGCCGCCGACGCCCGCGGCCTGAGCCCTGAGCGGCTGCGGCGCCACTTCCTGCGTGGCACGGGTGCCAACGCCGGCAGCATCCGCGTGCGGCCCGAGTTGCTGAAGATGATCGAGTTCCGCAGCTTCAACCTGATGAGCCCGAGCTGGTCGTTAGGTGAGCCGTTCGACATCGTGTTCTGCCGCAACGTGATGATCTATTTCGACGCCCCCACCCAGCGCAAGGTGCTGGAGCGCATCCACGCGGTGATGCGCCCGCACGGCACGCTGTTCGTGGGCCATTCCGAGAATTTCACCGACTCCCGCGACCTGTTCCAGTTGCGCGGCAAGACGGTCTATCTGCGCGCCTGATTGCCGTACACAGGCTGTTGAACCCCTGAGGATTTCTCCATGCAAGCCACGGCCGCTCCCATCGGCACCAAGACCCTACGGCTCGACAAGCTGCGCGCCCAGCCGCGCAAGCCCGGCGAGGCGTCGTTCTTCTTCTATGACGCCTTCTTCAAGGCCGAGGCGGTGAAGGTGTTGCCCGGTGAGTATTTTGTGCACGACGAGGACGTGATCATCATGACCACGCTGGGCTCATGCATTGCTGCTTGCCTGTGGGACCGCGTGGCCAAGGTGGGTGGGATGAACCACTTCATGCTGCCTGATGCGGGCAGTGGTTCGCCGGATGGCGGGCGTTACGGCTCGTTCGCGATGGAATTGCTGATCAACGAGCTGCTCAAGCGTGGCGCCACGCGCTCGACGCTGGAAGCCAAGGTGTTTGGCGGCGGCGCCGTGATCAGCGGCATGAGCACGCTGAACGTGGGCGAGCGCAACACCCAGTTCGTGATGGACTATCTGAAGACCGAACGCATCCCCATCGTGTCGAAAGACGTGATGGAGATCTACCCGCGCAAGGTGTGTTTCCTGCCGGCCAGCGGCAAGGCCATGGTCAAGCGTCTGGCGCCCACGAGCACCGACACCCTGGTGGCACAGGACCGCGACGCCGCGCAGAAGGCCAAGACGTCTACCAGCGTTGGTGGATCGGTCGACCTGTTCTGAGCACACGTCGTGCCCGGCCTGTCGCGCCAACCACGAGATCAAGAGGAACAAGGAGAGAGTTCATGAGCAAGAAGACCCGCGTGGTCGTCGTCGACGATTCGGCCCTCGTGCGCAGCCTGCTGGCCGAGATCATCAACCGCCAGCCCGACATGGAATGCATCGGCGCTGCTGCCGACCCCTTTGTGGCGCGCGAGATGATCCGCAACCTCAACCCCGACGTGATCACGCTGGATGTGGAGATGCCGCGCATGGACGGCATCGACTTCCTCTCCAAGCTGATGCGGCTGCGGCCGATGCCGGTGGTGATGGTGTCCACCCTCACCGAGCGCGGCGCCGAAGTCACGATGAAGGCGTTGGAGCTGGGCGCGGTCGACTTTGTGGCCAAACCCAAGATCGGTGTGTCCGATGGCATGCGGCAGTTGGCCGATGAGATCACCGAGAAAGTGCGCATTGCCGCGCGGGCGCGGGTGAGCAAGCTCACCGCTGCTGCGGTGGTCAACAGCGTGGCCAATGATGCCCATGTGGCCTCGGGCGTGAAGCCGGTGGTGGCCAGCGCCGGGCTGGGCCGCCTGTCCACAGAAAAAATCATCTTCATCGGGGCGTCCACTGGCGGCACCGAGGCCACCCGTGAGGTGCTCTGTGCGCTGCCGCCTGATTCGCCCGCGGTGATGATCACCCAGCACATGCCGCCCGGTTTCACCAAGAGCTACGCCACGCGGTTGGATTCACTCTGCCAGATCGCGGTCAAGGAAGCGGTGGACGGTGAGCGCGTGCTGCCGGGCCATGCCTACATTGCACCGGGCGGCTTGCACCTGTCGGTGGAGCGTTCGGGCGCCAACTACATCGCCCGCGTGCGGGATGGTGATCCGGTCAACCGCCACAAGCCCAGTGTGGAGGTGCTGTTCAATTCGGCCGCCACCGTGGTGGGCCGCAATGCCGTGGGCGTGATGCTCACCGGCATGGGGGCAGACGGCGCCAAGGCCATGCGCAACATGCGTGATGCCGGTGCCTACTGTGTGGCCCAGGACGAGGCCAGCTGCGTGGTGTTTGGCATGCCGCGCGAAGCCATCGCGGCGGGGGCCTGCCAGGAAGTGCTGCCGCTCAAGACGATTGGCAGCCACCTGATGGACCACCTGCGCAGCACGGCCGGCTCGGCCATGCACCGCGTCTGAGGCGGCGCGCCCTCAAAGAAAGAGGCCCTGCAGGTCGCTGAGGAAATCAAACCCCCGGGGGGTCGGCCGCACCTGGTGCAGGTCGGTTTGCAGCAGGCCGCGCTGAGTGGCCTGTTCCAGCGCAGCTTGGATGCTGGACACCGGCAGCCCCGTGCGGCTGCGGAACAGCGCAAGATCAAAGCCCTCGCGTAACCGCAGGGCGTTGAGCATGAACTCGAAGGGCAGGGCCTTGCGGCTCACTTCGTCGTCGTTCGACACCCCGAGTCCTTCGCGTGCCTTGGCCATGTACATGGCCGGCTCGCGCCAACGCACTTGCCGCACCACGCGGTGCGGGAAGCTCAGTTTGCTGTGCGCGCCCGCGCCGATGCCCAGGTAGTCGCCGAACTGCCAGTAGTTCAGGTTGTGCGTGCAGCGATGACCGGGCTTGGCGAAGGCCGACACCTCGTAGCGGCTCATGCCGTGATCGCCGGTCATCGCGGTGATCAGGTCCAGCATCTCGGCCGCCAGATCGTCATCGGGCACCACCGGCGGGTGCTTGGCAAACACCGTGTTGGGCTCGATCGTCAGGTGGTAGACCGACAAGTGCGGTGGCTTCAGCGCCAGGGCCTGGGTCAGGTCTTTCTCCAGCTCGCGCAATGTCTGGCCTGGCAGGGCGTACATCAGGTCGAGGTTGAAGGTGTCAAAAGCCCCTGCGGCTTCTTCGGCGGCGGCCAAGGCTTGATCGCGGCTGTGCACGCGGCCCAGGGCGGTGAGCTTGGCATCGTCAAAGCTTTGCACGCCGATCGACAGGCGGGTGATGCCGGCCTGTCGAAAAGCCTTGAAGCGCTCGCGCTCGAAGGTGCCCGGGTTGGCTTCCAGCGTGATCTCACAGCCTGGGGCCAACGGCAACAGTGCGCGCACGTCGGCCAGCAGGCGCTCGATGCCGGCCGGTGAGAAAAGGCTGGGCGTGCCACCGCCGATGAACACGCTCTGCACGCTGCGGCCCCAGATCAGTGGCAGAGCGGTTTCGAGGTCGCTGCGCAGGGCGTCGAGGTAGGCCGCTTCCTGGGCGGCGGGCAGGTGTCCGGCGCCGGGCCGCCCCAAGCCGGACGCTCCCCCTCGGGGGGGCGACGCCACAGGCGTCTTGGGGGTCAGTTCATGTGAATTGAAGTCGCAGTAGGGGCATTTGCGCAGGCACCACGGCAAGTGCACGTACAGCGACAAGGGCGGCAACTCGGGCAGCTGCAGCGTGCCCGGGCGCAGGTAACGGCTGGCGACGTCGGCGTCCATGGAGTTCAGGCGAGTCGCCACACATCACGCATCAGCGTGCGCATTTGCGCGGCCGCCAATGCGCGGTGGCTGAGTCGGTTCTTGGTATCAGCGTCCAGCTCGGCGACGGTCTTGTCCAGCGCGGGGATGCGCAGCAGCGGGTCATAGCCGAAGCCGCCGCTGCCTTGCAGGAAAGCCAGGATCTCGCCCTCCCAGCGTCCCAGCGCAATCAATGGCTCGGGGTCGTCGGCCGAGCGAATGGCCACCAGCGTGCAGACGAAGCGGGCGTGCCGCTGGGTCTGGCTCTGCAGGCGATCGAGCAGCAATTGGTTGTTGGCGCTGTCTTGCAGGCTGCGCTGCTGCTCGCGGTCGCCGTCGGGCAGCGCGATCGCCGCGAAGTGCGATGAGATCACGCCCGGCGCGCCGCCCAGCGCATCCACACACAAGCCCGAGTCATCGGCGATGGCGGCACAACCGGTGGCCTGCGCAGCATGGCGTGCCTTGGCCAGCGCGTTCTCCACGAAGGTGATGTGCGGCTCTTCGGCCTCGGCCACGCCCAGGCTGCCCTGGGTCACCAGCGTGATGGGCAGGCCGGCGAACAGCGCATTCAGCTCCTTGAGCTTCTTGGCGTTGTTGGAAGCCAGGACGAGTTGCATCGCAGCCGCTCCACTCACAGGCCCAGCGCGGCCTTCTGCAGGTCGATCAGCTCGGCGATGCCCTTCTCGGCCAGGCCCATCAGCTCGGCGAGTTCGTGGCGGGTGAAGGCCACGCCTTCGGCGGTGCCCTGCAGCTCGACGTAGTGGCCGGCGCCGGTCATCACCACGTTCATGTCGGTGTCGCAGGCCGAGTCTTCGACGTATTCCAGGTCGAGCAATGGTGTGCCTTCCACGATGCCCACCGAGACGGCGGCCACGAAGTCGCGGATCGGTGATTCGGTCAACAGGCCGCGGCCTTGCAGCCAGCTCACGGCGTCGTAGGCGGCCACGAAGGCGCCGGTGATGGCGGCGGTGCGGGTGCCGCCATCGGCCTGCAGCACGTCGCAGTCGAGCGAGATGGTGCGTTCGCCCAGTTTCTTCAAGTCGAACACGCAGCGCAACGAGCGGCCGATTAGGCGCTGGATTTCCTGCGTGCGCCCGCTCTGCTTGCCCTTGGCGGCTTCACGCGCGCTGCGGGTGTGGGTGGCACGCGGCAGCATGCCGTATTCGGCCGTCACCCAGCCGTTGCCGCTGCCCTTTTGGTGCGGCGGCACGCGCTCTTCCACTGACGCAGTGCACAGCACCTTGGTGTCGCCAAAGGCCACCAGCACCGAGCCCTCGGCGTGCTTGGTGTAGTGGCGGGTGATGCTGATGGGGCGCAGCGCATCGGCGGCGCGGTCTTGGGTGCGCTGGTAGGACATGGTGGGATCTCGGTTGGGTGCGCCTCGGTGCGCACGGGGGTCTGAAGGGCGTCAGCGGGGCTTGTTGCGGGCGGCGCCGCTGCGCTGGATGGCTTCGTTGATCTCGCGGATGCTGCGCTCGATCTCGTCTTCGTCGAGCAGGTCATCTGCGTCGCCTGGGCCTACACCGCCTTGGATGGTGGAGGCGAAGACGTCATCGGCCAGCGTGTCGGTCTCGATGTCGGTGCTGTCTTCGTCGTCTTCGGCCGATTCCCATTCGACGGCGAGCACGGTGACGTTGTCGCTTTTTTCGCCGGCAATGCGCAGGGCCTGTTCGACGAGCTCAGGCACCGATTCGGAGATGGGATGCGCGGCCAGGCAGGCGGTGATGGTGTCATCGTCCAGCGCGCCCCACAGGCCGTCGGAGCACAGCAGCACGCGATCACCCGGCATCAGGATCAGCGGGCCCACGGTGTCGACCACCGGCTTGCCCGGGCTGCCCAGGCAGGTGAACAACACGTTGCGGTTCACGCGCTCGCCCAGCGGCACCACGCCGTTGAGCGTTTCCTGCAGCTCGCTGTAGGAATGATCGCGGGTGCGGGCCATCAGCTTGCCGCCGCGCACCAGGTACAGCCGGGAGTCGCCGCAATGCGACCAGTAGGCCTCGCGGCCCTGCAGCACGCAGGCCACCATGGTGGTGCGGGGGGTGTCGAGCAGGGCGCGTTCGGTGGCGTAGCGGATCAGCGCGTGGTGGCCGGCCAGGATCGATTCGTTCAGGAAGCGCCGCGGGTCTTTCAGCGTGGTGCGGGCTTCGCGCTGGAACATCGCCGCCATGGTCTGCAGCGACATCTGCGAGGCCACTTCGCCTTCCGGGTGGCCACCCATGCCATCGGCCAGCGCGAACAGGCCCGAGTCACGGGTGTAGCAATACCCCATGCGGTCTTCGTTCTTCTCGCGCCCGCCCTTGCGGCTGATCTGGTAAACGGAGAAACGCATGAGGCGGCTTTACGCCTTGGCGCTGGTTTTGAAGTTTTCGAGCTGCAGTTTGACCCGCTCGCTGAAACTCAGCTTGGTGTAGCGGCGCTCCGTTTCGCGCGCCAGTTCCTTTTGCAGGGCGAACACGCTCTGCGGACGGGCCAGCGGGTCAAGCGCCATGCACCATTCGGTCACCTCGATGAGGTTGTCTGAGTAGACGTTGCGCAGCCGCGAGAGCGACAGGCTCAGCCGGTCTTTTTCGATGCGCTGCGGCGCGTCGTTGGGCGGGTAGCCTTGCATGCAGGCGTAGATGCAGGCGCCGATGGCATAGATGTCGGTCCACGGGCCCAGGCTGCCGTCGCGGCGGTACATCTCGGGCGCGGCAAAGCCGGGCGTGTACATCGGGCGGATGAAGTTGCCCTCTTTGCTGAGCACTTCGCGCGCGGCGCCAAAGTCGAGCATCACCGCCTTGTTGTCGTTGGTGATGAAGATGTTGGCCGGCTTGATGTCCAAGTGCAGCATCTTGTGCTGGTGCACGATGCGCAAGCCGCGCAGGATCTCGTCGAACAGGCTGCGGATGGTGGACTCGCGGAACACCTTGTCGCGCTTCAGGTCGCGCGCGGTGACGATGAAATCCTGCAGCGTGTCGCCCTGCAGGTAGTTCATCACCATGTAGACGGTTTCGTTCTCGCGGAAGAAGTTCAGCACCGAAACCACGCTCTGGTGCGAGATCTGCGCGAGCGAGCGGCCTTCTTCGAAGAAGCTCTTCAGACCCAACCGGTACAGCGGCTGTTTCTCGGGCTTCACGCGCGGGATCAACTCGCCCGGCGAACGCTCGGCCAGCGAGGAGGGCAGGTATTCCTTGATCGCCACGAGGCGGCGATCCGAGTCTTCGGCCAGGTAGACCAGCCCGAAGCCGCCAGCGGCCAGCTTCTTGACGATCGAGTAGCCACCAACCACCGTGCCGGGTGGCAACGGAGCCGGCTTGGGCTTTGACATAATCGTGTTTTACCTAGTGAAATCCGCGATGCCAGTTTACAGCATGACCGGTTACGCCAGCGCGACGGTGGCGGCCGAGGCCACCCGGACTGCTGGGGGCACCGAAGACGGCGCGCGAGCGGGGGCCGGCGCCGCCGTGACCATCGAGCTGCGCTCGGTCAACAGCCGCTTCCTCGACCTTACCCTGCGCCTGCCTGACGAATACCGCAGCTTGGAACCGGCACTGCGCGAAGCGGTTTCAGCGGGGCTCAAGCGCGGCAAGGTGGAGCTGCGGCTGACGGCGGATACCGGCAGCGCCGCCGGGGCGGCCGCCCTGTCGCCCGAGTTGCTGAACCAGTTGGCCCGGTTGGAAGGCAACGTGCAGAACTGGCTGCCCAAGGCATCAAACCTGAGCGTCTTCGAGGTGCTGCAGTGGTGCCGCGGCAATGCCTCTGCCCCGGTGCTGGATCAGACGGCGTTGGAAGCCGCCCGCCAAGCCTTGGAGCACCTGCGCGATGCCCGCGCCCGCGAGGGCGAGCGCCTGGTCACCATTCTGATGGAGCGGGTGACGGGCCTGCGCGCCCTGGCGCGCCAAGCCGAGCCGCTGCTGCCCCAGGTGGTGGCGCGCCAGCGCGAGCGTTTCCTGCAGCGCTGGAACGAGGCGTTGGCTGGTGCCGGTGCGGCGTCCCAGGTCAACGAACAGAACCTGCAGGAACGTGCGATGGCCGAGGCGGCCACCTTCGCCCTGCGCATCGACGTGGCCGAGGAGCTGACGCGCCTGAACGCCCACCTCGACGAGATTGAGCGCCTGCTCAAGGCTGGTGGCGAGCTGGGCAAGCGGCTCGATTTCCTGATCCAGGAGCTGCACCGCGAGTGCAACACCCTGGGTTCCAAGTCGGCAGCCCTTGAGTTGACCCAGATTTCGGTCGAAATGAAGGTGCTGGTGGAGCAACTGCGCGAGCAGGTGCAGAACATCGAATAAGTCGTCATTTCGCCGACATCGACCCAGTCAGAGCAGAGATCGCAATGGAATACCCGGGCAATCTGTATGTGGTGGCCGCGCCTTCAGGGGCGGGCAAATCAAGCCTGGTGAAGGCGTTGCTGGAGTTGGACGCGCGCCTGGCCGTTTCGGTGTCTCATTCCACTCGCGCGCCACGCGGGCAAGAGCAGAACGGCCGTGAATACTGGTTCGTGAGCGTGGCCACGTTCAAGGATATGGCTGACCGCGGCGATTTCTTCGAGTGGGCCGAGGTGCATGGCAACCTGTATGGCACTTCTCGCTCGGCCATCCAGACCCGCCTGACTGCCGGTGAGGATGTGGTGCTGGAGATCGACTACCAGGGTGCCCTGCAGATCAAGCAGATCTTTCCCACCGCGGTGTTGATCTTCATCCTGCCGCCGTCGTGGGAAGAGCTGCGCCAGCGCCTGCTGCGTCGTGGCGAGGATGCGGCCGAGGTGATCGAGCAGCGCATGGTCAATGCGCGGCATGAAGTGGCGCAGGCGAAGCACTTCGATTACATCGTCGTGAATGGCCTGTTCGAGACGGCCTTGTTCGACCTGAAAACCATCGTGCACGCCCAGCGGCTAAAATATGCTTCTCAGCGCCGCAGCCGCTCGGCTGTCTTCGAAGCGCTCCAGCTCGTTTGAGCCGCTTCCCACCCTCTTGGAATACGCACAACACATGGCCCGCATCACCGTCGAAGACTGCCTGCACAAGATCCCGAATCGTTTCCAACTGGTGCTGGCCGCAACCTACCGCGCCCGCATGCTGAGCCAGGGCCATACGCCCAAGATCGAATCGAAGAACAAGCCCGGCGTCACCGCCCTGCGTGAGATCGCTGCCGGTGAAGTGGGCATCGAAATGCTGCGCAAGGTGCCGTCCTGAGTTTGGCACCCTGCATCGGCTGATGCATCCCTTGTGCCGCCTGCTGGGCGGCTTCGCGACAAGCCCTTCGAGGGCTTGTCTCGCTTCAGTTCACGCTAAAGTGGTGCCATGACTTCGCGCACCGCCGCCGTCCTCCGTCGCATGTTCTTCCCGCCTTGGGCTTCGCGGGACGACAAGCGCACGCCTGGCGATGGCACCGCTGCTGCCAAGGCGGCCAATCGCAAGCCGCCGCGCGACGTGGTGCCGGCCGTGCCTGGTGCCCACCATGCCAGCGCCGCCTCCTTTGCCGCGCTGATCGACAAGCTCGACTACCTCGAACCCGCCGACATCCAGCGCGTGCGCGAGGCCTACCGCTTTGCCGACGAGGCCCACCTGGGCCAGTTTCGCGCCAGCGGCGAGCCCTACATCACCCATCCCATCGCCGTGGCCGGCCTGTGTGCCGACTGGAAGCTGGATGCGCAGGCCATCATGGCCGCGCTGATGCATGACGCGATGGAAGACTGCGGCGTCACCAAGATCCAGCTGATCGAGCGCTTCGGCGCCGCCTGCGCCGAGCTGGTGGATGGTCTCACCAAGCTCGACAAGCTGCAGTTCTCCACCCGCGAGGAATCGCAGGCCGAATCCTTCCGCAAGATGCTGCTGGCGATGGCGCGCGATGTGCGCGTCATCTTGGTAAAGCTGGCCGACCGCCTGCACAACATGCGCACCATCGAGGCGATGGCGGTCAACAAGCGCGGCCGCATTGCCCGCGAGACGCTCGACATCTACGTGCCCATCGCGCACCGCCTGGGCCTGAACCAAACCTACCGCGAGCTGCAGGAGCTGTCGTTCAAGGCGCTGCAGCCCTGGCGCCATGCCGCGCTCGACAAAGCCATTGCGCGTGCCCGCGGTTACCGCCGTGACGTGGTCGACCGCGTGCGCAAGGAGGTGGAGCAGGCCTTCACCCAGGCCGGCCTGCCCAGCCATGTGTACGGCCGCGAGAAGACGATCCACTCCATCTACCGCAAGATGCGCGACAAGCACCTGAGCTTTGCCCAGGTGAGCGACATCTTCGGCTTCCGTGTGGTGGTCGATACGCTGCCCGATTGCTACCTGGCGCTGGGCGTGCTGCACCAGCTTTACAAGCCGGTGCCGGGCCGCTTCAAGGACTACATCGCCATCCCCAAGGCCAACGGCTACCAGTCGCTGCACACCACGCTGATCAGCCCGCTGGGCACGGCGATCGAGTTCCAGATTCGCACCGCGGCCATGCATGCCGTGGCGGAAGCCGGCATCGCCGCGCACTGGATGTACAAGAGCGACGCTGGCGCCGATGTCACCGATGAACAGCGCCTGGGCACGATGTGGCTGCAGTCGCTGGTCGATATCCAAAACGAAACCCGTGACTCGGCCGAGTTCCTGGAGCACGTGAAGATCGACCTGTTCCCCGAGTCGGTCTATGTCTTCACGCCCAAGAGCAAGATCCTGGCGCTGCCGCGCGGTGCCACGGCGGTGGATTTCGCCTATGCCATCCACTCGGGCGTGGGCGATCACTGCGTGGCCGCGCGGGTCAATGGTGAGCCGGTGGCGCTGCGCACTGAGCTGCGTTCGGGCGATGTGGTCGAGGTGATCACGGCGCCTTCGGCCCGGCCCAACCCGGCCTGGCTGAACTTCGTGCGCACCGGGCGGGCACGGTCGAAGATCCGCCACTACCTGAAGAACCTCGAAGTCGAAGAATCCGAATCGCTGGGCGAGAAGCTGCTGCTGCAAGCACTGCGTGCCGAGGGCCTGAAGATGCCCGGCGAGCGCAAGGACAACGAGCAGGCCATCTGGGCCTCGCTGGTGCGATGGAGCGGCAACCGCAACCGCCGCGAGCTGCTCACCGACATCGGCCTGGGCAAGAAGATCGCTTCCATCGTGGCCAAACGGCTGGCGCAACAGCTCAAGGAAGATGGCCAAAAGCCCGATGCCTTGATGCTCACCAGCGGCCGCTACATCAACGACGGTGAAACCCCGTCACAGGGCTCGGTGGTGATCGACGGCAGCGAGAACGCAACGGTTCAGCTGGCCACCTGCTGCCGCCCGATACCGGGCGACGAGGTGGTGGGCTACCTGGGCCGCGGTGAAGGCTTGATGGTGCACACCGCCGAGTGCAGCGTGGGCCGGCGGCTGAAGGAGCGCGACAGCGAGCATTGGCTGGATGTCGAATGGTCTGATCATCCCCAACGGCCGTTCGAGACTGCGGTGGCTGTGCTCGTGCACAACGGCAAGGGTGTGTTGGCTGAGGTGGCGTCCGCTGTGAGCGCAGCTGAAGCGGACATCGTGCATGTCAACATGGACCCGGTGGCCACCGGCCAGACCAGCGAGCTGGGTCTGCTGCTCACCGTGCGCGATCGCCAGCACCTGGCCGATGTGTTGCGCATCGTGCGGCGCGCGCCGTCGGTCGAGCGCGTGGTGCGGGTCAAGCCCTGACGATGAAACGCCGTTGTCGCCGTGAGGTGGCAGCGCGGGCGGGTTGAGGCGTTAGCGGTCGTCTGAACCGCCGGGTGCGGGGTAGCGCACGCTCACCACCTCCAGCCGCTCCAGGCCTCCGGGCGTCATCAACTGCACCTCATCGCCTTCGCGTGCCTTCAGCAGCGCGCGGGCGATCGGCGCCACCCAGCTCACCTCACCCTGCAGGTTGTCGGTCTCGTCGATGCCCTTGATGGTGATGGTGCGCTCGTCACCCTGCGCGTTGGCGTAGGTGACGGTGGCGCCGAAGAAGATCTGGTCGTTGCCGTGGTGTTGGCTCGGGTCGGCCACCTCGGCAATGTCCAGCCGCTTCGTGAGGAAGCGGATGCGCCGGTCGATCTCGCGCAGGCGCTTCTTGCCGTAAAGGTAGTCGCCGTTTTCGGAGCGGTCGCCGTTCTTGGCGGCCCAGCTCACGGTCTCTACCACCTTGGGTCGCTCCACATCCAGCAGCTGCATCAGCTCGGCGCGCAGGGTGCGGTAGCCCTGCGGCGTCATGTAGTTGCGCGCGCCAGCGGGCAGCGGCGGCAGGCTGGGGCCGTCGCCATCGTCATCGCCGTCGTCGGCGGGGGTGTCGTTCTCTCGGGTGAAGGCTTTGCTCATCGCTTCATCTGGAAGAAGAGGGCTCGGGGTGCACAAAAGCTGCCGCGTTGGCGCCGGGTTTCAGCGTGGGGTGATGCCGGGCGTGCAGATGTCACGAAGTGTGAGCAGGCTGGTTGGCCTTGGCCCTCAACCGCGGGAGTGGGGTGCCGATCTTCAACACAACCCGCAGTTCTGAAAGATCGGCGGCCCAACCAGAAACCTGCTCTTCGCATCCCAACGACTACGCCATGTCCTTGAACCCGCTCGCACCGGAGAGCTCCGAAACGACCCCTCGGAAGGTACGCATCATGTCACGACCCTACTTTGCACCGGACCCCATCGACCCGCTGCTCACCACCCGTGAAGCTGCCATGCGTCTCGGGGTTTCCCTGCGCACGGTGCAGTTGTGGGTGGAGGCGGGCACCCTGCCTGCTGGCCGCACGCCCGGCGGCCATCGCCGCATTCGCCTATCGGCCGTGGAGGCCCTGGCACAACGCAGCGGCCTGCGTGCTGCGCATGAACAGCATGTGCAGAGCGCCGCGGCACTGGCCCCGGTGGATGTGCTGCTGCTGGGCACCACGTCGGACCAGCTCTCGCTGTGGCAGTACGCACTGGCGCCGATTGGCTCGGTGATTGCGCTGCGTGCGGCCGACAACGGCTACACCGGTTTGTTGCAACTGGGCCGCCGCGCACCTGACCTGCTGATCACTGACCTGGCCATGCCGGATGTCGATGGCTACGCCATGCTGCGCACGCTGTCGGGCCAGTCCGACTTCACCAAGCTGCATGTGCTGGCCATCACCTCGCTCACCCCGATGGCGATTGCCGAGCGTGGCGGTCTGCCGCAGCGCGTGCGTGTGATGCACCAGCCGGTCGAGCCCTCTGCCTTGCGCGGCTGGGTAGAGAGCGAGCTGATGCGCCTGGGGCGCCGCTGAGACCATGTTCTTCTTGGCATCGCCGCTTGGCGATGCCTTCTCCAAGGCTCTGAACAACACGGAAAGCGGCTTCCATGAATGACGCCTTTCGCATGCTCTTCGATGAAGTGAAGAGCGGTGTTGTCTGGGCCCAGCGCGATGGGGTGGTGCGCTACGCCAACAAGGCTGCGGTCCAACTTACCCCGTGCCTGCTCGGGCAGCCTTTGCTCGACCCGGTGGCTGCGCGCGCCTTGCAAGATGTGGGGAGCAACCTGCTGCAGATGCCGTATCGCTTCGAGATGCGCAGCCCCGAAGGGCTGGCTGATGTGGTGCGGGCAGTCGTTCTGCCTGCCCCTGTTGGCAAGGACCTGATGCTGGTGCTGGAAAACGCTTCCGAAGTCACCTGGTATCGCCAGGCCCTGAAGAATCTGGTGGCCTACATGGAAGTCGAAATGGTCGAGCCGCTGGGCCGGCTGGGCGACGCCGTGCGAGCCATCAAGGCTGACCCCAAGGCTGCCCTGGAGACGGCTGGCGTCCAGACGCTGGCCGAACAGGCCCAGGCCCTGTCGAAGAAGATGCACGCCATGGAGACCCTGGTGCAGGCCTTCGGCAGTGACGACATGGTGCGTGATGAGCGCATTCTGATGGCCGATCTGCTGCAGGAAACCCTGGGTGCCTGCGCGCCGCTGTTGACGCAGCGGCATGTCACGGTCAAAGGCAACGGTCTCAAGCAGGATCTGGCGGTGTACGGCAGCGCCACCTGGCTGCGTCGGGCGCTGATGGAATTCCTCGCGCAGGCCGTGCTGGCTGCGCCCCGCGGCGCCACCATTGAACTCACGCTTGAAGGCCTGGGCACGCGGGTGCGCGTGCGCGCTGTGAACAAGGGCATCTTCCTGTCGGGCCTGGATCGCCGGCGCGCCGAGACGCCGTTTGGCGCAGGCGACAAGGCCGGTCAGGGCACGCCGCGCATCGGCCTGGCGCTGGCGCGGGCGGTGGTCGAGCGCCATGGCGGTGTGGTGCGCATCGACGACACGCACGACAGCGTTGACTTCGTGCTTGAAATGCCCGCTGGCGCCCCGGCCGAACAAGCCCCGCAACTGGCGGTCGAGCAAGCCCAGCGCTATGCCCTGGACATGGCCCGCCTGCTGGCACGGCAATCCCCGCAACGCGGCAAGAACACGGCCTGAGCTGCCTTGCCCTGCATTCCCTAGGAGTACCGTCATGAGCCACCGCATCCTCATCGTCGAAGACCAGGCCGACATCCGCAAGCTCATCCGCATGACGCTGGAGTTTGGTGACTTCGAGATCCAGGAGGCTGTCGACGGCGAGAGCGGCCTGGCGGCGGCAGCCAACTTCAAGCCCACCGTGATGCTGCTTGACGTGATGATGCCGGGCCAACTGGACGGCTACCAGGTCTGCCAGCGCATCAAGCAGGACCCCGATCTGCGCCACATCCAGGTGGTGCTGCTCACAGCCCGTGGGCAGGTGAGCGACATTGAAGCCGGCCAACGTGCTGGCGCCAATGCCTACCTCGTCAAACCCTTCAGCCCGCTCGAACTGATCGACCGGGTGGAAGCACTCGTCGCTGAACACACTGCCTCCTGAGAACGATCATGACCACCGCGTCGGAGGCGGTCTTGCGCCTCAGCCCCGCGTGGCTGGGGCTGTTGGTGTTGGTGCTGCTGGTGCAATCGCTGGCGTTGGTGTGGGCCTGGCGTCGTACGCGGCAGCGGCACCAGGCCGCGCTCGACAGTGGCGAGGCCTACATGCGCAGCATGGTGGAGACGGCACCAGACGCCATCGTCGCCACCCGTGCCGACGGCACCATCGAATGGGCCAACCAGGCCAGTGCCAGTGTTTTTGGGCTCGCCCCCAACGAGCTGCGCGGGCGCCACATCACCCTCGTGCTGCCGGGGTTTGCCGAGTGCGACGTACCGGCCTGGATGGCGGCCCACGGCATTGCCGGCCGGGTGCTCGGCCATGAAACCCAGGGCGCGCGGGTCGACGGCACCCGCTTCCCCATCGCGGTCTCGGCCAGCGCCACCACCGAGCGGCGCGGCGATCGCTACACCTTCGTGGTGCGTGACACCACCGACAGCAAATGGGCCGAGCAGGAGCTGCATCTGCGTGAGCGCGCGCTGGAATCGGCCGGCGACGGCATCGTCATTACCAGCATGGAACTGCCCGGCGGCCCCATCATCTTTGCCAACCCGGCCTTCTATGCGATGACCGGCTACGGGCCTGACGAAGTGATCGGCTCGAACGCCAAGTTCCTGCTCGGCGATGACCAGCATCAGAGTGAAATCGAGGAAACACGCCGGGCCGTGGCCGAGAAGCGGGGCTGCCGCGTCGTGCTGCGCAACTACCGCAAGGACGGCAGCCTGTTCTGGAACCTATGGACGCTCTCACCGGTGTTTCGCAGTGACGGCGAAGTCACCCACTACGTGAGCGTGTTTGCCGACATCACCGCGCGCATGGCGCAGGAAGAGGCGTTGCGGCTGCGCACGGAGCGGCTCAACACCGTGTTCGATCTCAGTCCCGACGGCTTTGTGGCCGTGGACCCCGAGTGCGTGGTGCGCATGGTCAACCCGTCGTTTGCCGCGATGACGGGCATCGACCCCGCCGAGGTCGAAGGCCAGCCGTTGACGGTGTTGGCCGCACGCTTGTCGAGCCTGCTCGACACCACGGTGCGGCGCACGCTCGATGCCGTCGAGCTGCTGGATGCCAGCCGGGAGGATCTGCTGCTGCAGTTGCGCCAGCCCGTGCCGCGCACGTTGCTCACGCGGGTGCGGCAGTCGGAAGCCGGGCAGGAGGCGGTGCTGTACTTCCGCGACATCACGCATGAGCTGGAAGTCGACCGCATGAAGAGCGAGTTCCTCTCGATGGCTGCCCACGAGTTGCGCACGCCCATGGCCAGCATCTATGGCTTCACCGAGCTGCTGCTGCATCGCACCTTCGGCGAGGAGCGCCGCCGCGACATGCTCACCACCATCCATCGGCAGACCGGCCTGTTGGTGAACCTGGTCAATGAATTGCTCGACCTGGCGCGCATCGAAGAGCGCCGCGGCAAGGACTTCCAGCGCCGCGTGCTGGCGCTTGCGCCGCTGGTGGAGCGCCACCTGGCCGGCATGCTGGTGCCCGATGATCCGCGCAAGGTGCAGGTCGACCTGACGGGCGCGCCGATCTGGGTGGACGTCGATGAAGTCAAGCTCTGTCAGGCTCTGGCCAATGTGTTGACCAACGCCTACAAGTACTCACCGCGCGAGCAGCCCATCGCGCTGAGCCTGGCCCACCGCGGTAAGGAGAGCGATGCCCAGGTGGGCCTGCGTGTCACCGATCGAGGCATCGGCATGACCCCCGAGCAGCAGGCGCGGCTGTTCGAGCGCTTCTTCCGTGCCGACACCTCGGGCAACGTGCCAGGCACCGGCTTGGGCATGACGATCGTGAAAGAGATCGTCGAGCTGCACGGTGGCGTGGTCGAGGTGCGCAGCGAATACCAGCGCGGCACGGAAGTGACGCTGTGGCTGCCCACGGTGGCCGCCCCGGCGCTGGCGTTGCCAGCCCTGCCCGAAGCCAGTGCGGCCTCATTGACCTGATCTTTCCCCGTCGTCTTCTCGCGGTACGCAAGCCATGACAGCAGTTCCCCTTCCCGCCAGTGCCGACCCTGCCCACCTGCCGCGCGGCCCGCACCTCGATGCCGGTGCGCTGGCGCGGGTGATGCCCTTTTATCTGCACCTGGATGCCCACCAGCGTGTGCTCGGCTGCGGCCCGGCCCTGGCCAAGGCGTGTCCCGCCGCCGTGCCGGGCGCTGCGCTGGTGGAGGTGTTCGACACCGAGCTGCCGTTGGACTTGCAGGCCGAGCGGGTGCGTCTCACGGCGCGACAACGCGCGCCGCTGGTGCTGTGCGGCGAGGCGCTGGCGCAGGCCGACGGCAGCCGCCTGTTGATCCTGCGTGCCGATCTGCACCACACCCAGGAGATGGCAGCGCTGGGCCTGGGCCTTGACGATCTGCCGCCGCACGATGCCACGGCCGAGCTGATGCTGGTGCGCCGCAGCGGCCAGTTGGCCCAGCAGGGCTTGCGCGATGCGCTCGACCAGGCCCAGCACCAGTGCGACGACCACGCCGCGATGCTGCAGCTCGCCGCTGGAGGGGTGCTCTACTTCGATCCCCAGGGCCGCCTTGGCCATTGCAATGCCGCGCTGGAAAACATCCTGGAGCTGCCCTGTGCCGAGCTGGCTGGCTTGCCGCTGGCGCGCATGGACGAGGTGCTATGCAGCAACATGGTGGGCATCGAGCCGTTGCCGCGCGTGCTGGAACAACTGGCTGAAGAGGTGCTGCGCCCGGTAGCGCAGCGCTACGGCAATCTGCTGCAGCCGGGGTGGGGGCCCGCCGAGATGCCCACCCGCACCGTGCAGCTCACACTGCCTGATCGCAAGTTTGTGCGCATCGGCGCGCGCGCCGGGCGGGATGGTGCGGTGATCTTCTGCTTCACTGACATCACCCGCGAGACCGAGATCGATCGCATGAAGAGCGACTTCCTCGCCACTGCGGCACATGAATTGCGCTCGCCGATGGTCAGTGTGATCGGCTTCACCGAGCTGCTGCTGACGCGCACCTACGCGCCCGAGAAGCAGCGCGACATGCTGGGTACCGTGCACCGGCAGGCCAACGTACTGGTGGGGCTGGTGAACGAACTGCTGGATCTGTCGCGCATCGAGGCCCGCCGCGGGCAGGACTTCGAAGTCAAACGCTGCCGGCTGCTGCCCGTGATCGAGCAGGCCGCAGCCACGCTGTTGATCCCCAACGAGCAGCGCAAGGTGCGATTGGGCTTCGAGGCCGATGCGTCGGGCGACGCCGCGCATCGCTGGGCCCAGGCGGAGATCTGCGTCGATCCAGAAAAGCTCGGCCTGGCGTTGAGCAACGTGCTGTCGAATGCCTTCAAGTACTCGCCGCAGGGTGGTGACGTGCAGATCTGGGTGCGCGGCGCTGATCTCGAAGGCCAGCCGGCCGTGGCCATCGACGTGATCGACCAGGGTATCGGCATGACGCGCGACCAGATGGCGCGGCTGTTCGAGCGGTTCTGGCGCGCCGAACCCAACGGGCCCATTCCGGGCACCGGGCTGGGCCTGTGCTTGGTCAAGGAGATCGTGGAGCTGCAGGCGGGCCGCGTCGATGTCGACAGCCTGCCTGGCCGCGGCACCCGGGTGAGCCTGACGTTGCCGCTGCCGGCGGACAATCCGGACGATGCGCCCGCTGCCGATGACCCCGCCACCAGCGGCCGCGCCGGGAGCGCACCGTTCCCGGCCACCGTGTGAGCATCGTGCGCCGGGAACATCTTTCTTTACACAGCGAGCACACACCCTCCACCGTGGCGCGGCACCATCTTGCACTGTGATCTTGCGGTGTTGGCCTATGCTTATTGCTGGCCAGTCCGTCAGGTCTGTTTTTCCCCGCCGTTGATCCGGCCTTCTGCCCGGTCTTGTGCCGCACGCTCCCGTGAAGACTTCCGTTGCCGACACCCTGAACCCCGCCCCGACCGTTACCACCGCTGCCGCTCGGGTGCTGATGATCGATGACGACCTGCGCCTCTCCGGCATGGTGCGAGACTACCTGCAGGCCGGTGGCTTCCAGGTCAGCACGGCGGGCGACCTGGCACGCGGGCGGGCCCTGCTGCAGCGCGAGAGCTTCGACGCCCTGGTGCTCGACCTGATGCTGCCCGATGGCGATGGGCTCGACCTCACCCGAGAGCTGCGTTCGGATGCTCGGCTGAAGTCGTTGCCGCTGCTGATGCTCACCGCCCGCGGCGAGCCAATGGACCGCATCGTGGGCCTGGAAATCGGTGCAGACGACTACCTGCCCAAGCCCTTCGAGCCCCGCGAACTGCTGGCGCGCTTGCGTGCCCTGCTGCGGCGCGCCCAGCCGGCGGTGGAAGACCAGACGCTGCATTTCGGCCGCCTGGAGATTGACCCGGGTGCGCGGCAGGTGCGCATCAGCGGTGAGATCCGCGAGCTCACCAGCTACCAGTTCGACATCCTGATGGTGCTGGCGCAGAGCCCCGGCCGGGTGCTGTCGCGCGACCAGATCATGGATGCGCTCAAGGGCCATCCGATGGACGCGTTCGATCGCAGCATCGACGTGCATGTGTCGCGCATCCGCAGCGTCATCGAGGACGACCCGAAGACGCCGCGCCGCATCCTCACCGTGCGTGGCGCCGGCTACGTGTTTGCGCGCAAGCAGGACAGCGATGGCGTTTGATGCGCATCCGCAGCCTCTATCTCAACATTTACCTCACCGTGGTCACGGTGCTGCTGGTGTTCGCGCTGGTGGCCGGCGTGATGGTGCGCCGGCACGGCGAGGCCGAGCGGGTGCGCATCGAAGCCGCGATGGCCGAGCGCAGCGCGGCCTGGGCCGGCTTGATCGAAAAGAGCCTGCCGCCTGCCACGGCTGATGCGGCCGAGCAGCGTGCTGCCCTGGTCGAGGCTGGCGAACGCCTGCACACCGAACTCGCTTTGGAGACCGCCGATGGCCGCCGCCTGGCCGCCACGATGTACTTCGATGCTGACGTATCGCGGCCTGACCGTCGCGGCCCGCCCACCACGCGGGTGCGCTTTGCGGATGGCCGCGTGCTGGTGGTCATGCCGCCGCGTCCGCCGTGGGGGCGCGACAGGGACAGAGAGCGGGGCAGAGACCGAGCTGGCGACCAGGACGGCGCCCGCCCGGGTCATCCACAGCCCGGCGAGGGTCGGCTGGCCGATCGCGAGGCGAGTGGTCCGCCCGAAGGTGGGCCTCCGTCGTGGAAGTCCTTCGGCCCGCGTGAGCCGCATGTGCACGGGCCGGGGGGCGAGCGCCTGCCGTTGGGGTCGCCCTGGGCATGGGTGCGCGGCTGGTTCGACGAAGGGTTGATCCTGCTGGGCGTGCTGTTCGTGGCGATTGCCGCGGGCTCCTACCCGGTGGTGCGACGCCTCACGCGCCGGCTGGAGGCCTTGCGGCGTGGGGTCGAGGCCTTTGGGGCCGGCGCGCTGGACTACCGCGTGCCGGTGCAGGGCAGCGACGAGGTCAGCGCCGTGGCCACCAGCTTCAATCAGGCGGCACAGCGTGTTGAAGACCTGGTGCGTGCGAACCGCTCGCTGCTGGCCAATGCCAGCCATGAGCTGCGCTCGCCGTTGGCTCGTATGAAGATGGCGGTGTCGATGCTGGAATCGTCGGCCGAGGCCGATCGTCCCGCGCTGCGCGAGGAGATCGACCGCGACATCCGCGAGCTCGACGCCCTGGTGGAAGAGGTGCTGCTGGCCAGTCGCCTCGACGCCCAGGCCGCCATGGCGGACGACCCGGTGGACGTGCCGGCCGTCGTGGCCGAAGAGGCCGCCCGCATCGGCGCCGAGGTGGACGTGTCGTCCGCGGCCGTGCAGGCGCGTCTGGCGGGCGATGAGCGCTTGTTGCGCCGCGCCGTGCGCAACCTGCTGGAAAACGCGCGCCGGTATGGCGGCGACGAGGTGCTGGCCGAAGTCAGCGCCAGTGAGCAGGGCATGACGGTGCGCGTGTGCGACCGCGGCCCCGGCGTACCCGATGACCAGCGCGAGCGCATCTTCGAGCCCTTCTACCGCCTGCCCGGCCACAGCGAGCGGGCGGGTGGCGTGGGCCTGGGTCTGTCGCTGGTGCGCCAGATCGCGCAGCGCCATGGCGGTAGTGTGCGCTGCGAGCCGCGTGAAGGCGGTGGTAGCTGTTTTGTGTTGTCGGTGCCGCTGAAGCGGTGAAACGCTGATGCGTTGCGCTGGCATGCCCAGCTGTCAAGTCGGTGGGTTGATGTCGGTTTGTCGGCCCACACGGCGCAGCAGCGCCGCCAGTGCCAGCGCAGCCAGCGTGAGGCCACCCGTGGCCGCTACCCAGAAGCCGTTGGCACCGCGCACGGCAGCAGGCCAGTCGGCGGGCGCCAGAAAGGCCAGCGTATAGCCGCCACTCAGGCCGATGCCCCACAGCGCAGCGGCGTAGACCACCATCGGCAGCGTGGTCACATGCCAGGCGCGCAGCGCGAAGGCGGCCACCGTCTGGGCCGCATCGGCCACATGGCACAGCGCCGCCCAGGCCACCAGAGGCAGTGCCAGGGCGACCACCGCTGCATCGCCGGTGTAGCCGCGCACCAGCCACGGCCGCAGCAGAAACACCAGCCCACCGGCCAGCACTGCGATCAGCACCGACAGCTCCACGCCATGCCAGCCCAGGCGCCGTGCATCGGCCAGCCGTCGGGCGCCGATGGCCTGCGCGACCAGCGTGCTGCTGGCATTGGCCAGCGCCAGCGGCATCATGAACAGCAGGCCGGTGAGGTTGGCCGCAATCTGGTGGCCGGCCACAGGCAGCGTGCCCAGGCGGGCGATGAAGATGGCCATGAAGGTGAAGCCTGTCACCTCGATCAGCATCGACGCCGCAATGGGCAGGCCCAGCCGCAGCTGCTGGCCCAAGGCCTGGCGGTGCAGCGATTGCAGGCGCCAGCGCGGCAGGTGATAGGGCTGGTAGAACGGGTCGATCTGCAGCAGGGCCCAGCCCAGCACGGCTTCGAGCCAGTTGACGATCACCGTGGCCCAGGCGCAGCCCACCACGCCCATGGCCGGCAGCGGCCCCCAGCCGAACACCAGCACGATGGACAGCGGCACCTTCAACGCAAAGCCACCCAGCTGCAGCGCCATCACGGCCTTGGGCCGCGAGACGGCCGTGTTGAAGGCCCGGTAGGCGGTGAACCCCAGCCCCGCTGGCACGGCCCAGGCCAGCACGCGCAGGTAGGCCTGCACCCGATCAGCCACATCGGCCTCGGCGTGGGCCAGGGCCAGAAAGGGCTCGGGCCACAGCAGCAGCGCCACCCCTGGCAGGCTGAGCCCCAGGCTCAGCCACACCGCCTGGTGAAACTGCGCCCCGGCGCGCCGCAGGCGGCCGGCACCCTGCAGCCGCCCGGCCAGCGGGCCCAGCGCCAGCATCACGCCCATCAAGGCAACGAACACGGTGATGTAGGCGGCCGAGCCGATGGCCAGTGCGGCCAGGTCGATGGGGCCCACGCGGCCGGCCAGCACCGTGTCGACGGTGGAAAAGCCGAGCACCGCCAGCTGCCCGACGAAGACCGGCCAGGCCAGCCCGAGGATGGCCCGCGCGTCACGCAGCCAGACATGCGTGTGGGCACCTGCGGGCCGGGCCTCAGCCACGGGGTGGTGTGGCGGCGTCGGGGGCGTCAGCAGGCGGTGGGGTGAGGCTGCCGGCGTCGGGGTGATCGGTGCCGCTGGCCTGCCGGGCACGCTCGGCATAGCGGTTGAAGCGCCAGGCCGTGCCTTCCTGCGTGATGCGGCGCCACACGGCCCGCTTGGCCGGCGGGTCCATCGTGGGCCAGGCCTGCACTTCCTCGAAGCTGCGGCCGCAACCCTTGCAGGTGGCATCGCCTTGGGTGGTGGAGCAGATCGCGATGCACGGCGCATCGGGCGTGTGGCCGTACCAGCCCAGCCAGGCCGCGCGGGCGCGCTCGGGCATGCTGGTGAAGTCGCACTGGGTTTCGCGGTAGTACACCATCAGCCCGTAGACCTCGCCGAGCGCCTGTACCTCGGCACAGGCCGTGATCATGTCGTCGGAGGGACGCTGATCGCGCCACCAGTTGATGGCGTTTTCGATGTCGGTGATGTGGATGCCTGCCATGCCTGCCTAGAACTACGCGGAACTGCGCTGCCTCAGCGTGAGGGGCGCGAAGAATAGCGTGTTTGCGGCGCGCGGGCATGAAAAAGGGCGCCGCCGTTGCCGGCTGCGCCCTCAGGCATCGGGCTGGCGTTCAGCGCGAGAAGAACTGGCCCATCACCTGGGTGGCCAGGCTGCCTAGATCGGCGCCGCCTTGCGGCATCTGGCCCTGCGGCGTGAGCGCATCCACGGCCTGCGGCAGGATCTGCGACAGCTGTGAGGCGGCGCTGCCGGCGTCCAGGCCCATGGCTTTGGCCAGTTGGCCCAACGTGTCTCCACCCAGCGCGTTGCTCAGCTGATCGGGCGAGACGGCCTGGTTCGGGCCGGTCGACACCCATGACGCCACGGCATCGCCGAGGCCGCCTTGCTGCAGCTTGCCCAGCAGGCTGCCGAGGTCGAGCCCCTGGCCGCCACCCTGGCCCTGGGCCAGCAGGCTCAACAGCACGCCCATCAAGTTGCCGCCCGCAGGCGCCCCAGCCCCATTGCCACCAGCACCTGCTACGGCGCCCAGAACAGAATCCAGCAGTCCCATAAGTCCTCCGTCAAAAGAGAAGCGCCCGTTGGGCGAGGAATTGCACTGTGGCGTCGTTTGTGTGGTTTGTCACGTCTTTTTGGTGCGACAAGTTCTGCGCGACAACGCTCAGTCCTGCGCGGCCACCAGGTCGGCCAAGGCCTGGGCGAGCTGCTCGGCGCTGACCTCGGCCGGGCGGCTGGCCGGTGCGTCGACCAGGGCGGCTGCGCCCTCCGTCTTGAGGCGTTTGACCCAGGCACCGGCGGCACGGCCTTCGTCGAAGCCTTCGCTTTGAAGCAGCAGTTGGCCATCGGCAGCCTGCAGCTTGAAGTAGAAGCGGCCATCGCCTTCACGGTACTGCTTGAAGCTGGGCAGGTGGGCAGCCGCCTTGGCGGCGGTGGCCTTGGCGCTGCCGATGTTCACTGCGCGCATCGGCCGCAGGCCCACGGCATCACGCAGCGAGGCCAGGGCCGGGCGCGCCACGGCGCGGGCCTTGGCGGCGCCGGCCTGCAGGATGGCTTCGATGTGGTCGGGGTGCGCCATCAGCTCAGCGTAGCGGGCGCGCAGCGGGCTGAGCTGAGTCTCGATCTGGTGCACCAGGCGCTGCTTGGCTTCGCCCCAGGCCAGGCCGGCTTGCAGGTCGGCGCGGAAGGCATGCCGTTCATCGGCGGTGGCGAAGGCGTCGAAGAGCGCGGTCAGGGCGGTGCTGTCGGGGTCTTTGGGTTCACCCGGCAGGCGCGAGTCGGTGACGATGCGGGCCACGGCCTCCCTCAACCCTTTCGCGCCGCCTTCGAACAGCGGCACGGTGTTGTCGTAGCTCTTGGACATCTTGCGCCCGTCCAGCCCCGGCAGCGTGGCCACCTCGTCGTCGATGTTGGCCTCGGGCAGCACGAACAGCTCGCGGCCGCGGCCGAAGAGGTGGTTGAAGCGCTGCGCCACATCGCGCGCCATCTCGATGTGCTGGATCTGGTCGCGGCCCACCGGCACGCGGTGGGCGTTGAACATCAGGATGTCGGCCGCCATCAGGATGGGGTAGCAGAACAGGCCCATCGTGACACCGGCATCAAGGTCTTCACCAGCGGCGGCATTGGCATCGGTGCTGGCCTTGTAGGCATGGGCGCGGTTCATCTGGCCCTTGGCGGTGACGCAGGTGAGCAGCCAGTTCAGCTCGGTGATCTCGGGGATGTCGCTCTGGCGGTAGAAGGTGACACGTTCGGGGTCGAGCCCCGCGGCCAGCCAGCAGGCGGCGATCTCCAGGCGCGAGCGTTCGATGCGGTCGGGGTCGTCGCACTTGATGAGCGCGTGGTAGTCGGCCAGGAAGAAGAAGCTTTCCACGCCAGGTTCGCGGCTGGCCGCGATGGCCGGGCGAATGGCGCCCACATAGTTGCCCAGGTGCGGGGTGCCGGTGGTGGTGATGCCGGTGAGGACACGTTGCGTCATGGGTGGGCTGCTGCAGTGGCTTAGGGGCGGGAAAGAGCGTGCGATTCTAGGAGGCATGGGCCCAGCGCCAGGGCGGGGTGGCTACACTCCCGGCCCGATGAAACGACTCGTGATCCTGATTTCCGGCCGGGGCTCCAACATGGAGGCCATTGTCGAAGCCGCTGCGGCGGAGCACTGGGCAGCCCAGGTGGTGGCCGTGGTGAGTGACCGGCCCGATGCGGCGGGGCTGGCTTGGGCCGCTGCGCGCGGCATCCGGGCGGTGGTGGTTGATCGCAGCCAGCATGCGGTCCGTGCCGACTTCGATCGCGCCCTGTTGCTGGCCGTGCAGGCGTTGCAGCCTGACCTGGTGGTGCTGGCGGGCTTCATGCGCATCCTCGGCGAGCCGTTTGTGCGTGCCTTCGAAGGCCGCCTGCTCAACATCCATCCGTCGTTGCTGCCGGCTTTCCCTGGCCTGCACACGCACCGCCGCGCGCTGGAGGCCGGTTGTACCGTGGCCGGCGCCACCGTCCACTTTGTGACGCCCGCGCTCGACCACGGCCCCATCGTGATCCAGGCCGCTGTGCCGGTGCTGCCCGGCGACACCGAGGCCACGCTGGCCGCGCGCGTGCTGGCGCGCGAGCACCAGATCTATCCGCTGGCCGTGCGCTGGTGGGTGGAGGGTATGCTGTCCATCGAAGGGCTGCGGGTGCGCCACCGTGATGGCGCGCCGCAGTTCCTCATCGCCTGACCTGAGCCGGAAACCACCATGAACCCCAAAGCCCTGCTGGGCCTGTGTACCAACCTCCTGTGGGAGGTGCTGCGCTTTGAAGCGCCGGCCGACTCGGTGGTGTCCCACTTTTTCCGCCGCGAGCGGGCCCTGGGCGTGCGTGAGCGCGCCACCTTGGCTGAGACCACCTACGCCGTGCTGCGCGAGCGCCTGCTGTGGCAGCACTTGGCGCAGTCGGGCCAGGGCACGCTGGAGCGTCGCCTGGCCATCCTGGCCTGGCGCGGCAACGACAGCTTCCTGCGCGCTGCCCTGGCGCCCGAAGAGGGGACCTGGCGCACCCAGGTGCTGGCACTCGACCGCACCGGTTTGCCTGATCGCCTGCGCCACAACCTGCCTGAGTGGCTGGCCCAACGGCTGCAAGCCGAACTGGGCGATGAATTCTGGCCGTTGGTCGACAGCCTCAACCAGTCGGCGCCGCTGGATCTGCGGGTGAACCTGCTCAAGTCCAAGCGGGAGACGGCCGCTGCCGCGCTGCTGGAAGCCGGCATTGAATCGAAGGAGACGCCGCATTCGCCGTGGGGCCTGCGGCTCGACGGCAAGCCGCAGCTGCAGAAGTCGGACGCCTTCATGCGGGGCGACATCGAGGTGCAGGACGAAGGCAGCCAGTTGCTGGCCCTGCTGACCGAAGCGCGCCGCGGCGAGATGGTGGTCGATTTCTGCGCCGGTGCCGGTGGCAAGACGTTGGCGCTGGGCGCGATGATGCGCAACACCGGACGGCTGTATGCCTTTGATGTGTCGGCCCACCGGCTCGATGCGCTCAAGCCGCGGCTGGCCCGCAGCGGGTTGTCCAACGTCTACCCGGCCGGCATCAGCCATGAGCGCGACGAGCGGGTCAAGCGCCTGGCCGGCAAGATCGACCGCGTGCTGGTGGATGCGCCGTGCTCGGGCCTGGGCACGCTGCGACGCAATCCCGATCTGAAGTGGCGCCAGTCACCCGAGGCGTTGGGCGAGTTGACGGTGAAGCAGGCGGCCATCCTGGCCAGTGCGTCGCGCATGGTGAAGTCGGGCGGGCGGCTGGTATATGCCACCTGCAGCCTGCTGGGCGAGGAAAACGAGGCCATCGCCGAGGCGTTCAGCGCGGCGCATCCGGCCTTCGAGCGGGTGGACGCAGCCGAGATCCTGGTGCGCCAGGGTGTGGCCCATGGCGCCGAGCTCACCCGGGACGGCATGCTGCGGCTGTGGCCGCATCGGCATCACACCGATGGCTTCTTTGCGGCGGTCTGGCAGAAGCGCTGATAGAAGTGCTGATCACGGGGCCGTGCCGGGCGTTGCGAGGTGACGCCAGACGTTGCGTTGCCTCAAGCGAAGGGTCTGCTGGGGCCGCTCTGGCCAGGCCAGGGCAATCCCGGTCAAGTTGGCGGGTCTTCAAAAAAAGACAACCGTATATAATTGGTCCCGTGCCGTCTGAGCTTGGCCGTTGAGGCCGGTTGCAGGGGCGCCGCAGGGACTGCGATCGGTCCCGACCTGCCCGCTTCGGGCTGGCCAGTGCTTGTGCCACCCTTGACCTGAAAGCTTCCGCATGATCGACCTCGCGCAGATCTTGGCCTCCCTGGTGAGCTGGTTGTCTGACGGCCTGCTCCACGCCTCGGCTTGGCAGATCGTGCTCTTCACCCTGGTGGCCACGCACATCACGATTGCTGGGGTGACGATCTACCTGCATCGTTGCCAGGCCCACCGCGCGCTCGACCTCGGGCCGATCCCGTCGCACTTCTTCCGCCTGTGGCTGTGGCTCTCCACGGGCATGGTCACCAAGCAGTGGGTGGCTATCCACCGCAAGCACCACGCCAAGTGCGAGACGGTGGACGACCCGCACAGCCCCGTCACCAAGGGCATCAAGACCGTGTTGCTGCAGGGCGCTGAGCTGTACCGCGGCGAAGCCAAGAACCAGGAAACCATCCGCAAGTACGGCCATAACACGCCCGATGACTGGGTGGAGCGCAACGTCTACAGCCGCTTCTCGTGGCAGGGCGTGGGCCTGATGCTGATCCTTGACGTGCTGATGTTTGGCGCCGCCGGCCTCACCGTGTGGGCCGTGCAGATGCTGTGGATTCCCATCACCGCGGCCGGCATCATCAACGGCATCGGCCACTACTGGGGCTATCGCAACTTCGAGGCCGCGGACGCGTCGACCAATGTGATCCCCTGGGGCATCATCATCGGCGGCGAAGAGCTGCACAACAACCACCACACCTACCCGACCTCGGCCAAGCTGTCGGTGAAGCCGTACGAGTTCGACATTGCCTGGGGCTACATCCGCGCCATGGAGATGGTGGGCTGGGCCAAGGTGCGCAAGACACCGCCGCAGTTGCGCCTGGGCAGCATCAAGCCGGTGGCCGACAACCAGACGCTGGAAGCCCTGATCGCCAACCGCTACGAGGTGATGGCGCGCTACGCCGTCGAGCTCAAGCGGGCTTGCACCAGCGAGCTGAACAAGCTCAAGTCCCAAGGCAGCGCCGATGCCAAGCGTTTGGCTGCGCTAGAGACAGCGCAGCGCTGGTTGCACCGCGATGTCGAGAAGATTCCCGCCGCTGTGAAACCGCAGCTGGCCAGCGTTGTCGACCAGAGTGCGTCGCTGGCCAAGCTGGTGAGCATGCGCGAGGAGTTGCGTGGTCTTTGGACCCGCACCAACGTGTCGGCCGAGCAACTGGTGGCCGATCTTCAGGCCTGGTGCCGCAAAGCCGAGGACAGCGGGATCGCCGCGCTGCAAGAGTTCGCCATGCGTCTGCGCTCGGCGCGGGCCTGAGCTGCAGGCACCTAACTGCCGCACAGGCCGCGCCGCGAGGCGCTGCGATCATCAAGAGCCCGGTTGGCAACAGCTGCCGGGCTTTTTTGTTGGCTGTGGCTCAGTGATCGTCCGTCGTCCACTCCAGCACATGGGCGAAGCGTGGCGCCGGGTCTGGCGCGGCGGTGGGCTGGTCGTCTGACCGGTTCTGGGCGATGGCGTGCAGCAGCAGAAGGTCCTCGAACGTGGCGAGGTCCCACGTGGGGCCGGTGGTGCCGGCGAGCCAGTCTTCGAGTTGTTGAACCACATCGGGCGACTGCCAGGCGAGGCTGACCTGGGCGAGTAAGTCGGGCTGATCCAGCAGCGACTTGCCGGTGACGCACAGGCCGCCCACGGTGGGCAGGTGTACGCGGTAAAGCGTCTGCAACTGGCTGATCAGCCGCGCTGCTTCACTGCGTTGGCCAAGGCGCTCGTAGAGCGCCAGCAGTTGCAGCAGCAGCCAGGGGTTCTTGGCTGGGCCAGCGTCCAATGATTTTTCGAGCAGGTTGACGGCCACGCCGATGTAGCCGTCCTGCACCAACTGGTCGACCTGGCAGGTGAACACCGCAGCCCCTGTGTCGGCCAGCGATGCGCCACCGTGGGGGACGACGGTGGGCGGGATCAGTGCCAGGCTCAGTTCGCCGATGGGGCTGGCCACCGGAAGGGTTGGCGCGGGCTTTGTGTCGACGGTGGCTTGCGGTGCGAGGTCGGCTGCCGGCGCTGGCGGGGCGATCGTCTTTGGGGTCTGTACGGCCGCCAGCGGGGCGGAGGCCGTGGGGAGGTTCGTGGGCGATGGGGCCACGGGCTGCGTGATGTCCATCGTCTTGATGCGCGGCATCGTCGCGCTGCGCCAGCGGCGCACGAGCGGAACCAAGCCCAGCAGTGGAAGGGCCAAGCAGAGGAAGGCCGCTTGTTGCCATGCCGAGCTTTCATCGTACGCCGTGCTGCTGGCTACCGCGTGCGCCGGGGCCGGCTGCCGCGCCATGGCAAGCTCCTGGCGAAGGCGCGTGACCTCAGCTTGGAGGGCGCTTGGCTCGCTTTCGCCGGGCGCTTTGTCGGGCGCTTTGCGGGTTGTTGAAACGGTGGCGGTGCTGGGCCTGCTGGCGGCGTGCATCGCGGTCGTGACGGCCGTTGGCCTCGCCTTCGTGGGTGCGGCCGACGTTGGCGGCGTGCGACTCGCCAACGGTGCGGCGGATGATCGAGCGGGGTGCGCCGTTGGTGTCGCCGATCGTGGGTGGTGCGCTGGTGCGGCCAGGGTGGCCTCCAGCACGAACTCGCGTTCGAACCGCGCGGGGCACCTCAAAACGATGCGAGCCAACACGGCCCGGTCTTCGACGACATGGGGGTGGCGGAACAGCACTTCGTGCCAGCCCGCACGCTCAGCCGGCGTGAGCGTGATCTGCATGTCGTCCGCCACCAGATGGGCGTGGCCGTTCTGGAAATCGGCCTCGATGCAGGCTGCCACATGGGCGCTGTTCAGCGGGGTTTCGGTGCGCACCAGCAGCCGCAGCGCAAAGGGCTGGTGCAAGGCGAGTTGCGCGCTGGCGGGATCAATCGACTGCGCATGCGCGGCCGATCCGATCACCAGACAGAGAAGCATGGCAAGGCTGCGAGCAACGCAGATGCAGGACATGGCGGCCTCCTGTTTGCAATCTCTTACAACTGCAGGGGTGGCGACTCTATGTCTGCATGGGGGCGCTTGTCGAGCGTTTAGCGATCCCTCTTTAGAGGGAATGTCGGTCGGCTCGCTTTGTGATGAATGTCTCAGCCTGTCAAACAAAAAGCCCGCACGGCGGGCCGGCGGGCTCTTGCGCTGAGGCGTCAAGCCGCGGTTGCGGCCTGGCGCTGTGAAGCATCACTTCAGCTTGATTTCCTTGTACAGCACGTGCTTGCGTGCCTTCGGATCGAACTTCATGAATTCCAGCTTTTCGGGCGTGGTCTTCTTGTTCTTGTTGGTCGTGTAGAAGTGACCGGTGCCCGCAGTCGATTCGAGCTTGATCTTTTCGCGTCCGCCTTTGGTGGCCATGGTGCTGCTCCGTTCAGAGTTCGCCGCGGGCGCGCAGATCGGCCACGACGGTTTCGATACCCACCTTGTCGATCAGGCGCAGTGCCGCAGTGGACACGCGCAGACGAACCCAGCGGTTCTCGGTTTCGAGCCAGAAGCGACGGTACTGCAGGTTGGGCAGGAAGCGACGCTTGGTTTTGTTGTTGGCATGGGACACATTGTTCCCGACCATCGGGCCCTTGCCCGTGACTTGACAGACGCGTGCCATGACGCTTCTCCGAAACTAGACGATTGGAGGCCGGAAGCCGCTCGGCACTGCCTTGGCAATGCTGCTGCGACTACAGCCGGATGTTCCGCGTCTACGCAACCTGCCGATGTCGGGGCACTCCCCGGATCAGCCGCTGCCTACTTGCCACCCCTCGTTGTCGCCTGGCTGGCAACAACGAAAGAAGGCGGACGCGCCGACAAAGACGACGATTATGCCATAAACCCGCAGGCCGGCATCAAGCCACTTTGCCACCCTGTTCAAGGAAGCGCTGCGCATCGAGGGCGGCCATGCAGCCGGTGCCTGCCGAGGTGATGGCCTGACGGTAGACATGATCCTGCACGTCGCCGGCGGCAAACACGCCCGGCACGCTGGTCATCGTGGCAAAGCCGTTCAGGCCCGAGCGGGTGACGATGTAGCCGTCCTTCATCTCCAGCTGGCCCTGGAAGATGTCGGTGTTGGGCTGGTGGCCGATGGCGATGAAGCAGCCCTTGAGGGTGAGGTCCGTCGTGGCGCCGGTGTCGACCTGCTTCAGGCGCACGCCGGTCACGCCGGTGGCATCGCCCAGCACTTCGTCCAGCACATGGAAGGTGTGCAGTGCCATCTTGCCGGCGGCCACCTTCTCCTGCACCTTGTCGAGCATGATGGCTTCGGCGCGGAACTTGTCGCGGCGATGGATCAGGTGCACTTTGTTGGCAATGTTCGACAGGTACAGCGCCTCTTCGACCGCGGTGTTGCCGCCGCCCACCACGCAGACATCTTCACCCCGGTAGAAAAAACCGTCGCAGGTGGCGCAGCCGCTCACACCACGGCCCATGAAGGCTTCTTCCGACGGCAGGCCCAGGTACTTGGCCGAGGCGCCGGTAGCGATGACCAGTGCGTCGCAGGTGTACTCGCCGCTGTCGCCCTTCAGCGTGAAAGGCCGCTGGGTCAGATCGACTTGATTGATGTGGTCAAACACCATCTGGGTCTGGAAGCGCTCGGCATGCTGCTGGAAACGCTGCATCAGGTCCGGGCCTTGCACGCCGGCCACGTCAGCAGGCCAGTTGTCGACTTCGGTGGTGGTCATCAATTGCCCGCCTTGGGCCATGCCGGTGATCAGCACGGGTTTCAGGTTGGCGCGGGCAGCGTAAATCGCAGCGGTATATCCGGCTGGGCCGGAGCCGAGGATCAGAACTTGGGCGTGCAGCTTGGTGGCGCTCATGGTGTATTTGCAACTGGGTTGATCCGGCGCTCTGGTTAAGCCTCCGGAGAAGTGCGATGGTCAATACCCCTAAGCTTGGGGTAGAGTCCGCGCGCGTGGAAGTTTTGACGCGATCGGCTCCTGTGCGACAGGAGGGATTCTCGGTGCGCCCGGAAAAACGGGGTCTGCACGGAGCTGGTGCGCGTGGGCGTGGGTCATCGATGGGATTGTAGGAACGGTGACTCGTTCTCGCCAGGCAACCACTTCAATATCAACGATAGAGAACTAACGCAGGAGTGCTTTGATGGCAATGCTCTCGAATCTGGACTTGATTCGCCGTGTGCCCTTGTTTTCGATGCTGACGACCGACCAGGCGCAGGTCATCGCCGATGGCGTGATCAAGCGTCGTTTCCGCCGTGGCGAGATCATCGTCGAGCAGGGCCGCAAGTCGGACGCGCTCTTTATCCTGCTGTCTGGCCGGGCGCGCGTGATCACCTCCGATTCCCGGGGCCGTGAAGTCATCCTGGCCGTGCTGGAGCCGGGTGATTACTTGGGCGAAATGAGCCTGATCGACAACGAGCCGCATTCCGCCACCGTACGGGCTGAAGTGCAGACCGATGTGCTGGTGCTGGGGCGTTCGGAGTTTGGGGCCTGTCTGCCCGAGAACTCCAGCCTCTCTTACGCCATCCTGCGCGGGCTGGTGGCCCGCCTGCGCAATGCTGATCGCCAGATCGAGTCGCTTGCGCTGCTGGATGTCTATGGCCGTGTTGCCCGTGCGCTGCTGGACATGGCTCAGGAAGAAGATGGTCTGCGCATCATTCGCCAGAAGGTGTCGCGCCAGGATCTGGCCAAAGTGGTGGGCGCCTCACGCGAAATGGTCAGCCGCGTGATGAAGGATCTGGAAGAGCGCGGTCTCATCCAGACCCAGGACAACGGCTGGGTACAGCTCACCGAGAACCTCGCCACGCAGTGACGGGTGCCACGGTCCGGCGCGACGTAACACGCGTGCACCGGACCGCCTGAACTGATCGCGGACAATGGCTGTATGACCTATCCGCTTGGATCCCTGCGCTCCTCCGGCGCGAGCGAGCGCCCGTCCCGTTCGCGCAAGTCGGCCGGTGCGGCCGAAGAAACCTCCGTCTCCTGGCAGATGCAGTTGCTGGTGGCCGGCCTCGGCTTGGCGCTGCTGCTCTGGCTGATCGCCATGGTCAGCCACGACCCGGCTGATGCTGCCTTCTCCACCACCGGCCAGGGCGGCCTGCCGCACAACCTGGTGGGCTCGGTCGGTGCCTGGGTGTCTGATCTTTCCTATGTGCTGCTCGGCCATTCGGTCTGGTGGTTGATCGCCTTTTCTGCGCGACGTTGGTTGTCGGCCTTGGCCCAGCTGGTGCGTGCCGAGACGGCCTTCAGCTTCAGCCCCCGCGCCCGCGCGCGGCCGGGCTGGACGCTCTGGGCCGGCTTGGTGCTGCTGCTGTGCGCCAGCTGCGCGCTCGAATGGACACGCCTCTACCGCTTCGAGCTCGGCATGGCAGGTGCCCATGCCGGCGGTGTGCTGGGCGCCGCCCTCGGCCCCTTGTCGATGAAGGCCTTGGGCTTCATGGGCAGCGGCCTGGTCTGGATCGCGCTGCTCGTGCTGGGCGTGGCCTGGGCCTTCCGCTTCTCCTGGATTGAGTTGGCCGAGCACATCGGCGGCTGGATCGAGAGCCTGCGCGAGCGCCGCTTGGAGCGCATCGAGCGCGCCGAAGATGAGCGCATTGGTGAGCGCGCGCTGCGTGATCGAGCCACGACGAAGGAAGCCGAGCGCCAGGTGGTCGAGGTGACGCCGCCGCTGCACATCGAGCCGGCGATGGTCGAGGTGCCCAAGTCCGAGCGTGTGGCCAAGGAGCGCCAGGGCTCGCTGTTCATGGGGCTGGATGATTCCAAGCTGCCCCAGGTCGACCTGCTCGACGCCGCCCAGGGCCATCAGGAAACGGTCACGCCCGAAACGCTGGAGATGACCTCGCGCCTGATCGAGAAGAAGCTGCGCGACTTCGGTGTCGAGGTGCATGTGGTGGCCGCCATGCCCGGCCCAGTGATCACCCGCTACGAGATCGAGCCGGCCACCGGCGTGAAGGGCTCGCAGATCGTCAACCTCGCCAAAGACCTGGCACGCTCGCTCAGCCTGGTCTCCATCCGCGTGGTGGAAACCATCCCCGGCAAGAACTTCATGGCGCTGGAGCTGCCCAATGCCAAGCGCCAGACCATTCGCCTGGCCGAGATCCTGGGCTCGCAGGTCTACAACAATGCGGCCTCGCAGCTGACGATGGGCCTGGGTAAGGACATCGTCGGCGCCCCGGTGGTGGCTGACCTGGCCAAGATGCCGCACGTGCTGGTGGCCGGCACCACCGGCTCGGGCAAGTCGGTGGGCATCAACGCGATGATCTTGTCGGTGCTCTACAAGGCCGAAGCGCGCGACGTGCGCCTGATCCTGATCGACCCGAAGATGCTGGAGATGAGCGTCTACGAAGGCATCCCGCACCTGCTGGCCCCCGTGGTCACTGACATGAAGCAGGCTGCCAACGCGCTCACCTGGTGCGTGGCCGAGATGGAGCGCCGCTACAAGCTGCTCAGCAAGATGGGCGTGCGTAACCTGGCCGGCTACAACAAGAAGATCGCCGAAGCCGCCGAGCGCGAAGAATCGATCCCCAACCCCTTCAGCCTCACGCCCGATGCGCCCGAGCCGCTGGAGCGCCTGCCGCAGATCGTGGTGGTGATCGACGAGCTGGCCGACCTGATGATGGTGGTGGGCAAGAAGATCGAAGAGCTGATCGCCCGCCTGGCGCAGAAGGCTCGCGCCGCCGGCATCCACCTGATCCTGGCCACGCAGCGCCCCAGCGTTGATGTGATCACCGGCCTGATCAAGGCCAACATCCCCACGCGCCTGAGCTTCCAGGTCAGCAGCAAGATCGACAGCCGCACCATCCTTGATCAGATGGGCGCCGAAGCGCTGCTGGGCCAGGGCGACATGCTGTACCTCTCGCCTGGTACTGGCCTGCCCGTGCGGGTGCACGGCGCCTTCGTCAGCGACGACGAAGTGCACCGCGTGGTGCAGTACCTGAAGAGCCAGGGCGAGCCCAACTACATCGAAGGCATCCTGGAAGGCGGCACGCTTGATGGCGATGGCAATGACACCAACGCCGAAGGCGTGGCCGGCGAGGGCGAGAACGACCCGATGTACGACCAGGCCGTGGCCGTGGTGCTGCAGCACCGCCGCGCCTCGATCTCGCTGGTGCAGCGCCACCTGCGCATCGGCTACAACCGCGCCGCCCGCCTGCTGGAACAAATGGAGCGCTCCGGGCTCGTCTCCAACATGGCCACCAACGGCAACCGGGACATCCTTGTGCCGGCCAGCAGTGCTGCCGAATGAGGATCGCGCCGATGATGTTGTCCCGCCGTCTCTGTTTGCTGTTGGCCGGTCTGGCCTTGACCGCCTCGGCCCATGCCGACGCCGTCGATGCCCTCAAAGGCTTTGCCCAGAAGGTGCAATCGGCCCGCGCTGATTTCTCGCAGACTGTCACCTCGCCCGATGGCGCCAAGAAAAAAACGAGCAGCGGCCGCTTCGAATTCCAGCGTCCCAACCGCTTTCGTTTCGACTACCAAAAGCCCTACGAGCAGCTCATCGTGGCCGATGGCCAGAAGGTGTGGCTGTACGACGCCGACTTGAACCAGGTCACCGTGCGCCCCTTGGCCCAGGCCCTGGGCAGCACGCCCGCCGGGGTGTTGGCCGGCGGCGCACTCGATCGCGATTTCACGCTGAAGGCCGAGCCTGATCAAGGCGGCCTGCAGTGGGTGCTGGCCACCCCCAAGCACAGCGAAGGCAGCAGCATCCGCAGCATGCGGGTGGGTTTCCGCGGCGAGCAACTCGCGGCGCTGGAGATCACCGATGCCTTCGGCCAACGATCGCGGCTTGACTTCACCGCGGTGGAAGTGAACCCCAAGCTGGCGGCGCAGCGCTTCCAGTTCCAGGCGCCGGCAGGTGCCGATGTCTTGCAGCAGTAACGCCCTCTCGCCTCCGGCCGTGCGCCGCCTCTCGCCCTGCTCATGGCCGATCTCTTTGACGACGACGCGACCGCCGCTGCCCGCCCCAGCCGCAAGGCGCCGCCCGTGAGCGCCGCACCCGAAGCCCCGCTGGCCGAGCGCCTGCGCCCGCACACGTTGGACGATGTGATCGGCCAGCGTGACTTGCTCGGCCCCGGCAAACCGGTGCGCGTGGCGTTTGAATCGGGCCGCCCGCATTCGATGATCCTGTGGGGCCCGCCCGGCGTGGGCAAGACCACGCTGGCGCGGCTGATGGCCGATGCCTTCGATGCCCATTTCGTGCAGATCTCGGCCGTGCTGGGCGGTGTGAAAGACATCCGCGAAGCGGTGGAAGAAGCCAAGGTGGCGCAGGTCCAGGGCCGCCGCTGCATCGTATTCGTCGATGAGGTGCACCGCTTCAACAAAGCCCAGCAGGACGCCTTCCTGCCTCATGTGGAATCGGGTCTGTTCACCTTCATCGGTGCCACCACTGAGAATCCGTCGTTCGAGGTCAACTCGGCGCTGCTGTCACGCGCCACCGTGCACGTGCTGCAGCCGCTGGACGAGGCCGATCTGCGCACCCTGCTGGCCCGGGCCAGCGCGTTGCTGCAGGCCGTGCCCGCCGACGAAGCCGCCACCGAGCGCCTGATCGCCTACGCCGATGGCGATGCCCGCCGCCTGCTCAACACGTATGAAAACGTGGTGCGCATGGTGGGGTCCGACAAGCCGCTCGACCTGCCTGCGCTGGAGCGCTCCCTCGGTGCCCAACTGCGCCGCTACGACAAAGGCGGCGAACAGTTCTACGACACCATCTCGGCCCTGCACAAGTCGGTGCGCGGCAGCGACCCTGATGCCGCGCTGTATTGGTTCGCCCGCATGCTGGATGGTGGGGTCGACCCGCGCTACATCGCCCGCCGCCTGGTGCGCATGGCCACCGAAGACATCGGCCTGGCTGACCCGCGCGCGCTGCAGATCACGCTCGACGCCACGAATACCTACGAACGCCTGGGCTCCCCCGAAGGCGAACTGGCCCTGGCCAATGCGCTGGTGTACCTGGCCGTGGCCGCCAAGTCCAACGCCGTCTACACCGCCTACAAGGCCGCCCGCGCCTTCGTGCAGAAAGACGGCAGCCGCCCGGTACCGCTGCGCCTGCGCAACGCGCCCACCAAGCTGATGAAATCGCTCGACTACGGCCGCGACTACCGATACGCCCACGACGAAGACGACGCCTTCGCCGCCGGCGAGCGCTACCTGCCCGACGGCCTGGACGACCTGCGCTTCTACCAGCCCGCCCCGCGCGGCCTGGAGCTGAAGATCGGCGAGAAACTTGCTCAGCTCAGAGAACGCAACGAGGCTGCCCGCGCGGCCGCCGCCCCTGGTTCCACAGATGCCCCAGACGCCTGACGCACAGGCGCACCCGAAAGCCCGTCGATGGATGAGTTCGTCCAACAGCTGATCAACGGCCTGGTGCTGGGCTGCATGTACGCCCTGGTGGCCCTGGGCTACACCATGGTCTACGGCATCATCGGCCTGATCAACTTTGCCCACGGCGAGATCCTGATGGTGGGCGCGATGGTGAGCTGGACGGTGGCCACCGCGTTGCAGGCCGCCGGCATCACCTGGCCCGGCTGGGTGGTGATGGTGCTGTCGCTCTTGGCGGCCATGGGCGTGTGCGGTGCCTTGAACTTCGCCATCGAGAAAGTGGCCTACCGGCCGCTGCGCAAGGCACCCCGGCTGGCGCCGCTGATCACGGCGATGGGCATGTCGCTGCTGTTGCAGACGTTGGCGATGATCCTGTGGAAGCCCAGCCCCAAGCCCTATCCCGAGCTGCTGCCGTTTGAGGTGTATGACCTGTGGCCTGATGGCCCGGTGATCAGCCTGGTGCAGCTCTTCATCATCGGCGTCACCAGCGTGGTGCTGGTGGCCTTGTTGTGGCTCGTGCACCGCACCCGCCTGGGCCGCGCGATGCGCGCCACCGCCGAAAACCCGCAGGTGGCGGCGTTGATGGGCGTGCGGCCTGATCACGTGATCTCTGCCACCTTCGTGATCGGCGCCGTGCTGGCCGCGCTGGCCGGGGTGATGTGGGCGGCCAACTACGGCACCGTGCAGCACACCATGGGCTTCATGCCCGGCCTGAAGGCCTTCACCGCGGCCGTGTTCGGTGGCATCGGCAACCTGGGCGGCGCGATGGTGGGCGGCGTGTTGCTGGGCTTGATCGAGGCCTTCGGCTCGGGCTACCTGGGTGCGCTCACCGGTGGGTTGCTCGGCAGCCACTACGCCGACATCTTCGCCTTCCTGGTGCTCATCCTCGTGCTCACGCTGCGGCCCTCGGGCCTGCTGGGTGAGCGGGTTGCTGACCGCGCCTGAACCTCCGACATGAACCAGAACAACAAGCTGTCGCTCTTTCTGCTCGCCGCGCTGGGCCTGCTGGTCGCGCCGTGGATCGCGCAGTTCTTCGGCTCGGGCTGGGTGCGCATCCTCGATGTGGCGCTGCTCTACGTGCTGCTGGCGCTGGGCCTGAACATCGTGGTGGGCTTTGCCGGCTTGCTGGATCTTGGCTACGTGGCCTTCTATGCCGTGGGCGCCTACCTGTTTGCGCTGCTGGCCTCGCCGCAGTTGCTGGAGGCGTTTCCCGCGCTGGCGCAAAGTTTCCCCACCGGCTTGCACATGCCGGTGTGGGTGGTGCTGCCGCTGGGGGCGTTGCTCGCGGCCGGCTTCGGCGTGCTGCTGGGTGCGCCTACGCTCAAGCTGCGGGGCGACTACCTGGCCATCGTCACGCTGGGCTTCGGCGAAATCATCCGCGTGTTCCTCAACAACCTGGAACAGCCCATCAACCTGACTAACGGCCCGCGCGGCATCAGCCACATCGACCCGCTCACCGTGTTGGGCCATCCGCTGTCGCAGCCGCTTGAGATCGGCGGCGTCACCGTGCCTTCGGTAGCGCTTTACTACTACCTGTTCCTGGCGATGGTGGTGCTGAGCGTGGTGGTGTGCCACCGGCTCGAACACTCGCGCATCGGCCGCGCCTGGATGGCCATCCGCGAAGACGAAATCGCTGCCAAGGCCATGGGCCTGAACACCCGCAACCTCAAGCTGCTGGCCTTTGGCATGGGCGCCAGCTTCGGCGGCTTGTCGGGCGTGTTGTTCGCCAGCTTCCAGGGCTTCATCTCGCCCGAGTCGTTCACGCTCACCGAATCCATCATGATCGTGGCGATGGTGGTGCTGGGTGGCCTGGGGCACCTGCCGGGTGTGGTCCTCGGTGCCGTCTTGCTCGCTGCCTTGCCCGAGGTGCTGCGTTACGTGGCCGGCGATGTGCAACGCTGGACGGATGGCCGGCTGGACGCCGCCATCCTGCGTCAGTTGCTGGTGGCCCTGGCGATGATCGGCATCATGCTGTGGCGCCCGCGCGGCCTGTGGCCTGTGCCTGAGCACGGCCGTGCCGCCAAGGAGGCCGCATGAACGCGCCGGTGCTGCACGTCAGCGGGGTCTCCAAGCGCTTCGGTGGCCTGCAGGCGCTCAGCGAGGTGAGCCTCACCATTAAGCGCGGCCAGGTCTACGGCCTGATCGGCCCCAACGGTGCCGGCAAGACCACCTTCTTCAACGTCATCACCGGCCTCTACACGCCCGATGCTGGCCGCTTTGAACTGGCGGGCAAGCCGTATCAACCGCAGCAGGTGCATGCCGTGGCCCGCGCCGGCATCGCCCGCACCTTCCAGAACATCCGCCTCTTCCCCGACATGACGGCGCTCGAGAACGTGATGGTGGGCCGCCACGTGCGCACCCACTCGGGCCTGGTGGGCGCGGTCTTGCGCACCAAAACCTTCCGCGACGAAGAAGCCGCCATTGCCCGCGATGCCCAGGCGCTGCTCGACTACGTGGGCATCGGCGCCGCCGCCCCGGTGCGCGCCCGCACCTTGAGCTACGGCGATCAACGCCGCCTGGAGATCGCCCGCGCCCTCGCCACTGAACCCCAACTGCTGGCGCTGGACGAACCCGCCGCCGGCATGAACGCCACCGAAAAGAACGTGCTGCGCGCCCTGATCGAACGCATCCGCGGCGATGGCCGCAGCATCCTGCTGATCGAGCATGACGTGAAGCTGGTGATGGGCCTGTGCGACCGCGTCAGCGTGCTCGACTACGGCAAGCTCATCGCTGAGGGCACGCCTGCCGATGTCCAGCGCAACCCGTTGGTGGTCGAGGCCTATCTTGGCAAACAGGCCGCAGCGGCTGTGGTGGAGTTGCCCGCATGACCGCACCGTTGCTGTCGCTTCACGACGTGCGTGTGGCCTACGGCGGCATCCAGGCTGTCAAGGGCATCTCACTCGATGTGCGCGCGGGCGAACTCGTCAGCCTCATCGGCGCCAACGGCGCCGGCAAGAGCAGCACGCTCAAGGCCATCACTGGCCTGCAGGCCCTGAACGGTGGCGAGGTGCAGTTCAACGGCCGCCCCGTGCGTGGCCTGGGCACCTGGGACCTGGCCCGTCAGGGCCTGGTGATGGTGCCCGAAGGCCGCGGCATCTTTGCCCGCATGAGCATCGTGGAGAACCTGCACATGGGCGCGCACGTGCGCCGCGATGCCGAGGTGGCGGCCGACCTTGACCGCGTGCTCACGCTGTTCCCCCGCCTGGCCGAGCGTGCCAGCCAACTGGCCGGCACCCTCAGCGGCGGCGAGCAGCAGATGCTCGCCATGGGCCGCGCCCTGATGGCCCGTCCGCGCCTGCTGCTGCTGGATGAACCGTCGATGGGCCTCTCACCCATCATGGTCGACAAGATCTTCGACGTGGTGGCCGACATCCACCGCCAGGGCGTGGCCATCCTGCTGGTCGAACAGAACGCCAGCCGCGCGCTGGCGCTGGCTGATCGTGGCTACGTGATGGACTCGGGCGAGATCACCGTGCAGGGCCTGGGGGTCGATCTGTTGAATGATCCCAAGGTGCGTGCCGCCTACCTTGGCGAGTGAGGCGCCGTGGCGGTCTTTACAGTTTCAGGATTGAAAGCTGAAACGGTAAAGACCAGCGATGACTAGCCGGTGTTGCGCAACCCCGCCGCCACCCCGTTGATCGACAGGTGAATCCCGCGCTGCACGCGCTCGATGGCTGGGTCGCCCTCCTTGCGCTGGCGATAGCGCCGCATCAGCTCCACTTGCAGGTGGTTCAGCGGATCCAGGTACGGGAAGCGGTGCTCGATGGAACGAGCCAACGTCGGGTTGCTGGACAGGCGCTTGTCTTCGCCAGTGATCAGGTGCAGCGCCTTGCCGGCGCGTTCGTACTCGGCCTGGATCAGCGCGAAGATCTTCTTGCCAAGCTTCTTGTCTTCCACCAGTTCCACGTAGCGCGCGGCAATGCCGAGGTCGGTCTTGGCCAGCACCATGTCCAGGTTGGACAGCAGCGTGCGGAAGAACGGCCACTGCTTGTGCATGCGCTGCAACAGCGCCAGCCGCTCAGCGTGGCCTTCGCTCTTGGGCTGGCCCAGGTAGTGCTCGATGGCTGAGCCGAAGCCGCACCAGCCCGGCAGCGCCACGCGGCATTGGCCCCAGCTGAAGCCCCAGGGGATGGCGCGCAGGTCTTCAATCGCGCGGGTGGCCTTGCGGGAGGCCGGGCGTGAGCCGATGTTGAGCTCGGCAATCTCGCGGATCGGCGTGGCGGCAAAGAAGTAGTCGGTGAAGCCCGGGGTCTCGTAGACCAGCTTGCGGTAGGCCGTCATGCTGGCTTCGGAGATGCTCGCTGCGGCTTGCAGGAATGACTTGGGCGCGCTCTTGGTCGGGTGCAGCAGCGTGGCCTCCAGCGTGGCGGCCACCAGCGTCTCCAGGTTGCGCAGGCCGATCTCGGGGTTGGCGTATTTGGAGGCGATCACCTCGCCCTGTTCGGTCAGGCGGATCTGGCCGTTCACCGTGCCCGGGGGCTGCGCCAGGATGGCCTGGTAGCTGGGGCCGCCGCCCCGGCCCACCGTGCCGCCACGGCCGTGGAACAGGCGCAGCGTGATGCCGTGTTGGGCTTTGAGCGCATCGAACTGTTCCACCAGCGCCACCTCGGCGGCATACAGCTCCCAGTTGCTGGTGAAGAAGCCGCCGTCCTTGTTGCTGTCGCTGTAGCCCAGCATGATGTCCTGCTCGCCGCCTGAGCGCTTGATCATCGCGGTGACGCCGGGCAGCGCGTAGAAGGCGCGCATGATGGGCGCAGCGTTGCGCAGGTCGCCGATGGTTTCGAACAGCGGGACCACGATCAGGTCGTTCACCGCTGCGTCGCTGCTGAGCGCGCCACGCATCAGGCCCACTTCCTTCTGCAGCAACAGCACTTCCAGCAGGTCGCTCACGTCTTCGGTGTGCGAGATGATGTAGTGGCGAATCGCCGGGCGGCCATAGCGGGCCAGCATCTCGCGGGCGGTCTCGAAGATGGCCAGTTCAGACTGCGTCCACTCCGAGTAGGTGGCGCCGATCACGCGCAGCGGCCGCGCTTCGTTCAGCAGGCGCAGCAGCAGCGTGCGGCGGGCGGTCTCGTCGAGCGATGAGTAGTCGGCCTCCACCTGCGCCACCTTCAACAGCTCGGCCAGCACGGCCTCGTGTTGATCGGAGCTTTGGCGCAAGTCCACCGTGGCCAGGTGGAAGCCGAACACCTGCACCGCGCGCATCAGCGGCGCCAGCCGGGTGGGGATCAGCGCCTGCGCATGGTGATGGCGCAGCGAGGCTTCGATGATGCGCAGGTCAGCCAGGAAGTCTTCGGCGCAGGCGTAAGGGTTCTGCGGCGGCACGGCATGGCGCAGCGCCTCGGTGCCGGTCAGCTCAAACAGCGTGGCGGCCAGCCGCGCATACATGCCCACCAACGCGCGGCGGTAGGGCTCGTCGTTGCGGTGCGGGTTGTGGTCGGGCGAGCTGTCGGCCAGGGCCTGCATCTCGTTCGTCACGCCGGCCAGCATCTGCGACATCGACAGCTCGGCGCCCAGGTGGTGCACCTCGGTGAGGTAGTAGCGCAGTGCGGTTTCCGATTGGCGCGACAAGGCGTGCTTCAGCGTGCCGGCATTGACGAAGGGGTTGCCGTCGCGGTCGCCGCCGATCCAGTTGCCCATGCGGAAGAAGTTGGCGATGGGATGGCCGGGCAGCGCTTGCTCCACACCGCGGTACAGGCGCGGGATCTGGCGCAGGAAGGTGCTCTGGTAGTAGCTGATCGCGTTTTCAATCTCGTCGGCCACGGTGAGCTTGGTGTAGCGCAGCATGCGCGTCTGCCACAGCTGGGTGACGCGGGCACGCAGCATCTCTTCGTTGTCGTCGCGCTGGGCGCCGGTGTGCAGCTCGTCGCGTTCACTGATCAGCTCGGCGATGGCGCGCTCGGCATCCAGGATGCTCTTGCGCTGCACTTCGGTGGGGTGCGCAGTGAGCACCGGCGAGATGTAGGCGTGGGCCAGGGTCTTGGCGATGTCGGCCGCGCGCAGGTCGGCCTGGGCCAGGCGCTCGAAGCTCAGGGCCAGCGAGCCGATCTGCAGGTCACCTTGGCGTTCGTGCACTTCACGGCGGCGCACGTGGTGGCGGTCTTCGGCAATGTTGGCCAGGTGCGAGAAGTAGCTGAACGCGCGGATCACGCTCACCATCTGGTCGCTGGAGAGGTTCTTCAGCAGCCGGTCGAGCGCCTTGCCGGCACCTTCGTCGCGCTTCAGGCGATAGGCCACCGAGAGCTGGCGCACTTTCTCCACCAGCTCGTAGGCGTCCTTGCCCTCCTGCTCGCGGATCACCTCGCCGAGGATGCGGCCCAGCAGGCGGATGTCTTCCACCAGCGGGCGGTTCTTCTCGGCGGCATCCTCGCGCACGAGGCTGCGGGATGGGCGGGCGCGCACGGGCGCGCGATTCAGAGCGGAAGGCATGTGGGTATGAGGCCAGGTGACAGCGGTTAATGCAATTTTGGCATTGAGTGATGCACGGGAGTCGCAGGCGTGGCATCGCCGACAATCGTGTGATGAGCGCGCAACACTCCCCCTTGATCATCGCCACCCGTGAAAGCCGTCTGGCCCTCTGGCAGGCACATCACGTCCAAGCCTTGCTGCAGCAACATCTGGGCCGCACCGTCGATCTGCTGGGCATGACGACCCGGGGCGACCAGATCCTCGACCGCGCCCTGTCCAAGGTGGGCGGCAAGGGCCTGTTCGTCAAGGAACTCGAAGTGGCGCTGCTCGAAGGCCGCGCCCACCTGGCCGTGCATTCGCTGAAGGACGTGCCCATGGAGCTGGCCGACGAGTTCGTGCTCGCCGCCGTGCTCGCGCGCGAAGACCCGCGCGATGCCTGGGTGTCGCCCCGCTACCCGCGCTGGCAAGACCTGCCGCAGGGCGCCCGCGTGGGCACCTCCAGCCTGCGCCGCGTGGTGCAGCTCAAGGCCTTGCGGCCTGATCTGGAGATCCTGCCGCTGCGTGGCAACCTCGACACCCGCCTGCGCAAGCTGGATGACGGCGAATATGCCGGCATCGTGCTGGCCGCCGCCGGCCTGAAGCGCCTGGGCCTGGGGGATCGCATCGCAGGCGTCTTCAGCACCGACGAGATGTTGCCTGCCGCCGGGCAGGGCGCACTGGGCCTGGAGGTGGTGGCCGCCGATGCGGGCCTGCGACAGGCGCTGGCTGATCTGAACGACCGTGAAGCCTGGCTGGCCACGCATGCCGAGCGGGCCGTGTCGCGCGCGCTGGGCGGCAGCTGCAGCATGCCGCTGGCCGCGCATGCGCAATGGCAGGGCGAGGTGCTCCACTTGCGTGCATTGATCGGCCATCCGCTCGATGCTTCGGTGCCGTTGGTGCGCGCGCAAGCCAGCGCCGCGGTGCAAACGGTGGAGGCTGCGCAAGCCCTGGGCCTGCAGGTGTCTGACGCGCTGCGTGCCGGCGGCGGCGCTGCGCTGCTGCAAGCCCTGGGCTGATCGCCTGCCCGATGGCCTTGATGCAGCCCACCGTGCTGGTGACGCGGCCCGAGCCGCAGGCCAGCGAGTGGGTGGCTGCCTTGCAGGCCCGCAGCCAGGCAGCGCAGGCCCTGCCGCTGCTGCAGATTGAAGCCGACCCCGCCTTTGCGCCGCAGGTGGCGCAGGCCTGGCGTGATCTGGCGGCCGTGGCGCTGGTGATGTTTGTCAGCCCCAATGCGGTGGCGCGATTCTTTGCGCAGGCCCCTGGTGCCACCGCCTGGCCGGCCGCCACCTGGGCCGCGGCCACCGGGCCGGGCACCGTGCGCGCCTTGCAGGCAGCGGGTGTGCCCGAAGGCCGCATCCTGGCGCCCCGGGCCGATGCGGCCGCCTTTGATGCCGACACCTTGTGGGCCGATGCGCTCGTTCATCACGACTGGCAGGGCCGGCGCGTGCTCATCGTGCGTGGCGAAACCGGGCGCGATTGGCTCGCGGGGCAGTTGCGCGCCGCCGGGGCGGTGCTTGACATCGTCAGCGCCTACCGCAGCGTACCCGCCATCTGGACAGAGGCGTCCCGCCAACAGGTGAGCGATGCCTTGCAGTCGCCCGCCCGGGCGTTGTGGCTGTTCAGCAGCTCCAGGGCCATCGAGATCCTGAGTGACCACCTGGCCGGCCAGGGTGCGCTGACCTCCGCGTGGCAGGCTCTGGCCACGCACCCGCGCATCGCCGCCACAGCGCGGGCCGCGGGTTATGCCCGGGTGCTGGAGATCCGGCCCGATCTGGACGCCGTGCTGGCTGGCGCCACGGCCCTGGCTTCCCGGCCCCTGGCCTGACATCCCCCTCGGTCGGGCGGTGTGCCCGCGTAAAGCGCGAGAACCCGGCAGCTTGCTGCTGGGTGCGGTCCCGCAGCCCCGGGGGGCTGACATGGCTTGTTTCAAGCCACGGCCGCCTTGCGTCGACAATCGCGCCCGTCCAGCAGAACCCGCCTGAAATTCATTAGAAGCGACATGAGTGATTGGAAATCCCGCCTGAGCGAGTTGTTCGCCCCGGCGGCTGTTTCGTCGACCGAGGCGGGCGCGGCACCGCGTGTGGCCGAGCCCGTTGCTGCCTCACCTGCGCCCAGCGCTGTCGTGCGCCTGCTGGGCCGGCGCAGCGTGGCCGTCACTGCGCTCGATGTGGCGCCCGATGCGCTCACCCTGGTGGCCGCCCATGCCGATGGCCAGGTGCGCCTGCTGCGTGCCAGCACGGGCTTGCCGCTGCATACGCTCACCCTGCCGGGCAGGGTGCAGTGCCTGGCCCTGTCGGCCGATGGGCGTTGGCTGGCCGTGGCGGTGTCGGCAGCCCGCCCAGGTGTGGCGCAGGCCGTGCCCGTGTGCGAGGTGCGGCTGTTCAACTTGCGCCACGGCACGCTCGAACACACGCTGGACATTCCCGGCACCGCCGTGCAGGCGCTGTGCTTCGATCCCACCGGCCGGCTGCTGGCGGTGGCCGCGGGCGCGTCGCTCGGGTTGTGGGACCCCTGGTCGGGCAATCCGAAGCAGGTGCTGCGGGGCCATGCCGAGCGCATCACCTGCCTGGCCTTCAGCCCCGATGGCCGCTGGCTGGCCAGTGGTGATGAAGGCGGCTTGCTGCAGACCTGGCAGGCCGCCACCGGCCAGGCTGGTACTCGTCTGGAACACCAGGGCGCGCTCACCGGCCTGGCCGTCAGCGGTGATGGCCAGTGGCTCGCCTGGGGCGCGCGCGATGGCACCGTGCTGGTGAGCCAGTGGACGCCGCAGGGCATCGAACGCATCCGCCAGATCGAAGGCCAGGGCGGCGCCGTGGCCGGCCTGCGCTTCAGCCCCGATCACCGCTGGCTGGTCATCGGCAAGCGCATCGGGGACGGCAAGGACGCCGAAGGCGCCGTGCGGCTGTGGAGCACCGAAGAAGGCCGCTTGCAGGCCGAGCACCCGGTGGCAGGCGTGGCCTTGTCGTCGCTGGCGGTAAGCCCCTGCGGGCGCTGGCTGGCGGTGGGCGGCGCCGCGGGCGAGGTGTGCATGATCGCCAGCGACGATGGCCGCCAGCTGCGTCGCTTTGCGCGCGTCGAAGTGGGGGTGTCCTGCCTCGCCCTCAGCGCTGATCGGCAATGGCTGGTCAGCGGCCGTGAAGACGGCCAGGTGAGCGTGTGGCAACCCCAGCAAGGCAAGCTGCTGCGCGAGATGAAGGTGCACACCGCCGCCGTGCGCACGGCGGCCTTCAGTGCCGATGGCCGCTGGTGGGCCAGTGGCGCCGAAGACGGCACCGTGCTGCTTTGGGGCCGTGGCAACGCCCACCCGCTGCGCGCCCGCAAGGGCCTGCAGACGATCGACTTCTGCCCGCAGGGCCGTTGGCTGGCCCTGGCCGGGCGGGCCGGTGCCGTGCAACTGCTGGCGCTGCGCGAGCCGCTGGCCAAGGAGCCGACCCTGGTGCATCAGGGCGGCCCGGCCCTGGTGGGCCTGCGCTTCTCCACCCACGGCCAGTTGCTGCTGTGGGCCGACGAAGCCGGCAAGGTGACGGCCTGGGACCCGGTGAGCCACCAGGTGCGCAGCACCCACCAGTTGCCGCTGCCCGAGGTGCAGGCGCTGGCCTTCAGCGACGACCTGCGCTGGCTCGCGGCCACCTCGCCCGTCGGCGACCTGCTGCTGTGGGACCTGAACACCGACCGCGCCGCGTGGCAGCAGCGCGTGCCGCTGCTGACGGGGGCGGCGCAACTGCTGTTCAGCGAAGACGGCGCCCTGCTGCACGCCTGTGGCGAAGACGGCCGCCAGTGGGACTGGGCCGTGGCCACCGGTCGCTGCGAGGCCGAACACCCTGCTGCGCCGGCCCACCTGGGCTGCCGTGGCCTGGCCCGGCGCGGTGTGTTGCTGCATGCCGAGCCGTTGGCTGACGACAGCCTGCTGCTGCGCTGATCCCGGTCGCCCGGGCGGCCGGACCGGTGCGGGCTGACGTAAGCTCGCGGCCTTGATCCACCTCCGGGCCTGCCTTCCCCCCATGCGTCGCTCCTGGCTCCCCCTGGCTCTGGCCGCTGCTCTGGTGGCCGGCTGCGCCACCGTCGTCAACCCCGTCACTGGCGAAGCCGAGCGCACGGTGATGGACGAACCCACCGAAATCGCCGAAGGCGCCAAGGCGCACCAGCAGGTGCTGACCGAATACGGCGTCTACCCCAACACCAAGCTGCAGGCCTATGTGAACGACCTCGGCCAGCGCCTGGCCCGCAGTTCACATCGCGCCAACCTGACCTGGACCTTCACCGTGCTCGACAGCCCCGAGGTCAACGCCTTCGCGCTGCCCGGTGGCTATGTGTACGTGACACGCGGCATCATGGCCTACCTCGACAGCGAGGCCGATCTGGCCGGGGTGATCGGCCACGAGATCGGCCATGTCACCGCCCGCCATGGCGCGCAGCGCGCCACCCGCCAGCAGACCGCGGGCATCGGCGTGTTTGCTGCGTCGGTGCTGGGCGCCGTGTTGGGCGTTGGTGACTTGGCCAGCCAGGTGTCGCAGTCGGTGGCGGCGGGCTACATCGCCTCATACAGCCGAGATCAGGAAACCCAGGCCGACCGGCTGGGCGCCGAATACCTGGCTCGCAACCGCCTTGACCCCGAGCACATGGTGGGCGTGATCGGCGTGCTCAAGGCCCAGGAACTGTTTGCCATCGATGAGGCCAAGGCGCAGGGACGCGACGCCCCGCAAGGCGCCGACTGGCTGGCCTCGCACCCCAGCAACGACCAGCGCCTGCAAGACCTGCGCGCCATCGTCGGTGCCTACAAGGGGCCGTATGACGAAGAGGGCCGCGAGCGTTACCTCAAGGCCATGGACGGCGTCACCTTCAGCGACAGCGCACAACAAGGCCTGGTGCGCGGCCGCAACTTCTACCACGAGCCCCTGGGCATTGCGCTCAGCGCCCCGCCGGGCTGGCAGGTCAAGAACGGGGCCGAGGCGATCACGCTGGTCAACGCCGCCGGCGATGCCGGCCTGATCGTGCAGCTGGTGCCGCCTGCAAAGGGCGCCAAGAGCGCCGGCACGCATGAAGACATCATCCGCCAGGTGATCCAGCCGGTGCAGGGCCAGGTGGAAAAGCGCAGCCTCAACGGGCTGCCGGCCACCCACTTCGTCGGCGTGCGGCAAACCGCCCAAGGCCAGCAGCAACGGGTGACGGCCACCATCGTCAGCGGCCCGAAGGAGCAGGCCTACGTGATGCTCTACGCGGCCAAGGACGCCGCGGCACTGCAGCGCAACGCGGCCGGCCTGCGCGAGGCCGAAGCCTCGTTCCGTGCCTTCACCGCCGCCGACCGCAGCGCCGCCAAACCCTGGACGGTGCAGGTGGTGCCCTACCCGAAAGGTGGCTTTGCCGCGCTGGCCCAGCGCTCACCACTGCCCGCCGCGGGTGCCGAGCGCGAGTTGCGGCTGATCAACGGCTTCTACGGCGGCGGCGAACCAAAGCCCGGCCAGTCGGTGAAGGTGGTCGAGTGAGCCAGCCCCCGCCCGACCCCTGGGGAACCGAACGCCTGACCGGCGATCAGAAACGCATGACCTCTGCTGCCTCGATGACGTTTGTCGACACCGTGTTTTCCGGCGTGATGCGCCTGCTGGGCCGCGTGCTGCTGCTGGTGATGGTGTGCTGGCTGGCGCTGCTGGGCCTGGCGCTGGGTTTCTTGCTGCTGCTGTGGTCGCTGCTGCGCGGGCGAAAACCCGCGCTGCGCTTCCAGTTTGGTTCGCAGTCGATGGATTGGCGGCGTGACTGGCAGCGCTTTCGCCGCGGCCCCACCGCGCAGACGCCCCCGCCGCGCAGCACGCCCGGCGATGTGATCGAAGGCCAGGCCCGCGAGATCCCGCCGCCCCGCTGAGCGGCCGAATGGCCGAGTGGCTGTGAAGACCGGTGGCAGCTCAGTCCGCCAGATCGAAGGCCAGCGTGAAATCAGCGCCGCCGTGGTTGAACACCGTCACCTGCTTGGCCACAAAGGTCTTCGGCCGCAACTCGGTGCCATCGGCGCCCACCTGGCGCGGCAAGGCTGCGCGCACCAAGGCGACCAAGCCATTGGTTGACAAGCCTGAGGCGCCCAGCGCTGCCGCATCAATGCTGTAGGCCGTGTCGGCGCTGCCGAAGCCCAGCTTGAGCAGCTTGCTCACCGTGACGCGGTCGTTGGAGGCAAGTTGGGGATCCTGAACACTGAGCGCGGCCATCGGGGTGCTTTCGGGATTGAAGAAGTCGCATTCAGTGTGGGGCTGGGGTGGCCCAGCTGCTGTGAGGCCGTGCGATGTCCCACCGGCACGCTCGCGTTTGCAGCCGCTCGCCAACAGGTGCGATGCAATCTGTGCCTGCACGCGGGTTTTGTCATGGGCTTGCGGGGTGGGCCTGTTACCCTGCCCGCCACTTTCCTCAGGATCCATGTCATGCGTGCACTCTCTCCGGCCGGCCAGGCCTTGATCAACGACATCGCCCAGCGCCACGGCTTCAGCAACGACGCCGTGCTGTCCATGCTGGAATCGGTGATCAACGGCAACGGCAGCATGGCGCAGTTCAACCACCCCGAATTCGCCGGCGCCGGCCAGTGGATGCGCGGCGGCATGACGATGGTGTCCGACATGTTCAACAACTACCTCAAGGGCCGGGTTGATTCGCTGTGCTCGGAGTTGTCGAACGTGGTGGCCAACCAGCCCGATTTGGTGCGCAGCGGCAGCTTCCAGTCGCAAAGCCAGAACGGTGGCGGCTATGGTGGTCAGTCGCAAAGCAGCGGCGGCTGGGGCAATAACAATGCCCAACAACAGGGCGGTGGCAACTTTGGTGCAGCCAGCCTGTTTGTGCCGCCGGCACCGGGCACGTCGGGCGACTGGTGGCCGGCCGATCTGCGTTGGCCCAACAGCACCGGCGCACAAAACGGCGTGCGCTATGCCTACTTCGCCCAGGCCCGCCGGCTGGTGATCGATGTGGGCGGCACGGTGACGGTGTACGACACGCTCGACCACCAGATCGGCGGCTTCTCGCAGCAGCAATCGGTGGGCGGCACGCTCAGCTTCAGCAGCCAGTACGGGCTGATCGATGTGGCCAGCCTGCCGGTGGTGTCGTCCAACGGCGTGCCGCCGCAGGCGCCTTTTTCGCCAGCGCCAGCGCCGGCCTATGCACCTGCTCAGCCGGTGTGGGACGCTGCGCCCGCGGCTCCGCAGCAGGATGTTTTCGCCAGCATCGAGCGCCTGGCTGACCTGCGTGCCAAGGGCATCCTCAGCGACGACGAGTTCGCCGCCAAGAAGGCCGAGCTGCTGTCGCGGCTGTGAGCCCTCAGCGGGTGGCTGCGTCAGCAGCGGCCCGCATCGTGCTGATGGTTGAGGCCCAGTCGGCGCTGCCGAACACCGCCGAGCCAGCCACGAAGGTGTCAACGCCCGCTGCCGCGATGGAGGCGATGTTGTCTGGCTTCACGCCGCCATCCACCTCCAGCCGGATGGTGCGTCCTGTCTCACGCGTATAAGCATCCAGCCGCTGACGCACCGCCTGCAGCTTGGGCAGCGTGGCAGCAATGAAGCTCTGGCCGCCGAAGCCCGGGTTCACCGACATCAGCATCACCACATCAAGCTTGTCCATCACATGGTCAAGCCACTGCAGCGGCGTGGCTGGGTTGAACACCAGCCCGGCCTGGCAGCCCTGGTCGCGGATCAACGCCAGCGTGCGGTCCACATGCCGGCTGGCTTCGGGGTGGAAGGTGATCACCTGCGCACCGGCCTTGGCGAAGGGCATCACCAGCGCATCGACCGGTTCCACCATCAAGTGCACATCCATCACCGCCTGGCCGGCGTAGGGTTTGACGGCTTCGCACACCATCGGGCCGAAGGTGAGGTTGGGCACGTAGTGGTTGTCCATCACATCGAAATGAATCCAGTCGGCCCCGGCTTCAACGACGCGGCTCACATCGTCACCCAGGCGGGCGAAGTGGGCCGAGAGCAGGCTGGGGGCGATGACGGTGGGCTGTCGCATCCGTGTGCTCCTCAGGCGGCCTGCTTCAGCAAGGCGTCTTCCTTGGCATAGCGCTGCGCCATCGCGCTGAGCGACAGCACGCGAATCTTCGACGCCTGCCCCGCGCAGCCAAACGCTTCAAAGCGCTGGCGGCAGAGGTCGCGTGCCGCGGCGGTGGCGGCCTTCAGGAAGGCGCGCGGGTCGAATTCATTGGGCTGCTCGGCCATCGCCTTGCGCATGGCGCCGGTCATGGCCAGGCGGATGTCGGTGTCGATGTTGACCTTGCGCACGCCCGAGCGGATGCCGCGCACGATCTCCGCCACCGGCACGCCGTAGGTTTCGCGGATGTCACCGCCGTATTGGCGGATGGTGTCCAGCCATTCCTGCGGCACGCTGGAGCTGCCGTGCATCACCAGGTGGGTGTTGGGCACCCTGGCATGGATGGCGGCGATGCGGTCGATGGCCAGGATGTCGCCGGTGGGCTGGCGGGTGAACTTGTAGGCGCCATGGCTGGTGCCGATGGCGATGGCCAGCGCATCCACGCCGGTGGCGGCCACGAAGTCGGCGGCCTGAGCCGGGTCGGTGAGCAACTGGCTGTGGTCGAGCAGGCCTGCGGCGCCCACGCCGTCTTCTTCGCCGGCGGTGCCGGTTTCCAGCGAGCCCAGGCAGCCCAGTTCACCTTCTACGCTGACGCCCAGCGCATGCGCCATCTCCACCACGCGGCGGGTCACGGTGGCGTTGTAACCGTAGCTGGCGGGGGTCTTTTGGTCTTCGAGCAGCGAGCCATCCATCATCACGCTGGTGAAGCCCGAGCGCATGGCCTGCAGGCACACGGCGGGTGAGGCGCCGTGGTCCTGGTGCAGGCAGATGGGCAGCGCGGGGTATTGCTCTACCGCGGCTTCCACCAGCTTGCGCAGGAAGGGCTCGCCCGCGTACTTGCGCGCCCCGGCACTGGCCTGCAGGATCACCGGCGCATCGCAGGCTTCAGCGGCCTGCAGGATGGCGTGGATCTGCTCCATGTTGTTGACGTTGAAGGCGGGCACGCCGTAGTCGTGTTCGGCGGCATGGTCCAGCAGTTGGCGCAGCGAGATCAGGGGCATGTCGGTTCCTTGAGGGGGCTCATGACGTGAGCCACCAGGTGGGTGAGGTCGTTGAAGAGTTGGTCGGGGCGTGATTCGGTGATGGGCCGGCCGGCGTTGTAGCCATAGGGCACGGCCCAGGCGGCCAGGCCGGCGTTGCGTGCTGCCGCCACATCGGTGGCCGAATCGCCCACATGCGCGGCCTGTTCGGGCTCGCAGCGCAGCGTGTGCAGTACGTGGCGCAGCACGCTGGCATGCGGCTTCTTCTCGGGCAGGGTGTCGCCGCCGATCACCAGTGTGAACAGGGCTTCGAGCCCGGTGGCCCGCAGCAGCTGGCAGGCCAGCGAGGCTTCCTTGTTGCTCACGCAGGCCAGCAGCACGCCCTGGGCCTTCAGCATGGCCAACGCTTCGGGTACGCCGGGGTACGGCGTGGTCTGCGTGCTGAGGGTGTCGATGAGGCGCTGCTGAAACTGCGTCAGCACCGCATCGGCATCCAGCGTGTCGGCATGGGCCGGCTGTTCCAGGCAGATGCGGGCCAGCAGTTGCAGCATCAGGGCACGGCTGCCGTCACCGATCAGGTGGCGCACTTCGGCCTCGGCCCGCGCGGGCAGGCCGAAGTGCTGCAACGTGTCGTTGGCCGCGGTGGCGATGGCGCCGGCCGTGTCCACCAGCGTGCCGTCAAGGTCGAAGCTGATCAGGCGGGTCGGTGGCATCAGTTGCTCGATCGCACGAGGTGCGGGTCTGTCTCATCGTCCATCCGGCAGCAGGTCTGCACCAGATCAGCCAGCCGTTGCGGCGTGAGGCCGAAGTGATCGAACAGCGCGGCGGCCGGGGCCGATTCGCCGTAGGTGTCCACCCCCAGCGCAGCGGCGCAGCCGTATTGGCCCCACCAGCGGCTCACGCCGGCTTCAACGCCGATGCGCGGCAGGCCGTGGCCGAGCACGCTGCGCTGCCAGGCGGCGTCCTGCCGATCGAACACGTTGGTGCTGGGGATCGACACCACCCGTACCGGCAGGCCGCGCTCATCCAGCAGCGCTTGCGCCGCCATGGCCAGGCCCACTTCGGAGCCGGTGGCCAGGATCACGGCCTGGGCCTTGGGGCGGTCACTCAGCACGTAGCCGCCGCGGCGGATGGCCAGCACCTGCTCGGGCTCGCGGGCCTGCGCCGGGAGGTTTTGGCGCGACAGCAGCAGCGCGCTGGGGCGGTCAGTTTGCGCCACCGCGTGGGTCCAGGCGACGGCCGTTTCGGCGGCGTCGCATGGGCGCCAGACATCGAGGTGGGGGATCAGCCGCAGGCTGGCCGCATGTTCCACCGATTGGTGCGTGGGCCCGTCTTCACCCAGGCCGATGGAATCGTGCGTGAACACATGCACCACCCGCTGCTTCATCAACGCGGCCATGCGGATGGCGTTGCGGCTGTAGTCGCTGAAGGTGAGGAAGGTGCCGCCGTAGGGCAGGAAGCCGCCGTGCAGGGCCACGCCGTTCATCAGCGCGGCCATGGCGAACTCGCGCACGCCGTAGCTGATGTGACGTGGGCCGCTGTCGGGGAAATCGGTGAGGTTCGAACCCGTGAGGTCAGCACTGCCGCCCAGCAGCTCAGGCAGCTTGGGGGCCAGCATGGTCAGCACCTGTTGCGAGGCCTTGCGGGTGGCCACCGGCTCGCGGGCCTGGCCGAAGCTGGCCATGGCATGCAGCAGCGTCTCTTCAAAGTCATGCGGCAGCTCGCTGTCCATGCGGCGCTGGAACTCTGCCGCCAGGGCAGGGTGCGCTGCGCGGTAGGCGGCAAAGCGCTCGGCCCATTGCGTCTGGCGCTGTGTGCCGCTGGCGCGGGCGTCCCAGCGCTGCCGAATCGCCTCGGGCACATCGAACGGCCTGTGGGGCCAGCCGATGGCCGCGCGCGTGGCGGCGATCTCACCCGCGCCGAGCGGCTCGCCGTGCACCTTGGCCGTGCCTTCGCGGGCCGGCGAGCCCTTGCCGATGGTGGTGCGGCAGACGATGAGCGTGGGGCCTTGGGGGCCGGCCTTGGCTTGCGCAATGGTTTGGTCGATGGCATCGACATCGTGGCCGTCGATCGGGCCGATCACCTGCCAGCCATAGGCCCTGAAGCGGGCTGGCGTGTCGTCGGCAAACCAGCCGGCCACCGGGCCGTCGATGGAGATGCCGTTGTCGTCGTACAGCACGATCAGCTTGTTCAGGCCCCAGGTGCCGGCCAGCGAACAGGCTTCGTGGCTGATGCCTTCCATCAGGCAGCCATCGCCCACGAAGGCATAGGTGTGGTGATCCACGAGGGTGTGGCCGGGGCGGTTGAACTCATCGGCCAGCAGCTGCTCGGCCAGTGCGAAGCCCACGGCGTTGGCCAGCCCCTGGCCCAGCGGGCCAGTGGTGGTTTCCACGCCGGGGGTGATGCCCACCTCGGGGTGGCCGGGTGTCTTGCTGTGCAGTTGCCGAAAGGCTTTCAGGTCGTTGATCGACAGGTCGTAGCCGGTGAGGTGCAGCAGGCCGTAGAGCAGCATCGATGCGTGGCCATTGCTGAGCACGAAGCGGTCGCGGTCGGGCCAGTGCGGGTCACTGGGGTTGTGCTTGAGGTGGCGGTGCCACAGCGCCACGGCCATGTCGGCCATGCCCATCGGGGCACCGGGGTGGCCGGAGTTGGCTTGTTGCACGCCGTCCATTGCCAGGGCGCGTAGGGCGTTGGCCAGGTCGTTGTAGGGGCCGGTGTGCGGGCGTACCACGCGGTCAGTGGAGTTCGAGCTCATCGTTGCAGTCCTTGTTGCTCAGCGTTCAAAGGGCACCGAGCGCGCGCTTGCGTCGTTCCATCATTCGCCAGATGAAGGGCGTGAAGATGAGCTGCATCGACAGCTCCATCTTGCCCCCGGGCACCACGATGGTGTTGGCGCGTGACATCCAGGCGCCGTCGATCATGTTCAGCAGGTACGGGAAGTCGATGCCCTTGGGGTTGGCGAAGCGGATCACGCAGATGCTTTCATCGGCGGTGGGGATGTCGCGCGCCACAAACGGGTTGGAGGTGTCGACCACCGGCACACGCTGGAAGTTGACGTGCGTGTGCATGAACTGCGGCACGATGTAGTGCACGTAGTCGGGCATGCGGCGCAGGATGGTGTCGGTGACGGCTTCGGCCGAGTAGCCGCGCACATGCTTGTCGCGCCAGAGTTTTTGAATCCACTCCAGGTTGATCACCGGCACCACGCCGATCAGCAGGTCGGGGTAGCGGGCGATATCGACCTCGGGCGTGACCACGGCGCCGTGCAGGCCTTCGTAGAACAGCAGGTCGGTGTCTTCAGGCAGGCTCTCCCAGGGCGTGAAGGTGCCGGGCTCCTGCTTGTAGGGCGCGGCTTCCACCGGGTCATGCAGGTACTTGCGGCTCTGGCCATTGCCGGTTTCGGCGTAGCTGCGGAACAGCTGCTCCAGCTCGGGGAACAGGTTGTTCTCGGGGCCGAAGTGGCTGAAGTTCTTGTTGCCCTCTTGCTCCGCCGCGGCCTGGCGTTGGCGCATGTCCTTGCGGTCGTAGCGATGGAAGCTGTCGCCTTCGATGATGGCGGCCTTCACTTCCTCACGGCGGAAGATGTTCTGGAAGGTGCGCGTCACCGACGAGGTGCCTGCGCCCGATGATCCAGTGATGGCGATGATGGGATGTCGTTCAGACATGTCAGCCCCTCGTCCAACGGGTACGTTGGCCGATCCCCCGTGGGGATGCGGGCCGGCTTGGGGCGGCCCGGCGCTCGGCCCGCGGGGTGCGGTGAAGCAGGTTCATGTTGTCTCCTGAAAGTTACTTGCGGAACAGGCCCCGCTCAGCGAACAGCGGGCTGGGGCTTTCTGCGCGCGGTGGCTCGGCGTGGTAACGCTCGATGCGCTCTACTTCATGCTTGGAGCCGAACACCAGGCCAATGCGTTGATGCAGCGTTGACGGCTGCACCCCCAGCACCGGCTGGCGGCCCGTGCTGGCGCGCCCGCCGGCCTGCTCCATCAGGAAGCCGATCGGGTTGGCCTCGTACAGCAGGCGCAGGCGGCCGTGTTTGGCCGGGTCTTTGGTGTCGCGGGGGTACAGGAACACACCGCCGCGCATCAGGATGCGATGGGCCTCGGCCACCATCGAGGCGATCCAGCGCATGTTGAAGTCGCGGTCGCGCGGGCCGGTCTTGCCGGCCAGGCATTCGTCCACATAACGCTTCACCGGCGCTTCCCAGAAGCGTCTGTTCGAGGCGTTGATGGCGAATTCATGCGTGTCTTCAGGCACGCGGATCTTGGGGTGCGTGAGCATGAACTCGCCCAGGTTCGGGTCGAGCGTGAAGCCGGCCACGCCGTTGCCCACGCTGAGCACCAGCATCGTCACCGGGCCGTACAGCGCATAGCCGGCGGCCACCTGCTGGGTGCCGGGTTGCAGGAAGTCGGCTTCGGTGACGTCGCGGTGGGTGTCGATCACCTCCAGCGGGGCGCGCAGCACGCTGAAGATGCTGCCCACCGAGACGTTGACGTCGATGTTGCTGGAGCCATCGAGCGGGTCAAACACCAGCAGGTACTTGCCGCGTGGGTGATGGGCTGGGATCTGATACGGCGCTTCCATCTCCTCGGAGGCCATGCCGGCGCAGTAGCCGCCCCATTCGGCGCCACGGGTGAAGACGTCGTTGCTGATCACGTCCATGGGCTTCTGCACTTCGCCCTGCACGTTCAGCGCCTCGGCGGCGCGCTCACCATACGGGCCGGCATGCAGTTCGCCAAAGGCCACGGCGCGGGCGATGGCCTTGCAGGCCAGGGCCACATCGAGCAGCAGCGTGTTGAAGTCGCCGCGGGCTTGGGGGAAGCGGCGGCGTTGTTCGATCAGGTACTGCGTGAGCGTGAGGCGGTGGGGCTGCGGCATGGTGAAGTCCTGGAAGCGAGGGAATCTGAGGTCAATGCAACGTGGCGGCGTGCCACTGCTGCAGGGCCGGCACGGTGACGTCGCCCAGGTCGGGCAGCACGCGCAGGGCCTGGCTGAAATCCTGGTGGGCGGTGTAGGCCGTGGGTGTCACCACCGTGGCCAGGCCGGCAGCATGAGCGGCCTGCAGGCCGTTGGCCGAGTCTTCAAAGGCCACGGCCTGCTGCGGGCCCAGGCCCAGGTGCTGCAGCGTTTGTTGGTACACCTGCGGGTGGGGCTTCTTGCGCGGCGCGGTGGAGGCGTCTTCGATCACGGTGAAGCGCAAGGCCCAGTCGGGGCCCAAGGCACGTCGCAACAGGGCCGAGACGTTGACCGGCGAGGTGGTGGTGGCAATGGCCAGGTGCAGCCGGGCCTGGCGGGCCGCTTCGATCAACGCGAGCACGCCGGGGCGCAGCTGCACGCCGCCCTGGGCCACGAGGCGTTCGTAGGCGGCGTTCTTGAGCGCGTGGATCTGGTCGATGGTGTTGTCGATGGCCTGGCCATCCAGAGCGGTCAGGTCGGGCTGCACCTGTTGCCAGTGATGGCGAATGCGTTCCTTGCCGCCAGAGACTTGCAGCAGTTCGCGGTAGCGCGGGCGGTCCCAGTGCCAGCCGAGGCCGGTGGCTGTGAAGGCTTCGTTGAAGGCGCGGCGGTGGGCTTCTTCGGTGTCGGCCAGCGTGCCGTCGACATCGAAGATGAGGGCTTTGAGGGGCGTCACGGCTGCACCTCGTTGAAGACGCGGCTGGCGAGGATGTCGCTGGCGTCCAGGGTGCTGAGGGCTTGCGCATCCAGCACACGATCGCGTTCGCTGTAGAGCCGGCTGGCCTGGCGCAGGCGGATGCGGTCCAGCGCGTTGCGCACGCTGCGGGCGTTGGCAAAGTGCGGTTGCTGCAGGCGGCGTTGCAGGTAGGCATCAAAGGTGTCGCGGGCGCCGGGGGCGAAGTGGTAGTGCGACTCGGCGAGCATGCGGTCGCCGATCAGCAGCAGTTCGTCGCGCGAGTAGTCGGGGAAGTCGAGGTGATGCGCGATGCGTGAGCGCATGCCGGGGTTGGACTGGAAGAAGGTGTCCATGCGGTCTTTGTAGCCAGCGAGGATCACCACCAGGTCGTCGCGCTGGTTCTCCATCACCTGCAACAGGATCTCGATGGCTTCCTGGCCGTAGTCGCGCTCGTTCTCGGGGCGGTACAAGTAGTACGCCTCGTCGATGAAGAGCACGCCGCCCATGGCCTTCTTGAGCACTTCCTTGGTTTTGGGCGCGGTGTGGCCGATGTACTGGCCCACCAGGTCGTCACGGGTGACGCTGACCACATGGCCTTTGCGCACGTAGCCCAGGCGGTGAAGGATCTGCGCCATGCGCAGGGCCACGGTGGTTTTGCCGGTGCCCGGGTTGCCGGTGAAGCACATGTGCAGGCTCGGTGCCTGAGCCTGCAGGCCGTGCTGGGCGCGCAGCCTGTCGATCACCAGCAGGGCGGCGATGTCGGCGATGCGTTGTTTTACGGGCACGAGTCCCACGAGGTCACGCCCGAGTTCGTCGAGCACCGATTCGACTTGGCTTTGCGCCAGCACTTCGCCCACGGTGCGGGCGGGCGAGGCCTCAGGCACCATGGGCGCCGTGATGGCGGTGGTGCTGCCGGGGATGACGTACAGGGGCTGGCTCATCGCGCAAGACCTCAGGTGTAGCGTTCCGCTTCGGGCTTGTCGGTCGCGTAGGAATGCACCGTGTAGCGCATCGAGCGACCATGGACTTCCTGCCGTGCCAGGCCAAAGCCGTGCTCAGTGGCCGGTCGATTGACGATGAAGCTCATCGTGATGGTCTCGACGCCGCGGGTGCTGTCAAAGGCCATCAGGCGGATGTAGTGCTGGGGGAAGGTCTGGCGGCAGGCCTGCAGTTCCATCATCACGCCGGCAGCATCCTGCAGGTCGAACATGGGCATGCCGTACATCTCCCAGTAGGTGTTGCGGGGATGCGGGTCGTCGGTGTATTCGACGCTCCAGGCGTAGCCTTTGTCGAGGCCGTATTGGATTTGAGCCGTGATCTCGGGGTCAGTGAGATCGGGGAGGAAGCTGAATTGGCCTTGGGTGAGGCGGCCTGTTGGGTTCGTCATCATGGTGTTGGGCTCCTTTAGATGCTGCTGTCTTGCATGGGTTGGTGCGATGGATGCGGCTGCGGGGTGACTGATTCCGCTCATGTCCCCCGAGTCCGCTGCGCGGCCTCTCCTCCTTTACTTCGCTGCATCAGTCACCCCACATCCGCATCCCCGAACCAGTCGCTGCCTGCTCAGGTGAATTCCAGAGCGGTGCCTGGATCGGGGTGGTAGGGGGGCTTCGCGCAGCGAAGTAAAGGAGGAGCCGAAGGCGGGGGACATGAGCGGAGCGAAGCCCCCCTAGCGCCCCGATCCCGCTCAGTCGTTAAACAGAAGGTGACTACGCGACAGAAGGCGTCACCGCGAAGTCCGACGTATCAGTAGACGCATAGTTGAAAGACACGTCCTTCCACGTCTCCAACGCCTGCTTCAACGGCGTGCACCACCGAGCCGCCGCCTGCAGGATCTCCGGCCCTTCAGCCTTGATATCGCGCCCTTCATTGCGGGCTTTGACCATGCATTCCAAAGCCACCCGGTTGGCCACCGCACCGGCTTGAATCCCCGCCGGATGGCCGATCGTGCCGCCACCAAACTGCAGGATCACATCGTCACCAAACAGGTCGATCAACTGATGCATCTGGCCCGCATGGATGCCGCCTGAAGCCACTGGCATCACCTTCTTCAGATCAGCCCAGTCCTGGTCATAGAACAGACCACGCGGCAGGTCTTGCTTGGTGAAGCTGTCGCGGCAGCAGTTGTAGTAGCCCTGCACCGTCATCGGGTCGCCTTCGAGCTTGCCCACGGCCGTGCCGGTATGCAGGTGATCGACACCCGCCAGCCGCAGCCACTTGGCGATCACGCGGAAGCTCACGCCATGGTTCTTCTGCCGCGTGTAGGTGCCGTGGCCGGCACGGTGCATGTGCACCACCATGTCGTTCTTGCGCGCCCAGTTGGCCATGCTCTGGATGGCTGACCAGCCGATCACCAAGTCCAGCATGATCACCACCGAGCCCAGTTCCTTGGCGAACTCGGCGCGTTCGTAGATGTCTTCCATCGTGGCGCCGGTCACGTTCAGGTAACTGCCTTTCACCTCGCCGGTGGCGGCACTGGCCTTGTTGACGCCGTCCATCACGTACAGGAAGCGGTCACGCCAGTGCATGAAGGGCTGCGAGTTGATGTTCTCGTCGTCCTTCATGAAATCGAGGCCGCCCTTCAGGCCCTCATAGATCACGCGACCGTAGTTGCGCCCACTCAGGCCCAGCTTGGGCTTGGTGGTGGCGCCCAGTAGCGGGCGGCCGAATTTGTCGAGCCGTTCGCGTTCAACCACCAGGCCGGTGGGCGGGCCCTTGAAGGTTTTCACATAGGCCACCGGGATGCGGATGTCTTCCAGGCGAGCGGCTTTCAGCGGCTTGAAGCTGAACACGTTGCCGATCAGGCTGGCCGTCATGTTGGCGATGGAGCCTTCTTCGAACAGGATCAGGTCGTAGGCCACCCAGGCGAAGTACTGGCCAGGCTGCCCTGGCACGGCTTCTACCTTGTAAGCCTTGGCGCGGTAGCTGTCGCAGGCGGTGAGGCGGTCGGTCCACACCACCGTCCAGGTGGCGGTGCTGGATTCGCCGGCCACGGCGGCAGCGGCCTCCACCGGGTCCACGCCTTCCTGCGGGGTGATGCGGAAGAGGCAGAGCACGTCGGTGTCCTTGGGCACGTAGTCGGCGTCCCAGTAGCCCATCTGGCGGTACTTCAGGACGCCGGCGGCGTAGCGCTGCTTCTTGTCCAGCACTTGGTCCAAGGCTTGCCCTTCGGCGATGACGGCGCTTTCAACGGGTTGGTTCATGGTGTCTCCGTGGGGTCTGTGTGACGCGATGGAGTCCACTGTAGAAACCAGGGTTCGTAAGGTAAAGTTAGATTTAATTGGGTTTCAGATAAGGAAAAGCTGAAGTGAATGTGACCTTCCGGCAGTTGCGCGTCTTTGTGGAGGTGGTGCGCCATGGCAGCGTGCAGCGCGCGGCCGAGGCGTTGCACCTCACGCCGCCGGCGGTGTCGATGCAGGTGAAGGAGATCGAGTCGCAGGTGGGGCTGCCGCTGTTTGACCGCGAAGGCCGCCGGCTGAGCCTGAACACCACGGGGGAATATTTCGTGGTCTACGCGCGCCGCTTGTTGTCCACCCTGAAAGAGGCCGAAGACGCGATGGCGCGTTTCAAGCGGGTGGAATCGGGCCTGCTCACCATCGGCATGGTGGGCTCGGCGCAGTACTTTTTGCCTTCGCTGTTGGCACAGTTTCGCGCCGAGCATCCCGCGGTGGAGGTGCGGCTGAAGCTGGGTAACCGCGAGCAGCTGGTGGCGATGATGCAGGCCAGCGAGGTGGACCTGGCGGTGATGGGCCGCCCGCCCAAGGACTGGCCCAACCGCGCCGAGCCTTTTGCCCTGCATCCCCACGGGCTGATCACCGCGGCCAACCACCCGTTTGCACAGGCCGAGAGCGTGCCGTTGGCCGCGCTGGCGCGCGAGCCGTTCATCGTGCGCGAGGCGGGTTCAGGCACGCGCGCGGCGCTGGAAGAGTTTCTGAGCGCACACCACCTGCAGCCCGTGATCACCATGGAGCTGCCCAGCGACGAGGCGGTGAAGCAGGCCGTGATGGCCGGGCTGGGCGTGAGCCTGGTGTCGCTGCACACCATCGGGCTGGAATGGCGCAGCGGATTGATCGCCGCGCCGCATGTGGAAGGGCTGCCACTGATGCGCCGCTGGCATCTGGTGAATGCGCCGGGGCGCATGCTGTCACCGGCGGCCGAAGCGTTTCGCTACTTCACGCTGGAGCGTGGCGAGGCGCACCTGGCCACGTTGTTTGGCGATGCGGCGCCGTTGGCTTGATCAGGCCTGGGTATCGATCTCGGGCGGCCACCATGGGGCCAGCCGATCGACTGGGCGCAGCAGCAGGCGCAGGTCGTCGCCCACCTGACTCACGGCGTGATACCGCAGGGTGGGTGCGTGGTCGAGGGTGGGCAGTACGCCCAGATCGGCCAGGCCACGGCCTTCGCCAATGAACTTGGGCGCGATGTAGAGCAGCACTTCATCCACCAGGCCAGCCTGCAGGAAGGCGCCGTTCAAGCGGGCGCCGGCTTCCACGTGCAGCTCGTTGATGCCGTGTTGGCCGAGCAGGGCAAGCACAGCCTTCAGATCGATGCGGCCAGCGTTATCCAGGGGCATGGGCTTCACGGCGGCATTCAGGGGCAACGCAGCGCTCGTCCCAGTCATCACCCAGCAGTCACCTGGCGGCGCCATGATCTTGGCCTCGGGGGGGATGCGGCCGTGGGTGTCGAGCACCACCCGCAGGGGCTGGTGGTCGGTAGGTACCCACCGCACATCCAGCCGTGGGTTGTCGTCGATCACCGTGCCGATGCCGGTGAGCACGGCACCGGCCCGCTTGCGCCAGGCGTGGCCATCGGTGCGGGCGGCTGCGCCGGTGATCCATTGGCTGCGGCCATCGGGCAGCGCGGTGCGGCCATCCAGACTGCCGGCGATCTTCAGGCGCACCCAGGGGCGCTGGCGCACCATGCGGGAGAGGAAGCCGATGTTCAGCTCGGCCGCGGCTGTGGCCTCCACGCCGAGGGTGGTGGCAATGCCTGCTGCGCGCAAGCGGGCCAAGCCTTGACCGGCCACCAGGGGGTTCGGGTCGCCAAGCGCCACCACCACGCGGCCCACGCGGGCGGCGATCAAGGCATCGCAGCACGGCGGTGTGCGGCCATGGTGGGCGCAGGGCTCCAGCGTGACGTAGGCGGTGGCGCCCTCAGTGCTGAGGCCCTGCGCCTGGGTATCGCGCAGGGCCATCACTTCGGCATGCGGGCCGCCGGCGGCCTGGGTGTGGCCTTGGCCGATCACCTGGCCGGCGGGGTTCACCAGCACGCAGCCCACACGGGGGTTCGGGTCGCTCAGGCCGATGGCCTGCTCGGCCAGGGCCAGGGCGGCCTGCATGTGGCGGTGGTCGATCTCGGTGTACATCCCCACATCATGGCTGATGTGGGACGGTGCTGTCGTCTACGGCGTTGACGATGCCGGTGACGCTGTGCTGGGGTGGGCCATCGAGCGGGCAGGAGGCACCGGCCGC
>Ga0209066_10000188_pt1 | contig 94938 bp, 92 predicted proteins | sample All_14_2_FD_187198 | JGI IMG/M metagenome (GOLD analysis project Ga0209066, IMG submission 187198) | Freshwater microbial communities in response to fracking from Pennsylvania, USA - Allegheny Zone_MetaG_DW_15 (SPAdes) (version 2) ...
AGCATACCGGGATCTGGATGTGGGACTAAGAAAGGATTCGGACTGGCGCTCAGGGCTGCCAGCGGATGAAGTTCGCCAGCAACCGGAGTCCGGCCGCGGCGCTCTTTTCGGGGTGAAACTGAGCCGCGAAGATATTATCCCGCGCTACGGCACTGGTAAAGCGAACGCCATAGTCCGTCTCGGCCGCAGTCAGCGCAGCTTCAGTGGGTGACACGAAGTAGCTATGCACGAAGTAAAAGCGCTCGCCATCCGGAATACCCTCCCACATCGGATGTGCGCCGCGCTGCCAGACTTCGTTCCAGCCCATGTGCGGCACCTTGAGGCGGCTGCCGTCGGCGGCGACCATCTTCGGCTCCGGGAAACGCACCACCTCACCCGGCAATATACCCAAGCCGGGGACGTCGCCTTCAGCACTGTGCTCGAACAACATCTGCTGCCCGATGCAGATTCCCAGGAATGGCTTGGTCGCTGCGGCATCGAGCACCGCCTGGCGCAAGCCACGGGCATCGAGCTCGCGCATGCAGTCGGGCATCGCCCCCTGCCCCGGGAAAACGACACGTTCAGCGGCCGCGACGCGCGCCGGATCAGAGGTGACGAAGACTTCATGCCCGGGCGCCACGTGTTCGATCGCCTTGGCGACCGAACGCAGGTTGCCCATGCCGTAATCGATGATGGCCACAGTGGTCATCGGTTTGACTCGCTAGTAGAACAGGATGACGACCGTCGTATCCGGCCGCAGAAGAATTGCGCTCAGAGTGCGCCCTTGGTCGAAGGAATCATTCCCGCCGCGCGCTCATCGACCTCGGCTGCCATGCGCAATGCACGCGCAAAAGCCTTGAACACGGTTTCGCACTGGTGGTGAGCGTTATCACCCCGCAGGTTATCGATGTGCAGCGTGACGCCGGCATGATTGACGAAGCCCTGGAAAAACTCGCGCGCCAGATCGACGTCGAAATTGCCGATGCGGGCTCGGGTGTAATTCACGAAATAGTGCAAACCCGGACGGCCGGAGAAATCGACCACTACGCGCGACAGCGCTTCGTCCAGCGGCACATAAGCATGACCGTAACGGCGCAAGCCCTTCTTGTCACCGACGGCCTTGGCAAACGCCTGACCGAGCGTGATGCCGACATCCTCGACCGTGTGGTGGTCGTCGATGTGGGTATCTCCCTCGCAATGGATGTCGAGGTCGATCAGACCGTGGCGTACGATCTGGTCGAGCATGTGGTCGAAGAACGGCACGCCGGTATTGAGCTTGCCTTGCCCCGTGCCATCAAGGTTGATGCGCACGGAGATCTTGGTTTCGAGGGTATCGCGAGTAACTTCGGCTTGCCGCATGTCAGGCTTCGAGGCTCAAGGGTGATCGGTTCGGGCCATGATAACATCGCCCGACAAAATGACCGCAACGCGCAGTCTATGGCGTTGACAGGCGCTACGCCATTACGTTGCCGGCCTACCACGCGCAACCCCCGCAACCTCCTTTACGCAGACAGAACATGAGCCGCTTCTGGAGCGCCGTCGTCCACGGCCTGACCCCATACGTTCCGGGCGAACAGCCCAAGCTCGACAACCTGGTCAAGCTCAACACCAACGAGCATCCTTACGGCCCCTCGCCCAAAGCGCTTGAGGCGATTCGCGCCGCCACCAGCGATGCCCTCAGACTTTACCCGGACCCGAATGCCGACGCTCTGAAGGCCGCACTGGCAAGGCGCTACAGCCTGCAACCAGGCCAAATCTTCGTCGGCAACGGCTCAGACGAAGTGCTGGCCCACGCCTTCATGGGCCTGCTGAAGCACGATCGCCCCCTGTGGTTCCCCGACATCACTTACAGCTTCTACCCGGTGTATTGCGGCCTGTATGGCATCGACCACCGTACGATCCCGCTCGCGGACGACTTCTCGATCCGCGTCGAAGATTACCTGCCAGGCGACGAGGAACGCCCCGGGGCAATCATTTTCCCGAACCCGAATGCACCGACCGGGCGACTGCTGTCGCTGGAAGCCGTCGAACGCATCCTCGCCGGCAATCCGGATGCAGTCGTGCTGGTGGACGAGGCTTATGTGGACTTCGGCGGCGAGAGCGCGATCACGCTGATCGACCGCTATCCGAACCTGCTCGTCACGCACACGTTCTCAAAGAGCCGCTCGCTCGCGGGCTTGCGCGTGGGCTTTGCCGCCGGCCATGCCGAGCTCATCGAAGGACTGGAGCGGGTAAAGAACAGCTTCAACTCCTATCCACTCGACCGCCTGGCCATCGCCGGCGCGGTGGCTTCGGTGGAGGACGAAGACTTTTTCCAGGACAGCTGCAGCAAGGTGATCACGACGCGGGAGAAGTTGACTGCCGACATGCAGGCACTCGGCTTCGAGGTCTTGCCTTCCGCAGCGAACTTCATCTTCGCCCGCCACCCTCGGCGCGACGGCGCAGAACTCACGGCGGCACTGCGCCAGCGTGCGATCATCGTGCGCCACTTCAAGGCAGCGCGGATTGATCAGTTCCTGCGGATCACGGTAGGCACCGATGCGCAGTGCGACACGCTGGTCAACGCACTGAGGGACATTCTCAGCACTTGAGTTCGCACAGCACGCGCGGGCAGAATGAACATCATCCGCCCGCGCTGCAAATCAGACCTTCAGCCGCATCTCCGCCGAGCGGGCATGCGCCTGAAGGCCCTCACCATGAGCGAGGATCGATGCCACTTTGCCCAGGTGCTGAGCCCCCGCCTGCGAAATGTTCACGATGCTGGTGCGCTTCTGGAAGTCGTAAGTCCCCAACGGTGACGAGAAGCGCGCGCTGCGCATGGTGGGCAGCACATGATTGGGGCCCGCACAGTAATCACCGAGCGCCTCGACCGCCCAATGCCCAACGAAGATCGCGCCTGCGTGGCGAATGTGGTCGATCCAGCCCTCGGCATTGTCCAGCGACAGTTCGAGGTGCTCGGGCGCGATGCGATTGGCGATCGCGCAGGCCTGCTCCAGACTATCGACATGGATCAGCGCGCCACGGTTGGCGAGCGACTTGGCGATGGTGTCGCGGCGCGGCATCGTCGGCAGCAGACGATCGATGGATGCATGCACCGCGTCGATGAAGCTGGCGTCGGTACATAGCAGAATGGACTGCGCAAGTTCATCGTGCTCAGCCTGCGCAAACAAATCCATCGCCACCCAGTCGGCGTGACCCGAGCCGTCAGAGATGATCAGCACCTCGGAAGGCCCCGCCACCATGTCGATACCGACCGTGCCGAACACACGGCGCTTGGCTTCGGCCACATAGGCATTACCCGGACCGACGATCTTGTCCACCTGCGTGATGGTTTGCGTGCCATAGGCGAGCGCAGCCACCGCCTGCGCGCCACCGATGGTGAACACGCGATCAACACCGGTGATCGCGGCCGCCGCCAGCACCAGCGCGTTCTTCTCACCGCGCGGGGTGGGCACGACCATGATCAGCTCGCCAACGCCGGCAACCTTGGCCGGAATCGCGTTCATCAGTACAGAACTCGGATAGGACGCTCGCCCGCCAGGGACGTAAAGGCCAACGCGGTCGAGCGGCGTGACCTTTTGTCCCAACCGGGTTCCATCGGCTTCGGTGAATTCCCAGGACTCGCCTTTCTGCCGCTCGTGATAGACGCGTACCCGATCAGCGGCAATCGTCAGCGCCTCGCGTTGCTCCGACGACAGACTGGCAAGCGCGGCGTGCAGCTCGGACCTGGGCAACTCCAGCGCCCCCATCGAATGCACATCCAAGCCATCGAAACGGCGCGTGTATTCGACCACTGCAGCATCACCCGTCGTACGCACGGCACGCAGGATCTCGGTGACTGCGGAGTCAATGCGCTCATCGGCTTCGGACTCGAAGGCAAGCAACGCATCCAGCGTGGACAGAAATTCGGGTTCGCGCGCATCGAGGCGGCGGATGGACGTCTGACTCATGAAACAGTCCTTACGATTTGATCGCGCCAGCGAAGGCGTCGAGCACCGGCTGCAGCAATTCGCGCTTGAGCTTGAGCGAGGCTTGATTGACGATCAGGCGGGAACTGATCGGCATGATGTCCTCGACCTCTTCGAGGTTGTTGGCACGCAGCGTGCCCCCCGTAGAGACCAGGTCGACGATGGCGTCCGCAAGCCCGACCAAGGGCGCCAGCTCCATCGAGCCATAAAGCTTGATCAGGTCGACATGCATGCCCTTGCCGGCGAAATGCGCCTTGGCCGCATTGATGTATTTGGTCGCGACCCGGATACGCCCACCTGGACGGGTTGCCGCGGCATAGTCGAAACCTTTTTGCACTGCAACGCACAGCCGGCACTTCGCGATGTTGAGGTCCAGCGGCTGGTACAGGCCCGCACCACCATGCTCGATCAACACATCCTTCCCCGCGATGCCAAGGTCGGCCGCGCCATATTGCACGTAGGTCGGCGTATCGGTGGCACGCACGATAACCAGGCGCACATCCGGCCGATTGGTGCCGATGATGAGTTTGCGCGAGGACTCGGGGTTGTCGGTCGGCACGATACCCGCGGCAGCGAGCAGCGGCAGCGTCTCTTCAAAGATGCGCCCCTTGGACAGGGCAAGCGTGATGCTGGACACGTGAAAAACCTTGATCTGAGTGAGCCCGCATTGTAACCCGACGCCGCTTCTGTTAACCTCTGTCGCGACTGGCTGAACCGCAGGTGGGGGTTCGGCCTTTTCTTTTATTTCGCCGCATCTTCGGTGCGCAACCCGAGCAGGAAACCCGCAACATGAAACCGTCGATCATCGTCTCAAACAGCGACCTCGAGCGCCTCGAGGGTCTGCTGACCCTCCCCGCCTTCCGCAGCCGCAGCGATCTCGATGGCCTGCGTGAAGAACTCGAACGCGCCGACGTTCGTGAGCCGGAGGAGATGCCGCCTGAGGTCATCACGATGAACAGCCGCGCGCGCTTCCTCGAAGAAAACACCGGCCGCGAGTACGAACTGACACTGGCGTATCCGAAAGATGCCAACGCCGAAGCGCATCGCGTGTCGATCTTCTCGCCCGCGGGCAGCGCATTGCTTGGTCTGTCAGCCGGACAGTCGATCGACTGGAAAGCCACGGACGGAAAGGAAATCCGCCTGAAGGTACTCGAAGTGACCTGGCAGCCGGAAGCGAACGGCCAGTTCGAACTCTGACTCCCCCAAGTGACCCGGCCGTCCAAGACAGGCCGGGCGAACACTGCATTCAGACCAGGCGCCTGACCTTGGCGCCGAGCGCCGCAAGCTTTTCTTCCAGGCGCTCATAACCACGGTCGAGATGATAGATACGCTCGATCGTCGTCTCACCTTCCGCGACCAGGCCCGCCACCACCAAGCTGGCCGAGGCGCGCAGATCGGTCGCCATCACGGTCGCGCCTTCCAGCTTCGCCACGCCCTGCACCACCGCAGTATTGCCATCGATGCGGATGTCGGCACCCAGTCGCTGCAACTCGACCGCATGCATGAAGCGGTTCTCGAAAATGGTTTCGCGGATCATCGCCACGCCGTTCGCCACACAGTTGATCGCCATGAACTGCGCCTGCATGTCGGTCGGGAAAGCCGGATAGGGCGCAGTGCGCAAGCTGACGGCATTGAGCCGTGCCGGGGCAGACAAACGAATGGCCTCGCGCTCGGATACCACTTCGCAGCCTGCATCCATGAGCTTGTCTATCACCGCATCGAGATAGCTCGAACTGGTGCCCGTCAGGCGCACCGAGCCGCCTGTCACTGCGGCAGCGCATAGATAGGTACCGGTCTCGATGCGATCCGGCATGATGCGGTGCGTTGCACCATGCAGGCGCGCAACGCCGCGAATGCGAATGACATCACCACCCGCGCCGGAAATCTGCGCGCCCATCGCCACCAGGCAGTTGGCCAGGTCAACCACCTCGGGCTCACGCGCGGCATTCTCGATGACCGTCTCGCCATCGGCCAGTACGGCTGCCATCATCAGGTTCTCGGTACCGGTCACCGTCACCATGTCGGTGAACAGCCGTGCCCCCTTCAGGCGCGGTACGGTCGCATGCACATAGCCGTGCTCGACACGCACCTCAGCCCCCATCGCCTGCAAGCCCTTAATATGCTGATCCACCGGCCGCGCGCCAATCGCGCAACCGCCAGGCAACGACACCCGCGCCTCGCCGCAACGCGCCACCAAGGGGCCGAGCACCAGGATAGAGGCGCGCATGGTCTTGACCATCTCGTAGGGCGCAACCGGATTGTCCAGCCCCGAAGCATCCAGCGTCACGGTGTCGCCCGCGCGCTCGACCTTGACCCCCATCTGCCCGAGCAGCGCCAGCAGCGTGCCGATGTCCCTCAGTTGCGGCACGTTGGTGAAGGTCACCGGTTCTGCAGTCAGCAGTGCAGCACACAGAATGGGCAGCGCAGCGTTCTTGGCGCCGGAAATGGCGACTTCGCCCGACAGGCGGGTACCGCCTTCGATCAACAATTTGTCCATGAAACGCTCACATCCCCAGTTCGCCGCGACCTTCTTCCCACTGAGCGGGGGTGAAGGTCTGCAACTGCAGCGCATGGATCTCGTTGCCCATCAGGCGGCCGAGTGTGGCGTACACCGCCTGATGCTGGCGCACACGAGGCTTGCCTTCGAACGCAGCACTGACGACGACGCCCGTGAAATGAACACCATCATCGCCTTCGATGGCCACGAATTCGCAGGGCAGGCCCTGCTCGATCAGACGCTTGATCTCGCTTGCTTCAAACATGATTCATCCTTTACGACCGCAGCTTGTAGCCGCGCGCGAGCATGGCCAGGGTAAGCGCTGCAAGAAATACGAAACAGACCGACACCACCGCCAGCGACAGCCAAGGCGAGGTATCCGATTGACCGAAAAAACCATAACGGAACCCGTCGATCATGAAGAAGAACGGGTTGAAATGCGATACGTCCTGCCACACCTGCGGCAGCGAGTGAATCGAATAGAAGACGCCAGACAGCATCGTCAGCGGCATGATGAAGAAATTCTGGAAGGCCGCAAGCTGATCGAACTTGTCCGCCCAGATCCCTGCAATCACGCCAAACGAGCCCAGAATCACCCCGCCCATGACGGCAAAGGTCAGCACCCACAGCGGGTTCGCAATCGGCAGATCGACGAAGGGCATCGACACCAGCAGCACACCCACGCCGACAAAGAGCCCGCGCAGCGTCGATGCGATGACGTAGGCGGCGTAAAACTCGCGGTAGGACAAGGGCGGCAGCAGCACGAAGATGATGTTGCCGGTGATCTTGCTCTGGATCAGCGAGGACGAGCTGTTGGCGAAGGCGTTCTGCAGCACAGACATCATCACCAGGCCGGGCACCAGGAAGCTGGTGTAGGCCACCTCGCCATACACGGTGACATGGCGGTCCAGCACATGCGAAAAGATCAGCAGGAAGAGCAGCGCATTGAGCACCGGCGCAGCCACGGTCTGGAAGCTCACCTTCCAGAAGCGCAGCACTTCCTTGTACAGCAGGGTGCGAAAACCCGTGAGCGCGGCATCGACAGGCATCGGCTCGATACGGGACATCTTGTGCATATCAGGCACGATGCATGACCTCCACGAACACGCGCTCCAGATCGGGCTCGCCCAGCTGCATCTCGCGCAGGTTGGCACCGGATTCGCGCAAGCGCGCCAGCAGGGCTTCGACGTCGCCGTAGCTGTCAAAACCAAACTCGACCCAGCCGTCTTCGCCCGCAATTCCCCCAAGTGCCACTGCAGCTTCCACCTTGTCCACACTGACCCGCAAACTATGGGTGGCGAAGCGGCGCAACAGGTTCTCGGTCGTATCCAGCGCGACTACCTTGCCCGCCTTCAGCATGGCAATGCGCCCGCACAGGGTTTCGGCCTCTTCGAGGTAGTGCGTGGTCAGCACGATGGTATGGCCGTCACGGTTGAGCTTGCGCACGAACTGCCACAGCCCTTGGCGCAACTCGACGTCGACACCCGCCGTCGGTTCGTCGAGCACAATGACCGGTGGCCGATGTACCAGCGCCTGCGCCACCAGCACGCGACGCTTCATGCCGCCGGACAGTGCGCGCATGTTGGCATTGGCCTTGTGCGTCAGATCCAGGCTGGCAAGGATTTCGTCGATCCAGTCGTCGTTGCTGCGGATGCCGAAATAGCCCGACTGAATGCGCAGCAACTCTCGCACCGAAAAGAACGGATCGAACACCAACTCCTGCGGCACCACCCCCAGGTTGCGCCGGGCGTTGCGGTAATCACGGACAACATCGCACCCCATGATTTCCAGGGAACCGCTGTCGGGCCGCACCAGCCCTGCCAGCGCCGAAATCAGCGTGGTCTTGCCCGCCCCGTTGGGGCCGAGCAGACCGAAGAACTCACCTTGAGCAATTTCCAGGTCGACGCCCCCCAAGGCCTGCAGCGTGCCGTATTGCTTGGTCACGGCACTGACCCGGATGGCAGGCGTACTCATCGCTTCGCCTCCAGCGGCAGCAGACCGTCGATATCGTAAAGCGCGGCAAGGCTCGCCAAGCCGGCGGGCAGGTTTCGCAATTCGATCGCATGGCCTGCCTGGTTTGCCGTACGCAACCAGTCCAGGATCAGGGCCAGCGCCGCAGAATCCGCACTCGTCACCGCAGCCAGATCGACCACCGCCGGCCCAGCCTGCGCAATGCGACGCCCAGCCTCCAGCACCGCAGAGGCACGCTGCATGGTCAGCGGCCCTAGAGGTGCAAAGACCTCAGGCACAGACACAACGGTCATGAACGCTTCTGCTCCGCCTCGAGCGAACGATTCTTGGCCTCGAGCGACTTGATCAAGCCGTCCACACCCCCCGCACGAATTTCCTGGGTGAAACTGCCACGGTAGTTGGTAACCAGGCTGACCCCAGCAACAATGACATCGAACACCTTCCAGCCCGTATCGGACTTTTCCAGCATGTAGTCGATGCCGATCGGCTGCGCACCGCTCTGCCGCACCTCGGTGCGAACCTGCACACGGGTATCCGCCGCAGCAAAACGGGTCGGCTTGAAGTCGATCGTCTGGTCGCGGTACTGCGTCAGCGCATTCGAGTAGGTGCGCACCAACAGGGTACGGAAGGCCTCGGTCAAGCGCGTCTGCTGCTCCGGCGAGGCATCGCGCCAGTCACGACCGACCGCCAGCATGGTCATGCGGCGAAAGTCGAAGTGCGGCAGCACCTTGGCATCGACCAATTCCATGACCCGATGAGTGTCACCCGCCTGGATAGCCTTGTCGGCGCGCACGATTTCCAGCACTTCGTTGGTCACCTCACGCACCAGCACATCCGGCCCCTGCTGGGCCGCGGCCTGAACCATCGGCACCAGGCCGGCGACAAGAACATAGAAGAGGATGAACAGCTTTTTCAGACTCATTTCATTGACCCATTGTCGTTGGCGCCGCGGCAAGCGGCGAATTGCCGATGGCACTCAGCTCGAGACGCTCGACGGCCGCCTCGGCAGCCACATCGACCTCTTCACCCAGCGCAGGCGCAAGACGCGCATCGAAATCCTCGTACTCGCGCGTCACCTTGCCATCCGAAACCTTGTAACGGCGTTGTTCGAGATAGAAGTCACGGGTGTAGGCGTATTTATCGATCGTTGCCTCATCGACCGTCTTCTCGGTGCCCAGGAAGGTCGAACGCGTATGCGTGACCCGCAACGCGGTGTAACTATTCAGCGTCGGCATATGGTCAACCTGGAGCGGATTCTGACCAGCCCAGTCAGCCGGCAGGGCCGCGGTGTCACGGACTGTGCGCGGGCCAAAGAAGGGCAACACAATATAAGCACCCTCACCCACCCCCCAACTGCCCAGTGTCTGACCCAGGTCCTCGTTGTGCTTGGGAAGCCCCATCTCGGTGGCCACATCCAGCACACCCAGCAGGCCAAAGGTCGAGTTCACGAAGAAGCGCATCAGGTCGGACATTCCGTCTGCACCCTTACCCTGCAGCAGATTGTTGACGCCTATCCACGGGTCTTCGAGGTTGCCGAGGAAGTTGCCAACCCCGGTGCGCACGAAGCTCGGCAGGACAAACTCATAAGCCTGGGCAGCCGGCTTCACAACGACCTTGTCGACCTGTTCGTTGAAACTGAACATCGCCCGGTTGTAGCCCTCCAGCGGATCGTCCGGATTGGCCGTCGTGGCACAGCCACCCAGCAAGGACGCGGAAACAGCCAGAGCCATCAGCGGCCGTTGAACAAAGCCAAGATTACGTTTCAGAGCATTCATTGTTGTTCTTCTCCAGCGGTCATTTGCGGATTCACTGGGCGGCCGGCTCGGCCGCCTTGTCGAACAGGAACTGGCCAATCAACTTCTCGAGCACCACAGCGGACTGGGTGATCAACACACGGTCGCCGTTCTTCAAGGGCGCGACATCAGCCCCTGCCTCGAGCCCCACGTACTGCTCGCCCAGCAATCCCGACGTCAGAATCGACGCCGAGGTATCGGCCGGGAATGCGAAGCGCTGGTCGATCTCCATCGTAACCACGGCACGGTAGGTCTCGGTGTCGAAGCGAATCGACTGCACCCGACCGACGAGCACGCCCGCGCTTTTAACTGGCGCGCGCACCTTGAGACCGCCAATGTTGTCGAAGGGTGCCTCGATGCGATAAGTCTCGCTGCCGTTGATCCCCGAGAAGTTGCCGACCTTCATCGCCAGAAAGACCAGTGCGGCGAAGCCGATGGCAACGAAAATACCGACCCACAGGTCGAGTGCGGTACGACTCATCATTAACCCCGGAACATGAAAGAGGTAAGTACGAAATCGAGCGCCAGGATGGCCAGCGCCGACGTCACGACGGTACGGGTGATCGCGCGCGACACGCCCTCGGCAGTCGGATCGCAGTCATAGCCTTCGAACACCGCGATCAGCGACACCACCGTACCGAAGACAAAGGACTTGATGACGCCGTTCAATACGTCGTAGTCGAACTCGACCGCTGCCTGCATCTGCGACCAGAACGCGCCATCATCGACACCGATGACCACCACCGTAATCAGCCAGCCACCGAAGATGCCCATCGCCGAGAACAGCGCTGCCAGCAACGGCATCGACAGCACCCCGCCCCAGAAGCGCGGTGCAACCACGCGGGCAATCGGATTCACCGCCATCATGTCCATCGCCTTCAGCTGCTCGGTGGCCTTCATCAGGCCGATCTCGGCCGTGATCGCCGAACCTGCCCGACTGGCGAACAGCAGCGCCGCAATCACCGGCCCCAGTTCGCGCAGCAGCGACAACGCCACCATCACCCCCACCGCATCGGCCGAGCCGTAGCGCTGCAAGATGTCATAGCCCTGGAGCCCCAGCACCAAACCGACAAACAGCCCCGATACCGTGATGATGAGCAGCGACAGCACACCACTGAAATACAGCTCGCGAATCGTGAGGTGAAGGCGGGTCAGCGACTGCCCCGACGCCAGCAATACGGCAACCATGAAGCGCGTGATGAAACCCAGCCGCCAGATGCCGTCGATCGTCAGCTTGCCAATGTGGCGCAGCCCGGCCAACACGCCACAGAACAATCCGTTCATAGCGCCCCCCCACCCAGCAGGCTGTCGATCGGCGGCGCCGGATAATGGAAGGGCACCGGCCCATCGGCCTCGGCGTGGACGAACTGATGGACAAAGGGGTCCGTCGAGGCGCGAATCTCATCCGGCGTGCCCTGCGCCACGATGCGACCTTCGGACACGAAGTAGATGTAGTCCACAATCTCCAGCGACTCATGTACATCGTGGGTCACCATGACCGAACTGGCACCCAAAGCGTCATTCAGGCGGCGGATGAGCTTGCCGATGATGCCAAGCGAAATGGGATCCAGACCGGCGAAGGGCTCGTCGTACAGGATCAGCATCGGATCCAGCGCCACCGCCCGCGCCAGCGCCACGCGACGCGCCATCCCGCCCGACAATTCGCCCGGCCGCAGCGCAGCTGCACCGCGCAAACCGACGGCCTGCAGCTTCATGAGCACCAGGTCGCGGATCATGGATGACGGCAGATCGGTGTGCTCGCGCAGAGGGAAGGCGACGTTGTCGAACACACTCATATCGGTAAATAACGCACCGAACTGAAACAGCATGCCCATACGACGGCGCATCGCATAGAGATCGACGCCGCGCAGCGTGCCGACGTCGCGGCCGTCCACTTCAACCACACCGGCCGTCGCCTTCAACTGTCCACCGATCAAGCGCAGCAGCGTGGTCTTACCACAACCGCTCCCCCCCATGATCGCCACCACCTGCCCGCGATGCACGCTCAAATCGATGCCGCGCAGCACCGGGCGCTCGCCATAAGCGAAGCGGACATCGCGAAGGGAAACGAGAGGAGCATCGTGCTCGGCAACAGTGGCCACGAATCTACGCACCTGATTTAGAACCGTACATTCTAACAGAGGCGACCCGTTCGTCCCCGCATGATGCTGCATTGCAACAGCCAATTCGATCACACCTGACTGGGGATCGCAGCGTCCACTCGAACTCAAGCACCCGACAAATAATGCCTTTCGCGTATTTTCTTTTGTCATAAATGCGAATAGCATCACCGCATGAATTTTCGAGCCCGCCGCAGCGCTTCGCCAATACGCGCCCTGACGCCCATCGCATGTCTTTTGCTGCTCGGCGCCTGCACGGGCTTGACATCGCACCAGGCGCCAAGCGGGCACCTTGCGCCAGACTCATCGACAGCGCCGGCAACGGCCACAACGCCTGCTATCGATGCGCCCCAAACACCCCTCTCACAAGCACCGCAGACACCTGCGCAGCAGCCCCCAGCGAAGACACCCCGCCGCGAAAGGACCTACTCGGTCTCTGTACAAGACATTCCGGTTCAACAACTGCTGCTCGCGATCGGACGCGATGCCCAACTCGATCTCGATCTGCACGGTGGTATCGAAGGTCGTGTCACGCTCAACGCCATCGATCAGACGCTGGGTCAGTTGCTGGCGCGCATCGCCCGTCAGGCGCCGATCCGTTACGAGCTCAACCCGGGCCACCTCGTGGTCCGCCCCGACACACCCTTTTTGCGCAGCTACACCCTGGACTACGTCAATCTCAGCCGCGCCATGCGCGGCACGGTTGCCACCAGCACCCAGATCTCCACCAGCGGTAACAGCACCGAGGGACGCGGCAATGCCGCTGGCAACACCTCGGTGACCCACATCGAAACACGCTCGAGCAACGACTTCTGGGAGTCGGTCCTCAGCAACCTGCGCGCCATCCTCGACGACAGCGCCCAAGGCGCACCGACCTGCCGCGGGGAAGGTAATACCGTCTGTCGCGACAGCGACATCATGATCAACCGCGAAACCGGGCTCGTCATGGTGCGCGCCACGGCCCGCCAGCACGAACACCTTGCCGCCTTCATCGACCAAGTGCAGCGGGCCGCGCGCAGGCAGGTCATGATCGAAGCCACCATCGTCGAGGTGACGCTCGGCGACGGCTACAAGCAGGGTGTTGACTGGACACGACTCGGCCTGCCCGGCTGGAACATCCGGCCGCAAGGCAGCGACGGCGCCGGCACCACCTCTCCGACGCTGAGCTACGTCTCGGGCAGCACCGACTTGCGCATCGAATTGCTGGAGACTTTCGGCACCGTCAAAGTGCTGTCCAGCCCTCGGCTGTCGGTACTGAACAACCAGACAGCGATGCTCAAGGTCGTGGAGGAGTACGTCTATTTCCTCGTCGACGCCTCGACCACCGAATACGGTGACAGCGAGCGTGAAAAAATCACTGCCACCACCACACCGCAATCGGTCTCTGTTGGGATGGTCATGTCCGTTACCCCGCAGATCAGCGCCAGCGGCGAAATCACGCTCAACGTCCGCCCCACCATTTCCGGCATCTCCGGTTTCAAGGACGACCCCAACCCGTCGCTGCGCAACATCCCCAACCGCGTCCCGCAGATCCGCACGCGCGAGATCGAATCCATGCTGCGCCTGCGCAGCGGCGAGATCGCCGTCCTGGGTGGCCTGATGGAAGACCGCGTCGACCACAACACGGGTCGCCTCCCGCTACTGGGCGATGTACCCGTACTGGGCGAGCTTTTCACCCGCCGAGACAACAGCGTACGTCGCACCGAACTGCTGATTTTTCTGCGTCCGCTATTGGTCGAAGACCCGAGCCTGCATGGCGACTATGCCCGCTACGCCGCGCACCTGCCGCAAGCCGACTTCCTCGTTGCCGATCCATCCCCCGGCCAGCGCAACCTGCCCTCGGTGCCGTTGCGACCGCTGCTCGTCCCTACCCATCCACCCACGGAAACAGGTGATCACCGATGAACGCCCCACTGCCAATCGGCCAGTTGCTGCTCGGCGCCCGCCTGATCGGCGCCGACCAATTGCGCATCGCACTCCACGAGCAGCAGCAGCGCCGGCGGCCTCTCGGCCAGGTGCTGGTCGAGCTCGGCTTTGTCAGCGACACCGCACTACGTGACACCCTCGCCCGCCACAGCGGTCACTCGAGCGTCGAACTCGGCGACTCCCTGGCCGATCCAGCCGCACTCGCGCTCGTACCTCAGGCACTCGCCCGGCGGCACCGACTGCTGCCGCTACAGTATCGCGCCACCGAACGCACACTCGTCATCGCACTGGCCAATACACACGACATCGTCGCCCTTGACCGCCTGCAGGCCGAGCTCGAACCCGGAACACGCATCGAACTGCGCGTGGCTGCAGATGCCGCACTTGAGCGCGCCATAGAGCACCACTACGGCAAGACAGTCGCAATCGACGACATCGTGCACGAGATTGAAATGCGCGACAGCCGCGGCGCCCTGCGATCTGCCCCTGCGGCGCGGGATGGCCAAGCCATCGTCCGCCTGGTCGACGCCATGCTGACCGAAGCCACCGTGCGTGGCGCATCCGACCTGCACTTCGAGCCCGAAGCCGGTTATCTACGCATCCGCCTGCGCATCGACGGCACGCTACGGCAGGTTCGTGCCCTGCATAAATCCTTCTGGCCGGAGCTCGCCGTGCGCCTCAAGGTCATGGCCGGGCTGGACATCGCCGAGTCGCGCAGCCCGCAGGACGGCCGCATCTCTCTTACCATCGCCGGGCGCCCGATTGACTTTCGCGTCGCCACTCAACCCACGCTGCACGGCGAAAACATCGTGCTGCGCATCCTCGACCGCGAGAAAGGCATCGTGCCGCTCGACGCACTCGGACTGGGTGAGGTGCAACGCCATGCGCTCGAGCGCATGCTGTCACGCCCGGAAGGACTGATCCTCGTCACCGGCCCCACCGGCAGCGGCAAGACCACGACGCTGTATTCCATCCTCAACCACCTCAACACCGAGGCGGTCAACATCATGACGCTCGAGGATCCGGTGGAGTATCCCCTCCCGCAGATCCGCCAGACCCCGATCGGCGAAGGCAGCCGCCTTGGTTTCGCGGACGGCGTGCGCGCCTTGCTGCGACAAGACCCGGACATCCTGCTCGTGGGCGAAATCCGCGACGCCGATACCGCGCAGATGGCACTACGTGCGGCCCTCACCGGCCATCAAGTGTTCGCCACCCTGCACACCAACTCGGCACTGGGCGCCCTCCCCCGACTGCTCGATATCGGCCTGCGTGCTGACCTGCTCTCCGGCAACCTGTCGGGCATCATCGCTCAACGCCTGGTTCGACGCCTGTGCCCCACCTGTCGCACCGAAGCGCCGGTATCGATCGAGGATCGCCGACTGCTCGGTCTGGTAGAGGACGCGCCGGCGACCCTGTTCCAGCCCGTCGGCTGCACCGAATGCGACTTCAGTGGCTACCGTGGCCGACGCGCCATCATGGAAGTCCTGCACATCGACAACGCGCTCGACGACTTGATCGCCGCCGGCGCCAGCCCGGGCACCTTGCGTACCACGCTGCGCGCCCACGGACACACCAGCCTGGCTGACGACGGCGTACGCCGTGTGCTTGACGGCACCACCTCGCTCGCCGAGGTGGCGCGCGTCGTCGACCTCGCGGGTCATGCTGCCGAGCGGACGCGCGCCGCATGACCCGCTACCGTTACCGCGCCGTCTCGGCAGACGGTCGCCTTGTCAAAGGCGAACTGGACGCGACCGATCTTCCAGACCTGGAAACACGACTGCACGCTCAAAGCCTCACCTTCATCCATGGAGAAGCGCGCCGAATACGCCAGTGGCCCCGTCGGCGCATGCCACGCCGAGAACTGATTCATTTCTGCTTTCATCTTGAGCAACTGCTGTCAGCCGGCGTGCCGCCGTTCGAGAGTCTCAGCGCCCTGCGGGACGCCACGGCCCACCCACGGATGCGGGCGGTAGTGAGCACCTTGCTGGCCGACATCGAGCACGGCAATCCCTTGTCCGATGCAGCCGCCCTGCAGCCTGCCATCTTTCCGCCCGTCATCGTCGCCCTGCTTCGCGCAGGCGAAAAGGCCGGCCGGCTGCCCGAGGCGGTGAAGGAAATCGGGGCCTCGCTCGAGCACGAGGACGAACTCGTCGCCTACGCCCGCCGCATCGCGATCTACCCCGCAATCGTGGCGAGCCTGATGTTGCTGGCCCTGGTCGTCGCCCTCGTCCACGTCGTGCCGGAACTCGAAAAACTCTTCCGCAGCAGCGGCCAGACGCTGCCTTTGCAGACGCGGCTGCTGGTTGGCCTGTCACACGGAGTCACCCAGGGGTGGTGGCTGATCCTGGGCCTCAGCGCCCTGGCCTGGGGCGCCCTGCACTGGACTCTCGCACGCTCGGAATCTGCGCGTACGCGATTGCATCACCTGCTGCTGCGCCTCCCGATTGCCGGCGAAATCCAGATCAAGCTCGCCCTGGCCCGATTCGCCGGCGTGCTGGCAACGCTTTACGCCTCGGGCATCACCGTGATCGATGCTTTGCAGATCACCCAGGACGCTGCCGCCAACCTGGCCCTGCGCAATGCACTGCGCCGCGCCACACGCCAGATCGAACAAGGCCACACCCTGTCGTCAGCCTTCGAAGCTACGGGCCTGTTTCCGCCACTGGTGGGCCGCATGCTGAAAGTCGGTGAGCAGACCGGTGGCCTGGATCGCGCGCTGAACAATGTCGCCACGATTTACCGGCGCGACGTCGCCGACGCGGTTGGTCGACTGCAGGCCGCGATCGAGCCCGCGCTCACCATCTCGATGGGCGGCCTGTTGCTGTGGATCGCCACCGCAGTGCTGGGCCCGATTTACGACATCATCACCCGCCTTCCGACCTGAGGCACCACCGCATGTCGAGCCCGCTCCAACTGCTTCGTATCGACGCGTACGGCCTGGAGGTTTTCCAATGCCATAAGCGCGAACTCACCCGCCTGGCCAGTTTCGCGACCGGAGAGTTCGATCGCTTCGCCGCCTGGCTCCAGACACAGCCTCACAAGATCCGCTATCGGGTACTCGCTGACCTGGTCGATGAGCGCTTCGAGATTGAAACCCTACCCCGCATCCGCGGCGCCGACCGCCGTGCCCTGATCACACGCCGGCTCACCAACGGTTTTCCGGACCCCGGCTACGCCAAAGCCGAAACCCTGGGCATCGACCGCCGCGCCGGCACTGAGCAGTTGCTGTTCAGCGGCCTCGCGCGACCGGCCCGACTGCAACCCTGGATCTCAGCCCTGCACGCGAGCGGACGCACGACCGAGCTCACGACATCGCCCAGTCAGTTACTGGCTCACTTTCTCCCTGGTGAGCGCCCCGTCCTGACGGTCAGTTTCAGCCGTGCCGGCATGCGCCTGAGCCTGATCGAAGGGTGCCGGGCAAGCTTGTCACGCATGGTGGAATCCGCCCATGCCGAAGCGGTGCTTGACGACGCCAGCTGGCAGGTCGAACTTGATCGCACCCTGCACTACGCCGTGACACACCGCGCCGAACGGGACAGCAGCACGCCGGGGATCGTCGTGATTGCACCTGCGACCGCCCTGAGCCTGAGCGGTGCCGCAACAAACGCCGGGCACGCCACGCCGAAGTACCTCGCCCCAAGCGCACTCGGTGCGCCCCCAATCACAGCAGCCGAGCACGGGGGGCCTCATGTCCGCCCTCCCGCCACCGACAGCAGCGCCTTGCTGTTGCACTGGCTGAACTGCGCACCCCGCAAACTCGGCTGGTCCGGCCCCAGCCCTGGTCACACAGCGCACCTGCGCCTCGGCGCCACACTTGCGCTCGGCGCCAGCGCCCTGCTCCTGGTCGCCGGTATTGGGCTCGCGCACCAGCACTGGCACGCCAGCAAAGCTGCGACGAACGAACTCGCCAAGCTGAAACGCGAAATCACCCACTTGCAGCGCGAGCACAACGCGCTGAGCGCCGAGCACGCGATGCTGGACGCAAGGCCGGCGCAAATCATCGACACCGTGCGCCAAGTCACCCATGAACGCAACTCAGCCCTCGATCCGCTCGCGCTGCTCACACGCCTGGCAAACGCATTCGAAAAACACCCCGAACTTGAACTGCAAACGCTGGCGTGGTCGCCCTTGCCACCATCCTCACCGTCGCATGCCCCCACGCCAACGATTGCCCGAGTGAAGCTGACGCTCGCGCCAGGCTCACCGACACGCCCAAACCCCGCACTCGACGCCCTGGCGAACCATCTCGAAGCAGAGGGCGCTCACGACGTCCTTGTGCATGCCAGCATCGACGGGATTGCACGCGTCGAGCTACAGCTGCCGGTCCCCTTGGCGGCAGAGCCCGATCGATGATCCAGCTGCCCTTCGCATTCGATCAGCGCCCCGTGGCCAGCCTCGTGCTGGCGGGAGCTCTTTCAGTCAGCAGCCTCGGCATCGTCCTGTTGTCCGACCAAATGCGGAATGAAGCGCTGTCTGCACTCTCGGCCGCGCGAAACCAGCACGCACGCCTCTCCGACGAGTTGGCGTCGGAACACGCACTGGCACAGCGCTTGAAACCTGCGCTAATCCAGTGGCAAGCCCTCGCATCGCGCGGCGCCCTGCAGCCACCAGCACCTGCCATCTGGAGTGCAGAGATCTCGCGCATCCTTGCGTCTCAGGGCATCACCGTCGTCCCACCTCGCTTCGGGGCGCCACGTCTGCTGCTGGGCATGTCCGACACGGCCAGCCCACGTCTGATGGCACATGGCATCGAACTCGATCTCACCCTCCGACATGACGGCCGACTCCTGCCTCTGCTTGAGGCACTGACTTCGTTGCGCGGCGCACTGGTGCTACCCCGCGCCTGCACACTGACGCGCCGCAGTGACGATGCAGTCGATCGCATCCAGGCCCGCTGCCAACTCGACTGGCTGACGATCGCGCTTCCTGCGGGGAGTCCGCAACGATGAAGCCCCCCTCAACCAGCGCCCTCTTCCTGGTTATCGCGGTGCTGACAGCCCTTCCCGCCCATGCCGACTTCGGCCGCCTGTTCCACTCCCCGGAAGAGCGCCAGGCGCTGGACCGACCACCGCCGATGCCGCCGCCCGCCCAACCGGTCGCACCCCCTCCGATCCCCACGCTTCTTCCACAACGCATCAATGGGCTCGTACGCTTATCCAACGGCGAGATCACGCTGTGGCTCGACGGCGCCCCGGGCCCGCTGCCTAGGGGGCTGCGCGCAGCGCCCTTTCCGTCACTCGAACTCATCCCGCAACACGTACCGGGCAAGCGACTGCGTACCGGCGACGCGTGGCAACCCATTGTGGGAGACTCACCCGCAGTCGGGGGCCAAACCCTCGTCCAAAAGAGCATGCCGTGACACAGGCCCCTTCGAGATGCGCGGGGCACGGTCTGATCGCCGCGTTGGCGCTCGCCATTTTGCTGGGGGCCGGCGGGCTGCTCGCACAGGGCGAGCTTGAGGCGCAATTCCGCATCCGAGCCCAGGCGCACAGCATTGCCGCCTTGTCGCAGGCCCGCGAAGCACTGCTCGGCTATGCGATCAGCTACGACGAAAGTCACGCACACCAAGGCTACGGCTATCTGCCTTGCCCCGACGCCAACAACACCGGCTCGACCACACTCGGCCCATGTGGCGCGCGCGGCCTGTCGGCAATCGGACGCCTGCCCTGGCGAACCCTGTCCCTCCCAGACCTCCGCGACGGCTGGGGCGAATGCCTGTGGTACGCCGTGGCCGGCAGCGTCAAACACAGCCCGAAGGCACTGGCGCTCAACTGGGACAGCCCGGGTCAATTCGCGCTGGCAAGCGATGACGGCCTACCCTTGCCCGTCGCCTCACCGAACGGTCTCGCCGCAGCAATCATCATCGCCCCCGGACCGCCGCTGGACAGCCAAGACCGAGGCAGCAGCACGGGCCCATGCGCAGGCCGCGAAACAGCGCTCGATGACGTCCACAACTTCGTGGATGCAATTGCCGCCTTCTCGCCCAGCGGCATCTCGCAATTCCGGCAAGGACACGTTGGCAGCCACACACGCAACGACCTGATCGCCTGGATCGGAGTGGACGACGTTTTCGACGCCCTGCGTCGACGCCGCGACTTCGCCATTTACATCGACACCATCGGCGTGCGCGCGGCTCAATTCCTGACGCCACGGCTTCAGGACGTTGCGTTCCTGGCCACGCACACGCAAGCCACGCCCAGCGGCAGTCTGCTGGCCGGCGAGCTGCCCGCGGCCAACGCACTGGGCATCACCGATGCCGGCACAAAGGCCGCGCACGACAACTGGCGCAACCAATTTCGCATGGCGGTGTGCGCGGACGGTAGCGCCTGCATTCGCTTCAACGATACAACCGCTCCGCACTCCAGCACCTGTCGTGCCGTCCTTCTCTTTGGCGGCGAACGCATCCGCGAAGGTGCCCAGCGCCAGCAACGCAACACGCCGGCCGAGCGGGCCGACATCGCGCAATACCTCGAAGGCGACAACCCGGGCCACTTCACCCAGGGGGTACCCGAATTCCACGGGGCACCCGAATTCCGGATCGCCGATTCGAATCAACCCGCATCCCAGGACGTCATCCGATGCCTGAATTGAGTCCATCCCATGGTTCGCACCAGCCTCGCGCGCGCACCCAATCGCATCAAGCCGGCTTCACCCTCGCCGAACTTGCCGTGGTGCTTGTGATTCTGGCCCTGCTGTCGGGCAGCCTGCTGATCCCGCTCGGCAGCCGCATGGAAATGCGCGACCGCCAGATCAGCCTCGAACGCCTGCGCGACATTCAGCAGGCACTGACCGGCTTCGCCATCATCCACGGTCGCCTGCCCTGCCCCAGCACCGAAGCCGATCCCGAGCATCCCGCCTACGGCATCGAAGATCCGCCACCATGCAACATCACTGCGGAAGGTCGCCTACCGTGGCGCACGCTGGCGATGCCGGCTACCGACGCTTGGGGCAGCGAACGCCTGAACGCCAGCGATGGCTGGAGTGGTCACTGGCACTACCGCGTCGACCGGCAGTTCGCGAATCACCTCATCACCGCCGCCCATCCACCCAGTGACAACTTGCAGATCCGCACACCCGATGAGCGAGCCATCACCGTCACCGATTCACAGGCGGTCGCCATCATTTTTTCGACCGGCGCAAACCGCACGGCGGACGGACGCAATGCCAGCTATTCAGCGACCCAGGCTCAGTACCACGCCGGCGAGCCGACCGACAGCTTCGATGACCTGCTGGTCTGGATTGGCCGCCCATTGCTGATCGCCCGCCTCGCTCAGGCCGGACGCCTTTGATTCACACGCTCCCCCCGTCAAATCAGACCCACACAGGAGGCTTCACGCATGAAATCCCGTCAACACGGCTTCACCCTCGTCGAGATCGCCGTCGTGCTGTTGATCGTCGGCCTGCTGCTGGGCGGCGTGCTCAAAGGCCAGGAGTTGATCGACAGCGCCAAGGTCAAGAATCTCGCCCAGGACTTCCGCACCCTGCCTGCGCTGGTTCACGCCTATCAGGATCGCTTCCGCGCCCTGCCGGGCGACGATGCCCGTGCGCGGCTGCACCTTTGCCCAAGCGGCAATGAATGCACCACCAATGGTGACGGCAATGGTGTGATCGGGGGCAACTGGAACGACGACACCAGCAGCGAGGCATTCCGCTTTTGGCAGCATGTGCGTCTCGCCAACCTGGCAACGGGCAGCAGTGACACGGGCAATGCCGGCTACCTGCCGCAAAACGCCGTCGGCGGTCGCATCGGACTTCAGCGCGGCGGGAACGTGCTCGGCATCCGCGGCAGCATCCTGACGTGCTCGGCCGGCATCCCCGGCAAACTGGTACGGCAGCTCGATCTTTCACTCGACGACGGCGACCCCGGCGCGGGTTCGATGCGTGCGGGCAGCACTGACAACGACACGCTCAGCCTCGTATCCGCCGACAACCCGCTGGATGACAACGCCAGCTACACGGTCTGCGCCAGCCTGTGATGTGCCAGCGACCGAGATCGGTGCTCAGTGGCCGGACAGCAGGTGCTGTTCGGCGGCCTCGAGCCCGGTCGGCAAACCGAGCAGCACCACGACATCGCCCGCTTCGACGCGCGTCTCCCCGCCCGGCGACAGGCCGCGGATACCGCGCCGACGCACTGCGGAAACCCCGACGCCAAAGCGATCGAGCGCAAATTCACCCAGCGTGCGCCCAACGACCGCCGCCCCGGGCGGCACCGTCAGCGAGCGCAAGCGTTGCTGCGTCGATTCCGGGCCATCGGCGAGATCGCTGGCACCCAGAAAGAAGCCTCGCATCAGGGCATAGCGCTGGTTACGGATTTCGCGAATCCGCCGTACAACCCTGTTCAGCGGCACACCGACCAAGGCAAGCGCATGCGAGGCCAGCATGATGCTGCCCTCGAAGGCTTCCGGCACCACTTCGGCCGCACCCGCTTCGGAGAGTTTTTCCATGTCGGCTTCGTCACTGGCCCGCGCCACCACCGGCAAATCGGGGCGCAAGGCATGGGCGTGATGGATGACCCGCAAAGCCGGCTCCACGTCGGCGAAAGACACCACCAGCGCGCTCGCACGCATGATGCCGGCCGCCACCAAGGTCTCGCGCCGGGCAGCATCGCCATACACCACGGTATCACCCGCCGCACCCGCCTCGCGCACACGCTCAGGGTCGAGATCGAGCGCGACATAGGCGACATTCTCCTGCTCGAGGAAACGCGCCATGTACTGCCCGCTGCGGCCGTAACCACACACGATGATGTGCCGATCGGTATTGAGCGACTGCGCCGCGACCCGGGTCAGCTCCATCGAGCGCAACAGCCATTCGGACGCGACAAAACGCATCACGAGCTTGTCGCTGACCTGCACGATCAGTGGCGCAACCAGCATCGACAGCACCAGGGCCGCCACCGTCACCTGTGCCAGTCCATAGGGAATCAGCCCCAGCCCGATCACTTGCGACAGCAGCACGAAACCGAATTCACCGCCGGCACACAACCATAACCCGGCCCTCATCGCCGTACCCGTGGGCGAACCAAAGGCGCGCGAAGCTGCAAACACAATGCCGAATTTCAGCACCAGCAAGCCGACCAACAGCCCGATGACCGCAGGCAGATTGCGCAAGACTTCCATCACATCGAGCAGCATGCCCACGGTGACGAAAAACAGCCCGAGCAAGACGTCGCGAAAGGGCTTGATGTCTTCCTCGACCTGGTAGCGATACTGCGTTTCCGAAATCAGCATCCCCGCGAGAAAAGCTCCCAGCGCGAGCGACAAACCCACCCACTCCGACAACCAGGCCAGCCCCAGGGTGATCAACAGCACGTTGAGCATGAAGAGCTCACTCGAGCGGCGGCTCGCGACGACGGTGAACCACCAGCGCATTAGCCGTTGGCCAAATACGAGCACCAGCAACAACAGAACGACCGCCTTCACGGCGGCCAAGCCCAGCGTCAGCAACAACTCGTCGGCAGGGCGCGACAGCGCGGGCAACAGGATCAACAAAGGCACAACGGCGATGTCCTGGAACAACAGCACGCCGATTGTCTCGCGTCCGTGCCGGCTGTCGAGTTCCATGCGATCGGACAGCAGCTTGGACAAGATGGCGGTCGAGGACATGACGAGCACGCCGCCCAGCGCGAAACTCGCCGTCCATGACAGCCCCGCCAAGCCGCCGACCACCGTGACGACAGCGGTGCTGCCAATGACCTGCACCGCCCCCAGGCCAAACACGATGCGTTTCATCGCCATCAGCCGCCCCAACGAGAACTCCAGCCCGATGGAGAACATCAGGAACACCACGCCAAATTCGGCGAGATGGGTCGCGCCTTCCGACTCCTGCATCAGGTTCAACGCATGCGGCCCACCCAGCGCACCGACGAGCAGGTAACCGAGCACCGGCGGCAGGTTCATGCTGCGGAACAAACCCACCAGCACGACAGCCGCCGTCAGTAACAGCAGCACGAATTCGAGAGTATTGAGCATTGTCGTGATCGGTTTGAAGACCCTGGGGCGCACCGGGTGGCATGCCGACTGTTATACAATCGTGAGTCATTCCCGGCGTGATCTCGCTGCACTCAGCCCCCGCATCGACGTCAGGCACAGCCGGTTTTTCCAGTTTAAAGCATCGACGCCCGCCCCATGAGCCACCCTGCCGAAAGCACCACTCTCGCGCTCGCGCGCCGCGTACTCCGGATCGAGGCGGCTGCAGTCTCCGCGCTCGCTGATCGGCTCGGCGCAGAATTCGAGCGCGCGGTCGAACTGATCCTCCAACGCCGCGGACGCGTGATCGTCACCGGCATCGGCAAGTCCGGCCACATCGCGCGCAAGCTTGCCGCCACCCTGGCCAGCACCGGCACACCCGCCTATTTCGTTCATGCCGCCGAGGCGGCCCACGGCGACATGGGCATGATCACCCCTGAGGACGTCGTCATCGCGCTGTCGAACTCCGGCACCAGCGAAGAAGTGCTGACCATCGTGCCACTGGTCAAGCGTCAGGGCGCGCGCCTGATCTCGATGACCGGTCGTCCCGAATCACCGTTGGCGCAGGAAGCGGATGTTCACCTCGATGCTGCGGTCGCTGAGGAAGCCTGCCCGCTCAACCTCGCCCCCACCGCGAGCACGACCGCCGCACTCGCGCTGGGCGACGCGCTCGCGGTGGCACTGCTCGACGCCCGCGGCTTTGGTGCGGACGACTTTGCGCGCTCGCATCCGGGCGGCGCGCTCGGCCGTCGCCTGCTGACCCACGTCGGCGACGTCATGCGCCCAGCCGATGCAGTACCGATGGTGTCGGCTGATGCCCCGCTGACGCAGGCTCTGCTGGCGATGACCGCCGGCGGTATGGGCATGACGGCCATCTGCGACGCGGATGCGCGCCCGATCGGCATCTTTACCGACGGCGACTTGCGCCGCGCGCTGGAAAAGGGCTGCGACGTTCGCAGCACCCAGCTGACCGACGTGATGACGCGCAGCCCGCGTTCGATCGCGCCCGAAGCCCTGGCGGCCGAGGCTGCGGCCTTGATGGAGAGCCTGCGGATCAGCCAGTTGCTGGTACTGAATACCGACGGCAGTCTGGTTGGTGCCCTCACCACGCATGATCTGATGCTGGCGAAGGTGATCTGAGTGCTCAACACCTACCGTCTCTACCCGATCGTGGTGCTTGGCCTGCTGGCCGGCGCATCGATCTGGCTGGAACGCGTAACCCGAATCGACGAACCGGTCACCTCCATCGAACAAACCGGGCCGGATTTCATCGCCAACAACACGCGCGTGGTCGGCTACGGTGCTGACGGTGCGCAACGTTACGAACTGCTGGCCGAGCGCCTGAGCCATTTTCCACAAGGCGATCTCACCCGACTCGACATGCCGCAACTACGCATGACCAACGAAGGCCGGGAAACACGGATCACCGCGCGCCAGGGCGAAGTTTCGCCCGGCGGCGAACAAGTCGACATGCAAGGAGACGTTCGGGTACGACGTCCGGCCAGCGCAGGCGCCCCTGCGCTGGCACTGGACTCCGACACCCTGACCGTCTGGCCGGAGTCACACCGTGCCCGCACCGACTCGCCCGTGCACATGACGCGCGGCGCCACACGTGCCGACGCACAAGGCCTGCGTGCCGACAATCTTTTCGGGACACTCGAACTCATCGGCCAGGTTCGCGTCAGTATGCCGCGCCGCCAAGGACCCGCCTCATGAAAGCCCTTTTTGCTTCCGTTTGCCTTGCACTTGCCACCCTTGGGCAGCCTGTGCTGGCCCAGAACACTGACCGCCAGCAACCCGTCAATATCGAAGCCGACCGCATGACGGTCGACGATCGCAACAAGGTGCACGTGTTCGAAGGCAACGTCGTCCTGACCCAGGGCAGCTTGGTAATCAAGGGTGACAAACTCGTCGTTACCCAGGATGCGGCCGGGTTCCAGAATGGCGTTGCCACCGCCAGTGGTGGCAAGCTCGCGACCTTCCGTCAGAAGCGCCAGGCCACCAACGAATACGTCGACGGCGAAGCCGAGCGCATCGAGTACGACAGCCGCAACGAAAAGGCGCGCCTGTTCAACCGCGCCCGGGTCAACAGTGGCGGCGACGAAGTCCGCGGTGCTTACATCGAATACGATGCGATCAGCGAGAACTATCTCGCCACCAATGCGCCCGGCAGCAAGCCTGCCGGTGACGGCCGCGTCCGCGCGGTGATCCAGCCCAAGAGCGACAACAAACCGGCCGCGCAACCTTGACGCAGCCCTTCCCTGCAACACCTCTGGAGACAGCATGAGCTTTGAACTCATCATTGCCGAAACCCGTGGCCGCGTCGGCCTGATCACCCTGAATCGCCCCAAGGCGCTCAACGCGCTCAACGACCAGGTGATGGACGAGATTGGTGCGGCACTCGACCGCTTCGAAGCCGACGAAAACATCGGTGCAATCGTCATTACCGGCTCGGAAAAGGCCTTCGCAGCAGGCGCCGACATCGGGGCAATGGCGAATTTCTCCTACATGGATGCCTACAAGGGCGACTACATCAGCCGCAACTGGGAACGCGTGAAAACCTGCCGCAAGCCGGTCATCGCTGCGGTCGCCGGCTTCGCCCTGGGTGGCGGCTGCGAACTGGCGATGATGTGCGACATCATCATCGCAGCGGATTCGGCCAAATTCGGCCAACCCGAAGTCAAGCTCGGCATCCTGCCCGGCGCTGGCGGTACCCAGCGCCTGCCGCGCGCTGTCGGCAAGGCGAAGGCGATGGACCTGTGCCTGACCGCTCGCTTCATGGATGCGGCCGAAGCCGAGAAGGCCGGTCTGGTATCCCGCGTCGTGCCCGCAGACAAGCTGGTCGACGAAGCTTTGGCAGCCGCCGAAACGATTGCCGGCTTTTCGCTGCCCGTGGTCATGATGATCAAGGAATCGGTCAACCGCGCGTTCGAAAGCAGCCTCAACGAAGGCCTGTTGTTCGAGCGCCGCGTGTTCCACTCGGCCTTTGCCCTCAACGACCAGAAAGAGGGCATGGCAGCCTTTGTCGAGAAGCGGAAGGCGAACTTCAGCCACGACTGAATTCGCTGCCACGCAACATTCCAGCGACCGCCTACGGGCGGTCGCTGCATATCAGCCCCACCGATTGCAGTGCAACACCCCATGGCACTTGCGACCCAGGTCATCGACTCAGATCGTCATTTTCCTGTAAGCATCATCGGGCACATTTTCCAACTCGTAGGACGGATGAGCCAACGACAGGCAGATACAGTCTTTCGATGAGCAGTCACGATAGAAATGCTTAATCAAATCACCATTGTGCAATGCACAAAATAGTGCTTGACTTGGACGTCCTCCTCTCTATAATCCAGACCATGCTGCAACGCAACATCGCGGCAAAGTGAAGTCCGATGTTCCTGCATGAACCCATTTACCGAGGAGATTTCCATGTCCGCTTTCATCACCCCCGAGCAGTTCGCCGCCTCCAACAAGGCCAACATCGAAACCCTGCTGACCCTGGCTAACGCTGCTTTCGCCAGCGCTGAGCGCCTGGCTGCCCTGAACCTGAACACCGCCCGTTCGATCCTGGAAGACGGCGTTGCCAGCACCAAGGCCATGCTGGCTGTGAAGGACGTTCAAGAGCTGGTCAACCTGCAGGCTTCGCTGGCCCAGCCGATCGTCGAAAAGGCCGTCGCTTACGCCCGCAGCGTCTACGAGATCACCTCGCAGAGCCAGGAAGAAGTGTCGAAGGTCCTGGAAGGCCAAGTCGCCGAGCTGAACAAGGGCGTCGCCACCGCGCTGGACAAGGCTGCCAAGTCGGCCCCCGCCGGTTCGGACGTGGCTGTTGCCGCCGTCAAGTCGGCCATCGCCGCCGCCAACAGCGCCTACGACAGCATGAGCAAGGCTGCCAAGCAAGTCGCCGAAATCGCCGAAGCCAACGTGGCTGCCGCGACCAACGCCACCGTCAAGGCCGTCAGCACCACCACCAAGACCACCGCTGCCAAGAAGGCTGCCTAAGTCTTAACGGTTCAGTAGCATGAAGTGGCCCCGCAATGCGGGGCCACTTTGCGTTTACGGCCAGCGAATCACGAAACACGCGCTTAGGTGACCACCTGCTCAGTCGTACTTGATATAGCGAAAGCGTTGATCCTGATTGGGCGTCCCTTCCAGCACTCCGCCCTCCAGCGCGGGTTGCCACTGCACCACCGCCTCGATCTTCTTTGCCAAGGCAAAGTCGCGTTCGGTCACACCCTTCGACGAATGCGTCGTCAACTTGACGATCACGAAGGCATAAGACACGGCCAAGTCAGGATGATGCCAGGCCGCTTCGGCCAGATGCCCGACCGTATTGACCACCATCAGCGTGCCCTTCCAGCCCTCAGTCCGGTACTTGCGCCGGATCCATCCGTTTTCCAGATACCAGTGGGGCAATTCAAGCACCAAGCGGGCACGGATCTCGTCGTCGGGTATCACCGGCAGCATGTCGCTCATGGCAGCCTCCTTTTGGTTCGGAACTACCAATCTAGCCATTGAATGCCGATCTGACCAGGCGAGCGACGGATCTCAGGCAGGCTGCTGACCTTCGCCTGCCGCCTCTGCTACATAGTGATGCGGAAACAGGCGCCGCATCTCGGCCTCGACCCAGGCTTCAGCGCGCGTATTGATCTCATCGGCCTTCACGCCCTTGACCTCGATCACCGGCCCGATGCTGACGATGATCTCGCCCGGACGCTTGACGAAGGCATTGCGGCGCCAGAACTCTCCCGCATTGTGGGCCACCGGCACCACCGGAACGCCGGCGCGCTTGGCGAGGATCGCCCCGCCCGGCTTGTAGCGCCGGACCGCGCCCGGCGCCACGCGTGTCCCCTCGGGGAAGACCACCACCCAGAGCCCTTCCTTCAAGCGTTCGCGGCCCTGCTCGACAACCTGTGCCAACGCATCCTTGCCCGCCTTACGGTCGATCGCGATACCCGGAATCATGCCCAAGGCCCAGCCGAAGAATGGCACCCGCAGCAGCTCGCGCTTCAGCACATAGCACAACGGCGGAAAAATCTGCTGCAGCGCGATCGTCTCCCACGCCGACTGGTGCTTGGACAGCACCACCGCAGGCCCTGCCGGCATGTTTTCCGCACCGATGATGCGATAGCGGATGCCCAGCACGTGCTTGATCACCCACATCATGATCGGCACCCAGGACGTTATAAGGCGGTGCCGCGTCATCGGCGGCAGCCAGAAAATCAGCGTCGCAAAGAGCGCATAAGGCACCGTGATGACGGCGAGCAGAATGGCAAAAACAAAAGAGCGAATCAAATGCACGTTTGGGCTCGTTGAAGAAACGGCTGGCAGAAGTCAGCGTAAGGAATCAGGAAGTCAGCGCTGTGGCCACGGCATCGAGATCAGGAAAAATCTGGGTCCCTGCCGGCAAGTCCGGGCTTTCTCGCGTCACCATGCCTTTGCCGGTCAGCACCAGATAGGGTGCGCAACCTGCTGCCAAACCCGCCTGCAGGTCGCGCAGACTGTCCCCTACGCAGGGGACGGCGGCAAGATCGACGTTGAAACGCGCAGCGATCTGATGAAACAAGCCGGGCTTCGGCTTGCGACAATCGCAGGTCGAGTCTGCCGCATGCGGACAAAAGAAGATCGCATCCAGGCGTCCCCCGACCTGGGCGAGGCTGCGCACCATCTTGTCGTTGATGGCGTTGAGCGTGTCCATGCCGAACAGGCCACGCCCCACCCCTGCCTGATTTGACGCCACCACCACGCGCCAGCCCCATTGATTGAGGCGCGCGATGGCCTCGAGTGCGCCCGGGATGGGTTTCCACTCGTCCGGCGACTTGATGAACTGGTCGGAGTCGACGTTGATCACGCCGTCACGATCGAGAATGATGAGCTTCATCGGCATGGTCGTTCATCCCGGGTTTGAGCGCAGTCGCCCCGTTGTGCGACGGGGCGGTGCTGAATCAAGCCGACAAGCGCGAAATGTCGGCGACCTGGTTCATCAGGCCGGCCAGTTGCGCCAGCAGTGCGATGCGGTTCTGGCGCGTCAGCGGCTCTTCGGCCATCACCATGACGTCCTCGAAGAACTGGTCCACCGCCGCGCGCAGACCGGCAAGCGCGCACAGGGCGTCGGTGTAGTCCTCGTTGGCGACATGGGAGCGCACCAAGGGCGCGATATCGACCACCCGATGGAACAAGGCTTTCTCGGCGTCTTCCTGCAGCAGTGCGATGTCGGGCTCGCCCGGCGTGCCCTCGGCCTTCTTCAGGATGTTGACGATGCGCTTGTTGGCGGCGGCCAGTGCCTCGGCCTCGGGCAGTGCGCGGAAGGCCTCCACGGCCGCCAGCTTGGCCGGCACCAGGTCGATGCGCGTGGGCTTGAGCGCCAGCACGGCGTCGATCACCACGCCGTCGGAACCACCCTCCCGAAGCAGATTCTTGAGGCGCTCGAGCATGAAGTCCTGCAACTGCGCGGCAAAGCCCTCGGCCGTAAGCAGACCCGGCTTGAAGCCGGCCGCGGCGATGTCGATCAGCTTGGGCAGTTCGAGCGGCAGCGGCGCTTCGATCAGGATGCGCAGCACGCCGAGCGCAGCACGGCGCAGTGCGAACGGGTCCTTGTCGCCGGTCGGCACCATGCCGATGCCGAAGAAGCCGACCAGGGCGTCGAGCTTGTCAGCCAGCGCGACTGCGGCAGCGACATTGCCTGCTGGCAACGCATCGCCCGCAAAGCGCGGCAGGTAGTGGGCCTGGATGGCATCGGCCACCACTTCGCCCTCGCCGTCGGCGAGCGCGTAGTAGCGCCCCATGATGCCCTGCAGCTCGGGGAACTCACCGACCATGTCGGTGACGAGGTCGGCCTTGGCCAGGCGCGCGGCACGCTTCGCCGCGGCAACATCGCCATGCAGCTGCGCGGCGATCGCACCGGCCAGCGCCTCGAGGCGCTCGACGCGCTCGAGCTGGCTGCCCAGCTTGTTGTGATAGACCACCGGCGCCAGGCGCGGCAGGCGGGCCTCGAGCGTCTGCTTCTTGTCCTGCTCGAAAAAGAAGCGCGCATCCGACAGCCGGGGCCGTACCACACGAGCGTTGCCCGCGATGATGTTCGACGGATCCGCCACCTGCATGTTGGAGACGATCAGGAAGCGGTTGAGCAGCTTGCCGGCGCCGTCGAAGAGCGGGAAATACTTCTGGTTGGCACGCATCGTCAGGATCAGGCATTCCTGCGGCACGACGAGGAACTCGGCTTCGAACTCACCGACATACACCGTCGGGTGTTCGACCAGCGCGGCAACTTCGTCCAGCAGGTCGGCGTACTCGTCGAGCAGGGCGCCCTGCTTCGCGGCCTCGGCCAGCAGTTGACGCTCGATATTGGCGCAGCGCTCGGCAAAGTTGGGGATGACCTTGCCTTCGGCGAGCAGCGTGGGCTCATAGGCGTCCGCCGTTGCAATGGCGATGTCGCCACGGCTCATGAAGCGATGGCCGCGCGTGACGCGCCCCGAATCCAGGTCAAGCACGCGCCCCGGCACGACGTCCGCGCCATGCAGCAGCGTCAGCTTATGCACCGGGCGGACGAAGGTCGCGTCGCCGTCACCCCAGCGCATGACCTTCGGAATCGGCAGTGCCTTGACCGCGTCCTGCACGATGCCCGCCAACACGTCGGCGAGCTTGGCGCCCGCGACGGTGGCGGTGTGGAACAGCGCCTCGGCCTTGCCATCCATGCGACGCTCGAAGCGGGACACGGCATCCGCCGGGATGCCCTTTGCTTCCATCTTCTTCAGCAGCGCCGGGGTCGGCTTGCCCTCGGCGTCGAGCGCCACGGACACCGGCATCAGCTTTTCGGTGATTTCCTTGGCCGCCGCTTCGGAGGCAACCTGCGCCACCGTCACCGCCAGGCGGCGCGGACTGGCAAAGGAGCGGAAGGCGGCGTCCGGCGCGGCCAAGCCCTTGGCCTTGAGGCCCTCGGCAATCTTGGTCGCGAAGGTTTCGCCCAGACGCGGCAAGGCCTTGGGCGGCAGTTCTTCGGTCAGCAGTTCAACGAGCAGGGTCGCGCTGGTCATCACGCGGCCTCCTTTTCAGCATTCAGCATCGGGAAACCGAGGGCTTCGCGGGATTCGAAATAGGCCTGGGCCACGGCACGCGACAGGTTGCGGATGCGTCCGATGTAGGCGGCACGCTCGGTCACCGAGATGGCGCCACGCGCATCGAGCAGGTTGAAGGTGTGTGCCGCTTTCAGCGCCATCTCATAGGCTGGCAGCGGGAGGCCCACCTCCATCACACGCTTGGCTTCGGACTCGTAATTGGTAAACAGCGAGAACAGGAAATCGACGTTGCTGTGCTCGAAGTTGAAGGTCGATTGCTCGACTTCGTTCTGGTGATACACGTCGCCGTAGGTCACTTTGCGGCCATCCGGGGCGATCGACCACACCAGGTCATAGACGTTTTCGACACCCTGCAGGTACATCGCCAGGCGTTCGATGCCGTAGGTGAGTTCGCCCAGCACCGGCTTGCAATCCAGACCGCCGACCTGCTGGAAATAGGTGAACTGGGTGACTTCCATGCCGTCCAGCCAGACTTCCCAGCCCAGCCCCCAGGCGCCGAGGGTGGGGTTTTCCCAGTCGTCCTCGACGAACCGGATGTCATGCACCATCGGGTCGATACCCAGTGCACGCAGGCTGTCGAGGTAGAGTTCCTGCAGGTTGGCCGGCGAAGGCTTCATCACCACCTGGAACTGGTAGTAGTGCTGCAGGCGATTGGGGTTTTCGCCGTAACGACCGTCCTTGGGACGGCGCGAGGGCTGCACGTAGGCCGCGTTCCACGGCTCGGGACCAATTGCGCGAAGGAAAGTGTGGGTATGGCTGGTGCCGGCGCCCACCTCGAGGTCGTAGGGCTGCAGCAGCACGCAGCCGCGCTCGCCCCAGAAATGCTGGAGCGTGAGGATGACTTGCTGGAAGGTCGGTTTCACGAGTCGGGATTCGTTGGTCATGGTCTTGGGCAGCCTCCGGGCTGCGCAGCGCACGCAAAAGCGGTGATTTTAATGGGATTCAGCGGGCTAAGGGGCATTGCGAATGTGCGTGATCCACCCCGCACCACGATCACACGCAGTGTCGACGGCGCACCACAGGCACAAAAGCCGCAACCACGACCAACAAGGCCAGCCCCAGCACCAGGCGGTCACCCCAGCGCGCATAGGGTGTCAGTCCCTGGTAGCCCTGCACGTCGACACGCAGCACGCCACGCTCGAAGGCCGGCAATACGGCAGCGACCTGTCCATCGGGCTGTACCAGCGCCGTCATGCCGGTGTTGGTCGATCGCAGCATGGGTCGCCCGGTCTCGAGCGCACGCACTCGCGCAATCTGCAAGTGCTGCGGCTGGGCGTGGGAGTCACCGTACCACGCGAGATTGGAGATGTTCAGCATCAGCGTGGCCTGCGGCAGCGCCCGGATCAGCTCGGCGCCGAATACGTCCTCGTAGCAGATATTGAGCGCCACGCGTTGTCCGTCCAGGGCCATCGGCGCCTGGTCGGACGCACCGCGGGTCTGATCCGACATGGGAATACTGGCCAGGCGATAGAACCAGCCGAACAAGGGCGGCGAATATTCGCCGAACGGCACCAAATGCTGTTTGGCATAGAACTGCACCGGCGCGCGCCCCAGGCTGACCGCAGCATTGAAGATCTGCCCCGCCTCGTCACGGTGGAACACGCCCAGCACCAGATCGCCACCTGCATCACGTGCGAAGCCTGACAGCGTCTCGAGATAGCCCTCCGGCAGACGGTCGAGCAAGGTGGGCAGCGTCGTTTCGGGGAGCACCACGATGGCAGGTGGATCAGGACTCAGAAAAGTCTCGCGCACCAGATCGAGATTGACCTGCAGCACATCGGCGAAACGCTGCGGGTCCCACTTCAGACTTTGCTCGAAATTCGTCTGCACCAGGGCCACCTGGACAGGCGCGCCAACCGGTGCCGTCCAGCTGCGCCCGAGCAGTGCCGCGCCCACACCCAGCACGATCAGCACCACTGCAACCGAGCGCAACGCGTCGCCAACATGCCGCCATTGCACGAACGCGAGCAATGCAGCGATGAATGCCAGCAAGCCGCCAACGCCGTACGCACCCAACAGGGGGAGATAGCCCGCCAAGGGACTCGGTGGCGTTTGCGAATAGCCCACCGCCAGCCACGGAAAACCCGTGAACACCACGCCCCGCAACCATTCACCCAACAGCCACAAGGCACCGAACACGGCCGCTGCCGCAACAGGCCTACGCGCGCGGCCTGCGCATCGCAATCGGGCGAACACCCAGCCCATCAAGGCGGGATAAAGTGCCAGATAGGCAGAAAACAGCGCGATCGCCAGTGCCGCCAGCGGCGCCGGCATGCCGCCATAGCGGTTGAGGGCGACATACAACCAGGACACACCCGCGATGAACGCCCCCCAGCCCCAGGCAAACCCCAGCCAGAAGCCGTCCCGACCGCGCTCGACACGGCTCAGCAAGCCCGCCAGCACGGCCAAGGCCAACACGGCCATCGGGAACAGACCAAAGGGCTCGAACGCGAGCACGCTCGCACTGCCGGCCAGCAGCGCCCAGAGAAGCTGCACGCGCATCACTCGGCGACCGGCGTCGATGGCGTCGGCGGAATGGGTTCGACCAGCAGTGAATGCAGGCGCCGGCTGTCGGCGCGCAACACCTGGAACTTGAGGCCTTCGAGCTCGATCGTCTCGCCTCGCTGTGGCAAGCGTCCGAACTGTCGCATCAACAAGCCACCGACCGTGTCGTACTCGTCGTCGCAAAACCGTGCGGCGAACGCCTTGTTGAAATCCTCGATGGCCGTCGTCGCCTTGACCCGATAGCGGCCGTTGTAGGCCAGGCGGATGTTGTCGCCCATCTCGTCGAGGTCGTATTCGTCCTCGATGTCGCCCACGATCTGCTCGAGCACATCCTCGATCGTCACCAGGCCGGCCACGCCACCGTATTCATCCACCACGATCGCCATGTGGTTATGGCTGACGCGGAATTCACGCAGCAGCACATTCAGGCGTTTGGATTCCGGGATGAAGACGGCCGGACGCAGCATGCCGCGCAGATCGAACTCGCGCCCGGAGAAATAGCGCAGCAAGTCCTTGGCCAGCAAGATGCCAACCACGTCGTCCTTGCCCTCGCCGATCGCAGGAAAGCGCGAATGCCCCTTATCGACGACGAAGCCGGCAATCTCCTCAACGGGCGTCTCGAGGCTCACACAGTCCATCTGCGCGCGCGGCACCATCACGTCATGGACCTGCATGTCCGAGACCTGCAGCGCGCCTTCGATGATCGACAGCGCGTCGGCGTCGAGCAGGTTACGGTCGAAGGCCGCGTGCAACAAAGCCAGCAGGTCTTCCCGATCTTCGGGCTCGCGGGACAGCAAGGCCGAGATGCGGTCGATCAGAGACGGTTTTGAAGGACTATCCATGTCTGGGGGCGAAAACTCCGCGGGCGGCTCACATGGGGTGGCGACCGCGCCGCCGGAAATCAGGCGTACGGATCGGCGTAGCCGAGACCGCGGAGGATATCCGTTTCGAGTTTTTCCATTTGCAGGGCATCGGCTTCGTTCTCGTGATCGTAGCCCTGAAGGTGCAACATACCATGCACCACCAGATGGGCGAAGTGGGCTTCCAGCGTCTTGCCCTGCTCCACCGCTTCGCGCACCACGACTGGCACGCACAGCACCAGGTCGCCCGCCAGCGGTGTGCCTTTGTCACCGGCGACAGGCATTTCCTCGCCCTCGCCATAGGCGAACGTCAGCACATTGGTGGCGTAGTCCTTGCCGCGGAACTCGCGATTCAGATCCCGCCCTTCAATTTCGCCTACCAAGCGCACCGCGACCTCGGCATCACGCAGCAGTGCAGCCTGCGCCCAGCGACGAATGTTGTGCTTCTTGGGCGCACCGGCCTTGTCCGCCCCTTCAAGCGCCTTTTGCACAGCCAGGGTCAGCACCGGCGGATTCTCGCTGTGCGGCAGGTCGATCGGCTCGACCGGCATCATGTCGTGATGCACGTCAACGCGCAGTGTCAGCAGATTGCAGGCACCAGGCTGCAGCGACAGCATCGGCACGGCTTCGTCGCTGTCGGTCTCGGCTTCGATCTCGAGATCGCCCCAGGCGCGCTCGGGGAAGGCCAGCAGCAATTTGCGGCCGTCGCCGAAATCGATTTCCAGGCGCTCGGCCTTGATACGAGTCACCTTGCCATCGGCATCGATGGCGACGATCTTCGGATTAGTGACCTGCTTCGGCATTCGTGTCTCCCTCATCCTGCTGTTGTTGTTTCCGGGCTGCCTTGGCGCGTTCCACGCAGGCTGCCTCATTGTCATAAGCTTCGACGATGCGTGCGACAAGCGGATGACGGACGACGTCTTCCTTGCGGAATTCGGTGAATGCGATGCCGCGCACCTCAGCCAGTACCTCGCGCGCTTCCCGGAGGCCGCTGCGTTGGCCGCGCGCCAGATCGACCTGGGTCAGATCGCCGGTGACCACCGCCTTGGCGCCGAAGCCGATGCGGGTGAGGAACATCTTCATCTGCTCGGGCGTGGTGTTCTGCGCCTCGTCAAGAATGATGAAAGCATTATTGAGGGTACGTCCGCGCATGAAGGCCAGCGGCGCGATCTCGATCAGGCTGCGCTCGAACAGCTTGCCGACGCGATCGAAACCCATCAAATCGTACAGCGCGTCGTACAAAGGGCGCAGGTAGGGATCGACCTTTTGTGCGAGGTCACCGGGCAGGAAACCCAGGCGCTCGCCCGCCTCGACCGCCGGGCGGGTCAGGATGATGCGTTCGACCAGATCACGCTCGAAGGCATCCACCGCACTCGCCACGGCGAGGTAGGTCTTGCCGGTACCGGCCGGGCCGATGCCGAAAGTGATGTCGTGGTCCTGGATGTTCTTCAGGTACTCGACCTGACGCGGCGTGCGCCCGTGCAGCTCGGTGCGGCGTGTCATCAGCACCGGCGCCGGCACGACGGCCTCGCCCTTGTTGGCGATCTCGATCAGCCCGAGTTGCACATCGTCGAGCGACAAGTCGTTGTCGGCGCGCTCATAGAAATGCTTCAGCGCCATCTCGCCGCGCAGCACCTGTGACGGATGCCCGTGCAAGGTGAACTGCTCGCCACGGCGGCTGACGGTGATGTCGAACGCGTTCTCGATCTGGCGCAGGTTTTCGTCGAGCACGCCGCACAGCTTGGCGAGCCGGACGTTGTCGACCGGCTCGAAAAAGACTTCCAGGGTTTTCGCCATCAGGATTCCCGGGTGATGATCTCACCGCGCAGGCTGTGCGGCAGCGCGGCCGTGATGCGCACGTCGACGAACTGGTTGATCAGCCGGTCACGGTTCAGTGAAGCGGCCGCAAAATTGACCACGCGATTGTTGTCAGTGCGGCCCATCAGCTCTTCTTCGGCATTCTTCTTGGCGGAGCCTTCGACCAGGATGCGCTGCACCGAGCCGACCATCGACTCGCTGATCGCCTGGTACTGCTCATCGATGCGCCTCTGCAGGCGCGCCAGCCAGCGCAGCTTGGTCTCCTGCGGCACCGGATCTTCCAGATCCGACGCCGGCGTACCGGGCCGCGCGCTGTAGACGAAGCTGAACGAGCCGTCGAAGCCGACCTCGTCGATCAGCTTCATCGTCTTCTCGAAATCCTCTTCGGTCTCGCCGGGGAAGCCGACGATGAAATCCGAGGTCAGCGACAGATCCGGCCGTGCCGCGCGCAACTTGCGCACGACCGACTTGAACTCCAGCACCGAATAGCCGCGCTTCATCGCTGCCAGCACGCGGTCCGAACCCGACTGCACCGGCAGGTGCAACTGCGACACCAGCTTGGGAAGCTTGGCGTAGCAATCGATCAGGCGCTGGGTCATCTCGCGCGGGTGCGAGGTGGTGTAGCGAAGGCGTTCGATCCCGGGAATCTCGGCCACGCATTCGAGCAGGAAGGCAAAATCGCCCTCCTCGCCGCCCTCGCGCACGATCTCGCCCCGCCAGGCATTGACGTTCTGGCCGAGCAGGGTCACTTCCTTGACGCCCTGCGCCGCCAGGCCAGCGATCTCGGTCAGGATGTCGTCCAGCGGGCGCGACACTTCCTCGCCGCGGGTATAGGGCACGACGCAGAAGGTGCAGTACTTGGAGCAACCCTCCATGATCGACACGAAGGCGCTCGCCCCTTCGACGCGCGCCGGCGGCATCGCGTCGAACTTCTCGATCTCGGGAAAGGAGATATCGACCTGCGAACGGCCGGTCTGCTTGCGCGCCTCGATCAACTTGGGCAGGCGGTGCAGCGTCTGCGGCCCGAACACCACATCCACATACGGTGCGCGCTTGACGATGGCTTCGCCTTCCTGGCTGGCGACACAGCCGCCAACGCCAATGATCAGGTCCGGCTTGGCCTGCTTGAGCAAACGCACCCGCCCCAGGTCGTGGAACACCCGTTCCTGGGCCTTCTCACGCACCGAACAGGTGTTGAAGAGGATGACATCCGCCTCCTCAGGGTTGTCGGTCTTGACCAGCTCTTCGTTGGCACCAAGCACGTCCGCCATCTTGTCGGAGTCGTACTCGTTCATCTGGCACCCGAAGGTGCGGATGTAGAGTTTCTTCATTGGGGAAATCGAATCACCGCGGCTTTACCGCTTCGGATCTGGAGTGGCGGCCTCTTCCGGGGTGAGGATCCACACCCGGTGTATCTGGCCCTGCTTGTCGAACTTGACCCGTACCTTATATTCGCCACGGATATGCGATGGAAGCACGATACGGTTGTAAGTATTGCGAATCTGCGCACCCGGGCTGAGCCTGACAGGCTCGTCATCCACCAGCACCGTACCTGCCGGCGCGAACGTGATCGTGGTCTTGCGGGCATCCTCCGGAAACTCCCGCGATGGTGCCGCATTCGCCATCGCACCGGGCGCACCCGCCAGCGACAACAACAGAAGAGAGAAGGGAATCTTGCGCAAGACTGTCAGCCGACAGTGATCGGCAATCTACATGAACAAGCGCACAATCATCCCTGATCGCCCTGCCGATGTCAATATAAAAGCCTTATAAATCAAAAGCTACGAAAGCGATGACAGCCTTTTGTTGCAGTGCTTCGCGCACAAACACAAGAAACGGCGTGCATCCAGACTGTTGACGCGCCTCCGTGAGACCCGCTATATTTATGCGCTCTGTTGGTGATGTAGCTCAGACGGTTAGAGCGATGGATTCATAACCCATAGGTCGGCAGTTCGATTCTGCCCATCACCACCAAAATATTCGAAAGCCGCTGACCCGCAAGGTTCAGCGGCTTTTTTGCGTCAAAATCGCAACCCGGTGGCGCGCGCGCCAACCGTCATCTTCACCCCGACACTCCAGGAAAGACCATGCCCGCTGCCTACGCGATCGGCCGGATCAACGTCAAGAACGAGCGCCTTTGGGCCGAATATCGCAGCAAGGTGCCGGACACCTTGCTGCCCTGGCACGGCGAGTTGGTGTTCAGGGGCACGCAGTTTCTTGAATTGGCGGGGCAGTGTCCGGCAGCCGACGTCGTTGTACTCCGCTTCCCGGATGCCGATGCACTGCAAAACTGGTTTTCCTCTGCGGCCTATCAGGCGCTGATTCCACTGCGCGAAGCTGCTGCAGACGTAATACTGACGGCCTACGAAACCTGAGCGGAACCGGCGCGGGCTCAGGCCGCTCAACCGGGATGAAACAGCGGGCGCGCATCATCGCCTATCCGCCTACGGCCCGCCCATTTGAGACTTTCCCGCCATGATCGACCAGGTCGCCGAAAAAATCGCCCGCCGCGTCATCCTCGGTTTTTTGCTGGGTGGCCTGCTGGTGCTGAGCTACGCAGTGCTGCACCCCTTCATCGTGCCAGTCGCCTGGGCCGTCATCATCGCTTATGCCACCTGGCCGCTGTACAGCCGGCTGCGGGCGCGGATGTCACGCTATCCGACGCTAGCCGCCCTGCTCATGAGCTTGCTGCTCACGGCTGCCTTCGTGCTGCCGGCATTGTGGCTGGCGACCCTGTTACGCAGCGAAATCGGCCTTGCGATCTCGACCATCACGGCCGAAATCCGCCAAGGCACGCTCGCCCTGCCCGACTTCATCCGCAACCTGCCCTGGATTGGCGACGACCTGCAGCGCATGCTCGACGCACTGACCGGCGACCCCGAGGCATTCCGCGCGCAGCTGAACGAATGGGTGCGCCAGGGCGCGGATCAGGCGGTGGCGCTGATCGGCGACGTCGGGCGCAACGCAGCCAAGCTGGGCTTTGCGTTGATCACGGTGTTCTTTCTCTATCGCGATGGCGAGCGTGTGCTGCAGCAGGTGCACAAGGTGCTGCACCGCTTCCTCGGCGAACGGGTGGACGACTACCTCGCCGCCGTCGGCTCGATGACCAAGGCCGTGGTCTGGGGGCTGGTGGCCACCGCACTGGCGCAAGGATTCGTGGCCGGCTTGGGCTACTGGTGGGCAGGCTTGTCTGCGCCCGTACTGCTCGGCGCCATCACCGCGCTGATCGCCATGATTCCCTTCGGCACCCCGTTCGCCTGGGGCACGATCGGCGTCTGGCTGTTGATCAGCGGCGACACTGCAGAAGGCATCGGCCTGCTGCTCTGGGGTGCCCTGGTGGTGAGCTGGGTGGATAACCTCGTGCGCCCGCTGGTGATCAGCAACGCCACCCGCATTCCCTTCCTGCTGGTGATGTTCGGCGTGCTGGGCGGCTTGGCCGCCTTCGGGCTTGTCGGACTGTTCCTCGGGCCTGTCGTGCTAGCCGTGCTGATGGCGGTGTGGCGTGAATGGATCGAAGAGTCAGCCCTGAACCGGACGAACTGAACCCGTTCAGCGCAGCCGCAGGATTTTTATCGCTCCCGTCAGCACCAACACACCGATCACCAAACCGATAACCCAGTCTGGCCACGGGCTGCCAACCCAGCCGACCAGCACACCCGCCGTAATGACGCCCAAGTTGGCGATGACGTCGTTGGCCGAGAAAATGTAGCTCGCCCTCATATGCACGCCGCCGTCACGGTGGCGCGAAATCAGCCACAAGCAGGCGACGTTGGCGGCAAGCGCCAGCAGTGCGACACCCACCATCCCCAGCGGCTCGGGTGACACACCGGCCAGCATGCGGCGTACCGTATCGCCGAGCGCAGCCAGCGCCAGCAGCAATTGAAGCACGCCGGCAAACCGTGCTGCCCCAAGCTTATGCTGCGCTGCGCGCCCCACCGCATACAGGGCGACACCGTACACCGCGGCATCGGCAAACATGTCCATCGCATCGGCCACGAGGCCGGCCGAACGCGCCCACAGCCCGGCACCGAGTTCGACGACGAACATCACCGCGTTAATGGCCAGCAAGATCCGCAGCACGCTCGCCTCGGTGGCCTCCTCCACCTCAGCCACCATCGCCTCGCCGGGCTCCAACAGACTGGACGCCGTCAACACCGCGCCGTAGCCGAGCGGCACCAAGCGGGCGAGGATTTCCGCGGACTCGCCGCCATGTTCGACGGTCAACACGCGCCCCGGCAGGTCGAAACGCAGTGCCGTTACGGGCGCATCGACCAAGCGCAAACGGATCATCTGCTCCTCGGAGGGGCAATCCATTCCGGGAATACGGAACACGCTGCGACGACGGGTGACAGCGGTATCGCTCGGCATCGAACCGCCCGCCGGCTCGGCGCGTGGCGTCATGGCAGGCGAGGCGCTGCAGTCGCAGCGCCCGGAGCAGACAGGCTTGATCGACATAGGATGGCAGGGCAATGAACGAAGCAGCGCTTATTGTCCGTCCCAGCCGGCGAACTGCGAACCCCCCATCGCAGATCCGGGCCAGTACGCCCAAAAGCGTTTACCCTTCGCTGTCGTATCCGACACCCCACCCCACAGATGAAAGCCACCAAACCCCTTGCCGGGATCAAGGTCGTAGAACTCGGCACCCTCATCGCCGGCCCCTTCGCCGCCCGCATCCTCGCTGAGTTCGGCGCCGAGGTGATCAAGATCGAATCTCCCGACGGCGGCGATCCGCTGCGCAAGTGGCGCAAGCTCTACGAAGGCACCTCGCTGTGGTGGTACCTGCAGTCGCGCAACAAGCAGTCGGTGACGGTGAACCTCAAGCATCCCGACGGGCTCGAGGTGATCCGCCGGCTGGTGGCTGAGGCCGACATCGTGGTCGAGAACTTCCGCCCCGGCGTGCTGGACAAGCTCGGCCTCGGCTGGGAGGCACTGTCGGCGATCAACCCGGGCCTCGTCATGCTGCGCCTGTCGGGCTTCGGCCAGAGCGGGCCGATGGCGCAGCAGCCGGGCTTCGGCGCCATCGGTGAATCCATGGGCGGGCTGCGCTACGTCACCGGCTTCCCCGACCGACCACCGGTGAAGACCGGCATCTCCATCGGCGATTCGATCGCCGCACTGTGGGGCGCGCTCGGTGCGCTGATGGCCTTGCGCCACAAGGAAGTGAACGGCGGCCAAGGCCAGGTGGTGGACGTGGCCCTGTACGAGGCGGTGTTCGCGATGATGGAGTCGCTGGTGCCGGAATTCGACGTGTTCGGCTTCGTGCGTGAGCGCACCGGCAACATCATGCCCGGCATCACGCCGTCGAACACCCACACCACGAAGGACGGCAAGCACATCACCATTGGCGCCAACGGCGACGCCATCTTCCGTCGCCTCATGCTGACGATGGACCGCCCCGACCTCGCCGACGATCCGACGCTGGCCGACAACGCCGGCCGCGACGCCCGGCGCGACGAACTCTACGCGCTGATCGACGCCTGGGTCGCCGCCCATGACGAAGCCGAGGTACTGGCGGCACTCACCGCTGCGGAAGTACCGGCCTCGCGCATCTACTCGGTGGCCGACATGCTTGCCGACCCCCAATTCCTCGCCCGCGAGATGCTGCAGACCGTGAAGCTGCCCGACGGCCGCGACTGCCGTATGCCCGGCATCGTGCCGAAGCTGTCGGCGACGCCGGGTGGCACCGACTGGATCGGGCCGGCACTGGGCGAGCACACCGATCGCGTGCTCACCGCGCTGGGCTACGACGCCGGGCGCATCGCCGCGCTGCGCGCCGCCGGCGCCATCTGAGCCACGGCCCGGCTGCGACCGCTACCGGGCCGCTTCACGACCGACGGGCGTTTCAGCCCATCGCCCCGTCCGCGTAACGCACGCGCAGCTCGCGCTTCAGCAACTTGCCCGAGGCGTTGCGCGGCATGTCCTCGACGAAGAACACCCGCTTGGGCACCTTGAACGCTGCCAAGTGGGCATGCACATGGGCGATCAGGTCCTCGGCCGTGGCCTTCGCGCCCTGCTTCAGCGCAACCACCGCCGTCACCGCCTCGATCCAGCGCTCGTCGGGCAGGCCGATCACCGCCACCTCGGCCACCGCGGGGTGGGTGTAGAGGCACTCCTCGACCTCGCGGCTCGCCACCACCACACCACCGGTCTTGATGATGTCCTTGATGCGGTCGGTGATGTAAAGGTAGCCCGCCTCGTCCAGGTAGCCGACGTCGCCGGAACGGAACCAGCCGTCCTTGAAGCTGGCCGCGGTCTCGTCCGGCTTGCCCCAGTAGCCGCTCATCAGCTGCGGCGAGCGATGCACGATCTCGCCCATCTCGCCGGCCGGCACGTCGTTCAGATCGGTGTCGACAATGCGCGTCTCGACGTTGAAGATCGGCCGCCCGGCGGAGGCGGGGCGATCCGCATGCTCCTCGGGGCGCAGCACCGTGGCCAGCGGCGCAATCTCGCTCTGCCCGTAGCAGTTGTAGAGCTTGAGCGCCGGCAGCTTGGATGCCAGTTCGTGCACGACCGGCACCGGCATGATCGAGGCGCCGTAATAGCCCTTCTGCAGCGAAGCCAGGCGCGTCGGGTCGAAGGTCGGATGGCGCAGGAAGGCGATCCATACCGTCGGCGGCGCGAAGAAGGAGGTGACGTCTTCCTGCGCGATCAGTTCGAAGCAGCGCTCGGGCTGCGGCGCCTGGATCAGCAGCGTGGTGGCGCCCACCAGCAGCTGCGGCATCAGGAACACGTGCATCTGCGCCGAGTGGTACAACGGCAGCGCGGCCAGCGAGCAGTCCTCACCGCGGATGTCGGCGGCCAGCAGCGTGCTGGTGTATTCGGCCAGCAAAGCGCGGTGGCTCATCATCGCGCCCTTGGGCGCGGCCGTGGTACCGGAGGTGTAGAGCAGCTGGGCGATGCTTTCCTCGTCGAGGTCGAGCTCCGGCGCAGCATCGCTGCCACCCGCCTGGGCCCAGGCGAGGACGTCGCGCACCTCGCCGCCCTGCGGCGTGCCACCTGCCTCGCCGCCATGCAGCGTGCCGCGCCACTCGCAAGGCAGCGTGGGGCCCAGCGCCTCGACGTGGGTCGCCATGTCGGCGTCGCAGAACAGCGCCCGCGCACCGGACTGCTCGACGATGTAGCGCAACTCGGCATCGAGCAGCGCATAGTTGATCGGCACGTGGATCAGGCCGGCTTTCACGCAACCGAGCCAGAGCAACACGTAGGCGTCCGAGTTGCGGCCGTAGGCGGCGACCCGGTCGCCGGCCTTCAGGCCCAGCGCCAGCAAATGGTTGGCAACACGGTTGGCGCCGCGCTCGAGCTGGGCATAGCGCCAGCTGCGCCCCTCGAAGCGCAGGGCCTCGCGCTCGGGGTTGCGGCGAACCGAACGCGCGAAAGCGTCTCCGATGAGGTTGCGCCCGGCGCGGCGGACATCGGCGGGAATGGCTGTCAGGTGTGCTGCGGTCATGCTCATGTCCTCATTCAGTGCTTGTGGGGCCCCCGCAGGCGCCCCCATCGTACGCGTGCAAACCGCCTTACTTGGCGGCCATGCGGATCGCGCCGTCAAGGCGGATGACCTCGCCGTTCAACATCGGGTTCTCGCAGATCGACTTCACCAGTTGCGCATACTCACTGGAACGGCCCAGGCGCGAGGGGAAAGGCACCATCTGCCCGAGCGAATCCTGCACCTGCTGCGGCAGGCCGCGCAGCATCGGCGTCTCAAAGATGCCGGGCGCGATGCTCATGACGCGGATGCCGTAGCGCGCCAGCTCGCGCGCGATCGGCAAGGTCATGCCGACCACGCCGGCCTTGGACGCCGAGTAGGCCGCCTGGCCGATCTGGCCGTCGAAGGCGGCGACCGAGGCGGTGGTGACGATCACGCCGCGCTCACCCTCCGCGTTGGGGGCGGCCTTGCTCATCGCGTCGGCCGCAAGGCGGATCGGGTTGAAGGTGCCGACGAGGTTGATCGTCACCCCGCGCATGAAACTGTCGAGGCGGTGCGGGCCTTCCTTGCCCACCACCTTCTCGCCCGGTGCCACGCCGGCGCAGCACACCAGGCCATGCAGGCCACCGAAGCCCGTCACCGCGGCATCGACCGCTGCCTGCGTCGACGCCTCGTCGGTGACGTCGGTGCGCACGAAGCAGGCCACCGCGCCCAGTTCAGCCGCCAGCGCCTGGCCTGCCTCCTCGTTGAGGTCGGCCAGCACCACCCTGCCGCCGCCTTCGACCACCATGCGCGCAGTGGCCGCACCCAGGCCCGAGGCGCCGCCGGTGACGAGAAATACCGAGTCTGCGATCTTCATTGCGTGTGCTCCTTGTGTCTCAGATGCGTTCGATGAGGGTGGCGGTGGCCATGCCGTGGCCGATGCACATGACCTGCAGGCCGAACTGGCCGTCGCGCTGTTCGAGGCCGGCCAGCATCTTCGCCATCAGGCCGGCGCCGGTGCCGCCCAGCGGGTGGCCGTGGGCGATCGCGCCGCCCCAGGGGTTGAAGCGGTCCATGTCGGGCGCGAACTCGCGCACGAAGCACAGCGCCACGCTGGCGAAGGCCTCGTTGACCTCGATCCAGTCCATGTCGTGGATCGACAGCCCGGCCATCTCCAGCGCGCGGCGCGCCGCCGGGATCACCCCGGTGAGCTGCATCACCGGGTCGGAGCCGACCGCGACGCGGGCGCGGAAACGTGCGCGCGGCCGGATGCACAGCGCCTCGGCCGCCTCGCGCCGGCCGACCAGCACAGCGGCCGCGCCGTCGGACATCTGGCTGGCGTTGGCCGCGGTCACGCCGCCCTCGCCCGGCTGGCGGAACACCGGCTGCATGGCGCGCATGCGCTCGACGTCGATCACCGCGCGGATGCCTTCGTCGTGCCCCAGCGTGATCGCGCCGCCCTCCTTGTCCACACCCGCCACCGCCAGGATCTCAGCGTGCAGGCCGGCCGCGCGCGCCGCCTCGGCGCGGCGGTGGCTTTCGATCGCGTAGTCGTCCATCTCGGCGCGCGAGATCTGCCACTGGTCGGCGATGCGCTCGGCGCTCTCGACCTGGTGCGGGATGGCGAAGCGCTCGAGGATCTTCGGATGCAGCTTGTCGAAGCCGCGGAAGTCGCCCTGCCCCAGGGTCAGGTCGAGGAACATCGGCACCCTGCTCATGCTCTCGACGCCGCAGCCGATGGCGAAGTCGAGATCGCCCGCGGCCACCGCCTGCGAAGCGGCATGGGTGGCGAACTGGCTGGAGCCGCACATGCGGTTCATCGACACGCCCGGCACCTCGGCCGGCAGGCCGGCGATCAACAGCGCCTGGCGGGCGATGTTGGCGCCCTGCTCGCCGGCCTGGCTGACGCAGCCGGCCAGCACGTCGCCAACCTTTTCGGCTGGAAGTCCGGTGCGCGCCAGCACGCCGCCGATGGCGGTGGCAAGAAGTTCGTCCGGGCGGGTCTCGCGCAACGCACCGCCGCGGCGGCCGAAGGGGGTGCGGACGGCGCCCAGGATCAGCGCTTCGTTCGGATTGGAGGGGGTGCTTGGGGTCATTGCTGGGTCCTCAGGTTCAGGCCCGCTGCAGTTCGCGGGCGATGATGTTGCGCTGGATCTCGCTGGTGCCTTCGTAGATCTGCAGCACCTTGGCGTCGCGGAAGAGCTTTTCCACCGGGTATTCGGTCGAGTAGCCCATGCCGCCGAAAATCTGCACGGCCTCGGTCGCCGCCCACATCGCGGCATCGGCGGCGAAGGCCTTGGCGATGGAGGCCTCGATGGTGTTCGGCTTGCCCTGGTCGAGCAGCCAGGCCGACTGGTAGGTGAGCAGGCGCGCGGCCTCGAGCTTCATGCGCATCTCGGCCAGCTTGTGCGCCACCGCCTGGTGGTCGATCAGGCGCTTGCCCATGCTGTTGCGCTGGGTGGCGTAGGCGAGCGATTCGTCGAGGCAGCGTTCGATGAGACCGACGCCGAAGGCCGCCACCATCGGCCGCGAGTGGTCGAACACCGCCATCGCCAGCGCGAAGCCGCCACCCTCCTCGCCCAGGCGATGGTCCTCGGGCACGAACACCTGATCGAGGAAGACCTCGCAGGTGGGCGCGCAGCGCTGGCCGAGCTTGCCCAACGGCTCGCCGATCGCCATGCCCTGGCTGCCGCGCGGCACGATGAAGGCGGTCATGCCGCGGTGGCCGGCGTCCGCCGCGGTCTTGGCGAAGACGACGAGGAACTCCGCCAGATTGGCGTTGGAGATCCAGATCTTGCTGCCGGTCAGGCGGTAGCCGCCCTCCACCCGCTCGGCACGGGTACGGATGCCGGCGACGTCGGAGCCGGCGCCCGGCTCGGTCATCGCGAAACTCGCCAGCGCGCCATTGGCCGCCGCGCCGAGATAGCGCTCGCGCTGCATCTCGCTGCCGGCGATCACGATCGGCTCGGTGGCCAGCGCATTCACGCACAGCGCGGTGCCGATGCCTAGGCAGCCGCGGCAGAAGGCCTCGGTGACCAGCACCAGCTCGAGGCAGCCCAGGCCGCCGCCACCCACCGCCTCCGGCAGGTTGATGCCGAGCAGGCCGAGTTCCTGCGCGCGCTGGTGCACCTCGAAGGGGAAGGTCTTGGCGACGTCGGCCTCGGCCGCGCGCGGCGAGATCTCGCGCTCGGCGAAGCGGCGTGCCAGATCGCGGATCTCGCGCTGCTCCGCGTTCAACTGAAAATCCATGATGTCTCCTTGATGAGTTCAGGCATGCGCGTTGCCACGGTACATCGCCTCGATCACATCGGCATAAGTCTTGTAGATGCTGGAGCGGCGTACCTTCATGGTTGCCGTCACCTCGCCGTCGTCGTGGTCCAGCTCCTTGGTCAGCAGGTGGAAACGGCGGATGTGCGAAACCTGCGCAAGCTGGGCATTGCCGCGCGCGATCTCGGCGTCGATCAGCGCGCGCACCTCCGGGTGTTCGACCAGCGAGCGGAAATGGGTGAAGAGGATCTGGCGGCCCTCGGCCCACTTCGCCACCGTCTCGTAGTCGATCTGGATCAGCGCGGAGACGAATTTGCGGCCGTCGGCGACGACGATGCACTCCTTGATGTAGGGGCTGGCCTTCATCGTCTTCTCGATCTCGGACGGCGTCAGGTTCTTGCCGCCAGCGGTGATCATGATGTCCTTCAGGCGATCGACGATGTAGAGCTGGCCGTCGCGCGCCTCGACCACGTCGCCGGTGTGCAGCCAGCCGTCGCGAATGCTGTCGGCGGTCGCCTCCGGGTTCTTGTAGTAGCCGGCGAACACCATCTCGCCACGGATCAGCAGCTCGCCGCGCTCGCCGATCCGGTGCTCGACACCAAGGATCGGCGTGCCGACCGAGCCGAAGCGGGCGGCATCCAGCGGCTGGCCGGTAATCATGCCGGTCGACTCCGTGAGGCCATAGACCTCGACCAGCGGCACGCCCAGAGTGCGGAAGAACTGCACCACCGCGGGCGGAATCGGCGCGGCGCCGGTCAGCGCCACCTTCGCCTTGCGCAGGCCGATGAAGTTCTGCAGCGCGCGCAGGATGAGCCCATACCAGACGGCATGAACCAGGCGCTCGCCCACCGTACGCTGGGTTGCCGCCTTGTGCGCGAAGGGCCCGCAGGCCGCCATCGCCCGCGAGAACAGCCAGCGCTGCAGTGGACCGCTCTCCTGCATCTTGATGCTGATCGCCGAATGCAGCTTTTCCCAGATGCGCGGCACGCCCAGGAACATCGTCGGCGCGATCTCGCGCAGGTCTTCCTGTACGGTGCGGATCGACTCGCCGAAGGCCACCGTGGAGCCGAGGTAGATCGGGCAGAAGGTGGTCAGCATCTGCTCGGCGACGTGGCACAGCGGCAGGTAGGACAGGTGGCTGGTGTCCGCCGACAGCGCCAGGCGGTCGGCGATGCCGGGCGCCACGCCGCGGATGTTGGCGTAGCTGATCATCGCCCCCTTGGGCTTGCCGGTGGAACCCGAGGTGTAGATCATCAGCGCGATGTCCTCGAGCCGCTGCGCGGCCAGCATCTCTTCCACCAGATGACGATGGGTGGCCTCGTACTCGACGCCGAGCGTCTCCAGGTCGGCGAAGGACAGGATGCGGTCGCGCACGCGCTCATCGGCACTGCGCAGCCCCTTGGTCTCCATCACCACGATGGCGCGCAGGTGCGGCAGCTGGTCGAGCGCCTCGACCACCTTGTCGGTCTGCTCCTGGTCCTCGCACACCACGACCTCGACGTCGGCGTGGTTGAGCACGTAGGCCACCTCGGGCGACGGGCTGGTCGGATAGACGCCGACCGCAATGCCGCCGACCAGGCCACAACCCATCTGCGTCAGCACCCATTCGATGCGGTTCTCGGCGATCACGCCGACATGGCCGCCGGCAGACAGGCCGAGCGCACGCAGCCCCAGGCCGACGTGACTCGAACGGCGGTAGTAGTCGTCCCAGGTGATGCCCTGCCAGATGCCGAAATCCTTCTGGCGGATGGCGATGCGCCCGGGGTGCTGCTTCGCCTGCTCGCGCAGCATCTGCGGCAGGGTCAGCCGGGGAAGCGGATTGACTTCGGGATTCTTGCTCATGGCCATCCTCTCGCTCACGACAGCCAGCGCTTGCGGCGCTTGTAGTGCTTGATGTCGCGGAAGCTCTTCATCTCGCCGTGCCCGCCCATGCCGAGGTAGAACTCGCGCACGTCCTGGTCGGCGGCCAGGCGTTCGGCCGGACCGTCGGTGACGACCTTGCCGTTCTCCATGATGTAGCCGTAGTGCGCCACCGCCAGCGCCACCGAGGCGTTCTGCTCGACCAGCAGCATCGACACTTTCTGTTCGGCGTTGATGCGGGCGATGATCTGGAAGATGTTCTCCACCAGCAGCGGCGCCAGGCCCAGCGAAGGTTCGTCGAGCAGGATCAGCTTGGGTCGCGCGATCAGCGCGCGGCCGATCGCCAGCATCTGCTGCTCGCCGCCCGACAGGTAGCCGGCCAGGCCGTTGCGGCGCTCGTACAGGCGCGGAAAGTACTCGTAGACGAGCTCGTAATCAGCCTTCGCGCCGCTGCGCCCGGTGAGCGCATAGGTCGCGGAGACGAGGTTTTCCTCCACCGTCAGGTCCTCGAACACGCGGCGCCCTTCCATTACGTGGAAGAGCCCCGCGCGCACCAGTTCATGCGGCTTCGAACCCGCCAGCGGCTTGCCTTCGAAGCGGATCTCGCCGCGCGTCAGCTCGCCGTTCTCCAGCCCCAGCAGGCCGGACACGGTCTTGAGCGTGGTGCTCTTGCCCGCGCCGTTGGAGCCGAGCAGCGCGACGATCTGCCCGCGCGGCACCGACAGCGACAGGCCACGCAGCACCTGTACCGCCTTGTTGTAGATCACCTCGATGTTGTTCACCTCGAGGACGGATTCGACCGCACTCATCGCTTACTCCAGCACGATCCAGTCGGAGGCCGGCACCATGCGCTTGGCCTTGGTGTCGGCCCGGTAGATGCGACCGACGGGGATGGTGTTGCCGCGGATCGTGATGGGCACGCCGATCAGGCCGCCGGTGTCGAAGTTCTCGATCGAGTTCAGCGCCGCCTTGAAGTTGGCCGCGGTCATCTCCTTGCCGGCGGCGATCGTGCGGCGGGCCGATTCGGCGTAGAGCATGGCGGACAGGAAGCCCTGGATGTAGGGCACGTTCTGGTACTCCGGCCGCATCGCGCGGATCTTGTCCAGCATCGGCGCCGGCGTGGCCGTGTCGTAGTAGTAGTTGTAGGGCATCACACCCATGAAGCCCTCGGCGACGTCACCCATCTGCATCACGGTGGTGTTGTCCATGGTCCAGAAGGTGCCCATGAACTGGGTGTCCAGCCCGAGCTGGCGTGCCTGGCCGATGAATTCCGGAATCGGACCGAGGATGTAGCCGTGGAAGATGGTGAAGTCGGGCCGTGCGCGACGCAGCTTGGCGATCTCGGTCGACACATCGACCGCGCCCGGCGGGGTCATGATCTCGATGGCGACATTGAGCCCAAGTTGCTTGGCAACGCCGCGGCTGGTCTCGATCGGGTCGCGGCCGAACTCGGTGTCGGAATAGACGAAAGCCACCTTGGCGCCCGGCTTTTCCTTGGCGATGTAGCGCAGCAGGATGCCGAACTGCTGGGTGTAGTCGGGGCCGGCGACGAACTGGTAGGGGTACTTCTTCGGGTCGTTGAGCTCGGTGGCGAAGGAAGCGCCCGACATGATCATGCTGCCGGCGCGGTCGAGCTCGGGGTTGATGGTCTTGCTGAAGGCCGTGGAATCGCCGTAGTAGAAGTTCACCTTGTTCTGGCTGGTGATCTTCTTGAATGCGGCCACCGACTGGTCGACCTTGTAGGCGCTGTCCTCGGGCACGTAGCGCAGCTTGTGGCCCTCGATGCCGCCGGCGTCGTTGACCATCTTCACGTAGTCCTGGATGCCGGCGTGGATGCCGATGCCGGCAAAGGCGAACACGCCGCTCATCGGGATCGAGCCACCGATGACGATCTCCTTGTCGGCCGCCTGGGCAGCCGGCAGGCCGGCGGTGGCGGCCAGGACCGCGGTGGCCAGCAGGCGCTTGAGTACGGTTCTTCTCATGTGTGTCTCCTTCTCTTTGTATGTGGTGAAGCGGTGAGGCGAGGAAAACTCAGGCCCGGAACGGCCAGAGGTGGAAGAAACGACGGATGCGGCGCCAGATTTCCTGCAAGCCGAGCGGCTCGAACACCAGGAAGCCGACGATCAGCGCACCAAATACGATGGTGCGCACCGGCGACAGGATCAGCGTGGCGTCGGCCGACAGCGGCAGCCAGCCGACGATGAGCTTCAGCGCCTCGGGCACCATGGTCATGAAGACCGCGCCGAGGATGGCGCCGAGAATGGTGCCCATGCCACCGACGATGACCGCGGCGAGGAAGAAGATCGACATGATCAGCGGGAAGCTCTCCGGTGTGACCACGCGGAAGAAGTAGGCCCACATGCCGCCGGCCACTCCGGCATAGAAGGACGACAGGCCGAAGGACAGCAGCTTGTAGCGCAGCAGCGGGATGCCCAGCACCTCGGCCGAGATGTCGCGGTCGCGGATCGCGATGAAGGCGCGGCCGATGCGGGTGCGGAACAGGTTGGCCGCGCCCAGCACCATCAGGACGGTGATCGGCACGAACAACCAGTACAGGCGGAACGAGGTGTCGAAGCTGAGGCCGAGGATCTCCGCCGGCGCCACCGTGATGCCCGAATGGCCGCCGGTGACCGAATGCCAGTTGGCGAACACGAAGTGCAGCACTACCGACGCCGCGATGGTCGCGATCGCCAGGTACAGCCCCTTCACCCGCAGCGAGGGCAGGCCCACCACCAGTCCGCCGAGCATGGCGACAAAGCCGCCAGCGAGCAGGTTGAGCAGCACCGGCGTGCCGAGCTTCTGCTCCAGCGCAGCCACCGTGTAGGCACCGATACCCATGAAGGCGGCCTGCCCCAGGCTCACCAACCCGGTGTAGCCGGTGAGGATGTTGAGCCCGGTGGTGCTGGCGATGTTGATCGCCACCAGACAGGCGAGGTACAGCCAGTACTCGTCGGCAAAGAAGGGGAAGCCGAGCAGCGCGACGGCGAGGACGGCCAGCCAGGCGTGCTGGGTGCGGCTGTCGAACAGCGACTCGTCGTGGCGGTAGCTGGAGCGTGCGGTTCCGATGCGCATTACAACCTCTCGATTTCGTGGGTGCCGAACAGGCCGTAGGGACGGACCAGCAGCACGGCGATCAGGATCATGAAGGTGGCCAGCAGCTTGTATTCGCCGCCGAGGAAGCCACCGGCAAGCGACTCGACGACGCCGATGAGGAGGCCGGCGACCAGCGCGCCGAGCACGCTATCCAGCCCACCGACGATCACCACCACCAGCACCGACAGACCGAACACACCCATGGTCGAGGAGATGCCGCCCACCGCGCCGACGATGACACCGGCAATGGCTGCGATCATCGCCGCCACCGTCCAGGACAGCGAAAACACCTTGGGCACGTTGATGCCCATCGAGTAAGCCGCCTGCTGGTCCGAGGCCGTCGCCCGCAGTGCCACACCGCCACGCCAGAAGCGGAACACCGCCAGGGCCACCGCGATCAGCACCGCCGCGACCAGAAAGCCGTAGAACACCTTGGGCGGCACGAAGGCCTCACCGATCATCACCGGCGCGCTGGGCATGAACTCCGGCAGGCGGCGCGGCTCGGAGGTCCAGATCAGCTCGACCACACCGACCAGGACGGACGCCAGACCCACGGTGACCATGAACACCGAGATCGGCGACTCACCCAGCATCGGCCGGATCGCCACGCGTTCAAGCAGTGCGCCGGCCATGCCGCTGCCGATCACCGCGACCAGAATCGCCAGCCACATCGGCAGGTTCATCGCCGTGGCGAGGCCGAAGCACAGGTAGGCGCCGATCATCAGCATCTCGCCGATGGCGAGGTTCACCACCCGCGTGGCCTTGTAGATCATCACGAAAGCGAGGCCGGTCAGCGCGTACAGGCCGCCGGCACCCAGGCCAGCCAGCACGATCTCGGCCAGGAAAAGCCCGTCGAATTCCATCTCAGGCTCCCACTGCAAAGGGTTGATGAAGGCGCTGGCGCAGTTCCGAAACGTCGCCCGAGCCCAGATAGGCCTTGATCACCTCGGGGTTGGCCTGCACCTCGGCCGGCGTGCCGTCGGCGATGACCTGGCCGAAGTTGAGCACCACGACGTGGTCGGACAGGTCCATGACCATGCCCATGTCGTGCTCCACCATCAGCACCGTCACGCCCCACTCCTCGCGCACGTCGAGGATGAAGCGCGCCATGTCCTCGGTCTCCTCGCGGTTCATGCCGGCGACCGGCTCGTCCAGCATCAGCACCTTGGGCCGCATCGCCAGCGCGCGCGCCATCTCCACCCGCTTCTGCAGGCCGTAGGACAGCACCGACACCGGCATATGGCGGATGTGGTCGATCTCAAGGAAGTCGATGATGCGTTCCTCGACCTCCTGGCGCAGCTTCATCTCCTCGTGCCGGGCGCGGCCGAAATAGAACAGCGCGTCGAGTACGTTGGTGCGCAGGTGGGCATGACGGCCGAGCTTGATGTTGTCGAGCACGGTCATGCCACGGAACAGCGCGATGTTCTGGAAGCTGCGCGCCAGGCCCAGCTTGGCGCGTTCGGGCGGGCGTGTGGCGGTGATGTCCTCGCCCTGGAAACGGATGCGCCCCGTCGAGGGTTTGTAGAAACCGGAGATCGTGTTGAACAGCGAGGTCTTACCCGCGCCGTTCGGACCGATGACGGTGGTGATGGACCCCGGGGCAACTTCGAAGCCCACATTGGTCAGCGCCTTGATGCCGCCGAACGCCAAAGTGAGTCCCTCGACCTCGAGGATCGGACTGGCCTTGCCTGGATGCACTTGTCTCCTCCTGCCAGACGCCTCGATACGGGCGACCTGTGCGTGCTGTGCTTTAATTGCCAGCAAGTGCTGCCCAATACGGCATCACTCTGCGCTAGCGCGGGCATTAATCTTTTTGCTGCCTCGATTTGCAGGCCATACTAGGCAGTACGGGATCGGTTGTGGATGACAGAAGCAGCCGATCGATTGACATTTTCTGCCAACACTTCGACGCACCGTTTTCATGAGCGAACGCCTGAACGCACCTTCCATCACGGTCTCGATCCGCATGGTCAGCCAGTTGCTCGAGCGGCTCGGCGAACAGCGCCCGCTCGCGCTCGACTGCATCGCGCGCGCAGGCATTGCCCCGGCACTGCTGGATCAGGAGTCGGCGCGCGTCACCGTCGAGCAGTTCGCGCTGTTCTATCGAACGCTCGCCATCGAGCTCGACGACGAAACACCCGGCATGTTCTCCCGCCCCTTGCGCGCGGGCACGCTCAAATTCCTCTGTCTCGGCATGCTCGACGCCGCCAACCTGCGCGTTGCGCTGCACCGGTTTTGCTGGTTTTTCCGCCTGGTGCTGGATGACCTGCACTTCGAGATGGGCGACGAGGACGGCGCAACCCGGATCACGCTGATCGAGCGGGTAGACCTCGGCCGCCACCGGATACTGATCCTCGAGTTGATGCTCATGCTGGTACAGGGCATCGGCTCATGGATGATCGAGCGCAAGTTGTTGTTCGGACAGGTGGCGCTGAACTATCCCGCCCCCGCACATGCTGGCGAGTACATCAATATGTACGCCGGCCCTGCCCGCTTCGACCAAGCGCAAACCGCGCTCCATATCGAGCCCGGCTTCATGGACGCCCCCATCCGGCAGGACAAGGCTGCGCTATCGGCCTTCCTGCGCAAGGCGCCGATGGACTGGATTCACGTCTCGGTCAGCGAACGCCTGTTCACCCACCGCATCCGCGACCTGCTCGAAACCAGGCTGGGACAGGCGCAGACCGTCGAGGACATGGCCCGCATGCTGCATATCTCACCACGCACGCTGGCACGCCGGCTCGACGCCGAAGGCACGCACTTCCAGGCGGTGAAGGACGCCCTGCGCCGGGACGTGGCGATCGCTCGCATCTCGCGCACCGACGAGCCGATCGCCAGCATCGGCGCTGACCTCGGTTTCGATGACCCCGCTGCCTTTAACCGTGCCTTCAAGCAATGGACCGGCACGCCCCCCGGAAGCTACCGACGGCGCAGCGGTTCATGCTGAGCCCATCACGCGACGCTGGGGAAGCTCCTCCGCAGCCCGCAAGCCGACGATCAAGCGCAGCACATCCGGCTTGAAATCCGGATCGGGCCGCACCTGTAGCGCCGTTCTGTAGGCCAGCTCACGCAGCGACGGTGGCAACTGCGCCTCGGTCGGCATCGTCGCCCCTTGCACCAGCAGCGGCACCACCCGTCGCCCACGTGCCAGTGCGGTCTCGATCTCGAGCCGGACCATGTCCTCCGGGTCGTCGATGCGCCGCCCACCGCCAGTGGCGGTCACCGTCAACCAGCGTGGACCGATGACCACCAGCACCACCTCGGCCTGGTCGAGCGCGCGGGCGATCACCACCCGATAGTCCTCACCGGCGGCCTGGCGATCGACATCCAGGAACAAGTGCTGCTCCTCGAAGCCTTGCCGCAGGTAGTCGTGAATGCGGCCCACCGTCTCGCGACTGTCGTCCCGGCGGTAGGAGATGAAGATACCGAGTTCGGATTTCGGCTCGTCCGCCAAGGTGCCGGTCGGCCAACGGACCAGGCGATACGCAACATGGACGGCATACCCCAGCAACACCCCCAGCCACACTAGAAACGGCGGCGCGGCGTCCGGCACGGCCAGCGCCATCAAACCGAACAACACCGCGGCCAGGAAGGCGGCAGCAACCACGACGAAACCCAGCTTGCGTGCATGCGGTTTGCGCAGGCTGAGCATCACGCCGAACACAAAGGCCGACAGTCCGACCACTCCGCCCGTCACCACCACGATCCATTGTCCCGATGTGGCCGCATTGGGCAGCAGCGCCAGCGCTGCAACCGAAGCCAGCAGACTGGCCAACGCGAACAACAGCGAAGATTGGGCCAAGCGGCGTAAAGCGACCGCAGCCAAGGTGGGCGCCGTGTCTTCAGCCATGTCAGCGCGCTGCCAGGGCCTGCCACAGGCCGGCCCGGTCGAGATGCGTACGTCCTGGCGCCGGGCTCGGATCGCGCACGCTGGCCTGTGGCTGATTGCTGCGGCGCTCGAACTCGTAGATCAGCGCCGTCGTGTAGTGGCGAGCCCCATAGGGCTGAAGCGCGATGCCTGCCGGCAGGCGCAAGCCGCCCCCCGTCAGCCATTCCCGCGCCTCGGTCGCCGTCGGCGCTTGCTCGGCTGCGACGAAATCCTGATCGGTGACGACGAACACGATCACCCGGTAAAACCCGGGCGGCGCGTTGAACAAGGCACGGACATGGTCGATGAAGCCCGCACGTACCCGGGGCGTGTCGACAACCCAGCGCTCGGGATCGGGCATGGGCGAGGCGTCGGCGCGGATGTGCTCGATCCGCGACACGAGCGCAAATCCGCCCGGAATGCGGTAGTAACTCCGTTCACCATAACCTGCGGAATCGAATGCCTGCTCGAGGCGGCGGGCAACCTCACCCAGCGCCGGCGACGCGCCCTGGGCAACCCACTCGTTGGCAATCGCAGAAAACGCCGAATACCGCGGCGGAGGCCACGGGAAGTTCGGCAGGCTCACTGCGGGCGCGGGGCCGTCAGCCGGCAGCGGCTCCACATCCGCCCCAGCCGCCAGCGCCACCTCCTCTGACGAATCATCCGGCATGGCAGCAGCCATTTCTTCCTGCCCTTCAGACGCAGGGGGCGGCGCACTCATCACGGGCTCTTCCCGTGCCGAACACCCCAGCAGCGAAAACAGCAACATACCCAGGCACAGCAGCTGCGCAGCGAGGCGCAAAACACCACCCGGAGTCAGAGGCGCGACTGCCCGAGGAAAATCGAATCTGCTCATCTTCGTCTCCCCTGGATGGACAAAGCCGACATCGATACACAGGCAGGACCCTCATCACTTCGATCCATGTTAGTTCACACCCGCCCACACGGCGATGTTCGACTGATCACGACAGCGCAACCCGCTTGGACGCACCGCCCTACCGGAGTACATTTGCGCGCACTTTCGCCCCTCACCTGCGCCGCCATGACCGCCCAACATCCCGAAATCCGTCCCGAACAGTCGATCGAACTGCTCAAGCAGCTCCACATCCTGACCCGCGACGGCAAGCTCAACCAGGACAGCCGGCGCAAGCTGAAGCAGGTCTATCACCTGTACCAGTTCATCGAACCGCTGCTGACCGAGGCGCTGGCCGACCGGCCAGACATCCAGCTGGTGGACCACGGCGCGGGCAAGTCCTACCTCGGCTTCATCCTGTACGACCTGTTCTTCAAGCAGCACGCGCCCGGCGGTCGCATCCACGGCATCGAAACGCGCGACGAGCTGGTGATGAGCTCGCGACGCCTGGCCGACAAGCTCGGCTTCTCGGCCGGCATGCGCTTTCACAACCTGACGGTCGCGGAGTCGATCCGCTCCGAACGCCTGCCCGAACGCATCGACGTGGTCACCGCGCTGCATGCCTGCAACACCGCCACCGACGATGCCATCCGCTTCGCGCTGGAGAAGCGTGCGCGCTTCATCGTCTTGGTGCCGTGCTGCCAGGCCGAAGTCGCCTCGGTGCTGCGCAAGAACAAGCAGCGCCAGCTGAAGAACAGCATCACCGAGCTGTGGCGTCACCCCATCCACACGCGCGAATTCGGCAGCCATGTCACCAACGTGCTGCGCTGCCTGCAGCTCGAGTCGCACGGCTATCAGGTCAACGTCACCGAGCTGGTGGGGTGGGAGCACTCGATGAAGAACGAACTCATCATCGCCACCGACAAGGGCCTCCCGCGACACCGGCCGTCCGAGCGCCTGCGGGAACTCCTGGCAACATTGGGACTCGACGAACTGAGTGAGCGCTTCTTCGCCGGCGAGTCGGCATCGACACACCCTGCCGACGCGCCTTGAACCTCGAGCTGAGAGCCCACCTGTCACCCCCTCGACAATGAGCGACGCCGAAGGCCCCCTCTCCTTCCTGCTGAACAGCGCGCGCGCCGATACCTATCCGCGTCAGCTCGTTGCGCAGTTTCCGCGTGTCGCCGAACGCATTGACGCACTGTGGAACGACTCGGACGCCATCGCCGGCTATCTGTCCGAGCTGATGGTTTCCGACCGCCCTGACCGACGCGGTTTTCCCCCTGAAGTCGGCGCGGAACTCATGAAATTGAGTCTCGCCTACGATCGCATTGGACCGATCCGCGAAGCCGCCGCTGTGGAAAAGGCACCACCGCGCAAGCTGGACGAAGACCCCTGGGGTTACGAGCAGGCCGTCGCCGAGCTGGATGTGCGCGGCATCGCCCGCAATTCAGCCAATTTCATGCATGCCGCCGAAACGGGCGATTGGCATGTGTGCACACTCTTCCTCAGTGCAGGGTTCGACGTCGACAGTCGCGACCTGCGGAACTGGACGCCGCTGATGGTGGCGGCCTTCAGTGGCCGTGAGGACGTGGCGATCGAACTCATCAAGCTCGGTGCCAGCATGCATGCCAAGGACAGCGACGGCTACACACCCTTGCATTGGGCGGCCTTCAAAGGTTATCAGCAGGTCGTCGCACTGCTCGCGCGCAAGGGTGCAAGCGTCGATGCAGTCAGCAATGCCGGCATCACCCCCCTGATCCAGGCCGCGGCCCAAGGACACTACCCCACCGTCAGCCTGCTGCTGCAACACAAGGCGAGTCCGAACATCGTCGCACGTGACGGTTCGACCGCCCTGCTGAAGGCCGTCGCCAACGGCCATCTTGGCGTGGTGCAGGCGCTGTTGCAGGCGGGTGCATCAATCGACGTCACGATGCAGGACGGGCAGACCCTGCGTGCGATCGCGGCAAAGTCACGCAACCCCAGGATCCGCGACTGCATCGCCGCAGCAGACGGTCAGTCCAGGGCTGCAGCGCCTGAGTCGGCCCCTCCACCCAGCTCGTAACGCCCCCCGTCGGCGCGCGACGGCCGTCGCGGTTACACGCCAGGCGCCGCCTGGTTGGTCCGCCTCACCATCGCCAGCAAGATGGCAGCCACGCCGAACAGGCCACCGAAGCTGCGGTTCAGCACGCGCTGATGATGGGGCTCGCGCAGCAGGCGCAGCACGCGCGAGGCCAGGCCGGTGTAGCCCGCCATCACGATCAGGTCGACGGCGATCATGGTCGCGGCGAGGATCAGGTACTGCATCAGCAACGGCCGTGATGGATCGAGGAATTGCGGCAGCACGGCGAGGATGAAAACGATCGCCTTCGGATTGCTGGCGTTGACGACGAAGCCGCGTACCACCAGCCGCCATCGCCGGCTGTGCAGCCCGTCGCTCGCATCCAGCGCCACTGCCTCCGGCGGCGCCACCCACTGCTTCCAGCCCAGATAAAGCAGATAGACCACACCGAACCACTTGATCACCCCGAACGCGAACTCCGACGCAGCCAGTACCGCCCCCAGGCCCGTGGCGACAATCGCGATCTGCAAACCGAGCGCAAGCTGCAGGCCAAGTGCGTTCCAGTAGCCACGGCGAAAGCCGTAGTTGAGTCCGGACGACATCGAGGCGATCGCCCCGGCCCCCGGGGTCAGGCTGATCACCCAGCAGGCAACAAAAAACGCAAACCACGTATCCAGCGACATTTACACACTCTCTTGTTGCAGTGATCGGTTATGTTAAGGCCGAGACCGGTGATATGCACCGGACGTCGCGCACCACGCGCCCTTGGCAATGACACACACATCCAGGTATTCGGAAATCCGGATTCATGCCGACGCGCCGCCGAAGCCGGACTTCGGCACCCCCTGCAACGGTTGCGGCGTGTGTTGCAGCGCCGAGCCCTGTCCGCTCGGCGCCCTGTTGTCGCGCCGGCTGCGCGGCCCCTGCAAGGCGCTCGAGTGGGACGCAAGCCAAACGCGTTATGTTTGCGGCGCGCTCGCCTGCCCCGAGCGCCATCTACGCTGGCTGCCCACGAGCCTCGCACGCAGGCTGGTGCAGCGCTGGATCTCGGCCGGTTCGGGCTGCGACGCCGACTACACCGACGCCTGACAGGCCGCTTCGCTCATTCTCCCACGCCCTCTGTCAACGCCAAGGCGCACTGGCCTCGATCAGGGCCGCAATGCGTTGCCCCAGCGCGACCAATCGTGGCTCCACGTCGGGCTCGTCCTGTTCGATCGCCAATTCCAGCGCCCCCGCCTCATCCATCAACTCCATCGCACAGATGAAGCCGGCGTTGCTGCGCAGGGTGTGCATGCGTCGGGCAGCCGCCTCGCGGTCACCGGCCGCCAGCTCGCGGCGCGCCTGCTCGGCGGCATCGGCGTTGTCCTCGATGAAAAATTCGAGCAGCCCAATGAACATCGACCGGTCCTGCCCCACACGCTGTTCCGCACGCTCACGATCGATGCCGGGAATATCCGGAAAGCCGGACTCGACAGCGGTCACCACCGCCATGTCGCTCCCGGCCGGCTGCAGACACGGCCCGGACGCATCGGCAACCGTACGCCGCAGCGGCTTGATCCAGCGTGCCAGCAGCATCGCCATCTCGTCCAGATCCATCGGCTTGGGCAACACGTCATTGGCCCCCGCCTCGCGTGCTGACGCCTGCTGATCGTCACTGACACCCGCGGTGAAGGCGATGATCGGCACATCGGTGATGCCCAGCACGCCGCGGATCATGCGTGTGGCGCTCAGGCCATCCATCACCGGCATCTGCACATCCATCAGCACGGCATCGAAGCCGTCCGGCCGGGTCCGCAGCAACTGCACCGCCTGCTGGCCATCGGCCGCCAAGGTGGTACTTGCGCCTTCCAAAGCCAGGGCACGCTCGACCAAGTCACGGTTCATCGCGCTGTCATCGACGACCAGCACATGCGCCCCTTGCAAACGGGCTCCCGTCGGGGTCTCCGGCTTCGCGCCGGCAGACTGCGGCGTCTCGCCCTCGGCGGCCCTTTCCAGCGGCAGCTCGAACCAGAACGTGCTGCCGATGCCCAGCTGGCTGTCCACCCCGATCGTGCCGCCCATCAGTTCAACCAACCGCTTGCAGATCGACAAACCCAGGCCGGTACCGCCAAACCGCCGGCCGATACCGACGTCCGCCTGGGTGAAGGGCGTAAACAAACGTCCGATCGCCTCGGGCGCGATACCGATCCCCGTATCGCGCACCTCGAAGCGTAGGCGCAGCATCTCGGCGCGCGATTCGAGCGCACGCACTCTGAGCGCCACTTCGCCGCGCTCGGTGAACTTGATCGCATTGCTGGTGAGGTTGAACAGCACCTGCTCCAGGCGCAGTCCGTCGCCGCGCAGGGTGCCGAGCGGCGACGACGGTAGCTGCACCCGCAGGCTCAGCCCCTTGCTGTGCGCGGCCTGGCCCATCAGGCTGTCCAGGTTCGCCAGCAGCGCCGCCAGATCGAACGGACGGGGCTCGATGCGCAACTGGCCGGCCTCGATCTTCGACAGATCCAGCACGTCGTTGAGAATCGCCAGCAGCGACTGACCCGCATTGCGGATCCGCTCCACCATGTCGCGCTGGCCGCCCGACAGCGGCTCGCGCGCCAGCACCTGTGCCAGGCCAAGCACCGCGTTCATCGGCGTGCGGATCTCGTGGCTCATGTGGGCGAGGAACTCGCTCTTGGCCGCGTTGGCGGCGGCGGCCTCGTCCGCCAGCTGACGGTGGCGGGCCTCGCTGATCCGCAGACGCTCTTCCATCTGCTTGCGCGCGGTGATGTCCTCGACCATGCCCAGATAACGCGGCACCGCCTCGCTCTCGACCTGCACCGGAGCGAAGCTCAGGCTCACCCAAACCTCCGCGCCATCGGGGCGCAGATAGCGCTTGTTCAAGCGGTAGCTGGAAATCTCGCCCGCGTCGAGCCGGGCGAGGTTCGCCACGGTCTCGGCCACGTCGTCGGGATGCGTCAGGGCATTCGGGCTCAGACCGACCAGATCGTCCGGACGGCGACCCACGATGTCGGCAAAGCGCGGGTTGACCTCGGTGATGCACCCACTGCGCGGGTCGAGCAACACCACGCCCAGTGGTGCCTGCTCGAAGATCACCCGGAAACGGGCTTCGGCGGCCCGCTGCACTTGCAGCGCAATCAGTTCCTGGCGCTGCAGATCACGACGCCAAAGCAAGTAGCCGGCCGAATACACCAGCAGCAAGCCCAGCCCCATCACCAGCGCGGTCGCCCAGGTCATGGTACGGATGCCGGCATAGGCCTCGCGCTCGTCGATTTCGGCCAGCATCAACCACGGCGTGCCGCGTACCGCCGCGGCGTAGGCCAGCACCGGCACGCCGCGGTAATCGACCCCGCCCGCCATGATGCCGGACTCGCCCTGCGCGGCCCGCGCCGCGGGCAGATCAGGCGCACTCAATGGCAGCGTCAACACCAGGGCCGCGTCCTTCTGATGACGCAGCGGAGTCAGGAAGCGCACGCCCGCGCCCTCCCGCCGCACAAGATAGGTTTCGGCCGAACGCGTCGGCACGGGCCAGGACTCCACCATCGGGAACAAGGTCTCGTCGGCGCGCCAGGTCAGATAAGCGACACCCCGCGGCGTCGCACCGGGCGAGCCGATCGGCGCCAGCACGCCATATCGCGCTTCGCCACGTTCATTCAGGTACAAGTCGACCAGCAGCACGCGCGGTTCCCGCAGCACGTCTCGGATGCGCTCGGCATGGGCGCGGATATCCGCATCGCCCACGACGAAAGCCGGCTCGCCCTCGGCATCAATCACCGCAACGCCTTCCCAGCCGCGTGCCCGCGCCGCTTCGTCCATCAACCCTTGCATACGCGCGAGCACCGCAGCATCCTGCCGTCCGCTGGCCAACCACCGGCTGAACAAGGTTTCCAGTTGCGAGTGCCCGGCGAAATACAGCTCGGCATCCACCCGTGCCTTCTGCAGCCAATCTTCGATGTGCTGGCGTTTCTGTTCGGCGATGACGGCCAGCGTCCGGTGTGTCTCTCGCCGGATTTCCTCGGTGAGCGAGCGGTAACCCACATTGCCGATGACACCGATCAGCGCCGACAACGCAAGCAGGGGCAGCACGAAGCGCACCCACTGGCGACGGGCGCCGCCCACAGAGATCAGGGCAGACAGTGAGAAAGAAGCGTTGGTCATTTTTGCGTGCACCGTGCGAGCCTCGCGGCCGGGCGGGCAGATTGTCGGGGCGAACCCCGATTATCCGGCATTTGCACGGGTAAACGCTTACCCCAGCGTACAATCAAGCCATTCCCGATACGACCCGCGCCGCGTGCGGCCCCATTCACGGCCTTGCACGCCGCCTGCATTTCGAGCTCGACATTGCCGCACCCTCGCCTTCTGACGCCCCGCCTTAAACACCACCTCGCCGCCCAGACAGCGCTCGCTCGCCGCAAGGAGCCCGTCTGATGCCGGTGCAAGCCTCCGCACTCCTCGCCGTGCTGATCGTGGCGCTGACCTCGCTCGGGCCACTATCGACCGACTTCTATCTGCCGGCGCTACCCGCCATCGCGCGCGCGCTGCAGACCGACAGTGCCGGCGCGCAGTTCACCTTGTCCATCTACCTGCTCGGCTTCGGTGTCGGCCAGTTGATCCTCGGCCCCCTATCGGATCGCTTCGGCCGCCGGCCCGTCATGCTGTGGAGCCTGGCAGGCTTTGTGCTGGCATCGGCGGCCTGCGCGCTGGCTCAGTCCATCGAAGCGCTGATCGCTGCCCGACTGTGCCAGGCATTGGGCGCCTGCGCCGGCCCGGTGCTGGGGCGTGCCGTGGTACGCGACATCTACGGGCCGCACGAGGCCAGCCGGGTGCTGTCGCACGTGGCCACGGCCACCGCGCTCGCACCCCTGCTGGCCCCCATCCTGGGCGGCTGGCTGACGACCGAGTTCGGCTGGCGTGCGACCTTCGTGGCGCTGACGCTGTACGCACTGGTGCTGTCGGTTGCGGTATGGCGCGTCTTGCAGGAAACCAACCGCCATCCCGACCCACACGCCATGCACCCACTGCGCATGCTGGCCAACTACCGCACGCTGCTGGCCGACCGCGTGTATCGCGGCGCCCTGCTGACCGGCTGCGGCGCATTCGCCGCCCTGTTTTCGTTCATCTCGGGCTCATCTTTCGTCTTCATCGAGCTGTTCGGGCTGTCGCCACAGGAAATGGGCCTGGCCTTCGGCGTCAACGTCACCGGCTTCATGATCGGCAGCACCCTGTCGGCACGACTGTCGCGTCGGGTCGGACCGCTGCGCCTGATTCGTCATGGCGTGCTGCTCGGCAGCACTTTCGGACTGCTGTTTGCGGGGCTGGCCCTGGCCGGGATACATCACGTCGCCACCGTCATGGTGCCGATGTGGGGCGTCTCACTCGCGATCGGCCTCATCCTGCCCAATGCCACTGCGTTAGGATTGGCGGGCTACCCGAAGATGGCCGGCGCCGCGGCGTCGCTGATGGGCTTCGTACATATGGGGCTGGGTGCGGGCGCGGGCATGGTCGTCGGCCATGGCGTGCAGCATAGCGTCACCCCACTGGCGCTGATGGTCGCCGGGGCGATGCTGTTCAGCCTCGGCATGTGGTGGTTTTCGTTACGGACGAGACACCCGATTGATCCTGGAGAGACAAGATGAGTAATGGCACCCCCCTGGCGGACCTGCGCAAGAGCTACGAGCAGGGCGCACTGGAAGAACATGAATCGGCCAACGAGCCTTTGCATCAGTTCGAGGCCTGGCTGGCGGAAGCGCTCGAGCGCGGCATTCCCGAGCCCAACGCCATGACGGTGGCTACGGTCGGCGAAAACGGCCGGCCGTCCACTCGACCGGTGCTGATCAAACATTGCGACGCGCGCGGCATCGTGTGGTTCACCAACTACAACAGCCGCAAAGGGCGCGAACTGGAAGCCAAACCTTTCGCTGCCCTGCAGTTCCATTGGGTGGAGCTGGAGCGCGTGGTGCGTATCGAGGGCCGGGTCGAGAAGGTATCGGAGGCCGAGTCGGACGACTACTTCGCCAGCCGCCCACTCACCCACCGCATCGGCGCGTGGGCCTCGCCGCAGAGCGAAGCCATCGACGGGCGCGGCGTGATCGTGTCGCGTGCGGCGGAATACGGACTCAAGTTCGGCCTCCATCCGCCCCGCCCGCCGCACTGGGGTGGCTACCGGCTGGTGCCGGACTATTGGGAGTTCTGGCAGGGCCGCTCGTCGCGCCTGCACGACCGCATCGCGTACCGCCTGCAGCCCGACGGCAATTGGCTCAAGCAGCGCCTGGCGCCCTGACGTGATAGGCATGCAGTCGATGGGCCGGGTGCGTGCCCTGCTTTTCGTCATGCTCGCCAGCCTGTTTGCCGTGTCTCCGTCGCAAGCTCGCGAGCCCAATACCCTGACGATCGGCATGTTCGCTTACCGTCCGGTGTCGGTGCTCGAACCCGCGTGGCGGCCATTGGCCTGGTACCTACAAGACCGGGTGCCGGGCACTTTCGTGAACATCCGCTTCCTGGGCCAGGACGAAATGGCTCAGGCCCTGCAGCGCAACGAGCTCGATCTCGTATTCACGAATCCGGCGCACTACGTCACCCTGCGCACGCAGAATGCACTGTCAGGGGCGATCGCGACTCAGGTTTCGCTCGAAGACGGACAGGCCGTCTCGCAATTGGGCGGGGTCGTCATTCGGCGCAAGGCACGCACCGACATCCGGCGCTGGCAGGATCTGTCGGGCAAGGTCATCGCGGTCACCGGCACGCAATACCTCGGCGGCTACGCGGCGCAGGCCCAGGAGCTGGTCAGGCGCGGGGTTGCGCTCGACTCCATCGAGTTCAAGCGTCTCGGCAATCCGCACGACAAAGTCATTGCCGCCGTGCTCGCGGGCCAGGTGGATGCGGGCTTCATCCGCACGGGCGTGCTCGAAAGCCTGCTGCGCGAGGGGGATTCGAGTGTCAACGAACTCGAAGTCATCGAGCCCGCTTCACATCCCGGCTTTCCCTTCAAGACCAGCACGGCGCTCTACCCCGAATGGGCGATGGTCGCCCTGCCGCACCTCGACCGCGATGTCAGCCGTCGCATCAGCGCCGCGCTGCTGGCCCTCGAACCCGAAGACGTACTGAGTCAGCTGGCTGGCATCCACGGCTTCACGATCCCGAGCGACTACCAGGCGGTGCAGGACGCCATGATGGCTGCGCGTGTGCCGCCCTTCGACCGTGCGCCCTCCATCAGCGTGCGCGAATTCGCCAGCCAGCACGCGGCAACGGTGATCGCCGCCGCCGGCATGCTGCTGACGCTGTTGCTTGCGACCTTTTGGGTGCTGCGATCAAACCGGCGGCTGAACCTTGCGCGGGCACGTCTGGCACACGGACACCGACGCCTGGAATACATCATCGCGAGCACCAACGCAGGTACCTGGGAATGGGACCTTGCCGCCAACCAGATCGCGTACGGAGGACGCTGGGCGGAGATGCTGGGCTACACGCTCGACGAGCTCGAACCCGTTTCGCTCGACACCTGGAAGATCCTGACCCACCCCGCTGACCAGCAAGTCGTGCTGGCCCAACTCGACACTCACCTGGCGGCCGGCTCGGACGCCTTCGAGACCGAGTTCCGCATGCGGCACAAGGACGGACATTGGGTCTGGATCCACAACCTGAGCAAGATCGTCCGTCGCGCGGAAAACGGCAAGCCCCTTTTGCTGACCGGCATTCACCTCGACGTCTCCGAGCGCAAGCGCAGCGAAGAAGAGCGGGCGCTGAGCCATTCGGTGTTCCTGCGCACCCACACCGGCGTCATGGTGACCGATGAAGCCAACCACATCGTGCAGGTCAATCCCGCCTTCACCGAGATCACCGGCTACAGCCGCGACGAGGTCCTGGGCAAACCGCCCAGCCTGCTTTCATCGGGCGAGCATGACGCCGACTTCTATCGCACCTTGTGGGCCGAATTGCGGGTAAACGGCGAGTGGGAAGGCGAGATCGTCAATCGCCACAAGGACGGCCACACCTTCCCCGAAAGGTTGTCGATCTCGCTCGTGCGCAATCAGGAGGGGGCGATTTCTCACCATATCGCCGTCTTCACCGACATCAGCCTGCAGAAACAACTGATCGTCGAATTGCAGCACTCCGCCCATCATGACCTGCTGACCGGACTGCCGAACCGAGCCCTGCTCCACGACCGTCTGAAACTGGCGCTGGCCCAGGCCCGTCGCTCGCCGACGGGTGTCGCGGTGATTTTCCTGGATCTCGATGGCTTCAAGCCCGTGAATGACACCCACGGCCATGTTGCCGGCGACGAGTTGCTGAAGAAGCTCGCGCTGCGCATGCGTCAGGTCGTGCGCGATGGTGACACCGTTGCGCGCCTGGGCGGCGATGAGTTTGTGATCGTCGCCAATGCGATCGCCGATGAGACGGACGCGACGCTCTGCGCCGAACGGATCGCCGCCGCAATTCGCGAACCCGTTCCGCTGGAGACGGCCGAAACCTCCGTCAGTCTGTCGGCCAGCATCGGCGTCATCATCTGCCCGCCAACGGCACCCGAAGCCGACGCCCAGCCGGAGGCCATTCTGGATAAAGCCGATGCCTGGATGTATGCCGCCAAGCGCGCGGGCAAATCCAGAATCGTCGTGCAGCGTCTGGCGTCCGGATCAGCGAACGACAGCCTCCCGTGAGGCTGGAAGCCGCGCATCGCCTCAGAGTACAGGGGCGATGCGCGGCTGCCCGCTTTATTCGCGCTTGATGGCGTCAAGCACGTCCTGCGTGGGATCGCGCGGTGCGTCTTGCGGCGGCACATCGAAGCCTTGCATCAACGCATCATCCGGCGCCGCATTGGGTGTCGTTTGCAACATTTCCATGACGGCATCGTCACCCAGCAGGACCTGCTGCTCTCCCCCCGGCGCCGCCAGCCCCGGGAAAACAATGACCAGTGCGATGACCAGGATCTGCAGCAGGATGAAGGCGATCGAGCCCTTGTAGATCTGTTCGGTCGTCACCGCCGGGATGATCTTGCCCGTCACCCGATCCTTGTAATCGGTCTTGGCGGCGACGCTGCGCAGGAAGAACAAGGCAAAACCGAAGGGTGGCGTCAGGAACGAGGTCTGCAAGTTCAGTGCAATGATGATCCCGAACCAGATCAGGTCGATGCCCATCTTCTCGGCGACCGGGGCCAGCATCGGAATGACGATGAAGGCGATCTCGAAGAAATCGAGGAACATGCCCAGCACGAACACCAGGATGTTCACCACGACCAGAAAGCCCATCTCACCGCCCGGCAGGCCGTCGAACAAGGCCTCCACCCAGTAGTGGCCGTCTGCGGCGTTGAAGGTGAAGCTGAAGAGCGTTGCCGCAATCAGAATGAAGACGACGAAGCACGACAAGGTGGCGGTCGTGTTCAGCGCCTGCTTCAGCAGATCCAGGTTGATCTTGCGCCGTGCCGTCGCCATCACCAGCGCACCCAAGGCCCCCATTGCGCCGCCCTCGGTCGGCGTGGCGACGCCGAGGAAAATCGTTCCCAGCACGAGAAAGATCAGCACCAGCGGCGGAATCATCACGAAGGTGACGCGTTCCGCGAGCCTGGACAACAAGCCGGCACCGGTCAGGCGATTGGCCGATGCGAGCATCAGGCCGAACGCCGAGGCCACCGTCAGCGAAGAGATGAACAGCTCATCCATCGGTGCGGCCTTGTCGCGTGCCAGCCAGTTGCCGACCACTTCATCATGCACCATCGACCAGCCCAAGGCCGCCGCGCCGCACAACAGCACGAGGACGAACAGCGAGGCATGCCCGCTGCTGCCGTTGGGCTCCTTGTAGATCAGCGCCTCGGGCGGCAGCGCGGGCACCCAGGCCGGACGCACGACCGCCACGCCGATGATGAACAGCACATACACGGCCACCAGCAGCAGCCCCGGAACGAGCGCCGCGCTGTACATGTCGCCGACCGACCGGCCCAGCTGGTCCGCCAGCACGATCAGGACGAGCGACGGTGGCAGCGCCTGCGCAAGCGTGCCGGAGGCGGTGATAGCGCCCATGGCGATGCTGCGGTTATAGCCATAACGCAGCATGATCGGCAGCGCGATCAGCCCCATCGAAATGACCGCGGCGGCGATGACGCCGGTGGTGGCGGCCAGCAATGCGCCGACGAGCACCACGGCAATGGCGATGCCGCCCCGTACCGGACCGAACACCTGACCGACCGTCTCGAGCAGATCTTCGGCCATGCCGGAGCGTTCGAGCACGATACCCATCAAGGTGAAAAAGGGAATCGCCAGCAGGGTTTCGTTCTGCAGGATGCCGAAGATGCGCAGCGGCAAGGCATTGAACAGGCTGGCGTCGAACAGCCCGGCAAACATGCCGAGCGCGCCGAAGATCAGCCCGGTGGCGGCCAGGCCGAGGGCAACGGGCACCCCGGACAGCAGGAACACCAACAGGCCGAGGAACAGGATCGGAATGAAGTATTCCGCGATGAAGGCAAGCATGGATGTCTCTTGAAAATCAGTGGTCGGCCGCTTCCGCGTGTTCGGAATAGGGACGCGCTGCGTGCCCGCTCAGGAAAGCTGCACGCTTGATCAGCTCGGAAACGCCCTGCACGAAGAACACGGCAAGTCCGGCCGGAATCAGCAGCAGCACCGGCCAGCGGATCAGGCCGCTGGCATGGGGGCTCATTTCCCCCGTGGCATAGGCGTTGGTGAACATCGGCCACGACATCTTGATGAGCACGATGCAGAGCGGGAACAGGAAGAAGACGATGCCGAAAATATCCACCCAGGTCCGCGCACGCTGGCTGAGCCGCGAAGACACGAAGTCGATGCGCACGTGCGCGTTCTTCTGCAGGACATAGGCAAGGCCCAGCATGACGACCGCGGCAAACAGGTACCACTGCACCTCGAGCCAGGCATTCGAACTGATGTTGAACACCTTGCGGACGATGGCGTTGCCGGCGCTGATGAACACCATCAGCAAGACCAGCGCTGCATTGAGCTTGCCGAACACGGCGGTAAAACGGTCGATCAGGCGGGATAGGGTTAGCAGTTGATTCATGGTGTGATCCCGAATGAACGGGCTGAAACCCCCGCGAATGCGAAGACTTCAGCCCGGTGAGGCGTCGCGCCTGTGCTGCGGAAAATTAGAGCTTCTGTTGCTGCATGAACTGGTCGAAACCCGCCTCGGCGAAGCGGAACCACAGATGCTGGTCACGGCGGAAAGCCGAGTAATCCGCAAAGATCTTCTTCCACTCCGGGTTGGTGTCGTTCAGCTCGGTGTAGAGCGCGGTCGCTTCCTTGAGCGCAGCTTCCATGATCGGCTGCGGCATCCGGCTGAGCTTGGCGCCGGCGGCGATCAGGCGCTTCAATGCCGCTGGGTTGCGAGCGTCATAGCTGGCCTGCAGGGTGATGTGGGCATGCGACGCAGCCGCGGCGACGATGCTCTTGTAGTGCGCGGGCAGCGCGTCGAAGGCCTTGCTGTTCACATACAGCGCGAACTGGCCGCCGCCTTCCCACCAGGCCGGGAAGTAGTAGTGCGGCGCGACTTTGTAGAAGCCGAGCTTCTCGTCGTCATACGGGCCGACCCACTCCACGGCGTCGATCGTGCCCTTTTCCAGTGCCTGGTAGGTCTCGCCGCCCGGGATGTTCTGCGGCACCACGCCGAGCTTTTCATACACGCGACCGGCCAGGCCGCTGATGCGCATCTTCATGCCCTTGAGGTCATCCAGCCCCTTAACCTCCTTGCGGTACCAGCCGCCCATCTGCGCACCGGTGTTGCCCATCGGGAAGTTCACGATGTTGTGCTGGCGATAGAACTCGCGCGTCAGCTTCAGGCCATTGCCCTCGTACATCCAGGCCGTCATCTGCCGGCTGTTGATACCGAACGGAATGGTGCCGTCGAAGGCAAAGGTCGGGTCCTTGCCAATGTAGTAGTTCGGGATGGTGTGGCCGCACTCGATCGTGCCGTTCGACACACCGTCCAGCACCCCCAGCGGCGGCACCAGCTCGCCACCGGCGTGGATCGACACCTGGAAGCGGCCTTCGGTCATTTCACTGACGCGCTTGGAAAACTCTTCGGCGGCGTTGTAGATGGTGTCGAGCGACTTCGGAAAGCTCGACGCCAGGCGCCAGCGGATGTTTTCCTGGGCCTTGACGATGGCCGGCGCCATGCCCGAAGCCACGATGCCCGCCAGACCTGCATTTTTGATGAATGAACGACGCTGCACGATCAAACTCCTTGTGATGATTTCCGCATCGGATTCGACGAATCGCGACGCGGGAGGCGAAGGGACGAAGGTCGTCCCGATACGAATTGCACTTCGGCACCTGCCTCCGGATGCCGTAAAAAAAACGGCCCGCCGAAGCGGGCCAAACCCGAAATCACCCCTGCGCCTTTCAGCACAGGAGGCAACCACGACGCACATCCTGATTTCGGGGAGGGAGATCGCTCCGGAAGACAGATCGCAGGCGGTCAGCCGCCCAGGCCCACCGGGGCGGGCGCCATGTTGACGATGCGGGTGAACAGCGCCGCATATTCGCCCGCGGCGCCCTGCCAGGGATTGTCATTGGCGAGGAAGGCGGCATCGATCTCGGCCCAGTCATCGGCCGTCAGATGCGCCTTGGCGAGCGGGAAGATCAGATGCTCTTCGGTGTTCATGTGCTGCCACTCGTGCTCGATGTAGGTCTTCAGCGCAGCCTGGTAGGCCGCGAAGCCGGCATCGCCCGTGCTGCGGTAGCTGTCCAGCGCGGCGCGCAAGGCGGCGATACGCGCGTCGCCCTGGCTGTGCTCTGCCTCCAGGCGCTCGATGATGGCCACCGCTTCTGCACTGCGCACACGCAGCTTGGCGAACAGGTAGGTGTCTTCCTTCGGGTGGTGAACCTTCTCGGGCACCTTGTCGATGTACTCGATCATCGAGGCCATCAGGTCGAAGTCGGGCTTCAACCGTCCGGCCTCGATCCCGGCGGTGAGTGCGCGCAGGCCGCTCAGCATCGCGGCCAGAGCGCGGTGTTCGTCGTGGATGATGTCCAGCGATTTGTAGCTCATGGTTGGGTTCCTTGCGAACGCGGGTCGGGGACTCAAACGCCCAAGTGCTTCTGGATCAGTTCGGGCTGCGCGCGAATCTCGTCGCTGCTGCCGTCGAACACCACCTGCCCCTTCACCAGGATCATCGCGCGGTCGCAGATGCTGGTGACCGCGCCGTGGTTCTTGTCCACGATCACGGTGGCGATGCCGGTCTTGCGGATTTCCTTGACGATGCGCCAGATCTCCATCGCGATCAGCGGCGCCAGGCCTTCGGTGGCTTCGTCCAGGATCAGCAGGTCGGGGTTGGTCATCAGCGCGCGGCCGATGGTCAGCATCTGCTGTTCGCCGCCCGACAGCTGCCAGCCGCCGTTGTTGATGCGCTCGCCCAGGCGCGGGAAGGTCGCCATCACGCGGTCGAAATCCCATTCGCGCCGACCGTCGAGGCCGGCGCGCGCCGACATCAGCAGGTTTTCGCGCACGGTCAGGCTCTTGAAGATGCCGCGGCCTTCGGGCACATAGGCGATGCCCTGCTGGGCGATCTGGTAGGTGCGCGCCTTGGTGCGATCGTCGCCGCGCACCATCACCCGGCCATGGCGCGGACGCACCAGGCCGAGCATGCTCTTGATCAGCGTGGACTTGCCCATGCCGTTGCGGCCCATCAGCGCGATGCCCTCGCCTTCACGGATGTTGAAGTCGATGCCGTGCAGAATGTGGCTGGCGCCGTAATACGTATGAAGCTCCTTGGCTTCGAGCAGCATGTTAGACATGGAAGCTGTCCTCCGTACCCAGGTAGGCCTGCTGGACGGCCACGCTGGCCTTGATCTGTGCGGGCGGGCCGCATTCCAGCAACTGGCCGTTGACCATCACCGTGATCATGTCCGCGACGGCGAACACCGCGTCCATGTCGTGCTCCACCAGCAGGATGCCGCGCGTATGGCGCAGGCGCTTGAGCACCTCGACCATGCTCGCTGACTCTTCCGAGCCCATGCCGGCAAGCGGTTCGTCGAGCAGCAGCACCTGGGCGTCGGTGGCGAGCACCATCGCGATCTCGAGCTGACGCTGTTCGCCATGGCTGAGCACACCCGACACCCAGTCGACACGCTTGCCCAGGCCCGCTTCCTCGATGCAGGCGCGCGCCTTCTCCAGCGCCCACTTCGCTTCCATGGCCTTGCTGAAGATGCGCCACGGTTCCTGGCGGCGCGACTGCGCGGCTAGGCGCACGTTCTCGAGCACGGTGAATTGCGGAAAGATGTTGGTGCGCTGGTAGCTGCGGCCGATGCCGACCTGCGAACGCTGCGCCGCGGTGAGCCCGGTGATGTCCTGGCCCATGTAGCGGATCGTGCCTTCGGACGGCGGCAGGTCACCCGACAGCATGTTGATGCAGGTGGACTTGCCGGCGCCGTTGGGGCCAAGCAGCACGTGGATCATCTGGCGCTCGAGCGTCACGCTGATGTCCTGGTTGGCGACCAGGCCGCCAAAGCGCCGCGTCAGCTTGTCGGCCTGCAGCAGCACTTCCTTGTTCTTCGCTTGCGTCATTTGGCCTCACCTCCCTGCATGGCGCGCTTGATACGGCCGGGGATTCCCGCCAGGCCGCCCGGTAGGAACAACACGACGGCGACGATCACGCCGCCCATCAGCAGCTGCCAGTACTTGGTGATGTCGGCGAACACCTCGCGCATCGCCTCGAAGGCGAAAGCACCGGCGATCACGCCCACCAGGTTGCCCATGCCGCCGAGGATGACCATCAGCAGCACGTTGCCCGACTCGTGCCAGGACAGCAGCTCCGGCGTGACGAAGCCGAACAGCACGGCGTACAGGAAACCGGCCAGCCCGCCGAGCGCCCCCGCCAGGGTGAAGGCACCCAGCTTGTAGCGGAAGGTGAAATAGCCGAGCGACTGCATGCGATGCTCGTTGCTCTTGATGCCGACCAGCACGCGGCCGAAGGGCGACTGCAGCACGCGGGCGAGGAACAGATAGACCAGGACCATCGTCACCAAGATGAAGTAGAACATGTGCACTTCATTGGTGAGATCGAACGGCTCCCAGCCAAAGATCGACGCGGAAGGCTTGTTGTTGAGGTACATGCCGTCCGAGCCGCCGCCCAGCGGGGTGTCGTGGAAGATGAAGTAGGCCATCTGGGCGAAGGCCAGCGTCACCATGATGAAGTAGATGCCCTTGGTGCGCAGGACGAAGAGCCCGATCACGAAGGCAGCCAGCGCCGACAGCCCGATCGAGGCCGGCAGCACGTACCACAGGCTGGCGGCTTCGTACTGCGGGCTCAGGATCGCCACCGCGTAGGCGGCGATGCCGAAGTAGGCCGCATGGCCGAAGCTGACCAGGCCGGTGAAGCCGACCAGCAGGTCCAGGCTCAAGGCGAAGATCGCCATCACCAGCACCTTGCCAACGATCTCGATGTAGAAGGACTCGCCTGACAGCGGCACGCAGGCGATGATCGCGACGGCGATCAGCTTGAGGATCAAGGAAGCGTGTGTGTTCATGGTCTTAGCCTTTCTTCAGGATGCCTTCGGGGCGCCACAGCAGGACCACGGCCATCACCACATACACGACGATGCCGGACAGTTCGGGGACGAGCACCTTGCCGAAGGTGTCGGCGAAGCCGACGATCAATGCGGCGACCAGCGCCCCCCACACCGAACCGATGCCGCCGATGACGACGATGACGAAGGAGATGATCAGCACGTGGCTGCCCATGTTCGGGAACACCGACGAGATCGGCGAGGCGAGCATGCCGGCCAGTGCGGCCAGCGCCACGCCCAGGGCAAACACGATGCGGTAGATCATGTTGATGTTGATGCCGAGCGATTCGACCATGGTGCGGTCGTCATTGCCGGCGCGAATCATCATGCCCAGGCGGGTACGCTGGATGACGAAATACAGCGCCACCGCCAGCACCACGCACACCGCCGAAATCGCCAGGCGATACACCGGATAGCTCATCACCTCGGTGAGCTGGATCGACGCATCGAGGAAGGCCGGGATGGCGACGCCATGCACGTCGTCACCGACCAGCAGGCTGCGCAGCTGCTCGAAGATCAGGATGAGACCGTAGGTCAGCAACACCTGCTCCAGGTGGTCGCGCTTGTACAGATGCGAGAACAGCGCCCACTCGAGGAAGGCACCGAACACCAGCGCCAGCGGAATGCCGAGCACGATCGCCATCACGAGGCTGCCGGTCATGCTGGTGAGCACGAAGGCCAGGTAGGCGCCGATCATGTAAAAACTGCCGTGCGCCAGGTTGATGATCCCCATGATGCCGAACACCAGCGTCAGACCGCTTGCCACCAGGAAAAGGAGCAAACCGTACTGCAGCGAGTTCAGCATCTGGATCAGGAAGCTTGCGAAATCCATGACTGTCCCCCGCCTGGCAGGCGCGTGCCTGCCAGGCTGACAAAGGCTTTAGAAAGGGTGAAAAGCGGGACGCTTACATCTTGCAGCCGCGCGCCGGATCCTCGAGGCCCTTCGAGACGACCTCGGTCACCACGTTTTCGCTGCCCTTCACGGTGCGCATGTAGATGTCCTGCACCGGGTTGTGCGCCGGGGACAGGGTGAAGGTGCCGCGCGGGCTGTCGATCTTGGCGGATGCCATGCCCTTGATGACCTCTTCCTTCTTGCTCGGGTCGCCACCCGCCGCCTTCAGGCCGGCTTCGAACATCTGCGCGGCGTCGTAGCCCTGCACCGCATAGACGTCAGGCTGCATCTTGTAGGTCGTGGCGTACTTGGTGCGGAAGGCGGTGTCCTTGCCGTTGTTCAGGCCGTCGGCATAGTGCAGCGTGGTCATCAGGCCTTCGCCGGCGCCGCCCATGGCGTCCAGGTTGCCGTCGGTCAGGAAGCCCGGGCCATACAGCGGGATGCTGTTCTTCAGGCCGGCCGCGGCGTAGTCGCTGACGAACTTGGCCGCACCGGCGCCGGCGAAGAACACGAACACCGCGTCCGGCTTGGCCGAGGCGATCTCGGTCAGGAAGGGCTGGAACTCGACGTTCGGGAACGGCAGCGTCATTTCCTTGACGACCTTGCCGCCGCCCTTTTCGAAGGCTTCCTTGAAGCCGGCGACCGACTCTTCACCGAAGGAATACTTCCAGGTCACGGTGGCGATGTTCTTCACGCCCTTCTTCGCCAGCGCCTCGCCCATGGCGTAGGACGGCTGCCAGGCCGAGAAGGACGAGCGGAACACGTAGGGCGAGCACAGCGGGCCGGTCAGGTCATTGGCACCGGCGTTGGGGACGATCATCAGCGTCTTGGTGTCGCGGGCCACCTTGGCCATCGCCAGCGCGACGCCCGAGTGCACCGTGCCGACCAGCACGTCCACCTTGTCACGCGACACCAGCTTCTTGGCGTTCTCGGTGGCCTTGGCGGGATTCGACTCATCGTCGACCACGGCATATTCGACTTCACGACCACCCAGCTTGCCGCCGTTCTCGGCGACGTACTGCTTGAAGCCATTGGTGATGGCATTGCCCAGCGCGGCGTAGGTGCCGGTGTAGGGCAGCATCAGGCCGACCTTGACCTTCTCCGAGGCCTGCGCAGCGCCCATGCCGGCGGCGGCGAGTGCGAGGGTCAGGGCAATGTTGCCGGCGATTTTGAATGTGCGTTCCATGATGTCTCTTCCTCTATGGGTGGTTGAATCAGTGCGTTGCGGTGTTGCGGTATGGTTTCTTCTTGTCGCGAGACGCAGGCTTGCCGAAGACCACGGGCGGGCCATCGGCAAGCTGCATCGGGCCTTGCCTTACACGAAACGGGTGCTGACGCTGCCGAGCGACTGGATGCGCAGGGTGACGTTGTCACCTGCGCTGACGGACACGGCCTCGGTGACGCCACCGGACAGGATCATCGTGCCGGCCGGGATTTCCTCGCCACGCGCGCCGAGGTGGTTGGCCAGCGCGGCGATGGCGGCTGCGGGATGGCCGAGCACCGCCGCGCCGGCACCGATCGCCACCGGCTCGCCGTTCTTCTCCAGCACCACGCCCAGGGTGCGCAGGTCCAGACCCGCCACCGGCGTCATCTGGCCGCCCAGCACGAAGCGGGTCGACGAGCAGTTGTCGGCGATCACGCTCTTGAGGTCGAACTTGAAGTCCTTGTAGCGCGAGTCGATGATCTCGATGCCCGGCATGACGAAGTCGGTCGCAGCCAGCACGGCGCCGATGTGGCAACCCGGGCCCTTCAGCGCACGCTTGGTGACAAACACGATCTCGGGCTCGACCTTGGGGTGGATCAGCGCGCTGGTCTTTATCTCGCCGCCGTCCGGCACGCTGAAGTAGTCGACCAGCCAGCCGAACACCGGGGTGTCGACGCCCATCTGCTTCATCTTGCCGTGCGAGGTCAGGCCGGCCTTCAGGCCCACCACGCGGTTGCCGCGGGCCAGCTTGCGGCGCAGGATTTCGGCCTGGATGGCATAGGCGTCGTCCCAGTCCATGTCCGGGTGGGCGTCGGTGATCTTGACCACTTCATGCGCCTGCAGCTCGGCGTTCTCGAGGTGCTCGGCGAGTTGTTCGATCGTTTGTTGATTGAGCTTCATGGGTAGATTCCTGTTGGGGTTCGTGTGGGCGGGGTGCGGATCAGACGAAGCGCACCGAGCAGCCGCCAATGCCGCCGATGGTCATGCGCAGGTTGTCGCCCTTGGCGACCGGCACCATCGCGCCCATCGCGCCGGACAGCACGATGTCACCGGCCTTGAGCGCGATGCTCAGGCTGCCCAGCATGTTGGCGAGCCACACCATGGCGTTCACCGGGTGGGCCATGGTCGCGGCGCCGGCGCCGGTGACGACGATCTCGCCGTTCTTTTCCAGCACCATGCCGGCCAGCGCCAGGTCGATGTTGGCGATGTCGACCAGCTGGTCGCCGAGCACGAACACGCCACACGAGGCGTTGTCCGCCACGGTGTCCTGGATCTTGATCTTCCAGTCCTGGATGCGTGAATCGACGATCTCGAAGCAGGCCATCACGCCTTCGGTGGCGGCGATCACGTCAGCGGCGGTCACGCCCGGGCCTTGCAGATCCTTCTTCAGCAGGAAGGCGATCTCGCCTTCGGCCTTGGGCTGAATCAGCGAATCCGCCTCGACCGATTCGCCTTCGTTGTAAACCATGCTGTCGAGCAGGTAGCCGAAGTCCGGCTGATGCACGCCCAGCATGTTCATCACCGCCTTGCTGGTGACGCCGATCTTCTTGCCGATGACGCGGTCGCCTTGCTCGATGCGGCGCGCGATCATGCGCTGCTGGACGTGGTAGGCGTCCTCGATCGTCATGTCCGGGTGACTGGCGGTGAGCGGCGCGATCGGGCTGCGCGCGGTCAGTGCGTCGAACAGGGCGTCACCCAGGGATTCAATGGTTTTCTGGTCCATGGTCGCGCCTCTCACAGCTTGATGCAGACGTTCTTGAGATCGGTGTAGAACTCGAGCGAGTGCACCCCGCCCTCACGCCCGATACCCGATTGCTTGGAGCCGCCGAACGGCGTGCGCAGGTCGCGCAGGAACCAGCTGTTCACCCAGGCGATACCCACTTCCATCTTCTGCGCCACGCGGTTGGCACGCGACACGTCCGAGGTCCAGATCGCGCAGGCCAGGCCGTACTTGTTGTCGTTGGCCTTCTCCAGCACTTCCTCTTCGGTGTCGAAGGGGGCGATGTGGCAGCAGGGTCCGAAGATTTCTTCCTTGATGACGCGTGCGGTCTCGGGCAGGCCGGTCCAGATCGTCGGCTGCACCCAGCAACCGTCCTTCAGCTCGCCCGGCATGTCGGGCACGCCACCACCGGTGACGACGGTCGCGCCCTCTTCCACTGCAACCTTGAAGTAGGACAGCACCTTGTTCTGATGCTCCTTGCTGATCAGCGGCCCCATGTTGGTGTCGGGGTCATCCGGCACGCCGATCTTCATCGCTTCGGCGCCGGCCTTCATCGCGGCGACGAACTTGTCGAAAATCGGGCGCTCGACGTACACGCGCTCGGTACCCAGGCAGACCTGGCCGCAGTTGGCAAAAGCCGAACGCAGCGTGCCTTCGATGGCCGCATCGAAATCGCAGTCGGCGAACACGATGCCGGCGTTCTTGCCGCCCATTTCCAGCGACACCGGGCGCGAGCCGATGGCTGCGGCGCGGTTGATGATCTCGCCGGTGCGGGTTTCGCCGGTGAAGGTGATCGCGTCGACGTCCGGGTGGGTGGTGACGAATTCACCCGCGGAGTTCGGCCCGAAGCCGTGCACCACGTTGTACACGCCCTTCGGGATGCCGACCTTGTTCATCACTTCGCCCAGCAGCGCAGCGGTACGCGGCGTTTCTTCCGACGGCTTCACCACTACGGTGTTGCCGCAGGCCAGTGCCGGGCCGACCTTCCAGGTCATCAGCAGCAGCGGCAGGTTCCACGGGCAGATCACGCCCACCACGCCCACCGGGCGGCGGTAACCGTAGTTGATGCACGAACGGCCGTCCGGCGTGGCCATCTCGAAGAACTCCGTCGGGGCGTTCTTGATCATGTCGGCGAACACCTTGAAGTTCGCCGCGCCGCGCGGAATGTCGATGTGCGACGCGAGGCTCTTCGGCTTGCCGGTGTCGGCGCATTCGGCCTCGAGGAATTCGTCGAAGCGGGCGTTGATCTCGTCCACCAGGGCTTCGAGCAGCTCAACGCGCTTGGCCAGCGGCATCGAGCCCCAGGGACCCTTCAGCGCGGCACGTGCCGCGGCGACGGCGGCATCGACCTCGGCCTTGCCGGCTTCGGCAACCTGGCCGATGACGGCATTGGAAATGGGCGTGCGGTTGTCGAACCACTTGTCGGTCGCGACGAACTCGCCGTTGATGAAGTTGAGAATCTTGTCTGCAAGCATGATTTTTTCCGTCGCTCCTCGGAGCGGTTCTCGATGGCTGTGGGGTAGGTGTGGACGCCCGGCGCGCACTGCGCCGGGCGGGGCGACGCATCAGGTCACGACGGTCAGGAAGCGCTCGTTGAGCTTGCGGTCGTGATAGAAGATGCCGGTGCCGACTTCATCGAAGGTCCAGGTCAGCGGCTGGTGGTCGGGGTAGGTCTCGTAGCCGCCGCAGAAGGTCTCGAAGCGGTTGCCCGACGGATCGAAGGCGTAGATGGTGGTGCCGCGGGTGATGCCGTGACGGGTCGGGCCGATGTCGATCGACACGCGGTTCATCGACATGATGTCGGCCGCGCGCAGCACCTGCTCCCAGCTGCCCAGCAGGAAGGACAGGTGGTGCAGCTTGCCCGGCTCGGGGTGGCAGACGAAGGCCAGGTCATGCGCCTTGTGCGAGCACGAAATGAAGGTGGCCAGCAGTGCCTTGCCGTCTTCCATCAGCACGCGCTCGACGAGGTGGAAACCCAGCACTTCGGTGAAGAGCTTGAGGTTGTCCTCGAGGTTCGGGCCGTACAACAGGCAGTGATCGAAGCGGTGCGGGGCGATGCCGTGCTCGGCCGCCGGAATCCACGGGTCCGGGTTGGTGTAGGGCTGGCCATTGCCGACGTCGGTCTTGTCGGCATACAGCTCCATGACGTGGCCGGTCGGGATGGTGAAGCGCACGCGCTCACCGGTCTCCAGCAGCTCGCCGGCAGGGATGCGCTCGGTGCTCACGCCATAGGCCTGCAGGTCCTTGTCGAGCTGTTCGAGCGTGGCCGTGTCCTTGACCTTGAAACCCATCAGGTCCATGCCGGCGCGGTCCGCCTGGCGCAGGATCACGCTGTTGTGATCGCGCTCGTCCCAGGCCTTGAAGTACACCCGGCCGGCGGCGTCGCGGCCGGTCTCGACCAGGCCCAGCACGTTCTTGTAGAACTCGACGCTTTCATCGAGATCCAGCACGCGCAGCTGGATGTGGCCAGGGCGCATCACTCCGGTAGTTGCCATCTTTCATCTCCTCTTCGGGTCATGAGCGGGGACTCGAGCCTTGTGCGCGGCCCTCTGCCCCCGGTTTGCGTCGTTGGCGGGACGGCACCCGCCGGTTGCTGAAACCTGTCTCAACGGTCGTCCGGCCTCAGGCGCAGACGTTCTTCTTCATCTTTCCAATCACGGCCAGCCGGACATCCGACAGCGGCTTGACGCGGCAGGCCAGCACGATGCCGGCCGCCTCTTCCTCGGCGCTGATGTAGTCGCGGCTCATCACGCGCTTGCTGAACTCACCCTGCTCGACCTGGATCTTGCATACGCCGCAGCCCCCGCCCCGGCATCCCACCGGAATGCCGCGCTTGCCCAGGCGCTCCATGCCGGCCAGCAGGGTTTCGTCTTCGCGGCAGCGGAAAACTTCGCCGGTCTCGGCAATCGTCACCGCGAAGAAGGCCTTGGTCGCGACCGTCGCCATGTCAGGCCACCTGCCGGTCCTGCTGCGCGGCCAGGAAGGCCTGCAGACGCTCGGCCTGCAGCTCGCGCGCTGCGGCAACGCTCTTTTCCTTGACGTGGCCATAGCCGCGAATCTCGTCCGGCACGCTGGCCAAGGCCACCGCCGCGGCGTGATTGACCGGGCTGAGCTTGGCGACGATCTGGTCCAGCAGCACGACGTAGTCCTCGATCAGCTGGCGCTCCATCTGGCGCTCGGCGGTCTTGCCGAACACATCCAGCGCAGAGCCGCGGAAGCGCTTGAAGCCCGCCAAGCGCTTGAAGGCCTTGGTCATCCACTCGCCGTACTGCTTCTTCTGCAGGTGGCCGGTGGCCGGATCGGTCTTGGCCAGCAAGGGGGGCGCGAGGTTGTACTTGACCGAGTAACCGTGCGGGAACTGCGCATCCAGTTCGGCCAGGAAAGCCGGATCGGTGTGCAGGCGCGCGACTTCGTACTCATCCTTGTAGGCCATCAGCTTGTACAGGTAGCGTGCAGCCGCTTCGGACAGGGCGCTGCCGGGGAACACGCGCTGCTCGGTCGCCACCACGCGCTTGATGACTTCGGCGTAGCGCTTGGCATAGGCCTCGTCCTGGAAGGCGATCAGCTCGGGCACGCGGACTTCGAGCAAACGCTTTACGTCGCCTTCGGCGCCGATCGAATCGACGATGGCGCGCGCGGACGGCGACAGCTTCGGCGCCTTGTGCAGCGTGACCACCGTGCCGCCGGTTTTCTGGCGTGCGACTTCGGCTTCGACGAAGGCCCGATCGACCACCGCCATGCGCCCCCAGCGGAAGGCCGCCAGACTCATGTCCACCGCAACGCCCGACTGGCGGATCGCTTCTTCGATCGACTCAGCCTGCAGCGGGATGGTGCCGGCCTGGAAGGCCACGCCGACCATGAAGTTGTTGGTCGCCATCGCGTCGCCGAACAAGCCCTCAGCCAGCGCCTGGCCATCGAGGAACACGTTGTGCTCCTTGCGGCTGACGCGATCGATGCCAGCCGTCAGGCCCTGCGTGGCCGGGAACAAGGCCTTGCGGTTGGTCACCATCTGCCCGGTCGGCGTCTGGGTGGTCGACACCACCGCAATCGTGCGCTCCGGGTTGCACTTGTCGAGGTTCTTCGGATCGGTGGCGTTGAGGATGTCGAAGCCCAGGTACAGGTCGGCCCGGCCGTCCGAGATCTTGTTCGAGCCCTTGAACGGCGAATGCGTGATCTTGATATCGGAGATCACCGCCCCGCCCTTCTGTGCCAGACCGGTCTGGTCCAGACCGATGACATGCTTGCCTTCGAGGCGCGCGGCCTTGGCCAGCGTCGCCACCACGGTCACCGAGCCGGTGCCGCCGATCCCCATGACGTGGATGCCGAAACCCAGGCTGTCGTCGACCTTCTTGGCCGGCACCGGCAGCGTGCGCTCCAGCGCCGGGATGCGACCCTTTTTCTTCTTCGCCGCGCCTTCGGCGGCAGGTGCCGGGTTGGGCGTGATCGTCAGGAAGGACGGGCAGAAGCCCTTCACACAGCTGTAGTCCTTGTTGCACGACGACTGGTGGATGCGGGTCTTGCGGCCGAACTCGGTCTGCACCGGCTCGACCGACATGCAGTTGGACTTCTCGCCGCAGTCGCCACAGCCTTCGCACACGCGCTCGTTGATGACGACGACTTCGGACGGCTCGTCGGCCTTGCCGCGGCTGCGCGCCCGGCGCAGTTCGGCCGCGCACTCCTGGTCGTGCAGCAGCACGGTGGTGCCCGGCGTGGCGGCCAGCACACGCTGTGCTTCGTCCAGGCGGTCGCGATGCCAGACTTCGGTGCCGCCCGGCAGCTGCACAGCGTTGAAGCGCGACAGGTCGTCGGTGGTGACGATGACTTTCTTGACGCCGTTGGCGAGCAGGTCGGACACCATGTTCACCACCGGCACTTCGCCCTGGATGGCCTGGCCGCCGGTCATCGATGTGTGGGCGTTGCGCAGCAGCTTGAAGGTGATGTTCACCCCGGTCGAGGCCGCATAGCGGATCGCCAGGCTGCCCGAGTGGGCGTAGGTGCCGTCACCCATGTTCTGGAAGATGTGCTGGGCTTCGGTGAAGGGCGCCATGCCGATCCATTGCGTGCCCTCGGCACCCATGTGGGTGCCCATCACCACGTTGCGGCCCATCCACATCGCCATGGTGTGGCAGCCGATGCCGGCCGACACGATGCTGTCGTCCAGCGCCTTGGTCGAGGTGTTGTGCGGGCAGCCCGAGCAGTACCAGGCCGTGCGCACGGCGGTCGGCAGCTTGTTGCGCGAATGGATTTCGTCCAGGCGCTTGAGCCAGTTCTCGGCCGATTCGATGCGGGTCTTTCGCGACAGGCGCTTGAGCAACGCGCGCACGATGACGTCGGACTCGAACTCGCCGTAGTGCGGCAGCAGCTCCTTCTCTTCCTCGTCGAACTTGCCGACGATGCGCGGCGCGTTGGCCATGCCGTACAGCACCTGCTTGGCGAACATCTCGAGGAAGGGACGCTTTTCCTCGATGACGAAGATTTCTTCCAGCCCTTGCGCGAACTCGCGCACGATGGTCGGCTCCATCGGGAACAGCATGCCCATCTTCAGGATGCGGATGCCGTAGCGGCGCAGCGCGGCGTCATCCAGGCCCATCTCGAGGAAGGCCTGGTTGAGGTCGTTGTAGGTCTTGCCCGCGGTGATGATGCCGATCCAGGCATCCGGGTTGGGGAAGACGACGTTGTTCAGGTTGTTGGCACGGGCGTAGCGCTTGGCCACTTCGAGGCGGCGGGTGTACAGCGACTGCTCCATCTCCAGCGCCTCGACGCGCACGTTCATGCCCAGGTTCATGTTGGGCGTGAACAGCTTGCCGTCGAACTCGAGGTCGGGCGTGACGAAGTCCAGGCGCTCGGGCGAGATACAGGCGGTGCCGGTACCGTCAGCGACGTTGGTGACGATCTTCATGCCCATCCACACGCCGGCCTGACGCGACATCTGGTAGCCGTGCAGGCCGTAGTCGAGGATCTCCTGCACGTTGCCCGGATACAGCGACGGGATGCCGACGTGATACAACATCGGCTCCGACTGCGAGCACAGCGAGGAGCTCTTGCAGCTCGGATCGTCGCCGGCGATGGCCAGCACGCCGCCGTTCTTGCCGATGCCGGTGTAGTTGGCGTGCTTGAGCGCGTCGCCCGAACGATCCACGCCCGGCGCCTTGCCGTACCACATGCCGGTCACGCCATCGAACTTCTGCTTGCCGACGGTGTGCATCATCTGCGTGCCCCACACCGCGGTGGCGGCGAGGTCTTCGTTGATGCCGTCGACAAAGTGGATGTGGTGCTGCAGCAGCAGCTTCTGCTGCTTGATCAGGGCGGCGTCGAGCATGCCGACGGGCGAGCCGCGATAACCGGACACGAACATGCCGGTCTTCAGACCGCGGCGCGCGTCCATGCGCACCTGGTCGAGCGTCAGGCGGACGATGGCATCGATTCCGCCTAGATGGATGTCGCCTTCTTCCTGCGTGAATGCGTTGACCGTGTTCTTGCCCGATGACATGCGTCTGTCCCTTTTATCTGTCCAGCTCCCTGACAGGAGTCCGGATCTTCTCCGTTGGGTCCGGCGCCAAGCGGCCTGCCGGAACGATGTGGAGCGCAGATTAGGGGCAGCCGGCGGGCTGCAATATCCACTTCCTGCACGAGTGCTATCCGCTTTGTGCACACGGACGGCAACTGCAGAAGTTGGATAGTGATGCTGCAAGAACTGGATATTTCGCGCCTTTCGTCCTCCCTAGGATGCGAACTCCGCGCACCACACAACACTGGAGACTCTGGCGATGATCAACACGGAATATCTGGACTCACTGATTGAGAAGGACAAGGCCAAGGGCCTGTTCCGCTGCAAGCGTGAAATGTTCACCAGCAAGGAATTGTTCGAACTGGAGATGGAGCACATCTTCGAGGGCAACTGGATCTATCTCGCTCACGAGAGCCAGCTGCCGAAGGTCAATGACTACTACACGACCAAGATCGGTCGCCAGCCGGTGTTCATCACCCGCAACAAGGACAACCAGCTCAACTGCTTCATCAACGCCTGCGCCCACCGCGGTGCCACGCTGGCGCGCTTCAAGCACGGCAACAAGGGCAGCTTCACCTGCCCGTTCCACGGCTGGACCTTCAACAACTCCGGCAAGCTGCTGAAGATCAAGGACCCGACCGAGACCGGCTATCCGGACAGCTTCAACTGTGAAGGCTCGCACGACCTGAAGAAGATCGCCCGCTTCGAGTCCTACCGCGGCTTCCTGTTCGGCAGCCTGAATCCCGACGTGCAGTCGCTGGAAGACTTCCTCGGCGAATCGAAGGTCATCATCGACATGATCGTCGACCAGTCGCCCGAAGGCCTGGAAGTGCTGCGCGGCTCCTCGACCTATGTGTATGAGGGCAACTGGAAGCTGCAGGCCGAAAACGGCGCCGACGGCTACCACGTCACCGCCACGCACTGGAACTACGCCGCCACCCAGGCGCAGCGCAAGAGCCGTGACGCCGGCGACGACATCAAGGCGATGAGCGCCGGTGGCTGGGCCAAGAAGGGCGGCGGCTCGTACTCGTTCGAGAACGGTCACCTGCTGCTATGGACGCGCTGGGACAACCCCGAAGACCGTCCGCTGATGGAACAGCGCGACCGCCTGGTCGCCGAGTTCGGCGAAGCCAAAGCCGACTGGATGATCGGCAACTCGCGCAACCTGTGCCTGTACCCGAACGTGTACCTGATGGACCAGTTCAGCTCGCAGATCCGCGTGTTCCGCCCGCTGGACGTCAATCGCACCGAGGTCACCATCTACTGCATCGCCCCCAAGGGCGAATCGGCCGAAGCGCGCGCCCGCCGCATCCGCCAGTACGAAGACTTCTTCAACGCCTCGGGCATGGCCACGCCGGACGACCTCGAAGAGTTCCGTGCCTGCCAGGAGGGCTTCATGGGCCGCGCGCTGGAATGGAACGACATGTCCCGCGGTGCCGAGCACTGGGTCGAAGGCCCGGACGAGGAAGCCGACAAGATCGGCCTCAAGCCCATCCTGTCGGGCGTGAAGACCGAGGACGAAGGCCTCTACGTCGCCCAGCACAGCTACTGGCTCGATGAAATGCGCAAAGCCGTCGCGGCCAACGCGGCAGCCGAATAAGCGAACGCAAACCGGAGACTGAAAGACATGAGCATTTCCTACGAGAACCTGTGCGCCTTCCTGTACCGCGAAGCCCGTTACCTGGACGAGCGCGACTGGGACAGCTGGCTGGCGATGTATGACGAGAACTGCACCTTCTGGATGCCGTCGTGGGATGACGACGGCGAGCTGACCGAAGACCCGCAGACCGAAATCTCGCTGATCTGGTACGGCCGCCGCGCCGGTCTGGAAGACCGCGTGTTCCGCATCCGCACCGAGCGTTCGAGCGCGACCATCCCCGACACCCGCACCAGCCACAACATCACCAATGTCGAGGTTGTCGAGCGTGGCGAGGGCACGGTGAAGCTGCGCTTCAACTGGCACACGATGAGCGTGCGCTACAACCATACCGACCACTTCTGCGGCACCAGCTTCTACACGCTCGACGTGTCGGGCGAGACCCCGCTGATCAAGGACAAGAAGGTTGTGCTGAAGACGGACTACATCCGTCACGTCATCGACGTCTATCACGTCTAACAACGAGGGCCGGGCGCCGCGGCATGCCGGTCACGGCGGCTGCGGCCGACCCCGCCCCAACACGGAGACAACCATGACACACAAGATTGCACTGAATTTCGAGGACGGCGTCACCCGCTTCATCGACTGCAACGCCAGCGAAACCGTGGCCGACGCCGCCTATCGCCAGGGCGTGAATGTGCCCATCGACTGCCGCGACGGCGCCTGTGGCGCGTGCAAGTGCAAGGCCGAATCCGGCCAGTACGAGCTGGGTTTCTACATCGACGACGCGATGAGCGAGGAAGAAGCCAAGCTGGGCTACGTCCTCACCTGCCAGATGCACCCCAAGAGCGACTGCGTGGTGAACATCCCCGCCTCATCCGAAGTGTGCAAGCTCAAGCAGGCCACCCTCACGGCCACCGTGGCCGAGGTCCACCAGCTGTCGCCGAGCACCATCCGTCTCGACCTGCAGGGCGACAGCATCAAGAAGCTCGCCTTCCTGCCCGGCCAGTACGCCAACCTCACCGTGCCCGGTAGCGACCAGACCCGCGCCTACTCGTTCAGCTCGATGCCCGCCGACGGCAAGGTGAGCTTCCTGATCCGCAACGTGCCCAACGGCCTGATGAGCGGCTACCTGACCCAGCGCGCCCAAGCCGGCGACTCGATCAAGCTGGCAGGCCCGATCGGCAGCTTCTACCTGCGCGACATCGCCCGCCCGGTGCTGATGCTGGCCGGTGGTACCGGACTGGCGCCCTTCCTGGCCATGCTCGACAAGGTCGTCGCCGGCGGTGGCAGCGCCCATCCCATCCACCTGATCTACGGTGTCAATACCGATGCCGACGTGGTCGAACTCGCGCGCCTGGACGCCTTCAAGGCCGCACTGCCCAACTTCAGCTACGACGTGTGCGTGGTGGCCGACGACAGCGCCTGGCCGAAGAAAGGCTACGTCACCGCCCATATCGAGCCGACACACCTCAACGACGGCGCGGTCGACATCTACCTGTGCGGTCCGCCGCCGATGGTCGAAGCGGTGGCGCATGACCTGCGCGAGCGCAAGGTCGAGCCGCACAGTTTCCATTACGAGAAATTCGCCGCCAGCGTTTAAGCCGGCACACCCCGTCAGGAGCAAACATGCCGAACCGTTTCAAGAAGAAGGTCGCGGTCATCACCGGCGCCGCGCAAGGCATTGGCAAACGCGTTGCCGAACGCATGGCCGAGGAAAAGGGCATTCTCGTGCTGGTCGACCGCTCGGAGATCGTCAATGAGGTCGCCGAGGCGCTGGCAAAGAAGAAGACCGACGTGATCAGCCTCACCGCCGATCTCGAGAAGTTTGCCGAGTGCCAGCGTGTGATGGCGGCCGCGATCGAGAAGTTCGGCCGTATCGACATCCTGGTGAACAACGTCGGCGGCACGATCTGGACCAAGCCCTTCGAGCACTACGCCGAGGAAGAGATCGAGGCCGAAGTCCGCCGCTCGCTGTTTCCCACGCTGTGGTGCTGCCGTGCCGCCCTGCCCTACATGCAGGAAAAGGGGAAGGGGTCGATCGTCAACGTGTCGTCGATCGCCACGCGCGGCATGAACCGCGTGCCCTATGGCGCCGCCAAGGGCGGCGTGAATGCCCTGACCGCCTGCCTGGCGATGGAAAACGGCGAGCGCGGCATCCGCGTCAACGCCACCGCCCCTGGCGCCACCGAAGCCCCGCCGCGCCGCGTTCCGCGCAATACCCAGGAGCAGAGCGAGCAGGAGAAGCTGTGGTACCAGCAGATTTACACCCAGTCGCTCGATAGCAGCCTGATGAAGCGTTATGGCACGCTCGATGAGCAAGCCGAACCCATCCTGTTCCTCGCCTCCGACGACGCGGCCTACATCACCGGCTCCGTGCTGCCGGTGGGGGGCGGCGATCTGGGCTGATTGTCGCGTCCTCTCCCTCCCCTCGGACGCGCATGCCGCGCTGCAAGCTTGCAGCGCGGCATTTTTTTGTCTGAACGGTTTGTCCGACAGGCCGCCCGGCCAGGCCATTAAAAAAACTTCCGTATGGAACTATAGACACCTCTTTTATAGGCCAATAAAATCGAGATTATTAAGTATCTCGACGATTTGCTCATTCAAGAAGCCAACGTCGTCCAATAAAGACGCCAGCCTGCAACCCTGGCGGAGAGGAGATGGAAATGACACGCAAGGCTCTGCTTCAGACGCACGCTGGCACATCGCCCCGGGGGGCTGCATGATGCCGCTCCAGTTCCTGAACGGCACCAGTAATGTCTTCACTGCGGCCAACCCTTTCGAGGTGTCCGAGTACGTCCGCGCCAACGTCGGCTCGCACAGCCTACGTCTTTCCAGCGCGGGCCTGGCCAGCGCTTCCCTCAGCCACCGCCGCGCCGGCATGCTCGATCTGTGCCGCCTCAGCTACGGCGCCCAGGCCCGCATCGTGTCCGAGGGGCTGGGCGACATCTACCACGCCCAGTTCATCTTGCAGGGCCACTGCCGCTACACGCTGGCCAACACTTCGCTCGACCTGTCGGCTGGCCACGTGCTGGTCATCAACCCGGACGAGCCGCTCGACCTGACCTATTCGGACGACTGCGAGAAGTTCATCCTGCGCATCCCCTCGCCGATGCTAGACGACGCCTGTACCGAGCACCGCTGGTTCAAGCCCAACGAACGCATCAAGTTCAGCCAGACACCGCACAAGTTCGAGGACATCGACAGTCTGCTGATGCTGCTGAAGCTGCTGTGCGAAGAAGCCGAGTCCAGCATGGCCACGCCGCAGATGCTGCAGCACTACAACCGGGTGGTGACGACCAAGCTGATGGTCATGCTCAAGCACAACGTCAGCATGGTCACACCGACGCAGCACGCACCCAGCTTCGAACGCCTGGCCAACTACATCGACCGCAACATCAAGCTCGAACTCAGCGCCGAGCAACTCGCACAGTACGCCGGGCTGGGCCTGCGCTCGCTGTACATGCTGTTCGAAAAGAACGCGAAGACGACCCCCAAGAACTACGTCCGCCAGAAAAAGCTCGAGCAGGTGCACGCCATCCTGTCCGACCCGCAGCAAAGCTGCCCGAACGTCACCGCGGTGGCGCTCGAATACGGCTTCACCCACCTCGGCCGCTTCTCCGAACTCTACAAAAACGCATACGGCGTGCTGCCCTCGCAGTCGATTCGCTGTCGCCAGACCTGATTCATCAACGAAGGAAAATTCGCATGGAACGCCTCGCAATCAATCCCCCTGAGCTTTTCTCCGGCAAGGCGTTCAGCCAGACCTACTCCATCCGGGGTCACGAACGGCTGATCTTCGTCTCCGGCCAGGTCGATTGCGACAACGAAGGCAAGGTCCGCAACCCGGACGACCTCGAAGCACAGCTGAAGGGCACGCTCGACAACATCGACATCGCGCTGCGTGCCCAGGGCGCCAGCATGCACGACCTGGTCCACGTGACCATCTACGTGGTCGGCCTGCAGCCCGAGCAGACCACGCGCATCCGTGAGATCCGCTCGGCCTATTTCGACCCCGAGCGCCCGCCCGCGGTCACCCTGCTCGGCATCGAGCGTCTTGCCTTCCCCGGCCTGCGTGTCGAAATCGACATCATTGCCGCCCAGTAAGTCCCGATGATTGCGCATCTCGAACGCCCCGCCGGGCCTGCGCCCGGCTGGCGGCGACTGCTCGCCGATATCGGGCCGGGCTATCTGGCCAATGGCCTGATCGGCTTCATCTTCTCGGCCACCGGGCCGGTAGCGATCATCCTCGCCGTGGGCACCCGCGGCGGCCTGTCGCAGGCCGAACTGGCGTCGTGGGTGTTCGGCGTGTTCTTCGTCAACGGCCTGCTCACGCTGGCGATGAGCTGGCGCTACGCGATGCCGCTCGGCTTCGCGTGGACCATCCCGGGCACGGTGCTGGTGGGCCCGGCGCTGCAGCACCTGAGCTTTGCCGAGGTCATCGGCGCGTTCTACGCCACCAGCGTGGTGGTGCTGCTGATGGGCCTCAGCGGCTGGGTCAAGCGCTTCATGCAGGCGCTGCCGATGCCGATCGTCATGGGCATGGTGGCGGGCGTGTTCCTGCGCTTCGGACTGGATCTGGTGCGCGCGCTCCATAAGGACATCGGCATCGCCGGTCCGATGGTCATCGCTTTCCTGCTGCTGTCGGCCATCCCCACGCTGGGACGTCGCTTGCCGCCCGTGATCGGCGCGCTGCTGGCCGGTGCGCTGGCGATTGCGCTGCTCGGACGCATCGACACCGGGTCGCTGGGCAGCTTCGCCTTCGCCCAGCCGCTGATACAGGCGCCGGTGTGGTCGATCGCCGCCATGGTGGAACTGGTCGTGCCGCTGGCGATCACCGTGCTGGTGGTGCAGAACGGCCAGGGCGTCGCGGTGCTGAGGGGCGCCGGGCACGAACCGCCGGTGAATACCATCGCGACGGTCTGCGGCATCGGTGCCGCCTTCAGCGCAGCGGTGGGTGCCGTCAGCAGTTGCCTGACCGGCCCGACCAACGCCCTGCTCACCTCGTCGGGCGAGCGCGAGCGCCACTACATCGGCGCGCTGTGCTTCGGCACCTTCGGCGTGCTGTTCGGCCTGATGGCACCCACCTTCACCGGCCTGATGCTGGCCGCGCCGGCCGAATTCATCATGGTGCTGGGGGGGCTGGCCATGCTGCGCGTGCTGCAGGGCGCCTTCCTCGCCTCGTTTGGCGGCAAGTTCTCGCTGGGCGCCCTGATCAGCCTGCTCGTCACCGTGGCCGACATCAGCCTGCTCAATATCGGCGCAGCCTTCTGGGGCCTGCTGGCCGGCTTCGTCGTGTCGTGGCTGATGGAGAAAGGCGACTTCGTTGCCGCGGCAAAAGGCTGATCAGGCCTTGCGCGCGGGGTTGATGAAGCCGCGCAGCAGGCGCGTCAGCCGCGGCATCACGACCCAGGTCATCGTCACCACGATCAGCGCAGTCAGCACCGCGGTGCGCGGCAGGAAGGGCAGCGCCTGCAGCCAGGGCGCCACGAACCAGAGGAAGAAGGACACCGTCGGGAAAATGCCCAGCCAGGTCACGACGGCCATGCGCGCGCGCGGCGGGTGCATGCTGGCCGGGACGACGGTCGGCTCGAACCACGCTTCCAGCCCACTCAGCTTGCGAAACTCCGGCTCGCCTTCGGCCACCTCGCGCAGGCGCGCCAGGCAATCCGCCCGCGCCTCGCTGCGGTCCCAGGCGTCGAGATCGGCCTCAGACGCAAAGCGCGTGACGACCTGATAGTCCTCCCCCGCGACCTCGGGCGGAATGATGTCGCCCCCCAGAAAGCCCTTGTAGCCGCGCATTCTGGCCAGCATCTCGCGCAGGCGTGATTCGTACTCGGCCTCGCAGCCGGGCTGCGCCCGACGGCGCGCAATGCGCGTGACCCGCGCAGCGTGTTGATCTGTCGATGGATTCATTGCAACTCGGACTCCGACCCTTTCACCAAAAGACATCGGCGAGGCGGCCGCCAGGCCGTCTCGCCGATGCGAATACCTACAATACCTATACAAGCACGCGCCGTCGGCGTCAGCGCCCGAGGTCCTTGGCCGAGACCCCGCCAATCCCCCAATTGCCCTTGGGCACTTCGCTGATCAGCACGCGCACGGTCTGCTGCGGCGCATCCAGCGCTTCGACCAGGGCTTGGGTAACCTTCTCGATCACGGCACGCTTCTGTTCTTCAGTGCGGCCTTCGAGGATGTGAATCTGTGCGAACGGCATTATCGTCTCCAGACTTTCAAAGTTATTTGAACCGCACCGACACCGAGCCGAGGTCCTGCACCCGCAGCGTAACGTCGTCGCCCGGCTGTACGGCCACCGCTTCGGTGATGCCACCGGACAGGATCAGCGTGCCGGCGGGAATTTCCTCGCCGCGCTCGCCCAGCATGTTCGCCAGCATCGCGATCGCCGCTGCCGGGTGGCCCAGCACCGCTGCGCCGGCGCCGAAGGCCACCGGCTCACCGTTCTTTTCCAGCACGATGCCGGTGGTGCGCAGGTCCAGATCGGCGACATTGCCCATCTTGCCGCCGACCACGAAACGGCTCGACGAGCAGTTGTCGGCCACCACGCTCTTGAGGTCGAACTTGAAGTCGCGGTAGCGGCTGTCGATGATCTCGATCGCCGGAATGACGAAATCGGTGGCCGCCAGCACGGCGCCGATGTGGCAGCCCGGCCCGCGCAGCGGTGCCTTGGTGACGAAGGCGATCTCGGGCTCGACCTTGGGGTGGATGAGCTTCGTGGTGTCGATCTCGCCGCCTTCCGGCACGCTGAAATAATCCACCAGGAAGCCGAACACTGGCGTTTCGACGCCCATCTGCTTCATCTTGGCGTGCGAGGTCAGGCCGGCCTTGAGACCGATGACACGATTGCCCCGCGCAATCTTGCGGCGCTTGATCTCGTCCTGGATCGCATAGGCATCATCCCAATCCATGTCGGGATGATCGTCGGTGATCTTGGTCGTGTCCTGGGCTTCCAGCTCGCAGGTTTCGAGGCGAATCGCCAGTTGTTCGATGACTTCACGTGACAGTTTCATGCTGCAACCCCTTTCGCCCGCGCCAGATTGAGCGCCGTATCCTCGATCATGTCTTCCTGCCCGCCGACCATGCCGCGCTTGCCCATCTCGACCAGGATCTCGCGCGCCGGCACGCCGTATTTCTTCTCGGCGCGCTTGGCAAACAGCAGGAAGGAGCCGTACACCCCGGCGTAGCCCAGCGTGAGCGCGTCGCGGTCGATGCGGATCGGGAAGTCCATGATCGGCACCACCAGGTCCTCGGCCACGTCCTGGATCTTGAACACATCCACCCCGGTCTCGATCCCCATCAGGTCGCAGACCGCGATGAAGACTTCCATCGGGGTGTTGCCCGCCCCGGCGCCCAGGCCGGCGGCCGCGGCGTCGATGCGGGTGGCGCCGACTTCGAGCGCGGCCAGGCTGTTGGCCACGCCCATGGCGAGGTTGTGGTGGCCGTGAAAGCCGAGTTCGGTCTCGGGCTTGAGCGCATCGCGCACGGCGGCCAGACGGGATTTGACCGTGTCGGGCAGCAGGTGCCCGGCCGAGTCGGTGACGTAGATGCAGTTGGCGCCGTAGCTCTCCATCAGCTTGGCTTGCTTCACCAGCCCTTCGGGAC
>Ga0209066_10000190_pt1 | contig 94730 bp, 95 predicted proteins | sample All_14_2_FD_187198 | JGI IMG/M metagenome (GOLD analysis project Ga0209066, IMG submission 187198) | Freshwater microbial communities in response to fracking from Pennsylvania, USA - Allegheny Zone_MetaG_DW_15 (SPAdes) (version 2) ...
CGCCCCGCTTGCCCCCACTGTCGGTACATCCGAACTCGGATCAACAAAAATGTGCGCTGCTGCCGCAAACATCCCCCAAAAGAGATAATAAAGTGCAAATTTCGGTGGCTTAATCGCCTCTTCAATGGCCGGCCCAAATGCCGCCAAAAACAGCATATTGCCAATCAAATGCATCAAATTGCCATGCAAAAACAGGCTTGTAAACACTTTTGCAAGCTCAATCGGATCACCACTCGCCGTCAGTGCTGTCGTGACTTGCTTCGGTCGCATGGCAAGGTCAGCAAAACCAATATTCGGGCCCGTAAATCCGCCGTTTCGATCCCATAAATAAATAAGCACATTGAGGCCAACCAGCGTCCAAACAATGACCGCCGGATTCTTTCGAATCAAATTGTCCCTCAGTGGGATCATATCCGCACCATCTTACTCGTGCAAACCAATGATGAGTTCGCCCTCACTGATCCCAAAAAACACCAACTGCTCCAGAATCGTTCGCCCTGATCTTATTCTTTGCCCCATTTCGCGCATATTTCGCCGAACTTGTATAAGAATCGTTCCCGCCCGCATCAATAAACAATCCCAAACCCAGCGATAAAGATCTCAAAGATCCCTCGGGGCTCTCATTTGCTTGCCCCAACACTGCCTGCCCCGGAGCCGAATATTTGTCATCTCCACCCAAATCCGCAAGAACCCCAAAACCGTTAGCATTCCCCCCACCCAAAGCCAAACTTCCGGAGCTGTACTGATCATTCCCCGCCGAATCAATCAACATGCCAAGCGAAAAATCGTGACCTGCTCCCTGAGTCATATTGATCGTCCCAACGTAACTGTCTGAACCATCATCATCCTGCAAGTAACCAAACGCAAAGTGCGCCGCCGAACCCTGCCCGTACCAAATCGACTCGTAGGTGTCGTCCCCATCCCGATCCCAAAGTCCACCAAATCCCATCCAATATCCCGTGCCCTGGGCAAAAACTCCCGCTGAATAACGATCTTTCCCCTCAAGGTCAAAAAGGCAACCAAATCCGCCCGACAAACTATGACCAAAGAGATAATCAAGCCGAACTCCCGTCCCCGCCCCCTGACTCATCGAAACATTGTGCTCCGCCGTCTGTGGAGATTTAAAGTCCAAAATCTCGTCCTCCGCAATGTACTGATCCGAACCCTTTCGATCAACTAACCAACCCACGCCATCGGTCATTCCGCACCCTTGGCCCTGCGTAAATATCCGATATTCATCGTCGCCCGCCAAATCTTCCACTATCCCCAAACCCATAAATCCAAAGCCGACTGAGTTTGTATAGCCATCATAGAGATCTTTGCCATCAACATCTAGTAAGTAACTCACCCCAAATGTCGCCGAACCAAAAGCCTGGCCCGCCGACCGATAAACATCATCACCCGCCAAGTCTGCAATGATCCCGATTCCGAAAAACCCTCGACCCGGCCCTGAATCAAGCCGCTGTTGACCCCGACTCGCACCCAAGCGAACTGCTTTCCCCTTGTATCCCGCATCCCCCAAATACAAATCGCTCCCCTTCCCATCAACAACAATCGAACACCACGAATTCGATCCTCCAACATATGTGTCGCTTCCCCCAACATCAATCAACAAAAAGACATTGGACAGATTGGTCGTCTGAGACTGCGAATCCTGAATAACAATATCCCCCCACTTCGTGCCCACTCTCCACCGAAAATTTCCAATTACTTCCGCGCTTTCAACCAGCGATCGAACCGCATTGACACAAGCCGCCAAGTCCTGCGAACCTGCTACTAAATAACTCATCTGAGTTCCTCTTGCCAACCCAAGCCACTCCGAGAATCTCCCCGCATCGCCTCCCGCAAATGCTTCTTCTTGTGTCAATTTCTTTAACCGAGCCATCCGCGTAGAATCCGGAAACGTCGAATCATAAAGGGGCCGTTGCGTCAGTGCGCAGTCCATCAAGATCGCCATCGCCCGCTTCGCAGAATCCGGCACTAACCCTTCACTCGTCGCTTCCGAAGTAATCAACCCCGACGCCCGATACTTCTCCACCACCCTTCCAAGGGAAGTGCCATCTTTATGACTTTCCAAAAACGGAGCCGATGGATCCGCCAGCAAATCCCGCCGGGACCCAAATGACGTCAAACGCGATGCCGAAGCAAGCAGTTTATGCGGTTGACCATTCGCCACCAAAACATCTCGCTCCGTCACGCCCATAAAGTGAGGCGTCTTCCAAGGCGAATCCGCCAATGCGGAAATGATTGGATTCTGAAACTCACCCGTTCGATAATAAGCCATCGCCACCGGATCAAAAACTGCTGTTGACCGATTCAAACCTCCAGCACCCAATGCCGCGTCTAAAGCATTGTCTAAACTACTAAGGTCGGGTGCAACAAACGCTGAGGAACATATGAGGGTGGCTAGGGTGATCATTTTCTTTTTCACGATCTGTTTACAGGTCGTCGCATTCGCTCAATCATCAGACGTCTTCGTTATGCCGCCAAGCATCACATTTGAAGAATGGCGTCAGGTCAGCCGAAACGACGACTTTTCCGAATTTCGCGAAACATTCCCCTCCGGATTGCCTTCGGGAGACCTCACAAACGACCAGATCGAACTGCAAGTATTTGTACCTGCATCGCCCATCGGAAAGCCGCCAGTCGTAATCCTCCTCCACTATTGGGGGGCAACTGATAGCGAACTAGAAAGGCAAACCGCCGCCGAATTAGCCTATCGAGGCATCGCCTCCGTCATCGTTCCGCTCCCCTATCACCTCTCTAGAACCCCAGAAGGTCATTCCAGCGGAGAACTCGCCATCGTCCCCGATCCCGAAGCTCTTAAAAGAACCATGACCCAATCAGTCAGCGATATCCGGCGGACAATCGATTGGATCAACACCCGACCCGAATTTGACGGCAACCAAATCGGCATCACCGGTACGAGCCTGGGAGCCATCGTTTCTAGCCTCGCTTTCGCGGTCGAACCTCGGATTAAATCTGCCAGCTTCCTCCTCGGCGGTGCCGACCTCGCCTACCTGATGATGAACTCATCGCGGACGACGAGCCAGCGCCATGTTCTCACCGATGCCGGCTGGACCGAGGAATCCCTCCACAAAGTCCTCAAAGAAATCGAACCAACTACTTATCTCACCCCGGATGACCGCCGCCCCAGCTACGTCATCAATGCGAAGTACGACACGATCGTCCCCCTCGAATCCTCCCGTAGACTTTCCAACGCTCTTGCGAATCACACCGTCCTCACCTTAGAAACCGGCCACTACGGTGGATTTCTTGTAAAAGATCGACTCATCACATCCATCGCAAAATTCTTCGACTCTACTCTGCGAGGGCAGTCCTTTTCTGCACCCGGTAAGTTTTATTCTCCAACTGTTCGATTCAGCCTCATGCTCGATCCTGACTCCGGTCTCCAACTCGGAGCCGGATTAGACATCTGGCGATCAAACGACCGCGCCGATATATTCGTCGCCGCCTACCTCACTCCCGTCGGCCCTCGTGCCTATTTAGGATTTCAACTCGGAAATGGTGTATCAATTGGTGCAATGTTTTCCCGTTCTGGAACGTCCCCTGGATTGGTATGGAGCACAATCTTTTAAACGACCTCTCGCTGGTCGCCCGCGAGAACGTCGTTCAAACCTATCTCGCTCTCGCTCAGTCGCTCCCCGAAACTAATATTGATCGCCGCCCCGACTACACACGTGTTAAAGGAAAATGGCCGCTTTCTTTTTGCCATTTTGCTGCTGGATTCGACACACGCCGCAGCGCCGCCGATATCGCTAAAGAACTCAGGGCGGAATCAAATAACGCTGATGGACTATGGGTGTTCCTGCTCCCAGGCGATGAACCCGACGGGCTCCATGTTCACCTGCTCGATGAAGGATTTAGCCTCCGACAATGCCTCTGCCAATTCGGTCGACAGGCCCGAGGCCAATGGTTCGAAGATCTCAAAGAAGCAGAAGATGCTGACACCCGCCTTCGCATCGGCAAATTTATGGCCGAACAATTTTTCCCATTTTCGTCCGGCGAATCGCGCATGCTCGTCGCCCGAAGTACCGCGATGTCCGTCGCCAATCTGTTCTATGTCGGCTCCGCCGATAAGCCACAAGCGGCCATGATGCTCAGTAAATCCAAAAACGCTGTTGGCCTCTATAATCTATGCGTTGATGGAAAATTACGCAGTCAAGGTATTGGCACCCATCTCGTAGAATCTGCCCAATCTTTAGCATCCCAATACAGCGTTCCCCTTACTCTTCAATGTCATGCCAGTTTAAGAAAATGGTATGAAAATCAAAAATTTCGGCAAACCGGCACCCTTCACGCATTTTTTCGCGGTCTAAACAGCAGAACAGATATAATATAGGTCAGAACACCTAGAGGAGTCTGGTTAGCCAAATGCTCAAACGCCGCGGTTTCACGCTCGTTGAACTCATTGTGGTAATTGCAATCATTGCAATTATCGCGGCTACCTTGTTCCCCGTTTTTGCCCAAACTCGGTCGCAAGCCTATCAAATTTCTTGGAGCGAATCAGCCCGACAAGTTGCAATGAGCACAAGGCTCTATGTTGATGACTACGACGACACGATGATGTTGCCGCGTCATAACATGCAAGCAAACGCCGACGCAAAAAATGACCGCACATGGGTGCAAGCACTTCTTCCGTACGCTTCGAAGTTTGAAATTTTCTTCTGCCCCGTCGATAAAACCCGACCCCCTCGCCCCACAATTTTTGATCCCGATCTCAGCCTCGGCGATCCCACCGCAAGATTTTACGAGCAGTCGCTCCGAACAAATCTCGGTTACAACTACGCCTACCTCTCACCAATCTACCGACAGGGGCAAAACTGGCGGATGTCACCCCGAACATCATCCGTCGTCGATAACCCCAGCAACACTCTCCTGTTTGGCGATTCGGCCTGGGAAGTCAAAGACGGTCGCGCATCCGGTGGAGGCAACTACCTCATCATTCCTCCTTGCCGATATCAAATCAGCTCAAACCGAGTAATTGATACTTTCGCAACAAGTATCAATACAAACGTTCAACTTTTCGAAAGTGGACTCGTTTGGGAAACGCAATCTCAGCTCTGGGACGGAGAAGCTGGTGGCCTCTACCCTTGGTTCGACCGATCAATAACCATCACCTTCCTCGACGGCCACGTCAAACACGTCCCACTCAAACAAGTCACCGCTGGTTGCGATGTAAAAAGCAACTGGGCTGGATACATCGTCGATCCCACGCTGTACATTTGGGATTTGCGATAAGCCTCTCGGCACGGTGGCCTAATCTTTCATCCGGGTCTCTGCCCATAATTCGACTAGCACTATGAAGGTCAGCATTATTGGTGGCGGCGGTCGCGTTGGTTCAGACGCCGCTTTTGCCCTACAACTCGGCGGAATCGTCCGAGAAATCGCCCTAAACGACGTTAACGAAGAACTCGCCGCCGGAGAAGCCCTTGATCTTCGCCACGGCACCAGTCTCCTCAACAACCAAGTCATCACAAGCGGTGATTACGGCGTTGTCGAAGGCAGCGACTGTGTTGTCATCACCGCTGGTCTCCGCCGCAAGCCCGACGAAAGTCGCCTCGACCTCATCAACCGCAACGTCGGACTCTTCTCTGGCATTCTCGATAACCTCAAGAATGTCAAGTTGAACGACGGTGCAACGATCCTCGTGGTCAGCAACCCCGTCGATATTCTCACTCACCTCACAGTAGAAGCTGGCATCGTTCCCGCCGGTCAAGTCCTTGGACTCGGAACCGTACTCGATACCGCTCGATTCCGTGGCCTCCTCGCCGATCACTTCAAAGTCGGTGCTGGCGATGTTAAAGCTCTCATCTTGGGTGAGCACGGCGATTCAATGGTTCCCATCTGGAGCTCCGCAACCATCAACGGCGTTTCCATGCACTCGATCCCCGGTTTCACATCCGAACTCGGCGCAGAAATTTTTGAATCCACCAAAAAATCTGGTGCCATTGTTATCGCCCAAAAGGGTGGAGCGGGCCGCGCTGTAGGCGTCTCCATCAAGGAAGTCGTGGAAGCGATCGCTCTCGATAACCACAAGTTATTGCCCGTATCTGCCGCCCAAACTGGCAAACTCGGCATCAGCGACATTTCCTTGTCCCTGCCAACCGTCGTCGGTCGAAAAGGTGTCGTCGATATCTACGAACCCGCCGTCAGTGATAACGAACGCGAATTATTGCTCAAGAGCGCCGAAGCACTCAAAGCAACTTTTGCCCTCGTAAAGGGATAATCGTCCGAAAGTTCAGTCGTTAACAAAAAAATAAACAAATTGGTCAAGAGGACTCAATTCTCTTGGCCAATTGCACTTTATGGAACCCTTTGAACCTAATACTTCCGTAATAGTTGTGTGATGAAGCTAGGGCATGTTGAGCTTTTTTGTAAGAACTGTGAGTCAACGCGTGACTTTTATGTCAACCATTTAGGATTCGAAGAAACCGAAGTCCAAGGTGGTAAATACATTTGGTTGAGATCTGAGGATTCCGAAATCCTCCTAAGACCAGGTCGCTTCAAAAGTCGAGCCAAGGACTACTCTGAATCCGAAGCCACCCTCGTCGTCTACTGCCACGACCTCACAAGCTTCACCGATAACTTAACTAATGCCGGGATCGAACTCGGCGTCCCCGATGGATCACCCGACTGCATCACATTCCGCGACCCTGACGGTCGTTGGCTCCAAGCCGTAGAAAACTATTAAGTCCCTCACCGCTGAACCCTTGGAACTCTTAAAACGTTTTACTGGGTAAGGGATAACAAGAGGTGCGAAATGAAAATCCGAGATTACGAATCTGGTCGAACTCTCACAGATATAGATATCATCTTGAGTCGAGATGAAGCGGAAGAACTTTCCGCATACTTGCATCGATTGCTGTCAAACCCATCTCTCAACTGTGTACAACTCAGTAATGTAGAAGGGATTTATGTTTCTGCTGAAGTTTCCGTCACGCTTGAGAATTCGCGCGCAGATACCCTTTCAAACGTGCCGTTTCAATCAGCCTAACCAACTGGTTGAGTCTCGCTGATTCAGGGAACTTCTTCGCCAATCGCTCGATCACGCGAATGTCGCCAATCCGTACGGGAAATGGCGGTTCCAGCGGCAAACCCTCAACGGCAAAAACGTGCTCCGCCGCCGACGCCTCAAGCCGGGGATTATTCAAATAAGCATCTGCCAAAAAGTAGCGAACCATCGCATTCTCCCTATGTCTCAAGAGCTCTTCACAAAGCCTCGCCATGCCTTGCCGCAACCAGCAACGATGATACATCTCAACAACCGCCGCTGCAATTCCTGGGTCATTTGCAATCGGTGCAAGTAATAGGTTCAACTCCCGGCCCTCCGCAATCGGTGTATTCAAAAACGCCTCTGCCTTCAAGAGCGGCTCAAGCGGCATCAGAAAGTGCGCATTTGGCAATTCACGATCTTCGTCATCCCGCTCCCGGCCCCGCTCCCGTTTGATCGAAGCTTTCAGCCACCAGCCCAATCCATCCTCGGCATGAAAAGCCAAAAACTTCTCCATCGCCTCATCCGCTTTCTCCCACTGCTGAGTGCGAACACAGCCAATAGCCAACAATTCTCGCGTCAGTGCTTCCATCCCCATCGTTCGCTCAATTGCCTTACCCATTTCATCCATTTGGTCAAGCATTAAGTCAAACTGATCATGCGGAAACTTAAAGAGTCTGCCTTTTTCAACTAATGGCGGAGCTGGCCATTGACTAACGACCACCCCCGATCGATCACGTAACGCAATCGCTTCAATGGTTCCCGGTAAATCGCGAAGCGATGTAGAGACAGTAGTCCCCACCTTTTGGTTAATGTTCGATTCAAGGGTCTGACCGTCTATTTGCAGAAATACTCGATAACCTGCAGTTTCGCTATGCGATTGCAAATGCAAAGCATCCCCCGAAAGGCCAACCGAAACTACATGATTTCCGCACCGATACTCCCCGATTCCGGAATAAGGCACAAGCTCAACCCGCCACTCATCAATCCTCCGGCCTCCAAGTCGTCCAACCTTTGGCATGGTCGCATACTTACCCCCATCACGCCACCCCAGCGCTAATTCCTCATCTTCAACATGAATTCCCCCGGCATCGACTCCATGAATCACCAAGCCAGAACGAGACACATTGGAATACCAACTCCGATTCTGAATTTTTTGCTCAACAATAATCACCGCTCGATCAGGCGGCAGAGTCACCACCCCGTGCCAACTCAACTCAGCATCCATTTCAAAAAGCATAATCGCCGCTTTGCCAGTCTCAGAAGCCGCCTCAATGACCCTAAAGTCAACTGCCCCCAAACTGTTCCTGCGCTCTGCACCCGCCAAAAACTCTATCCCAAAATCACCACTCACTCCACGAACCCCGCCCCCAACCAAATTCAACCGGTCGGGCACCTTTAGAATGTCCACACCCGTGCGCAAATCCTGGATTGCCAAAATGCGACCCCCCAATTGAGGGCTAACCGCCACTCGCAAATAAGGGTTCTCAAGCCAAATCAACCCGACTTGATGCTCTTTCTCCACATCCCCCAATCTCAGCGGAACCTGCGGGTACGATGGCGTAGCCTCTTCACCAACCGAATCGGCAATAACTTCGGTTGCTAAAATCCCGACAAAATCCTCACTGACTTTAACGTTCAAGGAATCCTCCAGTTTTTTCAAACGTTGGTCAAAATAGCAGGTAGGGACTACAATTCGTTGCAAGTCCCAAAAAAACAGTCAGATTTCTTGGAGAAAACAAAACATGGCAAACAAATTCCTCCCGTTCGTGATCAAGTGGCTCCTCGTTCCATCGGCGATGGCTGCGGTCGGATTTTTTGCTCTTGGACCAAAGATCGGCGACTCCGGCATCGTCGCAAAAGTTGAGCCCGTCAAAGAACTCATCGAAGACAAAGCCAATATCGGCACATCGAAACCAATCGAAACAAAAGAAGACAAAGGCAAATTTAGCGATGTCAAAATTGACGTCAATCTAACCAAAGACGATCGTTCGAAACCCGATTCTGCAACCGTCAAGCCAAAGAAAACCGAATATTTCTCCCCAGATGCTGGCACCGAACGCGAAGAACTTTCATCACTTCCCAATACACCGGTTACAAATAGTAACGAAGAACCAATTCCTGCCTCCGACGAAGAAACCGGCGGTTGGTAATTCTCAAATTCCGAAAAACCGTTCCGCGTTTTCGGTTGTTTTGGATGCAATAACTCCCGAATCAACCCCAAAAACGCCCGCGATACCCTCACATATCTCACTCAGATACTTGGGATGATTCGGTTTTCCTCGGTAAGGCACCGGAGACAGCCAAGGAGCATCCGTCTCCAGCACCAACCGATCAAGTCCAATGTATTTCAGAGTCGATCTCAAATCATCCGCTTTTTTGTAAGTGACCGGACCATCAACTCCAAACATGCAATTGAGTTCAATGCACCGCTTCGCATCATTCAAATCACCCGCAAAACAGTGCATCAAATAAGGCAAAACCGGACGATTTTCAAGCACATCAAGCAAAGCTGTATAAGCTTCCCGGCAATGAAAAACCACAGGCTTGCCAACCGATTCCGCTAACTCTAACTGATCCCGCAAACAAACCTGTTGCTGTTCCAGCGAAGAGTAATCCCAGTGAAAGTCGAACCCAATTTCACCGATTCCAACACATTTATCATGCCCGGCAAGTGCTTCTATCTTTTTTAGTTCGGAACTCGAATACCGTGCGGCCGAAGTCGGATGCCATCCCACAACTGCCCAAACATTCTCATGCTCCGATGCAATCTTGATCGCGAGTTCACTCCACTCCGTATCAATTCCAACAATAACAATTTTCTCAACCCCTGCATCACGGGCTTCTCGAATCGCTCGACCCGGATCTGGAAAAGCTTCCGCGTCATTCAAGTGACAATGCGTATCGATCATGCCCACTCTAAGTTACACTGGTAACTATCAACTGCATGGGCATACTACAACCGAGTGAAACCAAAATTCGTAAGGAATTGGGAACATAAACCGCGATGCTGGCAATCTATCTCGTTACCGCAATCATAGGGCTCGGCCTCATCGTGTTCTCGGCACTTGGGGGCTTGGCCGAAGGCGTTGACGTTGATCACAGCGCCGATGCCGATCTTTCCCACGATCTTGATTCGCATGTTGATGGCCCCATTTCCGATTTCTGGCTCCCGTTTTTCAGCCTAAGATTTTGGATTTATCTAATCGGCGGATTCGGCGGTTTCGGATTAATTCTGACCCTGATGGGCATCAATGAACAACCCCTTCAACTCATCGCCGCGAGTGTCGTCGGCCTCATCGTTGGAACCGGTGCGGCCGTGACTATGCGCCTAATTCAAAAAAGTCACAGCAACAGTTCTGTTTCCGACCGCGACTTTGTCGGTCTCATCGCCAAGGTTCTCGTCGCTCCGATTGATGCAAACCCCGGCAAAATCAGACTCGAGATTAAAAACGAGACAATTGACGTTTTGGCTCTCCCATTGGAGGGCCACACAATCGCTTCGGGAGACCAAGTGGTTGTCGTATCGGTAGATGGAGCCCATGTCACGGTCGCCAATGCTGAAAAGTACTTAGACAGTTAAAAAAATGGAACAACTCAAAATTATTCTGATGTCCGCCGGGCCAGGTGCCGCACTTGGCCTGCTCGCGCTCATCTTCTTCGCCTTTTTGGTTCGCTCGTTCCTCAAAATTGCGCCACCAAACGAAGTCCTCGTCATTTCCGGTCAGAACCAAGGAAAAGGACAAGGGTACCGAACCTATTTCGGAGGCAAAGCGTGGGCGTTCCCAATCATCCAAAACGTGGGCCGCATGAGCCTGAATACGATGGAAGTGCCAATCACTGTCCGTAACGCTTATTCCAATGGCGGAATCGCCATGAATGTCGAAGCAATCGCCAACATCAAAGTCAGCAGTGATCCCAAACACATCACAAACGCCATTGAGCGATTCCTGAATCGTGACATCAACGAAATCCGCCGGGTCGGTAAAGAAACCCTCGAAGGTCACCTGCGTGGCGTCGTTGCCAGCCTCACACCCGAGCAAGTCAATGAAGACCGACTCGCATTTGCCGAAAAACTCACCCAAGAAACCGAACAAGACTTGGTCAAACTCGGCCTCCACCTCGATACCCTCAAAATTCTCCACGTCAGCGACGAAGTTGGCTACCTCGACGCAACGGGTCGCAAAGCCATTGCTAACGTCATCCGATCGGCCGAAATCGCTGAATCCGATGCCCGACGCGGTGCCTCACAGTCCGAATCAGAAAACATGGGCCGGGCAAAGGTAACCCAGTCCAATGTGGACACCAACCTCGTTAAGCTGCAAAACGACCTCCGCCGAATCCGAGCCGAGCTCGATTCAACCATCAAAGCTGAGGAAGAACGAACCGCCGCCGCCGCTCGAGAAGCTCGCGCCACTGCCGAGCAAGAGCTACAGGCCGTTCGTGCCGAGTTAGAAGGACTTCGACTCCAAGTCGACCGTGTCCTTCCCGCCGAAGCCCACAAAGTCGCTCAAGAATACAAAGCGAGAGGCGAAGCCGCAATCATCCGCGAACGCGGTGAGGCGGTCAGTCAAGCTCTCGAACTCATGCACGCAGCATGGCAAGAAGCCGGACCAAACGCATTGCAAATCAGCCTCATCGAAAACCTCGAATCAATCCTCGCGACCGCGACAAAAGGCGTCAATCGAATCAAAATCGATGGTCTCAGCATCATCGATTCTGGCGATGGCGAAACCCTGCAACGCTACATAGCCTCCTATCCAGGCATGCTCGATGCTGTATTCGCCGCGGTCGATAAAACGGTCGGAATAAACATCCAAGAAAGTATCTCAGGCCGCAAGGAGGTGAAAGAATGAGCCCTCTCGTTCTACAACTCGTCGGTGCCGCTGTCGGATTCATTGGTGTCCTGTTCACCCTGTTCCTCCTCAGCCTCAAATCCCTGATCTACATTTGCGAGCCAAATGAAGTTCTGATCTTCACCGGCAAAAAACGCAACCTAAATGGTCGAATTCTTCCGTACCGCATCATCAAAGGCGGTCGAGAAATGCGAGTGCCATTCCTAGAACGTGTTGACCAAATCGATCTCACCAACATGATCATCGATCTGGAAGCGCGTAACGCCTACACCAAAGGTGGAATTCCCATCTCGTTGACAGGCATTGCGAACGTCAAAATCGCCGGTCACGAACCCATGCTCAACAACGCGATCGAACGATTCCTCGGCAAGGGCCGAGCGGAAATCATCGCCATCGCAAAAGCAACACTGGAAGGATCACTCCGAGGTGTTCTTTCAACGATGACCCCCGAGCAATTGAACGAAGACCGCAACCTCTTCGCCGAACGCCTAGTCGCCGAAGTCGAGCAAGACATGACCGCTCTCGGGCTCGTCGTCGATACGCTGAAAATCCAAAACATCACAGATGATGTCAAGTATTTGGATTCCATCGGTCGAACCCGGAATGCCGAACTTTTGAGTTCGGCACGCGTCGCCGAGGCAATCGCCCACGCCGACTCCGACGTCAGATCGGCAGAAAACTTCCAGCGAGAAACCGAAGCCAAGATCACCGCCGAAATAAGCATGGCAAGAGCCGAAGCCGAAAAGCTCCTCACCGATGCCCAAAGCCGCCGCGCTGCTGTCGTTGCCGAAGAGCAAGCGCAAGTCGCCCAGCTCGTCGCCAAAGCAAAGGCCGACCTCCTGGTTCAAAAAGCCCGGATTGAGCAAGTGCGAAGTCAGCTCGAAGCCGACGTCATCGCACCCGCAAAAGCCGAGTACGAAGTCGCCGAGCAACGCGCCAAGGCGACCGTTGCCCCGATCATTGAAGATGGCAAAGCCCGCGCCGATGCTCTGCGAAGGCTCAGCAAGAGCTGGGGTGAAGCCGGCGATCAAGCCCGAGAAATCTTCATCATGCAAAAGCTCGAGCCAATCATCGGTCAACTCACCGAGACCATCAGCGAAACCCATGTGGAGCGCATCACAGTGATCGACTCACAAGGGCAAGGCAATGCTGGCGGATTCGATCCGCGCAAACTCATCGGCCTTAACGAGCAAGTCAAGGAACTGTTCGGTGTCGACCTCGTCGAGAAGTTTGGCGCCATGGGCACCAAACCGGAGGCAGTCAATATCGTCGCAAAAGCTGCGCCAAAAGTGAGCCAACCCGAACCGCCACCCACCCCACCGAACTCCTAATCGGCAAAATAAAATGCCCGGGATTGATTCCCGGGCATTTTCTATTCAGAATGTCGAGAATGCCGCTCACTTTTCGCACGTTCGCAATCGACGTCCCAAAACTGTTTGCTCTCACAATTAGCCGAGGCACCAGCGGCACCACGCGCAATTTCTTCGTCGAAGTCTCCGATGGCATTCACACCGGGATCGGCGAGGGCGCACCTCCAACCGGACTCCCCGCTGACTTTTGCGAAATCGCCCCAATCGTCCTCGCCCCTTATTTCGAAATGGCTCAGACCCGCGAACCCTTCGAGGTCTGGCAAGCCGGTCATCGGGCCGGAGTCGAAGCTGTCGCTCTTGCCGCCCTAGATTGTGCTCTCTGGGATCTTAAAGCCAAGCAAGCCAACCAACCACTTTATCAATATCTCGGCATACCAAAACCAACCGCAATCACCACAATCACCATCGGAATCGAACCCAAAGAGGTCGTTCAAGAACGTGTTCCATTCATTCTCGAACTGACCAAAGCAAGGGCCCTCAAAGTCAAACTCGGTAGCCCCGCCGGTCGAGATCACGATAAAGAAATCTGGTCAACTGCCCGCGAAGTCTCGGCAAAGTTCAATGTTGCCCTCCGCGCCGATGCAAACGGAGGCTGGACACCCGAAGAAAGCATCGAAATGTCCGGATGGCTCAAAGCGCGAGACTGTGAGTTGATCGAACAACCCCTCGTCAAAGGAGACGAGCACCTTTTAACCGATATATTCCCTCACTTCGAACTGCCTCTGTTTCTCGATGAAAGCATCCGAAACTCCGAAGATGTCGACAAATTCGCCGACCGCTGCCACGGCGTCAACCTTAAACTCATGAAATCCGGCGGCATCAGCGACGGGATAAAAGTTCTCCAACGCGCTCGCCACCATAACCTCAGCACAATGATCGGCAGCATGTGCGAGACCGAAGTCGGCATCGCCCAATCTGCCGCCCTGAGCGGATGGTGCGATTATGTCGACCTCGACACCCATTTCAATCACAACCCCGAACCCGGCGCCGGAACCGAATTCATTGACGGTGTTGTAACCCCGCGAGACGTCCCCGGACACGGCGGCTACATCCTCGATGAATATCGACCCCAGCCATAACCCACCGCAAAATTGACTAAAAGTTCGCAACTCTCGCGCCAATAACTGAATAAGGCAGTTTCAAATTTATGGCGGATGTACGATTTGCCCGCGTTGCGGCAGTAATTTCTAGCGATGACCCGTATGGCAAGTGGTACGGCGAAGTCCTCCGCCAAACCGGACTTGTCTGCAAAATCGGTGACGAAAAACTTCTCGAAGAAGCTGGAGAATTCGATGTCCTCATCCTCTGCGGTCAAGGCAAACTCAAAGGCGACCAAAGAAAAATTCTCACAAAATGGCTCTCCAATATCAACAACCACCTAATTGTCACTGGCGGACTTTGGCAATGTGAATACATTTTCGATGTCATATCAACTGGAAATCGTTATTCTCGCAACAAACTCCACGCGCCGAAATTGTCAACTAATCTCATTCTCGCTCCCGATTGTTACGAATGCATATTCATCGGTGGCGACGAAGCAAAAGAACTGAAGGGCGAACTCCTGGCGACCGATGACAAGGGCCTCCCACTTGTTGCAACCGGGCATCAGATCAGTTTTTTCCTCCCCCATGTCGGTCAGACCGCTTGCCTGCTTTCCCTTGGTCGAGGCGTCAGCTCCGACATCATCGGCCCCGGTGACAACAGTTGTTTCACCCAAGATGGCGTATTGCGTGCCGAAGATGGCACCAATCTCCTTTGGACAGACCGCGAAACAATCCCCGAATCCGAAGACCCGGCATTCTTCCGGCCTCACCTCGATCAACTACGAGAACAGTTTTTACGCGTCATTCTCCACGGAATTGAGTCCACCAGTTGCGTTCCCGCAATCGTCTGGCATCTCCCCAATAACCATTCCGCCGCATGCACAGTCAGCATTGAATGCGATAGCCCCGTGCTCGATCACATCAAAGCCGCCGCCGCATCGATGGCCAAATACACACTCAAACCGGCCTGGATGGTGCCTCCACCTGGCTTGCCTCAAGATATGTATCGAGCATTCAAAAGCTGGGGTCACGACATCGGTCATCTTTACAAGCCCGAGAATCAATCCGCTTCAACGACCCAAGTAAAAATTCAGAATACGTCCATCGCCCGCGGAGTCGGAACCGAACTCAAAGCCTTCAAAGGGTGGGATGGAGCCTGGTACGGCCTCACCCGACTTTATGAACTTGCAAACGAAACTGGCGCTATCGCTTCGCTCTGCAAAGGTGGACGTCAACCCGGAACATCCGGATTCATATTCGGTACCGCCCGCCCGTTCTGTCCCGTAACCGAAGATTGCCGCCTCAACGTAATCGAGATTCCGAGCTGCGCTTTCTCGCCCGGCTGGGTAACTCCATTCTCAATTGCCACCCACCTCAGCAAACAGGTCGCCCGCCACTTCGGCACTTACCATTTCTCGTTTCTCACTTCTCACGCCTCCGAACCCAGAATGGAGCTCAACCTTCCCCAACTCCTGATGACACTGAAAGAGCAAGGATTCCAAGCTGTCAGCCCCGTGGAACTCGCCAAATATGAACTCGGACGCCGCCGACTCACTTTTAGCCCAAGCAAAGACCATGGACTAGAAATCCGAAGCATCGACCCCATCGTCGGCGTGACCGTCATGGTGGGAACCGATGCATTCCTTCGCGCCCGAGGGAACGAAGTCACACCAAACCATGTCGAACGGTACGGCCGGACATGGAGCGTAGCTGTATTTAACATGGAAGGCCGAATTCCCTGGCACATCGACGTCGCCTATTCCAACGCCGCCTAAATAAAACCCCGGGACAATTCTCGTTGTTCTGCCAAAATATCCGCATGGTCACCGTGCGCGTCAATGTGAATCTCAAGCCCTCTTTGCTCGACTCTGCTGGACGCACGGTTACAAAATCGCTCGTTGACCTCAATTTCAGCGAAGTCTCCGATGCCCGCATCGGCAAGACAATCACACTTCAACTCGAAAATTACGACGAAGCAAGAGTCAAAGCCATGTGCGACAAGCTCCTTGCTAACCCCGTCATCGAAGATTATTCCATCGAGGTTGTTTCTTGAAGATTGCCGTAATCCAATTCCCCGGATCAAACTGCGATCAAGATGCGCTTTTCAGTTTGCGAAATGATCTGAAAGTTGAAGCTGATTACGTTTGGCACGGCGAGTCAAACCTTGCCGGATTTGATGGTGTTTTTGTTCCTGGCGGCTTCACCTATGGTGATTACCTCCGTTGTGGCGCAATCGCCGCCCAGTCCAGCGTAATGGCCGAAGTCAAACGGTTCGCCGAAGAAGGTCGCCCTGTCCTCGGCGTCTGCAACGGATTTCAAATTCTCTGTGAAACCGGAATTCTCCCCGGCGCGCTCCTCCCCAACATCAACGAACGATTCATCTGCGATTCAATCCACCTCAAAGCAGAAAATCAATCGTCACCCTGGACAGAGCAAGTCAAGGATCCTATCGCCGTCCCCATCGCCCATGGCGAAGGGCGGTTCATCGCCTCCCAAGATGAACTCTCAAAACTGGAAAATGAGCACCAAGTCGCATTCCGATATTGCTCAAAAAATGGCGAAATCACCCCTGAAGCAAATCCCAACGGATCGCTCAACAATATCGCCGGAATTTTGAATTCCAAGGGAAATGTGCTCGGAATGATGCCACATCCGGAAAGAATTACTAGTAAAATTCTCGGTTCTGATGCAGGACTACTGATCGTTTCCGGCTTTCAACGCGTCTTGGCAACAGTGTAGGGGTTCAAGTTAAGGACTTTTCCGCCCATAATAGAAAGAACGATGGTCGATCAACTCAAAAAATTGAAGAAAATGGCTGCAATGACGGCCCTTCTTTGCGTGGCTACTCTCTCCCTTGGTCAAGCGCAAACTAATACTGGCAATCAACCCAAAAATCCCGACATGATCGAAATCGGGCGTCTCGGACAATCTGTCGCCGAAACAAAGATTTATTCGAACATGAACCCCAAAGCGAGTGTGCTTTGGAACCTCAAGCCGTACCAATATCTCGTCATCAACGACGCGAAATACGAAAAGTGGCTCGCCGTACTCTTATCAAACGGAAAAACCGGCTACATCATGAAAGATGCCGTGGCCGAACTGCCGTACATGGTCGAGATTCCCAAAGATTACAAATTTGGTCGAACGAACCAAACCCCCACCAGTCGAGGCGGCCCAACCGGACGTGCCATTAGCAACCCTCGCGACAAGCAAGAAATGCTGGAATACAGCTACAAATTCATCGGCACCAAATATGTTTGGGGTGGAAACAGCCTAACCGGCGGCATCGACTGCAGCGGCTTCGTGAAAGAACTGTTCGAAAAAATCGATGTCAACCTTCCTCGCACCGCCGCCGAACAATCAAAGGTCGGACAAAAAGTTGAGCGATTAGAAGATCTCCAACCCGGCGATAGACTCTACTTCTGGGATAAAAAGCGCGGAAAGATCGGACACACCGGAATCTTCCTCGGCTACTTCAAAGATGGCGGCGCGTACTTCATCCACAGCAGTACGAATAACAAAGGCGTTGCAACTGACGATTTGCGCAACAAAAAGTGGACCGACATGCTCGTCGGTGCTCGCCGCTAAAAATCACCAGTATTCGGTGAAAAATCCACCACTAAGTGGTGGATTTTTCACTTTCTAGGGTAGAGTATTTTGAGCATGGATGCTTACATTAAACGAGGAATCACCACACGTTTCGCCGAAGCCCTCACCGACACCCCTGTTCTCGTTCTCCAGGGACCTCGTCAATCCGGAAAGAGCACTCTTGTCCAAAAAACGTGCGATCTACCGTATGTCACATTAGATGACAGCCTCGCCCTCAGCAGCGCCCTCAAATCTCCCGAAAGCTGGCTCAAATCGTTCAAAGATGGCGCAATCATCGACGAAATCCAGCGTGCCCCCCAACTCATGCGGAGCATCAAAGCGATCGTCGACGCCGACCGCCGACCCGGACGCTTCGTTTTAACGGGTTCCGCAAACGTACTCCTCATCCCCAAACTCAGCGACTCTCTCGCCGGCCGAATGGAAGTCTTCACGCTCTATCCATTCTCGCAATCCGAACTCACCAACCAACCAACTCCGTTCATCGATCGCTGGCTCGCTAACAATCTCAAACCCGGCGAATCCAAAGATTGTTCAATCGGCGGTTACCCCGAACCCCTTGCCCGGTCATCGACTGCCCGGCAGAAAGCATGGTTCCAAGCCTACATCCGCGCCCTCCTCGACCGAGACGTCCGCGATCTTGCCCAGATCGAAGGGCTCCACAACCTCCCCAATCTTCTCTCCATGCTCGCCAGGGCCCCGTACAGCGTCCAGAACATCACTCAACTCAGCCGCGACACTGGAATCCCTGCGACGAGCCTCACCCGCTATATCAGCCTTCTCCAAGCCGTCTATCTCATTCACCCAATCCCCGCATGGACTGCCCTCAATAACGGAAAAGCTTCCAAAACCTCCAGAACTGCATTCGTCGATTCCGGAATTGCCTCTTATCTCGGCACACCAGCAAACGAAACCACTACGATCGAGCAGTTCGTCGCGATGGAACTCGTAAAAGAAACCGGCTGGGCAGAAAACGAATACGAAGTCATGCACTTCCGCAGCACCCGTCAATACACCGTCCCCATCGTGCTCGGATTAGCCGATGGCTCCATCCTTGGTATCTCAATCATCGACCGAGAAACTCCCGATCAATCCGATTTCGATGGACTCCGGTTCCTCCGCGATGTCGCCGAAGGTCAAATGACGAAAGGAATCGTTCTGACCCAAGGCACTACGAGCGGTTTTGTTGATGAAACTCTGGAATTCGCACCGATGACGAGCCTCTGGGGAATCTAATCCGTCGCATCAAACTGAGAAACCGTTTCTAGCTCCCGCTCGGCATCAACCAGTGCATCAAGCCGCTGTTTCACCAGATTCACTCGCAAATCGCTCTGCGTACTCGCCGCCAATGCAGACTCACTCAAAAGCCGCATTTCATCACGAATCTGTCCAATGCTCTCCAGGGCATGGCGTCCAAACTTCGGATCACCACACCGCTTCGCAAAGGTCGCTTCGCGTTGTCCTTTTCCGCGAAAAAGATGCCTGCCAATGAAAATAGAATCGTAAATTGCCTCCCGCAACACTGCCTCAATATCCTTAATCGCCTGAGCCCCCTCCGGAATTTTTGACCTTGCCTTCCATGCATCCGAAGCCAGAGCATCCAGCGTCGTTTTCCGAATCGCCGCAATCTCTTCCAGCAAAGCCCTCAATTCCGGATGAGTACGGTGATTCAATTCCCGCCGTATCGCCATCCACCGAATCAACTCCCAAGTTTCATTGAGTTCAACCGGTATTCCCATACGAGACTGATTTCTATTTCTTAACTGAATTCCAAACGGAACTATCGTCAAAATCAATCCAATAAAAAACGTAATCAATCCGATCCGCGGATTCAAAACAATAAAAACAAGCGAGAACATCATCGAAGTCACGCCTAGGCTAATCAAAGTCGATAAATTTAAGTTGCGCTTTGGCTCATGTTCAAGCAGAAACTTAAAAAAGTGATTGAACGCCATGTCCGGCCCCTCCTAGCGAGGTTCTCGAGTCGCCATCTGCAACGGCACCATGCGCGCTTTCGTCGCCGTAAAACCATCCAAAACGCCAATCAAATCGTGTTCCTTGGCCTCCGTCACTTTAACACGAGCAAATGACCCCATCGGCACATTCCCCTGCGCATAAACCCAGCCATCAATCTCCGGCGCATCGCGATAACTGCGTCCCGCAATCCAGCCGTCCTTCGATTCATCCACCAAAACGCGAATCGTCTCGCCGACTAAGGCTTTGTTAATCCCCAACGAAACCGGCGACTGTGCCCGCATCAATCGGTCGTACCGATCCTTTTTCACTTTGCTTGGAACTTGACCCGGCATGTCATAACTCGGCGTTCCTGGCTCGCGACTAAATTGAAATGCTCCAACTCGATCCAACTTCGCCTCCCGAACAAAATCCACCAAATAATCAAACTCCGTCTTCGTTTCACCCGGGAATCCAACAATGAAGGTCGTCCGAATCGCAACATTCGGAATCCGTGAACGCACCTTCTCAAAAATTTTCAAGTACCGCTCCCCATCCCAGGGCCGCTTCATCCGACGCAATGTATCCGGATGCGCATGTTGCAAAGGAATATCAATGTAATTGCACACCTTATCAAGCCCCGCCATCGCATCAATCACTTCATCCGTTAGCCGGTTCGGATAAAAATACAAAATCCGAATCCATTCAATGCCATCAACCGCCGCCAGTTCATGAAGCAACTTCGGCAAAGTAAATTCTTTATACAGGTCATAACCGTACTGAGTCACATCCTGTGCAATCAAATTGATCTCCTTGCATCCCGTCCTTGCCAGATGTCGAGCTTCTTCAATCACGCGCTCAATCGGCTTACTCGCATGATTCCCCCGGAAAGAAGGAATCGTGCAAAAAGTGCAGCGATGGTCGCACCCTTCGCTCACCTTCAAATAAGCACTCCACGGTCGCCCAGTTCTCGCCCGAGTTGCAACATCCGCCCAGCGGTGGTGCGGCGGTTCAACATCCACCCACGGCTCATGATGAGTAAACACTTTGTTCACCACCTCATCAAAATTGCCCATCTGCCCAACTCCCACATAAGCATCCGCTCCCGGTGCCAGCCGGGCCAGCTCTGCCCCCATCCGCTGCGCCAAGCACCCCGCAACAATTACTTTTCCGCCCCCTTTTTCCGCCACTGCTTTACGAATCGCGGCAATTGATTCGTGTTTGGCTGATTCCAAAAATCCACAAGTATTAATGATCGTCACATCCGCCAATTGCGAACCATCAACCGTGTGCCCCGACCCGCGCAAAACCCCCGCGATCTCCTCGCTATCCACCTCGTTCTTCGCACACCCCAGTGTCACGATCCGCACATTGCCTTTATTTTCCGCCACTTGAACCTATTGTGACACCCGACCCGCTTCTCATTTCAGGAAGGAAAGCTGCCTTTCAAATTCAAATTGAAAATGTGCCAATAATAGAAGGGCTCAATGACAAACCTCGACCGCAACAGCCTCATCCTCGCGGTCTCCCTCTCCTCGCTCGCCGGATACGTCGATGCCGTCGGATTCCTCAGCACAAAAGGTTTCTTCGTCTCCTTCATGAGCGGAAACTCAACCCGCCTCGGCGTCGGGCTCGGCAACCCCAATGTCGAAAACGCCCTCATCGCTTTCGGCATAATCCTCTGCTTCGTCACCGGCGTCATCGCCGGAACTCTGGTCGCCGCCCGCTCAACTAAGCGCAAACGTTCGCGAGTTTTGTTGGTTGTATCCGGGCTCCTCGCCATCGCCACAACCGCCTGGTCATTCAACATCCCTCACCTCGGCATGATCGCCATGGCCATGGCAATGGGTGCCGAAAATGCCGTCTTCCAGCAAAATGGCGAAACATCAATCGGATTAACCTACATGACCGGTGCCTTGGTCAAATGCGGCCAACGAATCGCCGCAATCATCTATGGCGCCCCCAAATGGGATTGGCTCCCTTATGCTCTGCTGTGGATGGGATTGGTTGTTGGTGCCTGCCTCGGCGCGTGGTCACACGCCCTCATCGGCCCCAGCGGACTCGTAGTCGCGGTTGTTTGGTCTTTGATACTTGCCGTAGTCTCTGCTCGGAAGTCGTTTTCAGAAATTCAAATCAAATCTGGAGCCCTCGACGAGAATTGAACTCGTGACCTCTCCCTTACCAAGGGAACGCTCTGCCGCTGAGCTACGAGGGCCCGGCAAAAAACAATAAAGACTCTGGTGGGCAGTACAGGATTCGAACCTGTGTAGGCTTTCGCCGACAGATTTACAGTCTGTTCCCTTTGGCCACTCGGGCAACTGCCCAGAGACAGTGGGGAATAGTACCAGATGGTTCCCGCACCAAAATGGTTGTGCCAGGTTCGAACCCCACCAAGCGGGTCCTCTGTCCCCTCAATCCCCGTAGGTTCAGCAAGAAAACGATCACCCAGAAAGCGTAGAATAGAGTGCTGGCATGGCAAAGACGCTATTCGAAAAAGTGTGGGACAACCACAAAGTCTGTGATCTTCCGGGAGGAGGCACCCTCCTCTACATCGACCGACACCTCGTTCACGAAGTCACATCGCCCCAAGCGTTTGATTCTCTGCGCGTCGCTGGTCGTCCCGTCCGCCGTCCCGATCTCACATTTGCCACCGCCGACCACAACGTGCCAACCGATGGCCGCGAAATAGATGAATCATCCCTCAGCGGCAAGCAGCTCTCCGCGCTGGATAGAAACGCCAAAGAATTCGGAATCCCCCTCTACGGCTACAACAACCCCCGCCAAGGCATCGTTCACATCATCGGCCCCGAACTCGGGCTCACCCTGCCCGGCGTCACAATTGTCTGCGGCGATAGCCACACCTCCACTCACGGAGCTTTCGGCGCCCTCGCTTTCGGAATCGGCACTAGCGAAGTCGAACACGTCCTCGCTACCCAAACTCTGCGAACCGCCAAAAAGCCAAAAACCCTGCGCATTAACGCCACCGGTCAACTCGGCCACGGCGTGACCGCCAAAGATATCATTCTTGCCATCATCCGCAAACTGGGTGCCAACGGCGGCACCGGATACGTTGTCGAATATGCCGGCGAAGCAATCCGCGCTCTCCCCATGAGCGGCCGTATGACCATCTGCAACATGAGTATCGAAATGGGTGCCCGCGCCGGAATGGTCGCCCCCGACGACACAACGTTCAATTACATCAGCGAAATTGATCGCCCATTTGCCCCCAAAGGTGCAGAATTCGACCGTATGGTGGATCATGCTCGGTCACTCGCTACCGACGATGGTGCAATCTTCGACCGGGAAGAATCACTTGATGTCAACACCCTCAAACCTCAAGTGAGTTGGGGAACAACCCCCGCCATGACCGTCGATATCGACCAGGCAATTCCCGAACCCGCCGATGCCGTCGAAAAGCGCGCTCAAATGTACATGGGCCTCACACCCGGCACCCCCATCAGCGAACTCGATATTAACACCGTATTCATCGGCAGTTGCACCAATGCGCGAATCGAAGACCTCCGCCAAGCCGCCGCAATCGTTAAGGGCCACCGCGCCGCCGATGGCGTCCGCGCAATGGTCGTGCCCGGCTCCGCATCGGTGCGTGCCCTCGCCGAACAAGAAGGACTCGATCGCATCTTCTCCGAAGCTGGATTCGAATGGCACCACGCCGGCTGCAGTATGTGCCTCGGAATGAATGGCGATATCCTCCGTCCCCAACAGCGTTCAGCCAGTACAAGCAACCGCCCCTACGAAGGTCGCCAGGGCCCCGGCTCACGAACTCACCTCGTCAGCCCCGCCACCGCTGCCGCTACTGCCATAAAAGGCAAAATTACCGACCCCCGCGAACTACTCAACTAAATCGGTCTAACGGCATAAAGTTCAATCTCCTTTACCCGACCTTTAACCAAACGGTTACCTAAAAAAGTAAGCGCGTAGCCAGTGCTTTCCAACCTATTCGCTAACTCACCAGATACCAAAAACCCGTGTCCCTCCTCGCCGCACAGTCCCTGAATCCGCGCCGCCGTATTGAGTGTATCGCCGTGGAAAACCACTTCACTCTTCACCTCACCAACTTCCGTCGCCACAACCGGCCCAATATGCGCTCCCGCCTTAAACTCTGGCACAAAACCATACTTTTCGACGTAATGGTTACTTCTCAAAGTGAGCACGCCTTCAAAAAGCGGCACCAATTCGAGGCATGCAGCTTTCTTCAGTGCTACTTTCGGAAACCAATAAATCACTGCTTCATCTCCGATGTAATGGCTCACTCTCGCCCCCGTTTTTTGAAGTGGTCCGGTTAAATCGGCAAAAAAATCGCGCACAAGGGAACTGAACCTGAGAGTGCCCAACGATTCCGCAATTGTTGTTGAATCTTTCATATCTAAAAACATGACAATCAACTCCTCCTCCCGAGGCGAATAATACTTTCCCGTCATCCAGTTCCAAAGCACACCAGGCCCCAACTTCCGAGAGATCGCCCCAATACTGTTGACTCCAAACGCAAAAAGCAACCCAAGGAGAATTGCTCCTACCGCAAAGTTCGGTTCAATCATTCCCAAAAGATTGCGATAGAGCACAGCATCAAACAAAGATGTCCCAGACAAGACCGCTGCTCCAACAACACCAACGATAGAAATGGAAACTGCGATGTTAAGACAAACCAAAACTGTTTGAACGAAAAGCTGGACAAAGAATGACCTCAACCGTATCCGACTTGAGATCAGTCCAAGGAAGAAAAATGTCGTCCCAAAAACAATCCCCGAAAGCAAAAACATGATTAAAGTTGCTACCCATCCAAACCGGAAAAAGAGAGGCGTATGAGCCGCAGAAATGACGTAGGCAATCGCGAGAAAGCGGGGATAACCTCCAAATTTGTTCATATCCAATGAGCCCACTCAAGGAGTGGCTAACTCATTCTAACACGCAAAAGCATTGATGCATGAAGTTTTATGGATCAAATCACCGACTTGCGATACTTCTCACCTGCGCGCTGCTGACCAACTGGTCGAACATCAACAACTGCCTCCGGTTCAAAGTCCAAAAGCTTGAGCCAATCTTCCGCTGCATCTGATTTCGGGAATATTTCATTCTCCGTGTACTCTTGTTCAACCGCTTGGTTAAGGTCTTCAATGCGCAGCCCATGACCCGCTCCCGGTTCGGCAATCGCGCGTTTAATTGCCAAGTCTTTCGCCCGATCAACCACCGATTTCAACAGTGCGCCGCTGACCATATCCCCCCAGTGCAAAGTCTGCGAAGTACCATCCCGATTTGTAATCACCAAGAATTCCGTTTCCTTCGACTTGCGCCACAAAAACGCCATTGTCGATTCCAGCAACGCTTTGCGGGCGCACGCTTCACCATCATGTTCTTTCACCAAAGCGGGATCAATCGGCAATCCGTCCTTCAAATAAATCCTCAAAATCTCTCGAGAAGCATCCTGATCCGGACGCTTAATCCTTATCTTGCGATCAATTCTTTCCGGCCGCAAAATCGCCGGGTCAATGTAGTCTGGCCGGTTCGAAGTCAGCACGATCACGACATTCTCCAAACTCTCGAGCCCGTCCATCTCCGCACAAAATTGTGGAACAACCGTATTCGAAATATTCAAAAATCGCCCGCTCGAACGCGTCCGCAAAACCGATTCAGCTTCATCAATAAACACAACGACGATCTGCCCTTCACTCGCTTTCTCCCGGGCCGTCGCAAAAATTTCCCGAACCATGCGCTCGGTCTCCCCAAGCCACATGTTCAAAATTTTCGGACCGCTAATGTGCAAAAAGCACTCTTTCGCATCTTCTTTGCCTGTCCTCGCGCGATATTCCGCCGCAAGGTTGTATGCAATCGCCTTTCCCAGCAAAGTCTTGCCGCACCCCGGAGGCCCATAAAGCAAAATGCCCTTAGGCGGCTTCTTATCAAACGATGCATAAAGCTCCGGATATAAAAGAGGCTGCTCAATCGATTCCTTGATGAGCTCAATCGCCTCATGCTGCCCACCCACAGAACTCCAAGGCGTTTCCGGAATCTCCTCAATGAAGTAATTCTGCGCACCCTGTCGCGGCAAGTGTTCCACCGCAATCCGACCGCTTGCATCAAGCAAAACTTCATCACCTTGTTTGATCAAAGTGTCAACCAATTGGTGAGATCGCTCAATCAACCGACCTTGAGTCCCTTGTGCATCCGTGCTGACCCTCAGCCGACCCTTGTCCAATACCTGAGCAACTGAAATCACCGAACCGCCAATCCCTTCCGGCGCAAGACCAACTACCGCGTAAGCATCACTGAGCCTAACCCGCACTCCCGGGTTCAAAACTTCCGGATCGATGTTCGGATCCACCGTCGAAACATATTCCGTATCCCCATTCAAAACCTGTACAAGCCCATCCTCCAAAAATCTAACAAAAACCCCAATCCGATTCGCTGGCTGGGTGAGCTTTTCATAAGCTTCCTCATATTTAGCGAGCAAATCTGCTTGCGCCGATCCATCCTTGATCGAATTTTGAATCTCCGACCGCAACGCCGCCAAATAGCTGGATGTCTTCGCATCGGCATTCGGAATCGATGCCTCAATGCGCTCAACAATCTCAAGCATGCGAGAATAAGGTGGAGTGGAATCTGGCTCAGCCATACCCCATACTACGTTTTATTCATACAATATTGCGACAGGGCCTTACGAAAGAATCGCGCCTTCCCAAACCGCTTCCGAAATAGATTTCTCAAGATTTGATCCCAAAGGCTTTATTGACTGGAATGCTTGCTCATGTCCATTAATCGTGCTGACGCCCGTAATCACAACGTGCTGCTGATCCCCTTCTGCCAATACGAACAACGCATCCAAAACTCGAATGTCCGTATCGCTTGCTTCTCCCGCTTTTTCTGCCGCCAATCGGGCAATTTGCATCCAATCGCTCTTCGTCATCGAATCCTCAGGCTGGCTAACAACCGCCTTAACAACTTCCCGAATCGGTTTATTCGCCAAACAATCCTTACTCGCAAGGGAGATGAGATTATCAAGCGTAGCCGCAACGTGGTCGCGGCTCGGTTCATTTGTCCGCATCCCGCCCGAAATCCCATAACTAAACTTGACTGGTGCCGGAAACGCCTTCATATTGAACTGGCGACTATCCAGATTTCGCAAAGCCGTCTTCACCTCCTTTGCTGTCCGAACGCTCGCCATCGCGAACTCATCGCCGCCATACCTAACCAAAATATCCTTTGCCGGATCTATCAAACTCACAAGAAGCCGACCAAACTCCTTCAAAACGCTATCCCCAACAACGTGACCATAACGCTTGTTATAGATTCCAAAATCATCAAGGTCAAAGAAGACAATACAGACCTCTTGTCCCATTTCCAGGCGGTCAACTCCCCAATCACGGAGTGCATCGCTCCAGCTCAGACCCGTCAACGGGTCATAGCTACGGCCAAGTTCTGTGATCAGCATCAGCGCACTGACCAACCCAATATAGTTTTCGCCATCAAAGACCGCTAGGAAGTCCGCTTGTTGCTGCACGAATCTCTTCGAAGCCGTCCGCACCTGCTCGTCCGCTTGCAAATGAATCGAAGCGCTTCTCAAAAAGTCGCGAACTGAAACATCTGGCTCACTCAAAATTGCTGATTCAATCGTTACAAAACCTAAAAAATCCTTGTCTCGCATCACGCCCGTAGCCGCCACCCCTGCTTTTTGCATGGCGATAAGTGCCGATCCCATGTCTACTGAATCAGAGACAATGAGGCGATTGAGGTTAAGATCAGAGAGTCTGCGCATAAAGTCGAGTTTCTCAGTCTTTTCCGCTGCAACATTCATGCCGAAACGACCTAATCCATCCACTTGGCTGAATGAGCCAAAGCGGAATACACATGCGCTTGAACAATTCCAATAAACTCCGCCGAGATCGGGCATTCCAGTCGATCTCGTACATTCCGGCAGTGCCGATAAACTTGTCCCGTTGATATCCGCAAGAAACTAGCCACATCTTCTTCTGATAGACGTATCAATTGGTTCAAAACATACGCCAGTGAGGCCCTTCGACCAATCGGTGGCGTATCTGGCCAAGCAAGAAAAACGTGATTAACCGCATCAGCCGCCACATCTCGGGGATCCCAACCATCCTCCCCAATCAAGTAAGGCATCAAAATTCCGCAGGCTTCCGCAAAGTCTTCGTCTGCTCGCCAATCTGATCGAATCAGCTTGAGTCGGAGCATTGCCCCCCGCATTGAACGACCATTCCCGTTCAGGTGAGTCGCCAATAGAGCCTCAATCGAGCGATGAAGTTTCAGCTTCTCGCACTGAGCTATCTGATGAGCAATGCACTGTCGCTCAACTGGCGATGGCGGCAAAATCTGCGCCAAATGCCATTGATGACCCGGGGTGATGACCCGCAAGCGAAGCGCGGCCGAAAAATCTCCTGCCGTGCAAATCATCGTTGGCAGCTTCCGCCGCATTCGCTGTTCCAACCGGAGCCGAAGCAGATGTCGAAGCCTCGGAGATTTCAAAACATCCTGCAAATCATCGAGCAAGAGTACGGAATCCGATGTCGCACTTTTTTGTGACACCGCCCAATCGCTTGCCTGCTTTATCTCGATCTCTGTATCGCATATTCGCTCAAGAGCATTTCGAACATGACCAAGCAGCTCAGATTTCCCCCATCCCGATGGGCCCCCGATGCCAACAAAAATCCGCTGGCCACAGGCAAAGTCAAAGCCAAGAGCCAAGGCATGATGATTGCTGGGCAACGCCGCAATTGTCGAAGCTTCACTTCCTCGTCCAACTGAACTCGTCCAAAACAGTCGATCGTTAACGACTGCAGGATCATTCTGTTCGGGTTGTTGGGCGGGGATGGATGCCATCAAATTCGATCTCAATTACGTCTCGTAAGAACATACATTCTGGGATGGATGTGCGTCGATATACAAGGTCCTCAAGTCATAAGATATGTCTAAGAAAAAGCGAAAAAAATAGTGATAAGACGCTATGAAGGCAAGGTCCGAACCTGGGGAAAATCTCGACTACTTTTCCACGCGCTTTCCCCAATTGGGGATTAATGCTTGATTTTGTCCCAATACTCCGGATACTTAAAATTCGGGCTATGGTCAAGGCGGTGACACGGTGCACAACTGTCCTTGCCAACCTTCGGCATCTTCACTTGTTCTGGGGCAGCAATATGGGTCGCTCCCGCTCCATGACAGCTCTCGCACCCCACATTGGTGAGATGCGGCGTTTTCTCTTCCGCAACAAAGCCACCTGTGCTCTCAATTCCAACCGTATGACAACTCACGCAATCCGGATCAGCATCATGCTGATCCGCTTTCAAGGTTGCCCATGCATTGCTGTGCTTCGACCCTTCCCAAACTTGATATGCCGATTCATGACAACTCCGGCATTTCTCTGTCCCCGCATAGTCATCTGAGCTGATCTTCGGCATTTTCTCGACCAGCTTCTCAACTCGCAACCGATCAAGGTACTGATCATAGTAGCGAGCAACTGTAGTCTCATCGTGAATATCAGGCCCCAAACCGTAAACCACCGGAGCTTCAAATCGATCCCCCGTATATCGAAGGCTCACAACGAATTTGCCTTCATCTGCCGGTGAAACCAGCCAAGTCTTCCCAACCTGCACGGCTTGCCGTTCTGGATTAGAGCTACTCGCATAAACAACGACGTCCAGTTCCGGAACCTGAGCCGCAAACTGGGCTGCCGCTTCTTTCCCAAGTCCAGTGATATAAATCAGAGCTTCTCCGGATTCCTTTGAACGCACAAAGTTTTGGGCCCGAGCGACCATACCTTCAACCGACAAATCACCCAAATCTGTCGCAATTTTCCATCCGTCGCCTGATTCATATTCATCGGGCGTCCCCCGCAACAATTGCGCTCCGCTGAGGCGGGCAACCGAGCTCAAAACCCCATCCCCCAACTGAATATCCGACTTGAGAAGGGCCACCACATCCGTTCGCATTGTTTTCAAACTCTGCGCCAAAGTCTCGGCTTTGATTTCTGATTGTCTACCCGGCTCTCCCGTTAAAGGTCCAAGTTCAACAACCAGATCATTTGCTTTCGAGATCGCCTGAATTACGCTCGCCCGCCTTCGAATGCCACCCGACATCGGTTTCGTGCATCCACACGGCGCGAGATACCCCTTAGTTGCTCCGCTCACGACCAACGTCCACGATTCAGCTGGCTTAGCGATCTGCCCCCACCCTGCCAGCACAAACGGCGCTGCGCTCATCAGCAAAAGTGCGATCCGAGGTCTAAGGGACATAAGCCTGAATGGGAATGTTAATCTCCGGAGAATCCGGGTCGGTTGTTTTCACTAGAACCGATGTCAAAACGGTTCCCTTCTCCGTGCCCGGCTTAAAATCAACGGTCAATCGATATTGAGTAGCCGATATTTTCTCCAGCTTCGCCGTAAATCTCGGATCAGATGAAATTGCTTCTTTCACCTCGACACTTTCACTAGTGGTCTCCAGCATTACGGAAGCTCGGCTCAATTCAGAAGTGACATCTCCAAAGAAAACAGAACCTGGACTAACGGCAACCCCCTTTTGAACATAGAAATTAGTCCCCAACATAGGGAACTGCTTCGAATCTGTTTGAACAAGCATTGCAACTAAAGTGCGGCCCATTGCCGCAGAAGGGCTCGCAAGTATCGAGATACGATAGCCTTTTCGTCGTTGTTTTCCATCAAACCATTCCGGATCTTCAACTTCCCCTTCCCATGGCGCAATGGATGCAACTGCACTAATGCCTTCAACAGATACTTTTCGAGGTTCAAATTTCAGTTCTTCGTCAGCAAAAATCAAATAATTGATTTTCAATCCTTGAGGCGACATGACAAACGTTTGTTGATGGGCACCCTCCTGAATCATACGATAAGCCGGGCGGATCATCGCCTTAACGGCGTGACGCGTGACCGGATTCTCTGCATCGTCGGTGTAAACGTAAAGTCCCTTATCATAATGACCTTGGAATTCCGTGGTATTCATATTCACCGTGACAATCCCGACTTCGCCCGGCTGTACGACCGGATTGTAGTTAATCAAAAAGCATGAACAATCTGGCCGAACCGCAAAATGGAGAGGCCCCTTGCCTCTATTTCTCACTTCAAACTGAAAATCTTGCGGCTCACCCTGGGTGATCGTTCCCAGATTGACTTCTCGAGTTGGCAAAAACACTTCCGGGAAAGCTGCCGTAACTTTCGTCTTTGTTTGTGCCCAAGTTCGAAGTTGCTCTGCTTGAAAAATCAAAGTTGAAGCAAGACTTCGCGAAACTTTATCAATCGGAATGGGCTGCATCCCGATTCCTTCAACCCGAAACATCGTGCTGTTCGGCAATGGGGCATCTTCAATACCAATATAGCGACCAATAATGTAACGAACTTCGGTGTACATCCCATCCGGCGTTATTCCAATCTTTCGACTCGTTCGATTCAAAGCAAGGACTGCCTCTACCGCCGGATCTTGAGGATCTGGACTTGAAAACAACGCAAGCGATTTTTCATCCTGCGATCCAAGTTCGGTGAAATTCGGCACAACCTGGATGAGGACATTCGGCTTTGCTTTCACAGAAATTTTCATCCCCGGAATCGCCTCCTGCCAATCTGAAATCGCCCGATTAGCTGCCTCCTTAAAAACTTTCTGAGTGTCCGAATTCACATCCTTAAACTCAAAATTGATCGAAAACTCTCGCTGAGGAAGGTTCTTCGCCCGATTTGTTGCTTCTGCAAATTTCCCTTCCGAAAGGAACTCCGCGACCTCCTTGACCCCAGATAGAAAAGCCGCATTCGAACCCAGCGGCGGCGATGGAACCACAATTTCTTTGGGCTCCTTGTCTTGAAGCAAGAGAATTCCGAGAATCAGCGAGGTCATAGGGGTTTCACTTTGTTTGACGTTTCAGACTGACCAGTTGATCAATCTATTCAATGAATGTATCATCTTGGGGTGGCCGTTTCAAATACGATTCGATGAATCCATCGATATCTCCATCCATCACCGCAACGACGTTTCCGGTCTCATGTCCCGTTCGGTGGTCCTTAACCATCGTGTACGGTTGCATGACGTAACTTCTAATTTGTCGACCCCATTCTGCCGGGCCAATATCGCCTTTCAACGCTTTCGCTCGCTCTTCATCTTTCAAGCGATTGACTTCCGCAAGCTTCGATGCCAGCATCTTATAGACCGAAGCGCGATTTTTGTGTTGGCTGCGTTCGTTTTGACACTGAACAACAATTCCCGTCGGAATGTGCGTGATACGAACCGCGCTTTCCGTTTTATTGACGTGCTGTCCACCGGCCCCCGATGCTCGCAAAGTTTCTTCCTTGATATCGTCCGGATTTATTTCAACTTCCGTCTCATCCATCTCCGGCAAAACTTCCACGCGGCAAAACGAAGTATGTCGCCGAGCATTTGAGTCAAAAGGAGAGATGCGAACCAGGCGATGAACCCCGCCTTCTCCTTTCATGAATCCATAAGCATTGGGTCCATTGACCTCAAACGTGACGTTCCGAAACCCGGTCACATCCCCAGGAGTCTCCGAGATGATTTCAAACTTGTACCCCTTCAATTGAGCCCACCGCGAATACATCCTGAATAAGATAGAAGCCCAGTCGCAAGCCTCCGAACCCCCCGCTCCCGCACTAATCTCCATCAAGCAATCACGATCATCGTGCTCCCCATTCAGCAAGGTCTGGAGCTCATAGGCTTCCAACTCCGCCAAGAAAACAATCGCCTGGCTCGCGGCATCTTCTTCTAATTCTGGTTCCGGCTCAAGCTTAAGCAACTCAAAAAACTCGAGAATTTGGTCGAGCTTCGCCTTCAACTCCTCAAATGGAGTGATGATGCCTTTTATTCGAGAGAGTTTCCGCAAATGGATCTGGGCGGCGTGCGGATCATCCCAAAAATTCGATATTCCCGATTCTTCTTCTAGTTGAACGAGTTGTGTTTTAAGTCGAGGCAGGTCAAAGATGCCCCCTAATAGCGTCCAGGCGGCCGGTCGCCTCAGACAGCGCTTGCTGTTGTTCATGCGTCAACATAACAAAAACTTTACCAACTTAAGTTCAAATGAATTTGCAATCAGACCCATCATTCCCGCTATAATGAAATCAAGGACGAGTACGCCACTCGAGTCTGGACTTGGGATTGAACAAGACATGGAAAGTCGAGTTCAATAACCACGGTGACGAAATGGAAAATAACAAGCAATTTAGCAAAACTATGAAGCGGACATTCGTTTCGGTTTTGGCTCTGACCATCGCAGCTGCTGCCGTGGCGCAGCCGCGACCCGTTGTCAGTGCAAATCAAGTCGATAATGGCCCTAAGCTCAAGTTTGGTGAGACCCGTAATCTCAAAAAACTGAACAATAAGATTGTTTCGAGAAAACTGAGCACCACCAGAATGTTTCCCAAAATCGCGAAATCGATTTCATCAAGAGGGATTCGGCCAAGCAACCCGGGCATCGAATTTAAGCCTGCTTTCTCGCTCCAAGAAATCATGGATCGGCAACGCAATAAAGTTCCGACCGGAGTCGTCGGTTCCACCACCGGAACATCAAGCACCACGCTCAAAACCAAGTTTCCTGGAATCACCTTCACGGGCTTCGTCCCACCCGACGTAAGCATTGCTGTTGGCCCAAACCATATAGTTCAGGTCGTCAACTCTTCAATTGCGTTTTTCAACAAAGATAACGGCAATCAGCAATTCCTTCAACCACTGTCCTCAACGGGATTCCTGCCGGAAGCCGGAGACTTTGTATTTGACCCACGAGTTGTTTTTGACTATGACAACAACCGATTCGTAGTCCTCGCACTTGATGTTGATTTCACTAACAATAGATCGTTCGTTCATCTCGCTTTCTCGGATGATGCAGATCCCAACGGCAACTGGACAGTTCTAAAGATCGACAACGAACTGGACGACAGCAACGGAAACGCACGATGGGGCGATTATCCAAACATGACAACGAGCCAAAACTCCGTCGTCATGACGTTTAACCACTTCCCATTCGGAAACGGCAACGTATCAGGAACCGTCTTTACCCTTCGCCTGAGCGATAACCAACTGTTCGCTGGTGATTCCGGATTGTTCGGGATGCACATGGCGAAGAAATTCACCGCTGGCCCCGGAATTCCGATCGGTGTTGGTGTGACGTTCCCATTCACTTTTGGTAACGTTCCTGTCGACGCAACTGCGCAATTGATCGCCGTGAACGACACCGTTGATCCCCCCGCATTGTCTGGCTTGAATTTGGATATTCCCGTGTTCGTCCGACAGGTGGAAGGTGCTTCAACGGCAGGATTCATGATCGACGCCATTGGCGACCGAATGATGGATGCTTCGCAAACCGACGATTCAATCGTCTTTGGGTTCTCCGTTAACGAGGGCCCCGATGCTGACGGTTATACAAACACCAGTCTCGATCAACCCACTCCTCGAAAAACAAAAGTTCGATGGGGTGAAATTGAACTCAACGGCTGGCCGCTCTCCGCAAACAGCCCCGCTGTAGTTCAGTCTGGCGACCTGACGGGTGGCCCAGGTGTCTCTATGGTGATGCCCGCCATCGCGAAAAACACCGAAGGTTCAATGGTCGTCGTTGCAACGCAGGCCGACGCGAATGGCGTTCCGAGCATTGTTGCCGCTGGTCGCCGATCAGGCGATCCTCTCGGCACACTTGGTCAACCGACAGTCTTTGCAACATCTGCAAACATCTTCATCGATCAACCAGATGGAACGAGCCGATGGGGAGACTATGCTGGTATCGGTCTAGACCCCGTTACCGTCGACAGATTTTGGGGCAGCCATGAGCTGTTCACGAACTCAAACCTCAGTTGGACAACCGAAATCTTCAGCCTGCGGATTTCAACCGGACAAAATATCCGAAACGTACAGTCGGTAACCCCGATTTTCGGAACCAACATTGCCGGTAATAGCGCAAGCTTCACAACCGCTGCTGATAGCGATATTTATTCGCTCAATTCAGAATCGGTCGCAAATCGCGGAAACTATGCCGGATACGAAGTTGTCTTCGATGCAACTGCACAAACGGCAGGCGCGCGGATCAACTTCGCAATGTCGGCTTCCATAAGCGGCGTAAGTGGATTCATCTACGCGTTCAACAACCTCACCAACAACTATGACTTGTTATCAAGCGTTCGCTTGAAAACGACTCAAACAACGTTCTCGAAGGACTTCCCGCAATCCTATTTCGGAAAGTATCGAAACGGAACAACCGGTCAAGTGAAGTTGCGCTTCGTTGCTCTAACGACAGCTCAACGAAAGGGCGTTGCTCCAACCCCATTCCGATTCGATACCGATCTCGGAACCCTCACGATCAATACCGAGTAGTTCGGAATTGATCATAAAAATAACCCCCGGCATTAATTGCCGGGGGTTATTTTTATTGGCTGAAAGCAAACTAACCGGTCAGCTCATAAATCGAATCTGGCGAATCCGAATAAGCACGCCGAGAAAGTCGTCCTTGCTTGCTCCGATCCAAGTCCTTCCGCAAATCACCGCGTACACGATTAATCAAACTCACTGTGTACTCGTCTTGCTGTGATAGCAACGCCCGCTGATCGGTTGTCAGTTGTGCTCCCGCCGTAATCGAATCTTGAATATCATTCAGGCACCGTTCCCGTTGATCGAATAACTCAGTCAAGCCAGACACATCAGCATCCAACAACTCATCATTAATAAGAAGCGATACCGCTACAAATCGGTCAATCTGACTCTGTAATTCATTAACTTGCTTGTGCATAACCCACCTGTCCAGCCGCTGTCATTTTTTCCAATTCCGCCCAACTCTCTCGCAAATCGGTCAACACCTTCATCGCTTGATCAATGTATTCCTCGCTATCTTCAAGGTTGCCTTGAACAATGCGATCGTAGGCAAAAACATAGAGCGACATCAAATTGCTGGCAATCTCGCCGCCTTTCTCCCGATCCAAGCAAGACATTAATTCGCTAATGATGTCCTGTGCACGTTTGCACTGATCATTCTGCCGCTCATAGTTTTTTTGCCGCATTGCGACCTTAGCTTGGTTCAAAAATCGAAGCGCCCCGTCATAGAGCATGACAACGAGCTTCAGCGGACTCGCGGAGTCAACCGATGACTTCCGGTATTGGTGGATCGATGCGTTGGAATACGACACTCGTTAGGCTTCTCCGGGCGGTTGCCCACTCTATATCTTCGGAGACTTCAGTCCTTGCCTTCACTCGATTTTTCAGGATTTCCATAGGCAAACAGCATCGCCGCCAAACCTGCCAAAAACCACGCCGCCGGAATCACCCAACCCCAGACCTGTGGGTACTCGGGCCGAGCCGCATTTGGGTCACTAAACCCGATAAGCTCAAGATTAAGGTTCATAAAAAGGAACATCGCCCCGATAAACATGCCCGCCGCAAATCCCACTGCGCCTGCCAGCTTAACAATTCTCGTCAGCACAATCCCAACAATCAAAACCGGAACCCCCGCAATCGCCAAAGCTTTCATCAAGCCTTCAGAAGTCTTAATCGGAAATATAAGAAAGGGCCACCAAGTCAGTAAAAAAATCGCCAAACTACCGCCAACAATCGTGAAACATCCTCCCACAAGCTCATTCTCAAAGTCACGAGGCTTGCGGGAGGAAGAGTTTTCCTCTAGGGGTTCATCCGTTCCTAGAGGTTCGTACGGCATCAGAGTCCTTTATCGGCAACAAACTTCGTAAGGTCAGCGATGCGGCAACTGTAGCCCCATTCGTTATCATACCAAGCAACAACTTTGACCATCTCTTCAATCGTCACCGTGTCAACCGAGCTAAAGATTGAGCTGTAGCTATTTCCTTTCAAATCGCTCGAAACAAGCTCTTCATCTGAATACTGCAGAATGCCTTTCATTTGTCCTTCGGCATATTCCTTCATCGCTGCATTGATCTCGTCTACCGATGCAACCTTGCTCAACGTCGCCGTAAAGTCAACCACGCTGACCGTCGGCACCGGAACACGGAATGCCATGCCCGTAAACTTGCCCTTCAACTCCGGAATAACCAAACCGACCGCTTTTGCCGCACCCGTGCTCGAAGGAACAACATTCTCACTCGCCGCCCGACTGTCGCGCAAACCTTTCTTTGCCGTATCAACCGTTGCCTGACTATTCGTCATCGCGTGAACTGTTGTGAGAAGGCCCTTCTCAATACCAAATCGTTCATGAAGCACCTTGGCAACCGGTGCAAGGCCGTTGGTCGTGCAGCTTGCATTACTAATCACATGGTGATTCGCCGCATCGTAAAGACCCTCGTTAACCCCAAGTACGATTGTCAAATCTTCATTCGATGCCGGTGCAGAAATGATGACTTTCTTCGCGCCCGCAGAAATATGCGCTGCCGCTTTCTCTGCATTGGTAAAAAATCCGGTGCTTTCAATAATAATGTCCGCCCCAACGTCTCCCCAAGGAATGTTCGCCGGATCCTTTTCACTAAAAACCTTAAATCGGTCGCCATCAACGGTGATGCTCGAATCGTCATGTCCCACCGTCCCTGCGAACGGCCCGTAAACCGTGTCGTACTTGAAAAGGTGAGCGTTTGTCAGCGTGTCAGTAAGGTCATTGATTGCAACGACGTCAATGTCGCCCTTATACCGTTCCAACAATGTACGAAGTGAAAGGCGTCCAATGCGCCCAAAACCGTTGATTCCTACTTTTACAGCCATGATTCCCTGCACACCTAGTTTACTTACGAATCGACCAAGCAATTAGGCGGGTACAAAATGGGCCGCTAGCATTTTGCCAGCGGCCTACCCTTTGATCTAACCGTCAAAGTTTAACTCGCTTGTGTTTCCCAAGTGTCGCGTCGGCAGATCGCCGATAGCTCGCGCAAGGAGAACAGAACGAGTCGTCGCGCCGTCGCAAAATCCACATCACCATGAATGACACGGGTCATAGCGTCGTAATCCATCGGCAAGTAACCAGCAAATCCTGCTTGTTCCGCCATTTCTTCGACAGGTGCCTTGTTCGCAATAAAGTGGCTCACATCAGAGCTGACAGGCAACACTTCGCTCAAAATGATCTGGCCCGCCACGCCTGTGTGGTTGCACGATTCGCAACCATGCGATTCAAAGACTTTTTGAATGTGACGCATGCCGTAATGATCCAATAGTGATCGCTCCGAATCCGTCAACCCTTGAGCTTCGCGGCAGTTCAAACAAAGCTTCGGTGCCAATGCTTGGCTCCAAACTCCGGTCAGAATAGTCGCCAGCAAATAGGGGTCAGCTCCACAGCTAATCAACTGTTGAATCGCAGTCGGTGCGTCGTTCGCCGTAACTTCTGCGAGAATCAAATGTCCAGACGAAGCCGCTTTAACTGCCGCTCGAATATCCGCCTCATTCTCAAGTTCACCGACAACAATAACTTCACTTTCTGAAGTAACCGCAAGATTAATTTGCTCAGCAATATTCTCACCCTCAGGCGCCTTCGCTACAACGCGACCCTGTCGCTCCATCTCTTGCCAAAGAGCCTTCAATGTCGCTTGTTTCGCACTGCGAACCGATCCCGTCACCAAGAACAGACCATAAGGGCGTTGCGTCAATTCGCGCAACAGCTTCAGATTTTCGCTTTCAATCAAAAGCTGATCAAGTGAGTCAATCTTCGCTTCTGCTTGCGGGAAAGTGACAACAAAGTTGTCTCCTTGTTGACCCGTCGTCATCGCAACTTTATAATCCGAACCAATTTCAAATGGAATCCGCTGTTCTTCAAGATCAGCCGTTGCCGTCTTCAAAACACTTGCCGCCAATTCAAGCGGCACACTCTGCACTGGGCAAAGCCGACCATGAATTCGGTAAAGAATCTCGCCCTGACCGTCACCATAACCAATCGTGATTGAAGTCGCACTCTTGCGTTTGGCGTCTCCCATCAATTCTCTCAAAAGTGCCGTCAAATGATCAGGTCGTTCCGGATTGACAATCGTTCCGTCACTCAAATTGATTTCATGCTCATGGGCAATCGCAACCATCTGCTCAAGCGCTGATTCACCGCGATCCCAGGCAACACCATAAGCTTCATCAATTGTGTAAGCAAGTCGAACTTCATCCGCTAGAACCGGTTCAATCCTCTTACCGCACGCCGAACGAATCGCCGCAATGGCTTCCAAATCCTGCGTCTCGCGCATCGCCAGCAACAACATATCGCCCCGAACCGCAACCGGCAACACTTGGAACAACTGACAAGTCTCGTGAGAAATCAATTGAACTGCGTCCTGGCTGGGCGCATCATCTTCAAGATGCCAAGGGCTTACTCCTTTTTGAGAAGCAAGAACCTGCAAAAGACGTCGCTCTGAAATCAAGCCCATGGAAATCAAAACCTGGCCAAGCTTTTCTTTGGTCGCACGCTGGCGAGCCAAAGCTCGTTCAAGTTGTGCCGGAGCAACTAATTTATGCTTAAGCAGCAAATCACCAGTCCGCAAATCTCGTTCAATGTCCGGATCCACATCAGGCTGTTCTTCAATGACTTCAGTGGATACTTCCGCCACAACTTCCTCCACGGCTTCATTCGCGGGAGTTGCCGCCTGTGCGCCCGGAATATTTGCCCAGAAGTCAGCTGGAGTCGAAGAAACCGGCTCTTCAACCGATTCAACAACCTCAGCCTCAAAAGCGTGAGGAGGTTCAACTGATTGCTCAACCTGATTCGAAATCTCTTCCGGAAAAAATGCGATCGGCTCAACCGGAGCTTCAAAAACCGGCAGTTCAACCACTTCAGCAATGGGCTCAACCATTTCCTGTGTCGTTTCGAAAACCTCTGTATCTACACAAGGAGCTTCAAAAACTTCACTCACCGGCTGAACAAACTCATCTACCGGAGGTGCAACTGCTTGAACATCTTCGACCGGTAAATCAAACGTCGCTACAGGTTCCAAAGTCTCAAAAGTAGCTTCTGCCGTGACCGGAACTTCAACTTCGGGCTTCGAAGCCACCGGAGTTTCAAACGCCGCAAGCATATCTTCCACGCGGGAATTAATGTCTTGAACGACCGGCTCAACCTCGACCGGGGCAGAGAATTCAGCATCCGGAGTAGTAACCTGCTGACTAACTTGTTCAGTCTCAACTTCCACAACATCAAATGTTGCTGGAACTTCAGCCAGTTCTTCAACAACTGGTTGACTAAAAGCAATAGTGGGCTCGCTTACAAAAGTTTCGCTCGCCGCAACTGGACTCTCTTCGTTCTTTTCAAATCCTGTGGGTGCCGCAAATTCATCCGCTGGATTCCAAACTGTATTTTGCGGAGCCGCTGGAGCCTCAACGTTCTCGGCTGGAGTTCGATCCGGCCCAAGCAATTTGTTACCTGTCGGTTTAAAAGGATCTTCCACTTGATAGTGGCCACTCGGTGGCTTGTTCGCAAATGGGGAAACGCCGACATCAATGGTTTGAACGGCGGGGTGTGAGGATTCTTCAATAACGGGTTCGGTCTTCACCGGAGCTTCAACAACCGGTGGTTCTGCCGCAACCGGAGGAGTTACAAAAGTCTGAGCAACTGGTTCAACAACTGGTTCCGCTGCCACGGGTACCGGCGCAATTGGAGTGACGGGTGTCGATTCACTCCACGCATTGCTCTGAGCAATCGCTTCGGTCTTCTGTCGAATCTCTTCTTCCGTTGGGCGTTGATAAGTGCTAATCGGTTGGAAACCATTGGGATCCAAAGTCCCCGCCATGATATCGCTTTCCAAAGGTGCCTTGGGTGATTGTTCTCTGGGTGTAAGTTCAACATCATCCCAACCCGTGACGACTGGCTTCGGTGCTTCTGGGGTTTGTGCCGGTTGAGTCGGAGTCGCAGGCTGACTCATCGCTTCTTGAGTCTGCTTGTTCAGCTGATCCCAAAAATTGCCGGAAGGAGCCGGGGCCGCTGGCGGTTCGGTAGTCGGAATCTGAATAGGCTGAATCGCCTCAATCGGCGCGACCGGTGGCTCAACGACTTCAACTGGAGGAACTGCGATCGACGCAACCTCTTGAGTCGCTTCTTCCTTCGAAAATTCTTCCCAATCAATAACAAGCGGCGCACGATTCGCATTCATCGGCGGTGCGTCCCCTTGCACAACGGGAGGTGCCGCAGGTGTGACCGGTTTAAACTGTTGTTGCGGAACGGTGCTCGCCTTAAGCGGGGCAACGGGGCCCTCAACTTTCTCTGGTACCAATGTGATCGTATTATCTTCTTCCGCGCCCTTTCCGCGCTTCATGAGACGATCCCAACTAAATTTTTCACCCATGTGTTTGTTTTCCTTTTGGCAAGCATCTCTGCTCCGCCTGACCTGCTTTGGGTGCTTCCAGGCAAAAATACGGAAGCCTCCGGATTTAACATCGGAGGCTTCCTTTAGGTTTTTGAGGGTTAAAAGCTAAAAACCGCCGACTTTTGGTCTGGGTGGCGCGGTCAAAGGCTTTTTGTCCTTCATTTGTGACTTCAGATAGTCGATTGCTTTAACGAGTTGAGGGTCTTGACCCTTCGCCGCCAAGTCTGGCCGATCATCAACTTCAATGTCGGGGTCAACACCGGTGTTTTCCGCAATCCACTTACCTGTATCAGGATCATAGATTCCGAACGCCGGAGCCGTCAAACCGCCTCCGCCAACCAGCGGATAGCTGCCTTGAATTCCGACCAATCCACCCCAAGTGCGCGTACCGATCAGCGGACCGACCTTCGCTTTTTTGAAGAGATACGGAAGCAAGTCTCCACCTGAACCCGCATGTTGATTAATCAACATCGTTTTCGGACCATTGAGCGACAATCTAAGGCCAATATCGTTGCCATGCCGAGGAGCAATGACATTTGTGAACTGAGCGGTCAAATAATCAATGAAGAAGGTTGGAATCCAACCACCACCGTTATAGCGTTCATCAATCACCCACGCTTCTTTGCCCATGCTTGCCATGTATCCACGAACAAACAAGATGATCCCTTGAACGTTGGTGTCCGGCACATGCATGTAGCCAATGCGACCTCCGCCAAGTTCTTCAACCATTAACCGTCGCTCATCGACCCAAGTTTCGTATCTCAGGTTCGCTTCGTTCATCGTTGGATAAACGCTGTACTTTCGCGCTCCGTCCATCGAAGTCGTCGAACTAACTGTCAACTCAACTTTTCGACCAACTTTGCCAACCAAATGAGCCGTGACACCATTTTGAGCGGTCACCGGCTCTCCATCAATTTCCAGCAAATAATCGCCATCTTTGATGTCCACTCCAAGCTCGCCAAGTGGTCCCCGGCTATCCGGAACGTAGCTCACCCCACGATAAACCTTAGAAATGCGAACTCGATTCCCGACCGCTTCATAGTCTGCACCAAGCAAACCTGCCGCCGGGCTCATCGGATCACTTCCTAATGCGCCTGGAGTGATATAAGCGTGGCCCGTACCAAGCTCACCAATCAATTGTCCCAAGATGTAATCAAAGTCGCCTCGGTCACCAATGTCCGGAAGCAGAGCGGCATACTTGTCGCCAATCGCTTTCCAGTTCAAACCGAGCATCTTATCGTCATAGAAATTGTCGCGCTCATAGCGCCACGCATCCCAGAACATCTGCTCATATTCCTTAGCCGGATCAATGAATCGGCCGACTCGGTTCAAAGCAACCGCGCCGTCGCCAATCTTGACTCCTGGTCGCACATCGACAATGCCAATTGTCGGCCCGACTTTATAAGCCATTTTTGACCGATCTGCATTGAATGACAGACCTTGCACAAGCGGCAAGATCGGCATAATCGACCGTGCACCAACGCTGAATTGGGTAACTCCGCTCGGCGAAATCACCAATACGCCGTTCCGCAATCCAACCGTCGCCATGTACTGATCAACTGAATAGGGAAGGGCCAGCAATCGACCTTCCATATTTTCAACATCAACCTTCACTTCAACCGCCTGTGCCGGTGTCGGGTTGGGCTCTTGACCATCGCCAGCTTTCACCGGTTCTTCGTCTTCTGGAGCCAAAAGCGGATTCTTAGTATCCTTGCTCAGCGGAAGCATATACACGCGTTGAATCGCGCCACCTTGCTCCAAATGTGCACCTGCAATGCCTTGACCCGGAGCATAATCACGCGCCGAGATGAAGTAGAGGTACTTGCCATTCAGGTCGAAAGTGGGCTGACCATCTCCGAACATCCCGAGAGTCACCTGATGCTCTTTGCCATTGGCAATGTCATAAAGGCAAACTGCGCCAAGCATGTTTGGCAAAGTCTTCGTATACGCCAACCACTTACCATCCGGCGACCAATCCGGTGCTGGAGCGGCTCCGCCATCCTTATGAACTAATTTAGACTGATTAGTCTCAAGGTCAAAGTGATGAACTGAGAAGTCAATTCCATTGACGATCATCGCTTTGCCGTTCGGGCTCAACGAGTATCCAGAAATCTTGATCGAAGAAGGAATTCTCAAGACCTCTTCGTCGCCGCCCATTTGCGGTTGGCGCGCTACTTGAATTTCTCCAGACCGATCAGTCATATAATAGACAAACTGACCGTCCGGGCTCCAACTCGGCATCTGCTCACGAACTCCATCTGTGTCCGTCAGATTGCGAGTATCACCGTTCGTTGCCGGCACCGAGAAGATGTCCCCTCTCGCTTCAACAACCAATCGCTTCGCTGTCGGTGAAAGGCCAAAATTCGTGACCTGTCCACCAAGGTTGAAGTAGCGTGGGCGCATCGTCAAGTTATCGCCATTCACACGCGGATCAAGGGTCGTAACCTGTCCAGTGGCAATGTCAAATGCATGAAGGCGCAAATTGCGTTCAAATACAATTGTTTTGCCATCAGTGCTTGGCCATCGCATGTCGCCGTCCGTGAACTGCGTAACCTGCGTGACTCGCTTACTTTTGGTGTTGTATTTATAAAGGTTGATCGTGTCGAGGTTCTTATCACTGATGTAATAAACTTCCTCGCCAACCCACATCGGGAAGTAACTCTGCTCTAGATCAGCCGGAATCTCTGAGTATGCCTTGGTCTTAAAATCCCAGAACGAAATGCGGCCCTGAGTTCCCCCGCGATACCGTCGCCAGTTGTATTGGTGGCTCGGGCTACGATTGTAAGCAATTTGGCTTCCATCGGGGCTAAACGAGACATCCGCAACTTCTGCAATGTCCGTTCGCTCCGGCAATCCGCCAGCCGCTGGCACCATCCACAAACGGGCCATGCGCGTCGTGTGGTTACCGTAACTAGATGCAAAAACAACCTTTTTGCCATCTGGAGTCCATTCCTTCACCGATTCACTCGTCGGCTCAAAAGTCAAACGTGTCGGCTTGCCCCCGTCAACCGGAATTGTATAAACGTCGTTCGATCCGTCGTATTGCGCCGTAAACGCAACCGTTTTTCCATCGGGAGAGAACTTCGGAAGAATTTCACTTCCAGGATGGGAGGTCAGTCGGCGGGCCGGGCCCCCTTTTAGGTCAGCAATCCAAAGATCAGATGCGTAAACAAAGACGGTTTTGTCTCCATGAACATCCGGCCAGCGCATCAGCCGAACCGAATCTGTCAGTGATTGCCCCATTGCAATTGCAGCAAGCGATGAAATCAGCATAATTCCTTTTTGGCACGACGTCCTCGCCGTACCCCTTCATTTTTACCGGAGGAGGAGCGTTAATCGTTTCGTAAAAGGAATCTTTGTCCGCAAAAGTCTCAATCGCGAGGCGGCGGCGATCCGTCTGGTGCCGCCGCACCCACCTCAACTTCAACCGAGACAACTTTGCCTGCAATCCAGGCGCTAATCTTTGTCCGGCCCGATGTCAATGTCCGCAATACACCCGACTGGTCAATCCAAGCCGAACCCTGCGCCGCCCAAATAACCTCGTTCAACGGCACTTTCGCACCCTTAGAATTGACTACCGAATAAGTGGCCGTCGATCCTTCCTCCAAATTCGGTACGCCTTTAATGACATACGATTCCTCCGAAATCGGCTTCGGCAACTCCCCAAAGAGCAGCAGGCTGTTACTGATCGCCCGCTCCAAACCCTTATCACTTGGTCGATTCAAGACCAGCGAACCCAATGCCAGTGTCGAACTACCACCGCCATCCAGATTGATCGCTTCAACACATCCCAATCGCTGCATGACTTTCGCAAGTTCATCCAGGCTCGTTCCCCGACTCATTGACTGCCGTCCGTCAATAACTACCAGCCAGATATCCCCTTCTTTTGTGGCCCCCACCGCCGTTCGGGGATGAAGTGCCGAAGAAAAACTATCCGCAATCCCTTCACTAACCAAACTCATGCCCAATTTGCCGCCTCGAATAAGCGCCGGACCACCCCCGACTGCATGCGTGACTTTGCTGAAATCTGCGCCCGTCGAACGCGTCGCAATCTCAAGCTCCTGACCAATCGGCAACCCTGCAACCGATAGTTTCTGATTACCCGTACCCACCAAAATCATTTTCCCCGGCTCAATTTGCGAGGTCTTAAGATCAGGTGTTATTGACTCTACTTTCGCTTTGATCACTCCACTGGGCGTCAATTTGTCGGCTACTGAGAGCAGAACAAAATTCCCCGGCACCGTCGATCGCGCTGTTCCGGAAACTGGCGTAAAAAGCGTCAGCGCATTATCTTTCGCTTCCTCATTCAAACCATCCACGGTTCGAAGCAGATCACCCGCTTTAAACGTAATCGTGGTTTCAATCGGCCCAACCGCCGAATAATTAGCTCCCCAAAGAAACGCCGCCCGTTTCAGATAGGGAAGACTGACCAATTCTCCCGAACGCACCATCATTCCAATCGGGTCGCCACTCCAAGGGAAGAAGTCCGCATTAATCCCCGCCAAAGCCCCGTTCGTTTCGATCGTTTTCGTTAAAATTTCGCGACCTTTTGTCGCGTCATCCGGTACAAAAATCTGCGAACCCGCAAGTTCAGGGCGAGAATAAACACTCCCCGATCCCGGAAAATAGCGGAAGGCATGGATCACCCGCGGCAAGCCCAAATCAATCTCCATCCGATAAGTCAACCCGGGAGTGATCATCTTCTCCCAGCTTTGAGACTGAGCAATCAATAATTGCGGTGCAACCGAAAGCAGGGCAACAAGCCCAAGCAAAGCAGTCCGAGATTTTCTAATGATTCGTCCGTCCATCCGTGTTTTCCGTGCCGATCAGGGTACCAGAGGAGGGAATCGAAATTCGGCGGTATTCTCAAGTTCGAAATGCGATTAACCCATCTCGTTAAGAGTGCTGGATGTGCAAGCAAACTGGGCCCAACTCAGCTCGCCGAAATTCTTCATTTATTGCCGGCCCAAACCCATCCCGATCTTCTCGTCGGTTTCGATACGAAAGATGACGCGGGAGTCTATCGCGTTCCCGGGAACCCAAATTTAGCTCTCATCCAAACTATGGATTTTTTCACCCCCGTCGTTGACGACCCCTACACTTATGGCGCAATCGCCGCCGCAAATGCGCTGAGTGATGTCTATGCCATGGGTGGAAAACCGATCACCGCAATGAATATTGCGTGCTTCGATCCCGCGACCGCCCCCGCCGAAGTCTGGGCCCAAATCTTCCTCGGAATGGCCGAAAAATGTGCCGAAGCGGGCGCCATGGTCGTCGGCGGTCACTCCGTCGTCGACGATCAACCCAAATTTGGGTTAAGCGTCACCGGCATTGTGGAAGTAGACCGTGTTTTCGCTAACAGCGAAGCGAAACCTGGCGAAAAAATATTCCTCAGCAAACCGCTTGGCGTCGGAATCGTCAACACCGCTGCCAAATTTGATCAATGTAGTCCCGAAGAGCTTCAAGCCGCCGTCACCTCAATGTCCACCCTGAATCGGGCCGCCATGGAAATCGCACAATCACACAATGTGCGCTGCGCCACTGACATAACAGGTTTTGGACTGATCGGTCACTTGTGGAATGTTGCCCGCGCAAGCAAAGTCAAGATCACCATCGAAGCGCACAAACTCCCGATTCTGCCCGGGGTCGAACGCATGGTCAGCGAAGGCAACGTCACCGGTGGATCACAGCGAAACCGCGACTCTCTTGGCTCAAACTTAACCACCCACCCAGAAGTTCCGAGCTGGCTCAACGATCTCGTATCCGATCCTCAAACCAGCGGCGGCCTTGCCGTGACGTCAAGTACAGATATAGACCATTCAGTCGAAATCGGGTTCGTCGAATCCGGCGAACCCGAAATCGTCGTTCTTCCTTAGTGCTCAATGTTGCCGTTATAGAACTTCCAAGGCTTCGGTTCTTTCGCAATCGGCTCACCGTTCATGTAATTCCGAACAATCGCCCAAGGCATGTTGCCCATCTGCAAAATCTGGTCATGAAAATCCTTTTCCGGAATCTTGGCCGTGTCAACTAGCTCACGTCGCATTTGCCAAAGTTGTAACGCCCCGAGCATATATGCCGCCTGATAAAGCGGCGGATAGGTGCCACCAAGGGATCGGCGCACTTCACCCTCAGCCGTACTCTGCTCATGACCCACAACATCCGTCAACATCTTCACGCATTCCGGTGCCGTCATCTGCCCCAAGTGGAACTTAAGCGAGAAAATAATACGCGCACACCGGTGCTTTCTCCAGAACAAGAAACCAATTTTCTCTTCCGGGGTTGCCGCAAATCCGCGTTTGTAAAGCAAGAACTCCCAATAAAGCGCCCAGCCTTCAACCCAGAAGGGTGTACTCGTCAAATAGAGCCGATGGATGTTATAACGCGAGTTAATGAAAAACTGCATGTGATGCCCAGGGATCAGTTCGTGATGAACCGTCGCCTTGGCAAAATAACGATTGTTTGACCGCAAGCTCATCAGCTTTTGTTCATAAGTCATCTCATCCGTAGGGAACGAAATCATAATCGTTTCCCCACCCAAGAAGAACGGACTGACCAATTGCCGCTCCGGAGACATCATATCCATGCGCCAAACTTCTTTCGCCAATGGCGGAATGGTCAGCAAATCATGTTTCTCCAAATAGTCAACCGCTTCATCCGCAAGTTCACGAATCAATTTCGGTTGTTGACCCGGTGCTTCATGAAGCGTTTTAACGTGCTCCAGGGCCGCCCGCCAATCATCACCGTAGCCGAGTTCCTTCGCCGCTTTCTTGAATTCGGCATCAACCCACTTCATCTCGTTTTCGGCAATCGCAATCAACTCTTCCGGCGTGTAATCAATCATCTCCTGCCGCAAAGCCGCCACGAGCGCCTCGCGACCAACCGGATCCCCAACAATCTTGTTCGGATCAGTATCTCGGCCCGTAAACTCCTTCTTCACAAAACCCGAATATTCTGAAAGGGCTTTCTGAACATCCTCATAAGAGCGTTTGCACCACCAAGTAAAAAGCGGATCATAGCCCGCAAAATAGCTGTACCAATGGTCAAGTGCCCGACTGCTGGATTGCAAAGTATCAACTGCCCGCAATGCAACATGCTCCGGAGCAATCTCTTCAGGTTTTTCGGTTTTCAGCCTGGAACGATAACTCTCATGAACGGCCTTGATTTCCTTTTCAAGTTCCGCCAAAGCCTTCGCAAAAGCCTCGCTTTCCGGCAACGTTCTCGAAATCCGCTGATCGTGAAACGCCGCGATATCATCTAAAAATGGATGAAAGGGCGCAGATTCCTTGAGCTGATCACGCAACTCCTTCAGCTCCTGCCGCTTACCCGCGACCTCAATCTTCATCAAATTCCAATCAACCTGGTCTTCTCGGTTGAGCTGACCAAACTCGATTGCATCTAGTTGCGACTGCGTTAAATCAAGATGCGATTCAACCGCCCCAATCCTCGAATCAGCCTGCCGAAAGATATGAAGGCGCGATATCGCCTCCTGATCTGAAACATACTGCACCATCAAGTCTCGAACTGTCATTTTGTTTGAATCCACACCTTCGGGAATCATGGCAAAAACCAGCACCGAACTAAGCAAAAGCCCCATAAGACCAGTATAGCCTCGTCTGCAAAAGCGGGAATCTATGCGTCAATGGACCCTAGCCCAACAAACAAAGGCGGCGAACCAGATTCAAAGTGGTATATTCCCGAGTTCAGCAACCTCGCACTTATTGCGAATTGACAAGGATTTAGGTCAATGAAACGAACTTTTCAACCCAATAACCGGAAGCGACACAAGAAGCACGGCTTCCGTGTCCGAATGCGTACAACCGACGGACAAAACGTATTGAAGCGACGCCGAACCAAGGGTCGACACCGATTGGGAGCATAAAAGGCCCGAGTCCCGCTCGGTTTCAGCAAATTATTTCTGAAGGCGACCGAGCCAACTCGCCCAATCTCACCATGTATGTGTTGTCCGGAACCGGAGCAGTAGGAGTCACCACGGCCCGCAAAATTGGCTGTCGTGCGCGGCGTAACCGAGTTCGGCGACGCGTCCGCGAGATCGCCCGACTGCAATTCCACCGGTTCACCAACTGGGACAGCGTCATCGTTGCCAAAGCCTCCGCAGATCATGCACCCCATGAGGCAATCTGCAAAGACCTAAATCAACTACTAGATGAATTGGAGTGTCGATGGGAAAAACAATCGGAGTCTTCCTGATTCGTGTTTACCAACGCACCACAAAATGGGTTCCACCAACATGCCGCTACACGCCGTCTTGCTCGCAATACACCCTCGAAGCGATCGAAAAGTACGGACTTATCAAAGGTTCCTGGCTCGGACTCAAAAGAATTTGCCGATGTCACCCATTTCGTCCCGGTGGGCATGATCCCGTTCCGTAAGAAGTTTTGAATGAGCAAACCCGCACCACCTAGAAATCAATTCATGACCATGCTGATGCTCGGCATGATGATTTTTTTGGGCATCCAACTTGTCATGGCGCCCCAACGCGCTAACGCCGATACAAGAAAGTCAGAAGAAATCTGGGCGAAAATGGTCGAGCTCAACCGCGACCTCAAAGATGTCACCATCCAGCAAGAACTCCTTAAATATCAGAACAAATATCTCGAAGAAGCCAAAGCAAAGGGAGTCTCTAAAACCGATCAAGACGCTCAAATCCTGAAAGCGAACCTCTTAGTCGCCGACACGATGCACAAAAGCGGACTCTATCGAGGGAAACTGTTTAAAGAAGGCAAAATCACCTCAGATTGGGCATACCGCAAGCTCGACAAAGCCCACACTTTTATCAAGCCCAAATACGAAGCGTTTTATCTCACTCCCCTCTGGGAATCCGTTTCTGTCGAAGTCGCTCCTTCCCCTGAATATCCCCAAACCGAAATCAGCGCTAAAGAGCTTTACAACACCCTCGTAAAAGATCTCAGCCCACTCGCCAAAAACGAGCCCGTCTTCGGATTCATTCCCGGCTACCAACTCATCGATTCCCTCGTTCAGGTCACCGGTGCAAAGCCAAGTTTCAGCTATTGGTTCTCTGGTCTCCTGCTGGCTCTCGTTGTCCGCGCAATCGTCTGGCCGCTCGCCCAAAAACAAATCATGCACGGGCGACAAATGATGCAACTGCAACCGCGCATCAAAGAAATCCAAGAGAAGTACAAAGACAAAAAAACGGGTCAAGTCAAAGACCCCGCCGCATTCCAAGCGGAAACAATGGGAATCTACAAAGAGTACGGAATCAACCCCGTTGCCGGATGTCTCCCCGCTCTCATTCAAATGCCCCTATTCTTGGCTGTTTATCAGTCCATGCACCATTACAAATTTGAATTCACCAAAGGCACCTTCCTCTGGGTGAACGAAGCCAGCGGTAAATTCCTCGGAATCCCCCTCGGTGCCAACCTGGGAGAGCGAGATTACATCCTGGTCTTTATCTATATGCTCTCCATGATCTCAACAACGTTGTTGATGCCCGTCACCGATCCGTCAAACGCCAAGCAGCAACGGATCATGGGTGTGGCAATTGCGTTCATCTTCTCCATCTTTATGTTTTTCTACACGCTCCCGTCAGCGTTCGTACTCTATTGGATCTTCACAAACGTTTTATCGACAGCTCAATCGTTGCTGAGCTATCGATTGCCTGTACCAGAGCTAAAAAAAACTCAGACCGTAGCTGGGGGCAAGGTGATTGACACCTCCTCAACCAACGGCTCTGTGCCAGGAGAGATTTCTCCTGACTTTTTTGGCAAGAAGGGCACGCCGAAGGCGAACAAGCAACGGAAGCGGAAGAAATAACCGCAAAATAGATTAATTGAGCAAAACCATGGACACAATCGAAATTGTTGCAAGTAGCGTCGAAGAAGCTGTAGAACGCGCAGCTGCCCAGCTTGGCGTTGAAGTTGGCGACGTTAAATCAGAAGTCATCGACGAATCAAAGGGCCTGTTCGGCAAACCGGGCAAAGTAACCATCAAGGCTTGGGCCGTTGCAAAACCCGCTCCCAAAGCTGAAAAGGCGCCCAAGGCACCGAAAGTCGAAGCTCCCGCCGAAGTTGAAGAAGCTCCGGTCGAAGAAGCCGCCGCTGAAGAAGAAAAACCCAAGCGACGAACCCGAACGAAAAAAGAAGATACGGCTGAAGCTCCTGCTGCAAAGGAAGAAAAATCCGATGCTCCCAGCTCCGATGAACCCCAAGGCGAAGTCGTCGCATCCAAAGAAGATGCCGAAAAACTGCTCGAAATCCTTCGCAACCTCCTCGCCGCTGGCGATATGCGCGCTGAAGCAAAAATTTCCGAAATGAACGGACGCTATGTCCACATCGACATCGATGGACAAGACGTCGGTTTCTTGATCGGACGACGTGGCGAAGTGTTGAACTCAATTCAATACTTAATGAACGTCATCTCCGCTCGCCAACTCAATAACGGAGTACGTGTCGTCGTCGAAGGCGATAACTACCGCGAGCGCCGTGCCGAAGCCCTCGGCGATATGGCTCGCCGAATCGCTGCCCAAGTCCTCGACCGTGGCGAAGAAGCCGTTCTCGATGCTCTCCCGGCATTCGAGCGACGCGTCATCCACCAAGCATTGGTCGACATGGAAGGCATCAACACCTACAGCGAAGGCGAAGAGCCCGATCGCTGTGTCGTTATCGCTCCTGCTGGCTAGTCAATAGAGCAAGAATCGATAATTTGCCCCAAGTTCAAGTTTGAACTTGGGGCAAATTGTTTTTGGCGGGTAATGTTTTGGTCATGCCAACCATGGTCAAACCGCGCGCCCTCAAGCCCGGATCACACATTCGAATCACAACCCCCGCATCCCCCCTGACCATGGAAAAAATCGCCGACGGAATCAAATTCCTCGAGCATGAAGGATACAAAGTCACACTGGCCGACCACGTCTTTGACGAAAAATTCTATCTCGCTGGCGACGACAAAACAAGGGCTTCCGATTTCATGAATGCTGTCCGCGATCCCAGCGTAGACTGCATCTTGTTCTCCCGTGGGGGTTACGGCTGCGCCCGACTCATGCCCCACCTCAACCTCGATGAAATCGTAGAGAGTGGCAAACAAATTTGCGGATTCAGCGACGTCACGACCCTGCATTTGGCCCTCAACAAGCGGGGACTTGTCACCCTCCATACCCCCATGTTGATCACCCTCAGTGTCGAAAGGGAACCGTGGGTCTACCAATCCCTAAGAAGCATCCTGAAAGGCGAAAACCCACTAGTTCCCGAAGCAACCCGCGCCGAAACAATGGTCAGCGGCACCGCTGAAGGGGTCATCACCGGCGGATGCATGTGCCTCATGACCGATAGCTTCGGCACCGATTACGAACTCGACTGCAAGGGGAAAATCGTGATGATCGAAGACGTTGACGAGCAACCCCATCGTGTAGACGCCATGCTCACCAACCTCCTCAACAGCGGTCAACTTCAGTCTGCCGCCGGAATTGTCATCGGAGAAATGACCGGCACCGACGAAATGGCCGACGAAAAAATCGGGTCGTGGCCCTGGAAAGAAATCGTGACCGACCGCGTCAAACCCCTCGGAATTCCCACCGTAATCAACTATCCCTTCGGCCACATGAGAACCATGCTCAGCATCCCTATGGGCGTCGCCGCCCGGCTGGATGCCGATGCCGGTCGACTCGAACTCCTGGAGAGCTTCACCGCCTAACGGTAGAATCCCGCATGAGCTGGCTGGGTGACGGCCGGTCCGGTTCGCCGGACTGGAGGAAAGTCCGGACTTCATAGGGCACGGCACCTGGCGCAAGCCAGGGCGGAGCGATCCGACGGAAAGTGCCACAGAAAACAAACCGCTCCGGCTTGCCGGAGTAAGGGTGAAACGGTGGGGTAAGAGCCCACCAGCGGTTCGGGTGACCGGATCGGCTAGGAAAACCCTGCTGGAAGCAAGGCCAAATAGGGAGGGGTCGAGGTGGCCCGCCAACCCTCCGGGTAGGCCGCATAAGCTAAATCGTCACACAAAGACAGAATCCGGCTTATAGGCCAGCTCATTCTCTGTCAAAACCGAATCGTAATCGGCACAACAGCCTTGATCACAATGCGATCCGTAAAACTGTCCGCCCTGGGATCACCGACCAAGATGAAATACTCTGCTCCCTTCTTTCCGCTCATTCGGTAGCTCAAATACCAGTTGGACTCCCCATTCCGCATTACCAATCGCCCCCCGATCGACTCAAATTTGCTCACATCGTAGTTCAGACCCAAAATATGCTGAGTCTCATCCTGATCCGACAGAAAGAACTCGCTATTTCCGTTTAATTGCAAACGGCTCAAAACCCGATACCGCCAGCTCACCTGATATTGTTCATAAGGGGTGCCAAGGAACGTCCCTGAACTGTAGTTAAGCGAAGCACTGCGATAAGGATCGTATGTCGGATACGCCATCCCAACGCCAAAACTGCGATCCGCCGTTCCCTCAAAATTATTAAAGCTTTGCCCAATCCCGATCGCTAGCCCATTCCGAAGGCCGACCTCTGCATTGACGCCAACCTCATTACGATAAAACCCACCCGTAAATCGATCAAAGGTATCCGCATACATTCCAAATTCATAACCGTTCACCGGGCCCGAAATTGGCGTCACCGAATTGTTCGCGTACATCACGAACCCCTTCAAATTACGGTCACGATTAAAACCAATCCTCGGAAAGAAGTCCGGCGTGATCGACAGATACTCCGCCCCAACATTAAAATTTTGACTCTCATAGCCAGCTCCTAAATTATTGCGCCATCCCGAACCCTCAATCTGATCCGTCACATATTGGTTCGTGGAGAAGTAATTGAATTGGCCCTTTCTCGTAAAGTAATTCGCCGTCCCCGCCTGACTATTGAAACCCCGTTGATCGTTATTGACGTACCCAACTTCAAAATTGTCATAACTGTTGAGCTTCTTACTAAACTTAACCACGCTCGCCTGCCGCTCCCCAAAATCCACCGTCGTGAGCGCACCAAAAGTCGTCGTACTATTCAACTCTCCATAGACATTAAATCCTGCATCAAAAAACGGAATGCGCTGTGAAGCAAATAGCCGAGTATCGTATCCCACCCGGGTGTAGTCCGCTCCTTCTTGGAAAAACGGTCGATTCTCACTCGCCAGCCGCTCAAAGTAAGAAGGGTCTAGCGACAAAATTGAATTCTCAACATTCCGGAAATCCGGGTTGATCGTGCCAACAAACTGAATCGTATCTGTCAAACTCGTTTTCATGTCGAGCCCGGCATTCATAATCGGCCCCGAACCTTGCTGAACACCGCCAAACGCATAAGGCAACAAGCTTAAAGTTCGAGCTTTACTAATCGCCGGCACCGTCACATCAACCCATTTCGGAGTCAGCGATTCATCGTTACTAATGTACCGATAGATATAAGTATTCTGCTTATTGCTTCGGTACCACTGGATATTAAAGTTAAGCGTACGTTTCCCCGAAGTCGGCAAGTTCATCACCGACCAGGGAATCCGCATTTCACATTCCCATCCTGATTCCGTCGTTCTGCCGTTCGATTCAATTTCGCCGAGCCATTCCGTTTTTGCCGCCCGACCACCCGCCAGATAAATCTGTGTTGCCCCATTCGAGTTCGCCGAAAACTGATTGAAATTGTTATTGCTCCCAAACGGGTCAATAATCAGCGAAAAATTGTCATTCCCACCCACACTCGAATTCGGGCGATACTCCTGTCGCACAATTCGTTTGGGGTCAGTCTTCACGCGGCCCGCAAAATAAATGTACTGTTCATCGTAAGTCAACCAAAACTCAGCATGCTCATCCGACGCAATATTCGTATCTAAATCCGAGAAACCTTCACGTCTTGCCTCCGCCGGATATTCGTTAATATCAATAATTCCATCTATCTTAGGCGATTGTCCAACCATAACCCCCACAAGATCATAGGGCCCATTTTTGGGAACAGCGCTCAAAGCAAAAACGTTTCCTAAACAGGCAAACGCAATTACTCCATAAGAGCGCAATGAATGGTTGAAGAACATCATAAAGCGAAACGGAGATTGTTACGCCAAAAGTTGCGCCCCATTGAAACCGTAGGCCGGAAGTCTATAATGGGAATAGCGAAAGCAATGCCGAATTGGATACCCGTCCTCATCTTGCTGCTGACCCAAGGGGCAAGTGGTTCGATAGCAACCGTTCACCCGCACGATATGGTGCGGATGATTCAGCTTGTTGCCCGATGGGAAGAGTCCACCGCTGAAGCAGTCGCCGCGAACCCTTATTTCCCGGCTGCCGCCCAAGCAAAAATTAGCCTGAGTCACCCTGCTCCCGCAGGAAACCATTCCCACCAGGTAGCGCAGTGTGATTCTAAGCGAGCAACTGATCTCACTCGCGACGGCCCCCAATTTCTATCCTAATATCGCAAAGTTGCTCTCCCTGAGCGACCAAATGTCTTCTCGGCGTTCACGCGCCCATCCAACCCCCCCCCAAAAAAAAACACAAATCAATGCTGAAATATCTGCGTAAGCTGCTCGATTCGAGCACTAAAGAAGTTGCTAACATCATGCCGACAGTTGAAAAAATCAACCTGTTGGAACCCAAATTCGAAAACCTTTCCGATGAAGAGCTCAAGGAGCAAGGGCCTGCATTCCGCGCCCGAATCATCAACGGAGAATCCCTAGAAGAAATCCTTCCCGAAGTATTCGCCTGCGTCCGCGAAGTATCTCGGCGCACCCTCGGCATGCGCCACTTCGATGTTCAAATGGTCGGGGGCGTCGTCCTCCACCAAGGCAAAATCGCCGAAATGCGAACCGGTGAAGGGAAGACCCTCGTCGCTGTCGCCCCCATGGTTCTCAATGCCCTCGGCGGCAAAGGTGCCAGCCTCGTCACCGTCAACGACTACCTCGCCCGACGCGATGCCGTATGGATGGGCCCGATCTATCACACAATGGGCTTAACCCTTGGAATCGTGCAAGGCCAAGGTGCCGACTCCGATGAACTAGGTGGAAGTTTCATCTACGATCCCGGTCATCAACACACCGACCCGCGATACATGAACCTCCGGCCCTGCACCCGTCGTGAAGCGTATCTGTGCGATATCACCTACGGTACCAACCACGAATTCGGATTCGACTACCTGCGCGACAATATGGCGTTCGAAAAAGAGCACCTCTCCATGCGCGAGTTAAATTACGCTCTTATCGACGAAGTCGACTCAATCCTGATCGACGAAGCGCGAACCCCCCACATCATCAGCGGCCCGAGTACCGAAGATGTCACCGTTTACGCCCAGGTCAACAAAATTGTCAAAGACATGATTCCGGAGGAACATTACACCTTCGATAAAAAGAGTCACTCTGCCAGCTTCACCGAAGAAGGCATGGACTACCTCGAAGAAGCCCTCGGCATCGAAAACATCGCCGAAGAACCGCTCCTCTTCCACCATGCCGGTGCCTCTATCAAAGCTTACAGCTTGTTCGAAAAGAACGTTCACTACGTCGTCCGAAATGGTGAAGTCGTGATCGTCGACGAAAACACCGGACGCATGATGTTCGGTCGCCGATACAGCGATGGCCTTCACCAAGCTCTTGAAGCCAAAGAAGGCGTCCCCATTCAGCGCGAAAGTCAAACCGTCGCCGTCATCACCTTCCAAAACCTCTTCCGCATGTACAACAAGCTTGCCGGAATGACCGGAACCGCCAAAACAGAAGAAGACGAATTTCGCAAGATCTATGGATTGGAAGTCATCGCGGTTCCCACTCACCGACCCATGGTGCGAAAAGACCAAGAAGACATTGTTTACAAGTCAACCGATGCCAAGTATCGGGGCGTTGCACGCGAAATTTTGCGACTCTACACCAAGCAGCAACCAACCCTCGTCGGAACGCGTTCCATCGAAACAACGGAAGTTGTCTCAAAGCGGCTTGAACCCGAAATGCTGCAAAAGCTAATCCTCACCGATTACGTTCTCGACAAGATCACAAACGAAAAATCAACCGGTGCCCTGAAAAAAGAATCAGAAGTTCTCTTCTCAACGCCACTGCTTGATCTGAAAATGCAAACGATTAAGAACGTTCTCGTCGGTGCCGGACTGCCAACCGATCCGTACGCCGAAGAAATCACCAATGCATTTCTGTCCAAATACGACCTCAAGAACAACGGCGATTATCTCAAAGAAGCTCTCGGACACGGTGTTCCGCATAACGTTCTGAACGCAAAATTCCACGAAAAGGAAGCATTGATCGTCAGCGAAGCTGGACGAAAAGGTGCTGTGACGATCGCCACCAACATGGCCGGCCGTGGGGTCGATATTCTCCTCGGTGGACGCGTCCAAGATGACGAAGTCGCCAGTGCTCGCCAACGCGATCACGAAGATGGCGGAGTCATCAGCGATTACGACGACACATTCATCTCATTCCGTCGTGGCGGAAAAGAGCGCGCTGCGCCCCCATTGCCGCTCGATGACACCGAACGACGAGCCGCCGCCGAAGAAATTCGGGAGCTCGGTGGACTCTTCATCCTCGGCACAGAACGCCACGAAAGCCGCCGCATAGATAACCAATTACGCGGTCGTGCCGGTCGACAAGGTGATCCGGGCGAAAGCCGATTCTTTGTCTCCCTTGAAGACGAACTCTGGACAATCTTCAACAAAAACATGATGGACAACCCGGTTCTCAAAGCCTGGCCCGAAATGGAAGAAGTCCGAGCCAAGTTCATCAGTGGGATGATCCTCAAAACCCAAGAGCGCATCGAAAACCACTTCTTCGAAGCAAGAAAGCACATTCTTGAATACGATGACGTCCTCAACGCCCAACGCGAGCACATCTACGGCATGCGCCGGGAAATCCTGCTTGGCAAACCTTGCCGAGATGAAATCACGAAAGGAATCGGGGCATTCATCGCCGAAACGGTCGAATCAGGCCGATCGATGGACTTCGATAGCGGCGAATTCATTTTCGACCATGAAAAAGTCTATGAGCGCCTCAATGAAATGATGCCGCTCGTCGACCACATCACTCCCAGCGAATTCAACGATATTCCGTACGGGCAAGAAATGGTCACCCAACTCACTGCAATCGCTGGCGAAGAATACGAAGCAAAACGATCCAAAAATGGCGATCTCATGTTCCAAGAACTGGAGCGTCAGGTCATGCTGCGTGCCGTCAACGATTCATGGATGGAGCACCTCAAAATGATCGATTACATCCGGGAAGGCATCGGTCTTCGCGGTTACGGTCAAACCGATCCTTTGGTCGCTTACAAAAAAGAAACATTCGATCTGTTCCAGCACACGCTCAAACAAATCCGCGACCAAGCCGTAAAAATGGTGTTCTACGCTCAAATTCGAACTGAGCAGCCGCAAGAAATTTCCGTCGATCACGAATCAACGGATGCTCCAATGGCAATGTTCGCTCTCGAAGATGAACCTGCAATCCGAGAAATCGATGTGGATTCAATCGACTGGAGCCGAGTCGGGCGAAACGATGTCTGCCCTTGTGGAAGTGGCAAGAAATTCAAGCAGTGCCACTATCCCGAACTCCGCGCCGCCGGAAAAATCTAAGCGACAAAAAAATCAGCCTCCGGAATAAAGTCCGGAGGCTGATTTACTAGTAAAGCCACCCTCGTTCGCGGTGCTTAATCAAGCCAAGCGTCTTGGCCAAATCGTGGATCCCCGGATAATCCGGTTTGTTCTCGTTCAAAACACGAAAATACCGTTTCGCTTCATCATATTCTGCCAATCGGTTCTTAAGCTGAACCATCTGCGCCAATGCATCAGGATCATGCTCATCAAGCGCAAGCTGATCATCAATCATCTGCTCCGCCCATATAAAATTCCCCTCTTTCAGCAAATGGTCAGTATGGATGCGCAACGCCTTCATCAACATCGCCGGGCACAATCGATGATGCGGCGTAAGTTCAAGTGTCCTCTTAAACTCTCGTATCGCGCGGTACTCATCCCCCGAAGTCATCAACGACAGCCCAAGCCCAAAGTGCAGTTCTGCATGGTTCGGACACAAAATCAATCCTTCTCTAAAAACTGCAATCGCCTCATCCGCCCGGTCACAAGCATGCAAAGCAAAACCAAGTCCCAAAATCGCTTCCAAGCAATCTGGAACCTGATCGGTAACCGCCCGGAAACCCAAAACCGCTTTCTCAAAATCCCCATGAGCAAAGCTCGCCTTTGCTTCAGCTAAAGTTGAATCCACTCTGAATAGCCCTCAAAGAGATTAAACGCATAACCCGGGCCAACGGTTGAGTTGGCCCGGTAACTTTTAACGTTCTCTAATCAGAGTCCACTTGAAACAACCACTCCCACAATCGCCATCGTGACCAAAATAAAGGTGAGCATAACGCTTCCGCAGCCCGCCCCTTTCTTCGCTGTGTCACGACCCGACTTGCTCGCTTTCACATCTTGCTCATTGCCTCGGGTCATGATTCCTCCGCCAATCGCATCGACCATTTTCGAACAATGCGGGCAGAGTCTCGATCGGCTCGGCATCATCTGCTTACACGCCGGACAAGGCAACATGGCCGGAATCTCGCCTTCATAAACTGGCTGACCCGTCGCAGTTCTCGAACCCTCTTGAGGCTGCAACACCCCGGAACTCTGGTTCATACCGCCCGTGATGCCGACAGTCTGCGATTCATCGGGTGACTCCATTTGATATAGCCGTTCTGCGGGCAAAAGCAAATCCGCTCCCGTATTATCCTTCTCTTCCGGAACCTCATCATCGTCCGTAAAATTGAAGCCCATCTCCGTCGCAATCTTCGCACTTTTCGAACCCTGACCTGTCTCGCGATAATAATCCAGCAGTTTTTTTGCCGTATCCGCATCTTCCGGGTCACACTTATGTGCTTTCTCCAAAAACTGCTCGACGGCTAGCAAATTGCCAATCTCCCGCATGTGATCGCTATAGCCCAGCAAGCTAATTTTCAGGGCATCTCGGGCTTTTGTATGATGCTTGTCATGGTGCAAAGCCGCCTCAAGCGGATGAATCGCCCCCGCATGATCTCCGAGCATCTGATGACTCAAACCTAATCCATATTGCGAATCCGGATCATCAAACCGAATCACCGTGGCTCGCTTAAACGCATCAATCGCATCTTGTGCGCGATCAGCATCAATATAAGCAAATCCCAACTGCCTCCAATGCCGCCAATCCTCGCCCTTCGTCGCCAAGTGCGCCGTCAATTCTTCAATCGTATGAAGTTCAACATCCTGTTCTTCGCTCGCTTGCTGCGAAGGCATCTGAGAGATGATCCCAGCCGCACTCGCTTCCGGAACCGGCAATCCATGCAACTCCAAGTCCTTGATGACGGTGTGCTTTTTCCCTTCCTGACCGGTCTCTTCGTAATAACCCATTAACTGAGCCGTAACACTCTCATCCGCGATATCATTTTTATGCGCCCGTTCAAGATACTGCTCCACCGCAAGCAAATTGCCAATCTGCCGCATATTGTCAACGTACGACATTAACGACTTATTTAGTGCCTTCTTAGACGGATCGTGCTGCTTATCATGCCGGAGCGCTTCTTCAAAAGCCCGAATCGCATGACTATGATCACCCAGCTCTTGCAGGGCGCGACCATAGCCAAACTGGCTCTCAACATCGTCCGACCGAACAACCGTCGCCGTCTTATAAGCATCATGAGCCGCCTGAGCATTGCCCGCTTCAAGCTCAAGTTTCCCGATCGCTCGCCATGCCATCCACTTATCACTCTTGGCCGCAACAAGCTCTTTCAGCTCCGCCAAAGTAGTCGGCAAGCTATCCGCATCATCAACTGCGACCTCCGGCGTGTATGCCTCGCGCTCCGGAATCGGAATCTCATGACGCCGCATCTCCGTAATCGCCGTGTCGAGCTTCGTCGCCTGACCAGTTTGCTCGTAATACCGAAACAATTGAATCGTAACATCTTCATTAGTTGGATCAAACTTGTGCGCTTTTTCTAAATATTCTTCAACCGCAAGCAAATTACCAATATCGCGCATGTGTTGAACCTGCGCCATAAGTGAAATCGAAATCGCTTTCTTAGAATCAGCGTGTTTATGATCCTGCCGCAACGATTCTTCAAAAGCTTTAATCGCTTTGGCATTATCCCCCGATTTCTGGTAAGCGATCCCATAACCATACTGACTCATCACATCGTCGTTCCGAATCAAAGTCGCCTTCCCAAACGCCTTGATCGCATCGTCGATATTGCCGAGTTCAATATTGGCAAAACCTAAACCCCGCCAAGCTCGCCACTTTTCAGAATTTTCTGTGACTACTTCCGTAAAAATTTGATGGGCGTCCTGATAGTCGCCCTGGTCGAGTTTCGATTGCCCTAACTCGATCCTTTCTTCGATTGATTGCATCCCACAAGCATTGTAGTAGAACTTTAGCCCCAATACCAAACAAATTTATCATCACCCGTGCGACTTTTTGGCAGGACCCCTTACTCACTCTTAGACTATGTTCATTGGGGTCGGACTGGGGAGTGGTATTATTCGAGCCTGTCTCTGCATGTCAGAGGCTAACAACTGAACCACAGACCAGGTGTGAAGGTGCTTGCTATGGCCCACCCGATCAAACCAGTCTGGGAACGGTGGGTGAAAACATGGCCAAAGAATGTCTCATTGCAAAACATAAAAAGCTGGAAGCTCGCTGGGCCGAGTATGAAGGCCGAAAAGACGCAATTGAAAATGATCAAAGTTTGAACAAAGAACAAAGAGCACAAGCTCTCGAAGCTTTGGAAGAATCACGAATCAAAAATCGTCTTTACAAAACTCGACGCTACAACCGATGCTCCGAAACGGGTCGCGCCAAAGGCTACTTCCGATACTTCGGAGTCTGCCGACAGGTTCTCCGGGAAAAAGCTCACCTTGGCCACTTGCCAGGAGTGAAAAAGTCCAGCTGGTAACAGCTTTGGAGAAAATGAATTATGCATAGCGATCCTATTGCTGACCTTTTAACCCGTATTCGCAACGGACTTCACGCAAGCCACATGCACGTGGACGTTCCGATGAGCACGATCAAGGTTGAAATTGTCAAAATTCTCGAACAAGAAGGCTTTGTTAGCTCGCACGAAGTAATTACCGAAGGGAAATTTCCTGTCCTGCGAGTTCATTTGAAATACGACTCACGCCGAAAGCCGGTGATCCACAACATCAAGCGGATCAGCACACCCGGTCTCCGCGTTTACCGAGCAGCTACCGAACTTCGCCCCGTGCGAAGCGGTCTCGCCACTCTGGTTCTGACCACAAGTCAGGGAGTCATGTCCGACCGGGAAGCACGCCGACGCAAGATCGGTGGTGAAGTGCTTTGCCAGGTGCATTAAGGAGCTCATCAGATGTCTAGAATTGGTTTGAAGCCGATCCCCGTCGTTGACAAAGTTTCAATTGAAGTAAACGAATCAATTGTTACCGTCAAGGGCCCGAAAGGCGAATTGAAACAACATATCCATCCTGCGCTCACCGTAGTGCAAGATGAGAAAGAATTGAGGATTGAGCGACCGGACAACGATCGCGAAAATCGATCCCAGCACGGCCTCGCGCGCACCTTGATCAATAACATGATCGTGGGTGTTACCGAAGGTCACAAAAAGATGCTGGAAGTACACGGCGTCGGTTACCGCGCGGCTGTTCAAGGCAAAAACCTTGTCCTCAGCGTCGGCTATAGCCACCCCGTCGAAATCGCCGCTCCTGAAGGAATCACTTTTGAAGTTCCTCAACAAGAAAAGGGTCAAGCCCTCACAATTCATGTGAGCGGTATCGACAAAGCTCTTGTTGGGCAGATAGCTGCTGACGTTCGCAAAAGCCGCAAGCCCGACCCGTACAAGGGTAAAGGCGTGCGCTACAAAGGCGAAATCGTTCGGCTGCGACCGGGTAAGAGGGCCGGTAAGTAATAAGGAAAACCCAAGATGGCAGTTAAACCACGAAGTTATATGCGCAAGGCACGACACGTGCGCATTCGCAAGCATCTTGCGGGCACTCCTGAGCGACCTCGCCTGGCAGTATTCCGCAGTAGCAAGCACCTGTACGCACAGTTGATTGACGATGTAAATCGCGTGACGTTGGCCGCAGCCAGCACCACCGAAAAAGACTTGAAAGCTACCGATACGGTAGATGGGGCAAAGACCGTTGGTCAAGCTCTAGCTAAGCGCGCAACCGAAAAAGGCGTGAAGCGAGTGGTCTTTGATCGAGGCGGATTCCAATACCACGGAACCATTGCAAGCCTCGCCGACGGCGCCCGAGAAGGCGGCTTGGAGTTCTAATATGGCAAGAGGACCACGAATCGTTGGCCGACGACAGTCGGCACTGAGAAATACGGATGGACCGCAATATGACGTGCGGGTAATCCGGTCAAACAAGGTTTTCAAGACACACAAGGGCGGGAAAACCGCATCTTGGTCAATGACCGTCGTTGTTGGTGACAACAAAGGCAAAGTTGGACTCGGTCTTGGTAAAGCGCGAAACATTCCTGATGCTCTGCGAAAAGCCGAAGAAGCCGCTCGAAAGAACATGTTCGATGTTCAATTAATTGGGGAAACAATTCCTCACGCAATTGAAGCCGAACACGGTTCCGCCCGAGTCATCCTTCGACCAGCATCACCGGGTACCGGTGTCAAAGCTGGTTCCGCTGTTCGACAATGCCTCGAAGCTGCTGGTGTGCACAACGTGCTCGCAAAGTGCTTGGGCAGCCGAAACGGTGTCAACCTCGCTTACGCAACCATCAAAGCTTTCCGCGAAATGGAAGCACCCGAAGCAGCTGCAAAGCGACGCGGTTCAGATGTAAATGAACTCGTCCCCTGGCTGGCAAAGGCGCGCAAAGAGGAGGCAGATCATGCTTAAGATCACTCTCGTAAAGAGCAAAATTGGTAACACCCCGGCAAACCGGGCAACCATCAAAGCTCTCGGCTTGAACAAAATCAGCAGCTCCAACACTTTCGAAGATAACGCGGTTGTCCGCGGCATGATCCACAAGGTCAAGCATCTCATCAAGGTGGAAGAAGTCGAAGATGGCACCGTAACCCGGCGCCGACGCGACGGAAAAGCGATCAGCGAAAAGCGAGCAAACAAAGCAGCCGGCAAAGCCACCGAGGCCAAGCCCAAAACCGCTGCCGAAATGAAGCCCGCCAAAAAAGCTGCTGTCGCTGCACCTGCAAAAAAAGAAGCTCCGGCTAAAAAGGCTGCTGCCAAGAAAACCACCGCTGAAGATAAACCGAAGCGAACGACAAAAAAGAAATCTGACGAGGCTTAATCATGAATTTGAATGATCTCACCCCGAATCCGGGCTCAACGAAACGCAAGCGCAGAATCGCTCGCGGTATTGGGAGCGGTATGGGAAAGACGGCAACCCGAGGAACCAAAGGGCAAAAGGCACGACGCCAAATCCCGAACTGGTTTGAAGGTGGTCAAACTCCTATCCACCGCCGACTTCCAGTCAAGAAGGGCTTCCGGAATATCAATCACAAGGAATACGCAATTGTCAACCTGGATGACCTTGAAAAGCATTTCAAGGCTGGCGAAACCGTCACCCCAGAAGCAATTGTAGAACGAGGCGTCATGAGCGACCTCAAAGATGGCTTGAAGGTACTTGCTTTCGGAGAACTTAAAATTCAGCTCACCGTCAAGGCAAACCGGTTCAGCAAAACGGCAATCGCGGCTATCGAAAAAGCTGGCGGCGAGGTCGTTAACCTGTGAGCTATACCGGGTCAGGCGCAGGCAAGGGCGCGGGCGATAAAGGACTGAGATTCTCTCTCATCCAAACGTTGCGTCTCGCGTGGGCGGATGAAGATCTTCGCGGTCGTCTCCAGTTCATCTTGCTCATCCTCGCGGTCTACGCGTTGGGTGTAAACGTTCCTGTCCCGGTTCCAGGCATCAGCCCAGAAATGATCGAAGACCTGGTTAAAAATAACCCCGTCTTCCAAATCATTAACACGATTGGTGGAGGTGCGTTCAAACGCATCTCTATCTTCGCCCTTGGCTTAAACCCCTATATCGTCGCTTCAATCATCCTCCAAGTCATGACCTACGGTCACCCGAAATGGAAAGAAGAGATGAAAGAAGGTGGCGAATATGCTCGTCGACAACAAAATCGACGAACTCGTATTCTCACCATCGGCCTCTGTATCTTCCAAGGTATGGGCCTCCTCACCGCAATGGGCGGCGCCGTCGCTGGTGTTCTCCCCATTCACCGGTTCATGATCATCTTGTTCTGGACCGCCGGTTCAATGATGCTCCTCTGGCTTGGTGAGCAAGTCAGCGAACGCGGTGTCGGTAACGGGATTTCCATCCTCATCTTCACTGGGATCATCATCTCCCTCCCAGGAATCTTGCAACAGATCGGTGCTGGTGTGTCTGATGGCCTCATCGAATGGTGGCGCATCGTCCTCCTAGCACTCATCTTCTTCGCAACCACCTGGTTCGTTGTTCTCTTTACCATCGCCCAACGCCGAATTCCGATTCAGCATATGAGGCGTAATTTTGGCACTCAGTCAGTCGGCGGGCAAGTGAGTTATCTCCCGATCGCCGTCGCAATGGCCGGGGTTATCCCGATCATCTTTGCGATCACGTTGATCTACATGCCACAGCAGTTCCAAATGATGTTTCCGCCGGATAGCACGATGCACAACATCTTGTTCCAAATTTCGGATCTGCTCTCCCCCGATTTCACCAGACCAAAAGGCTACATCGGCGCGCTCATCTATATGGCAATGATCTTCGCCTTCACCTACTTCTGGACCGCCCTTCAGTACAACGTTGAAGATATCGCGGACAACCTTAAAAAAGGTGGAAGCTACATTCAAGGCATCCGACCCGGCCGCCAAACTCGCGACTTCCTCAATGGCGTTGTCTCCCGTATCACCTTCATCGGTGCCTCGTTCTTGGCTATCGCCGCCATGACGCAGTTCATCCTGCCGCTGGTTGTTCGATTGCAAGGAATCGGACTGATTGCTGGTACATCACTGCTCATCATGGTCAGTGTCGCGCTCGAAACAATGCGCCAGCTTGAAGCGAACCTAATCACAAAGCAGTACGAGGGGTAACACTTGCCTTATCGACTGATTCTGATTGGGCCACCGGGCGTCGGGAAAGGGACTCAATCAGCTCTGATTGAAGAGCGACTTGGGCCCAAACCTCTGTCGTCCGGCGTCATTTTCCGCTCCGAAATCGATGCCGAAACCGATCTCGGCGAACTCGCAAAAAGCTACATCGACCGGGGCGAACTCGTTCCTAACGGTGTAACAATTCAGATGATGCTCAAACGCATCCGGACTTCCGAAGTCCAACAACGCGGGTTCATTCTCGATGGGTTCCCCCGCACCGTCCGCCAGGCCGAAGCTTTGGACGAAGAATTGGTCAAAGCTAAAATTGAACTGGATGCCGTTGTCGCCCTCGTCGTCGAAGACGCCGTGATCATTGAGCGCCTATCTGGTCGCCTCGGGTGCACAAAGTGCGGAGCAATCTACCACCGCGTCAACAAGCCCCCCAAACGCGATGGTTTCTGCGACAACTGCAACAGTCCCGTCATCATCCGCGAAGACGATAATCCCGAAACCATACGCGAACGCCTGCGTGTCTTCCGCGAAAACACCGCACCAGTAGTCGATCACTATGCCGCTCAAGGCAAACTGATCCGCGTCGAAGCCAGCCGCGATCCCGAGATCGTCTATTCTGAAATTAAGGAGAAACTCACCTCGTGATCCACCTCAAAAACAGCTCCGAAATCGCAAAGATGGGCTTGGCGGGCAAAATCATCGCCAAAACCATGAAAGAAGTCAGCGGTTCGATGGTTGCCGAAAAGTCGAGCCTTGCCGATCTTGATGCTCTCGCCGAAAAAATTATTCTCGCCGAAGGTGGAATTCCCAGCTTCAAAGGTTATCGCGGTTTCCCCGCCGCTGCCTGCATTTGCGTCAATAACGGCGTCGTGCATGGAATCCCCAACGAATACGTCATCCAAACCGGAGACATCGTCACTCTCGACTTCGGCGTCATCTGGGATGGCTGGCATGCAGACTCAGCGTGGACGTTCCCCGTCGGCGAAATTAGCGACAATGCCCGCCGCCTCATGAACGTCACCAAGGAATCCCTCTATCAAGGCATCGCACGGGCAAAAATCGGCAACCGCATCGGCGACATCTCAAACGCTGTCCAAACCTATGTCGAGAAAAATGGCTACTCCGTAGTCCGAGACCTTGTCGGACACGGCATCGGCCAAAATCTCCACGAAGAACCCAATGTCCCCAACTTTGGCAAGCCCCGCAAAGGCGTCGTTCTCAAAGGCGGAATGACAATTTGCATCGAACCAATGGTCAACGAAGGCACCTTCCGCGTCGTCACTCTTGATGATGACTGGACGATTGTCACCGAAGACGGTAAACTGTCTGCACACTTCGAACACACTGTGGCGATAACGGGCGACGGTCCGGTCATCCTCACAAACCAGGAGTAGCACAGGAATTTATGGCGAGAAGATATCAAGGTGGTCGCGGACGCGGCGGTAGAGGCGGTAGCCGAGGCGGCAGTAGTAATAAACCCGTTGAAGAATCAACAAAGGAAGAGGGTATCCAACTCGAAGGGATAGTTATTGAAAATCTTCCAAATCAACAGTTTCGCGTTCAGCTCGTAGAAACCGAGCAAGAGGTTCTCGCATACGTCAGTGGCAAAATGCGACGCCACTGGATACGCATCATGACCGGCGACAAAGTGACAGTCGAGTTCTCACCATACGATATGGAACGCTGTCGAATCGTCTACCGCCACAAATAATTCCCCTCAGAGGGGACGCAGACCTACTAAAAAAAGGCTCCAAAAGGCGGTAATTAAAAAAACCTCGGGTCCTTACTCCCGAAATTGGGGCATGTCGGGCACTTTCCAACCGACATTGGTATAATTCTCCCTTGCGTCGGGCCAGTTCTGACCTATACGCAAACCTACCGCTTGCTTTTCATGACGAAATCAGCTAAGCAAACGATTCACAGCGGGTGGTGACTCAATTATGAAAGTTCGGGCCAGTGTAAAAAAAATGTGCGACAAGTGCAAGATCATCAAGCGAAAAGGCGTGGTGCGTGTTATCTGCATCAACCCCAAGCATAAACAACGTCAGGGCTAATTGAGCGCAAGCAAAGGAATCAAACAGAGTAAACGAAAATGGCGCGTATTGCAGGTGTAGACCTACCAAGAGACAAGGCCGTCTATTACGGCATCCAACGCATCTTTGGCATTGGCCCAAAGAAAGCTGAGGAAATCATTGAGAAGTCCGGATTGGATGCTCGTATCAAAGTACGTGATCTGACCGAAGAACAAGTCGGGATGCTCAGAAACATCATCGACGAAGACTATCAAGTCGAAGGGGATCTGCGCCGCGAAATCTTCTCCAATATTCGTCGCCTTATGGAAATTGGCTGCTACCGTGGAATTCGCCATCGCCGCGGTCTTCCGGTTCGGGGCCAAAACACACGATTTAACGCAAGAACCCGAAAAGGTAAAGCAAAAACCGTTGCCGGTAAGAAGAAGGCCAAGAAGTAAAGGATTTAATCAGAAATGGCACGAAAGAACACAAAAACCACCAAGGCAAAAGACAAGCGACAAGTCGCTCACGGTCAAGCTTATATCCACGCGACGTTCAACAATACAATTGTTACCATCACCGATCCTCAGGGCAACACGCTTTGCTGGGCAAGTGCGGGTCACGTTGGATTTAAAGGCAGTCGAAAAGGCACCCCGTTTGCCGCTCAGCTCGCCGCAGAAAGCGCCGCCAAAAAGTCCAACGCCCATGGAATGCAATCCGTGGACGTTTTTGTTTCCGGGCCCGGTGGTGGACGAGAAACCGCAATTCGATCACTTCACCAAAACGGTCTCGAAGTCAAATCGTTGCGCGATGTAACTTCCGTTCCCCATAACGGTTGCCGCCCGCCCAAAAAGCGACGTGTCTAAATTTTCCCCCAACTGACAAAATTATGCCCCACATTCAAACCCTGGAACTCGAAAAGGATTACGCAAAGTTCGTCCTCGAACCGCTCGAGCGCGGCTACGGACAAACGATTGGTAATGCTCTGCGACGTGTGCTGCTCAGCTCGATTGCTGGTGCCGCCGTCACCGCTGTCCGAATCGAAAAAGTGTTCCACGAATTCTCAGAAATTCCTGGCCTCAAAGAAGACGCCACCGAATTTTTGCTGAACCTGAAAGACTTAGCTATCGCCGTCGACCCCGACATGGCAATCCCCGAAGAAATCGTGCTCAAGCTCGATGTCAAAGGGCCGGGCCGAGTAACCGGTGCTGATATCGAATGCCCTGAAGGCGTCGAAATCGTCAACTCCGATTGCTACCTCGCAACCATCAGCGAAAAAGGTTCGAGCCTCGTTGCCGAACTGTATGCAAGCTGGGGTTCAGGCTACGTTCTCCCTGAAAAGCAAGAGAAATACAAAGGCATGATCGGCATTTTGACCACCGGGAGCCAATTTACTCCGGTCAAAAAAGTTAACTACATTGTCGAAGCAACTCGTGTTGGTCAACGAACCGACTACGAAAGGTTGATCATCGAAGTCTGGACAAACGGTGCTCTGTCACCCAACGACTCGGTTACCCAAGCTGCTCAAATTCTTGACCGCTACTTCCGCATGTTCTTCGACCTCGGTCGAGCCAGCGCCGAAGAGCTTCTTGATGAAGGAGTTGCACTGGAAGAAGAAACGAGCAACGTCCCCGATATCAAAATTGAAGAATTGGACTTCAGCCAGCGAACGTTTAACTGCCTTCGCCGCGCTGGAATCTTGAACTTGCGTCAATTGGCGCTTGTCACAGAAATGGATTTGAACGGTATCCGTGGCTTCGGTAAGAAGTCATTGACCGAAGTCCGTGATACGCTTGCCGCACACGGAGTCGATCTCAAGCCTAGCAAGGGCGGCTACATCAACCTCGACGCACTAGAAGACGAGGACTTTTAAGGAAAAACGAAATGCGACATAAGGTTGACCGACGTAAACTTGGATTGCCGAGCGATCAGCGCAAGGCTCTATTGACAAACCTTGCCCGACAATTTGTCCGGCACGGCTATGTTCACACGACCCTCGGTCGCTCCAAGGAACTCAGAAGAATTGTTGAGCGACTCATCACGCTGGGCAAGAAGAACACCCTCGCTTCACGACGTGAAGCCCGAAAGATTTTGGTCGGTCACTCCGCCAGCAGTCCAAAGCCCCTCAAGCTCTTGGCCGGCAAAAGTGACGCCGAAAAAATGCAGATTTTGGTCGATAAAAGCTTGATCAACGGTGAAGACCTTGTTCAACACCTGTTCGATCACGTTGCCCCGCGATTCGCGACCCGCAACGGCGGCTACACCCGATTGACCCGAACCGGTCAACGGCGAGGAGATGCGGCCGAAACCGCAGTCCTCGAACTTGTCGACTAATCAACGAGTTAAGTTAACCGTCGCTTACGACGGTTCTGACTTCTGCGGCTGGGCGCCGCAGATCGGGCAGCGAGCTGTCCAAAGCACTTTGAAAGAAGGACTTTGCCGAGTAATCGGTGAAGAAGTTGAGCTTTATGGCGCAAGTCGCACCGATGGTGGGGCGCACGCCTTAGGGCAGGTTTGTCACTTCGATTGCCCCGTCGCAATTCCTATCCAGAATTGGCCAAGGGCAATGAACAAACTCCTGCCAAGAGATGTCTCCGTAATCAAAGCCGAAGCCGTTGACCCAGAGTTCAGTTCTCGGTTCATGGCAAAAAAGCGACATTACCGATACAGAATTCTCCACAAGAATCGCGATCCCCATCGAATGAGATTTGCCCACTATTTCCATCGCGAAATTGATATGCAAAAAATGTTCGCTGCCAGCCAAAAACTGGTTGGAGAACACAATTTTCTCGCCTTCAGCCAAGAGCTAGAAGAAGAGAAAAATATGGTGCGCACACTCTTCCGAGTGAGCCTCCACAAACTGCCGGATGAAATTGTCCTCAATGTCCACGGAACCGCATTCGTCCGGGGCATGATGCGCAGAATCGCCGGAAGTTTGCTAGAAGTCGGGCGCGGTCAAAGACCCGTCGAATGGATCGACGAACTTCTCGCATCAACCCAAAAAAGCTCAATAGATTGGCCACCGGTACTCCCGGCATGCGGACTCACCCTCATAAAAGTGAGTTACGGCCGAAATCCTTCAGATCACAGATTTAACAACCGCGACGAGCAATCGGCGCAAAATGAATAAAGGAAAAGGACAAGTATGAATAGAACGACGACGACAAAGCCGGCTGATGTCGAGCGAAAATGGCACATCGTAGATGCAACAGGCATCTCCGTGGGTCGCCTCGCCGCACAAGTCGCGCAAGTGCTCCGAGGAAAGCACAAAGCAAATTTCGCTTATCACATCGATAACGGCGATTTTGTAATCATCATCAATGCTGATAAGGTCGAACTGACCGGTACAAAAGCAAAAGAATTGATTTATTGGCACACCGGTTGGCCCGGCGGTATCCGCAACATCAGTCGCGGCGACCTCCTCGAAAAGAACCCGGTTCGCCTCGTCGAAAAAGCGGTCTGGGGAATGTCTCCCAAAGGTCGACTCGGACGACAAAGCATTAAGAAATTGAAAGTTTATTCCGGTAGCGAGCATCCCCACGCTGCCCAAAATCCCACTCCCTTGGAGTTTAAGTAACCCAAATGCGATTTGCAAACCCCAATCAATCCTACGGCACCGGCCGACGCAAGAGCGCTATCGCTCGCGTCTGGCTCGAGCCGGGTGATGGAAGCATCACCATCAACGGTCGTGAGTTCAAAGCTTATCTTTGCCGACCCGTCCTCGAAATCTTGGTGAAAAGCCCGCTAACCGCCATCGATTCAGATGGTCAATACAACGTCAAAGCCCTTGTTAAAGGCGGCGGCGTAGTCGGTCAAGCTGGTGCAATCAAGTTGGGCATCTCCCGAGCCTTGGTTCAACGAGACGAAAATCTCCGAAAATCACTTCGCGCCGGTGGATTCCTTACCCGAGACGCCCGAGTCAAAGAGCGTAAGAAATACGGTCGAAAGAAAGCCCGACGCGGCTTCCAGTTCGTCAAGCGTTAAGAACGCAGTCCTTTTCCAGAAGAGCCCAGTGGATTCATCCGCTGGGCTTTCTTCATTTGAATTAGTATTCAGATTCCTGTAGACTCACCTACATGGCTAACTCTAAGAAGCTAATGACTCCCAAAAGAGAGTTTTTAGGGTGGGTAGCCGTTACGCTTGTCACTCTAGCTCTTTTCTTTACGTGGCAAATGATTGGATACTGGATTTGGAAGTCAAACCCAAGCATCATAAGCATGATTGTCTTCGCATCTGCACTCTCCCTAATCGTCCTTCCGCTTCTAGTTGTCTCAATTCTGTATTCCAAAATCCGCAAAAAGAATCTGTCGACAGATGTTGTCCGGAGTGTTCAAATTTGTTTACCGATCGCTTCACTGTTTTTCGCCCTTGCCTCAACCAATCAGAGTCCTCACCGAATTCAAGACTTTAAAACATTCAAATCAGAGAGAGTCAAAGTTGTCGAACAAATAAAAAATGCAGACCTGCCTGAACAGGGTAGGACGATTTCAAAAGAAGTAGCTCTACCAAATGTATCTGCCGGAAACCGGATCTACTTGTACAAAGAAGACGGGGAACTCATGGTCTTCTTCCCGACCCTGCCCTACATGATCGACAATCACGCGGGCTTTGTGTATTCGGATTCCGGCAGGGTGCCCCCTCGCACCTCGTTCTATGAAATCACTCACATCGAGCGACTAGACAAAAACTGGTTCTGGATCAGAACAACTTAAGATGACTTCTTACGTGATTTTCGCCGCTCTTTCATCTTCGCCTCATAACCGTGATCACTCGGCAAATAGTAAGGCGTCGAAAGCCCAGATTTCTCTGGTAAATAATCCGCCTCAACCCATCCCCTCGGATCATCATGAGGATATTGATAACCCTTGCCATAGCCATGCTCCTTCATCCCCGAATGAGCCGCGTTCCGCAAATGCAGCGGAACCGGCGGCAATTTCCCCGCCTTAATATCCGAGATCGCTTTATCAACGGCAACGTAAGCGCGATTACTCTTCGGAGCCTCCGCTAAAAATGTCACGAGCTGCGCCAATATAATCCGACTCTCCGACATCCCCACAGTCGCCACCGCCGTCAATGCCGCGCTCGCCAATATCAAACCCTGCGGCTCAGCATTACCAATGTCCTCGCTTGCCAAAATAATCAACCGCCTCACAATAAACCTCGGATCCTCGCCCGCCTCAATCATCCGGGCCAAGTAATGAAGTGCCGCATCAGAATCCGATCCGCGAATACTTTTGATAAACGCGCTAATCGTATCGTAATGACTGTCCCCCTTTTTGTCATACCGAATCGACTGCCGCTGCAAGACTTGCTCAAGTGTAGAAAGCGTAACCGCCTGACCCGGCTCGGTCATCAAAACTCCGGTTTCCAATGCATTGAGCAATAACCGAGCATCCCCATTGCTAATCTGCAACAAGAAACCAACCGCTTCCTCCTCAATCGTGCACTTCGCCCCTCCCACGCCCCGCACATCATCCGTCAGCGCCGCTTGGATCAAATCCCTCAGGTGATTCGCCTCCAATGGTTTCAGCGGCAAAACGCGTGCCCGCGAAAGCAAAGCATCATTCAACGCAAAATAAGGGTTCTCCGTCGTCGCGCCAATAAACCGAAACGTTCCATCTTCCAAGTAACCAAGCAGCGAATCCTGCTGAGATTTATTAAAGTGATGGATTTCATCAACAAGCAGAAGCGTGGTTTTCTGGGTCAACTGATACCGTGATTTGGCTTCCGTCGCCGCTTTTCTAATGTCCGCTACCCCCGCCGTAACCGCGCTCATGCTCACCAAAACCGAATCAGAATAAAAAGCAATGATGTTCGCGAGTGTCGTTTTGCCGCACCCTGGCGGTGCCCAAAGCACAACCGAACCCAATTTCCCCTGCCGAATCGCTTGCTCAATCGCCGATCCCGGTGCCAACAAATGCTCCTGACCAACATAATCTTCCAGCGATTGCGGTCGCATTCTGCTGGCAAGCGGCAGGTCAGCCGGATTTATTCCCCCGGCACCAGAATCAAATAGGCTCATCTTCGGTGGGCTCACCAGAAATCTCTTCAGATTCGTTTTTAATCACCCAACTCCCCACCACAACTTCCTCGCTATCCTCTTCCGGTTTCTCTTCGTCCGGATCGTGCAAAACAATCACATTATCCTCTTCCGGCTCCGGATCAACCAAGATCGGGGCCTCCCAATCCGCTTTCGGCGATTGCAACAGCAAGTTCCCCAAAACGCCATTAACAAACGATCCGCTCTCCGAAGATCCAAACCGCTTCGCCAGTTCAACTGCCTGAGAAATCGTCACTTTGGGCGGCATCTCATCAATATGAAAAAGCTCATAAGCCGCAATCTGCAAAACAATCAAGTCCGAAATCGCAATGCGAGAAAGCGTCCAACCCCCCGCCAGAAGAGGCTCAATCTTGCTGTCTAGCTCTTCATAAGTCTCGTTAATCCCGGCGACAATCGTACGAACAAATTCCGATGCTGGACCAGAGAGAATGTGCCGTGAACTCGCCGCCGTCAACGCCGATTCCATGTCCGGATTCCCCACCCGCTGCATATAAAGTGTTTGAAAAGCCACCTCGCGAGCAAGTCGGCGTGAATGGCTCTGATTTGCCGGAGCGATTGTCTCAGACATGCGCCGAAGCCTCTTGGAGAAACTCACCAACGAAGGCCGTACTCACATCACCCGAAACATACCGATCATGGCGCACCAATCTCCGCAAGAACGGAATATTCGTCTGAATGCCTTCAACATTAAACTCGTCAAGGGCAACCTGCAACCGCCGAACCGCCAACTCTCGAGTCTCCGCCGTAACAATCAACTTAGCAATCATCGGATCGTAATAAGGTGAAACGGTAAATCCGGCATAAACGTGGGTGTCCAATCGAACCCCTCGAAATCCCGGTGGATCCCAACGTGTAATTTTCCCTGTGCACGGAGCAAAGTCTTTATCCGGATCCTGCGCCGTAATCCGTGCCTCAATCGAATGGCCCTTCAACTGTATATCGCTCTGCGACATCGGCAACTTTTCGCCTGCCGCAATCCGAATTTGCCACTGAACAAGGTCAAGACCACTGACCATCTCCGTAACCGGATGCTCAACCTGAATCCGAGTATTCATTTCCAAGAAATAAAACTCGCCTGAAGAATCCAGCAAAAATTCGACCGTACCCGCGTTCGAATACCCAACTTCCTTCGCAACTCGAACCGCCGCCGCCCCCATGCGTTCCCGCAAACTTTGTGTCAAAACCACACAAGGCGCCTCTTCAACAATCTTTTGGTGACGCAAATTCTGAACTGAACATTCACGCTCGCCGATGTGGAGCACATTTCCATGCTCATCCCCCAAAATCTGAATTTCAACGTGACGCGGTTGAATCACACACTTTTCAACCAGCATGTCCCCGTTACCAAAGCTTGCCTGAGCTTCTGCCTGTGCTGTTTTAAAAGCGTGCGAGAGTTCATCCTTGGAATCAACCCGACGAATCCCCCGACCACCGCCACCCGCAACTGCTTTAAGCAAAACCGGATACCCAATCCGATCCGCCCAATCCATCGCATCTTGTTCCGTCGGCACCGGGCCCGTCGAACCCGGAACAACCGGGCACTCTGCTTTAATCGCCGCTTCTTTAGCTTTTGCTTTGTCCCCCATCGATTCAATCGCCGGAACCGAAGGGCCAATAAACTTGATTCCCATCGAGGCAAGCGCCTCTGCAAAGCTCGGACGCTCACTAAAGTAGCCAAATCCCGGGTGAACCGCTTCCGCGCCCGTAATCTCGCACGCCGAAAGCACATTCGCCAGGTTCAAATAACTCTCAGTATTCGTTCCCGCCCCAATGCAGATCGCTTCATCTGCCATGTCAACGTGCCGCGAATCTTTATCCGCCTGGCTATAAACCGAAATCGCTTCAATCCCCAACTCGTGACAAGCACGAATAACGCGGCAAGCAATTTCGCCTCGGTTTGCAATCAAAATTCGTTTGAACATCAGTACTTTTCGTGTCCTAAATGGGGGCACTTCACCGTGCCAGTTGTCGGGTCATAGTCATATCGTTCGCCACCCACCGGGCAAACATAAAACTGAGCCCCTAACCTTGTTTCTTCCAATTCTTGCGGGAATGTGCCTTCCACCTGGTCAGTTGCAATCGAAATCCCGCCGCGTAACTGCTGCATATTGCTCATGCAGGTAGCATCTTTGCCTCGATAAATCCCTTTCCCAATAATCGTCTCGCCCTTACCATCAGCGCGTTCCGCCGACTGACCGCCCATAAACTTGCCCCCCGTCGTAAAGAAAAGCGTCGCCAGAATAACAATCGCAACTGCGACCAAAACGCCAACCAAACTGTTTCCACGACTTTTGCTAATCAAACTTCAACCTCCAATAGATTCTTACCAAACTCCACCGGCGAACCATCCTCTACTAATACAGTAACAATTTTCCCCGTACAACTGGAAACAATTTCGTTCGAAATTCCAAGGGCAAGCACTTCACCCACCGCTTGACCACTTTTGACTTCATTCCCAACTTGCACTGTATCGGTCAGCCATTTCACATAACCCACAACCGGAGAACAAATCACTTCCACCGCTGGACCACCAGAAATTTCTTCGCCTTCCGCCCAACTTTCACCCCAAGAAAGCGCCTCTTCACTCAAAACCGCCTGAAAAACGGAATCACCGGAACGAAGCTTAATACTTCGAAAGCCACCGTCGCGCGCTGAGGTCAGGGCTTTTCGGATGGATTCTGAATCGAGCGGCTTCATGATCTTAACCTCAAGTTTACCGCCGTACGTCAAACTCTATTGAAACATCCCGAATTCAGGGGGCTTAAAATAAAAAAGTGGGACGCAACTGGAGAGGAGCAACGTTGCATCCCAAATTTTGGGAGGAGTCTTTCAAATTCCGTCCTGCTGAGATATTAAATCCAGCTGTCGAAATCCTTGACTCGCAAACGTATTGTAACAGGACCAATCAGGAAAAAACCGACAATATCGATATTTTTGCAAAAACTCCGCAAGAATCAACACCTATAACCGCTCCAAAATCACGCATTTACACCTGGAGTACCGAATCTCAACTTCCGAACATTAATGAGGTGAGGAAGCGAGAGGCGTAAATGGAAAGTGGACATAGAAATTTTGGACTGATGGAGATGTCAGCCATTCGAGAAATGGCAAACATCGGATTGGGGCACGCCACAACCGCATTGGCCACCGTCACCGGAAAGGGATTTAATATGGAAATCCCTAATGTTGAAACCGTCGCGTTCGAACGTGTTCCACTCATGTTTGGCGACCCCGAAGAAACCGCCGTCGGCATCTGTATGCCAATCGAAGGTGATATCAACGGTCACACCGCATTCCTGTTCCCCTGGGCCAGCGCCCAACAACTCTGGCAACTTCTCATCGGATACGCCCCCGAAACCCCCGACGAAATCGACGAACTCAGCGCATCCGCCATGCTCGAAATCGGCAACATCGTCTCCTCCAGCTTCCTCAACGCAATCTCAGATATGTCAGGGCTAAAGCTCCACGCCACACCCCCAATGGTCTCAGTCGATATCGTCTATTCCATCGCCGCATCAATCGTTGCCGAAGCAGAAATCGAAGACGCAGTCGCCCTCGCCCTCGAAACCAGACTATACGGCCTGGAAGGCTTAGACATAACCGGATACTTCTTGTGTGTCCCAACAATGGGTGGATTGAACAAACTGTTCCACGCACTCGGTATTCCGGAGGCCGCCTAACTGTGCCCCCGGCGAACCAACTGCTAGTAGGAATGGCCGAAATCAAAGTTGCGAAAGGGCCCGCAACCTTCACGTGTCTCGGACTCGGATCGTGCATCGGTTTAGTCATCATCGACGAACAAGCCGACGTCTGCGGAATGGTGCACGTCATGTTGCCCGAATCGTTCAAAGATAAGCCCGTTGACAAACCCGGAAAATTCGCCGACACTGGAATCCCCGAACTAATCGCGCAAATGGAAAAACTCGGCGCATCGAAGAGCCGAATGATCATGGCCTACGCTGGCGGAGCTCAAGTTTTCAAATACGGTTCCGATAGCAGTTCCAGACTTGACGTCGGAGCCCGAAACGGGGAAGCCGTTACAAAAATTCTCAAAGCCATGGGTGCCAGAATCCTCGCCTCAGACATCGGTGGCTCAAATGGAAGAACGGTCACCGTAAACGCCGAAGATGGCGAAATGCGAGTACGCACTGTGCACGGCGGAGAAAAAACGCTTTGCAGCTTGAAACGAGCAAGAAGGTTAGCCGCATGAGCCACACCATCACAATCGAGCAAATCGTTGCAAAAACAACCGATCTGCCAACAATTCCTGCCGCGGCCATCAAGGTCATGAAGGAAACCCAGTTGGCAAGCTCAAGTGCCGCCTCCGTTGCCAAAATCATCGTCACCGATCAGGCCCTGAGTGCTCGAGTTCTCCGACTCGCCAACAGCGCGTTCTACGGCCTAAGTCGCCGAATTGTTGACCTCCCCGAAGCCGTCGTCGTTCTCGGAATGAAGTCAGTCAAAAATCTGGCCCTCGTCGCCGGAACGTATCCATGGATGCAACGACCGGTCACCGGATATTGCCTCGGACCCGAAGAAATGTGGCGTCACGCCTTCGGCACCGCCGTTGCAAGCCAAATCATCGCTCGGGTAAGCGGCAAAGCCAGCGAAGATGTCACATTCACCGCCGGATTGCTCCACGACCTCGGCAAAGTTGCCCTCAGCGTTTGGATCGAAAACAAGATGGGCGCCATCCTGCTCTATGCAGGTCGCGAAGATATCTCATTCGACGAAGCCGAACGCCGTGTCCTCGGATACGATCATTGCCAGGTCGGCTACCACCTTGCAACGAACTGGAATCTCCCCGAAGAACTGTGCGAAGCTGCGCTTCATCACCACACCCCGTCGCAAGCAACCTCCCACCACAGCATCGTCGATTGCGTACATGTCGGAGACTACATTTGCTCTGCAATGGGATTTGGATTGGGCGGCGACGGGATGCTTTACCGATTTGATGAATCAAGCTTGGATCGGCTAGGAATCAGCACCAATCAAGTCGATTCCGTCACCGACGAATTTGTCGAAAAATTTGAAGAATACGAAACGCTCTTCACGGAGATGGCTGCATGAGAAAACAAAGAATCTTAGTCGTTGACGACTCTCCATTCGTACGACGAATGCTAATCGACTGGATTGGCGACCAACCCGACATGGAAGTTGTCGGCATCGGAAAGAACGGCCAAGAAGGCGTAAACCTTGCCAAGGAATTGAAACCGGATCTCGTCACTCTCGATGTCGAAATGCCGATCATGACCGGGCTCGAAGCACTCCCCCACCTTCTCAAAACTGGGGCGAGAGTACTAATGGTGTCGTCTGTCACCCAACAGGGAGCAACTGCCACGTTGCAAGCTCTCGAAATTGGTGCATACGACTTCGTCACCAAGCCCAATAATGCCACCAGCCTCAAATTTGTTGAATGCAAAAACGAAACGCTCGATAAAATTCGCGCTGCCCGGTACATCCGGTCGACGGCTCCAAAAATTTCGGCAATGCCCGTCAGCCGACCAAAAACCAAAACCGACCGAGTCGTACTGATCGCAAGCTCAACCGGGGGCCCTTCAACCCTCAGAACGCTCTGGGAAGCCCTTCCTGTCGGATTCCCCGCGCCAATCGTGATCGTCCAGCACATGCCTCCCGGGTTTACGGCATCCCTCGCCCAAAGGCTGGATGCTGCTGGAACCGTGCCGTGCCGCGAAGCCGTAAACGGTGATCCTCTCATCCCCGGACAAGCATATATCGCCCCCGCCGGACAACACATCATCTTAGATTCACATCTTCATCTGCGCATGACCGACGAAGAAAAATTGCACGGCGTAAAACCCGCCGCCGATTTCCTGTTCGAATCCGGTGCCAAGTACCTCGGGTCTCGCGCCCTCGGAGTGATCCTCACCGGCATGGGCCGCGATGGTGCCGCCGGCGCAGTTTCACTCAGAAAAGCCGGCGCAACTGTCCTCGGAGAAGCCGAATCAAGCTGTGTCATCTACGGAATGCCGAAAGCGGCAAAGGAAGCAGGGGGAATCACAATGGAATTTGAACTCAACGAAATGGCTGCGGCAATCGTCGCCAACCTCACCGGGAGGGCCGCCCGTGCTTCCTAAACTCGCAGAATGGCAAGAGTTCTATGCGTTTTTCAAGCGCAAAACCGGACTCGATCTCGATCTCTACAAAGCAAATCAGTTGCAGCGAAGAATCATCTCAATGTTTGGTCAGCAATCATGTGCCAATCTCGGAGAATTTTCAAACTGGCTCGCCAAATCACCGGCAAACACCGAATGGTTCCTCGACCGCCTCGCCATCAATGTCAGCGAGCTCTTCCGTAACCCCGAAAAATGGACGGAAATGGAAAAGGACATCCTCCCGCAATTGCTCAAGAACACTCCGAAACTCAAAATTTGGAGTGCCGGATGCAGCTACGGGGCCGAAGCACACACTTTGGCAATGATCCTCGACAAAAAGTTTAATGGCAGCCACCGCATCATCGGATCCGATATCGATACCGCGGCCCTTAACCAAGCAAAATCCGGCCGATTCAGCAAAAACGACTTACGCTGCGTACCCGCCGAATACAAAAGCTACCTAAAAAGCGATGGCGATGAATTCGTGGCCGACGAATCGCTCCGCAAATACCTCACATTCCAGAAGTGCAACCTTCTGGGCGACCGGTTCGACTCCGGTTTTGACCTCATCATGTGTCGAAACGTCGTGATCTACTTCACCGAAGAAGCAAAAGATGAGTTATATGAAAAGTTTTTCCGATCATTAAAACCTGGGGGCATCCTATTCGTAGGCAGCACCGAACGGATTTCACGATCGGAAGAGATCGGTTTTAAAACGACAAAACCGTTTTATTACCAAAAGCCCATCACGGGGGACAGAGAATGGCGAAACGCATCCTAATTACAGACGACGCGCTCTTTATGCGCGTCACATTGAAAAACATCTTGAGTTCCAACGGCTATGAAGTCGTCGGCGAAGCCGAAAACGGTGCTCAAGCGGTGAAAATGTACTCGGAATTAAAACCGGATCTTGTCACCATGGACATTACCATGCCTGAAATGGATGGACTCGAAGCACTCAAACAAATTCGAGCCGCCGACGCTAACGCCAAAGTCGTCATGTGCACGGCAATGGGTCAAAAAAACATGGTTGTCGAAGCAATTCAAAGCGGCGCAAAAGACTTCATTGTCAAACCGTTCCAGCCTGATCGCGTTCTGGAGGCTGTGGGCAAACTGCTCGCTGCCTAAAACAGTGCCAATCCATAAGGAGAAACTGCGATGAAGGTTGAGTACGTAACACCGTTTGTTACCGCGTCAGTAAGTGTGATTCAGACACTGATCGGAATCGACGCTGAACGGGGCAAATTGTCAGCGCGACCCCAACTGTTCACCTCGCAACAGGTCAATATCGTTTGCGGAATCACGGGCGAGATCGAGGGGCAAGTCATTTACGGAATGTCCATGCTCACCGCAAAAAATATGGCGAGCAAAATGCTCGGCGGGCAAGAGGTCAAAGAATTTGACCAACTCGCGGCATCGGCAATTGCCGAACTTGGCAACATGATCAGCGGTGGCTCATCCAACCAACTCTTCCAATCAGGGTTCAAAACGGATATTACGCCGCCAACAATCGTAAAGGGACCAAACATATCAATGTCGAATTTCGACATTCCAACATTGGTAATTCCCCTCAACGTGCCCGAAGTCGGCGAATTCGAGATCGCCGTAAGCCTTCGCCAGCGCAAGCTACAAGCCGCATAACGACGACACCATCGAGGAAATTAACGCGTGGAAGTTCCCCCTCCACGCGTTAATTTTCATTCCGGTAGCACTATTTTCCCCGTCACCAAAATACGGGCTTGCCCCGATATTTTCACGCGGTCGCCAATCAATTCGCTAGCAAAATGTCCCTTTCGCGATGAAAGCTGAACGCTTGTCAATCGATTCAATCCCAATCTCTCCGCCCAAAACGGCACCAAGTAAGTCTGTGCCGACCCCGTCGCATGATCCTCCGGAACGCCCGATTGCGGCGCAAAGAATCGACAGCAAAAATCCGTAGTCTCACCTTTCGCCGTAATCGCCAATCCCCGTTGTCCAAGAGAAGCGATAAAATCAAAATGCGGCACAAATTGCTCAATCGATTTCTGATCCGGCATCAAAACCACCCAGTCATCCTTATTCCGATAAAGTTCAATCGCGTCCGGAATCTGACTCGCTACCAACGCCAAATCCGCGGCTTCCGCCGGGATCGAAGGAAAGTCAAGCGCAAATAGTCCATCTTGTGCCGAAACACTCAGTGGACCCGAGCGAGATTGAAACTGATAACCACCAGCATGAGACTGGGACGCCGCCAAAAAAGCCGCCGTCGCCAAAGTTGCATGCCCGCACAAATCCACTTCCGTATTCGGCGTAAACCAACGAATCCGCTGACCCAAAGCATCCGGCCCCAAAAACGCCGTTTCCGCCTGATTCACCGTCGCCGCAATCTGATGCATCGCCTCATCACTAATCCATTCATGCAGCAAAACCACCCCCGCCGGATTCCCCGAACCCGGCAAGTCAGAACAAAATGCTTCAACCAAGGCAAATGGCGCGAAATTTGGCATAACTCATCCAAACGGAAGCAACTCAACCGTCGCAATTCCGTATTAACGATTATCACATGGCCCAACGCAAACCAACTGAGACGGCACGAACACGATTCCCAGACATAAGTGTCGATGCATTTGTGGCCGAAACCGACCGTAAAGCCCTCGCCGCTCTACAAAAAATCCCGCTCCTCCCAACCGTCATCACAAAATTCCACGAATCAGGTTTCGACCGGTGGATGTACTGCTGGAACATGGCCATGAGCGTGCGCTGTGGCCCAAAGCAATACAAAACCCTCCATAACATCGCGCAAGAATGTAGCGAAATCATGGATATGCCAACCCCAGAAATCTATCTGACCAGCAATCCATTTCCAAACGCCTACACCGGCGGTGTAGACCGCCCCTACATCACCCTTCGATCAAGCATCATCGACACCCTCAGCGACGAACAGCTCTACCACCTCATCGGGCACGAACTCGGTCACATCAAAGCCGGGCACGTCCTCTATAAATCTGTTGCCGCCATGCTCATGCCTTTGCTCGAAATGCTGGGTCGTCGAACCCTCGGCTTAGGCGACGTTGCTCAAATCGGTTTAACCTCCGCATTCTTCGAATGGTCTCGCCAAGCCGAAATCACCGCCGACCGAGCCGGATTGCTCTGCTCCCAAAACTTTTCGACATCGGCTAGCGCAAACCTGATGCTCACCGGCGGCCCCAATCGCCTCTCCCACGAAGCCAACGAAGCCCAATTTCTCGATCAGGCCCGCACCTATCAAGATATGAACCTGTTCGATTCAATCGGCAAAATGATGGTCTTCATGTTTTACGGCATGGGCTCAACCCACCCCATGCCTGTCCACCGAGTTCAACAACTCGAACATTGGTACGAAAGCGGTGCTTACGGTCGCATCCTCAGCGGAAACTACTCAAAAGTCACCAAGTAACTCACCAATCCCGATTAACTGCATACTCCGCGAGCCCCCGCAAATGATGGGCTCGCTCCCCAAACGGCTCTAGCAGAGCAACCGCTTCATCAGAAATCTGCTGAGCCAAGCTCTTGCTCTCTTCCAGACCGATCAACCGCGGATACGTCAGCTTATTCAGCTCCGAATCACTCCCCACCGCCTTGCCAAGTTGCTCCGCCGTCGACGTTTCATTCAGAACATCATCCGCCACCTGAAAAGCCAGGCCAACTTTATTCCCAAACTCCCTTAAAACACCTCGATAATGCGCGTCCGCTCCTCCCAAAATCCCCCCGATTTCACAGCAAGCCCCCAATAACGCGCCCGTCTTACGCGCATGAATCGTCTGCAAAAGCGCCATATCTCCCTCGACCCCCTCGGACAGAATATCCAAAACCTCACCTCCCACCAAACCGTGCGAACCCGTCGAGTGAGCCAACGATCGTACGCAGGCTGCGACCTTATTCGCATCCGCATGGCACTGCGACACCACATCAAACGCCAGCGCAAACAGCGCATCCCCCGCCAAAATCGCCATCGCCTCCCCATAAACTTTGTGGCAAGTCGGGCGACCGCGTCTCAAATCATCGTTGTCAATCGCCGGTAAGTCGTCATGAATAAGGCTAAAACAATGAACTAATTCCGTTGCGCACCCCGCATCCAACGCAATCAAAGGATCTGAACCAACCGCCTTTGCCGCCACCATCGTCATAACCGGTCGAAGCCGTTTACCCGGTGCCAAGGCCGAATACCGCATCGCTTCATGCAACTCTGTTGGCATCAAATCCGCCGGCGAAAGAAGCTCGCTCAGTCGTGTATCCACCTGCTCGCGGAATTGTTGCAGGATGAGTTCGCCAGGCACAAAGGCAGTGTACCAGCGGGTTTTTGAGTGCCCTCAGGTTCGAAGTCCCGGTGAATTGGCCCATTGTTTCAGTTCAAACGTGCGGTAACGTGCGTTGCATCATGGCAACGATTCGGCCCTTTCGCGGCTTGCGGTTCAACGTCGATCCCAATCGTTTGGCGAAAATTGTCGCCCCTCCTTACGATGTCATTTCCCCCGATCAACGAGATGATCTCGCCAAGCAAGATGAACTCAATGTCGTTCGATTAACCCTCCCCGAACAAAACAAAGACGATCGTAGCAAATTTGTTAAATATGCCCGCAGCGCAAGCCAACTTGAAGAATGGCGACGTGGTGGCGAAATCGAACTCGAAGATCAACCCGCTTACTACCGATACACTCAAGAATTTTCCGTGCCCGGCACCAACGAAGTTTTTGAACGAACCAAACTGGTCGTCACGATCAAGGTCGAACCGTACGACAAAAAAGTCGTCCTCCCCCACGAACAAACATTCCCTAAACACAAAGAAGACCGAATGCGCATCCTGGAGGCCACACGTAGCCACCTAGAATGCATTTTTGGCCTCTACGAAGACCCCAATCAATCTCTCCACACATTGGTCACAACCGCCCCCGGAGAAGAACTGTGCGACATCGTCACCACCGATGACGGCATCGAGCACCGATTCGAGCGGATCACCGACCCAAACGCCGTCCAAGCAATCACCGACGCAATGGCCGAAAAATCGGTCTGGATCGCCGACGGTCACCACCGATACGAAACCGCCCTCGCATTTCGCGAGAACTTGGGCGAAAAATCCGGCCTGATCGCCGAAGATTTCATGATGATGGCTCTGTGCAGCATCAGCGACCCCGGCCTCGTCCTTCTCCCCACTCACCGAATTCTCAAGTCCATGTCGATCACGTCGAGTGAGCTAAAAGACCGCCTGTCGGAACAGTTTGAGGTCCGCGAGCTTACTAATAGAGACCTGATGGGCGAACTACAGCGAATCGAAAAGAACGGCGGACGAGCGTTCGGCATTGCATTGCCGGGCGGAACCGGCCTGCTTGCTGAAGTCAAAAATCTCGAAGCCCTCGTGAATGAAATGGCCGGAACCGGCGGGGAAGATCTCCAGCGACTCGACGTCTCAATTCTCCATGGGTTTATCTTCGCAAAGCTGCTCGGACTAACGGGCCACGATTTCTTCACTTACACCCGGCTCGAACAAGAAGCCCTCGATGCCGTAGAAAACGGTTCCCCTGCCGCGTTCCTCATGAATCCTCCCACGGTCGATGACATGCGTCGAATCGCTCTCGGCGGCGACTTCATGCCGCAAAAAAGCACCTATTACTATCCGAAGCTCCTCAGCGGAATGGTGATGTGGTCTCTCAAGGATTTTGAAGCGTGAATATCCGACTTCTCGGAACCGGTGGCGCCGATGGCGTCCCCGGACTCTACAGCGATTCACGCGTAAGCCAATATGCCCGCAAGAACGGCGGACGGGATATCCGGTCGCGCAGCAGTGCGTTAGTCGATGACTGCCTCAAACTCGACCTCGGACCCGATACATGGAGTCAAATGGCTCGCGATGGCCTCGACGCCCGGGATTGGACCGCCCTCCTCTTTACTCACTCCGATGCCGACCACTTCGCCCCGGATGAGCTCATGTACACGCTCTATCCATTCAACGATTTTGAATTCGCGGGATTCGTCGTCTACGCAAACCTAAAAATCTGCCGACGCATTCTCGAAAAATTCCCTGAATGGCCCGTCGAAATGCGAACAACCAAAAGCTTCGAGCGATTTCAACACGGCGGCTACGAAATTTTCCCCGTGCGCGCCCATCATCTCACCGAAGAAGACGCCCACAACTTTGTCATCAGCGATTCACAAAGCACTTTGCTGTACGGCACCGATACCGGAATTTGGGATGACCCAACCTGGGAAGCGCTGCAAGATATAAAGCTGGACTGCCTCATCTTAGAATGTTCTGAAGGCTTTGCCAGCACCGCCTACGATGGCCATCTCGATGCAAATGAATTCGAAATGGTATTGAATCGCCTCCGTAAGCAAGGCACTGTCAGCGATCAAACAAAAGTCTGGACAACCCACCACAGCCAACAAGGCGAAGCAACTTACGACGAGCTTTGCCGCCACTTCGAACCTATGGGCGTCAACATCGGCTACGACGGCGTCAACATTGAATTCTAAGTCTACGAAAACGGAGTAAGCCGCTCAGGCTGACCACTCGGGTCTCGAAAAATCCAGAAGAGGATAAACCCAACTCCTACGAGACCGCCCAGAACAGCCACGATTGACAAACCGCCACCAATCGCTTCTCCCGCATAAGCGGCTGCCGGAATAATCCCCGCGATAATCGCCCAACCCAAAACTAGCTTCGCAAAAGCTGAAGTCCGAGTACCAACTTTTCGACTCAAAAGCAATAGATAAGGTGCTTCGCACTTCAAACAGTTCACGGTTCCCGGTCGATTCTTCTGCCCGCATTTCGGACAAGCAATCGGCTGATGTCGCTTCGGATCAGTAGCGTCACCGCGCCACTTCTTGATCATATACTCTTCGTTCCGATACATATCCCGCATCGATCGGTTATGAAAAGGATCCATGTTATTGGGAATTCGTTCCAACGTCTGCTCCGCCAAAGCAATCGCATGACCGTGATAACCGGCTTCAAACAAGCTCGAACAAAGCTTAAACCAGGCCGGAAAATTGTCCGGATGAATAGAAAGCTCCAAAATCGCCCGATCAATATGCTCCGCATTAATTTCTCTTAAATCATGACGATCCAAATAATTTTCCGCAAATTTAAACATCACAAGCAACGAAAGCATGCCCACAATCGTGATTCCCTGAACCAGAGCGCTACCGCTCATAAGCGATAAGAACAGCGCCAGGATAAGGCAGAAAATCGTAAGAATGCCCGCAAATGCCGGAATATCGCCTCCGACTGTCCACCACATAACAATCACGGCACAAACCGCAAAAATCGGCACCATAGCCGCGATGGTGATGGCTGTACTAAGAACTTCACCCAACATCACCGTAAATTATACGGCGGGATTCTGCAAATTCTCGCTAAATTTTGTCGAGATCTTGTTCGCGAACCAAAATCACATAGTTCGGTGTAAACGCTTTCTCTTCTTTCGTCAAAAGCTTCTTCACTTCGTCGCTTGTGTTCTCCGCAAATTTTTCCTGAATCCGTTGAGTCGCAATTTTATGGACATCTTTCGGAATGTCAATCAATGCATCCAGTTCAACAGTGACGGCAACTTCATCTTTATTATAGTAATTCGAAACCGTCCCCACCATATCCTGCATATGCTCAAAAAACATATGCACTTTACGATCTTCCTCCGTCACGTTGCGAACCTTAACGCGGACGCGATCCCCTTCTTTAATACTTGCCATCTCCGCCTATTTTACCTTTGGTCGCCGCGACCGTTCTTCCCTTGGTACAGCCGCTCCATAAATGCAATCAGATAATTGACTTCCGTAGTCGGCGGAACCTCCCGGCGAACAATCTCAATCGCATTGCTCAAAGCCAATTTCGACTTAAAAATGAGCTTGCACGCCTTATGAAGCGCCATCCGCTCATCTGGTTTAATGCCAATGCGACGAAGCCCAATGGCGTTAATATCATAAACCGTCTGTTCGGCCCCTTCCACAATCATGAAAGGCGGAACATCGCGAGCAATCCGGCTCATGCCGCCGACCATCGCCATCTTGCCAATACGTACAAATTGGTGAACGCCCGTCATTCCACCGATAGTGGCTTTCTCTTCAACCGTAACGTGTCCGGCCATCGCCACATTGTTTGTAATCGTCACATCGTTCGTGATATGCCCGTTGTGGCCCATATGAACAAAACCCATGATGTAATTGCGATTACCCACAACGGTCTTGTTTCCTGCACCCGTAGCCCGGTGAATCGTCACATACTCACCAAAAAAGTTATCGTCCCCCACTTCAAGATACGTTTCCTCATCCTGATACTTTTTGTCCTGAGGATCTCCCCCCAAAACCGCTCCTTGGCAAACTTTGTTCCGCTCGCCCATAATCACATTCCCTTTAATGGTCGAATGGGGCTGCATCACACACTCCCGACCAATCACCGCCTTCGCTTCAACAACGCAATACGGCCCAATGACCACATCTTCGGCGATGTGCGCATGAGGACTAATAATGGCGGTGGGGTGAATGTTTGTCAATTACATTTCTCGGGGGAGGAACTTAAAGATCATTTCCATTTCTGCTGCAACCTGACCTTCAACTGAAGCGACAGCTTTAATCTTTCCAACCGTGCCCTTCAGTTTCACCAAGTCAATCTCCAAAAGGAGCTGGTCACCCGGAACAACCTGTCGGCGGAATTTCACATTGTCAATCCCCCCAATGACTGGAATCATTCCTTCAAGGGCAGGGTCGCTCAATAGAATCACGGCTCCACACTGTGCCAGTGCTTCCAAAATCAAAACTCCCGGCATGATCGGAATGCCCGGATAATGACCCTGAAAATGTGGCTCATTAATAGAGACGTTCTTAACCCCCACACAGCGTTTGCGTGGAATAACCTCAATGATCCGGTCCACCAACAAAATGGGGTACCGGTGAGGCAGGTACTTCATGATTTCTTGGATATCCATGGCTGCCAAACAGTAAGGATTATGGCCCTATTCAGCTGTCAGGATTAAGGTCCGCTTCTGGAGTTTCCACTTTTGCTTCCTTCGAATGCTTTTTATCGCGAATCACTTCCAAAACAATCGCAATCACACTCAAAACAACAACGCCTAAAATAACTTTTTCGAAGTTCTCATGAACCCCGGGCAATGCACCAAGAAGGTAACCCGCACCGACACACACCCAAACCCAAATGAAGCTTCCCAAAATGCATTTCGGCAGATAATCCTTAAACGGCATCGCATCCATGCCGGCAACAAATGGAGCAACTGTCCGCACAATCGGCACAAATCGACCCAAAATTATCGTCTTCGTCCCATGTTTCTCATAAAAATAGCGAGTTTTATCAAGCCAGTGCGGCTTAAAAAATTTAGACTTAAACAAAAAGCGATGTCCTAAAAATTTCCCGATGTGGAAATTGACCGTGTCCCCCAAAATCGCCGCGAAAGGCAAACCCAGCATCAAAAGAGGGAAGTTAAAACCATTTCGCTCCGGTCGAGCAAACAATCCCGCCGCAAACAAAAGTGAATCGCCCGGAAGAAACGGCATGATAACAAAGCCCGTTTCCAAAAAGATAACCAAAAACAAAATGAGGTGAACCGCCGGCCCATATTGATTGATCAAAGCTTCTAAGTACTTGTCAATGTGAAGCAGGATGTCAAGGAAGTTTCCCATTGGCGTCTAAGTCCGCTAGTATGCTCCCACCGCCTCATGAGCCAAAGGGACTCAGAGGGCTAGGAATTAGCTTAAATACTCCTTCACCTTCCGACGCGATGCAAGTTGCCGCAGTTTTTTAATCGCCTGGATTTCAATCTGCCGGACACGTTCCCGCGTAATCTTCAATTCCTCACTCAAATCGTCTCGGAATTTCGTCGTCCCATCGTCATTTCTGAGTCGATAAGTAACAATTCGTCGCTCGCGATCACTCAACAGAGCCAAAAATTCTTGTAGCTCCTCAATGACCTCGCTATGCATAATTTCCGACTCCGGGTTATGGGCCGAAAGGTCAGGCAACATACTCCCCAAAGTCGTGCTCTCTCCGTCCCCAACCCGAATATCCAAACTCACCAATTCTTGCGAAGCCTGCATCAAGCTCGATAGCTTCCGCACGCTCATGCCCAACTCCCGGGCAATCTGATCAGGGGTCGGGTCAGATCCCGTCCTGAGCGTTAATTCTGCCTTCGCCTTGTCAATCCGCCGCAACGCCTGACTTATATGTGCCGGAAGCCGAATCGCCTTCGCTTTACAATCAACCGCGCGACCAATCGACTGTTTAATCCAGTGCGTCGCATAAGTAGAGAAGCGGAACCCTTTTGTCGGATCAAACCGATGAATCGCCGTAATCAAGCCAATCACCCCTTCTTGGATCAAATCCTCTAAAGGAATATAGCGGGAATGATAAGACCGAGCAATATTAATAACAAGCCGAATATTCGATTCAACCAGACGTTCCTTTGCATCTGCCGATCCTGCCTGAGCGGCCACCGTGAGTTCTTTCTCTTCTTCAGCCGTGAGCAAAGGCGCCTGAGTGAGGCGGCTCAAATAGCTGGAGAAGCCAGAGTCATGTGGAGAAGCGTCTCGATGCATAGCTTCGCTTGTTCTTATCACGGAAAATTGCCGGAGGCGTTTCGGTGATAGTCTATTTGCGGCAAGGGTTGTGCCAAATTTTCCAGATCAACTTTATTGGCAAGCTGATCCATTCTTTTGACGCCGTATCCGAGTCAAAGTTCTCGCCAATAACTCACAGGTTACGAATATGAATTAGAATAGGAAAGGATTCGGCATGGTTTACAACGAGGAAGAATTTTTAGGCAGGAGGTTCGAAGGCTGGCGTCGACTCGCCCTGCTGTGTGATAAGGCTTCGCGTACATTCCGAGACCTCACCGGTGCCGAAATCGTTGAATATGTTCGCCTCTACCGCCAAACTTCCGGCGACCTTGCCTACCTGTCCGCCCACTCCAGCAATCGCGAAGTCGTCGCCTATCTCAATTCAATTGTCAGTCGCGCCTACGGTCAACTCTACCGATCAAGAACCGCAAGTTTCGGAAAAATCATCCGGCAAGGTCTCTGGCTCGCCGCCGATACATTCCGCCGCCGATTCTGGTTTTCCGCCTTTACTTTGATCCTATTCCTAACCGCCGCGTTCTACACATCAACCATGATGACCATCCGGCCCGAAACGCGAGCCTATTTCGTCAGCCCAGAAATGGAACCCCTCTTCGAAGAATGGACGAAAGGAGGTTTTGAAAAGCGATCTGCCGATGAAAGCTTCATGATGACCGGCCTCTACGCCTCCAATAACCCGCGTGTCGGTTTAATGACCATCGGTATCGCCGCCGGAACCGCTGGAATTGGCTCAACCGTGCTCATTTGGAAGAATGGCGTCCTCATCGGTGCCCTCGGTTACGATATGTTCAATGTCGGAAAGCTCGGTTTCCTTTTGAGCTCCATCATGCCTCACGGCGTCAGCGAAATCGGCGGAATTCTCATCGCCGGAGGTGCCGGCTATGTCCTTGCTTTTGGTCTCCTGTTTCCCGGATCCCGGCGCATAGTCGACTCCCTCAAACACGCCGGAAAAGACGCGTTCGTCCTCGCCGTTCTAGCCCTCGTTATGATCTTTGCCGCCGCCCCGATCGAAGGCTTTTTCAGCTTTAACCCATCCGTTCCGCAGTCACTAAAAGTTGCCTTTGCCCTCGTTGCAACCTTGGGGTGGACCGCCTATTTCGGATTCTACGGACGGAAGACAAAACCCGAAGATCTCGGCCTCGCTTAAAGCAGTTTTCGAAACACTTCTTTAGGCAAATAGCTCGCCGCGATTCTCAAGCGACTCTTCCATCTTCCCGGTTCTAGACTAAGCGATCTCTTATAGTGCGCCCGACCCGCCGCCGCTTTCCCACCAAGTACCTTCACCGTCCCCAAACAAGCCTGATTATGGGCCTGCGCCGCCGTGATTTCCGCCTCCCCAAATCTCCCCGAATAACCCGGAATCCTCCCGTCAATCCACTCCCTCAACCGCTCATCGTCACGCCAAATTCGCTCCAATTTGTGGCTCGCATTCGCACCATGAACTCGGTAAAGCGTGAGCGGTTCCTGCAGGTAGCCCGCGTCATATTTCTCGCAAATGCGATACCACATCTCCCAATCCCCTGATCCGAAGTAAGCTTCGTTGAACCCGCCCAATTCATCAAAACACTGCTTTCTCGCCAGAACCGCACTCGCAATAATCGAATTCGCATAAATCAAAGCCAGCAAAATATCCCCTGTTTCGGTTCTCGGAAAATCAAATCCCAGCGGAGAATCATGCCGTTCATTGCCATCCCCATCAATAAAATAACCATCTGTATGCACCAGTCCAATTTTGGGGTTCGAATCGAGCATCGCAACTTGCTTCTCCAACTTAGTTGGCAACCAAACATCATCATCATTAAACACCGCGATATATTCACCCGTTGCCGCCGCTAACCCAACATTGAGTGTGCCGTATGTGCCCAAATTTTTCTCGTTAAAAATAACCGTCGCGTTCTGCAGAGCCTCTAACCACTCACGCGTACCATCCGTAGAGCCATCATCGATGGCAATGATTTCATAATCTTGGAACGTTTGGTCTAAAATGCTCTGCCATGCCACTGGAACGTATTTGATGTGGTTGTAGCAAGTGAACAGAATGGAAACGCGCGGCATTTTTATTGAATTCTGACTTCGACCGACCAGTCTACAATGTCCAAATCAGGATCAGGAGTATCCCCTTGCGGCTCAACCAATATCTGATTCTGATTGTTATAAATTTGACTCGTATTCAGTCGAACTGTGATCGGAGAATTCGTTTGCGTAATCTGATTGCCATCCCCCAGAGCATCCCAAAAACGACCTCCACCCGAAGTGTTGATGTTATTCATCGTCAAAAAATTGATCTGAACAGAGCGGTAATCCGCCACATTTGCCGCCGGTACCAACTGGCTCAAATCAACTTCAAACTGAATCTCTCGATCACCCTCATTAGTTGGCGTGAAGTTCACCGGAATTCCTGTCTGGAAATAGTCATTCAGCGATGCATCCTGAAACTTCTGGATCTGGAATTGAGGCTGAGTAAGGGGTGTCCAAATAATAAAGTGCGTTGCCTCACCATCAACAATCCCATTTCCGCCCGGGATAACAATCGGAATCGGACCGGTCGTCGTCGGAGTATCTTCCGTCGATAAGTTCAGCGCAACCACATAAATGTAAGGCAAACCCGATTGTCCAATGCCCTGACCGGTATGAAGCTGACCATCAACCCGCATCCTAAAAATAAGGCGCTTTGTCGAACCAATTTGACCACCATCTGGAAATTTTGCGCATCCCACTAGGAGCAGGGAAGTCAGCCCGATCAGGAGATACTTCATTCGGGTGTTTCCTCGCGGAAAAAGAGGACGCGGCGGCACGATTCGCATTGCTGGACTTTTCCAAGACGGATTGCTTCTTGTGTTCGTTCGGCAACCGGCAGTCCACATGCCGAACAGCGACCTTCCAAAGTCACGAGTGCCAGCCCCGTAGTGCCGGTTCGTTTGCGTGCCGAATCATAAACTTTGCGCACATCAAGCGCCACCTCACTCTCCCGCTCTGCCCGTTGGTCGCCCACCGTTTTAAACGCAACCTTCAAAGCTTTATGATCCTCAATCGCCTGAACGCGCTTACTTTCAATTGTGTTTTGAAGCTCCGCCAGCTTGGCGTTTATTTTCTCCATCTTTTTGCTGAGCGGCTCATATTCCTTCTCAAGCTCTTCAATCCTGAACTCAGCCTGCATTCCCAGGTCTTCCAGCATCTGAACTTCTAACTGCAAATTTTCAAGTTCCTTGGAAGCCACCGTGCTGCCGTCGTAAAGTTGCCCACTGAATTTCTTGATCTTTTCCGAAGCTTGCTCTGCCTTAACTCGCTCTTCCGCGATGAGCTTTTTAATTTCGTTCGAACGGTTTATCTCCGCCGCGTAATCGGTATGAATCTTCTTGATCGCCGCCGTTTCACGTTTCCCTTGGTCAAGATTCTCCGCTCTTGCCTTAATGCCGAGCAACTTTTCATCAATTTCGTGGAGTTTGAAAAGTCGGTAAAGTTGCTCGTCCTTCATATACTCATATTATGGATTGGTATTGGCGTCCGGAGCATGCCAATCTGGTTTCGAATGTCCAAAAAAGGCCTCAGCATCAATTTCCGCTTGATGGATCGCGCCTTCCGCCACAATTCTTAGTCGTTCAACTTCCTCATCCGAAGCATCCGCCGGCACAAAAATGGGATCGCCAAAAACCATAACTCCCCGACTAAACGGTTTTGGAACCATATACCGATCCCAACTCTTGATCAGCCATCTACGATTCGTGGCCATCCCAATCGGAATAATTGGCTGACCCGACTTTTTCGCCATCATCATCAGCCCGCCCTGAACAACCCCACTTGGCCCACGAGGCCCATCCGGCGTGAAGCAAAGAACTGCTCCCTTTTTCAGCTCACGAACCGCTTCCATCAACG